>OGNV01000007.1_pt1 | contig 213529 bp, 200 predicted proteins | sample 1573561 | NCBI WGS metagenome assembly OGNV01 (sample SAMEA2581892, study PRJEB24529) | metagenome | biome: Human gut stool | place: China | collected 2011
TATCGGTTATACAAATAATACTCAGGAAGGCGCTTATGAAGTCACCCGTACTATGCTGCAGAAGCTCCCGAAGCCGCAAGCCATTGTCTGCGAAAACAATCTGCTGGCGCTGGGTGTTGTCAATGCACTTCGTGACCTGTCTTTCTCCATTCCAGATGATATCGGATTATTGACATTTGATATCTATCCGTATTCAAAGATCATTACGCCACAGCCTACTGTCATCGACATCAACATGTACGACATCGGCATTCAGGCAGGGCGCATGATGCTTCATAAGCTGGAGAATCCAAGGCTGATGGTACAGAGCTTCACTGCTCTCCCGACCCTGATTCAGGGGCAGACTACCACCAGAATCATATAAACGGCAGTGCTTCCTATAATACTGAGCAGGGTATTCTTCTTCCACAGATGAAGCCCTGCACATACTGCTACTGCGATGAGCTTGTTCTTACCGGCTCCTGCATCCATCTGCTTAGGAAAGTCACCAGTACGAACTGAAACGCACCTGTATACACAGTCAGACTGGTAAGCAGTGACCAGCCCCAGCCAAAACCTGCCTCCTGCATCATCAGCCCATATGCCATGCTGACAAAGAAATAACTGCCCATAATGGGCAGTGCATGAAGAAAAGCCTCTTTACAAACTGTCTTTCTATCCATTATGCCGCACCTGTACCAAGCTGCATCTTAGCCAGTTTATGATAAACGGCTTCTGCCAGCCTTCTATGTCCTTCCTCATCCAGATGCTCCTGATCTATGGGACTTGGCTTGGCATAATCAGAAGCAGCAAGGAAGTCTGTTCCCTGTTCTATTGCTATCTTCTGATAAACTGCCTTCAACTTCTTGGAAGTGTTGACTGATTCTGTATCAAATTCAGGGTCAAACTGTGGCTTCCATACCTCTTCACCCAGCAGAATAGGGGATATCAGCAATATCTTGATACTCTCATCTGCCTGTCTTACCTGTCTGATCAGCTTCTCGATTCCTTTACCAATGACCTCTGCCGGTGCATGATAATATGTCTTACAATCATTCGTTCCCAACATGATGATGACTGTATCTAAGGGCTTGTGACTCTCAAGAAGAGCAGGAAGCAGATCGCTACCCTTACGGTTATCGCGCAGCTCATCCTCAAATACGGTAGTTCTTCCACATAACCCTTCCTCTGTAACGCGAATGCCCTCCTGATAAAGTCTGTCCGCAAGAATCCCTGTCCATCTTACTTCCCATGGGTATCTTCCTTCTCCACCTGGTATATATCCGTATGTATTAGAATCGCCAAAGCACATAATTTCTCTCATAAATGATACGCTGCCTTTCGTTTAATCTCTTCTTTTCCTACTTGATTAGTATGATTAATATGAATTCATTATAAACAGGAAAGGGCAGAATGTCAATATCCTTATGATGAGATTTTCTCAAAACGGTACTTCTGCTTCACATCCGGGTACTTCTCATGATCCACTTCGCTCATGAACATGGCGTATGGTCTGGCGCATATCTTAAATGGCGTATACATTGCCTGATAAATAACCAGTCTTTCTCCTGTCTCTGTATGCTGTGCAAAAGCCAGCACCTTATACAGATATTCTGAGGTCTGAGCTGACACCCACTCTCTCTTAAAATGCTGCACAATGTCTCCTACATGAATACCTCTGTCAGGGACATTCTCCAGTGGTGCCTCCGGCTCTGTGCTTAACTCCATATACTCTTCCTTATCCAGAGATACCGGTATTCCAGACTTTCCTGTGATATGCACACCACCATACCATGTCCCTGTCACTTCACAGATATCACCTATATTATATTCCAGTGAATATTCATCATTTTTCTTAATAATCTTTACTTTGCTCATGATTCTTCTAATCTCCTTTTTGCTCATTTACTTTCCAAAATTATCTTTTTGAGCTGTCTTGCCGCAGAATTCAGCGGATGCTGCCAGTCATATACCATACATATATTCCTTTCCGGTATGTCTTCTTTCAGTGAAATCTGCACTATTTCGTGCTTTTTAATAGACTCTCTTGCCATTGGTTCCGGCAGAAAAGCCAGACCCAGTTCACATTTTACCAATGGAAGAATCTGATCTGTTGTCGCAGTCTCCGTATCCGGCATCAGTTCCAGTCCATGAGATAGAAACAGACTGTTGTAAAACCGAAATGTCATAGTTTCTTTTCCAAGACATATCAAAGGGTAATTCTTCAGTTCTTCTAATGAGAGTTCCTGACTTCCTAATGCCGTAAATGTCGTTCCACCTACTAAAATTTCTCGAAAAGGCTGCAGCATGACCGCTTTTAGAGGCATTTCCACAGCTGCAGGTGTAGAGACCACAGCAAAATCTATTTTACCACTTTTTACAGCTTCTATCGCTTCCGGGGTTGAATGATTATATATTTTCAATCTGATTCCCGGATATTTCATATGGAAAGCCTTTAATTTATCCAAAAGAAATATATTCAGCGCAGTTTCACTTGCTCCTATCGCAATACTTCCATGGGAAAGTCCTGTACTATCAGTAAGCTCTTCCTCTGCGGTCATAAGCTGCACCATAGCTGCAGATACATGCGTATAGAGCTTTTCTCCTTCCGGCGTTAATTGAACACCACGGTTCGTCCGCACAAATAGTGTTGTATGTATCTGCTGTTCCAGACAGTTCATTGCTCTTGTAATATTCGGCTGGCTGTTTTCCAATGCCTGTGCTGCCTTCGTAAAATTACGATACTTGGCTACATAATAAAATATTTTATAGTATTCAAAATTAACATTCATTCTTTTCTTCCTAATATATCAATTTATTATTTCAATTATATCAATTATAGTTTTTACTTATTTCTACCTTCATAGTATAATTCACAAGAATTAAAAAGACAAGAAAGGATGGATAAAACATGAAGGAAAAAACAATTTTCCCAAGAGAAGAACGATCAGACATGCTATTTCAGAAAATATTAAATGATTCCTGGGCATGTGAAAAGCTGCAGGAAACATTTTGCCAGCATTTATTCTGCAACGATGATCACGAAACTCCACTTTCTCCGAAGGAATTTACTCAGGCATTATTCAATTCTTACAGCAACCGGGATCTGTCTGCCTTTCTTATGGCAATCTGTCAGAATACCCTGTTTGATCTGCTGAGAAATTCTTTTCTGATTCCTTATCGTTTCAATGCAGACGGCAAACAAAATCCTGTAATCATGACGGATAATAAGGGAGCTTTACTGCCTGAGTACAGGAATACAATTCATGAGAAAGAATATAAGCACTTCTATGAAGTATACCATGATCTTGGAAATCAGGAAAATATATATCTGGCACAAGCCTATTGCTACAGTCATTCCTATGCATCAGATGAAATGAACATAGAGCAGGAGGTCATTGAAAAGAGCACCGGTGTACTTCTGATTCGTGAATTACCCGATACCGTGAAGTTAAAAGAAACCGAAGCAGAAGCTTATTCTGCCGTATGGGATCTTATGATCGAACTGGAGAAGAATCTCCCCATGGCGTACGTCTTCTATGGACAGGATTCTCTGGTTGAACATAATGAACGATATGATGAAATCGGTATTTTTCTTCCAAACTCTCTCTTTTTGAAGAATCTGGAAAGACACGTTGCCAAAGCAGAGGAAATCATATATGCAAAAAAATAATTATACTGAAATTATGGAAAAAAATCATATGGAAATTCCCTGGCATGATTATGCCAGAAAAGATAATGATATCTTAATCAACAATGCCGATCTGATTGAAAAGGCATCTGTCATAGGCCGCGTAGGTCTGATTATGCTTTCCTGCGGAACCGGTGCTTGGCGTGTTCGTACTTCTATGAACCGGCTTTCACAAGAATTAGGAGTGACCTGTACAGTCGATGTCGGCCTCATGTCCATTGAATTTAACTGTTTCGATGGAAATGACTGTGTCTCTCAGTCATTAAGTATTGCAAATACTGGTGTAAATACCTCCAAGCTTAATCGAATGGAACAATTTGTCAATAACTTTCCAATGGAAGAAGCTCATTTAACCGGTGAAGAGATTCATAATCGGTTAGATGAAATCGAAGAGATACATGCCCTTTACTCTCCCACCATACTGGGATTAGCAGCAGCTCTCGCATGTTGTGCATTCACATTTCTGCTTGGCGGTGGATTGGTAGAAATGGTTCTTGCCTTTATTGCAGCCGGCATAGGAAACCTGGTCCGCACCAAGTTGATCAAACATCACTATACCTTATTTTTAAATATCGCAATGTCAATTTCAGCAGCATGTCTGGCCTACGCACTATGCCTTAAACTGGCTGAAGTATTATTTCACCTTCCGGCTTTTCATGAAGCAGGATATATCTGCTCCATTTTATTCATTATTCCCGGTTTTCCTTTTATAACCAGTGGAATAGACCTTGCCAAGCTGGATCTTCGCTCCGGTCTTGAAAGACTTACCTACGCCATTATCATCATTCTTGTTGCAACCATGTTTGCATGGATCATGGCTCTGCTGTTGGACCTTCAACCCCTGACATTTACATCCATGAGCCTGAATCCAATCCTGCTTCTATGCCTGCGAATCATTGCAAGCTTCTGTGGAGTATTCGGATTCTCTATTATGTTCAACAGTACCATTCCCATGGCTGCCATTGCTGCATTGATTGGCGCCGTTGCCAATACATTTCGACTGGAACTTATTGACTTCACCGGTATGCCGCCGGCTGCTGCAGCATTCATCGGGGCTTTATCAGCCGGACTGCTGGCATCTGAGATCAAGAAGAACAATGGTTATCCAAGAATATCTTTAACTGTACCTTCCATTGTAATTATGGTACCTGGGCTTTATTTGTACCGTGCCATTTACAATTTTGGAATTATGTCCCTGACGGAAGCCGTTTCTTGGTTCACTTCCGCAATCATGATTATCATCATGCTTCCTCTGGGACTGATCTTTGCAAGAATATTAACTGATCGTGCATTCAGATTTTGTACCTGATTCATTTACTTAAAGGAGGAAATAACAATGCTTACAGCAGTAACAGGAATCAATTGGGGTGACGAAGGAAAAGGTCGCGTCATCGACTTGCTTGCAGAGCAGGCAGATATTGTAGTCCGCTATCAGGGTGGAAATAACGCAGGTCATACAGTCGTTACCGACCAGGGCAAATTCGTATTGAATCTTCTTCCATCCGGCATATTACACCCCGATGTAGTATGCGTTCTTGGAGATGGTATGGTAGTGGACCTGGAACATCTTTCAAATGAAATCTCTCAAATACAGGCAAAAGGAATCACTGTTAACCCGGAACACCTGAAACTTTCAAAGAGAGCCACAATCTCTATGCCATGGCATAAAATTCAGGATGAACTGGAAGAAAACAGACTTGCCAAAACAGGCTCCGCTTTTGGCTCAACACGCCGTGGAATTGCTTATGCCTATAGTGATAAATATCGTAAAAAAACAATCCGTCTTGGCGATCTGCTCCATCTGAATGAAGAAAATATAAAATCCAGACTCAAAACCATGCTGGATGCAAAAAATCTGGAACTTGCAGGCTGCTATCATCAGGAACCTATGTCCTACCCTGCACTTTTATCCTGGTGTGAAAAGCAGGCTCTACAGTTTGCTCCATATATTACCGATACTAGCGATTATCTCAACGCCGCACTTGCCCAGGGTAAAAAAGTCGTGTTGGAAGCTCAGCTAGGTGCAATGAGAGACATTGATTATGGTATTTTTCCTTACACTTCAAGTTCTTCTACGATTTCTGCCTATGGTCCCATCGGTGCTGGTATCCCCGGACAGCCCCTTGATCACGTTGTCGGAGTCTTAAAAGCTTATTCAACCTGTGTTGGTGCCGGCCCTTTTGTTGCTGAAAAGGCAATGTCTGAAACCTGGCAGGAAATATTACGTCAGTCAGGTGGGGAATACGGTGCAGCTACCGGGCGTCCACGCCGTGTCGGTCCTTTTGATGCAGTCGCCAGCAGATATGGACTGAAATGCCAGAATGCTGATCTCATTGCCCTGACTAAACTGGATGTATTATGTACCATGAAAGAGATTCCTGTTATTACAGGATACAAAAAGGGCAATATTCAAATGACAGAGTTCGATCCTATGGAGAATCTGGAAGACTACACACCTATAATCGAAATGCTTCCCGGATGGAATACTGATATATCTGCATGCCGTTCTTATAAAGAATTGCCGGATAACGCAAAATCCTATATTGAAAAACTGGAACAACTGCTGCATCATCAGATTCAATTCATTTCTGTCGGTGCTGAACGAAATCAATATTTAACCAAAGGAGAATTGTTATGAGACATTTAATTGATCCACTTGATTTTACAGAAGAAGAAACAACCCGCATACTGGATCTGGCAGAACGTATCTCATTGTATCCCGATGCATACTGTCATGTTGCCGATAACAAGAAGCTCGCTACACTTTTCTATGAGCCAAGTACCAGAACCCGTTTATCTTTTGAGTCTGCCATGCTAAGCCTTGGTGGACAGACTCTTGGGTTCTCAGGTGCTGAGCAGTCAAGTTTCACCAAGGGCGAAACAGTAGCAGACACTGCACGCGTAGTAAGCTGTTACTCTGATATCATAGCTATGCGTCACCCCAAGGAAGGGGCTCCCCTGCGGGCATCTATGTATGCCAGCGTTCCTGTCATCAATGCAGGGGATGGTGGACATAATCATCCTACCCAGACGTTCATTGACCTTATGACTATTCGCCATCGTAAAGGACGTTTAAACAATCTGACCATAGGATTCTGTGGGGACTTGAAATTTGGCAGAACTGTACATTCCCTGGTAAACAGCCTGGTTCGCTATCCCGGTAACAGATTTTACTTTATCTCACCCGAGGAACTTCGCATCCCTGACTATATGATAGAAGAAACCTTAGTTCCAACCCAGACTCCTTACGAGGAAGTATCCAGTCTTGAAGAAACCCTTCCAAAACTTGATGTACTTTATATGACTAGAGTTCAAAAAGAACGTTTCTTCAACGAAGAGGACTATATTCGTCTGAAAGATACTTATATTCTTAACCGTGCAAAATTAGCTCTTGCAAAAGAAGATATGCCGGTTCTTCATCCTCTTCCAAGAGTTGATGAAATTTCAACTGACGTGGACGATAATAAAAGAGCCGCCTATTTTGAACAGGTTCAAAATGGCAAATACATACGTATGGCTCTCATTCTGGCATTACTGGAAATTACAGATCCATTAACAGGAAAGAAGGTACTCTGATGTTAAAAGTAGAATCCATACAAAACGGTGTTGTAATCGATCATATCCCCGTCGGTCAGGGAATGAATATCTACCAGTTACTTGATTTAGACTCCAATGCACAATCCATTGCACTGTTACAATCTGTAAAGAGTCATAAATATGGACTGAAAGATTTAATAAAAATAGAGGGAACTACCCTGCCTGAACGTCTGGACATTTTAGGATATTTGAATAAACAAATCACTCTGATTATAATCAAAGATGGAAAGGTAGAGAAAAAATACCACCCTATTCCACCAAAGATTCTAAAAAATGTAATAAGATGCAAAAATCCCCGCTGCATTACAAGCATTGAAGCAAACTGCAATCATATATTCCAACTGTCTTCTACCGGAAAATATCGCTGTTTGTATTGTAATCAGGAAATCTCCGTCTGGCATTAATATACATTTATGTAAAAAGGTATCGAAACGTCAATATCGACACTTCGATACCTTTTTTATTTTATCCTCTTACCTGTAATGCTGCCGCTACCATATTTCTTAAGCTGGCATCGGTCTCTTCCCAGCCTCTTGTCTTCAATCCACAGTCAGGGTTTACCCATAACTTATCCGGGGCGATTTTCGTAAGCATGAGATTGAGTGCGGCTACAATCTCTTCTACAGATGGTACTCTGGGTGAATGGATATCATATACACCAGGTCCAACCTCTGTCTCGAAATGATGTTCTCTTAGAGAATCCAGAATCTGCAAGTCGGATCTGGATGCTTCAAAGGTGATCACATCTGCATCCATATCATCAATTGCAGGAATAATGTCTGTGAACTCACTGTAGCACATATGTGTATGAATCTGTGTCTCCGCTCTTACACCGCTGTGAGTCAGTCGAAATGCCGGGATTGCAAAGTCAAGATACTCTGTATACCAGTCTGATTTGCGAAGCGGTAACTTTTCTCTCAGTGCTGCTTCATCGATCTGTATCATTCTGATGCCATTTGCCTCCAGATCCTGTACTTCATCTCTGATTGCCAATGCAATCTGGGAGATAGATTCTTTTATAGAGATATCTTCTCTTGGGAAAGACCAGTTCAATATTGTAACAGGGCCTGTAAGCATACCTTTCATGACCTTATTCGTTAAGGACTGCGCATAGACTGACCATTCCACAGTAATCGGTTTCTTTCGATATACATCACCCCAGATGACAGGCGGCTTCACGCATCTTGTTCCATAGGACTGTACCCACGCCTTCTGAGTAAAGAGGAAACCTCCCAGTGCTTCACCGAAATACTCTACCATATCGTTTCGCTCATATTCACCATGCACCAGCACATCAAGCCCGATTTCTTCCTGCCAGGTCACACATTCTGCAATTTTCTTCTGATTAAACTCCTTATAAGCCTGTTCTGATATTTCTCCCTTACGGAAAGCCGCTCTGTTCGCCTTAACATCCTTCGTCTGAGGGAAGGAACCTATTGTTGTGGTTGGAAGCTTAGGCAAACCTAATACCTCTTTTTGTAACTTCTGACGCTCACTGCGCTTGGGAAGTCTGATATAATCACTCTCCGTTACACCCGCAAGTCTCTTCTTCACATCCTCATTCTGACAGTCTCTGTCATTTGCAAAAAGGTTCTGATTTGCCTGATATACTACATTCTGCGCATATTGTTCCGTATCTGCCAATACGCTCAATTCCTTTAATTCTACCAGTTTCTCCTCTGCATAGGCAAAATAGTTCTTATATTCCTGTGGTATTTTATCCTCATGCTTTAAGGTATATGGCACATGAAGCAGCGAACAGGAAGTGGATATTACCACATCAATGCTCTCCTCCTGCAACTGTCTGATAATCGTTAAGGTTTTGTCATAGTGATTCTTCCAGATGTTTTTTCCATTGACCAATCCCGCAAATAATTTCTTATCCTGTGGGAAACCATATTTTTCAACGAGTGCAGCCGTTTCTTTGCCCTCTATAAAATCCAGTCCGATTCCTGCAAAAGGCATCTGAATCAAATCAGAATAAATATCTCTCACATCTCCAAAATATGTCTGACACAGGATCTGGCACTTCTCTGCACAGGGAAGTACTGCGTCATAAATCTTATGAAATAAAGCCACGTCCTCATTTGACATATCCCGCACAAGAGCAGGCTCATCGAACTGCAGCCATGCAATCTGCTTCTCTTCGCATCTGTTCACCAGTGCCTTATAGGCATCTATGAATGCATCCACATAATCCTCTGCTGTCTTTGCTCCAGTATAACGACACAGCTTTAACATCGTATATGCACCTGTCACAATTGGCTTTGTCTCAATTCCAAGCGCCAGGGCTTCCTCATATTCCTTCCACAGTTTATCCCCTGTAAGGCTGATGACCGTATCGTCCTCTACTTCCGGGACGATATAATGATAGTTCGTGTTGAACCATTTCTTCATCGCCAGTGCTTTCACATCTCCAGAACTTTCCTGATACCCACGCGCCATGGCAAAATAAGTATCCAATTCTGATAAATTCAGCTCCTGATAACGCTTTGGAATGATACCTAACAGTGCTGCTGTGTCCAGTGTGATATCATAAAAAGAAAAATCATTGCCTGGAATATAATCAATTCCAGCCTCTTTCTGCGTATTCCAGTGTGTCTTTCTCAACTCCTGCGCTGTTCTTAAAAGCTCTTCTGCTTCTATTTCCTGTCTAAAATATTTCTCCAGTGTAAATTTTAACTCTCTCAATGTTCCAATTCTTGGAAACCCTATTACTGATGTGTACATATAAACTCCTACCTTTCCAGATTCTACGAATTTGTGTTGGGTTCATTATACTGACACATCACGCTATTTGTATAATATCTATAAATGCAAATTGTCCATAGTTTAAAACTATGGACAATCCTGTTCTTTTAAATATTGATAACTATTAAGAACCCCATTCACAAATAGTTACAAATATTTTTTAATTGCTTCCAGATAGGTATTTCCCAATCGGCTCAGCATCCCCTTGCGGTGCGTAATATACCCGATCCGCATATCATTCTCATCTGCCAGGGGAACTGCAATAATGTCTTTTCCATTCAGTTTTTTATCAATGACACCACTGCACACGGTATAACCATTTAACCCGATCAAAAGATTAAATAGCGTTGCTCTGTCTCTTACACGGATATTCTTCTTTCGTTCCACAGCGGCAAAGACCTCTTCTGAAAAATAAAAGGAATTATGTTCTCCCTGTTCAAAGGAAAGATACGGATATTCTTCCAGTTCTTCATTGATAATTCTGTCTTTTCCTGCCAGCGGATGCTTCCTGCTGATAAATACATGGGGCTTGGCAACATACAACTGGTGAAATTCCAGATCATAGGATTTTAATATCTTGTTGATTACTGCCTCATTAAAATCATTCAGAAAAAGTATCCCGATCTCACTTCGCAATCTCGCCACATCCTCTATGATTTCATAGGTCTGCGTCTCTCTAAGACTGAAATCATATTCGTCCTGTCCATATTCCTTGATCAGATCAACAAACGCATTTACCGCAAAAGAATAATGCTGTGTCGATACGCAATACTGCTTCTTGCCGCCGCCATTTCCCTTATACTTATCCTCCAGAATAGCCGCCTGCTCCAGTATCTGTCTGGCATACCCCAGGAAGTCCTCTCCCTCTCTGGAAAGGCTGATGCCCTTATTCGTCCTGTTAAAAATGACGATATTCATTTCCTTTTCCAGTTCATGAATTGCATTTGTCAGACTCGGCTGCGAAATATAGAGTCTGTTGGCAGCCTCCGTTATCGTCCCCGTCTCTGCCACCATCGTTACATATCTTAACTGCTGAAGTGTCATACTCTCTCCTGTTTCTCTGCTTATTGTGGTTGCTTCGCCTTATCAGCCAGATAACTTGCCGGATTGATTCTATTATCATCTGTAGAATAAAGCAGATCCGGATCATGGTCAATATCTGCCGCATAGAGTACTATGGAGGAATCATTGATCCAAAAGTTCAATTTATCAAAGAAAGCACTGGTATCTCCCGGCTCTCCTGTATACTCCTCATATGCCGACTCCATCACATAGTTATAATCGTAATCCATGAAAAACACAGTATATTTATAGGTATATCGTTCCTGACCAGCCCAGAAATTCGTCTCTATCAGATAATCTCTGTCATTTACCGTCGTAAGAAACATCTGACAATTTCCCGCATGACAGGGACTAAACTCCCTCTCCAGAATACTTTTATCAGCATATACCTTCTTACCATTCGCATTTGTATATCCGACATATACAGATAATTCTCCTGATTCAACTCCTGATAATACTTCATCCCACGTAATGCCTTCTGGAACAGAAATGACAATCCTGTCCTCAGTACCATCATGTGTTACATCAGTATAGAACTCCGTAATGACCTCGCCAACACTTGCTTCCTCATTCTGTGTATAATCGACAGCTCTCGCAGCAATATCCCCCATTGAAAAGGAATGCTTCTCCTGTTGATAAGTCAAAGATGCCGTCAGATGTATGGTACAGTCATATTGTGGTGTGAACATCCCCTGAAGATATACAGCATAATCCGCTGTTACCCAATATCTGTTATCCTTGTTCTCTATCCTGATAATATTTCCTAAAGACATTGTATCATAGCCCGCGTCCATCCCTTCAAGAAATTTCTCCAGATCTAATACTGCTTGGGGTTCAGATTCAGAATCACAATAGAGCGTTACCATCTGGAATTCATTATCGTATAACAACTTCGTCCGTGCTTCCAGCTGCTCTGTAATTTCTTCATTGGATAAATATGCTATAGGTTCTTCCCTCCCCTTCTTTATCACCATCAGATCTGCTGCATATATCCCAGTTCCCCGCCCTGCACAGGCTGTAATCACATACTCTTCTTCCCCATCTCCATCTATATCTATCTTTGTGGCAGAAGTCGGTTCTATCTGCTTCTCCAACTGAAAAGCCATCACCTCTTCCCCGTCCACAATCTCATACTTCTGCGCGCTCTCATCAAACTGAATCTCTAATCCCTCACTACTTTCATCCAGCATAAACCTGTAAACATTCTCTTCTCCTTCCGCTTCCAACCCCTCACTACTCTCTTCCTCAGTCTCCACACCCTCTGTCACTTCATCCACTACACTCTGTTGTTCCCCTGATGCTCTCTCCTCCGCCATTGTCCCCTCAACATTTCCACACCCAGCCAATACACTTACTGCCATCATAAGAACTATCCAAAATTTTCTCTTCATAATTGCCCTCACTCTATTTCCAAATTACTCACAGTATAGTAATCATCATACCATACTCCGTCCAAAATCACACTTATGAAATTACCCATTATCTTCCTATTGCAGTTCCTTCCCCACAAATTAACTGGCGGCGTCAGCACCCTCTCTGCCATTCCCCCAAGGCGAGCGTCCCTCGCCCACCCAAGGGCTATTAAATAACCATAAACATCATTTACTTTTCAGAGGATATGTGCTAGAATATTTATAGCTGTGAAACTTTACAGTAACAAAGTTTAAATGATTCCAATATTTTTATATTGTGAAAGGGATTAGACATTATGAATAAGAAAATCAAGACAGCAGCGGTAGACCATCTGTTAGATGCCATCCTCTGCCTGAAAGACAAAGATGAGTGCTACAATTTTTTTGAAGATCTGTGTACAGTAAACGAATTACTCTCACTTTCCCAGCGTTTTGAAGTAGCGACCATGCTTCGTGAACACAAGACCTATCTGGAGATTGCAGAACAGACCGGTGCTTCTACAGCAACGATCAGCCGTGTAAACCGCTCCCTGAATTATGGCAGCGACGGCTATGAATTAATCTTTGAAAGACTTGCTGACAAACAGCAAAATGAAGAATCCGACAAATAAGGCAGCGCATCAGGCGCTGCCTTTTCTCATCTTATCCATATATCTCCATCAGACTCAGAGGATCAATATAAGCATCATTCTCTATGATCTGATATCCCAGTTGTTCATGACCGGCATCAATTGTAAACAATTCTGTCGAAGTCGTCACTTCATCGCCTTCCTTCACTTCCGGCTTGGCTCCATTGCGGTATACTGAATAGTAACCATTTCCATGATCTACCATAACAATATATCCTGATTCTGCATTACCTGCGATAGAAGATACGGTTCCCTGGGCAGTTGCAATAACTGCTGTTCCCGATGCAGCTTCAAAAATAGCTATCGGCTGTCCATCCAGTGTTGTCTCTTCTTCCTTATAGGTCGCTGTGCCCTTCAATGGAAATCCGGTAGGAATATATGCCTGTGCTATCTCTGCTTCACGTTCCTCTTCTTCTTTTACTTTGCTGTTTACCGTATCACTGAGGATACTGACTTTTTCATTCAATTCTTCATTTTCAAGCTTCAGTGTATCATTTTCCTGTGTTAATGTCTCAATCTGCTGTCTTAACTCGTTCACATTTTGATTTGCCTCTACCAAATGTCCTGATAAATAATGGCAGTAAATCAGAATTACGAGTATTACCACTACAATTCCTATTGCTGCACCCATAAGTGGTTTCCCGTATTTTTCCTGCAATTCCTTCCATTTTTCCAAAGATATACACCCCATTCCTTTATGGATTATCTTGTATTACAGAGACGATTCTGCGTTCAAATCCCTGATTATTAATCATAATAACACATATTGTAACATTTACACAATCTTTTCTTAAAAATTCAGAATAAGTGTACATAATATCTTTACTTTTCTGATTATCTATGCTATTCTGAATGTGTTGTGGGAGACACAATATTTAATATATTTTGGAGGTATCATTTAATGAACAAAGGTACAGTAAAGTGGTTCAATAACCAGAAGGGTTACGGCTTTATCTCTGACGAAGCAGGCAACGACGTATTCGTACATTATTCAGGACTCTTAATGGACGGTTTCAAGTCCTTAGATGAGGGTGCAAGTGTAGAATTTGAAGTTGTTAATGGTGCTAAGGGACCTCAGGCAGTTAACGTAACTAAATTATAAGTCGAACCTGTAGCCATTTAATCTAGTTTCGATGTGCCTTTCTATTTATGTTATAGACAAGTCAGCTATTGTTTTACGGGATTAAGATGTACTATGAGGGGAGCGCGTATATAGCGCATATAGAAACAACCGGTCAGTATGATTACTTACCGGCTGTTTTTTTAATGACTTCTTCAAAAGACAAAGAACCTCCAAAGATATCCAGTGCACTGCCAATTGTTACATGAATCCTGTCTTTTCCCAGTTTCTTCAAAAGATCAATATCTTCATAAGAATGTACGCCACCTGCATAGGTAATGGGCATTTGTCCCCACTCTCCCAGCTGTGATACAAGCTGCGTCTCAATTCCCTGGGCTTTTCCTTCCACATCCACTGCATGAATCAGAAATTCATCACAATATGACATCAACAGATTCAATATCTTCTCATCTACAACTTCATCTGTATATTTCTGCCATCGATCCGTAACAATATAATACTTGTCGTCCCTTTTGCGGCAGCTTAAATCCAATACCAGATGTTCTTTGCCTACTTCCCGGTATATCTTCTCCAGATTATCCATGTTGATCCTGCCATCCTTAAATACATAAGAAGTGACAATAACATGGGACGCGCCGGCATCAAGATATTCTGTTGCATTTTCCGCATGAATACCGCCTCCGATCTGCAGTCCCTGCGGATATGCCTCCAGTGCCCGCAACGCCTGCTTTCTGGTCGCTTCATAATATTCGCTGGATGCAGGATTCAGCAGTATAATATGCCCACCTTTTATATGATGTGCTGCATACAATTCGGCATAATAATCTGCCCCTTTCTTGGCAACAAAATTCTCCTTTGCCTCATCGTTGCGATCTTTAAGAGATCCACCTACAATCTGTTTCACTTGTCCATTATGAATGTCTATACAAGGTCGAAATTCCATTTTTTCTCAGCTGCTCGTTTGCAACTGTTCCTTTCTAAAGATTTCAGTATATTTTTTCAAAAACTCTCCATATTAATAAGGAGTGTAAATTCATGCACTTATTTCGTATAGCGGAGGTCACTATGTTAAAAGGAAAAGTAATTCTATCAACGCTGTGCCTTGTCACAATGCTGGGACTGACTGCCTGTGGTGGAAATACCAGAAATAACAATGCTTCTGATGAGGCAGGCAACACAGCCACGGAAAATGACATGAACAACAATAATACCACTAATAATGGCGCCATGGATAATAATACTACCAATGACAACGGCATGAACGGCAACGGAACAACTAATAATGATACCATGAATAATGGTGACAATATTATCGAAGATGCCGGTAATACAGTTGGTAATGCTGTCGAAGACGTGGGCGACGTCGCTGGTGATGTTGTGGAAGGCGCAGGTGACGTGGTTGGCGGTGCTGTTAAAGATATCACAGGTAATGACAACAATAATACCACGACCAACCCATAATTTCATACAAATCGGTCCATTAAAGCCCAAATGTATGATTACAAACAGGGCGCATACAGATATTGTACGCGCCCTTATTATATTTATGCCATTTCCGCATCAATGACATCGCTCATTTCATATTTTCCAGCCGGCTTTCCTGCAAGGAATTTAGCAGCCTGAACGGCGCCTTTTCCAAATACAGCCTTGGAATATGCCCTATGTGAGAAGGTCACTACTTCATCCATTCCTGCAAAGATTACATCATGGTCTCCTACAATCGTTCCACCTCTTACAGAAGAAATACCGATCTCTTTCTCAGATCTCTTCTGTCTCACCTGACTTCTGTCATATACATACTCGTATTGATTACCCAATTCTTCATTGATAGAATCTGCCAGAGCAAGTGCTGTTCCGCTTGGCGCATCTACCTTCAGGTTATGATGCTTCTCTACGATTTCAATATCAAATCCTGCCGGTGCAAGAATTCCTGCTGCTTCCTTTAAAATCTTTAACAGCATATTCACACCTAAAGACATATTGGCTGAACGAAGAATTGCAACTTTTTTAGAAGCCTCTTCTACTGCTGCCAACTGTGCTTCACTTAATCCGGTTGTACATAATACGCACGGAACTTGCTTCTCTACACAATATTTTAATAATCCGTCTACTGCCGGTGCTGCACAGAAATCAATTACAACATCAGCTTCCACGTTGCAGTCTGCTATATTGCCAAATACCGGATATGTATTCTGTATATGATTGGATGTATCTACTCCTGCAACGATCTCTGCATCTTTATCTTCTGCAATAATGCCTGTAATGACCTGACCCATTTTACCGTTACAGCCATGCATAATGACTTTAACCATTTCTATTCCTCCTGCTGTCTCTTATAAAAGTCCGTACTCTTTCATTGCCTTCTCAAGTCTTGCGGCATTCGCATCTTCCATCTCTGTCAGAGGTCTTCTCAGAACACCTGCCTCTCTGCCCATCAGATTCAGTGCCTTTTTCACAGGGATAGGATTGACTTCGCAGAACAATGAATTAATAAGCTCTATCGCATCCATCTGCATCTGTGCACTCTCAGCTACCTTGCCCTCAAAGAACTTCGCACAGATATCATGTGTCTGCTGTGGCGCAATATTGGACAATACGGAAATAACACCTTTTGCACCCATGGACAGAAGAGGTACAATTTGGTCATCATTACCGGAGTATACATCTACCTTGCCCTTAGCCAATGCCATCAGCTTCACGAACTGACCAAGATTGCCTGTTGCATCCTTTACACCTACGATATTAGGTACTTCCCCGCACAGGGATACGATCGTCTCAGGCAGCATATTCACGCCTGTTCTGCCAGGGATATTGTAGAGAATGATAGGTACTTTCACAGAGTTTGCTATCATAGTGAAATGCTCCATGAGACCATTCTGTGTTGCTTTATTATAATAAGGAGTAACCAGAAGAAGTCCGTCTACACCTGCTTTCTCAGCTTCCTGTGACAGATAAATTGCTGTCTCTGTACAGTTGGAACCTGTGCCCGCGATTACGGGGATTCTGCCTGCTACCTGCTTTACACAGAAACGAATACAGTCCAGATGCTCCTCATGTGTCAAAGTGGATGCTTCACCTGTTGTTCCACATACAATGATAGCATCTGTATGATTCTCGATCTGAAATTCAATGTGTCTGGCAAATGCCTCGTAATTAACTTCTCCATTCGGTTTCATTGGTGTAACGATTGCTACGCCTGCTCCTGTAAAAATTGCCATGTAATTCACCATACCTTTCTTATAGCTGTTCTAAATGACTGCTACATCTTATACTATTATAAATCAGATGTAAAGGAATACACAGATACTGCTTATTGTATCTGCAAATCGTGTGGAGTCTAAAATAGATAAAGCCGACCACACAAATGGTCGGCTTCGTTGTTCTTACGAATAAATGATAGCTCCCCATCTGTCGATGACAGTCATACAGTTCTTCACTGCATGCCCAAGCAAGACGCTCCCAGGAAGCCTCCTCTTTCGGCGTATTCCCCTTTCCTCTCTGTTCACAGACTCCTGCCGTCTCCTAGAAAGTACTAATGAAAAACGCAACCTCTATCTCTTTTCACATATCGATGTAACTGTTATTTAACTATACACCCCGCTATATACCCTGTCAACCCTTCTGTCAGGATTACATGGTATATTCATTCTGAAACACCTGGCGGGACTTTACTGTATACTGTGTCGAAATATCTTATAATTCACTTCTTCAATCTTGGATATCTCATCTGCAAGCTCACATACCTTATCTTCCAGATGTATACCAGTCATAATGATTCCTACATCATCAGCCTTGGCTTCTACAATACGCTGAAGATCCTCTACTGAAATGATTCCATTATCTATTAATCCAAGTACTTCATCCAGAATCAGCAGACTGCATTCTCCTGTCGTCAGTACTTTTTTGGCAAAATTAAGACCATTCTTGATATTATGAATCTCTTCCTGCTGTCTCTCTGCGGAAAGCTGAGAAAATTCTTCTTCGCTCTTTTCAAAACGGAATATCTTGATCTCCGGCTCCAAACGTTTCAGGAAACCGTCATTCCGCATTCCCTTCAGGAAACGGATAATGACCACATTTTCTCCATTGCAGGCTACCTGCAGCGCTCTCCCAATCGCTGCTGCAGATTTGCCATGACCTTCTCCACTATATATCTGAACTAATCCTTCTTCCATATATATATCCTCATATCTTTACTTGTGAATGTATGTATGCATGTATGATAACACAGTGAATTAGTTTTGACAATCTAAATTTATTTCCAGTCAGGTTCTACTCTTCTTCCTCCTGTGGCAATTCCAGCTTGCTTACAGATACTTCATACGCCACTCTCTTCTCCATATTCTCATCAGAAATACGCTTCATATACTCTCTTGACTGGATACGTCCCCATACCAGGCATCTCTCTCCTACCTGGAAATTAGCGGCATATCTGGCATTTCTTCCCCAGCAGATACATGGGATATAATCGGACTTGCCATATGGACGGTTGACTGCCAGCAGAAGATCTGCAATCTCTCTGCCAAGTGGTGTCTTACGATATACAGGCTCCTTGCAGATATATCCGTCCAGGAAGATCTGATTGGTTCTTGCATTCTCGCTGATCTCATCTACAAATTCAATCTCTCTTGCAAATACGGAAAGAACCAGTTTGTTCTTCTTTTCCTCATGTCTGTTATAAGAGCGGAACTGACCGTTAATGATAACCAGACTTCCCTTATAATCAGCAGTCACATCAATCAGTCTCTCTGATACCATAACCGGTATGATATCTGTAGAATCTGAAAGCCGCGCAATTCTGGTGTCTACCATATAGAATCCCTCACCAAAAATCTCATGGCTGAATGTAAAGTCGCTAACGATCTCTCCCATCACCGTTACCTGATTGTTTTCAATTACCTTATCTGTCATTACTATGTTCTCCCTTCTTATCCATTAAGAATTTTTTCTGGTATGTATTACCATTTATATTCCTCTGTATGTAACTTATTCCTGAATTTATGATTTTTTCCCAAAAACAATTCGTGCTATTTCGGGGTACTGTCCAACTTGACAACAAATCTCTCAATATTCTCTTTTTTTTCTACATTTTAGGACTCGCGCACTTCGACAGAAAAGTTGCAAAATCATAAATCCGGTGCTATACTGATACAGTTTGAACATATACTATATGTTATATCAAAAAATCCTTTAAGATGCTATAGTAATTTAGAACGTATTATGAAAATTCAATTTTGCACTATCAGAATGGAGAATACTTTATGAAACAAAAAAGAGAAGATGTCAGAAACGTAGCTATTATTGCCCATGTAGACCACGGTAAAACGACTCTTGTAGATGAATTGCTCAAGCAGAGCGGTGTGTTCCGTGAGAATCAGGAAGTTGCAGAACGTGTCATGGACTCCAATGACATCGAGCGTGAACGTGGAATCACAATTTTATCTAAAAATACAGCCGTTATGTACAAAGGCACAAAAATCAATATCATCGACACCCCAGGCCATGCTGACTTCGGTGGCGAGGTTGAACGTGTACTGAAAATGGTAAACGGTGTTATCCTTGTTGTAGATGCTTTCGAAGGCGCTATGCCTCAGACAAAGTTCGTTCTGAGAAAAGCCCTGGAATTAAAGCTCCCTGTTATCGTATGTATCAATAAAATCGACCGTCCTGAGGCAAGAGCCAAGGAAGTTGTCGATGAAGTATTGGAATTATTCCTTGAGCTGGATGCTGACGATTCACAGCTTGACTGTCCTTTCGTATTTGCTTCTGCTAAAGCTGGTATCGCTTCTCTTGATGAGGACGAGCTTGGTACAGATATGACTCCGCTGTTCGAGACGATTCTGGATTATATTCCTGCTCCTGAAGGCGATCCTGAAGCAGGCACACAGATGCTCATCAGTACAATTGACTACAACGAATATGTAGGCCGTATCGGTATCGGTAAGGTAGAAAACGGTACAATCAAGGTAAATCAGGACGTTGTGATCTGTAATCATCATGACCCTGATAAACAGAAGAAAGTAAAAGTCAGCAAGTTATACGAATTTGACGGTTTAAATAAAGTAGAAGTAAAAGAAGCAGGAATCGGCGCTATCGTTGCCGTATCCGGTATCACAGATATCCATATTGGTGATACACTCTGCTCCCCTGAAAATGTTGTTCCTATTCCTTTCCAGAAGATCAGTGAGCCTACCATCGCTATGCAGTTCATTGTAAATGACTCCCCTCTTGCAGGTCAGGAAGGCAAGTTCGTAACCAGCCGTCATTTACGTGACAGACTGTTCCGTGAGCTGAACACAGATGTATCACTTCGTGTTGAAGAGACAGACAGTGCAGATGCTTTCAAGGTATCCGGTCGTGGTGAGCTTCATTTATCTGTATTGATTGAAAATATGAGACGTGAAGGCTATGAGTTTGCAGTCAGCAAGGCAGAGGTTCTGTACAAGACTGATGAAAACGGCAAGAAGTTAGAGCCTATGGAACTTGCTTATATTGATGTTCCTGAAGAATTCTCCGGCGCAATTATCGAGAAGCTCAGCCAGAGAAAAGGCGAACTTCGTAACATGGGTAAGGCAAGCGGCGGCTATGCAAGACTTGAGTTCTCTATTCCTTCCCGTGGACTGATCGGTTATCGTGGTGATTTCATGACAGATACCAAGGGTAACGGTATCCTTAACACAATCTTCGATGGTTATGGACCTTACAAGGGAGAAATCCAATATCGTAAGCAGGGTTCCCTGATCGCATTTGAAGCAGGTGAAGCAATCACCTACGGTCTGTTCAATGCCCAGGAACGTGGTACTCTCTTCATTGGACCTGGTGAAAAGGTTTACTCCGGTATGGTCGTTGGTCAGAATGGTAAAGGCGAAGATATTGAAATCAACGTATGTAAGAAGAAACAGCTTACTAATACCCGTTCTTCCAGTGCTGATGAGGCATTGAGACTGACACCTCCTAAAATCCTGAGTCTGGAGCAGGCACTTGACTTCATCGAAACAGACGAGCTTCTGGAGGTTACACCTACCAGCCTTCGTATCCGTAAGAAGATCCTTGATCCTACCCTCAGAAAAAGAGCAAGCTTTAAGAAATAAATATCATAAACCAAACGGCTGTTGCTATCCGATATGGAGGCAACAGCCGTTTCTTTATTCTTCATATGGCGACAACTGTCCATCTACGATCTTTACAATCCTTTGTGCTGCCTTTGCAACGTTAAGGTCGTGGGTGATCATAACAATGGTATTTCCCATTTCATTCAATTGTCTGAACAACTTCAATACTTCCTGACCACTGGCTCGATCCAGCGCACCTGTGGGTTCATCTGCCAGAAGGATAGCCGGTTCAGATGCCAATGCTCTGGCAATAGATACACGCTGCTTCTGTCCACCGGACAGCTCATTGGGTCTGTGGTCAAGTCTATGATCAATACCCAATAATTTCACGATATCCTGGCATTTTTCACTGGCTTCCCGGTGTCCCATGCCACGGATCAGCAATGGCATAATGATATTCTGCATGACATTATACGTGGAAATTAACTGGTAGTTCTGAAAAATAAATCCGATTTCTTTATTTCGCACCTCTGTTAAGTCTTTTTCTTCCATCTCATGAATGGCTCTGCCATGAAGATAATATTCACCAGAATCCAGAATATCCATACAACCGATAATGTTCATCAGAGTGGTCTTACCAGAACCGGATGGTCCAAGAATTGCAACAAATTCGCCTTCTTCTACTTCAAAATTAATATCCCGTAGAACAGGAACCTTCTCTTCACCTAACATATAACCTTTATTTACATGTTTAATCTCTATTGTCTTAGCCATTAGTTATCACCTCCCGGCATAGCACCATCCTCTCCCGGTGCTCCCTGCATATCCGGTGCTCCATTGGAGGTCTGTGTTAAATCTACAATCCAAATCTTTAGAATATCCTGCGTTCCATCATCCTCATTCTGCATCAATACTTTAATCGTATCTCCACTCGCCAGTCTTGCAAAAGTCGTAGTCGTTCCCAGCTTTGTTACCACCTCCGTTCCCACAGGAATCATCCAGGTGCCTGATTCTGTTGTTTCTTCACCATCCTCCTGCACTACAGCAGCTGTCATCTCATTGCCCAGAATCTGTGTAATCTTAAAATACTCCCATTCCTGCTTCTCTTCCAGTACAATTTCCTCTTCCTCAAAAGTCTCAGCAGCCATTACCACTTCCTTATAGTAAACCCAACCGCCTGCCACCAGAATCACAATTAACCCTAGCAATATCCATATCCATGCCTTTTTCTTCTTTTTCCGATACATAACCTTCTCCTTCCTCTACTCCTGATTCAAGGCGACAACCGGTATCAGTGTAGATGCTTTATACGCCGGATAGAAGCCAAATATCGTACCTGTAATCACGCCAAACGCCAGTGAAAGCACAGCTCCTGATATGGACAGTTCCACACGCACCGACATTCTCTCTACAACCGGTGTGATGCCAAGTGCCAATAACACACCAAGTATGGCTCCAATCAGACTCATGAAGCACGCTTCCATTAGAAATTCCAGTAAAATATCCCGCTTGGAACAGCCAAGTGCCTTTAGAATACCGATTTCATTGGTTCGTTCTTTTACTGATACGAACAGGACATTCATAATTCCAATACCACCTACGATAAAGACAATGATCGCCATGGTAATTAATAACATCTGTAATGTTTCATTCGACTTGGACGCCGCTTCCATTTTCGTGCCGGCATCAGAGATGGTAAATTCTGCATTGGCATAGCTGTCAGCCAGTACTGTTTCAATATTTGTAATCACGTTGTCTACATTATTAACATCCTCTGCGATCACAGTGATAGTAGGACTCACATTGTCCCCTGTAATATATTTGATTCCAGTCTCATAAGGAATAAATACTGCTGTATCCGGGCTGATTCCAGAAGATACACTACCCATTTCATCCAGCACACCGCTTACCACATAAGGTCTGTCATCTATATAAAGTACGCTTTCATAGGCTTCACTCGCACTTCCAAAGATCTCTTTTGCTGCGGTGTAACCAAGCACGCAGTACTTTTCCTTATTTTCGTCATTTTCCTCCGTGAGAAAATCCCCAACCAGCATGGTCATGTTACTCATTTGGGCATAATTATACTTTACCCCGGCTATGGTATAGGAGCTGTAAGAATCCAGATCTCCACCTTCCACATCTACTGTAGTAGTATAAGAAATCGTAGCATCGGCAATGCCTGGTACAAATACAAGCAGATCTTCCATATCATCTGTGCTGAGTGTGATATTTTCCTGATTCATACGATCATCATCACCAAAACTCATACCACCGGGCATTCCTCCACCGCTAAAACTCGGCATACCGCCGCCTGATGGCATGCTGCCTCCACTGGGCATTCCTCCACCGCCAGGACCTCCACCAAAGCCACCACCTGATGACCCAAACTCCGTTGCATTGGATTCGTAAGAAATGTCAATTGCCCCTGCATTTAAGTTTTTGAACTGTTCTGCCACTTCCAGCTTACCACCTGTACCGATTGCAAGCACCATCATAATCGTAGCAGAACCTACAATAATACCTACTGCTGTCAGAATGACCTTGAATTTATTCTGTGAGAGGTTCATCCATACAAGTCTTAATAATTCTGATATTCTCATGATTCGCTCACCTTACTTTCAATCAGAACAGTATCGCCCTGTGACAGTCCTTCTGTAATTTCTACATTAACGCCATCAGAGAAGCCTGTTGTAACGTCTTTTTCTACAATACTGCCATTTTCATCCCGGACTTTAACATAAGATCTTGTGCCATCCCTAAAAATTGCCCTGTTAGATACATAGGTAACTTCCTTTGTCTCTTTGGTGACGCAGGTTACATCACCTGTCATGCCCTCATACAGCCCGGATACATCACCCTGCACGGTAACAGTGATTGTATAATATACTTCTCCCGAACTGCTGTCATATGCTGCGTCAGATACTTCACTGATGATACCACTATATACTACGTCCGGATAGGCAGTATAAGTAATATTGACTTCCCCATCCTGGTCGATTGCCTTATAGCCATCTTCACTTACTGTAATCTCCATTGTGACGTCAGATGCATCATATAAAGTCACCAGACTTGTATTTCTGGTCACTCCATCTCCTTCTTCCAGCGGAACTTCTGTAACCACTCCACTGTATTCAGCTATAACGTCATTTCCAACGATATAGCTGTTGAATTCATCCAGTTTCTTCACTGCTGATTCATAGCTTGCATATGCACTTTGTTTCTCATTATCAAGGCTTGTCGTCTGTATACTGTACCATTCAGAAGAAACAGAAGCATAGTACTGGTCTGTCTCCAGTGTCTGCTGCGCTGTCAATTTCTCTGATTCCAGATTCCTGCATGTTTCATTCCAGCTTCTGGTCGCTTCACCTATTTCGGCCAGCAAGGTCTCATTTTCATCTGTCAGGGACTCAATATCGTCCTCTATCTCATCAACGATTGTCTGTGCCATGTCCCGCGTGTTAAGATAAACTGTATAATAGTAGGGATCATTGTAACGGTTATCATGATTCTCTGATACAGCAGCCTCTGCATCCTTCAGATCTTTCTTGGCAGAAGTAAGCTCCTCCTGTAATTCTACAAGCTTTTTCAGGTTCTCATTGACCTGATTCTGCTTCTCTTCCAAAGTATCTGCTGCCTCATCCACTTTATCCTGAAGATCCTGTAGTTCTTTATTATAGGTAAGTTCTGCAAGACTTCCATTTGTGACATATGTGTCATAACCCTGTTTTGCAGTCAGATAGGATTGCTGCTGTTCTACCGTCAACGCCTGATAATCTGCCAAAGTATCCTCAACGTCTTCCTCCAGCTGCGTTCTGATTTCTTCTACGCTGTCCTCAGTCAGTGTATACAACACATCTCCCGCCTGTATCTCCTGTCCTACAGTAATATGTACAGAATCAATTACCATCTCCTGAGATTGTGATGTATAGGTATCTCCACCAAAAGAAAACATCTGCATGCCCATTCCACCCATGGAATCATTCTGACTTGTACTGGATGAAGAGGAAGAATCACTGCTCACCAATGCACTGATATCCAGGTCAAAAGTCTGAGATACTGTACCAATGTTCACTGTGGAATCTTCTGTAATTCCAACCGTCAGATTCCCATATTCTACCGTAGTTTCGCGATATGTGACTTCACCTGTCTGGCCATTCTTCCAGATCAGCACGCCTGTAGTAGCAGCTATCCCAAGTATTGCAATCGAACAGCCGGCTCCTATCCAGATTTTCTTATTCTTCTCCATTGCTATCCTCCTTTAGTGCAACACCTGCGATATAATATGTCTCATCTTTATCCAGTCCACTGATAATCTCCACATTTTCTCCGTCAGTAAATCCTGTTTCTATCGGACTTAATACGTATTCGTCCTGTTCTTTCTTATATATATAGTACTTGCCATTCTCTTCCACGATGGCTTTTCCTGGAACATATATGACCTCTGCATCCGTAGATTCTGTAATGAAAGTCACATCTGCTGTCATACCTTCATACAGCCTTGAAGTATCACCCTGAATGGAAATCACCACCGGATAGCTGACCGTCGCCGTATCCCTGCTGGTCGCTGTCGTTGTAATCGACTGGATGATTCCTTCATAAGTCTCATCTTCATAAGCTGTGAATGCAAGCGTTACGCTGTCACCTACCTTCATGGTCACAACATCTTCTTCTGATACATCGACCGACACTGTCATGGCATCGCTTGTTGCATAAGAGATCAATACACCAGTTGTTTCCAGATATTCATCCTCGGAAAAGCCAACCTCTGTTATCAGTCCACTTCCCTGTGCGTAAATAGTGCCATCTCCTATGAACTCTTCAAAATCAGCAAGAAGCCGGGACGCATCCTCCAGTTCCTCTTTTGCCTTTTTCAGACTGCTCTCATATCCTGTAAGACTGCTGTCATAGGTGTTCTGCGCTATACTTCCGCTTAACGTATCACTCTCATACGTCTGGCTTGCTTCCAGAATATCCTTCTGCATAAGCTGTTGTGTATACAATATCTCTTCCTGTATCTCATAGACCTGATCAATCTTATCCTGTATTTCCTCGTTAGATTCGTCGAACTGCTTCAGGAAGTTCTCATAAGATTCTCTGGCTGTCCGAAAAGCCTGCGCTGCTGTGACACGGTTGGTCACATATTCCTCGCTGGCATCCTCCACATCCTCTATGGCATCCTCATAAGCTTCTTCCAGGTCATCCCTCTGGTCTCTGTAATCATCCTTTACCAATGAACACTGAATGTTATAAATATCAGCCAGAAGCTGCTCTATCTCCAGAGTCTTCGCTGCCAGATCATTGGACAACTGCGCTATCGTATTGTTATAGGATTGTTCTGCCAGAGAAGAAGCAAGCATTGTCTCATCATAGGACAATCCAGCAGTCAGTACACCCACATCATACTGGGTCTGGGCTTCATTCAGTGCAATCTGCGCTTCCGTCTTTGCATAAGTCAGAGTCTTTCTTACCTTGTCAATGCTGCTCTGTGTGAATTTATACACAGGATCACCTTCCGAAATACGCTGTCCGACAGCCACATATACTTCTTCTACTTTCAGGTAATCTTCCTCTTCGTCATCATCATCGTCATCGTCATCATCCTCTGTGGACAGATCCAGATCATACACCTGGGAAGTTACACCAAATTCTACTGTACCACTCTCTGTCACACCATTCTGAAGGATGCCATATTGTGCTGTGTTTTCCCTGTATACGATTTCTTCCTGTTCCATCATCGGTTTGATAAAAAGTGTATAGCCTGCTGCTCCTGCAATTACCAGTACTGCTACAATCCACAACAGGATATGAAGCTTCTTCTTTTTACTCATCTTTTTCTTACTCATTTCTGCTTCCTCCCTGCTGTGTATTTTCCTCTGTTTGTGTCTGTGCCTCTTCTTCCATCTCTGTCCGAGGCTGCTGTGCCTCATCATTCTGTACATTATCTACATCCATGCCAAAGATTACTGTAGCTGTCAGATTAGCGCTCAGATCACTCACATCTCCGTCCAGTGCAACTTCTACAGTATATGTAACTGAAGTTCTACTGTCAGAAGAAGATACCGGATCAATAGACTCTATCACGCCATTATAATTGCCATAGTCAGAGATCATGACCATTGCACTCTCCCCAACACTTAACTGCGCAATAGAATCCTGTGATACTGCTACAGAAACTGTGATCTTCTCCGGATTGCTGTATGCAAAGACAATATCGCCACCAGCCAGTGTCTCTCCTTCTTCTGCTCTGGACATAAGAATTGTTCCTGTCTCCTGTGTATACAGATATCCATCTCCTATTAAAGATTCAAATAATGCAAGATTCTCTTCTGCTTCCTGTTTTGCATCTGCCAGCTTCTCCAAAGATTCAGACAGACTCGTTAATTGTGTATCATAATCATTCTGTGCCGTCTGTCCTTTTGCAAGAGTAGTCTCATATGTCGTCTTGGCACTTAGAATTTCTTTCTGATAAGCAATCTGTGCTGCTTCATATGCCTCCCGCTCGGACTCATAGGTATTCAGTAATTTCTGCAATTTCAGCTCTGCACCATCTATTTCATCTTCATAGTCTTCCTTTGCCTGCTCATATTCATCTTCTGCCTCATCCATCCGTTCTTCCAAAAGTGCTACCGTCTTTAATATCCATTGTCTGTCTGCCTTGGCTGCCTGTTCTTCCTGTGAGGCCGCGCTTGAGCCACCACCCATCATGCCGCCAGCTGCTGATGCATCCCCCTGTCCACCTGATGCGGTCGCAGAACTATCAGAAGCAGTTGTACTTGTACTAACGGTTGTCGCACTGCTGCCAGTCATAGAACTTGAAGAAGAATCCAGACTATCCAGCTCATCTTCTGTAAGCTCCCAATAAGCCACTCTGTTCACATAGAGATCATATGCTTCTTCATAAGCTGTTTTCTTCTCTTCTACTTCGTAATCTTCATAAAAAGTGTTGTTTTCTACCTTATACAGGTATTCATTATAATCATCCTGCGCTTCGGTATAAGCCTCTTCTGCTGCATCCAGTGTTGCCTGTGCTGCTGCCAACGCATCTTCATATACCTGCTGCGCCTGTTGTGCATCCAACAGAGCCTGCTGATATGTATACTTGGCTTCAATTTTGCTCTCCTGGGTAGTAATTACACCGTTTCGATATGAAATTTCTGCCTCCTTAGCCGTAGTCTCTAATTCACTTCTGGCTTCTTCTATACTGTCATCTGTGAATTTCAGATACTGCGTACCCGCTTCCACTTCATCCCCTGAAGAAACATACACTTCTTCCACATACAGACTGGTATCCTCCAGGAAATCAATTGCAAAAGTCACTGCATCCACGCCAATGGAAGTCGTACCTGATGCCGTTACCAGATTCTCATTCAGATTTTTCCCGTTCTGATGTCCCCACAAGCCGCCATTTTCCTGTGTTGTGCTGCTCTGGGTCTGTCTGTAATACATCGTACCTGCCACTCCTGCTGCCACAAGTACCGCACCTACTCCTATGACAGTGACTACAAGCTTCTTCCTGCCGACACGTGTTTTTTTCTCTTTCTCCTGATTGTCTGATGTGTTCTCCATGCTTCCTCCTCCATTTTTAATGTACTCTCTTACTAAAATATCTTTTCTTATCATAGGAAAAATTTGTTGTTAAAAATTGTTCAAAATATGAAAAAAATGTGTTTTTTGCTATTAACTTTTTGCCCTCTTATGCCGATAGACTTATTGAAAAGGAGTGATATATATGGCAAATATCTCATGGACGTCTTCTTCCATTAACAGTTTTTTTAATACTTCTCTTGGAAACCCTACGTCTGCCTTTGGCAGTCTCTACAGTTCTCTTGGAGATGCTTCCCTGATTAAAAGAGGAACTTATCATAAACTGATGGATTCTTATTATTCTTCAGTCAAGAATTCCGATTCCAAGGCAGATACTTCCAGCAAAACGGATACTTCCAAGGATTCAACTTCTACAGATAAAACAACGACTAAAAAAACACATGCAAATAAATATACTTATGACAGTACTTCAAAATCTTCTACGAAGATCACCAACAAAGTACTGGATGAACTTTTGGATAAAACAGAGAAGAAATCTCAAATCACGAATTCTGTTCTGAACGATCTGCTGAAAAAGGATGATACATCCACAACCTATGACAGCAGTGCAAAGAAGAATACCGTAGCAGATGCTACGGCAATTGATCAGACTGTATAAAAAAAGAGGCGTATGAAAAACTTAAATTTTTCATACGCCTTTTTTTCTTGTTATTCTATATTTTCTGAATTGGTTTCTGTTGTTACTGTGCTGTTTGCACCACCGATTCTGATCATTCTGTTTTCGTTCTTTTTATCATTGATAAAGCCTTTGACTGTTGGTATCATTCCAAGCAGCAGAAATGCATATATCATAACCAGATTCGTTATATAATTCGACATATCCATATAGCCTTCTGAAAGCATATCCGGTATCATTCGGTAACAGTCAAATATAGTGATATTAACATCAGCATACTGTGACAGCTCCTTATATATGATAATTGCCCAGTCAAGTCTGTCTCCAACCCAGGTCATTACCAGCATGATAATAACACTGATAACAATTCCTTTCTTTGATGCCTTACCACCAAGCATCTCATAGCCTTTCAATACGCAGATAGCCATTACCACACCTGATATTGCCGCTACATATCCCAACTCTCCGATAATAATGATACATATTACACCAATGATTGATCCCAGGAAAGCACCTACAACACCTGCAACTACATTATCTTTTTTCATTGCATTCTGCTGGTTATCAAGTGCCATACGGCTGCCATAATTATTAGCGCACTCCGGACACAGCTGCACTACACTGCCTGCTCCCACTAAATAATCTGCGGTCTGTTTATGCTGTCCACAATTACTACAGCACGGAGCAAAACCATGTGATGAAAGGTAAGACACCAGTCCGTTTACAGCCTCATAAACTGCATCTACAATATCCTTATAACCCCTGCACTGCATAGTTATCTGGATCTGTCTTCCTGTCTGCTTCGCTGTTTTGATTGCCTTATGCATCTTTACGATTTCCTTGGACATTGCCTTATCCAAAAGCATCGTTCCTTCTGCGGAAGTTACAACTGTAAAATTGCAGGGATAACGTCTATCCGGTACAGATACTACCACATCATATCCGCTGACTACTCCGCAAAATGCCTCACATTCGCTGCTTGGCTGCAATCCCAGCCTGACACACATCTGATTGTACGCTTCCATCTTCTTTCCATTTGTTGATTTCATTTCTTTCTCCACCCTTTGTTTTTAATCCCGGTATGACTATTATTGTACAGATACCGATTTTCTCATATGGTTTTTTCATTATAGCATACTATGTGGTATGCTGTAACCCCCAAATTACAAATATCAAAATATCAAAATATCGTAACTATTCAGAACCTTCCGATGATTCCTGCATATACTATTGTAAAAATAGCTGCAGGGGTTTGTTATGTCCAAATCAATCTATACTGCACAAACTCAAAACTTATCTTTTTCAGGTAATCTGTCTGTCAATGTAACCTCGGCTCTTGGCTTTATCCCTGTTAAGGATGCTTCTATCACTATAAGCCTTACCAGTAATCCGGATACAGTGGTCGAGACTCTCACCACTGACAATTCCGGTCAGACACAGTCTGTCAGTCTTCCGGCACCGAATATTTCCTATAGTAAAGATCCGGCTAATGAAATCCAGCCATATGCAGAATACAATATAGCCGTCAGTGCCCCCGGCTACGAAGATGCCTATATCTCAGGTACGGAGATTCTGGCTGATGTCACTGCTATCCAGCCCATATCTCTGAATCCTTTGGAAGAGCCCAGACCGAAAGAGCCCATTGTTATTCCAGATCATACACTCTATGGTGAATATCCACCCAAGATTCCGGAGGATGAGATCAAGCCTGTGGATGAATCCGGCGAAATTGTCCTCAGCCGTGTGGTCATTCCTGAATACGTCATTGTACATGATGGTGTTCCGCAGGATCCCACCGCTCAGAATTATTATGTACGTTATACTGATTACATCAAAAATGTTGTATCTTCAGAAATCTACGCTACCTGGCCTGAGTCTGCCATTTATGCCAATACACTGGCTATTATGTCCTTTACGCTGAACAGGGTGTATACAGAGTGGTAGGTGAACCATCGTTTTCAAGTAATTTTTCATCCAAAAAATTATCAAGACGAATCTTGAATTTTATTGTAATATCATCCTCTTTTACTATGATTTTGTCTATCAGAGTTGATAGTATCATTTGTTTTGTCGCTACATCTGAACTCTTAAAAATCTCACTCCATTTTGGCATTGCATCCACATAAGCCAGTAATTCATTCGATTGCACAGCCACCTCATCCAACTGCTTTTGCAATCTGATTTTGTTTGCTTCTATTTCCTTTTTTGAAGTCTCTTTATCAGATATTATAGCAGATAATTTATCTACACTAAACGCAAATTCTCCTCGAATTGCTTCGGGCAATTTTTCCTCAAGTGTTTCTATATCTGCTGTAAGACTTTTTATTGTCTTTTCTAAGTCCTTGATTTCACGCTTGATGTTCTTTGTCTGCTGTGCCTGCATATCTTCCAATTCCTTAGAGATGTCTATTTTCTTTAAATTCTCAAGGTATGCGTCTACTGTTGCAAATACTATGCTTTCTAAATATTCCTGTGAGTAGGTGCTTCTAGGCTTACACCCATTCGGACATCCATAACGACCTACATAGGAAACTTTCTGCTCCCCTGTTTTCTTACATGTCCAGTGGTTTGCATAGCCAGTGTTTTTTAATCTCTTTCCACAGTAACCACAATAAACCATGCCTGTAAGTGCAAGTCTGCCCCTTGTAGAGAATGGTACATTATATTGCTCCATATACAACTCATTTGTAGCCTGCCTTGCAGCATTGATTTTATTCTTTCTGGCTTCTCGGATTTCCTGCGCTCTCTCCCACAGTTCCTGTGATACTATCGCAATCTCTGGATTCTGCTCTCTGGCATAAGTCCATTCTTTTCTGTCTAAGCGTGTGCTGTTTGCATGACCATTTTTTCTTCTGTTGTATGCTATGTAACCCATGTAAATAGGATTTGTAAGAATGCTTCGTACTGTTCCATTTTTCCATTGTTCTAATATAGGTGCTGGCACACCATTTTCATTCAGTGTTTTTGCTATCTTCTGGAATCCCATTCCTTGATTCACTGCATAGCCAAAAATCTCTCTGACTACTTCTGCTTGCTCTGGCACAATTACTAATTTATGTAATGCTCTTCCATGATTGCTTATCTCTCCAGACAAGACTAATTTGTAACCATAGGGGGCTTTTCCACCTACAAACCTTCCATCCTTTACCATTTCCACCATGGTATCATGTACTCGCATACCTGTCTTTTTGCTCTCTCCCTCGTTCTGCCAGAAACGAATATAGTTGAGAAGCTTATCTATATGTTCCTCTGTTTTTAACTGACCATCCTTTATCGTCCAGACTTCAATTCCCATGCGGTTTAATTCAGCTACATAGAAACTGTATTCTTCCTGTCTGCCGATTCTATCAGACATATAGGTAAGCAGAATTTCAAACTCTCCCTGCTTTGCATCCTGCATGATTTCTTGAAGTACTGCTCTGTCCTCCACTCCATTGTGGTAGGCTGATATTCCTTTTTCCAAGTATTCCTTATCAAATACCCAGTCTTTCTGTTTTGCTATAAACTGCTCTGCCTCTGCACGCTGAATTGGTATGTCATCATCATGTAACTGTTGTCTTGATGATACTCTAAGCAACGTTCTTACTCTTTTACTCATGACTCATTCCTCCTTGTGAACTTGTTTCACATTTCCCTTTTGGGGTTGGGAATGATACCTCTTGTAAACTCCTTTGTAAAGACCCTCTTTGAATTTTGTTTAAATAAACTTCTTTTAGTATATGCTCAAATCGGTCTGCATCCCTAGGGTCTACAGTATAGGGAAATTCTAAGGTGATTTGCACCTTTTTGTTTCCCTGCATTATCTCTTGTGAATATGTTTCCATATTCTGCATATTGTTTTGTTCTCTTATCTTGCTTTTTACATCTTTATGATTATTCGTTGACTGATATTCATTCCATTGCTTTTCCATGATAAATACTGCTCCAAGTATTTATCTGAGTAGGATAAATCGTCACGTGCTTTAATCTCTCCACCTTGAATCCTCCTTTCCTTATGATGTGCTATGTATCTGGCAGATTGCTCTGCCAGATAGATTGTTGTGTTGCCTTACTGTCTATGCAGAAAAGGTAAACAGTTTCTTCTTTTCTGGATTGGTTGTTGTGAATGTTGCCTTTGCCTCATCCAGTACCGTCTGAATTGCTCCAAACAATTCATTGATTTGCTCTGTTGAGTAGGTGTAGTACTTCTTGTTTGAGAGTTTTTGCAGCTTCTCTATCTCTGCCATCACCTTTGAGGTCTGGTTCTCTGCTTTTTCCTTGAAGCGTGCTGACTTGTCTGGCTGTGCCTGCTGTACCGGTTGGGTTGCTTCTGTGCTTACTGTTGGTGCTGGGGTGTTTGTTGTTAAACTGTCCATCTTATTTTCCTCCATAGATTTGTTTTATTTATACTGCTTTTCTCTTGTTGCTGTAGGTGCCTTACACTTGCAATATACCACCAAAATGGCAAAATATAAACAAAAGTGAGTGTAGAAAAAATCTGCTCTGTTTGCTTCATTCTACACACTTAAAATTCACAAAAAACAAATGTCATAAACTACTTAAGTATAAGTGTATGCACATTTTTCATGATGAGTCTGTTGTGCAATTTGACGAACGCTCAAAAAAATAGGTGTAATTTTGTTTGATATATAGGCTGGGAAAATGAAAGATTGCATATAAATAAACCCATAATGTAGTTATAGTGGCTATTTACTATGCTATTTTGTGTCGGTATCTACTGGGGTTATTTTTTGAATGATTTGCTAGGGATGTTTATATATCAAATCCTTGAGAATAGGCTGTCAACTTTTATGATACAACATCACATATTGTTTTCCTCCTGCGCTTTGCATTTATTATCTTGTTTCGGGCTTTTCTTTTACTGCCCTCCTTACATTTAATACAATAACGCAGGAAAAATGTGGTGTCTGTGGTGGAAATAGCCAAGGATTTTATTTTGTGATTAGTGATGTTGTAGAATATAAAAAGACACCCATTTTACTGGATGTCCTTCTATAATTTAGATAATTGAATTTTCATAGTCCTGTAACTCATGATACATACCTTCAATAATTACTTTTTTATCAATGATACGATAAACAAACAAATATCTATGTCTTGCGAGTTTAATTTTATGCAACCCCATTTCTTTCAGTCGCTTACTCTTACAAAAACCAAAAGTATCTGCCATCTTCTCTAATTTTTCAATCGTATCATCAAAATCATTTATTACATTTTCTACAGCCTGTTGATTTTTTAATACGTCAGAAATATATGATAAAATATTATCGTATTGATTTTCCGCCAATTCTGAAAGTTCTACATTAAACTGCATACTTCTCCCTCATGCTCTTAGATACTGCTCGTGCTGACTTTGTTGCTCCCATGTCACTTTTTTTAATTGATTCAGACAATTCTTCTACTAACTCGTCCTCACTTAACCTTTTAAGTCCACTCGCTTCTGATTTCTCGGACAGTCTGTTTACAAGCATGATTACCATATTATAATCATCTGCTGACAAGTTTTCAATTTTAGTTGTTAACTCTGCTATACTCATATGAAAATCAACTCCCTCCGTGAATCTATGTTTGATTTTATTATACATGCTATTTTCTCAAAAATCTATAACAATTTATTCCAAGTTTCTATTCATCATAAAAGCCCACAACCTTATAAGACTGGTGGCTTGGCCTATACCTTCTCTTCTCTGGATAAACCACTATTTTCCTACAAAAATACCTCTTTTTCCTCTCCCAGACTTTACTTGAAACTATTCGCCTACCTGTACCGCAACCAGGGCTATGACTTCACAATTACTTCTTCCACCGCTTATGACCAGAAATGGATCTACGGCAGAAATATTTACTCTAATATTGACCGTATTGTAGACTCCATCTTTGCCAATTACCTCTCACGCCCAGGTGTACGGCAGCCTATCTTCACTTCCTACTGTGACGGCAACCGCGTAACCTGTGAAGGTTTATCCCAATGGGGCAGCCGCTATCTGGGTGAACAGGGTTATACACCTATTGAAATCATTCGGTATTATTATGGTAATGACATGTATATCAATTCCACGCAATATATATCAGGTGTTCCTTCCTCCTGGCCCGGATATGACCTGACTATCGGTTCTTCCGGGCAAAAGGTATTACAAATGCAGCAGCAGCTAAACCGTATTGCCGAGAATTATCCTGCAATTCCTACAATTGCAGAGGATGGCATCTATGGCAGTGGCACTGCTGAAGCTGTAAGAACTTTCCAGAGAATCTTTGGTCTGCCGGCAACAGGAATTGTAGACTATCCTACCTGGTATAAGATTTCCGCTATCTATGTAGGTGTTACCCGTATCTCGGAACCTGGCTGAGAATTTCTTCCCACATATAAGCAAAAGCATCGCCACTTCTGACGATGCTTTTGCTTGGTAATCATTTTCCAGTTTCACTATTAGCTTTTTGTTCTAACTTTTTTTGTCTATGATATTCCTGATACTTATCATTTTCCATTGCCATGACTTTTTCCACTGGAACAGGTTTAAAAAATGCCTGCTTCCTCATTTTCAGCCATGGAACTGCATACACGATCAGTACTGCGAACATAATCAGGCATAATTCATACACTCTGAATCTTGTTGCATTATCACTGGCTATGTTCCATATCATCCAGGCTGTTCCAGCCATTCCAATTACAGAAATTACCGGTTCAAGTGGAACTTTAAAATTTCTAGGTGCCTTAGGCAGTCTTTTCCTCAGAATCAGAACATCTATCTGTACAAGGATATAAGCTATCATCAAAATTACACTGGCACTTAAAATCATAAAGGAAAGTTCATCTGTAGTAGATAATCCTGTTGCATTAATAATGAGCATAACTCCACCAATGATAAGAATAGATATGTATGGAACACCTTTCTTATTACGCTTCATGAAAAACTCCGGTAAAAGCCCTATTTTAGCCATACCTGCTGCAATATGTGCAAGACCTGCAATGTTGGAATTTACAGAACTTACAACTGCAAGAATAGCTACTATAGCCATCCATACTTTTCCTACATTTCCTAATAGTAATGTACCATATAAAATATGGGGGGATGCTGACGCCGCTAAATCAGCCCAGGATGTATAATTCTTAAAACCAATCACAAGAATCGACTGCATTACAAGGATAATTGCAAGGCTTAAAACCATCCCAAGAGGCACATTTCTCTTTGCATTTCTGACATCTTTTGAAATAGGAATTCAGTTAAGCGTACATGCTAAAATCATAGATATGATAAAAGGGGTTCCTATTATTCCAGCTCCCTGCCCCAGGGATAAAAGGCAGCTTGTTGCAACAATTACACCTACTCCTGTGGCTATAACACTGAATAAGCCTAATTTCTTCTTTTCTTCCATAAGTAGTCCTCCCATCAGTGAAGAGCATCTTCATCCTCTTCGCCTGTTCTGATTCTTATTATATTGGTTATTTCAGAAACAAATATTTTTCCATCTCCAATATGTCCTGTATAAAGCTCTTTCTTTATAACATCGAGCACCTTTTTCAACTTATCTTTCTCCATGACCATCATGATCATCTGCTTTGGAATCAATTCGATATCCTCATGAATCTCATCTTCATATTCCATCGTACCTTTCTGAACACCACAGCCCATAACCTGACTTACTGTCATGCCTGTAACACCAAGTTTGGCAATTGCCTTCTTAAATCCATTTAATTTTGTAGCAGCTGTTATAACCTCAACTCTGACGAATTCCATATCTTTATCCTCCTTATGTGTCTAAAAAATGTTCTAAGCTTGCTTCATACGTAAGTTTCATAATTATCTCTCCTTCTTTGTACAGAAATACAAAAAGGCGCTCGAATGAATTAATTCTTCAATCAAGCGCCTTTGCTTTATTTACCTGAAATTATAATCATGTAACTTACTATAGTCAATGTTATCAGCAACAAGGAATCCCTATCTCGTTGTAGAAATCTACAATCATACTTTATCAAGAATCTGAAGCATTCTCCGTACTTTCAGTGCAGTAACTATATCCGTTATTGTATTTACATTCTTCAAATCACAGTCCATTACATCCTCTATCTGATGCAGTCTGTATCTCAATGTGTTTTCATGTATATAAAGTTCCTCTGCTGTTTTCAATTTATCACAGTTATTCTTAAAATAGCACTCCAGAGTTTCAAACAAATGCCTCTCATTATGCTCATCATATGCCCATATATTTTGAAATATACCATTATAATATGTTTCAAAGACTGTAGTCTTTCATATTTTGTATTTGCAAACAAAAGTTGTTCTGTTATTCCACTATACATTGATTCATGCATCATAATACAGCTTCTCTACCTCTTCCAACCCAACTCTGCCATTTGTAGCCTCGACGAGTTCCTTGCACAGTCTGTCATATTCCTCTATGGGAACCAGAACGGTCATCTGTACATCTGCGGCATATACAGAATCCTGTATTACCACATCTTTGCTTCCAAGCAGATACTGTATTTTACCTACTCCGTTATAGTCCGTCTTAATCAGCATCTGCACTCCATACCGGCGCGTGATCGTCTCGCACTGTTCCAATGCCATTTTCACAGCACCGGAGTAAGCCCGCACTAATCCACCGGTTCCAAGCAGTACTCCTCCAAAATATCTGGTCACGACCACAGCAATATTTCGTATTCCACTTCCTGTCAATACCTCCAGCATGGGTCTGCCGGCAGTTCCACTTGGTTCGCCATCATCACTGCTCCTGGTCAGTTCTCCTTTGCTTCCAATGACAAAAGCCGAACAGTTATGTCTGGCATCATAATATTTCTTCTTCATTTCTTCAATAAAAGCAACTGCCTCTTCCTCCGAAGATACAGGGCGTATTGTAGCAATAAATCTGGATTTCTTCTCCACCAGTTCTGCCTGCGCTCCCTTAGATAGCATACGATACTGCTCATATTCCTGTTTATTTTCCATTCTTATCCTCATTTCTGCACATACCTGTCTAATTAGTATATCAAAAGCGGATTAAAATGTAAAACAGATGTCTATACTATAAGTGTCTCTACATCTGATGCAAAAAAGCCTTTATTTAGGCTTTGTAATTTGCTATAATAAATAGAATGGTTATACGTTGACTAGTTTTACATACGCGGAGGTGACACTATGAATTATGGGAAAAAGGGAATCACTAAGATTCAAAAATCCCTGACTTCAAAATCAGTAAAGCTAAAAAAGATGTGTTGTGTTGCTGCTTTGAAACTGATTCTAATTGCATTACTTGCATTTTGTATAATCGGCGCATGTCTGGGCATTGGTGCTTTTAAAGGTATTCTGTACTCGGCACCTTCTATCTCCAATGTGGGAATCATCCCCCAGGGATATGCAACCGTTGTCTACGATGCACAGGGCAATGAATCTACCAAGCTGGTAGCCGCTGACTCTAACAGAAGCTGGGAATCCATGGATAAAATTCCAAAGAATCTGGCTAATGCATTTGTAGCCATCGAAGATGCACGTTTCTATCAACACAATGGTATTGATATCAAAGGTATTATCCGTGCAGGCGTCCAGGTCATAAAAGACCGGAGACTTTCACAGGGTGCATCTACCATTACCCAGCAGTTGCTGAAGAATAACGTGTTCGATGGATGGACAGATGAAAGTACCATGCAGAGTATCAAACGTAAGATTCAGGAACAGTATCTTGCACTTGAACTTGAGAAAGTATGGGACAAGGATCAGATTCTGGAATGTTACATGAATTCCATCAACCTGGGTCAGAATACTCTGGGTGTTAAGGCTGCTGCACAGCGTTATTTCAACAAGCCTACCTATCAGCTTACATTATCTGAATGTGCTGTTATTGCCGGTATCACACAGAATCCTTCCAAGTACAACCCTATCTCACATCCTGACAAAAATGCTGAGCGACGTGAGAAAGTACTTAACGATATGAAAGAACAGGGTATGATCTCCCAGGCAGAATATGACGAGGCTATGGCAGATGATGTTTACAGCCGTATTGCAACTGTCAATGAAGAAGTGGAAGATAAATCAGTCTTTACATACTTTGTAGATGCACTGACAGAGCAGGTTCTGGAAGACCTTATGGAAGTAAAAGGCTATAACGAAACACAGGCCTATAATCTCTTATACAGTGGTGGTTTAAGTATCTACACCACACAGGACCCTGATATTCAGGCTATCTGTGATGATGTATTCGGCAATGAAGAGAACTATCCTGCTGACACGAAATGGTATCTTAACTATGCCCTTACCGTGAAAAAAGCAAATGGTGAAAAAGAAAACCACAGTAGTGAGATGTTTAAATCCTATTTTAAGCAGACAAATTCTTCTTTTAATATGCTCTACCCGTCCAAAGAGGATGCACAGGCTGCGATTGATGCTTACAAAGCAGCTGTCATGTCTGAAGGTGACACTGTAGAGGGTGAGAAAATTACTCTGACTCCTCAGCCTCAGGTTTCTATCACAATAGAAGATCAGGCTACCGGTTATATCGTTGCCATGGTAGGTGGTCGTGGACAGAAGGAAGCAAGCCGTACTCTGAACAGAGCTTACACTACTACCAGACAGCCGGGTTCTACTTTTAAAGTAGTATCTACGTATGCTCCAGCTCTGGACAGTGCAGGTCTTACACTGGCAGATGTGCAGAATGATGCACCTTATAATTATGCCAGCGGCAGACCGGTATCCAACTGGTGGAAAAATGGCTACCGTGGACTTCTCTCACTGCGTTATGGTATTGTGCAGTCAGCCAACATCGTTGCTGTCAAGACGCTGACGCAGATTACCCCACAGTTAGGTTTTGATTACCTGCTGAACTTCGGCTTCACTACTCTGGTTGACAGACGTGTGGAAGCTGACGGTACCGTAGTATCTGATATTGGCCAGCCCCTTGCGCTTGGTGGTATCACAGATGGTGTTACGAATATGGAATTAAATGCTGCTTATGCAGCCATTGCCAATAAGGGTGTATACATTAAGCCCAAGCTTTATACCAAGATTGTAGATCATGATGGCAACGTGCTGATTGACAACACTTCACCATCCGAGACTCCTGTCATCAAGGAAACTACCGCATGGCTCTTAACCAGTGCTATGCAGGACGTTGTAACTTCCGGTACAGGTGGTTCTGTTAATTTTGGTGGAATGGCAATCGCCGGTAAGACCGGTACTACTTCCGATAATAAGGACGTATGGTTCTCCGGTTTTACTCCATACTACACTGCTACTACATGGACAGGTTATGATAACAATGTAAGCCTTTCCTCTTCAGCAGAGAGAAATCTCTCCAAGACACTCTGGCGTGCAGTTATGTCACGAATCCATGAGAATCTGCCAGAAAAGACATTCCCTATGGCAAGTGGTATTGTTACTGCACAGGTATGCTCCAAATCAGGAAGACTGCCTATTGCCGGTGTGTGTGATGGATGCGTTGTAACAGAGTATTTTGCTGAGGGAACTGTTCCTACTGAAACTTGTGATGTACACTATTCTTCCAATATCTGTGCCTACACAGGTCTGACAGCATCAGAAGAGTGTCCATTCAAACAATCCTCTATTGTAGAACGTATTCCTGATCGTCTACAGGACAGCGGTATTGCAAATGGTGGACAGAGCACTTCCATCCCTACATTGGATGAGAATGGTCTTCCTGTAGATGATGGCACAACTGGTACTGAAACAACTGACCCTACACAGATGTGTCCTCATAACAGTGCTTTCTTCGCTGCTCCTAATGCACAGGAAGTTATCGAAGAACAACGTCAGCAGCTGCTTCTTATGCAGGCTCAACAAGCCCAGCAGGCAGCCGCTGCTGCCGCCGCAGGTGGACAATAACACGTAGATAATAATAAGGAGGCAACCAAATCGGTTGCCTCCTGTTTTTTATGTAAATATATCTTTACAATAAAAAATCGGTAGAACTATTTCAATTCTACCGACCATTATGCCTTCTACCTTATAAAGCTAGCGACGGGAATCGAACCCGTGACCTCAACACTACCAATGTTGCGCGCTACCGACTGTGCCACGCCAGCTAGTTACCTGCGATCAATCGCTGTCACCAAAGAATATGTTACCATAGGCACTATATAATGTCAACCATTTTTTGAACTTTTTACTCTACTGCATTCTGATAGAGCATACCACACTCTCTGGCATTTGGGAACGCCTTATAGAAACGCTCCTTGTCACGATACATCTTGGCATCTGCCTTCTTGATCATGTCTGCAAGATTCATATTCTCATCACGCCATTCCATTCCTGATGCAATATAAATATTATGTATCTTCATCTGCTCCCTGAAATGATTCAGCTGCATTAGAATGGACTTGAATGCTGTATTTTCACAGATAATTACGAACTCATCTCCACCAATTCGATATTGGCTGTGCTCTGCAAAGCATTCCTTTAGTTCTGCTGCCACCGTCTTTAGCATCTTGTCCCCAGCCTGATGACCATATGTATTATTGTATTCATGAAGACCATTCACATCAATGTAAATACAACTGATGGAATCACAGTTGCCCTCCTTGTACTCAATCACGTAGTTATTATATGCATTACGATTCAGAATACCTGTTGTGGAATCAACGGTTGACTGCTGATACAGCTTGGTATGCAGTCTGTTCTCATGATGCAGATTATGACAGACTTCCCTGTAATGTGTACTGATTGACTCATTGACCATATACACCGCAACGGCATATACAATACATATCATAACAACCCAGGCAAAACCCTGAAGCAGCTTCATCTGCTCTTCGCTGTTCCATATCTGTACAAATCTCAATACTCCGTTCAATGCCCACATCAGATAAAGCTCTACCATCATACGTCTGCTCATATACAGCATGCATAATGCTACAATCGGTACTGGCAGCAACAGAATCAGGTTATTCCCATCCGTGATCACATTGAGGTAGACAAAGACTACTGTAAACAGAAGTAATGTTGTTCTTCCATAAAGGTGCGATTTTCTCCACAGTATAAAGAAAACGACCTGACAGATAATTACTGCTGTGATTCCCCAGAAACAGACATATTCCCATATATTATTCTCTATAAATGTATACTGGAGAAATGTTTCTCCCAGCAATACAAAATATAAAAGCAGACTAAAGCGCAATATAATATGATTTGCACCCTCTGTTCCCTCGGATTTGATTACATAATCTGTGAAATTATCCAGGTCTTTATTTTCCCTTTCCAAGATAGATTCCTCCCCTATATCTTCTACACTCTCTCAATTATGACGCATCATCTTGTTTTATGAATACTCACGCCCCATATATTATCACAAAACAGCACTTTAAACAAGCTCTAAACATGTATACATAATAACGCTCCCAATTTTTGTTGCATTTTTATTAAAATAATATTACAAATTTGGTCGTTCTATACAATTTCTTGCTTCTTCCATATAGATTCAGTATAATGTACATATATTTTTTCACAATGCATAGTGAGGTTTATATGAAGAATCGTACGATCAATAGAATTTTACAAGGTGTTATCGTCCTTTTAATCATAGCAATCTGTTTTCTCAGCGTGCAGATTATCAGACGACCACACTACATCAATATATCCGAGAATGAAGCTACTGTTATTGAAGAAGCTACTGCGCCCATTACCTCTGCTGATATAGAGGATACTGTGGGGGATTCTCTTTCTGCTGCCGAACAACAGCCCACCTCTGCACTCCGGGGCAAGACCTCTACCAAGGTCAATATCCGTGATGCTGCAAGCGATCAGGCAAAGGTATTAACTACAGTAGAAGAAGGGTATGAATTCGATATCATAGAGATTCAGGATAATGGCTGGACTAAACTAAAATATGAGGATCAAGATGCGTACATCTCGTCCTCATACGTAATTGTAATACAATAAATTCGTTCATGCTTTATCCCGCATTACGTCCCAATTCCATATCCTGCTTTTCTTCTTCCCGTCTGGCTGACTCCTGCAACAGATCCTCCAATTCTATCGCTTCATCCAGCACATAGTCATCATAACCGCATTTTACCCATTCTGTCTCCAGCTGTTCATCTGAAAGCTGATTCCAGCATTTTGTCCTGTTCCCACAAAATACACACATCATAACTGATATCCCCCTCTATCTACTTTCTATCCTGTAACAAGTCCCCTTCATACTCATCACAGAAATATGTGTATGCACGTTTGTAATTATAACCATACTCTGCGAACTTACGCAGAACCACATTGATCTCTGCCCCTATCAGAACTATATTCATCGTTCCATATACCCACAGAATAAAGATAACGATTGTTGCCAGACTGCCATACGTAATGGAATAGTGAGCGTAGTTATCAATATAGTAAGAAAACGCCCACGAATAGATCAACCATACCACAGTCGCAAATAAAGCCCCTGCAAATTCATACCTGCATTTTGACTTACGATTGGGTACATTCATATATACCAGCAGGAAAAAGAGCAACACGACAAACAACATGCCAATATATTTGCCCACCGAGAAAACGGATTGAAACGCCTCCAGTGCCGGTATAAAATGCATTACCATATGATACAGCTTATTACCAAATACAATCAATACCATCATCAGACCGATTATGCCAAAGAAAATCAGGACATAAACTATTGCGATCGCATATAGAATAACAAAATTTCTGGTCTCCCTGATTCCATATACCGCATTGATTCCTATAATGACTGCATACACACCCTTGGAAGCACAAAAAAGCATGACCAGCATGGAAAAAGACTGGATTGCTGTAGTTGAACCACTATATGCTTCCTGTGTAAGCTGATTGAAAAGCGGTATCAGACTGTCGGGTAACAGTTGTTTCACATAATTCAATACCATACCGGCATCCAGTGATATGTATTGAAATACAGAAATAAAATACATCACCATTGGAAAAAGTGACATAAGCAGAAACAATGCTGCATGCCCCGCAAAAGAGGATACGTGGTCATACTTTATCTTTTTGGTGAAACTCATAATGATTTCGATCCATTCTCTTGCGCTGATCTTTTTCTTTCTCATAATCTCCTGCCAAATCCTGTTGTTTATTCGCCTTGTCCAGCCTTCTCCTTGGCTTTCTTGATCAGGAACAAATCACTGATTGCTTTAGCCAGCATATACGGATACAACTGTACAATAGGACTGCTGATAGACTCTCCTATCTGCATACGGAATCCCACCTTGATGAATTTGTCATCATTCGGGAATGCATAACCCAGATACTGTCCCCCATCCATAAACTGTGCTTCCGGCGTTGAAATATCAGTCTTACGCTCCAGCATAATACTGAGTGAAGTAGCGGATGCTCCCATCATCTGGTTCATGGCTTCTGATACGGCACTCATATGCAGCTCTCCCAATTCCATCTGCGCATAAGGTCCGTTTCCATCTCCACCCATCATCAGATCTGCAATTGCCTTGGCATCCTGTTCCTCCAGCATCAGAATACTGCAGCCCCTCAGTCCCTCTACATAGTTTACCTTAACGAAGACTCTTTTGGAAGAGACTTCTTTGATATATTCGCTTTTTTCTATAATTTCTACTCTGGGCGGTGTGATATCTATCTTTTCACGTACCAGCATATTTAATGTAGAAGCAGAATTTCCCAGACAAATATTGGATATTTCTCCAATCGCATCAATCTCTATCGGACTAAACTCTTTTTTATCCATTCTCAATTCCTCATTCTTTCTTATTTCAAATCTTCCGGTTCACATTCCAGTGCTTTTGCCAGCCTGGCAACCAGTTCAGGAGGCTGCCTGTCCAGATCACAGAAGAATTCCTCACAATTCTTCACAGTAGAGACACTGCATCCCATTTTCTCTGCAACCTGTTTCTGTGATCTGCCCAACTGAAATCTCCGTAATTTCACTTCTGAAATCTTCGCATAATGCAAATACAGACACTTTCCATCATAATCTACTGAATTCACCAGTTCCACAACTTCACCATAATTGCTGGCTATATCCTTGTCAAGCTTATAGATTGATACAATTGCCGTCATCATCTTCTTAATCAGCTTCTCATCATCATAATGGCTCAGCTTCTCCGTTGGAATATATTGTTCGATATATAAAGCCTTCAATTCCTTTGTCTGTTCTTCATTCAGTTTAACCAGGTAATTATTCTCTCTGGCTGTCTGATAATAGGATAGAACCTTCAGCCAAAACTCATCTCTGTCAAATCCCGGCATGACACATATGCCCCCTTCACTCACCATCACGTCACACTGATGGCATATTATAATATTATTATACTTCATGCCCTGTTTTGATGTCAATTAACAGAGCGAGTTTTCAGTTTATTTATCTCACAAAAAAGGTGCCATTTCACTGGAAAACGGCACCTTTGTTCTATCTTATCTTTAAAGCTTTTCTATCTTAATTGCGCACACCTTGTATTCCGGTATTCTCGCATATTTATCCAGAGCTGCATTGGTCAGCACATTGGCATTGCCATCCGGGAAATGGAATGGCATCCAGGTCTCATGGGGAGATACTTTCTCACCGACTCTTGCCGTGGATTCAATACTGCCTCTTCTGGAAGATACTCTGACTTTTTCTCCATTCTCAATACCAAGCCTTGCAGCATCCTCTGTATTGATCTCGATAAAGGAATGTCCCTCTTTCTCCATCAGTCCGGGAGTCTTGCCTGTCATGGCTCTCGTATTGTAATGATACAGAATACGTCCTGTCATCATGATGAAAGGATATTCCTCATCCGGAAGCTCTGCACTTGGCACATATTCTGCTGGATAGAACCAGCCCAATCCTCTGGAGAACTTGCCGACATGAAGGATCGGTGTACCTGGATGATTCTTATCAGGACACGGCCACTGAATGCTCTCGCCCTTATCCAGCCTTCTATGACTGATTCCTCCAAATATCGGTGTCACAGAAGCAATCTCATCCATGATTTCCTCTGAAGTCAGATGTGGCTGTGGATAGCCCATGCGATTCATCAGATCTATAAAGATGTCTGTATCCAGTCTCATCTCGCCTTCCAGCTGCACTGCCTTACGCACACGCTGTACTCGTCTCTCTGTATTGCTGAATGTGCCTTCCTTCTCCGCATAGCTGGTTCCTGGAAGCACTACATCTGCATACTGTGCAGTCTCTGTCATGAACAGGTCTGATACAACGAAGAAGTCCAGACTTTCCAGTGCCTTTCTGATATGATGCTGATCTGCATCTGTTACCACAGGATCTTCACCGAATATGAACAATCCCCTGATTTCCTTGCGGATGGCTGCGCCAAATACATCTGTTGCATGCACACCGGGTTTATTGCTTAACTTCACACCCCATGCACGCTCAAACTTCGCAACGACTTCGGGATTTGTTACCTTCTGATATCCGGGAAAATCTCCTGGTAACGCACCCATATCGCAGGCGCCCTGTACATTATTCTGACCTCTGAGCGGATTCACGCCACATCCTGATTTACCAAGCTTGCCGACCAGCATTGCCATGTTGGACATGGACATAACGCCCTCTGTTCCGGTGGAATGCTCTGTTACGCCAAGACAGTAAATGATCGGTGCTTTCTTCGCTTTGGCATACATCAGGGCAGCTTCACGCAGGTGATCCGGATCAATGTGACAGATCTCGGCTACTTTCTCAGGTGTATATTCCTTTACAATTTCCTTTAATTCTTCAAAGCCTTCTGTTCTGGTTCTGATGAATTCTTCATCTGCAAGGCCTTCGTTGATAATCACATTCATCATACCGTTGGCAAAAGCCACATTGGTTCCGGGCTTTAATTTCAGATGAATATCTGCACTTCTGGACAGACCGATATCTCTGGGGTCTACTACAATGAGTCTGGTTCCTCTCTCCACTGCCTGACGGATCTGCATACCAATGACAGGATGTGCTTCTTCCGGGTTAGAACCAACTAACATAATAACATCTACATCATGTGTGATATCTGAGATTGGATTGGTCATTGCACCTGACCCCAGGGTCATTGCAAGACCGGCTACTGTAGCAGAATGGCATACACGGGCACAGTTATCCACATTATTGGTGCCAAATGCACAGCGCACCATCTTCTGCAGCATATAGCAGTCTTCATTAGGAGAACGGGAACAGGCAAATCCTGCAAGGGCATCTGAGCCGTACTGCTTCCTGATCTCCTTGAATTTAGATGCGATCAGATCTAATGCCTCATCCCACGTAGCACGTTCAAATTCTCCTGTTTCTTTATTCTTGATCAGAGGATATTTCAATCTCTCCGGTGAATGTACGAAATTAAAGGAACCAAATCTTCCCTTTACACAGAGAAGATTCTGATTGGATGGACCATTGGCCGACTCTACATCCACAATCTCATTGTCCTTTACTACCAGATAATACTGACAGCCTGTTGCACAGTGAGGACATGTGGTCAGTACCTTCTCCACCTTACCTACCTGATATTTCTTTCTGTTCTTGGCAACCAGTGCGCCTGTAGGACAGACTCTTGCACAGTTACCGCAGGATTCACAGTCTGTCTCTTTCCAATCAGGGCCAAATGGAGCATCGATCAGGGTTCTTGTACCGATCTTCTCATTATGTAATGTACCGTTGCAGGCTACCTTATTACAGGTGCTGACACATCTCTGGCAGTTGATACACAACTCAGGATAGTATGTCAGGAATGGATTCTCCTTCTTCGGTGCGAACTTCGCTGCATCCCCTTCGTAGCATGACTTGGTAATGCCATACTCATTAGACAGATCCTGTAAGCGGCAGTCGCCGGATTTGCTGCATGAGAAGCATCTGACATCATGATTGGCAAGCAGCAGGTTCAATACCTGTTTCCTGCTTCTTACGACTTTATCAGACTTCGTATGAATCTGCATTCCCTCTGCAACCTTCGTATTGCAGGAAGTAACCAGATGATTCTTACCTTCTACTTCCACAACACACATCTTGCAGGCGCCGATTTCATTGACTTCTTTTAAATAGCAAAGTGTAGGAATCTTGATGTCTGCCTTCTGTGCCGCCTCCAGTATTGTTAAGGAGGAATCTACTTCGATTTCTTTTCCATCTATTGTAATATGAGTCATCTGTGTCTCTCCCATTATACTCGTCCTCCTTCTATTACACCGCAGCCAAAGTGGTCACATCTTAAACATTTACCACACTCCTGCATGGCTTCATCAAAGGACATTCCATTCTCAATTGGCTCAAAATTCGTCTTACGTTCTCTTGCGGAACGATCTGTCAGATGCACTCTGCCATAATGTGTTCTGTCATTCTCTCTTGGCTCTGGAATCCTGATATCATCCAGATATTTATGGTGGTATCCCAGGTATTCATCAATATTCAAGGCTGCGATCTTGCCTGCTCCGATTGCCTTAATCACAGTTGCAGGTCCAAAGACACAGTCACCGCCTGCAAATACTTTCTCATATCCCTTTACCCTGGTGGTGTCATGAGTCTCAAATGTCTTTCTTCTTGGATTTACACTGTATTTTTCAAAATCCTGTGATACAATGTCCTGACCAATTGCCATCAATACGATCTCGCATGGAATCTCCAGCTCGGGTTTGTTGGCATTGACAGAAGATGGTCTTCCCTGTCGGTCATATTCATGGATCATCTGGGGCTGTGCCACAAAGGCACGCACATTGCCAGCCTCATCTGCCTCGATTCTTACAGGTGCATTTAAGGTAAGCAGTTCTACACCTTCTTCGATGGCTCCCTGAATCTCAGATGGCAATGCAGTCATGTCCACCTGTCTTCTACGGTAAATAATCGTAACTTCTTTGGCATGACAACGGATTGCAGAACGTGCTGCATCCATAGCAACATTTCCTCCACCGACAACAACAACTCTCTTGCCTGTATAATCCGGCAGATTACCCCTGCCGATCTCTCCCAGCATATCCACCGCAGAATATACACCATTGCTGCCTGCACCTTCTACCTTTACAGTCTTGCCTGCCTGTGCGCCGATTGCTATGTATACAGCCTGATATTCCTCCAGCAGCTGCTCCATGGTAATGTCCTTACCAATGGCAGTATTATATCTGACTTCGATATTGCCGGTAGACAGGATGGCATTGATATCCTCATCCAATCTGTTCTTAGGCAGTCTGTAATTGGGGATTCCATATCTTAACATACCACCCAAATGTTCTCTCTCTTCAAATACGACTACCTTATGCCCCATCAGAGACAGGAAATACGCTGTCGTTAAGCCGGATGGACCTCCACCTACGATTGCAACCCTCTTACCTGTAGAAACATTGCATGCCGGCACTTTGACCTGATCTGCTGCCACCTGGTCTACTGCGAATTTCTTCAATCCACGGATATTAACGGGACTGTCAATCAGATCTCTCCTGCATTTTGCTTCACAGGGATGCTCACAGATAAAAGCACATGCGGTTGGAAAAGGATTATCATGTCTGATCAGATTGATCGCATCTGCATAACGATGTTCTCCGATCAGTGCAATATATCCGGGAATATCCACATTTGCCGGGCAATAGGAGATACATGGCACCTTCTGTCCGATCTCTTCCTTACATCTATGGCTTTCAATATGGCTCATATACTCGTCATGAAATAATTCCACACTCTGTAATACGATATTAGCTGCCTCATATCCAATCGCACAGTCTGCCGTGTCCTGGATCATCTTGGCTAACTCTGCCATATTATCAAAAGTCTCCATATCAGCCTTGCCATCCAGTATCTGCCGCATCATATTCTCGACCTGTTCCAGACCATCCCTACAGGGAACACATTTACCACAGGTCTGACTTCTGGCACTTTGTAAAAAAGCCAGCTGCACTGCAATGGGACAGACTCCTGGCGGATTTGCCTTAACACGCTTCACGAACTTATCAAGGAACTTCGTTGTTTTTTCATTCATTTCGTTCTTTTGAATTACATTTTCAGAGTACATGAGATCCTCCTATATCTTATATGTAAGCGCTTTCACGCTTTACTCCATCATACTATAAGACATGGATAAAAACAATTAAAATAATTAATTAACAATCTCCTGTATAGATTTCAAAGCTGTCTTCCCACGCCCTGCATATCAGCGTCAGCCCCCGAAGCTGCGCCAGCTCTATTGCTGCGTCAGTGGGTACTGCTTTGGAGACAAGAACTGGAATCCCCACAGCAATTACTTTCATGACCATATCTGTAGGCACACGTCCCGATGTAAAAACAATGCATTTTTCAAAAGCGATATGGTGCAATACTGCATATCCTATCACCTTGTCCAATGCATTGTGTCTTCCAATATCTTCTACCGCAAACACTGTCTCTCCTGCAACACTTAGATAACAGCTGTGGGTTCCCTTCGTCTTCTTATGCAGCAGGGTCCCCCTGGCAAAGTCACCCGCCAGGGCAAAGATCCATTCCTTTTTCCACTGCGTTTTGGGCAAAGTACCACTTTCAGCTATTGCCGTATTGCGCAGGTAAATCTGATTCCCGGTGCAGCAGGTCGGCTCTGCTTTCAGCGTAGGCTCCAGATTCACCTGTATCTGTTCTTTCAAAAAGACCTTCGCCTTTCGCTTCTCTTCACAAATATATATCTGTTCTATATCTTCGATATGCTCAATGATACGCTCTGTCAGAAGTCTTCCAATTACCAGCTCCTTCAGATATTCAGGCGTGCATACCAGTCGTGCCACAAGCTGTTCATTCACATACACATCCAGAAAATGCTCACATACGATTTCCTCTGACTGTGTTGTTATGGTTCCGTCATTTCGTACCATGACTGTCTGTATCTTCTTGGTGGTTTCCTTATTCATCCTCTATCCCTTTCTGGCGCACTCTCCTGCTTCGCCCTTCATGATCTGGATTCCATGGGCTAGGGATGGAAGAAGAAATTCCAGACTTTCCTTCACTGCCTTAGGACTTCCGGGTAAATTGATGATCAGAGTCTGACCACGCATCACGCTCACTGCCCTGCTCAGCATGGCTCTTGGTGTGATCTGCATGCTGTATGCACGGATTGCCTCTGCAATTCCCGGTACATTCTTAGTTGCAGCCCTGAGTGTTGCCTCCGGTGTATTATCTCTTGGCGAAAGTCCTGTTCCCCCCGTTGTAAAGATCACATCCACCTTCTCTTCGTCTGCCAGACGTACCATTTCCTGATACAGGTCTTCTTCCTCATCCGGCAGTATCTTACTGCTGCATACATAATAACCCTGCTGCCCGATCAGCTCCGCAATGGCAGGTCCACTCAGATCTTCTCTCTCTCCACGGCTTCCCTTATCACTGGCTGTTATGATTCCTGCCCGGAAAGGATATACCACCAATTCATCATCTACATGAATCTCACCACCATGAAGCACTCTGGCAAATACACCTTCCCTTGGCATGATGCAATCTCCTACCTGGTGAAAAATTTCACATTCCGAATGGCATTTCTTACCAATCTGCGTAATCTCCAGCACTACATCATTGCACTTGAAAATCGTTCCCACAGGATACGTTTTGAAATCAAAGCCCTTTACCAGAAGATTCTCTCCAAATGCGCCGTCTGCCACATTAGCACCTCTCTGTCTGAACTTCTCTACTTCATCATAAGATAACAGACTGACCTGTCTGTGCCAGCTGCCCGCATGGGCATCCTTCTCCAGTCCCCAGTTCTCTATGAACCTGCAAGTACCTACATTCTGCTTCGCTGTACCCTTCTTCTCACTGATACATACTGCTACAATATTACCCATTTTAACCTCCAATTTGAACCATTCTTCTCTGATCTGCATCTGTATGCTCTGCCGTGTGTGCGAAATCATGTGCTCTGGGCTTTTGTCTGACAGCCTCCACAATCGCCTCTCTGATCTTATCATCTGTCCTGCCTTCTCTTAATAATGGTCTTAACTCTATCCCATCCTGATAGTGCAGGCACAGCTTCAGTCTGCCCTCTGCTGTCATCCTGATCCGGTTACAGCTTCCACAGAACTGATGGGACATGGCACTGATTACTCCAACCTTGCCCTGAAATCCTGCAAAATCATAATACTTTGCAGGACCTCCCTTCTCATTGTTTGCCTGAACTGGAACTGCCCTTCCATACTGCTGTTCCAGCTTCTCCAATACCCTGTCAGAAGAAATGCCATGATATTGGCTGCCACAGCCTACCGGCATCAGTTCTATGAAACGGACATCCAGCGGATACTGTCTCGCCAGCGCTGCAATATCTGTCAGATCTTCTCCGTTCCATTCCTGACAAGGCACACAGTTAATCTTAACCTGTAATCCTGCCTGCAATGCTTTCTCAATGGAAGAAAGTACTTGATTCAGCGCATCTACTCTGGTGATTTCTTCAAAAGTCCGAGGATTTAATGTATCCAGACTGATATTGACATGTGTCAGCCCTGCTTCTCTTAAGTCAGCTGCCTGTTCTCCTAACAAAATTCCATTGGTAGTCATGGCAATCTGACTGATTCCATCCAGTGCATGAACATCCTTGATTAACTGAATCAGATTCTTTCTGACGAGAGGCTCACCCCCGGTAAAGCGTACCTTGGTGATGCCAAGCTCCTGCATGATTCGGATGATTCTTGCCCACTCTTCCAGACGCAGGATATCATCATGCGCCAGTCTTGTTATGCCTTCCTGTGGCATACAGTAGCGGCATCTGAGATTACACTTATCTGTTACAGACACTCTTAAATATTCTATTTTTCTTCCAAAACTATCCTGCATGTATCTGTCCCATCCTTCTACTGCTTATTCTTTCCTCAGAAATAACAGATTCTCCTGCCGGATTCTGAACCGGCATGGAAGCTCCAGCTCCTGTTCCTGAAGCTTTGGGGTCTTCCACTGAAGCCAGTCACCCTTATCACTTACCCGGAACAGAACAATCCATTCAAAGGAATCCTCTATTACCTGGTATTCTGCAAGCTCCAGCATATTGTCATTCTCTGCCATTTGCACCTGTTGTCCCTGATAAATGGGTTCCAGATAGTGTGCCCTGATTCCTATTGCCCCCACTTCATCCCAGCTCATCTTATTTTCTGACATCTGTGTCGGAAATGATGTGAAAGCAAATTTATAATCCCATTGCGCAGCCTGCAACACAGTCTGTCCTTCTTCATAAGCCAGCTCTACATCTGCTATATTCTTACAGCCTGATAAAGCGGCTGCTGTCTTCGTCTTTGGATTTCTGAAGAACTCCTTAACCGGCTCGATGACTTCCAGCTTGCCACGGTTGACACAGCTTACCACATTGCAGAGCCGATACACTTCATCCCTGTTATGAGATACCAGAAGGGTAGGCTTATGCACCTCCTGCAGAAGCTGTCTCATCTGCTGCTCCATAGTCCATTTTAAATGACTGTCCAAAGCCGAGAACGGTTCATCCAGAAGAATCACTTCCGGTCTGGCAGCCAGCATACGTGCCATGGCAACCCTCTGCTTCTGTCCACCTGATAATCTGGTGGGATACTGCTGTTCCAGCTCTTCAATATGGAACTGTCTTAAATACTCCTGCGCCTGTTCTCTGGATGGTCTTCTTCCCATGCCTGCCATGACATTCTGCAATACTGTCATATTGGGGAAAAGCGCATAATCCTGAAACATATACCCTATCTGTCTCTTCTGGGGCGGCAGATTAATCTTCCTAGCCGAATCAAATAAGGTCCGTCCATTCAGCACGATCACACCTTCATCCGGCTGTTCAATTCCCGCAATGCATTTAAGTGTCATACTCTTACCACACCCTGAAGCCCCCAGCAGGGCAAAAATCTCCTGCTCTACTGAGAAATCCACATCCAACGTAAAGTTTGCCAGCTTTTTTGTGATTTTCACCTGTAATGCCATTGTTTTTATCTCTATCTCTCTATTCCTTTACTGTTGTGTCCATTTCGCTGTAACGACGTTCATTGCATATATGACCACAAAGGCTATCATCATAATCACTGCAACCCAGAACCCGGCAGTGGCATAATCACTGTCCTGAATGACCATTGCAATCTTCTGTGAAATCGTGCTCGTCCTGCCTGGGATATTGCCTGCAAGCATGGAGGTTGCTCCATACTCTCCAAGCGCCCTCGCAAATGTCAGAATCGTACCGGATACAATCCCAGGTCGTGCTGCCGGCATCAGTACTTTCCAGAAGATTGCCGTTTCTGACATACCCAGTGTACGTGCCGCATAGATCAGATTCTGATCCACCTGTTCAAATGCCGCCCTGGCATTACGGTACATCAGCGGAAAAGCAATTACTGTAGCCGCAAGGACACATCCCAGCCAGGTCTGTACGACTTTGATCTGAAAAGTATCATATAAGTATGCACCAAAAGGTCGTCTCAGACTGAATATCAGCAACAGGAAAAAACCTGCCACAGTAGGCGGAAGTACCATAGGAAGTGTCAGAATGCCATCTGCAATGGCTTTTACCCTGGTGTTGGCCCGGACTACCTTCTGCGCCGTGAATATCCCCAGGAAGAAGGAAAATACCGTTGCCACCACACCAGTCTTTAATGATATGAGAAGGGGGCTAAAATCCAGCCCCGCTATGTAACTTTTCATATTAATCCTCTACATCAGTGTCAAAATAATACTTGTCAAATACAGCCTTAGCCTCATCTGACACCAGATATTCCACAAATTCTTTCGCTGCCTGCTGCTGTAATTCATCTGCTTCCTTATTTACCACCTGTGCAATCGGATAGATAACATTGCCTGTAAGGTCATAAGGCACTTTCTCCAGAATCTCCAGCTTGTCTTCAAATCCATAAGTATCTGAATAATATACGGTTCCTGCTTCATTGGCTGCTTCTACTACAGCAGAGGTTACTGCACCAACATTGGCACACTCATTGATCTCTATTCCACCCAGTGCTTCGGAGACTTCCTGTGTTGTGATCTTGGACACATCCTCCGCCTCATTCAGGATTCCTGCGTTGACCAGAGCCTGTCTTGTATATTTACCTACCGGGACAGAGCCATCAGCCAGTGCAAGGCTGCCTGCCTTGGAGAGGTCTTCAAGTCCTGTTACAGCAGTATTGCTTCCTTTATAAGTAACAACACATACCTGGTTATTAACTACATTGTGTCTGGTTCCATCCACTAACAGTCCAGCCTGCTCCAGCTGATTCATCTGCTTCTGTGCCGCAGAGAAGAAAATATCACAGGCTGCACCCTCTTCAATCTGTGTCATCAATGTACCTGAGCTGTCATAGCTTCCTACAATTTTTACATTGGGATGTTTCTCCTGATATGCAACAATCAGCTCTTCCATAACTGTATTCAGACTCTTGGCTGCAAACAGTGTAACGGTTGTCTCCTGTGCTGTATCTGCCTTTTGTGTACCACAACCTGCTAAAGATGCTGCCGCTAAAGCGACTGTCATAATCATTGCTGCTATTTTCTTTTTCATCCATTGCTCCTCTTATTTGCGATTGATGAAATGCCCGCTTTTTCCACCCATCTTCTCTACTAAGTGAATGCCTGACATCTCCATTCCTCTATCCATTGCCTTACACATATCATAGATGGTCAGAAGTGCCACATTCACGCCTGTAAGCGCTTCCATTTCCACGCCGGTCTTACCGCACAGCTTCGTTGTACAATAACAGTGAATGGTATGATCCTCTTCTTTCATTTCAAAATCTACCGTAACCTTGGTCAGCATAAGTGGGTGGCACATGGGAATCAGATCCGAGGTCTTCTTTGCCGCCATAATGCCCGCAATCCTTGCTGTTCCCAGCACATCACCCTTCTTCGCTGTCTGATTCTGTATCGCATCAAACACTTCTTCATTTACCTGAATATATCCTGTTGCGACTGCGATTCTCTCCGTGTCAGCTTTCGCTGTCACATCTACCATAATTGCATTCCCATTCTGATCAAAATGCGTAAACCCTGCCATAACAATCTTTCCTTTCACACTATTTTCCAAAACCACAATTGGGGAAATGACAGACTTCGCAGTTCAGACACAAGCCTCCTTCTCCATAAGTGCTGATATCCTGTGGTGTCAGTCTCTCGCCTGCCAGAATTCTTGGCAGAACCAGATCGAACACAGTGCGCTTTGCATACATGACACACCCCGGAAGTCCCAATACAGGTATTGTCTTGTTGTTTACAGTATTGTAATACGAAATCAGGAACATCGCCCCCGGAAGCACTGGCGCACCATAGGATACAATATCAGCACCTACTGCCTTGATTGCCCCCGGTGTCCTGTCATCCGGGTCAACACTCATACCGCCTGTGCACAACACCAGATCCACATCTATATCCAGATAGGACTGTATCGCAGCCACGATATCCTCCTGCTTATCATCCACAATCTTCTGTCCTGTGACCTCTACTGCATATTCCTCCAGCTTGGCACGTATGGCAGGTCCAAATGCATCCCGGATTCTGCCCTTGAACACCTCACTGCCGGTTGTCACAATGCCTGCTTTCATTTTGGCAAAAGGCAGAATCTCCAGTAATGGCTGTTCTCCCGCTGCCTCTCTGGCACGATTCATCTTCTCTTCTTCTATGACCAGAGGAATGATTCTTGTTGCTGCAATTTTATCTCCCTTTCTGACCGGGAAATTACCATGGATTGTCGCGATCATCATCTCACCCAGCGCATTAACACGGTTCAACGCTTCTGTACGCACCTTCAATAATCCATCTATCTGTGCTGTTATCTCTATCTTACCTTCCTTTGGCTCTGAGGCAGACATATTTTCATTGATACAGATATCTCTAAGAATCGCAGCGCCCTCATCTTCATGCAGGATTCCCTCCTTCTTCTCCCACACGTAGAGGTGTTCCTTTCCCACGGATAATAACACAGGGATATCCTCTCTGGTCACAATATGTCCCTTACGGAATACCGCATCCTTGACCACTCCCGGTATGATCTGCGTAATATCATGACAAAGCACCTGTCCTACTGCATCTTCTGTTCTAATCAGCTTCATATGAAATAACCTTGCCTTTCAGTTTAATCCAAAGTATCTTTTAATGCATAAAAAAATCCCGGAAACATCATCCATGTCATACACCGGACACTTCACATCTTTCTGGGATACTACATCAGTTGCTATACAGATCAACGAATTCTCATCACATACACTTTTGTCGGATATCTCCTGCCTTACTACTTCCACTTTGGGATATGGCGAATATTTCATACCTTCTATGATATACACATCTATTCCCTCCCGGCGGCCAATCATCTGTCTGATCGTATCTGCATCTGTCCTGCCCTGTCCATTCAGAGAATATTGTGTATCAGAAAAAATGGCACTGCATTTTGCGCCAGCTCTTGTAAAACACCAGGTATCTGTTCCTTCGTGATCCATCTCGTATTCATGCCCATCATGCTTGATTACGGCAACTGTGTAGTCCTGCGTAATAAATTCATTGATCAGCTTAACGATCAACCCTGTCTTACCACTGTCTTTTACTCCGCTGACACAAAAGACAACAGGAAGCACCAGACGGACATACTCTTCCTTTGTGTTGATATTCTTTACAACACGCTTATCAAAGCAGGAGGTCTCCAGCCTGATGTATTTGGTTCTGCCTGCATGCAGTATATTCATCAGGCGATACTGCCCCTTATCAATCAGCTCTTTGATGACCGGCAGCATTTTTCCGGAATAGATGGCACACAGAGGATGAATGTGATCCTCATCCATCATGCAGTAGCAGTCATAATCAGAGCTGATGAACTCTGTCATGTATGCCACCAGCTCTTTTGTAATAAAAGGCATATCCGCAGCACAGATAAACACATACTCTTCCTGTGCATGGGATAAGACCTGATAGATTCCCTCTATGGGACCGATATCCTGATGTTCATCATAGACAACGTCCAGTCCAAGATCTTCATAATCTCCTTTACGGGCAGCAGAAATAATGACCTGTGAGAAATCACCCAGCTCCCCACAGATCTGATTCAGGAATCTTTTGCCATTTATCTGTAATAATGCTTTATTTTCACCCATGCGGGTACTCTTACCACCCGCCAGGACACCAACTGCTATCTTCTTCATATCTTTATTTAAAATACCGGATCTTCACCGTATCTCCAATTGAAACTTTCCTGTTTGCTTCCAGATCTATCATACAATTGCATTCCAGCAGATTGTTGATGACTGAGGAAGCATGTACCTGGGCCGGCAGATACACATACCCATCCTGCGCTCTTGCACGAATCAGCCTTCGCATTTTGTTGACCTTCGTGTATTCGCTCTGTAATATGGCTGTATCCACCTTCACATCATATGCTGCATTGTGCAGCATTGACGCCAATAATGGCCAGAAATAAAGTTCAAAATTGGCATAGGCTGCATAAGGATTACCGGACAGACTCAAAATCAGCTTGTCCTGATATACACTGGCTGTCGTAGGTGTTCCCGGCTGTATATTCGCCCGGCGGAACAGGATCTGCGCTCCTATCTGCCCTAATACGGCGGGTACAATATCCTTCTTCCCTACACTGACTGCCCCTGTGGTGATCAACAGATCTGATACCTCCAGTGCATCCTGTATTTTCTGTGCAAGAAGACTTTCTTCATCTGCACAGGTCTCCATGAAACTGATCTGCACACCCTGCTTTTGCATGGCAGCAGCCAGAAGATATGCTATATTGTTGTAAATCTTGCCCTCTGAGAGTGGCTGTCCGATGGTACACAGCTCTGTTCCTGTAGATAATATGGCAACCTTTACAGGTTCATACACTCTGACCTTATCTATACCGACACTAGCCAGAAGCCCGATATGTACAGGCTCTATTCTGGTGTCCTTCGCTGCCAGAAGCTGTCCTTTCCGGATATCCTCTCCTGCCTTACAGTAATTCATATAAGGTCTTACTGATGCATATATCTGTACCTGTTCTTCCCCATAGTCTGTATCTTCCTGTCTCACTACAGCATCGTAGCCCTGCGGTATCATTGCACCTGTCATCACACGGACTGCTGTATTTTTGTGATATGGGAACTCTTTATAATCTCCGGCAAGAATCTCACCCTGTACTTTCAAAATGACAGGCGTGTCATGTGATGCTTCCTCTATATCCTCCGCACACACTGCATAGCCATCCATGGCTGATTTTGGAAAAGGCGGCACTGACATCCGGGCATAAATATTCTCTGATGTTACCATCCCGCAGGATTGTAATAACTCTATCTCCATGTCTGTCAGCTTAGGCTGCATTCTCTCCTGCATAAGCCCCAGACATTCTTCAATATCAAGTGAATCCAAAATCTTCAGTGTTTCCTGTATTTCCTGCAGTGTCATGTTCATCCTCTTTTCTTCATATCATTCTCCGCCATGATATGTAACCGCTTACACGAATTGTACACTGGATTCTTGGAAAACACAAGCATTGATAAATTAATGTCTAACTAAGTAAGCTGTAACAATGTGTATCTCATCCCCTTTCTTTAATTCAGAAACAATTTGTAATAGGAAACAGAATAATTTAAAATAATTTAAAATAATACTTGCATTCTGGAAGATATATATGCTATAATAACATTCGTCAGTGAGAAAGAGTTACATAATTATTTGATATAGGGGTATAGTTCAGCGGTAGAACAGCGGTCTCCAAAACCGTCAACGTGAGTTCGATTCTTACTACCCCTGTTATTTTTAAAAAGACCATATTTAAGAATATATTCTAAAATATGGTCTTTTGTTTTATATATTATTTAGTTACTAAACCAGTAACCCCCCTGCCATAATTAACAGGGGGGCTTTTTCATTCATTATTTATCTTTATTCGCAGCTCTCTTTAACTGAGCCTGAACAATATAACGGCGGACAGTTCTCTCAGTATGTGTATTCAACACATAGCTGATCTCATCCAGATTCATGCCATCTTCAAAAGCTTCCTGTAATACTGCATCAAATCCACATGTCTGTAATGCCTTATCCAGATTCGCTGCCTGTTCATTTAATGTTGCACGGTCTTCATTAAAACAACTCATAATGTCTGCCTTTCTTAAATACATATACATTAGTATAGCAATATCTTCTTCATACGTCAACACAGAAAACGGACAGATCCTTCGACCTGTCCGTTTTGCTTACATCTGTGAAAAATACATCCTGTCTAGCCGGAATGCCCTGTTATGGAATCCGTGGTAATGTCCACTGCGGAACCACAATACATTCTCATCGACTGTGTTATTATCCAGTGCCTTATTTACTGCCTCTGCAACACTCTCTGTAATAGGGGCGCTGTAGACTGCGCCATTCTCTACACAGGCAAACTGTCCACTCTGAACGATGACTTCTGCCAGTGTATCGGGAAAAATGTCAGATTCAATACGGTTGAGCACAACACATGCTACTGTGTACTGTGTCTCGCTGCTTTCTCCCCTTGATTCTGCGGATACTACCTTCTGCAGAAGCTGTATTTCCTCTTCTGTCAGAGAAGTTTTCCTCTTGGATGCCTCTATCCTGCTCATAACAAGCGGCATAGCTGCTTCCTGTATGCGGGCCTCTTCTTTAGCATATCTTGCAATGCTTCTTGCCCCCTGCGCCTGTACTCTTGATACTGTCTGGGCCGAAGAATGTGTTTCTTCTGACATCCGGCTCGTGACTGCTTCTGAGTATACCAGATACGCATTTTCCTGTTGACTCTCAACTTCATGTGGATATCCCATACCAAGTGTACCTATCATGAACGATAGCGTGGCAATGGCTCCCACAACTTTTTTTAACATATAATTACTTGCCTCCATACTCTGTTAATAAATTAGTAACATTTTTGAAACACAAGTCATTATTATAACATTGAAAAAGAAAAAAACAACCGTGAAAATGCACAAAAATAGCCCATTTTCATTACTTATTCAAAGAATTTATTCGTCAAAGTAATTAAATATACAATATCCTTCGCCCCGGCTGTCTCATATGCAGAGTGCATTGCCAGCTGTGGCAGACCAATATCAGCTGCCGGCATGGATACCTGTGCCATAGCGAGATTACCCAGTGTAGATCCACCAGCTATATCAGAACGGTTCGCATAGGTCTGCACCGGTACTTCACATTCTTTGCACAATTTCTTTACAAAAGCCGCAGAATATGCGTCTGTGGAGTACTTCTGACTGCCATGGAACTTCAATACAATTCCATGATTGAGATAAGGTCTGTTGGTAGGATCTGCCTTACCTGACTGATTGGGATGGCAGGCATGTGCATTGTCTGCACTCAGTAGAAAACTGTCAGCGATCCAGGTTCGCATCACTGCATTACTGACCTTCAATCCGTCTGAAATATTGTGCAATGTGTCTGGTAGGAACGTAGAATCAGCCCCTTGTCTGGTCAGGCTGCCCACCTCTTCATTGTCAAATACTGCCAATATATCTATATAATTACCAGGCTTTGTCTGAAGCAGCGCCTGCAGCCCTCCATACACACATCCCAGGTCATCATATCTGCCTGTCATGAGAAATTCATCCTCTGCTCCTGCCAGTACTGCCTTTTCACAGTTGACTACATACAGATCTCCAGATAGAATATCTTCTGCTTTGTAGGTTACACCATTCTGTCTGGACAACGCCTCTGCCAAAGCCTTATTGAGAGAGAACTTCTCCTGTCCTTCCTCTGTCATGGTGATAAGCGGAAGCATGTCAACCTGTGGATTCAATGCCACACCATTGTTCATCTCACGATTCATGTGGATTGCCAGATTAGGAATCATACACGCATTATCCTTCAGTTTCACAGGATAGGTTATAATCTCTCCGTCCTCTTCCACACATACTCTTCCTGCAATTGTAAGTGGTCTGTCCAGCCAGGTATTCAGGATCATTCCACCATACTTCTCTGTGTTGATGCTGACATAGCACCCTTCTTTCTCCATTTCCGGGTGTTCCTTAACCTTAAAAGCCGGAGAATCAGAATGTGCTGCATAGATATGAAAACCCTTAATCTCCTCAACTGTGCAGTCAGGCACTCGAAATGCCATTACAGATGAGTCATTTCTAGTCACATAATATGCCCCACCCTCTTCTAATCTCCACAGTTCTTTTTCACTTAATTGTACAAATCCCTGTTCGTCTAATTGTGTGCACACTTCCTGTACTGCATGATAGTTTGTTACACTTTTATCAAGGAATTTCATTAAGTTCTGAATTTCTGAATTTTGCTGTATTTTTTTCATTTTGATTCCTAATCTCCTTCATTATATAATGTCAATCGCCTCTCCAATGCCGGATACGCCGATTATTTTGATTCCTTTTATATTTTCCAGTCCTTCTGCGCTGACTTTTGGCATGATTACTGTCTCATAGCCAAGCTTTCTGGCTTCCTGGACTCGCTGCTGTGCCTGACTGACAGCCCTGACTTCACCGCTTAATCCGACCTCACCAAATACAATTGTTTTCTCATCAATCGGGCGATTCTTGTAACTGGATACAATCGCCATAATGATTCCAAGATCTACTGCCGGTTCATTGATCTTCATTCCACCGGCGATATTCACATAGGCATCACAGTCACCGATCTGTATTCCCAGTCTTTTCTCAAGAACAGCCATAAGCAGGTTCACCCTGTTAAAATCCGTTCCTGTCGTCTGACGTCTTGGAATCCCGAAATTCGTTCTGCACACCAGTGCCTGAATCTCGATCAGAATAGGTCTTGTTCCCTCTACGGAGCACACTACTACAGAACCACTGGCGCCTTCCGGTTTACCATTTAACATGAATTCGGAAGGATTCGCCACTTCTGCAAGTCCATCCTTGCGCATTTCAAAAACTCCGATTTCATTGGTAGAACCGAACCTGTTCTTTACGCCTCGCAGTATTCGATAGGAAGCATGTCTGTCACCCTCAAAATACAGCACAGTATCTACCATGTGCTCCAGCACTCGTGGTCCTGCCACAGTTCCTTCTTTTGTTACATGACCCACGATAAAAATGGAGATTCCCATGCCTTTTGCCAGCTGTAAAAAGATATTCGTTGCTTCTCTGACCTGAGAAACACTGCCCGGTGCTGAGGATACAGACTCCTGATACATCGTCTGAATGGAATCTATGATTACTACTTCCGGTTGAGCCTGTTTTATGGCATCTTCAACCAGCTCCAGATTAGTCTCACACAACAGAAGCATCGTATCTTTAAATTCACCGATTCGATTTGCTCTAAGCTTGATCTGTTTGAGAGATTCCTCACCGGATATATAGAGTACCTTATGTCCCGCATTCACAAGATTTCTGCATACCTGCAATAACAGTGTAGATTTACCGATTCCGGGGTCGCCGCCCACCAGAGTCAGCGAGCCAGCCATAATGCCGCCTCCCAGTACACGATCCAGCTCTGCAAGTCCTGTAGACACCCTGTCTTCCTCTTTCATATCTATAGTACTGATTGCTACAGGTTTGGGTCTATCCTTTGCCGGGGTGATCTTCGCACTTCCCCCCATACCGCTTCCCGTAACACTTACCTTCTCCTCAACCAGTGTATTCCACTGCTTACATGCAGGACACTGCCCCATCCACTTGGCAGATTCGTACCCGCAGTTCTGGCAGAAAAACACTGTTGCCGTCCTGGCTTTTGCCATATATACCTCCTTTTAAACTTTAAAAAGCCTCCTCATACGAGAAGGCTTATATTAATTCTTATTTATCCGCGCTTTAACAGCTTTACCTGCGCCTTACCAATACCGGCTAATTCTACGCTGACATTGATCTTTCCAGCCAGATTAGTCTTCATGGTGCCTACACTGGCATCATCAATAAATACTTCATATTCGGAGTCATCTTCCAGGCCGATTGTTATCTGCGCATCCTCTTCTCCTTCTACTGTAAATGCAATTCCTGTGCTATTTTCAGCAAAATCAAATACGGATGTACCAGGAACTGATTCATATAGAAACATTCCATTCTTCTCCAGCTTGGTCATTGCATCATATGTCTTTACTTTATAAATATCCCCTGCATGCTCAAAATCTTCAAGCTTCGCTTTCTGTTTCAGCATATGATTACCAAAACTGATATTTCCGTTGCTTTCGGAGCGTAGTAATTCTTCCACTACTGCCATTTCTTTCGTCCTCCTAAAAAAATACTTTGGTTTTTTGTTACAGTATATAATAAAATTTGCAGTTTTTCCACAAGAATTTTACAAGTTTTTTGAAATTCATCGAGCTATTTTGATTCCTTAACTGTAAAAGTAATTTTATCATTCTTGATACCTGCGTGAACCACATCACCGCGTTTCACTCTGCCCTCCAGAATCGCTGTAGCCAGCTCATCTTCTACTACATTCTGGATTGCACGCTTCAAAGGTCTGGCTCCCATCTTGAGGTCTGAATACTTCTTTACCAGATAATCCTTTAATGTACTGGTGAATGTCAGGTCTATATCCATCTGTGTCTTACAACGATCACACAGATTCTTGGACAGAAGTGTAATAATCTGTTTCATATCCTTCTCTGTCAATGGATGGAATACCATAATTTCATCAATTCGGTTGATGAATTCGGGTTTGAACAGACGCTTTACTTCCTCCATGACATTGGCTTTCATCTTATTATAATCAGCCTTCTCATCTGTCTTGGTCGCAAATCCCAGATTCTTAGGTTCAATAATTCTCTGTGCACCTGCGTTGGAAGTCATAATGAGCACCGTATTCTTAAAGCTTACCTTACGTCCCTTGGAATCTGTGATATGTCCATCATCCAGTACCTGTAAAAGGACATTGAATACATCAGGGTGTGCCTTCTCAATCTCATCAAAAAGCACAACCGAATATGGATTGCGGCGTACTTTCTCGCTGAGCTGTCCACCTTCTTCAAATCCTACATATCCTGGCGGTGAGCCTATCATTTTGGATACCGAATGAGACTCCATATATTCTGACATATCGACTCTGATCAGCGCATTCTCAGAACCAAACATGGCTTCTGCCAGCGCTTTGGATAGTTCTGTCTTACCCACACCAGTCGGTCCCAGGAAAAGGAAAGAACCTATCGGTCTGTTCGGGTCCTGCAATCCCACTCTGCCTCGCTTCATGGCTCTTGCTACGGCACTGACTGCTTCTTCCTGTCCTACCACACGCTTATGCAGTATGCTTTCCAGCTTTAACAGTCTCTCGCTCTCTTTCTGAGCCAGCTTCTGCACTGGAATCTTCGTCCAGTTGGACACTACCTCTGCAATATCGTTCTCTGTTACTACCAGATTCTTCTGTGCCTGTGCCTTTTCATAACGGCTTACTGCTTTATCATACTTTTTCATCAGTTCCTGCTGATTCCTGCGATGTTCAGCAGCCTCTGTATAGGCTTCATTCTTAATTGCATCCTCAATCTCAAGATCGTACTTTCTGATTGCATCCTGCATTTCCTTAATATTCTCAGGAATGTTCATATTTTTCAAACGAAGAGCTGCGGATGCCTCATCAATCAGGTCAATTGCCTTGTCAGGCAGATTCCTGTCATTGATATATCTGTCTGAAAGCTTTACTGCAGCTTCAATTGCCTCTGGTGAAATAGTCACCTTATGATGTTCTTCATATTTATATGCAATACCTGAGAGGATACGGATTGCTTCCTCCTGGGAAGGCTCCTCGACCATAACCGGCTGGAATCTACGCTCCAGTGCCGCATCCTTCTCGATATATTTACGATATTCTGAAATTGTGGTAGCCCCGATCAGCTGTATCTCGCCTCTTGATAAAGATGGTTTCAGAATATTGGAAGCATCAATTGCTCCTTCTGCACCACCGGCGCCGATCAGAGTATGCAATTCATCCAAGAAAAGATAAATATTACCTGCTTCTATTACTTCTTTGATAACCTTCTTAATTCTCTCTTCAAATTCTCCACGATACTTGGAACCGGCTACCATTCCTGACAGATCCAAAGTCACAACACGCTTATTCTTTACGGTATCCGGCACTTCACCATTCACAATTCTGAGTGCCAGTCCTTCTGCGATTGCAGTCTTACCTACACCCGGTTCACCTATCAGGCAGGGATTATTCTTGGTCCTTCTGGATAAGATCTGCACAACTCGCATGATCTCTGTATCTCTTCCAATAACAGGGTCCAGCTTACCTTCTCTTGCCAACGCTGTCAGATCGCGGCTGTACTGATTCAGTGTTGAAGTTGCGCCGCCTGCTTTCTTGGCATTGCGTTTTCTCAGATCCTCCTTATGCTGGGAAATATCCTCTCCCATAGCAATCAGAGTATCCATATATAACTTCTGTATATTAATTCCTACCGTATTCAGCAGACGCAGTCCTACATTCTCTCCTTCTCTTAACAAAGCCAGAAGAATATGTTCTGTTCCCGTCATCTGATTACCGTATCTTTGTGCCTGCCTGTGACTGTCTTCCAGGATACGGGCTGCTCTTGGTGAATATCCATCCCTCTCCAACACAGCCAGATTACTCTCCGGTGCGATCAGATCTTTAATCATGCTGATCAGCTGGATTTCATCTACTCCATTATCCTGAAGTACTTTAGCTGCCACACCCGTCTTCTCACGGACAAGGCCCACTAACAAATGCTCGCTGCCGATATAGCTTTGATGTAAATCCTTCGCAGCCTTCGCAGCCAACTGTAAAGCTGTCTTGGCTTTATCTGTAAATTGCTGCATTACTCTATGCCTCCATTGTCTTCATAATTTTGATAAATCTCATCAATCAGTGCATGTACTTCCTGCTTAGATACCTTCTTACATCTGCTCTTGGCAAGAACCACCTGCAAATCCTTCTTCAGTTCCTCAATTGCCTGCAGTTTATCAATATCCACGGAAATGACAGCACCCTTACGGCGGTCTACTTTCACAAAGCCCTCCTGCTTCAATACAGAATATGCCTTATTTACTGTATGCATATTAATTCCAATGGTATCTGCAAGCTGTCTCACGGATGGGAGCGTATCTCCCTCCTGATACTGAGATGTGGCGATTCCGATAATAATCTGATTTCTAAGCTGTAGATACAAAGCCTCATCACTGTTAAAATCAATTTCTATATACATATTAACATCCATGCCTTTCCAGTATCTGCAAATTTGTGTATAGACTGCCTTATAGCGCCTATACATACTACTGTTATAACAATTCTAGCACAATGGAATACTGTATACAAGTAAAAAAAGTATAAAAGAGCTTTACCCTTTTCAGGTAAAGCTCTCCCACTGTCTTTGAATATTTAATTATATGTCAATGAACTCCATATCATCATCTTCTGAATCCAGGAAATTCTTGGCTTTTCTGCCCTGCTGTACATTTCTCTTTGGCTGGTTCTCAGGTCTTGGCTGGGCAGGTCTGCGGTTTGGATTACCCTGTGGCTGTCTGCTTGCCGGTCTTGCTGACTCAGCCTGCTGCGCCTGACGTCTCACTGGCTGTTCACCTTCCTGGTGTCTGACTGGCTGTCCCTGCTGTTGAGGACGTCTTGCCAGTTGTCCTTCCTGACGTCTTGGTGGCTGCTGCTGTGTTCTCTGTTCTTCACCCTGAGGACGTCTTACTGGCTGCTGTGGGCGTCTGACTGGCTGCCCTTCTTCTCTCGGCTCCTGATTTCTCACAGGCTGCTGTGGACGAGGCTGCTGTGCCGGTTGTCTTCTTGGCTGCTGCATGGGACGTCTTGCTGGTTCTTCTGCAAGTTCTTCTTCCTCATCTTCTGCCTCTTCCTCATCACCGTACTCGTCGTCTTCCTCATCATCTTCATATTCTTCGTATTCGCCGGTATATTCTCTGAGTTTCATGAACATCAGAATAATGGCGATCAGCAGAATTACAATGATAACAGCAAGAATAATAACCGGTAACATATTGCCTGACATGGCACTTGTCTCCGGAACTGTTGCTCCTGCTGTACTGTATACATAGCGTTCATATACATTATTCACAGAGTCAAATACGTACCAGCCCTCTTCTCCATTCTGCTTCTGTGCATAGAAAAGGTAGAAGTCACCATTCTTGTATGCATTGATATCCTGATCTTCCCACTTCAGAATGATGGGATTGAACTCAGGCATAATGTAGGGAACATCCTCCACATTCATCAGTATCATGTTCTGTGTATCATTAGAAGAGCTGCTGCTTTCCTGCTCCTGTGGCTGTTCCTCTGTCGCAGATTCTGTCACTTCTTCTGTGGTCGCCTCTGTTGCAGGTTCTTCTGTTGTTTCACTGGTTCCATTGATGGTTGTCTGTGCTGTATCTGCCGGTAATGTATCAAAAGTCACCAGGTCTGAACGAATAAATCCAGTAATTTCCTTACTGTTATAAGTAAAGGAAATCTGATACCAGGTCTTGCCATCATCGCCTGCTGCTTCACCCGTCACTGTTACTACCATGCCTCTGTTGGCTGTAGCTACCACGTCAGCTGTGGTAGACGCACCTTTTCTGATACGTACATTATTGGTCTGTACTGTACCTGATTTCTTATCCGTTGAGCTGACCTGCGTATCGGTTGTAGTAGTTGTTGCTGTACTTGCAGATGCTGATGCATCAGATGAAACAGAACCGATGGTTCCTGTTCCTGTTACATTTACCAGATCTGCTCTGATGAACCCCTTGGTATTCGCATCTACAAATACCTGATACCAAGTCTTACCGTCCGTTCCCGTTGTCTGTCCGATAATGGACACTGTACCACCCTGCTTGGCACTTCCCAGCTGCTGGCTGCTTGGATCGGCTGATGCACGGATCTTTGCACTGGCAACTGTTACTGTTGCTGATACTTCATCTGCATAACATACTGTACCGATGCTTAAAACCAAACAAAACATCATAGCTGCCAATACACGAATGAAGCCTCTGCTGCCTCTATGTTCTTTATGTCTCAATAACTTCATCTGTTCTCTCACTTCCCTTAACTTCTGTTCTATGCTTCATCAATTGCCTTACCAATATCATGACGCATATATTTATTGTCAAAATCTACCCATTCTGTCGCCGCATAGGCATTTGCTCTGGCTTCCTTCAAAGTTGCACCTTTGGCTGTGATGCCAAGAACTCTGCCTCCATTGGTCACAAATTTACCATCGACAAGCTTCGTACCTGCATGGAAGCAGTAATAACCTTCCTTGCCCTCAAAGTTCTCAAGTCCTCTGATCTCCAGACCCTTCTCATACTTAACAGGATAACCATCTGATGCCAGCACAACGCATACTGCCGCATTATCTTCAAACTGCAGATCAACCTGATCCAGTGTGCCGTCAATGCAGGCTTCCATCACTTCGATGATGTCATTCTTCATACGAGGCAATACTACCTGTGCTTCAGGATCACCAAATCTTGCGTTGTATTCCAATACTCTTGGTCCCTTAGGTGTCAGCATCAGTCCAAAGAAGATAATGCCCTTGAACTCTCTGCCTTCTGCTGCCATTGCATCTACAGTTGCCTGATAAATATACTTCTTACAGAATTCATCTACCTCTGCTGTATAGAAAGGACTTGGTGAGAAAGTACCCATACCGCCTGTATTGAGTCCCTGATCTCCGTCCTTTGCACGCTTGTGATCCTGGGCAGAGGTCATGGTCTTGATTGTCTTACCATCTACATAGGATAATACAGATACCTCACGTCCTGTCATGAATTCTTCGATGACCATACGATTACCGGCTGTACCGAACTGCTTATCCAGCATAATGGACTTAACGCCCTCTTTTGCCTCTTCCAGTGTATTGCAGATCAATACGCCCTTACCAAGAGCAAGTCCGTCTGCTTTTAATACAATAGGAAAATCTGCTGTTTCCAGATAATTCAGTGCTTCCTGTGCATTGTCAAATGTATCATATGCTGCGGTAGGAATATTGTATTTCTTCATCAGGTCTTTGGAAAAAGCCTTAGAACCTTCCAAAATTGCTGCATTCTTGCGAGGTCCAAATGCACGCAGTCCTTCTGCTTCCAATGCATCTACCAGACCGCCAACCAGTGGATCATCCATTCCTACGATAGTCAGATCAATAGCATTTTCTTTGGCAAAAGCCACTATCTTTTCAAATTCCATAGCACCGATAGGCACGCACTCTGCAATCTGACCGATACCGGCATTACCGGGTGCACAATATATTTTATCTACTTTCGGACTTTTTGCTACGCTTGTTGCAATTGCGTGTTCTCTTCCGCCACTTCCTACGATCAATACTTTCATTATAATCCCCATACCTTTCAATAACCTGCAATCATCTATAGCCTGCCATTGGCGATCATGTCGATTGCCTGTGGCAGTATCTGCCACTCTGCCTGTTCCATGACTCTCTGCTGCAATACCTTGGGAGTATCTCCCGGTTCTACATATACTGCCTTTTGCAGAATGATCGGGCCTGTATCGGTTCCCTCATCCACGAAATGCACGGTAGCACCGGTTACTTTCACACCACGCTCCAGCGCTGCTTCATGCACCTTCAATCCATAATATCCTGTACCGCAGAAGGATGGAATCAAAGAGGGGTGAATATTAATAATGCGGTTACGATACTGTGCGATCATTTCCTTGGGAATCACTACCAGGAAACCAGCCAGTACAATAAGATCCGGCTGTACTTCATTTATCGTATCCAAGAGAGCCTGGTTAAAAAGCTCTCTTGTCTCATAATCTTTTGGAGATACAGCAACTGCATCAATCCCATGGTTCTTAGCCCTCTCTAATGCATATGCTGTCTTATTATTACTGATAACACGTACAATCTCTGCATTGGTGATCTTACCTGAATCAATGGCATCCATAATTGCCTGCAGATTCGTTCCACCGCCTGATACGCATACACAGACTCTTAGCATAATGTTACTCCTTTTTCTCCTGCCTTGGTCTCACCAATTACATAAGGAGTCTCGCCTGCTGCCTTGATTGCAGCCATTGTCTTGTCTACATCAGCAGGATCTACTGCCAATACCATACCAAGACCCATGTTAAAAGTATTGTACATCATATGCTCATCAATGTTGCCCTTCTTCTGCATTAAACCAAAGATAGGAGGAACCTGATAGCTGTCCTTCTTAATTACTGCATGTACGCCTTCCGGAAGCATTCTTGGTACATTCTCATAGAAGCCGCCGCCTGTGATGTGGCTGCATGCCTTAACACGGACGCCGGCATCCTTGATGCTTTTCAGTGCCTTTACATAGATAACAGTAGGTGCAAGAAGTGTCTCACCCAGAGTAGCACCCAATTCATCATAATATGTATTCAGGCTTTCCTTGGTCATCTCAAATACCTTTCTGACCAGTGAGAAGCCATTGCTGTGTACACCGCTGGAAGCAATACCGATCAGCGTGTCGCCTGCCTTTAAGTCAGCACCGGTGATCATATCCTTCTCATCTACAACGCCAACTGTGAAGCCTGCTACGTCATATTCATCTTCCGGCATAAGACCAGGATGTTCTGCTGTCTCACCACCGATCAGCGCTGCGCCTGCCTGCTTACAGCCTTCTGCAACACCTGCAACGATGGTTGCGATCTTCTCAGGATAATTCTTACCACATGCAATATAATCAAGGAAGAATAAAGGTTCGCCACCTGCACATGCTACGTCATTTACACACATGGCAACACAGTCAATACCGATTGTATCATGCTTGTCCAGCAGGAATGCAAGCTTGATCTTGGTTCCTACACCGTCTGTTCCTGATAACAGGACAGGCTTCTCCATATTCTTAATCGCATCCAGGGAAAATGCACCGGAGAATCCGCCAAGGCCACCTAATACTTCCGGTCTCATGGTTCCCTTCACATACTGCTTCATTAACTCAACTGATTTGTATCCGGCTTCAATATCAACGCCTGCTTTCTTATAATCCATCTTGTATATACCGCCTTTCTCTATCTCATTCCTATTTCTCTAAGTATTTCTTGTATCCAACTTCCTGCAGCTTGGCATCCTTGGCTTCCACCTGGGATTTCAACTTGGCAGAATACTCTTTCAATCTGGCAAGAAGTGCCTCATCTGATGTAGCCAGTATCTTGGCTGCCAGAAGTCCGGCATTTGCCCCGCCATTGATTGCTACAGTAGCGACAGGAATTCCTGAAGGCATCTGTACAATAGAATATAAGGAATCTCTGCCACCTAAAGATGTGGTGTGCATAGGAATTCCAATTACCGGCATAGGGAAGATTGCTGCACACATACCTGGAAGATGTGCTGCCATACCTGCTCCTGCAATGATTACCTTAAAGCCTTTGCTCTCCGCTGATTTTGCATATTCAAAGAATACATCCGGTTCTCTGTGTGCCGAAATAATCGTCATTTCATAAGAAATACCAAGTTCTTCCAGAATATCTGCCGCTTTTGCCATAACCGGCATATCTGAATCAGAACCCATTACAATACCAACCTGTGCCATGATAAGTCCTCCTAAATCTTGTGCTGGTCTCATGAAGTCTCAGACCGCTATTATCAGTGTATAAATAAAATGTCGCTACGTCAACTTAAATGTCGCATTTTCCGAAAAAAATCCCTATTCCATCGGCTTGTTCAATTCCTCACATCCGGCAAGTACGAATCTGCCTTTCTCGATGACCGGGTAAGCATTTCCTTCTTTATCATAAGCGGTAATACTGCCAAGCTCATCATATGGAATCGTGATATCCGTGTGGCATCCGAAATATGCCCTGGATGGGTCAGTCTTTCTAAGCAGTGACATAGAATTGTCTTTTGCAACGATCTCCTTACCATCCTCGTTATAGACCTTTACATCCTCACTGCGTGAATAACAGGTATCACCCACTGCAAAATGCGGACCGGTCTTCTCTGCGATCAGAATCGGGAATCTACTGCCAATATCATATTTCTTAGCTGTCATATAAGCTGTAGTATTCGTACCAATCGCAAATTCACCTATCGGTAATGTATCATAATGATACAGCACATTTGCTTTCAGATATTCACGGTTCTCTTCCTCATTGTCAAAGTTCGTGCAGGTATAAGTCTTGATCATACCATCTTCAAAAGTCATTTCCAGATTGTGATATTCCAGTTCATTTAAGAATACACGGCTTACATGAAGTGTTCCATGTGTTCCCTCCAGGACTGGGGAAGTAAATACTTCACCAACAGGGATATTCACATCTGCCACACAGTTCTCGAAAATCGCTTCTTTCTGTGGGTCAGTGATCGGATACAACTGAATATGCATATCTGTGCGATTGCCATTCATGCCCTTTACTTCCACATAAGAACAGCGGTTCAATGTATCAATGATAATCGCCTGGATTCTTTCATAAGTGTGATAATCCAGTGTGTTGATCTTCACTGTCTCATCGAAAATCTCCTCGAACTTCTCACCAATCTCAGGAACCGGGAAGGCAATGATGGTGAAGCTTCTCTCTTCTCCATTGATATACTGATATACAATATCAGAAGAAGCCCCTGTATACTCTGAGGAAAGCTTCTGCTGTTCTGTACTTAATGTACATGCTTCCGGCTTGGATACCGGTGCAAAAGGTATCTCACCAAAAGTCTCAATGACCGCAGGACCTGCATGTCTCGAAGCCTTGTCCTTATTCTCCTCATACGCCTGTTTCAGCACTTCCAGCTTCCTGTTCATAAGCTTTCTGTCAAGGAACAGCGCCAGATCGTCCTTATGGTCATACTCATACTGCTTATTGGCAGCCGCCCCATAATAACCGATCTTGAAAGTACCTCTCTTATGGAAAATACTGGAAGATGCACGGTATATCGTAGGCTTGAGTCCCATCTTTGCAAAATTGGAGATTGCAGCTCTTACAATTCTTTCAAAGCCAAGGCAGAATCGTACATCTACCGTCTCTTTCCTGCTTAAATCCTTATTGCCTTTTACAAAGCCAATGCGATAGCCTTCTGTGTACGTATCTGCAATCATTTGAACACGTTCCTGTGGAAGTGTGTTCAGATACTGTGCCATTTTCTCTACATCAGAAGAAATATACTCACCAAATCTGTACAGATAGCGAATGTCTGTAAGGTCTGCCTCTTTCACGATACGTACTGCAAAATCATTCTCCGGGTCAACCAGTGTAGAGACTCTCCATTCTGCTGCCGGTTCTGAATAATCGCTGACGAACCAGTAGAGAACTTCCTGCAATTCCTTCTCATCCACCTCTCTGTCTTCCTCTGCTGCACAGGTAAAGACACCATACACTTCTACCAGAAGTTCCAGACGGATTACCAGCTCCTCCTGCATACCCTCATATGCATAGGCAATCATGCTGCGAAGCTCTGTATACATGAAAGATAACTGACGTCCCATCTCCAAACCAAAGCCCGCACATGCATAGGCAGGATTGGCATAGCTTGTCTCATAGTTTTCTTCCAGAATATCCTCATACAAGGCTTGGTTAGCTGCTCTCAGCTCCTGTAGGGATGCCTTGTCCAGCCAGCCTTCCTGAACCTGTTCAAAATTCTGCATCACCAGCAGTCCAAATTCTGCCATCTGATGAAAATACTCTGTATATTTCTCAGATACCGCCTGCTCCGTCAGCATATCCTGCAGACGTTCCTTCACAAGCTCATATCTCTCTTCAATCAATGTCATAAACTATCTCACTCCTATATATAAAATCATACAACCTGCAATCAAAGTCAGGCTGTTAAGAATAATTCCAAGCACTGGGAACATGCGAAAGATGTCCTTCTCCAGCATAGCAAGAATGCCAAGCACCATGCCAACTATGGAAAATACCATGGACAGCAGGATGACTGAGCCATACTGCATCGGTGCAGCACCCTTATTCTGATAGGTCAGATACACTGCAAGACACACCGATACACAGGCGATCACACCCAGAATAGCCGACATGATTCCCCGCTCAGGATTCTTCTTATCTGTAAAAATATATCCCGGTCTATGAAACATTTTCTCTGACTCCTTACTTTTTCCTACACAACGAATGGGCATTCCCTATGAAATGCCCATCATTTGCCTAAAATAATATTTTACTTCTGTTCGCTAACAGTCTGGCTCCGCTGATCAGTAAAAGCACTCCGCTTGCCACACCTGTTACGATTGCAACTACTCCAACTGCGATAGAAAGTGCACCGGAGCGTCCCATTGATTTATAAATTTTTTCCTCCATCTGCATTACCTCTCCTTATTCGGTCTATTTGGCACCATACTGTGCATAGTAAGCGTCGATGGCAGCCTTGGTCTTATCGTCTATTAATACTCTGCCATTGTACGGTCTGTTATAGAGGTATTCTACAACCTCTTCCATTGTTACAATAGCGCCTGTCTCTATTCCATAAACTTCACGGATCTCTGCCAATGCATTCTGCTGTGTCTTACCACGTTCCTGACGGTTGAGGCTGACCATAAGCCCAACAACGTCAACATTTGCCTGTGCTGTCAGAATAGGGAATGTCTCTTCGATAGATTTACCGGATGTAGTAACATCTTCGATAATAACTACCTTATCTCCATCATTCAGGTCACTTCCGAGCAGGATTCCCACGTCACCGTGATCCTTGATCTCTTTTCTGTTAGAACAGTATCTGATATCTCTGCCATAGAGTTCACTGAAAGCAATTGTTGTTGCTACTGCCAGAGGAATACCCTTATAAGCAGGTCCAAAGAGTACATCAAAATCTGTACCGTAATTATCATGGATTGCCTGCGCATAAAACTGTCCCAGCCTTCTTAACTGTGAACCTGTGACATAAGCACCTGCATTCATGAAAAATGGGGATTTTCTGCCGCTCTTTAATGTAAATTCTCCAAATTTAAGTACATTACTGTCCACCATGAATTCAATAAACTCTTTCTTGTACTGTTCCATTCTATCTTAACCTCCTGTATTTACGGGTTTTTTAACCTCTTATACTTTCTCAGCTGCTCTTACTGTACACTTCGGTATCTACCGCTTTATCATGAATATTACCATAAAAGCTCCGTATTTTCAATAATCTCTTTGAAGTGTTCCTCAGTCTCAGCCAATGCCCCTGCCTTCTGTACATCAAGCTGCTGCTCCATGTATGCTGCATCCTGTGTCACTCTCTGTAGCTGTGCAATCAGCTCCTTGACATTATCCTCCGCATAGATATGCTCTTTTGCCACATATACTGCATTATGAAGTGTCTCCTTAAATGCATAAATCAGCTGGTCATTCAGAAATGCCCTGCTGACGGCAGACACGATCTCACCCTCATGGTTAATGTCAAGATACAGGTCACACTTGTGAAATAATTCATCCAGTATACTGGTCTTTACACAAGGATACATGGTCACATTATCATATGCACCCACTGTCAGAAGCTTCGTTGACATCTCTGTGATCGCCGCAATATGAAAATGCAGCTGTGGCAATGCCTTTGTAATCTGATGTGCATGTGCGACGTTCTCTGAATTCGTACAGATGAGGACATCCTTACCAAAGGTATTCTTCCTCTTATACTGATAAATAAACCCAAGCTTATGCAGCTTTCCAGACGGTGCACCCAGGGCAAGCAGCTTCTCATATGCATCTGCCTTCTGCACGAAGATATGTCTTGTGCGGTTGCTTCTATCCTGTAAGATAATCTGCATATTTCCAGGGATTTCGCTTCCTACCGGCTCCTGCCAGAACAAAATATCCTGTCCGTCCGTCTTATCCAGTCTCTCTGATACGAAGAAAGGCACTGACAGGGAGTTGAACAGAAGATTCCTGCTCTCCAGTCCATTCACCTTCATATAATAGATGACGAAATCCGTCTTATTCCGGAAAATCTTAACCATACTGCCCTCGTTCAGCGTAATATGGCGCGTAACGTAATTCTCAACGATAATTTCCCTGCCTTTTGCATCAAAATAGCTCTTGTTGACTTTCTGTCCCTTCGCATTGAATATGGTTCTGGCATAGAGTGCTCCATATTTATTATAATGATCACAGCTTCTGACAGTTCCACGCTCATCATACCAGTCCACTACCTTCACCAGCCTCTTATGCGCAGGCTCCGTATAGAAAATCTTGCCCCGCAGTCTTTAGAGATCATGAATCTGGCCACTGCTGTTATTTCCACTGATTTCCCAGTAATCCGGTACTTTGACCTCATTAAAATACCTTGGCCGTCCGGGAATCTCCTCACTTTTCTCATATTCTCCAAGAAAAGAGCCATACACTGACTCCACCCCATCAGGCAGGAATCCATCATCATCAATTGCTGCTGCCGGGCAGTCAACCCCTATCTTTCGCAGGGACTCTAACAGTTTTCTGCCATCTTCCAGATAAGAGTCGAACAGAATCATTGCATTATTCTTCAGATCAAGTTCTTCCATTTGTCCACTACCTCCTCTGTCAGATATCCTTTTGCCTTTTCATAAGAATGCTCATGAAAAGCCTCCATGTCTGCCTGTGTGAATAATTTCACAATTTTTTCTGCCAACAGCGCAATCTTGCTTTTATCATCCATATGCTCATCCAGAGCGATCTTATATCCATTCTGCCCTTCGTCAATGAAATTCTGGTTGCCATAACGCACATCGAATCCAATGATAGGAAGCCCACCGCCAACCGCCTCCAGCAGCGTAAGTCCAAATCCCTCACTGGTAGAGCCGGCTATATATGCTTCATAATCCTGATATACTTCTGTCAGATTCTGCTGTCCCATCAGATGTATGTAATCTGTACACCCCAGTCTCTTGATCTGATCCTTCAGGTTCTCTTCTTCTGTGCCTTTTCCATAGATATCAAGTGTCAGCTGTGGAAGCTGTTCATGCGCCTGCGCTGCCGCAGCTACCACCCAGTTCACATGCTTCTCTCCTGCAAGCCTTGATGCAGTGATAAGGGAATAAGGTCTTCTAGGCTGTGCGGGATATTTCAGCTCATCCAGACTACCTACCGGAATCGTAACGATTCTTGGAGACACATGCAGATATTTTTCGAACTGTTCCTTCAATAACTGATTCTGCGCATCGGTTGCCGTCACATAGAAGTCTACATGCTTATTCTGGGAAAATGCATACTCATAATAATTATTCCATAATATATAATCATCATTGCAATTGCTCTCACTGAAATGATCTGCGTGGATAATGATACCGATTCTGGCCGGTCCTGCATTCTGCATGATTGCCTGTCCCACACCTGTCGTACGGTCAATGATCACCACATCCTCACTGGTAAGGTTAAGTCCGGATACCATATACCCAACCAGTTCTTCCTTGGAGCACAGCAGCCGGTCCGGAAACTGATACATTACCACATCATCATCATTGATCTCTTCATATGCCACGGAACCATCCTCATTGAAGAATCTGCGCTGATACATATGTGCTTTATTATCCAGCGGCGCATAATATTCTGAATAGATGCGGCAGTATGTGAAGTAATCCTTCCTGATCAATAAACCATCAGCCACATATTCCACTCTATGCACACGGTCGCTTGACTCGTCCACCATGTATACCGTGTAGAAATTCCCATTTCCGGGGAAAATGTATTTGCATATCTTACCATCCCTGGAGAACTCATAATTCTTCTTCTCAAAAGTCTTCTCGAACTCTCCAAGTGTATATGTCACAGGTGAGATCTTCGTATCCGTAAAGAATGTATACAGCCACATGATCTCTGAATCCAGAAAACCGATATTCTCCGTCATATGCTGTATATTCTCTCTTGGAAACATATCCGTAAAAATGAATCTGGCAGGGATTCCCGCCTTTCTGAACAGATTGGCTCGATACGCCTGTGCATACTCTACACCACTGCTCGCCCAGCCAATTCCCAGATTAAAATTGTATACCATAACTGCCCTCCCAATGTTCTCTTCTAAGGAAACAGAATCTGCATCCTGCCTTCTGCATCATACGATACTTCACTCAGCAGAATATTTCTCATAACATTTCTGACTACAGTCTGCTCCATCTGTCCGAAGGATTCCAATGCATCCTTTCTATATTCAAATACAGGATTTCTCTGTGCGGAGGTTCTGCCTGCCACTGCTGACTGAAGCTGCTGCAGATAGTCAACTTCCTCTACCCACGCATCATCCAGCGCCCGAAGAGTCGCCACTCTCACAAATTCTTCCATGGTTTCATCATCACCAATTCTGGATTCCTGTTCCTGTAATGCAGCTTCTACCTGTTTGCGCAGATATTGTGTCACTGACTCTTTCCCCTGCAATATGGAATCCGAAATATCATCCATCTGATAGGAGATATTATCCAGAAGATATCTGCTCACAGCCTGTCTGCTGACTGGCTGCTTCCCGGAGAATCCGCCAACAAAGGTCTGGATATTGTTCTCTGCAATCTGCATAAGTCTCTCTTTGCCGATTCGTCCGCCATCCAACAGCTCATCTCTCATGGAATATATTAACTGACGCTGTTTCTGCATGACTTCATCATAGTTAAGTGCCTGTCTTCTGGATAACACTGCACTCTCTTCACACAGCTTCTGCGCATTACAGATAAGCCTGTGAATTCTGCCTTTGCTGAAATGTCTGCCTTTTTCCATATATTTGCGGATATAAGGTGCGCCATAATCTGTAACAATCTCATCCTCCAGTGAAATGTAGAAACGGCTGTTGCCCGGAGCGCCCTGTCTGCCTGCCCTGCCCCTTGCCTGTCTCTCCTGACGGATGTTGTTCATTCTGCCAACCCCGATAATTGCAAGCCCACCCAGTTCTTCAACACCTTCACCCAGCTTGATGTCCGTACCTCTGCCTGCCATGGCTGTCGCCACTGTGACTGCATTCATCTGTCCTGCTTCCTTGATGATATCCGCTTCCCAGAATGCATTGTTGGCATTGAGCACATTATGGGGTATCTTCTGATTCGTCAGAAGCCTTGAGACCAGCTCTGTCTCTGCTATGGTACTGACTACGAGCAGCACAGGCTGTCCTGTACTATGTACTTCACAGGCTGCATCAATCGCAGCCCGGAACTGACTGTCTGCATCCTGGAATACCCTGTCCGGAAAATCTTTCCTGATGACAGGACAGTTAGGCGGGACTACCAGTACACTCACACCATACACGTCCCTCAGTTCATCCGAAGCATCCGCAATCGTGCCACTCATTCCTGCCATTTTCGGAAACAGCAGGAACAGATTCTGATATGTAACAGACGCCACCGAACGATTCTCCTGCGACACCTTGAGATGTTCCTTCACCTCCAGCGCCTGATGCTGTCCACCTCTCAGCTTCACTCCCGGCATCATTCGTCCCGAACCGCTGTCAAGCAGCCGTATCTCTTCATTCTCCGCCACGACGTATTCTTTCTCTTTTGCAAAAAGCACATGCGCACGAAGTGCCAGCGTCACATGCCTGTTAATCTCAAAATACTCCCTGCCATAGAAGTTATCTATGCCAAAGTACTGTTCTGCATACCGGACTCCCTGATCTGTCAGCCAGACCTTCTTCTCTTCTACTTCATAATCCCTGTCTTCTTCCAGAGTCTTTACGAAGAAGTCTGCCATTTCATACAGATTGGACTGTACTCTGGGCGCGCCGGATATGACTAGTGGTGTCTGGGCACTGTCCAGAAGTACAAAATCAGCTTCATCTATAATGACATAGTAGAATTCACGCATGAATCTGTCTTCTGCGGAGGTCACCAGATTATTGAAAAGATAATCAAATCCAAGAGCGCTGTGCGTCGTGTATACAATATCCGCATTGTATATCTCCCGCTTCTCATCATTGCTGATCTTCTCGTCCTGCCTTGCACGAACGCCCGCTGCTACAGTCAGTCCCATGAAACTGTATACCTGTCCCATCTCTTCGGCATCACGGAGCACCAGATACTCATTGGTCGTTACCAGAATCGTACTTTTACCAGTCAGAGCATTCAGGTACAAAGGCATTGTCGCTGTCAGAGTCTTGCCTTCTCCTGTGTTCATCTCTGCCAGATATCCCTGATGCAATGCAATCCCACCAAGAATCTGCACATCATAGGGGAATTTGCCAAGAATACGATAATCAGCCTCATAGCATTGTTTGTTAAGTATTACAATCCTCCTTTTTACATATGGTGTACAAAAATATATAGTTATTTTTGTGATTTTTGCACAAATTAATAGTTAATTTACACAAAAAGAGATTTTGGAAACTCACTTTTATCTCTGAGTTTTCCAAAATCTCTATGTTTCGCACACTTTATGCACACTTTATGCACACTTTATGCCAACGCCTGACTGATGTCCGCGATCATATCCTCTACTGCCTGTCTGGAAGCATCTGCAAAATGCTCTGCTCCGAACTTTGCATACTGTTCATTCTGGTATGCTGCAATGATTCCTCTGGAAGAATTCACGATAGCGCCAAGTCCGTCTTCATTGAAGAAATGAACCAGATCCTTACCCTTTCCGCCCTGTGCTCCATAGCCTGGAACCAGAATATATGCCTTGGGCATAAGCTTACGCAGTACCTTGCCCATTTCAGGATAAGTAGCACCTACAACGGCACCAACATAGCTGTAGGAATCACCCATAGCCTGTTCGCCCCACTCGGCAACCTTTTCACCAACCCACTCATAGAGAGGTCTGCCGTCAATGAGACGATCCTGGAATTCGCCGCTGCTTGGATTAGAAGTCTTTACTAATACGAAGATACCTTTCTTCTCTTCCTTACATACGTCGATAAAAGGCTGTACACCATCACTTCCAAGATAGGGATTCACTGTCACGAAATCCTCATTAAAAGGCTGACAGATCTGACTTCCAACCTGTACTTTGCCAAGATGTGCTGTCGCATAGGCTGCGGATGTAGAACCGATATCGCCTCTCTTGATATCTCCGATAACTACCAGATCCTTGGATTTGCAGTATTCTACTGTCTTGTGAAAAGCCATCAATCCGGGAATACCGAACTGTTCATACATGGCAATCTGAGGTTTTACGGCCGGGATCAGATCATAAGTCTTATCAATGATTTCCTTATTAAAAAGCCAGATGGCTTCTGCAGCACCCTCCAGGTTCTCGCCTTTTTCCTCAAAAGCAATCTTCTTGATATGTTCAGGTACGAATTTCATCATAGGGTCAAGACCTACTACAATGGGAGCACCTGTCTTGCGAATCTTCTCTACAAGTTTGTTGATCATAACTTTCTCCTCTATCTTATTTCTTCCTTATTTCTATCTATTGTGCTATCTGTGCCACATTAGTCGCGTATTTCTTTATATTGGATACATTAACGTATTTTTTCTGTGACTGTCCGGTTACAATTACAAGAGTCGGAGCCTGCATGACACCATACTGTACCGCAAGATCCATGTTCTCTTCTGCATCAACAATGGTATAATCCACATCTTTGAGGTATTCCTTTGCCAGCTTACAGTTCGGACACGTCTTGGTGGTGAACAGGAATTTTATGTTCTTTTCCTCCTCACGCTGGGATATCATGGAAGCGCTGAGGGCTGCTGCCTTGATCTCGGATGCAGGCTTTGCTTTCAGGTGTTCTCCTTTTATCACAGAATTACCAATCTGATACTCTGTTCTGTTCGCATACTCCTGAAGCTTACCATCATTCCAGTTCTGTACAGGACGATAGTAACCGGTAATACGGCTGTATACTTCTGTTGTCTTGCCGCACTTAGGACATATCTTCTGTTCTCCGCTGAGATAACCGTGTTCCTTACAGATAGAATAAGTAGGCGACAAGGTATAATAAGGTAATTTATAATTCTCTGCAATGGTACGAACCAGGTTTGCTGCTGCCTTCCAGTCAGGAAGCTTTTCACCCAAAAATGCGTGGAATACTGTACCGGAAGTATACAGTGTCTGCAATTCATCCTGTACATCCAATGCATCAAATATATCTGTCGTGTAATCTACTGGCAAATGGGAAGAATTCGTATAATATGGCGTATCTCCCTCATGTCCTGCTGTGATAATATCAGGCCACTTTGCTCTGTCATGTTTCGCCAGTCTGTATGTTGTACTCTCTGCAGGTGTAGCCTCCAGATTGTAGAGATCACCGTACTGTTCCTGATAATCCGACAGACGCTCACGCATGTGATTGAGTACATCCTTGGTAAACTTCTGTGTCTCTGCATGTGTCAGGTCAGCTCTGAGCCACTTTGCATTCAGTCCTGCCTCATTCATGCCGATCAGACCGATCGTAGAGAAATGATTATCAAAGGTTCCCAGGTAACGCTTCGTATATGGATATAAGCCTTCATCCAGCAATTTGGAAATGACATTTCTCTTAATCTTGAGAGAACGTGCTGCAATATCCATCATTCTGTCAAGACGTCTGTAGAAATCAGCCTCATCCTCTGCCTGATATGCAATTCTTGGCATATTGATCGTTACTACGCCAACACTTCCTGTACTTTCACCTGAGCCGAAGAATCCACCTGTCTTCTTACGCAGCTCTCTTAAATCCAGACGCAGACGGCAGCACATACTTCTGACGTCAGACGGCTCCATGTCTGAGTTAATATAGTTGGAAAAATATGGAGTACCATATTTGGATGTCATTTCAAATAAAAGTCTGTTATTCTCTGTATCAGACCAGTCAAAGTCTTTTGTAATAGAATAGGTAGGAATCGGATACTGGAAGCCTCTGCCATTTGCATCGCCTTCGATCATAGTTTCAATAAATGCCTTATTGACCATGTCCATTTCTTTCTTACAATCCTTGTAGCAAAAATCCATCTCCTTACCGCCTACGATAGCAGGAAGCTCTGCAAGGTCATTTGGCACAGTCCAGTCCAGAGTAATATTGCTGAAAGGAGCCTGTGTACCCCAACGGCTTGGTGTATTCACGCCATAAATAAATGCTTCGATGCATTTCTTAACCTCACCATAACTTAAGTTGTCTACTTTTACAAAAGGTGCAAGATAGGTATCAAAAGAGGAAAATGCCTGAGCGCCAGCCCATTCATTCTGCATAATGCCGAGGAAATTCACCATCTGATTGCATAGAACGGATAAATGTCTGGCAGGAGCTGATGTAATCTTGCCTGTAATACCGCCAAGTCCTTCTTTAATTAACTGCTTCAAAGACCAGCCTGCACAATATCCTGTCAGCATGGACAGATCATGGATATGAATATCTGCATTTCTATGTGCTTCTGCAATCTCTTCATCATATATCTCGGACAGCCAGTAATTCGCCGTAATCGCACCGGAGTTGGATAAAATAAGACCACCTACAGAATATGTTACTGTAGAATTCTCCTTCACTCTCCAGTCTTCGGACTTCACATAGCTGTTCACTACTTCCTTGTAATCGAGAATCGTGGACTTCATATTGCGCATCTTCTCGCGCTGCTTACGATACAGAATAAATGCCTTGGCAGCCTCTGCATAGCCAGCCTGCTCCAGCACCTTCTCTACGCTGTCCTGAATCTCCTCTACCTGTACTTTACCCTCTTTTACCTTCCCCTGCATATCTGCTGTTACACGAAGTGTCAATAAATCAACAATTGCCTGATTGTACTGAACCTGTGTCGCATCAAATGCCTTTACGATGGCGCCACTGATCTTCTCAAGATTCAGCTCTGCCTCACTGCCATCTCTCTTGATTACACGAAACATTGAATAACTTGCTCCTTCCTCCGGCTGACATACAGCCTTCCCCCATATTTACATAACCCATTTGCATGCTCTTGGCATCGCAGGACCGTGTATGAATCCATACTAGCACGGCTTAAAGCATAAGTCAATCGAACATACTAAATAGCGCCTGTTGTTTTATTTTTGCATACAACATATTGTGTTTTATGACTCACGTGTCACTTTTATGTAATTATTCAGAGCCATGCAAATTGAGGCAGAATATGCTTGTTTACAAGCATATTTGACTTAATTTATATGGCGAAGTAACCACATGAACAAAAGTAAAGCTGTGAAACAGCGATTTTGTGAATGTGGTTCTGAATAGTTACTAAATGTTATTAAATACCCGTAATATGCTGTGTTTTACCGTGTCTGCAGGAATTGTGCCTCTCTCTGTGCCTTGGTATCTTCAGAATATACGCTCAGATAATCTGTAATGAGACTCTTTGCCTTGTCGAAGTTACCCAGGTACTCATTGGCAACGATCTGATTGAATTTCAGACTCTGCAGGCAGGCAGAATCTCCGATCTCGATTCCTGCTTCATAGGCAGCCAGTGCATCTTCGTATTTCTCCTGCTTCATGTAGCAGTTACCAAGGCTGCTGTAGATAGCAGCATCCGGTGCATTGGCATCCAGATAGGTCTGATATACCACTGCTGCATAGTTCATATCACCAAGCTTCTCATAAGTCTGTCCAAGCATCAGGGAGACCTTCGCATCTGTTCCGTTCAATGCGCCATCCAGATAGATTCTCGCATTCGCATAATCTTCCAGATAATAATAGAGAATTCCTTTCTGGGAATCTGTCAGTTTCTTATCCTGCTGATCCATGAAATTCTGTATATATGTCTTGCCCTCTTCTGCAAAGCCTGCTGCCTGCATCTCTTCGTAGGCAGATGTCACCAGCTCCAGATTATCCGTTGCCAGTGAAAAGGCTTTCTCAAAATCCGCAAGTGCCGATTCATAATTGCCTTCTTTTAATAAGGTACATGCCCGCAGATAATAGGCATCTGTATCTTTATCACGCAATCCAATGATTGCAGAATAGATATTCTGTGCATCCTCATACTTGCCTAATTTATAATACGCTGATGCCAGATAATAATTGGTGTCAAATTCCAGATTCGTTACATTGCCTCCGGCATAGCTGATAGAATTCAGGAAACACTCTGATGCCTGCTCATAGTCTCCCAATCCCATATATGCCAGACCTTCACCTCTGTATAACAGCTGTTCATCTTCATTGTATACAATCGCAGCTTCAAAGCTTTCTATCGCTCCATTGTAATCCATCTGCTCCAACAGCTGCATACCCTGCTCTATATTTGTATTCTGCTCCTTGCCACAGCCCGACAGCATGCATGCCGCCAGTGCCACAGCCAGGCCTAACTTCATTTTCTGCATATAAGTCTTATGCCTCGTCTTTCTTACACTATGACTTCATAAGATGCTTCAAAGCACTCTCCAGCGTCCAACGTATTGCCCCATTCTCTCTTATCCAGTTCACCTGTAAAATCAGCTTTATCACATCGTCCATACCAGGGTTCAATGCAGATAAATGGTGCATTTTTCTTTGGCGGAGACCAGATGCCGAATAAAGGTGCATGGAAACGCACTGTCAGATAAGGCTTCTCCTGACCATATGACAAGGAAACCTCATGTGCCTGATTTCCTTCTATTACTAATGCATCTTGGTCAAAAAGATCTTCTGTAACAGCAAGCTCACCATGTTTCAATGGATATGTCTTGTGCTCATGTGTCAGAAGACCTCCCTCGCCCAGTATGGAAGAGGTAATCTCTGTTTCTGTATCAAAATGCAGCTTATAGTCTGTCTGCCTGGTTCCTTCTATAATTGGACAACGAAAGGCAGGATGTCCACCGATGCTGAAATACATCACGTGGTCATTGGTGTTATCCACTTTCCAGGTGATCTTCAGATGGTTGTCCACAATGGTATAGGTAATCGTCAGACAAAAGTGAAAAGGATACTTTGCAAGAGTCTCTGCATTATCTTCCAGAACAAAAGTCAGGGAATCTGCCTTCTGCTGCACCAGTGTAAATTCCATATCTCTGGCAAAGCCATGCTGGGACATTTGGAAACTCTGCCCTTCATAATGATACTGTCCTTCATACAGCCTGCCTACAATGGGGAAAAGAACAGGGGAAGTCCTTTTCCAGAATTCAGGTCTTGCATCCCACATATACTCTCTGCTGTCGCTTTGTCTTTTGAGTGATTTCAGCTCTGCACCAAAGGAACTGACCTCGATACAGATATGTTCATTACTTAATGCATATATTGTACTCATACTGACTCCTTATGATCTGTCTAATGGATATGTTTCCTTGTCTGCTACGGATATGTCTTTACCAATCTGTACTTCGATCAGATGCAGGTCGCTGTCTGCCATCACGGTATGCTTGCAGCCAGCCGGTATCTTAATGACACTGCCTGCGGATATCTCCTGCATCAGATCATCCAGAACGACTCTGCCATGACCGGATACAACTGTCCATACTTCTTCTCTGTGCTGATGGCTGTGATATTTCATCTGATGTCCAGGCTTGAGATTCACACGCACTGTATAGGACAGAGGCTGCATGTCAATGACTGTATAACTGCCCCAGGATTTCTCCGCATATTTTACGACACCACCAATATCCTCTACATATGGCTTCATATAGCTGCTCTGCTCTTTATCCGCCACAAGAATACCATCATTGCTGACTGCAACGACCATATTCTTACAGCCCATGCACAGCACCGGGATATCCAGCTCATTTACAACCTGTGTATCTTCACAGTTATCATCCAGTGTCACATTGCCAAGCTTCTGGTCAGACATAACCTCTGTCATCATGTTCCAGGTTCCTACGTCTTTCCAGTCACCTGCATAGCGCATTACCTGAATGCTGTTCTCCTTCTCTACCACCGCATAGTCGAAACTGATCTTAGTCAGTGTCGCATACTTCTCATAGAGATCCTGATATCCTGTAAAATCAATGAGTTTATGTGCAATCTCCAGTAAATATCCTAATTTAAAAGCAAATACACCTGCATTCCAGAGTGCTCCCTGTCTCAGATATCCTTCTGCCACTTCTACAGTAGGCTTCTCCTTGAATTCACGTACCAGGCTGACCGTATCGGCAGATTCAGGAATAATATAACCGTATTTCTCACTGGGATAAGTAGGCTCTATTCCCATAAGTGTCAGGTTCGCATTGCCCGCAAGCACAAGCTCTTCCAGTCTCTTCACACCTTCATAGTAAGAATTGTCTACATAAGGGTCTACCGGGCAGACCGCCACACATTCACCCTCTGCGACACCCTGTACATCATGAAGATATGCTGCTGCAAGTGCAATGGCTGGAAATGTATCTCTTCTACATGGTTCTACACAGACATTGACCTGTTCTCCTAACTGATTACGGATTGCACTGACCTGTGTCTTACTGGTAGCGATTGTGACCCTTGCCTCACTGTCTACCGTTGTGATCTGTCTGTAGACACGCTGCACCATGGACTCTCTGTTGCCCTGCTCATCCTTAAAGAGCTTAATGAACTGCTTGGAACGTATATCATTGGATAAAGGCCAGAGACGCTTGCCACTGCCTCCTGATAACAAAATAATATTCAAATCTAACTTACCTCCGCTGTAAATAATAAATCCGTTATCCCGGATTCCCTATAGAATCTAGTATAACGGATTTACGCTTAAAGTACAATGATTGTTTCAGTCTATGATTTCAAGCATATCTCCAATTGTTTCCAGATTCTGAATCTCTCTGTCCGTAAACTTCACATGAAACTGTCCCTCTACCTGACTGATCAGATTGAAGAACTCCATGGAACTCAACCCAAGATCATCTACAAATTCTGAATCTTCTGTAAGCTCCATTTCATCATCTGCCACCATGTTTCTGATCAATTCCATCAATTCTTCTTTCATGTCCTCTGCTCCTTATACTCTTCTATCATATTTTTTCGAATCATCTTACCCATACTGGTTCTTGGAAAAGCATCCTGTCTGAACCAGATATCCTCTATCTTCCTATAATAAGACTGCTTCTTATTATATACCTTGATTCTTGAACGTATCTGCTCCTGGTCTTCCTGATTCGCCACAATCACCGCTATAATCCTGTCATCTGTATACAATACGCAGGCTTCTCTAACAGCCTCAATCTGAGACAGCTCTTCATCCATCTCCTGATAATACAGCTTGTTTCCGTTCTTCATGAAAATCATGTCCTGTCTGCGCCCCAGAATGTTCCAGGTGCCATCCTCATGCAATGCCGCCTGATCTCCAAGATAAATACAGCCTTTTTGCAATACTTCCTGTGTCTCCTTCGGCTTCTTATAATATTCTGTCATACAGTCAGGGTTAGAGATAACTAATTCTCCCTCTTCCAGGAAAAGGCTCACACCCTCCACTGCGGTCAGATGATCCACATGATCTCCTATCCGACTCATCGCTGCTGCCCCGGCTGTCTCCGAAGCTCCATAGAGGTTCTGCATCCGGATTCCCTGTGCAGCCGCCAGTTCTTCAAGACTTCTCTCGCACCTGGAACCGGCTACTGTAATCACCTTTGTATTCTCTCCCTGCTGCCCATTCTGCAACAGATACTCTGCCATACTGGACACGATGGACAGAACAGCAGGCTTGAAATACACAATCTCTTCTGCAATATGTCTGGGATTCCCCATACACAGGGTTCGTCCCTGATTCCAGAATGCCAGTGCTATAAAATTCGCATACAAATGTCCTGTTGGCATAGGCAGGTATACTTTGCCCTCATACCCTGACGCCAGCCATTCCCTGACCTTGAAGGCATTCGCATACAATGCGCTAAAAGGCACAACTACACCTTTTGCTCTGCCGGATGTTCCTGAGGTAAAGAACATAATATGTCCATCTTCATTCTCTATATCATATGCTGTCCGTTCTGCAATATGCTGCGGATATACTTCATATCTGATATTTTCCTGTTCCAGCGCCCTGGCAAGCTTCCTGTCCTTCTCATCTGTATACACTACTTGTGTGTCTGCATATTTTAGCAGTGTCACCATATCCTCCACAGGCAAAAGCGCATCCGGTGCGATCAGGGTCTTACCTGCTGCAAGCACGCTGTATGCATGCGCAAACCAAGCAAAGGAAGCCGCGCCAAGCACTGCAATTCTGTCATATTGCAAGTCCTGATAGAATCCTGTATGATTCCTGATTACTTCTGCCATTTCCCGATAAGTGATACGGTATCCATTGGATTCCTCTACTGCAATCCGGCCGCTGTAATTCTCTGCCCATCTCTCTGATACATCAAAAAATCCCATGCTTCGTCCTCCGAATCAGAAACTTATTTATCCTGGAAACTATCAGACATCCAATCGTGATCACAGCCACCCTGATGGGGAAAATAACAACAAGTCCAAGCAGGGGATTACGCATGAATATCTCCTGTTCACTGAGGATATGCCAGTCAAAGCTCAATACTTCTATGGAATGTACAACAAATATCCACAAAGAATAGCGCCCCAGCTTACGCACGAAATCCGTCACCTTATTCTGGATATGCTCTAAATGCAGTACGATACGCATATTAAGGACTGCATGTGGAATCCCCGGCACGATGCGGGCAATATAGGACTGTGCACCACCATGGAACATGATACTGATTCCCACTACATATCCAAGAATCACCAGAACCGTCATCAGGATATAGTCTCTGGCTGTCCACTTACGCAGCAGGGATTTGGATTGTTTCAGCCAATAACCACAATACAGCGTAAATACTGCCTCCAGTACGGCGCTCGGACACAGCGGAAGCCACGGTATACGCTCCAGTGCAATGCCGATTACCAGCAGTCCAACGATCAGTGTCTTCTTATATTTCAGATTACTTCGCATGATCAGGTTGAGAATCACGCATGCCCAACAAAGAGTAAACAGAAACCATGCCGGACCCAGATTACAAATGATTCTGCCCTTAATTGTATACACGTTGGAGCTGCCAGTGATAAATCCAAGTGCAATGCCCCTTGCTCCACCATATGCGGATCTCAGGGAATGATATCTGATATAATTAATGACGGCACAGCATCCCGCTGCCATAATGCCTACGAAAGCATATGGCTTCATCAATGCACTTATCTGATTTTTCGTATAACCTGCTACAGGCTTTGGCTTATACCAGTAACCGCTCGCCATGAGAAAAGACGGCATCAGTCCAAGCCAGATCAGATTCAGGGGAATCTGAATACCAATCAGTGCAGGATTCCCATTCCAGTAATCATATGTATGCCAGAACACAACAATAAAAATAGCAAACCCCTTCAACAGATCAAACATGCTCATTTTATTTTTGTATATCTTATTGGAATCCTTCATTCTTACTGCACCTCAACCATTTCGAGCTGTGGCAGTTCTATTGAGCCCCAGGACTTGGAATGCCATACAATCTCGCTTTGTGTTATGATTTTCTTTTCAAATTCCAGTCCATTTACACAATCCAGATCAACACTTTCATTATTCGTGTCCCTTACAAATAACGTATATATCGTCTTATATTTACCCTCACGTAACAAAGAAATATCCATATCCACTGTGATTTCGCCCTGTTCCCCCGCATCACGACTGTCTATATCGTAGATAAAAGCCGCACACACAGGGTTCTCCACGCTGTCAAAGACCTCTACTCTCAAGCACAGGTTTACAACATTCTTGTTATATTTCCATTTAAAATGCTGCCGTATCTTCTCGCCTTCCCAGAATACGGCGTCATTTTTATTTACATACTCTGCTGTCAATAGTCTGACTTCGTCCCTCTGCAGCCACAGGAAACGGCGGTTATTCGAGAAATCTATAAAGGTCTCTGTGCTCTTCTTCTCTCCGAAATACTCCTGAATCGCTTCACCGGTATCTCCGTCAAAGATAACAGAGCCTTTATCCAGCACGATACAACGCTTGCAGAACTTGCTGATCGTGACCATATTGTGACTGACACAGAGTACCGTTCTGCCTTCTTTGGAAGACAGCTCCTGCATCTTATCCAGACATTTCTTCTGAAATTTCATATCTCCTACTGCCAGTACTTCATCCAGTATCATAATGTCTGATTCCAGATACGCCGCTACCGCAAAAGCCAGCTTCACATACATACCTGAGGAATACCGCTTCACCGGCGTATCAATGAATTCCCTGATCTCAGAAAAGGCAATGATGTCTTCAATCTTGGAGTCAATCTCTTTTCTGGTCATGCCAAGAATCGTACCGTTTATGTAGATATTCTCCCTGCCGCTTAATTCAGGGTGAAAGCCGGTTCCTACTTCCAGCATACTGGATAACGTACCATCCAGATATACTTTACCGGAAGTGGGCGCTGTGATTCTGGAGAGAATCTTTAATAAAGTAGATTTTCCCGCTCCATTGGCTCCAATGATTCCCACTGCTTCTCCTCTTTCGATTTCAAAGCTGACACCATTCAGCGCATTGATCTTCTTTCTCTGTGGCAGCTTCGCCTGTTCCTTGTTCTTTCTTCTCAATAATTCTTCATAAAAGGAACGACCGCTGATACTCCCCAGCGTATATTCCTTATAGACATTGTCTGCTTTGATTATAATATCTCTCTCTGCCATATTTCTTCTTTATACCCATTTCTGCTTATATTGACACCTGACCTTCATTGTCACTATTTTACATTTTCACGATATACTCTACAATGTCCCTCACCTGTGCAAACTGTTCCAGATCATCCTCATCTATCGTGCATCCAAAGCTTTCTTCCAGCTCTCCGATCATTTCCATGACATCAAGGGAGTTAAAGCCCAGTTCATCTATCAGATAGGTATCTTCTGTAATTTCCAGCTTCTTGTCTCCCAATACAACACGGATTGCATCCGCTGTAATATCCATAATCTCCTGTCTGCTCATTTCTTTTTACGTCTCCTTCTCTCCAAACATCTCTTCAACAGCTCACTTCCCGCTGCTATGATCAGACACCTCATGATAAAGGTAATCACAATTCCAAGTACCACATGTCCTGATACCAGACTCTGCACCTTAGTCCATGGGAAAGCCAGATATTCCATGGTATGTACACACAGAATATACAGAGAGTATCTTCCAATAGTCCTAAGTGCTCTGGTTACTTTGCTCTTAAATCGTTCTGCATTAAGCAGCATACACAGCCTTAACAACAGGAATCCCGTAATTGCACTTGCCACATAATCCAGCATACCAAGCGCCCATACATTCTGGGACACTTCAATATTCCCGGGAATCATAATGGAAAAAGCCAGAATTACCAGTATGATGATAGTTTTCTTTCCTAATGATTCGTATAAAAGATCGTGGGTTCTCAGCAGATATCCAATGTACATATAACCGCAGCAGCACAGCGCCTGTATGATACAAAATGGAATCAATGAGATAAAGGGAAGTCTCGTACACCATGCTACAGCAACGATGATGCAGACAGCTCTCATCCACTCCGGTTCCAGTCTAAAGACCAGATTCAGAATAAAGCCTGCAAGAGCCAGCACCACCAAAAACCAGATAGGTCCAATAGAACCTACATAATGTCCCGCCAGCCAGTTCTCACCCGGACACAGTCCCAGCAGAAAAGGTACTGTTTTATACCAGAGAGCATCCTTTACGGACTGATGCTTCCATGTATTTTCTATAATGCAGGCTAAAGTCACTACTGCTGCTGTAATCACATATGGTTTTAATAAATAGCGTGCGTTATCTTTTAAATTCTTACTGATCGTCTTCTTACGAAATCCATATCCGCTCATCATGAAGAACATGGGAATCACCCCATATATCACAGGCTTAAAGAGAATCAGAAAGCAGTACCACCAGTGCATCGTAAACTGTGGTTCCCAGTATTTGACATATGTCGTAATGGAATGTCCAAGCACCACTGCAATCATCAGCATTCCTCTGGTAATGTCAAACATGCCGATTGAGTTCTTGTTTTTATTATTCATGTGTTTTCTCCATAAAAAGGCTCTCAATTGCTGCAAAACGATCTTCCCAATAGTAGGTTGGTTCGTGTGCATTCATTCTCTCTACAAAACGTGCACCCTCTTCAGGATGATCCAGAGCTTCCTTCATACCATAATAAATACCTGCAAAGGAGTTCTCCATAATGATACCATTCTCCTCAGTACCAAGAAGCTCCTTGACGCCTGCGCAGTCTGTCAATACCAGGGGCTTACCGATAATTGCCGCCTCCTGGCTGACATAGGAGAACCCTTCATAGCGGGATGAGGATAAGAACCAGTCTCCCTGCTTCACATACTTATGCGGATTGGAACGATATCCCAGTAAATACACATTATCCAGATGATATTTAAAGATCTGATGCTCCAGGTCATGCTGTACCTGGTATTTGTTCCAGCTCTCTCCGCCACCTACGATCCATACATCATATTCATAGCCTTCTTTATTCAACAGGTTGCATACTTCAAGAAGAATGTCATATCCCTTCTGTAGATTGAGTCTGCCCACTGTAACGAACAGAGGTCTCTGGCTTCGGTGAATATCTTCTACCGGTTCTGCTGCCTTGTTCAAAATATCCAACTGATTCAGCGGATTGTAGCATACAACCAGATTACCAGGATCTCCAATCACTTCTATGATGCTGTCCTTGATTACCTGAGAGACGCACACTACATGCTGGAAACGCTGCATCATGCGGATCTCTTCTTCTGCTGTATACCATTCCTTCGTATAATAGGATTTCTTATAGTCTGTATGTACCCAGGCAACGCGCTTGGGAATATATTCACCATATGTCACCGCCATCCACATGATCCAGCTCTCTTTCATGCACAGCAGGACATCGAAATTCATCTGGCGTATTCTGTCCTTTAACTGCTGTTCGGTATTTCTTCGCCTGCGGGCAATCAGCTTCCTCTCCCAGCGGTTCCTGCCCTTTGGATACTCCTGCTCCATCTGGTAGAAATACTTCACATCTGCGGGATATATTTTATCAAAATCTGCGTCCATCTTATCTGTCAGGATAGCCACCTCATGCTGTTCATGCAGGCGCATTACCACATCATACATCAGCTTCTCGACTCCACCGCCCTGAAGCAGATCATTTACTACCAATATCCTCATACTCTCATTCCCATACCTTTCTGTAACCTGCATATCATCCTGTGAAACTCTCTTCCCTGTTCCTGTCCGTATAACTTTTGCAGGCTGCGTTCTCTCCATCGCAGTCTGCGAAGTCTCTCTCTATGGAATTTTGCATGTTCCGATTCCCTTAATGCCTCTCTCAATCCTTCTATTCCATTTTTTATTCCATTTTCTTTTCCATTTCCTTTTAGCAGGAAATCCCTGAAATAATACAGTAAAGCGCCATACAAGAGTGTCTGTTGTGCATCACTCAATTCCCTGCACATTATTTTATAATCTACATACAAGATGCCTTCCAGTACATCCTGTGTCCGTACCTGTCTGGATAGGGAGCTGTCCCTCAATGTGTAATTATAAAGAATATCCGGCATTTTCACCCATCTGCACACATACAGCATATAACGGAAAGTGAAAGGGATATCCTCCGCATATTTCACCTGTTCGTCAAACCGGATATGGTGTGTCTCAATGATATCTCTGCGGAAAACATGAAAGCATACTTCCCAGCCTGCCTTATACTGCAGAAAATCCTGCCACAGAAACCGCTCTCTGGACTTGCTGTCAAATACTCTCTCTCCGACCATATCATCAAAGCGTAATTCATAGAGAAAATGGCGCTTCTCGTCTATCCTTCTTGCTGCAAAGGAGCCTATATCATAACATCCGTTATTCATAGTTTCACGTATCTTTGCCAGTGCTTCCTTCTCCAGATCATCATCCGAATCCAGAAATACGATATATTTACCAACAGCAGCACCAAGCCCTGTATTTCTGGCGGCTGCCAGCCCACCATTCTCCTTATGGATCACTTTGAATCTGTTATCCTGCTCTACGTACGCATCACAGATACTGCCTGATGCATCCAGAGAACCATCATCTATCAAAATCACTTCATAATCTGCATAAGTCTGCGCCTTGATGGAATCCAGACATCTTTTTAAATAATTTTCTACATTATATACCGGTACAATGATACTAAACTCTGTCATATCCATACCCTATATTGTATCTATGAATGTCTTTTCCACCCTATTGAACAGCACAAGCCCGGAAAAGATCACAATTGTCGTCAGGACAACTCCCCAGAGCAGAGAGGCAGCCGGTACTGATCCCACTCCGAAAAAGGCATATCTTACTGTCTCGATCACGCCTGCTACCGGATTGATCAGGGCAAGACTTCTCCAGATCCCCTGAAGCTTCGACAACGGATAAATGACAGGGGCTGCGTACATCAGCAGATTCATCCCGACTCCAAGCATGACGTTGAGATCCCGGTACTTGATCGTCAATGACGAGAAGATCAGACCGATTCCAAAGCCAAGAACAGAAATCATGAGTAAAAGTAATGGAATCACAGCTACCCAGGCATTACTGTGAAATGTGAATCCCCGCAGCTGGAAAATGCCATAAAAGATCACGAACATAATGCACTGGATCAGCATATTCAACAGCTTCGTTATGGTATTCGCCAATGGAATTACAAGCCTCGGGAAATACACCTTCCCCATGATATATGCATTGTTGCCAAATATATTATTATTCTCAAATACACAACCTGAAAAGAAACCCCAGACAAGGTTACCTGACATATAAAAGAGAAACTGCGGTATTCCATCTGTTGCAATTCCTGCAATCGTACCAAATACCACGGTAAAGATACCACTGGTGAGCAGTGGCGACAGAATCATGTAAAACGGTCCAAAAACCGTCTGTTTATATTTCGTTATGTAGTTCTTACGTATGAAAGTAAGGCACAGATCCCTGTACTTCCATATCTCCTTCACATCCATATCAAGCAGTCCTGATTTTGGACCGATGACTGTTCTCCATTTCTTCTCCATTCTCTCTCAACACCCTCATTTAAAATACTGATTCAGATAATACTCCGGTGAAATGGCAAAAATCACATACTCCATTGTCTTTCTTCTGCCAAATACATGATGATACCGCAGCAATGCTCCCCACATCCGTCTGCTGAATACACCATACAATCTGCTGCTCTCCACACCATATCTGGTGCGCATCAGATAATACCAGATCTCTATATTCCAGAAATATGCCCTCTTAAAGGCCTGCAAAAGCTCCGGCTCCTGCAGCTGTCTGCATAATGCAATGCGATTCTGATACGTCTGTAATACTTTGAGATGCCTCATTGCAGTCTCTGCACTCTGCATGATACTCCCCTGTCTCTGCCGGTACAGATACACAACTTCCTCTATCCATTCCACATGCCCGCATTCCAGCAGCAATGGCATAATCACATATTCATCCTCATGCAGCCTCCCCTCCGGGAAGAAATGTCTGCACATGATCTCTCTTCGGATTAGCTTATTCCATGCTACTACCACCGTGGTCGCATAATGGCATTCTCCTACACTTGTCAGTGCCCAAAGCAGCTGCCTCCTGTCCATGCAGCCCTGCCTGGGTGGCTGTCCCAATTCCTTGACAATGATATTGCCCTGTTCCTCCACTTCACGGTAATCTGCGATTACCATATCTGCATTGGTTTCCTCGGCTTTCTCATACAGCCTGCACAGATAATCCTCTGTTATATAATCGTCTGCATCTACAAAGCAGACATACATTCCCTTCGCCTGTTCCAGCCCTGCATTTCTGGCAGAAGACAGCCCTCCATTTTCCTTATGTATCAGCCTGAACCGGCTGTAGCGGTCTGCATATTCCTGTGCAATCCTGCCTGACTGGTCTGTTGAGCCATCATCCACCATCAACACTTCATAGGCAGAGAAGCTCTGCCTGGCAACAGATTGCAGACATTCTCTGATATATCGTTCTACATTATATATGGGAATGATTACAGATATTCTGACATCCATGTCGTTTTCTCCTTATAAAAAGAGGGTATCTGCCTATCATACATAAGCAAGATACCCCTTTTATCTTATACCGCTCCCCGTCTGAACAATACTGTAACTACTGTCATGAACAGAATCTTAATATCAAGTCCCACTGACCAGTTATCAATATATTCCAGATCAAGCTTCACAACTTCATCAAAATCAGTAATACTGCTTCGTCCACTAACCTGCCACATCCCCGTAAGGCCCGGTGTCATGCTCAATCTTCTCTTATAGTGAAGATTGTACTGATTGAACTCATCTACTGTCGGTGGTCTGGTCCCCACCAGACTCATCTGACCGATTAATATATTATAGAACTGTGGTAATTCATCAATGCTTGTTTTACGAATGAACTTACCGACTTTCGTAATACGCGGATCATCATCCATCTTGAACATCAGACCACTCATCTGATTCTTCTCCATCAGTTCCTTCTTACGCTCTTCCGCATCAATATACATGGAACGGAACTTGTAAATCTTAAATCTACGGCCATTCCTGCCGACACGCTCCTGTGCAAAGAAGATTGGTCCCGGTGACTCTATCCTGATTGCCAGTGCAACGAAAGGTGTGATTACTGCTGTAATAATCAATCCTACCAGGGAACCGACGATGTCGATAGCTCTCTTCACCAGAGCCTGTCTGAAATCAATCGTTGTCTTGGTGTAGGATACCACCGGACGATTACCGAAGGTCTCAATGCTTCGCTCCACGCCATCAATGGAGAAAGTATGGATGCAACAGTTACAGGTAACACCCATCTGCTCCAGATCAGCTACCAGCTGCTTTATCTTCTCTGAAGGATAATCCGGTAAGTCAATCAATACTTCATCCACTGCCATTTTACCTGCTGCCTCATACAGATTCTCCGCATTGGCAACTACAGGCACACCATTCATATCATAACCAAGCTTGACAGCATCCATAACAGCAGCGGCAATCAGATCACAATCCCAGGGCATGTTGATCTTGAGCTGCTCCATCAGGGTAGTACCCCTCTCTGAAGAAGTCACGATCAATACCTTGGTAGATGCGCCGCTCTTTCTGTAATATGCCAACATCCACTTCTTATATAATGTATGCACCGTATAGGTAATCACAACATCAAGCACTGCAAATACTGCAAATACCATACGGGACATTGTATACGTATTATGAAGGAAGAACATGATCACAAGTGCTGTAATCATGACTGTCACAGTACATTTTACTACCGCAACAAATTCTTTATACTTGCCACGTCTGAAGAAATCCCTGTTTCCATCTACCAAAATATTATACAAACAGCAACACAATAGGGATAATACACATCCCAATAATGAACTTCTTCTGTCCAGAGGACCATTTACATCATATACCTGACGTAAAAAAGCTGACAGTCCAAATGCAACGCCGGTACATAACAGGTCTATAAAAATCAGACTGTAGACCTCGATCACACGGCTCTTCTTCCCTGCTTCCTTCATCTCACTACCTCCACTTATATCTCTTCAATAACGATATACCATGCAGCGCTCCCCCTACGTTACATAATATAAAGTGATTATACCGAATCCTACATACAAAATCAATCGGACAAATGCCCATCTTTTGCGGGATATCCGGTGTTATGTTGTGTAATTTTATCCCTTTTTACAAGTTTCTATCACACACCGGTGAACCTTGTCTTTTTTATCATAATTGATGCCCACCAGTACGATATTCCCTGTGTATTGCTTCAGAGACTGCGGATAGTCATTCTGCTTAATCTGCTGCAATGTCGTATCCGCATTCCTGTTCCATTTCAATTCTACAATAAATGCCGGATAATCCGCTACATACTCCATCTTTGGCAAGAATACAAAATCAGCAAATCCTCGTCCTGTCGGCAGCTCTCTAATTGGCTTGTAATAATATTTCATAGAACTCAGATATGCAATCGTCAGTACACTACTTAACGAATTCTCATTATTATACTGAATAGAAGATGCATATTCTGTATGGATTTTTTCTATCTCTTTTGCAACAGTCTCTTCATCCTCATCCAGTGTCGCTTCCAGAAGCTCTTCTGATTCCCTTTGGAATGCTATAAATTCATTCCATTTATTCTCTTCCACTGCTGCAACAAATTCCTTACGTATCTCTTCATTCGGAATGTATGTTGTCTGTCTCTCCTGATTATATGCCAGATATCCAAGGTGAATCAGCAATGTCAGCACATCATCCTTATTTTGGAAGGTGATCATATCATTCTGAAAAGAAGATGTCTTTACTTCCATTTCATCCCCGGAGATCATTGTCAGTATCGCAGTCTTGAGCCCATCAAAATTCATATCTATATATTGACGTATGGATTCGTAGGTTCCTGTCTGCGACCAATAGCTTTGGAAATTGCCTCTCAGCATGACGCTCACAACAGCCTTGGGATTATAAATATGCTGTCCTGACAGGAAATAACCATCATACCAGTTCTTTACCTTCGTATAATCCTGCTGATACCGCTGGCACAATCCCTCTACTTCCGCTTCCGTGAATCCTATATATGGTGCCAGTTCACCCGCATCAAGCATTGTGAATTCATCAAAATTATTCAGGGCAGACTGTGTTTTCAACTTCTTAATAGGCAGTATTCCTGTCAAATATGCCAATCCCATATATTTAGTAGGTTCCGTTCCCTTGAACATTGCACGCAGGAAATTAATATATTCTTCCTGTACCTTCTCATTCGTGGCAGCATCTCGTATTAACACATCCCACTCATCAATAATCACAATAAATTTCTTTCCTGTTGCATTGTGGATCAATGACAGTGCTTCCGGCAGTGAATTCATTTCTTTGGGCAGTTTACCATGATAGTAGTCCCTTAATTCTCCTATGGTCTGCTCCGTAATATACGAAACAATATTTTCCTCTCCACAAGCCGGTTCCATACACCACTGAATATCCAGATGAATCACATCATACCGATTCAGATTGCCATCAAAAGAATCTGACTGGCTGATTCTGAGCGGTGCAAACATTTCCTTGGAATCACAGCCTTTACTATAGTATGCAGTAAGCATGTCCGCAGTAATGGATTTGCCAAAACGCCTTGGACGGCTATTGCAGATAAAAGCCTGCTTGGTTCCTATCACCTTGTTTGTATAAGTCAGTAATTCTGTTTTATCAATATAAATCTCGGAGTTCAATGCCGTCTGAAATGCAGTATTATCCGGATTAAGAAATCTTCCCATTTACTTGCCTCCCTTAGTCTTCGCAACGCATGATCATTCTTACCAATATTTTATGCGTTACACTCTTAAAACGCAAGCTTTTCAGTCTATTACAAGTCTCTGCAGCATGAACTGTGTAATGTCCAGTGCATCTTCCTGAGTCACCTCATGTCCATGTCCTTCTACCAGCTGCATTGTAACATCTTCGCCCTGGTTCTTCATCCTGGTGTAGAAATCAACGCTTCCTGCAAAAGGCATGAGTGTATCGTCTTTGCCTGAAATAATCAGATAATCGGTTCCTGTGCTCCTGCTTAACAGCTCCTGTTCGGGGCTATGCGCTCTGATGAAGCGGTCTACCCCTGCTCTGCCCCACGGAGTCAGAACCATACTGGTCTCTCCATGTACATACTGACTATATGCCACTGCATTACCAATCAGCTCTTCCCAGTCGGGTGTTGTGCATACCACACACGCTGCATCTATCTGATAGGAGCCATGCGCGATATAGTCATAGCATACCATTCCGCCCATAGAGAAGCCGATCAGTCCGATACGGTTAATATCTACAAAAGGCAGCTCCTTACAGTAATCCAGAAGTGTATCTATCTCACCGGAGGTTATTACCGCAGCCTCAACAACCGTTCTCGCATCCCCCTCTGTCCTGTCTCCATGCAGATATGCATCAGGTGTCAGCACATAATAACCGTTACCGGCAAATACCTCTGCAATGGTCTGATAATCTGCTTTACTGCCGGATAATCCATGCTCACAGATAATGATGGGCTTCTTGTCAGGGTTAATGGAAGTATCAAAATACTCGGTGGCTGTGATGGAATTGACAGAGCCGGTATTGATGTTCATACCGGAGATAATATTACCTAATGTACCTTCTGTCTTTATCTGATCCGGTTCTGTTTCTGACGCTTGTGTCATTTCTGTGTCCTGAACATCACTTTGCTTTGCCTGCACAACAGACGCCTTATCTCCACCGCTGTCAGAAGTTGCAGATGCACAGGCTGTAAAGAAAAAAGCTGCCACTATACTTGATAAAATCAATCGTATTTTCATCTATCGCTCCTATTCCAAATTCCACTACTCTATTGTGGAATATTTCTTCTTTCATAGTCTGACCTTAATGTTTTCCTGATTCTGCACATGCATCCTTTTATAGAGAAATAGCAGAATGCCTTTTCATACCTTTTCGTCTCCAGTGCACGTTTTAATATCTGCCACTCTGATGAATGCAGTTCTGTGTACATCTTACAGACATATTCATATGCCCCATCTGTCAATAGATATTTTTTGAATTTATCATACCGCTCCGATAAAGTTCCTGAATGATACATGGTAAGATACAACAATCTCTTATATAGCTCTGCTAATTCCCACTGCTGCTCAAATTGTTGTAAGCATGCGTGCCGGTCAAAAAAGTTTCCTGCTTCTTCATATCTTAACCGGTCAATTCTTTCCAGTTCTGCCATATTGTTCTTTAAGTTTAATGTAATACCCGTATCACATATCTTATACTGATATACACCACTTTCAGAATTATGAATATATGCATATCTTACGCTGTCAAAATATTCTATATTATACAGAAAATCTTCACACCAGTTCATATCTTCCCTGAATCGAATATGTTTCTCTTCTATTATATTTCTTCTATATAATTTGTTCCACGGCACACCAAAATAAAAGGTCTTTACATGTTCGAGAAAAAAGTGAACCCACGCTGTCTGGTCAACTCTGCCTGTAGGCAGCTTATCTCCTGTAAAATATCCCATTTCTGGAATGGTTCTATAGTTGCCGATCACCAGATCAAGCTCTGAATCATCCAAATAAGGCTGCATAAGCTGCTCTATGGAATCCCTGGGGATTCTGTCATCTGCATCTACGAACCTGATATAATCCCCTGTTGCCAGATCAAGTCCGACATTTCTTGCTTTGGACGGACCCTGATTCTCAATGGATATTACCTTGATGCGGTCATCTTCCCTGGCATACTTTCTTACAATATCTTCACTCTTATCCACCGAACCATCATTTATCATAATGATTTCAATATTCTGATAGGTTTGAGTGATAAGGTCCTCTATTGTCTGTTCTATGTACTTTTCTGCATTATATAGCGGTACGATAATACTGATTTTTTTACTTTGCATTTTTATTTATCATTTTTACTATTTTGGCTTTTATTCTATGCTTTTCAGACATATTTGTCATAACTATTACATGAACGAAGAAACCTGCTACACACATAAGCATTGCATATGCAATCAGTGTAATCCATGAAGACGGCATATATGCCATTACCATTGCTTTGAATATTCCTATCATGATAACTACGGATAAAATGTGTCTTCCTATTACAGGATATAATGATAAGGGATGGAGCTTGAGACACTTGGCACAATAAATCGGGTTAAAGAAGAAATTAACACAAGTCATAATGACCGCTGTCGTCAGTACAATTACATACACACCCCAATCCGTATATTTCAGTAATAAATACATGGATAATGTATTCAGCAGACCACTTCCCACTGTTACAAAGCAGGGAATCTTTTTCTTTAAGGTCAGCGTATTTACATAATATAGCGGTTGGGCAACTCCTTCCGTAATACTTCCAAATACCGTAATCACGCCAAGAACATATAATACATCTGTATTCTGGGACGGAAGCCATAACTTAAAATATGTCCATCCCAAAGCCACAAATCCTGCAAAGGCAACATTGGAAAAGAAGCCACACATTTTCATTGTTTTGGTCAGCTCTTTGAAGAAGGCTTTCTTATCTCCTGTCGAATACACCTTCAACATTTTAGGCTGGAACGGCTGATTCACGACCTGATATAACATACTGAACATCGTACCTATCGTCTTGACAACGGCAATCTGACCTGTCTCCGTTCCTGACAGCATCAGGTTCGATACGATCAGATCCAATCCACTGTTCAGCACATTTCCAAGACTGTTTACCGACTGCCAGATTCCATTGCTCATCATATCTTTTACACATCGGAAAGATACCAGCTTCTTCTCAAATTTCAATTCAGGAACCAGTTTCTGTTTCATAATGAAAGTTCCCGTAGCCAGTACCAGTGATGCTGTTACTGAACCTAATCCAACCACCCAGATACTTGGCGTTGCAATAGAGAAAACAAGGATCAGTACTCCTGCATCTGTAAGATAGGATATAATCTTTAATATTCCTGAAATATCCAGACGGTTCTTAATAAAGGCACCGGAGTTCAATGGTGTGATCAATGTGGTTAATATAAAATTGAAAAATACCAATAAAAAAAGTATTTTTACCGGATAAATCAGATTATCCGGGATATTAATGATATATTCCAGTCTTGGAAGCAATGCCAATATAACCAGATAAATACCGCCTGAGAGCAGCACACATGCAACAATAGAGGAAGAATAATATGCTCTTGCCTTCTCCATTTGCTTCTGATGATAGTTAATGGATATATACCTTACAATAAATGTCGTCAATGCCACAGTAATGATCTGTGCATATGAAACTGCTGTCTTAGCAATAGAGACGAAGCTATAGGCTTCAATACCTACATTTTCTGATATAAAGGAGGTCAGGAAAAAGTTAATTAAGTAGCTGATCACCGCCGATGAACCTGATATGCATATTGTTTTAATTAACCTGGAATTATCCTTACTCATGGTTTATCTCCTTCCAATTAACCTTTTTACCAGTTCCTTCGGTGCCCGTTTCACTGTATTCTTCCAATATGTACGGGACACCTCCTGATAAATCGTATGAATAAATGCCTGTTCTATCCCCTCATCTCTATATACCTGCCAGAACAGCTCCCTCTTCTCATGTCTGACTAATGGATGTCTTAACTGTGTGTTTCCCTGGGTTGCTTCTTCATAGGAGCGTTCTACCATCATTAAAGAATCACACTTACTTAATAATTCCATTCCCTTTTGCGTATTTACAGTAACAACAGATACTTTTCTTCCCGGATGTGCAAATGGCTCTTTCTTTCCTATTCCCCAGAAATCTCCAATTGTTATATCTGACGCACGTTTCTCCTGCGCATAACGGCATTCATAACATGCCTCATTGTTCAGCATGCCGCTATTGAATGCATCCAGATAATAATCTTCTCTCATTTTACGTTTCCAGATGACCTTACCCTTGGATTTTAATGTCATTTCCTCACCATATGGTGTTCTGAAGGATGCCTCTGTGATCTCTTTATTTTTCTTCTTCTGTATCCATTCCAGATAATCTCTGAATGTGCTTTGTGAAGGAACGCCATGACAGATAAGATCTACCGTAATCAGATATTCTTTACTGTTATATAATTTTCTTGCTGCTGCACACTGGCATGGAGTGCCTATGAACAGTACTCTTTCTTTTTGTCTGATAAGTCCGCCTATCTTCTCATATACGTCATCCGAATCTGCCTGCACGTATTTGCTGCTTTTAAAAGACTCTATGTCGCACAGCTCTTTTGTCGCTTTCATTTGTGTAACAAAGTCATCCGTTGTCCAGGTTCCCACAATATAAAAGCCATTGGCTATCGCTGTCTCATATAATGCGGCTGCCACACCCCCGGAACTACTTCCTTTCTGCTGCCCTGCATTTTTTCTCCATGCAGCATATACCACCTTGGGTTCCCTGAATTCTTCTTCATCCATAGTCGGACACATTTTTCTACACAGACCACAGTCTACACATTTTTCACTGTCTATCACCGGATAGAAATGTCCTGTTGTTTCTTTTGGAACCATTTGAATGGCATTTCTGGGACAAATATTTTTACACAGACCGCAGCCCGTACATTTCTCACTATCACAGACGAATTTCATTACTTACTCCTAATTTGTTACTTCAAAATACTTCTTAAACACATCTTCCACTCTGGTTCTGCGTTCTTCCAAAATCCTGTTGGCTTCATCATAGACAATCTCCGTATCCCACTTCTCTATGCTGTCACTACTCTGATATCTACGATTCTGCAGGTTCGTCAGACGAAGAATATTATCCATTCTTGTTCCAAAAAATTCCGGATAAATTACTGCAAACTGTTTATTGAAATTGATCGAAAAAGCTGTTCCGTGGAAAGAATCTGTTACAATGAAGCCTGCGCCACGAATCAGGCCCAAAAACTCAAATACACTAGGCAGTACAACTCTTTCTCCAACCTTACGGTCAGAATAGGAATATACAACTCTTACGATTTCCAATCCTTTTCTGGCTGCAATCTCTTTCACCGCTTTGGTAAAGTCTGCATTATTATGTGACATATGTAACTGATATACCAGTAAATACGGCTTTGTTCTGTTATTGGATGGCAAAATCTTAAACCAGTCTTCCTTCGTAAGTGTCAAAGTAGGGTCCAGTACCAGCTGTCCATCAATGTCATACTCTTTTAACAAATCTACTGCGGATTGCTCTCTAAGAGTCACCAGATCATATTTCTTTATGAGTGGGATGATCTCGTCTGCTTCTTCTTTTTCAAACTGTGTTTTACCAATGCTCGTTGCAAATGCGATTCTTTTTTTGTTTTCAGGCGCATACTCCAGAAAGAAGCTTTTCTCAATTCCCTGATTCCATCCACTGTTCCACATCTGATCACTTCCCGTCGCATATACGTCAGCCTGTGGACAATCCTTTACCAGCTCTTCATATGAAAAATATGTTTTGGGTGTAAGGTGTATTTTCTCTACTATGAACTTACGGAAGATATCTTCAGATTTTTTTATGGATTTTATTTCCAGTATGTCTCGCAATGGTTTTTTCACCCATTGTTTCAGCGTTTTCTTTTTATCTGTAATGATTCTGTGAATTCTGGCGTTTGTTGTCTGGTCCTTTCTCCAGTAATCTACAAACTCAATTTCGATTCCCATTTTTTCAAAAAATCTCTGTGTTGCAAATGTCTGTAATGCAGATCCATAGTTCACAGTGTTTAAAACAGTTATAATGCTTACTTTCATAATCTTCTCCTCAAAAACTTAATAATCTGTCGGTATTCTCAAATGTGCATGTTTTCGAATAAAAGTCATCGTCTTCGTAAAATGACTTGCCATCCATGATTTAAACAGAAAGATCAGAAACATTCTGTGAATCTGTTTCTTCTCCATTGCCTTTTTCAGCATCTTATGCACCCTTGGGTCATAGTCATTTTCCCTTAAACATATATATTCGTACGCATCCTCCGGTGTCAGCATTTCTGCGAAAGCCTTATAGCGCTTTCTAAGACTTCTGCCACCGGTCTCTCTCTTCACACAATTCGTCAGTCTGTAATAAAAATTAATGTATTTCCATCCAAGCTTTAATTCTTCCTGCAAATCATACTGTTCAAAATATTCCAGCAATTTCTGATATCTGATTTCTTCAATTCTTGCTTCTTCCACTTTATTATTCTTGATGACTCCGGTTGCTCCCGTATCCCGGACAAAATACTGATATACTCCACTCTTACAGTTCAATATATGTATTTTCTTACAGCACTGGTAATATTCCAGATTGAAGAGTAAATCCTCACACCAGGCTATCCCTTCATCAAATAAAATATGATTCTCTCTAATAATGTCCGCTCGATATAATTTATTCCATGGAGCCCCAAAATAGAAAGCCCGCGGTGTCTTCAATAACAACTGGGCAAACTGTCTATCGGAAATCTCCGTATTTTCCAGTTCATTTCCTGAGTAAAGCCCATACGGAGAATTAGAAATAAAGTTACCAATTACCATGTCTATGGAATCTGAATTGGCAAATGGACTGAGCATATTCTCTATGGAATCTGCCGGAACTCTGTCATCTGCATCAATGAATCGGATAAACTGTCCCTTCGCAATGCGCAATCCAATATTTCTTGCCCTGGATTGTCCACCATTTTGAAAGGAATAAACCTGTATTCTCTGATCTGTTCTTTCATTTTCTCTTGCTATTTCCAGGCTGTTATCACTTGAACCATCATCTATTACAATAATTTCCAGATTTTTATAAGTCTGTTTTTTAACATCATCCAAAATATCCTGTAAATATAATGACGAGTTATATACTGGAATAATTACACTTACTAAATACTTTTCCTGCATATAAATACCTCTACTATTCGCTTCTATCGGTTCTATTCTCTCTATTCTCTCAACTCTTTTATTTTTTCCGGTTTTTTATCCTTTTTATATATGTTTGTTTCTTTAAAAAACAGCCAGGGGAAAGCAGGAAAAATGTCCAGTGCTGTGGACTCCGAAAGTCCAAAAAGAAAAACAAATGAAAGTAAAATCAGTTCTATTCTTTTGTTGTTCTTATACAAATCTCTTGATGTTATCATTGCAAAGAAGCTCACGATCACTGTTACAATTAATCCATACCGAATAACCAGCATTCCATAGAAATTATCTATGTATAATTTAAAATATCCCAAATTAGGCAGATACAGATTTTCATTTATGATTCTATGACCTTTTAAATTAATCCCATATAGCTGATATGCACCTGCAACCATAGTCAGTCTGCCGTTCATTGCTTCGTTGATCTTCTGTGTAATGGCATTGGAATGAACTGCGAAAAGATATACTACAATAATTACCAGTACGAATGCGATGATATACAAATGTCTGCATATTTTACTGACAACCTTATCCCATACCTTTCCTTTACACAGATCAAACAGAATAAACAAAGGAAAAAGCAGTGCAATTGTTCGCGTATTTGGAAATACATAGGTAAACCATGCGGAAACTAATAAAATGCCATACAAATATCCCTTTTTTATTTTGTCATAATAAACATACACGAACATTAATACCGTAAAGAATAAGTAGAAAGAGAAACCGTTTGCACTGTTAAAGAAGAAATCATGTCTTAGTATCGTTGCTCCATCTACCTGACGGGTCTGGCTTAATTGTACTTTTCCCAATGCAAAGTTTATGGTATACCATACAATATTTATCATAAGGAGTACCGAAGTGATCTGAAACATGAATTTCGCGATTTTCTTCACTTCTATCTCTTTTGATGCAAATAACATGTAGCAAATCGCTACAAAATTCCAGGAGCCTGTTACTGACAGGTTGTAATATCCCCATGCAATAAGACCTATTTCCACGATTGTATGCCAGTTAAACCTCATACGCATCACAATCGCTGTAATCCAGCATAATTCAACGACCAGCCATAAAAATCTCAAAACGATTCCCGGAACAGGATATGCGGTATAAACTAAAAAATTTCTTATAATATAAAATAATAAGCCTATAAAAAATATATGCGTTCTGTTTATTATTTTATCATTCATTCTCTTTACTTACCCTTCTGCTTCATTTTCCTCAATAATGGTTCTGAAACTTTAAGCAATATAATCTGTAAAAACATATTGGAAGTCAGATACTGTTTCATCTTCCATACCGGTGTTTTCTTTAAATAACTTACGATTCTCTGATACTGCTCAGGATAAGATCTGATACATCCTGATGTACGGTACATTTTCAGAAGCAGCCAATAATATGATTTCACACGATTGATCTGTGCATAATACTTTAATTGTGGCTTTTCTTTCAATATCTTCTGTTCCATCATATCAGCAATATCCAGTGAATCGAACCATCTCTGGTCAAATTCTCTTGTTGTGGCAGAACCTTCTCGCTTACAATAATAGTACTTAGTCACATCCTTGACTACGAACTTATCAGCCTTAAGCAGTGCATCGAAAATAAATAATTTATCCTCATTTATTTTTTTATCTTCCATGAACTGTATATCCTGAAGCAATTCCCTGCGAAACAGCTTCGTCCAGACTCCGATATTAACCTTCTGTCCACTCAGGAAATACTGTAATGCATGGTCTGTATCATACTCTGTTAGAGTATTCGTACCATATTCTTCCTTGATTATCCTGCCGTTCTCAACAACTCCGGCGCCACAGGATACGATATCCGCATGATATTGCTGCATACAATCATAAAGTGTACTCAGCATGTCTTTTTCCAGATTGTCATCTGCATCTGCAAATGCGATGTATTCTCCTCTGGCTTCCTGCAATCCTCTATTACGTGTCTTACTTACTCCGCAGTTAGCCTGGTCAAACACTCTCACTCTGTCATCTGCCCTGGCAATCTCCTGACATATCCGGAGGGAATTATCTTTCGAGCCATCATTGATCAGAAGAATCTCCAGCTCTTGATAGTCCTGATTCTGAATAGCTTCTACTGTCTGTTTGATATATTTTTCCGCATTATATACCGGTACAATAACACTAATCATCCATTAACTCCATATACTTCTTAATCTCATCCTGATTACCATATTCTCTGCCGGATAAATAATTTGTGTAAGTCTCTCTCGTCTGTTCATCCTCTAACATGGCTGTCAGTCCCTGTGCAATTCCTTCCGGGTTCATGGGAACCACCATTCCCTCTACCTTATCCTGCAGCTGATCTCCTACTGTCGGATATGCCGTTGCAACAATGGGAACTGCCAGTATCTTAGCCTCATCAAGTACTACTGACTTACCTTCATATCTGGACGGCTGGATAAAAACTGTACAGTTTTTAATATAAGGATATGGATTCTCTCTGGCTCCAAGAAGTATGAAGCAATCCTCTACATCTGCTGCCTGAATCTGCTTTGTAAGCTCCTCTTTCAGTTCTCCCGTGCCTATTACGAACCATTTGAAAACCTTTTTCTGTTCCTTCATAATCTTTGCGGCCTTGATTGCCATGTCAAAGCCCTTCTGATCGTGCAGGCGTCCTATAGAAAGGATATTGATTCCATTCTTATCGTATTCCTGCGGATAGAACTCCTCTGCACGCTTCTGTAATACAGTAGAGGAGGTCAGGTTAGGCAGACAATACACTTTATCTGCAAATTCGGGGAATACCTGCTTTAAAATATCCACACAGGAATCAGAGATAGATACAATTTTGCTCATATTCTTTAAATGGCTGTAATCATATTTCTTAGGATGCATTGCCGAAACATAGTCATTATGTATCCATACGATCTTCTCATCCGCATTTACTTTTTCATCAACAAAATACAGAATTTCACCTGATATATAGGCAATCGCCAGGTCATACTTTTCTTTCATCTGAGGGATTCTCGGTCCATAAAAATATTTCCAGCGAAATCCTCTTTTTTCACGGGAGTTCTTTGTAAGTGCTGTCGCAGTGGCTGTTCCAATTACCTTGACCGGCATAAGAGCACCTGCCCTCTTGACGCTTCCATACAACTGCTTTAATTCCTTTGGTGTGTCCAATACCTTAACGTAGGAGGGAAGCTGTTTCATGAACATTCCTTCCCGTTTAAAAAGCAACAGATCAATCTCATATTTATCCTGTGGCAGTTCATTTAAGAAATTAACCAGACTGCGTTCTGCGCCTCCATTATATAAAGTAGACATAACAACCAGAATCTTTTTCATAATGCTCTCCTCGTCTTAATTACCCTCTGACTTTTGCTATCATTTGTTTCAGCTTCCTCTTCAATCCCTTAGGAGCCATACTTCTTAACTGATAGAAATATTTCTTGAATCGGATACTCTTCCGGAAATACTTCTCAATTCCTTCATATCCTGCATTTTTATATAAATCAAACAGCTTGAACCGCTCATCGGTATACTGTGTCGGCTCTCTCAACTGCATATTGTGCTTTGCGATTTTGTCCACTGTTGATTCAAAATAGTCCATCTGCGGCATTAGCTGCTCAAATATCTTCAAGCCCTTATCTGAGTTAAGAAGAACACAGGAGATTCCCTTTGAATTTGACATTGTACTGTTCTTCATCTCATCAGCATGCTCTTCATAGATTCCCCAATAATCGCCGATTGTGATATCTGCTGCTCTCTCTTTTCTTGCATAAGGGCAGTGATAACAGTTATCACGATAGATATTCATTTTTAGGAATAAATGGAAAAATGAAGTCAGATGTCCATCACGATAGATTACTTTGGCTTTTCCATTCTTATCATAATACTCTATTCTGGCATTCATTCCCTGTCCTCTGCTCTTATCCCGGAAGTTATAGGAATAAATGCTGCCCTGCAATTTCGTTTCAAATACTTTTATATAATCCTGAAACCACTTTGCATTAGGAACACCGTGACATATGATATCTATGGTATACAGATTCTCATATTCTCTGCCAAGATATCCTTTCAATCCCTCTATCTGACAGGGTGTGCCGGAGAAAAGGACTTTCCTGCCATCTGCTAAATACTTCTTTGCCTCTGCATAGGTATTACCAATAAAGCTCTGTACATATTTAGAACCCTGAAGCTTAAACAGTTCCTCTTTGCTTTCAACAGCTATATGCTTTGGAATCAGTGTGTTATTGTGATATTCCATAGCTACTCCAAATACCACACCGCCTTCCTCCAGAATCTTGTCTGCCACCAGAGAAAACATACCGCCTGAAGCTGCTTTTTTCAGAAATTCTTCCTTTTTACCGGCTGCTGCGTATGCCTTTATGGGTGTTCTCAGTTCCTTATCTGCCTGATAATGACAGACTTTCCTGCACAATCCACATCCCACGCATTTATCCTGGTCGATCACCGGATAAACATATCCATATTCATCTTCCTGCATGGATATTGCTTTTCGTGGACATACGTTATAACAGGCGCTGCAGCCGCAGCAATCCGTTTTATTTTGGAATAATTCTATACTGCTCATTTATTTTCTCCTCAGAAAACCATTTAGTTTTTCGATTGATTCTTTTCGATTCTGTTCAATGATTGCATTGACCGGTTCAAAATCTATCTTCTTATTGATGATACTAAAATCTGTCTTATCTGTAATAATTCTGTCTGTCAACCCTGTCAACTGTAATAAACTCTGATTTCTTGTAGCAGTCTCATCATGTACCACATTCACGAACTGCGTATTAAAGTTAATGGCAAATGCCGTACCATGGAAGGAATCTGTTATCATATATGTTGCATTTTTAATATAGGAAAGAAAAGTTCCCACATCAGGTAAGTACACCAGCTTTCCGGCTCTTGTGATCTGATGGAGATAGAATGACACTCTTAAAATAGGAAGCTTCACACGTCTGGCAAATTCCTCGGCGTATTTATCCATGGCTGGATTGGCATGAATCTGATATACCAGGACGTATTTTCCCTTTATATCCTTAGTAATCAGTTGAGACCATTCTTCTGCATTTAATAATAAGGTAGGGTCTAATACCTGCTGCACATTCTCAATGCCAAGATCACGAATTACTGATACCGCGCTGTTCTCTCTCACACTGATTACATCATATTTTTGAAGAGCCTGTTTATAAAAGCGTCTGGATTCTTCATCAAATTTCTTTTTACCAAAGCTGGCAGCATATGCAATCCTTGTATCCTGTTCCTCTGTAAAATCCAGGAAATATGCCGGATCATAACTATCCAGACTGATTGGTCCCCATACCTGATCGCTTCCTGTACAGAACACATCTGCCTGCGGTTTATCCTGCTTCAACTCTTCTAACGAGGTATATAATTTCGTCATATGTAACAGATTGTTTCTAAAGGAAGCAAACTTCTTCTCCATGAGAACAGTTTCCGGATATCTGCTCAGCTTGTATACAAGTCTGGTCAGAACATTCTTATTCCATTTCCCTGATTTTTTGAGTGCTACATTAATTCTCTTATGGTATTCTTCATCCTCACGGATATAATCAATAATAACTGCTTCATGCCCCAGCTTATCTATCTCTTTCTGCAACGCATATGTCTGCAGGAAAGAACCGTAATTGCAGATTGCATGACGTGTAATAATTGCAACTTTCACTGTCTACTCTCCTATACATGCAAGGAAATCTCTGCTGTTTTTCTCCAGCTTTTCAATGCACTTATCTACTGTATCGTAATTGATCTCTTCACTGAATATTTCGTTATTTCCGTTCAGATCGACCCTGTCCGGTTCAATCCCAAACTGGTTCAATAAGGAAGTGATCTTCTTAATTCTGCTCTCATTTGTCATATATACCTGGAACTGACGGTGATTTAAAATGGAAAAGACAACACCATGAAAAGTTCCTGTAAATACGAAGGCTGCATTTCTGAACATGCCGATCCATTCAAACGGAGTCAGATTAATGGTGATATCTTCATACAGCTTATCGCCTTCTCCTGCCCCGTAGACAGCGTATCCCTTTTCATGTGCCTGTTTTACAATTGCCTGTTTCAGCTCCGTTGGCATTCCATCACAATAATAGAACATAATATAAGGTTTCTTTATTCCACTTTTCTCCTGAATAGGAAATTTCGTAAGGAATGTAGGGTCCAGTACTCTCACTGGTGTTTTATTTACAATACTGTTCACAAATTGCTCTGTAAGGTCATCTCTGGAGGAAATCGCCTGAAATCTCTGTAAACCTTTCACAATGTATTCTGGTAAATCATCTGACACGCTGCTTTTGCCTACGCTTGGTGCATATGCAACAAGTTTCGGACAATTAAGTCCTTCACCAAACTTTACAGCCGCATTTCCCTTGCCTTCTTTATAATTCCATACTTCATCGCTCCCAACAATGATGCAGTCAAGATTTAACTTGTTGATAGCATTCGTTGTGTAACATCTTGAAGTAAGCTTCAGATATTGCTTTCTTGCCTTGTAGAAGGTACGTGGCAGGCTTATCTTCTGGAGCCAGGCTCTCAGGTTCTCTTTCTTTGGGTAGAAGCGGAACCATCCACCGGTATTGATGATAAAATGCTTCAGATTAATGGCATTGATCATGACAACTTCATCCTGGGAATACATCTGCTGTACCGCTTCCTGTAATGCATATGCCTGCAAAAAAGCTCCGAAATTATTGATATAATGGTGTGTCAGTATTCCTATCTTCATAAGGTATTCTCTCCGTAAAGTTTTAAATATCTCTCCTGCAAAAGAACCGCTTCTTTTTCTATATTATAGTGATTCTCTGTAATCAGTGCTTCCTGATTCACTCTCTGCGTCATCTGCATCTTTTGGCGTATCTCGCTGACCCAGCTGCTCATATCTGCATGCAGGGAAAGAAAGGAAGCCTTATCAGACAAGCCAATTTCCTTTGTAACATTGTCTGAGAAAATACATGGCAGATCTGCTGCCTGTGCTTCTACACCTACTACAGGAAGTCCTTCCCATATAGACGGAAGCATAAATACATCAAATGCCTGATACCATTCATTTGCATTGCCGACATTACCAACGAACAATACAGAATCTGCAACACCCAGTTCTTTGGCTTTATTCTTTACTGTCTCCATTAATTCGCCATCACCAAGAAGTACCAGATATGCATCCTTATCTTCTTTCTTATATGCTGCAAATACATCCAACAAAAAAGTATGGTTCTTCTGCGCCATAAATCTTCCCACATGACCGATTACATGTTTTCCTTCAAGATGATACTGCTGTCTCATTTTATCTCTGACTTGAGGATTATACAGGAATCTGTCTACTTCTATCGCATTGGGAATGAAATCATAATTGCCTTTTTCAACAGCTTCTTTTCCGTAATAGCATTCTGCTGCAGCTTTTCCGCATGTATATCTCTCCGTGATATTTGCAGCCAGTCTGCTTCTGCAGAAAAGCTTCAATGGAAGTTTCCAGTCCTTTGTAATGCTTGCTCCATGTGCGTGATAGATACGTACAGGAATGTTATTTACTTTTGCTGCATGCAAAGCATAAACTCCAAGTGCACCATTATGTGCCTCAACAATCTTATACTTTGGATGCTCGGCAAACAGTTTCTTCATATATTTCAGATACAATGGATATTTGGCTGGATTCAGACCAGGAGTATGATAGATTCTTCCTCCCAATCTCTGAACTTCATCGTCATAGGCTCCCGGCTTCGTCTTATTACATAAGAAGTCAAACTGTACCTGATTACGGTCAATATGGCGATAATAATTCATGAGCATTGTTTCAATCCCTGCTCTGTCCATGTTACTTACTGAATGTAATATTCGTATCATATCCTATCTCTCTTCCTCGAATTATTTGGAATCACTCCACCATTTGTCATATAACAGCTTCAAAACATATCCATCATATACAGGATCATACTCTGCATTTGGAATTGTCTGTCCCCACTGCGTTCTCTTCTGGGAAGTCACCTGCATTCCCCTGCTTGAAAAGAGCTGTACTATACTTGCGCTGCTTCCCTTTTTATCTTTTGCATCTATTCCTATAGCCGCAGTGAATTTTCCATCATTTCCAGTTTCTTTTATCCAGAAATCATATGCACATGCAACATATCTGACATCTTTCCGGTCCACAGCTTTTCTTTTTCCCCAGAAGTGCAAGGCGTAACTGGTAAATTCCTCTTTGGTCAGCGATATTTCCACATGATCAGAGTAATACTGTATGTTATTGCATTTCTTTGACTTATGTTCAGTCCAAGGCATTTTATATAGGAAAACACCTGTTGGATATGGCTGTTCATCTATAATTGTCCAGTTACCAATGCTGTCCAGATAAGCAAATGTCTTGATTTTGCCAATACATAATGTGAACTGATCAGGTAAATCTGCGCCTGCCGTACTGTAAATGGCTCCTATACCTACTATGGAGCTTTGCTTACTGGTCATACCGGACATGATCTTGCCGTTATCCCTGTTCATCTGTATCATTTCATTGCTTCTGCTCTCAGATGGCAGATTCATGGAACAATAAATCTCATCGGATAACAGATTTACAGGAATCACACCATCATGCACTGTGGCATCCGAAGCATCATATTCCTGCCATTTCACATAAGAAACGTTCTTATAATCCGCTTCCTGTGCATTGAGGATTTCATCTCTTGATAAAATCTGAACCGTGTCGGTCTTCCTGCTTTCTTTGGCATTTACAACGTCATCTGACATGATCACTTTCGCTGCAAGCAATACGATTGCAATGCATATTGCCGTTATCGTTATTTTTTGTTTCATCTTACTAATCCCTTTTCACAAACCATATCATTTTATCACTCTTATCTCTTCTCTTCTGCAATTCCATTCGCCATCGCTGCCCTGATACGTCTCTTCTTCTCTCTGGCGCTTACTTTCTTCTCAGGCTCTTTCTCATACAACTGAATGGTCTTCTCTACTACTTCATCCCAGTTATATTTCATAGTAATGAACTCTCTGGATTCTGCTTTGAGCATATTGACGATTCGCTCATCCTCCAGCAGATTCTTTAACTCTTTCTCAAGGCTCTTGACATTGCTCTTTTCAAAGGTCACGCCCTTATCTTCTACTACATCTGCATTCTCCACGATGTTGCTGACAACACAGCAGTTACCGTAGCTCATGGCTTCCAGAAGGGAGATAGGCATGCCCTCTACATCACTGGGCAGTACATAGAGATAAGCATTACTGAACAGTTCTTCAAGGGCTGCACCCTGCTGGAATCCCAAAAACATGATTCTTGGGTCATCCTCTGCCATCTTGACTACCTGTTCCACGTACTCACCAGAATGGGAAGTTCCACCTACGATACACAGCTTCTTATCTGTCGCAATATCCTTAAAGGCTTCAATCAGATAGTGAAGTCCCTTCTCCGGTACGATTCTTGCCAAAAACAGGATATAACTCTTCTTTTTGAGTCCGTATCTTTCCAGTATCAACTTGGCTTCTTTCAGTTCAGGCTTCTCTACACCGTTTGGAATCAGTGTTGCGTTTCTTCCGTACATATCCTTGAAGTATTTACGGTTTCCTTCTGATAAAACAATCAGTTCATCAGCATATTTGGCAGCCATTCTTTCCCCAAACTGCAAGTATCTGGAAGCAAATCCTCCCCACTTGGATCTCTGGCTGTCCAGTCCGTGAATCGTTGCTACTGTATGAATACCGAACAGCCTGGGCAGCCACAGCATAGCGCATGATCCTGATGCGTGATAATGAATGACATCATAGTGCTGAAACAGCGCATGTATGGTCGCCAATACGGAATATACGAAAGCATTGAGGCTTTTCTTCTCGAATGTAGGAACTGTAATAATGTGAATCCCTTTATATTCTTTCACTGCCTTCACATCATTTTCTTTTCCTGATACATGGTGCCCTTTACGGTTATAGGCATACACTTCATGTCCCTGGGCTACCATTCTTTCTGCCAGTTTCTCTACTACGATTTCCACGCCACCCTCCCTGGATGGAATTCTCTTGTGACCGATCATTGCGATTTTCATACATTATCCTCCCTCATAAACCCTTATGTTTAACTGCCTACTTGCGCTTTTTAATATATAAAACTACCACAATTATAATGATAATGCCAAACAGTCCTGCCATTCCCAGCTGTACTACACGGGAAGCTCCTGATGTCTCCTGGCTGACTACTGCATTACTGGTCTGTTCTACAACATCATTGGTTACGTTTATTTTATACTCTCCGCAATCTGTTACGAATGCATTCCCCTGTGCATCTGTATACTGATACTGAATCTTCAGAGTCTGAATGCCGCTCTCCAGATAGTTTACATAATAATCTCCTGTATAGGTCTTACCTGCCGCTGCGGTAGGAAGCTCTATCTCTTTGCTGTCTTCCTGTATATTTCCTTCTATTACAAGCTTTGCATCTGTGATGTCCACTGAACTTGCATTTTTGTATTTCACACTGACCAGCGAATTGACTCCTACTGTTGCATTACCGGCAACTACAGTAGAATCTGCAATCAGATTACCTGATATATAAGTAGGAATAATGATTGTCGTTGTATTATTTAAAGATGAAGAACCGGATGCATAGCTGAAATAGCATTTTAACTGTGCTGCATCTGCATTATATGCTCTGTTCACTGCTGCTCTCAGCGTAATGTCCTTTGATACTCCTGCTGGAATATTTCCAATGTATACCTGATTGCCTTCTCCATATACCGGCATCAGTGCATAATTGGCAGAATCAAAAGTCACCATGACATTCTGTGCGTCTGTCACTGTACTGTTATTTTTAATCGTCAGATTGATCGTCACTTCTTCTCCTGCAACCAATGCGCCCTCTTCTATCTCATAGGCTTCTACACTGATGATTGCCGAATCAGCGCTGGCAATCTCTGTTGCATTTACTTTTCCGGCACAGAGGCACAGTACTGCGCACATCATGACTGCACTTGCAATTCGTTTCCACTGTTTTTTCATTTTCTCTATCCTCTTTTATGCATTCTTTCTGTTATTTTTCTTGTTTGCCTTCATAACTGCCTTGGCATGATCGGCATATTTTTCTTTCTTGAAATAGTCAAAAGAACGACGATATCTCTTATATTCATTGATATCCACTTTATTTACGATAACCCCCAGCAGGTTCGCTCTCTTCTCATCCAGTGTACTGACTGCTGTTGCCAGCCCCTTCTTGCTGCTCTCTCCCATCGCCACAACAAGAATACATGCATCTGTCTTCACTGCAATTGCGGTTGCATCCATTGCTGCTGTCACCGCCGGCATATCATAGATTACGAAATCAAAGTTATCAGCCAGCGTCTTCTCTACGTTCTCCATCTGTGTTGAGCACAGGAGACGGACCGGATTCTCATTCTGTTCTCCACATGGGATATAATACAGAAGCTCTGTTGTTGTTTCATAGATGATATCATTGATCTGTGCCTGTGCCGTAAGGTATTCTGACAATCCAACGGAAGCTCCCTCATTCAGTCTTTTATAGCCCTTCTTCTTACGCATGTCTCCATCTACCAGCACTGTCTTCCAGCCTGAGTTGGCAAGCGCTGCCGCAAGATTGATGGCTACTGTGGTTGAGCCGTCTCCCGGTTCACAGCCGCAGACCGTATACGTCTTATATCCGTTCTGCTCCTTCTGGATATGAATATTTACAACTGCCTGGTCAAAGGCATCATTTAATATGTAGTCCTGATTCTTATATATGTCCAACTTGTTCATCCGTCTTCACCTCATTAATCTTTGTATCTTGGAATCACACCAATGATCGGTAAATCCTCTCTCATGGTGCATTCTCTGATTGTCCGTGTTCTGGAATCAAATATCTCTCCAATAACAACAACAGCTGCACCGATCAGCAGACCGCCCAGGAAAGCTGCAATTCTGATCATCCACTGATGCTGTGTGGCATCAAAGGACACTTTATAGGCATATGGTTTATCCAGAAGCTTCACGGCATCTGTTCCCAGAATATTCTCCATTTCTATTGTGAAGGCTTCTGCAACTGCCTGTGACATCTCCATTGCTACAACAGGATCTGTATACTCACAGGTGATCTTCATGATCGTAGAATCCTGCACCGTTGTGGAACTGCTGCTCTTCTTTCCCGTGGATACGGTGGTAGATTTCATGATATCATCACCTGTTACTCTGGCATTTCCCATCAAGAGAGCTGCTCGTTCACATACTTTCATGGAAGTGGCAATATCCGCATAATCATTCATGGCACTTACGCCTACCTGTGCACTGCTGTAGGAATCACCTGACATTGCATATACACTGGAAGTAGCCTGGTAGGTGTCCTCTTTCTTCTCCATTGTCAGGATAAAGCCTACAACACCACACAGGATAGCCATAACTATGAGGAAACGCCATCTCTTTACCAACGCCCTCAGGCATCTTCCTACATCAATTTCCATTTCATTCTCATACTTCATCGTTGTTCTCTTACCTTTCTTTACTTTTTTATTGTCTATGCTATAATTAACAAATTGTTAGTGCAAACTACCCTATACCATAGAAATGAGGATTAATTATGAAATTATCATCTTTATGCAACCGTAAAAATGTTCTTATCTTATGTATTATTGTCATATTGCTGTATATCATCAGTGGATTCTATAATCCCCTCGTACTGACAAGATATGACTATACCAGCTCCAAAGTTCCCGAAGGCTTTGACGGATACCGTATTGTACATATCTCTGATTTTCACTGTAAGGAATTCGGTGATGGGGAATCTGATCTGATTGCAATGATCCGCAATGCCGAACCTGATCTGATTCTGTTTACCGGTGATTCCATTGATGATGAACATTCTCTGGATAATTATCGTGACCTGATTACAGGAATCTATGATGTCGCACCGATATATTATGTAAACGGAAACCATGAATATGATGCTTCTGCGCCACTGGCAGAGATGAAAGAATTGAATGAGAAGTATCAAGTACATGACTTAAATGATGCTTCTGTCGTAGTCGAGCATAATGGAGATTCCATTTTGTTGAGCGGATTAGATTTCAGACTGACAATGCGGGGACTGCGAAATAACATTGATTATGCCAATACAACCATGTTCAATATTCTTCTATACCATGGTACCGATAAATTCGACGGTATTGCACCTTACAATTATGACCTGGTTCTCTCCGGTCATACCCATGGTGGAATTGTATGTCTACCTTTATCGGCGGAATCATCAGTAATCAGAAAGAATTATTTCCCAAATACGATAGCGGTGTGTATACTTCAGGTTTATCTACTATGATATCAAGCCGCGGACTGGGCGATGCTTCCATTCCAAGATTCCATAATCCCAGGGAAGTCATCTGCATTACGCTGCATCACAGCTCATAAGGTATAAAAAAAGTTCCATCAAGAATAAATCTGCTTCCCCCGCAATTTACACTGATGAAACCTTACACACTTAAACCTAACATCTCTGTGTAATGAATTCCCCATATTCATTACACGCTCTCTCTTCATCTCTCTCAGTTATGACATAGGTTACATAACTGAGATACAGTATATCATTAGACATGTCTATAAGTAAACAGTAATTTATCCCAAAAACTTTTGCATAATTAATAAATATTTTATAAATAATGTCGTGTTGACATTGTTGCACAATATCATATTGCTCTTTTTTGGTACTTTTGATATACAATATTATGATGCAGTGCATTATATATGCATTTAATGTGCATTTTCATATTATTTGCACACTTTCGAAAAATAATTTGCAATTATTGGAAAAATTGTATATAGTAAACTTTAGCTTACGTTAGTAAGACTTATTGAGAGTACGTTAAAAGGAGTTAAGTAATTATGAAAAAGTATTTAGGAAATGCTGCCGTAAAAGGCGTCATTGCATCTGCCATGACTGCCTTGCTGGTAGTGACCGCACCCGTTAATGTAACTGCTGCTGATGCAGCTGCTGTGATTGAGTTCACAGACATAACAGATGCAGCACAGGAGAATATCCTGGATAAGGACACTGTAGAGAACAAAATTGAGGAAGCACTAAAGGACACAGATCTGACCAAAGAACAGAAAGACCTGTTAAAAGATCTTGGTGGTGACATAAGCCAGGTCGATACAACGCAGGATTCCTATGATGTAGTGGATGATGTAAAGGATATCATCCATAATGACGTAACAAATGCTGTTACAAATGAGAAAAACGATGCTGCTGCGGCGGCTGATGCTGCAGAGGAAATATCTGATACTGCCGGCAATGCCACTTCCCAGGTAAAGCAGGGTGAGACTGTAACAGATACCCTCTTAAAGGACGATCAGGATATCGTAAAAGAAGTAAAAGGCAATACCGTAATCAGTACTGATGAGGACGGTAATGAGACCAAGCTTGTAAATGGCATCACAGAAGAAGGTAAGATCATCCTGAATGTAGAGGACAGTGATGGTAATCGCATGAACCTGCCCGATTATACAGCTGATAAGGCTGCCGCCGCAAAGGAAGCTGCCGACACAGTAAGCAGCACTGTAGGCAATCTTAATCAAATCATCGGTTCTGACACAAGTGTCAGTGAAGCAAGAGATACCATTGATAAGGCAATTACCGATGCTACCACTGCAAGAGATGATGCCAAAACAGCTTATGATGCAGCAAGCTCTGTCTTAACAGAGGAAATGAAGCAGTACAATGCCTATGCCAAGTTCTACGGTCTTGACGCTTCCAAATATTCCAGAGCAAATGACAATACAGCTCCTGAATTTACTGAAGAGGAGTACCTTGCATTCATCCGGTCCCAGGGACTTACCATGAATAATACACAGACCAAGGCTTCTCTGGATGCTGCCAACGATCAGGCAACCAAGGATACGCTGGCTAAACAGGCTGAGGAAATCAAAGCAGCACAGACACTTGTAGACAGCTGCAAGGCTGAGATTGAAGAGGCTAACGGTGCTATCGATCAGATCGTAAGTGCTGAGCAGAAGCTTGTTTCCGGTATTCAGAATATAATCGACCAGACTACAGAGCAGTTAAAGACAGCCACAGGTCTTCGTAAAGAACTGTTAAAGCATATGCAGGAAATTGCACAGGTTACGCTGGATACTTATAACAAAGTCGACATGGGTCAGGAGGTTCATCCTACAGAGAATGATCCTGATGCCACTAATCCTGATACCTTCAAGAACCGTTTCGATTATACAATTTATCAGGCAAAAGACCTGTCTAAGAATCTTGATGACATGGTAGATCAGGCTTCCAAAGAAGTTACTGATTCTGCAAAGCGCTATGATGAAGCTAAGGCAAAATATGAAGAGATCTTAAAGCAGTATGAAGCTCTTGTAAATAACAATATCACCTCCAATCTAGATGCACTTGAGCTGAAACTGGCCAACGCAAAGAATGAATTGGCAGAAGCTGACTTTAACCTGAACGAAGCACAGAAAGCTCTTGATACAGCTGCTTCATTGAAAGAGCAGTTTGAGAACGATATCGCAAACAGCGGTAACACTTCCGGTTCTGATGATTCCGGTTCCACAGGCTCTGATTCCACAGCCCCTGCTGCTACCACTGCTGCAGCTTCTACTGTAGTAATCGACGATGGAGCTACACCTTTGGCAGATGGTATCACAGATGCTGCTTCCTCTGATCTTGTTACCCTTGATGATGAAGCAACTGCATTAGCCGACAGTGTACCTAAGACAGGCGATACAGCAAATGCTGCCATTCCTTTCGGCTTCGCTGCATTTGCCGCATTTGCAGGCGCTTTCGTTACCAGAATGAAGAGAAAGAATAACTAACAGAACGCAAAAACAGGATGCAAGCTTCAACCTGCATCCTGTTTTTTTATTTAGAATATGCTGTTATTATGATAAGCTGTCAGTGCCGGCTCCACCATTACCGCCATTTCCATTATCTTTTTCCCATGTAAGATGTCCGGATATCTCACCATCACCGATATATCCACCGTCTCTGTAAATTCCTGTCCAGTTATGAGCTGTCTCTTCAATATCCAGCTGCTGTAACTTAGCTTCCTGCCACTGTTTCATTACTTTATTCCTCCTCTTATTTTGGTATATGAGTACCATAGATTACAAGGCATATTATATGAATATATCTCTCATATGTAAATAAATCTAACAGTATTGTTATTTTTGTTATATATTATTCAGAAATCTCCCGAGAACCGACAGATACATCAGATACATCATCTGCAGCTCTTCATCCATACTATTTTCTCTTCTGACACTGTCAATATCTGCCACTGCATACCCGGCTTTGCGGGCGTTTTCAAGGTCTGTCATGACTACTGCCCCTATTGTTGCCCAGTCCCTTTTTACCCGAAAGAACCAGTCATTATTCTGTACTCCATACCGCATCCAGTCATCCAGAAGCTCATGCGGAAGCATATCGCGGAAAGCCTCACGAATCAGCCATCTTGGAGTTCCTCCATGTGCATACAGCTCATAGGGCAGATGATAGCAGAACTGCAGCATTCTGACATCTCTCGTCGGATCTCGCAGCACTACTCCGGCTGCCAGTCCAAGCTTCGTCTCATATTCTCCTATATAGGTATACATGGCCTTTCGCCCGAGGAAGCTTCTATGCGCCTCCTGATACAGCGGAAGCTTCTCCATGTATTCTACACCGCTCTCCCTTAGTCTCTCTATAACAGAATAATCTTTAAAAATCTCCTGATTCAGAAACGGATTATCCGGCTTGTACGTCCATTCACTGCTATGCGCCACTCTGTCTGCATATTGAAAATATCGCAGACAGGCTCCAAGCGCACTCTTCCTGCTTTCTTTTACATGTCTGCAGTAATGATTCAGATTCCTAAGAAGCGTAACATATCTCCTGTTGCGGTACAGATCATACAGTACATCATCAATATAGCCGTTTGATACTGTCGCATTCCCCATCTGTCCTGTCAGTATTACCTTACAGCCGTCTCCTGCACCTTTCTCATAGATCTCTCCAAGGCTTGGAATATTGACATACGCCTTGTATGGCATTTCCATGACATCCAGCCAGTGATCCAGGTCTTCGTAGCAGTTTTTACCGGAATTATTCAGGAAGGTAAGCTTCATGTTCGGATACTGGCTGGCAATTCTGCGTACATCGCTTTCCTCGTTAGTCACAAGATTCTTCGCAGTATGCGCCTCGTTCTCATACGGAACATACGTGTATGTGTACAGGTTCTTGCGCTCCTTCTCCAGCAGACGGGCTGCAAGGACTCCAATACTTGCAGAATCCAGTCCGCTGCTCATGGCTATCCCTATATTCCCGCTGCTTCGTAATGTATCTTTGACGCATTCACGATATAATTCATAAAATGCCCGTATATACTCGTCTGCACCGTGACACCGGCTGGTATTTTCGGTATTGGCAGGCTCCCAGTATATGTTCTCACATACCTCATCCTTTGTTATCCTGAGCCAGGTTCCCGGATTGCATTTGCAGATGTCCTTATATGGTGTCTCTGATGAGATGATATTAGGCATAAGTCCGGGGGCTGCAGCGTAATCCTTCAGATACCTCTCATTATATGCAATGGAAGGGACAGCAAGACGGATTGGCTCCATCAGGGTAGAGAAGAGCACGGTATTGTGCGCCCTGTAATAATACAGGCATCGGGATGATACAGGATCTGCGATCAGATAGAGCTCCTTCTTCCTGCGATTCCAGATTGCGATACTGAACTGGCCTCTCAACTGCCGTACACAAGAGATTCCCCATTTCCGGTAAGCTGCCCTTATGATATCCCCATCCGGCATCCCGGAATCTGACAATTCCAGCTTCTGTAACAGCTCCCTTCGATTATCCAGTATGCAGTCTGCCGTAATGTCTGTTCCGTTCTCCTCATCTGCATAGGGCAGCTGCTCAAGGACATATTCCCCCGTTATATACTGAATACCACATCCCATGTAGCAATCAGGCCTTTTATACTGCTCTATCCGGTCGAGTCTGCATTTTCTCTGATATGGTTCCTTCATTACTGTAATCTGATCGTATACGTTTCCCTCAAAGGAAACCTGTCCCCATATTGCCGACATGCAATGAATCACTCCTTTTTAATTGATTTACTCTACGCAGCTATGTATAATACACATATAACTATTCAGAAAGTCAGGTAAATATATGAAATTAGCAGACGGATATATGATCTGTGAAGTAGCCGGCAGCTTCTGTCTACTTCCTGTCGGGCAAAATGTCGCAGATTGCAATCACATCTTTAACCTTAATGAAACAGGATATTTCCTGTGCAGCCAGCTGAAGGAAGATCTTACCTATGCACAGCTTCTTGAGCGCATGGCTGCAGAATACGAAGTAAAAGGCGAAGGGGAAGAAATGTCCCTGCTCAGGAAAGACCTGGATGCCTTTCTTGGAGAGCTGCGCACCAGGAAGCTGTTAGCAGAACCATTTTAGCAAGAGGAACGCCATGAGAATTCATACCTATCAGATTGCAGATCTGCTCCTTGGTATAGAAGCAGATGAGAAATATCTTCATACAGAATTACAGGCTTTTGAGACAATCGACTCTACAGAGCCTCAGATACTGATACGGCTGATTCCATCCGGTTCTCCCCTTCAGTACAGTGGTTCTCTTTTAATTCACTCAGAGCTTCTTGATATTTATGATAATAACACATGTTATTATATTATATACCGGCAGGAAGCCTCCAGTGTCTTTGGCTATATTCTAAAGAAGGACACCAGGGAAGCCATTGTCTATATAAAGGCTGCTGCGCCTGCTACTGGCACGGAGATCATGTATTCCATACGTGACAGCTTTTTCTTCTATATGCAGCAGTATCAGCGTGTTGCCATCCATTCTGCCTCTATTCTCTATCAGGGCTATGCATGGCTCTTCGCGGCTCCGTCCGGAACCGGTAAGAGTACTCATGTACAGCTGTGGAAAGAAGCCGGCTACCCATCTGAAGACCTGAACGGTGACGTTGCCGTATGCTATCTCTCACCGGAAGGCATACCGCTTGCAGCAGGACTACCCTGGTGTGGTACTTCCGGTATTTACCGTAATAAGACCATGCCCCTTGGTGGTGTTATTTTCCTGAATCAGAGTTCGTCGGATAAGGTCATACCTGTTCCTGCTGCCAGAGGTATCCTGCTTCTGACCGCCCGCTGCCTCACACCAGCCTGGAATCAGGCTATGATGACCAGGAATCTGCATATCTGCCAAGCCCTGTCCGGGCATATCCTTCTATGCCGCCTCGACTGCACTATACAGCCCGCAGCCGCTGCCCTGATGAAGGCTTATATCGACGAACATATCAGCTAAAAGGCTACCCTTCTATATATTCTGCTATCTCCTCTTGCGACAATCTGTGGCAGCATCTGTCATGAATCGAATACACACGGTTGCACTGCTTCAGCACAGAGGGGCGGTGCGTCGTTACGATCGTGGTGCGTGGATATTCATCCTGCATAATATTGTGAAGCACCATTTTCTCTGTATGCATATCCAGTGCCGAGGTCGCCTCATCCAGCAGAAGGATAGGAGACTTGCGCAGTAATGCTCTTGCTATGGAAAGTCTCTGTGCCTGTCCTTCCGAGAAACCGCCTCCACGCTCCTGTATCTGACTGTGGATGCCCTGTGGCAGCTTCTTTACAAAATCCCATGCGCACGCCAGCTTCAACGCCTCAATGATATCTTCATCAGTTGCATCTTCCTTCACATTCCTCATATTATCCGCAATAGAGCCTGAGAACATCGTGTTACCCTGTGGCACATAAGCCATAAGCTGGCGCACGGAAGCGGTAAGCGGTATGTCCGTTCCTGCGTGGCCTGCACACAGGCAGCCCTCTCCGCTCTGCGGTCTGATGATAGATAAAAGATAACGCAGTATCGTGGTCTTTCCCTCGCCTGAAGGTCCTACCAGCGCGATCACTTCATGCGGATATGCTTCAAAGGATACCTTTTCCAGTACATTCTCGCCTTTTCCATAGGCATAGGTAACTTCATTGACACAGATTCCAATGCCGTCCCTAAGATGCTCTCCTGCAAAGCGGCGCACCTCATCCTGCTGGCTGTAATCCTCCTTCGGCAGTGCTTCCAGCTCCATGATACGCATAACGGAATTGACCAGCGAGACCGTATTGGGGATGAATTTGATCAGTGTATTCATGGCTCCTGTCAGTGTTGCGGACAGTGTGAGGAACATGGTCAGAGTACCGTAGGATATGGCGCCTGTCCACACACGATAGATTCCCCAGCTGTACGACATATAGTTTGTCACCATAGCCGCAAGCGACAGGATCACAGAATTGAGATTCGAGGTCTTCTGATATCTCTTCTGCGACTCCTCATAGGCTCCCTGCAGTCTGCGCAGTCTCCTTGTGTACTGTGGAAGCAGGTCGAAGGCCTTCACGGTCTGTATATTCGTAAACGTCTCCTGTTGGAAAGAAGACATCCTTGTATTCGTTGCATAGGTTGCCTGATTGGCTCTCTGCATTCTGGCAAGCGATTTCTGACTGCACACCAGACTGATCGGCACACTTAATACGGCGATCACTGCAAAAGACGCATCATACTTAATGAGCATATACAGTGCGGAGAAAAGTCGGAACAGACTGATCAGAAAGGTGGGAAACTGCGTCAGGATTCCACTTGCTACGATGGAGGAATCTCCACTCCATCTCGCCATCAGTTCACCTGAATGGAAGTGTGCCACCTCTTCCCACTCTGTCTTCATGATGACATCGAATACATCTGCTTTGATATCATCAGCCACCCTGATGCTGATCATGGAAGATACGTAGCTCGCCACCTGACTGATCAGCATGGTAAATAATGCTGCTCCTACTGTCATGGCAAAGGTCTTAAGCAGTTCTCCAGTATTATGTCCTGTAATAATATCAATAAGATCCTTCGAAACAAGGCTGCTTACAAGTCCTCCTATCGTGCCTGCAAATCCAAGCAGCGTATAAATGATGATGGATTTCATATGCTTCCTTGCATATTTCCACATCCATCTTCCTGCCTTTTGCATCACCGGAAGCTTATTCTTCACTTTTGTCAACATAATGTACCTCAAAAGAGCACCACTCTAAGTGGTGCTCAGATTAACTGAATCTTGGTTGTCCTACCATGGTGAACTTGTATATGCCTGAATTAGGACTTGAGGAAACGCCTACCGCTCCCAGTGAATTATTCTGTGATTTGTAATCCTCTACATTGGATTTTAATCCGAACTTCAATTCCAGATTCTCACCGCTGTTGAACGGACAAGTATTGGAACGGCTTACGCTAAAGGATCTGGAGCTTGTCTGTGTTACCTCGCTCGGTCCATATCCCCATATCTCGATAATGTCAAAATTCGTTGTGTACTCTACGGAAACTCGTGATACCTTGCCACCCTCACCTGTATAATGCACATACAGCTGTCCTTCCGAATGGCTTCCGCTGTTGTGGGAAGTCCATCCCTTCTCTTCTACTGTATAGTCTCCTCCGGGTGGTGTCGGATCATCCTTGGGCGGAATAATCGGTATATCAGGAATATCCGGGCTGCTGCCGCTTCCTGCGTATACGCCTTCCACCGATACATCCATGTCGTCAATTAACGGGCTTGTGTACTCTCTCATTCTCTATCCTTCCTTACCAGTATAAACTGCTCTGTGAGCATACTTTAATGTATTGTATAACAGCCTGTCCACTTTGTAAATGGTTCTAACACATTTGTTACATTTACAGGTCTGCTATTGCTTAAAGAATGCATATGGCGCTATACTATAACTGATAAAAATGTAACGACTCAGTAAAGGATTGCACATGTATCATTATAGAATTTATGATCTGAATTTAATATCCGATCTGTCATTTCCACAGCTTATCTCCTGTGGAACAGAATGTGCAGATGTAGCGGTCACTGCCTCAAGAGTATCAGTGCAGCTTCCACCTCATCCCTCTGATGTGTCTTTTGGCTGTGGCATGGACATAGGCTGGCTGGAGAACCAGACCTGCTCTCTTCTGGTGCAGAATGGCAATTCCATACGCTATGAGCTCAAAGCCGGAGGAAATGAGCAGTATCTTCGTACCTACATACTTGGCTGGGGAATGTCAATGCTTGCCATACAGCGAAATGAAGTCGCACTTCATTGCAGTGCGATATCAGACGACGCAGCCGCCATTCTCTTCTGTGGGGAAAGCGGAAGCGGCAAATCCACCCTTACAAGTGCCTATCTGGCGCGTGGGTATCACCTTATGGCAGATGATATGTCATTTGTATCATATCATAATGAAACAGTCATGGCTAAAGCAGCCTTTCCCTATCAGAAGCTGTGCCGGGATGCTGCACTTCGCTCCGGTCATCCGCTTGACAGTCTCATCTACATAGATGAGGCCAAGGATAAATATCTGGTTCCCTGTCATGAGATCTTTGACGATACCTCCAGACCGGTAAAAGCCATCATTATCCTTGGCAAAGCATCGGTCAGCCAGGTCTGGCTTCATAAGCTGGAAGGGCTCGATGCCTTTCATGCCTGTGTGAACAATCTCTTCCTGCGGCATCTGTTAAAGGAGAAAAAATACGCTCCCGCTACAGCCGGGCAATGTCTGAAAATCGCATCCAAGGTTCCTGTTTATGTGATTCTGCGTCCTCTTGAAGCAGACACGACCGGGGAGGTCATTGAAACGGCCTTTGCCATAACCAGCAAAGTGAGGTAATGCTATGCCTAAGCTTCTGTTAATTGATGATGATAAAGAAGTCCTGAAAATCAACGCAAAATATTTTATACAGGATGGCTACACCGTAAAAGCCGCCACCAATGCCAGGACTGCCTACAAGCTGCTAAAAGATTATACGCCGGACTGTATCGTCCTTGATGTCATGATGCCTGGTATTGATGGATTCAAGGCCTGTACAGAACTGAAGAAATTGTGTCAGGCTCCTGTCATTTTCCTGACAGGACGTGATTCCGAGGATGATAAGGTACAGGGACTTCTGCTTGGTGCTGACGATTACATGATCAAGCCCTACAGTCTCAGGGAGCTATCAGCCAGAATCCAGGTACTGATACGCCGCTATCAGAAGACCTCTGTAGTATCCGCAGCCGTATTGGAATATCCTCCCCTGCGGCTGGAGCTTAATGTCAGGAAAGCATTCTATGAAAATGAGGAAATTCCTCTCACCAACAAGGAATATGACCTGCTTCACCTTCTGGCTGCTTCTCCGAACACTGTCTTCACCTTCGAAGATATCGGACAGGCTATCTGGGGACAGTACATAGAATCCGACCGTAAGACCATCATGGTCACTGTAAACCGGCTTCGTAAGAAGCTGAGTGATTATCCCGCCCTGTGCCATTCACTGGAAACAGTCTGGTCTAAGGGCTATCAATTCATCGTAAAGTAAGGAGAGCTTCCATGTCTGACAAGAAGAACAACTTCCAAAAGCCTGAATTATCCGTAGAAGAATTATCTCATGCGCTCTACCATGCGAATCTGAAGCTGAACGCTGCCAATCAGAAGCTTCGCCAGCAGGAGAAGCAGCGTCTGGAGTTCTATGCCAATATTTCCCACGACCTGCGTGCTCCCATCACTGCACTGTCCAGCTCCATAGAATATATGCTGGCCTGCCCTGAGCTTCCCTCGCAGGAGATTAATGAGAATCTTGTGCTGATGCAGAAGCGGATTGTATATCTGGAGCATCTGATCAACGATATTTTCCTGCTGTCTTCGCTTGATTCCTCTGACAGCAAGGTTCATAAGGAAGAAGTTGATATGCGTTTTCTGCTGGAGGATTATTTCTATATGTGCGAAGAGGATTCCCATTATTCAAATGCCGAGCTGCACCTGAATATTGTCAAAGATCTGGATGTCACACTGTCTGTAGATCCTATCCTTATCCAGCGTGTACTGGACAACCTGTTCACCAATGCACTCAAATACAGCAAGGGTGTGCCCTACATAGAGCTTGGTGCCTATATAGAGGGCTCTGAGCTTGTCATCTACGTGGCTGACCACGGCATCGGTATCTCCAGACGCAATATTGAGAAAATCTTTGAACGCTCCTATACTGTGCAGAAATCCCGTACTCCAGGCTCTGATACAGGAAGCGGCTTTGGTCTTTCTATTGTAAAATCCATTATGGAGCATCATAACGGCACTGTCACCTGTGAAAGTGAGCCCAAAAAAGGAAGCCGCTTTATTCTCCGGCTTCCACTCTGATACTCTATTCAATAATCGTCTTGTTCGCAATTTTTATCTCCCGGTCGCAATATTTCAGAATACTCTTTCTGTGGGTGATGACCAGACATGTAGGTCTGGGTGTGAGTCTCTGAAGTCCGCGTATGACCTCCTGCTCCGTAGCCTCATCCAGTGAAGAGGTCGCTTCATCCAGTATAAGAAAAGGCGCCTTTTTCACGAAAGCTCTTGCAATGGCGATTCTCTGGGCCTGTCCTTCTGACAGGCCATGTCCGCGCTCCCCTATCACGGTATCTATGCCCTTTGGCAGCTCCTGTACAAAATCATATGCGGCAGCCAGCTTCAGTGCCTCATTCATTTCTTCCTCTGTAGCATTCAGGTTACCCATTCTGATATTTTCCCGCACTGTTCCGCTGAATAACGTATTACCCTGAGGCACATATGCAATGAAATTCCGCGTTGCGGCATTCGCCTTCTGTGTCTCGCCTTTTTCATTATAAAAGGTCACACTGCCCTGTATATTGCTCATAAAGGACATAATAATGCGGATCAGTGTTGTCTTGCCGATTCCTGATTCACCGATAACAGCTACGAATTCTCCGGGAGCTATATGCAGTGATACATTCTCCAGTACGTTATCCTGCGTATAGCCAAAGGTCAGCCCTGACACATCAACGCCTGCCTGGACGACCGCAAGAGGCTCCTCCTCCTTCTCTTCCAGAGGAAGCTCCTGTAATTCCATGATTCGCCCTGCTGATGCCAGAATCGAGACAACTCTTGGAATCTGCTGTGCCAGTCCCATGACAGGAGCCTGCACTCTGTTGACCAGCGTCAGGAATACCGACATCGTACCGTATGTAATGGCTTTTCTTGAAATCTGTATCGCACCATAGGCAAACGCAACGATATAACCGACCTGGAAGGACATGGACATGGCAGTAGAGCTTATCAGTCCCATCTTCGTTCTCCTGTATACCCAGCCAAACCTCTCTTCTCTAAGCTGTGTCAGTCTCTGCGTGGAATACTCTTCATTGGCAAACGCCTTTACGATCAACAGGTTGGCAAGACTCTCCTGAAGGAAAGAACGATAGGCCGCCTCTGACTCCTGCACCTTTACCTGCAGTCTCTTAAGCTTCCTGCCAAACCACCAGGATGATACTGCTGCCACCGGTGCCACCAGCAGTGCGAAGCATGCAAGCAACGGTGAATAGCTGAATAACGTAATAAATACAAGCAGTAACTCCACTATCAGCTGAATGATGCTTGGAATCGTACCGATAATACCATCCGCCACATTGCCTGCGTCACTGGTCAGTCTGGTCATCAGATCTCCTGTATGATATTTCTTCACGTCCATCCAGTGAGAATGAATAATCTTCTCGTAGATCTGCTTGCGTATTCCAAAAGAAAACTTCTCCGTCAGCATCGTATTCATCAGCGTACCGAACACCGATACGAGCTGCAGTCCTATTGTCAGGATCAGATAGCAGACAATCAAGGTAATAATGGGATTCCCCTCTGTTGCCTCATCAATGATACGCTTGGTCAGGGTGACCATGACAAGTCCGACCACCGTATATAACAGATTAAACAGCATCATGACTGTGATTCGTCCCATGTAGGGCTTTGCATACTGTACAAGCCATTTCGCATACTGATACTGATTAGACCTGTCACTCCATAAATTCTTTATCTTGCTCATATTCTCTCTCAATTTCTGAATTTGGCTACCATGGCATAACTGCTGCCATTTCCTCCGGTTACATACATCTGTCCACAGCGAAGCCACGCATGGGCGATCATTTTACCTTCATCCTTACCGACTCCAAGATACAGAGTGGAATGAATCCCGGCCTCCTTGAGCAGCTTCCTTGCTGTCATGGCTCTTACCAGACACTTGCTCTCCCACAGCGTATGCTCCGTGATCCTATTCACATGCGTACTGACTCTCTTGGCCTTCCTCAGGTTCTCCATCGTCTCCTCCTGCGGGGATTCCCCGCCACGCTCTCCCATCATACGCTCCAGCTCCTGCTTGGGCAGCCACAGGATACACATACGGTAAAACCAGGTGTAGAAATATATCTTGATACTCATCCATTTTTCATTGTTATAACGGATGTAATTCCATATGCGTGACACAAATACACCCCCTCAATAACGCTCTCTATGCACTGAGACCAGTATAGCAACCAGCCTGTAAAAAATCTATCGGATTTTGTAACTTTTTTCCTATTTTTTCATTCGGATTTTGTTGACGAAAACATATTACAATCTTATAATTTAAATGTAGTTGGTTATTAGGAATGAGAGAAGAGGAACACTACATGATGAACGATAACACAATAGTACATCTGGTGAAGCATCTGGATGTCACAGATCTTGCCGGTGAGAAGGTTATGATTGATTTCGCCACCGGTAAATACTTCCTGCTAAAAGGCTCTGCAAATGAAATATGGGACATGCTCGATCAGGATGTTACCATTTCAGAGATCAGAAATTCACTTATGAACATTTATGATGTTGATGAACCTACCTGCACAGCTTCCATACATAGCTTCCTGCAGCAGATGGAGCAGAACGGATTTATTGAATTTCACAACTGATAACAAAAGATTGCCACGGATGTTCTGTGGCAGTCTTTTTTATTTGATGCCATCCATAAGATGAAATATCATATCAGCCAGCTGTTCTACTGTCTGTGTGTGAAGCGGCCTCCTAAGCTCATAGACTGGAATATCCCTTGCTATTCTCAGGCACTGGGAGAATACCCTCGGTGTAACCCCCATCTGCCGATAGCTTCTTTTCCGATACAGATTGTTGCTGATCCATTGAAGCTTCCCGCTTCCCTGATGCTCTATCAGCTCTACCTCTTCCCCGTCATGATTGAGAGTCAGTATGAATATTGCCTTCAAAGGACGGGGGACAGCTCCCCAATACGCATCCTTCATGCTCAGGATATATTTCTCCCGCTCTCCGTCATTTATGTAAGTAAGCTCGTCCTTCTTAAGCTTCTGCTGCTCTACTACATTAAGGCACAATCTCCTTGTCGGATATGCACCTTCTATATATATTCCATCCTCTTCATAGCTTAATGCCGCCACATCATCTGTGATAAAACGGCAGTTTCGCTTTAACAGATAATCTGCAAGCGTTGACTTCCCGCTTCCGCTGTCTCCGCTGATCAGGAATGCCTGATTCCTGTCCGGAAGCATAAGACCACTGCCATGCAGAATGATTTCTTCTTTCTCGACCTTAATGATAGCCAGTGCCATATTCAGAATCCACTGATGGAACATCGGACTGTGTACATCCATGACCGGTGTGTATTCTATCAGATTCCCGTCCGATATCACGAACAGTCCGATTGTGTGATAATACAACATACTGCGGTTACGGTTGATTTCACAGACACTCCATTCCTGCCCATCCTCTGACCATTCCGCTCTCTCCGTCCTGATGGTCTCCTCTATCCTCCCTATCTCCTCCTGCATATCGGCATATCTGATACTGACCTGCGCATACGCACTCTCCCTGCATTCATACGCCTCCCTGAGCTCAATATCCGACTCCACTATCATACCATATATCTTATATAAATACATTCGCTCTCCTTACTACGACTATAGAGAAAAAGAGCTGAACAAAGCCAGCTCTTTTACATAAGATAACGGTAACTATTCAGAATAGTTACTGTTATCTTTAGTTAGTACTTGTACTTCCGTTACCAGGTCTCCACCACTTGCCATCTGATAACTGCTGCCATGGTCCATCAAAATCATCATCCGGAAGTAATCCGTTCTGAGTCATTTCCAGAGATAATTCTTCAGCTTCTGCATTCATCCAGGTTTTTTTCATCTTATACTCCTCCATTTTTCTCTCATAAAATATTTGTACAATACTGATTATATGGATTTTCCCGATCAATACAATAGTTCCTGTCTATTTGTTAGATTTTGTTAGATTTATCCTGGCTTCATATTGTAGAAGGAGTAGTGTATACATATGCCTGGTCAGGTCAAATGCCGAATATGCTTCTATGTTCTCCTTATCAGTCAGATTCTTCCTGGCTCTTTTCGTATCCACGTATCTGCTCGACTCGTACTTATCATACAGCTGTATCCATTCTTCCCGTATCTTCTTCCAGTCTGTTCCCATACGGTATACAAGGTCTGCGCTCTGCTTCCCTCTCTTGTGAAAATGAAATACATGTGGCGGCATGATATCTTTTAAGTATACCTTGATCAGTCTTCTGTCTGTCCCGTTCTTGCAAAACTGCTCTACAGGCAGATGAATACAGAATTCTATCACCCTTTTATCACGGGTCGGATCTCTCTCCAGAACTCCCGTTACAAGGCTCATCTTCATATAAGATTCCCCGATCTGTCTGAGCGCCAGAAAATGAACCAGTAAATGACGATATTTTTCAAAGTCTCTTACTGCCTTGAAATTCTCCTCATTCATCTGCTCCAGTCTCTGCCTGCATCCATTATCATCTGCTGCCTTTTTCCTGACAAAGGATCTGCCATATGGGGATGGCTGCGCCCTGTATCCTGTCAGGTTATCCTTAATGATTCCCCTTAATGCATATCTGCCCGAGAATCCCATGCTTTTTGCAAAGGCTTGCACCTCCTGAAACAGCCTGATATATCTGTGCTTTCTAAACAGGGTATTCATATACACATCGAGATCAGAAAAAGATACCGATGTATTTCCATAGCTTCCGGTCAGCATAAGTCTGGCTCCCTTATGATATGCCTGCTCCATTCCCTGAGTAAGCCACAGGCAGTTCTGTATGGATTTAAAGGGTATCTCAAGAACTTTTGCTTCTTCCTCTATCAGCTCCCATGGCGTTTTGCCATTCAGATCCAGATAGGTGGATTCTATATTACCATAGAATTTCGCAGTTTTCTCCACGTCCTCCTGCTCATTTTCTATATACCGTCCACTGTTATCATAGTCATAGCCCTTCATAGGCACAGATGTGAAGGAATACAGCTTCTTACCCTGTTGTTTCAGATAAGGGGCTGCTATGGCTGCCACTGCCGTGGAATCCAGACCACCACTTAACATGATGGCTGTCTCCTGTGGACTTCTCATGACATCCCTGACAGCCTGCGACCAAAGCTTCCTGAATTCCTCCTGGTACTGTTCGTCTGTCTGCTGTCTGTTCTCCCTGAAATCAGCAAAAGGCTGCCAGTATATCTGCTTTCTGATCTCTTCTTGCGTTATCGTGATACACTGTGCGGGAGCTGTCCTGTATATGTCCTGTATCGGATTTTCCTCTGTCTCACTGATCATGGACAGGTAATCCATTGACAGGAAATCCAGCATCCAACGGTCATTGAGCTCTACATCAGGTGCTATAAGTCTAAGCGGCTCCAGCAGAGAGGAGAAGTAGACAACATCCCCCCTCTTTGTGTAATAGACCAGTCGGTTACCCACTGCATCTGCTGCAATCTCAATTGTATTCGTATCCTGGTTATACCATACAAAGGCGTAGGCTCCCAATATGTCATTGAGGCACTCCATGCCATATCGCCGAAGCATCCGAAACAGGAGTTCTCCATCAGGTATGGTATCTACCTCCTCCTGTATTCCTAAACGTTCACACAGCTCTCTTCGATTATCCAGCACAGCATCCGCCGTAAAGTAAATACCGGACTCCGTGCAGGGTAATTGCTCCTCTTTTGCCTGTGGCACAAAATACTGGATTCCACAGCCCATATAAATATGCTGTGCACATATCTCTTCGTACCTGTCTATTCTGCATTTTGCAAATGCAGCCTTTAAAAGCCTTATCTCTTCTTTCGCAATCTCTCCTCCGGTCAGGTTGACAGCTCCCCATATAGCAGACATTTCAAGTCCTCCCTCAATCAAAAATGTACTCTCGGAGTCTTCTAAATGAAGCATTCTGAGATAGATTTTCGATATACAATGACATTTTCGCAGTGCGTACATGGTATGTACGACGAGAAAATGGAAGCAGTATATCGGAAATGTAGCCGGAATGCTTCGTTTAAAGAAGATTCCGAGAGTACATAAAATATCTTACGTTGCAATACAGGCTATATAGATTTGGAATACTGCATTTTTCCTATGCTATATGATGTATCAGGAAGCGATGCATATACTGCTCGTTACTGCCATTTATTGTTTCTTTTTCTTTGCCTTAGATACTACTGCTGCCAGCATGGCACTCACACCTGCTAACAGAAATGGATATTCTGTCCTTGGAGCATCACCTGTCTTCGGAACGGTATCTGACAGCGGAACCTGCTCATCATCAAGAACCACAATATCAGGCTCAAAGGATGATGCCAGTGGAACATCCTCATCCGGAATTACTGTAATACCATCAGACAATGGTGTGACTACGTCAGGAATTACAACTGTATCGCTGCCTGTAGTGTCATCATTCTGAGTCGGTGTGTCAGATGAACCACCTTCAGACGGTGTATCCGGTATATCCGGGGTGTCTGGAGTGTCTGGCGTATCTGGGGTATCCGGGGTGTCCGGGGTGTCTGGTGTATCCGGAGTGTCCGGCGTATCTGGTGTATCTGGGGTGTCAGGCGCACTTGCCTTGCACAGGTGTCCATCAATATGATAGCCGTCATTTTCATGCTTAAATGTATATCCTACGAAATATACACTGCCCTCCTGCGTCATCCAGTCCGGCAGCTGATCTTCATCTGATCTCAGAACAAACATGGTCTCCGGAATGATCTTCTTCGTCTTCGTATCATACTTCCAGTATATCTTGTTCATGGTTCCGTTATCTGTGGAAGAGATACCAAGGCCGATTCTCTTATCAGCTTCTCCGTACAGCACAAGCTTGCCGTCCTTTGTCCTGTAGTCATACAGTTCTTTTACATATGCCTTGAAAATATCATAAGGAACTACGATATCTGTTGTTTCGGATATTGGAGCGAAATTAATCTGATCTCGGGTAACAACATCATCGTCTCCCTTATCGAACTGCTTATCATTACTGTAGCTGAATTCTGCATTTTCATTCTTGGTGCCGACAAGCTGTCCATATACACCTGTTACGACCTTACTCTGACTTGCCTTGACCAGTTCATCTGCCCATGCCACATAGCTGGCTGCTGCCTTCTTCTCGTCTCTGACCTTATACAGATCCTGTCTGGCACTGTTCATTGCTGCAATCTTCCTGGTCAGCTCCATACGAAGGGAAGACAGGTTCGGAACAGTATTCTTAACGGACATGATCACATCATCCAGTTCATTCTTAGCAGTATCATATTTCTGCTGTGCCTGCTCAATATTCTTCTCTGCTTCCTCGATCTTTGTCTGTGTATCCTGATTCTGGGCATTGGAGTCTGCCGTATTAGCGGCTTCATCTGCACCGGCATTCTGTACTGCTTTCTGTGCTTCCTGTACACTCTGCTGCATATCATCTGCTGCCTTCTGTGCTGACTCATATGTATCTTTGGCTTCTTCTACAGTCTGCTGTGCCTGCTCGATTTTCTCCTTCTGCTCTTCCAGATCTGTCTCTACGATTTCTGCCAGCTCCTGTCTGATTTCTTCTGTTTCCTGGGTCAGTCCTGCCTCTACATTGAACTGTTCCTGCTCTTCCTGTGTATATTCAAGTATTTCTCCATTATAGGATATCAATTCATATCCGTATGCCTTGGCACAGGCATTGTATCTCTTGATCTCATCCTTTAATTTAGCTTCTGCATTGGAGAAAGCCTTCTCTGCCAGATAAGCTGCATTGTATACATCCTTGGCAGCCTCCTTGACAGCCTCAGCATATTCTGCTATTTTCTCATCATCTGAATTCTCATCAAGTGCCTTCTCCAGCTCTGCCTTGGCATTCTCTGCAATCTGTGTCTGTGTATCGACATAATCCTTCATTGTTACAGTAGTAATACTGCCGTCTTCTTCAGTCTTCTCACCGACAATGACCTCATATTGTTCCTCTCCATCCGGATCAGTCACTGTAACCAGACTATCCTTCACTTCCTGCTCTGTCTCGTCTGCCCCGGACTGAATCTCGCTGGCAGCCTCTTCAAGTGCTTCTCTGTTCTCCTCAACTTCGCTCTCAATAGCTTCAAGCTTCTGCTCGGTATCCTCTGTTATTTCAGATGCTTCCTGTGCAGCTTCTTCTGCCTGCGATGCTGCCTCTTCTACAGTCTCCTCAACCTCGGAAGCAACCTGCTGCAGATCTTCATCCTGTGCTGCATTGTCCGCATTCTGACTGTCTGCTCCGGCTTCATCACCTGTGTTCTGGTTGTCTTCTCCGGCTGCATTATCCTGCTGCTGTGCCTGTACTTCTACTTGTTCCTGCACATCCTGCTGTTCCTGTACCTGTACAGACTCTTCTGCTCTGACTGTCAATACTGAATTACTCACCAGCATAACAGTCATTGCTGTTACAATACATCTTTTGACAATAGCTCCTCCAAGTTTACGCTTCATACATAGTACCCCCTTGCTCTCTCAATCCCAATAAACTTTTGTTTAGCTCAATAGTATTTTTATTCTATAACGAAATAAAGTGAATGACAACTCATTATGTTCATTGTCATTCATTTTCATAAATTCTTTCCAAAATGAATTAGGCAATATGCCCCAAAGCAGTATCTTGCCAGCCAGATATTGAGCTTATCCTTTATTGGAAAGCACTTCGTGTCCGTTTCATTATATACCTGAATATAGAACCGCTTTAATTCTGCAGCCATATCAGACATTCCCCTGTGCAGCGCCTGCTTTCTTTTGCGTGCCATATTTCTCAGAAAACAGGAATCAAACAAAGGATACAGCTCCTTAAGGCTCGTCTTTCGGATCTGATTTCTCAGATATAACAGGGCATCTCTATAGGCAAGATACAGATCAGGATCTCCATCATTCATAATACTGCCTTTTCTTTGACGATATCCATACAACTTCTGCTCTACCCACACAGCCCTTGTGGCATCAGACAAAACATCCATATTAAAATAATTATCTTCCATTTTCCTGCCCACCGGAAAGCTGTGCTCTCCAATCAGATTCTTCCTGTACAGCTTATTATTTACGATGACAGCCGTGACATTCCACGCATCTGTCAGGTGCTTAAGCAGCTGTACTCTGTCTTCTGTCTTTTCTCTCCACACAGCTTCATATGCCGGGAAGGTGAATCCATCCTCATAGAAGAGCACCTCCTGACAGATTGCAACATCCGCCTGTGTCCTCTCAAGTGCCTTGACCATCCTGCGGTAAGCATCCTCATAAATGATATCATCCGAATCCAGAAATGCCACATACTCGCCTGAGATGTTCTCAAGTCCTCTGTTTCTGGCTGCCGACAGTCCCTGATTCTTCTGGTGAACTACGCGGATTCTGGTGTCCCTCTTCTCCCATTCATCACACAAGGCGCCACTTTGATCTGTGGAACCATCATCAATCAGTATGATTTCCAGATTCTTATAGGTCTGTCCTGTCAGGCTGCCTACACACGCATCCAGGTATGCTGCAACATTGTATACAGGAACTATGACACTGATCAGTGCATTCTCCATACAAAGCCCCCTTTATATCCCCCTTATTCTCTGATACAGAAAGTACACAGGCCTGCATCGATATGCCAGTTGTATGATCACTCTGTCCTTCATGGAACACCTGCTGTATTCGATGCATGGATAAAGTCTCTTACTATAGGCCTGATACAGCTCTCCACTCAGCTGTGAGAATCCTGCTTTTTTCGCCATATATTGAAGTCTGGCCAATTCCTTGAACACATATATATCCATGGGCGCTTTGAGATCTGCCAGATCACTTCCGGAAATAATTTCTCTCTGGTGCCACAGAGCCTGCGTCCAGAAGCTGTACACATCCCCGTTACCTGAGTTCATGGTACTTCCCGGTCTCTGCCTGTAGCCATACAAGGCTTCTTTAAGCCATACTGCTTTGGATATCCGGCTCATAAGCTCAGGCTGGATATACATATCCTCCATTTTGATATTTTCACGGAATCGCACCTCGCGAAACAGCTCTCTTCTGTATAATTTGTTCCATGCAAAATTAACCGGACCGGTCCAGCTATCCATGAAATGAGCAAAGACCTGCCTTTTATCCTCTACACTTTCTATATGATAAGCCGTAATCTGTGAAAAGTCACAAAAGTCCCCACTGAATGCAAGCTCATGACAGATCGCAACATCTGCGCCCGTCTCATCAATTGCCTCTGTAAGCCACTGGTACATCTGTGGATGAATCACATCATCTGAATCCACAAAGCCGATATAATCACCTGTTGCAAGCTCCAGTGCCACATTTCTTGAAGCAGAGATTCCCTGATTCTTCTGATGAATTACCACGATTCTGTCATCTGTTCTGGCATACTGGTCACATATTGTACCACTCTGGTCTGTAGAACCATCATCTACCAGTATGATTTGCAGCTTCTTATAGGTCTGTTTTATAATGCTTTCTATACTTTCTTTCAGGTATCCTGCAACATTATATACCGGTACAATAATGCTGATTTTTCTCTCCATATGCATTTCCCTTATTTCACCAATACTGATACTGCCTGCTGCTGGCTTGCATCCGTACCTGATACAGATATTGCCAGCTGCCCGGTTGTCAGATATGTACCATAGTCACCCCAGGATATATTTCTTCCGGGACTGTTCAGGGATATTTTAATCTGTGCAGTTCCCTGCGGTACTTCTACTATGATGTCCTTTTTCTGAAGCTCCTTACCGGACAGATACTGTCCTGACGCATTATAGAAAAGGATTCTCTGCAGCCATATATCACTTGCCTCTCCCGTAGCGGTCAGACTCAGCATACACTGTGAAACCGAAGCCTGCTGCCATGGTATCGTTGCAGTAATCGTTCCCCAGTAAGCGTTCTCCAGAACTCCTGAGCTCAGATTGGGCATCTTATTCTCATATTGCGCCTGCTGGTTAAGCACCACTGCATTCACTGACTGGTATGCAACTCCTCTGGCTCCATCCATCAGTGCCTGAAGCATTGCCGTATCAGATTCTGCGAAATTACGTCGGTTGATCACCCCATAATCTGAATTATTGTCCCACCAGATACATTTCATGCCATGCTCTGCTGCTCTGGCAACATAGTTGGAAGCCTGTCTGGCTCTGATACCTGCTGCCGGATAGGAAGAAGTCGTTCCGAATTCTCCGATGACAACAGGTGCACCGATTCTGTCGGAAAAAGCCTCCAGCTGAGCAAAATCACTCTCAATGTCCTGATTGTATTTCTTCGTATAGAAGTGCACCTGCACGATCAGTCTGTTGCTTATTGTGTCCTGCGGCAGTACAAATGCCTGCAGGATATCTGCACTCGTTCCGTCAAGTAAAGTAGGAACCATCAGAATTCTGGAAGCATTGTTTCCACCTGTCTGTCTGACTGTTGTGACAAATATCTGGTTCATACGGTTCATCTGATCTGCTGCCAGAGCACTGTAATTCCAGCTTTTCTCCACATTATCGATTTCATTGAAGCCTTCAAATATCAGATGCTCATCATAATCCTTGAAATATGTAGCGATCTGCTGCCACAGACTCTGGGAGTTCGCCAGTACCTGCTGCATTTCGGTCTCTGATACACCGGCATACAGAATAGGCTGGTCATGATGGGAATTCAATATGACATACATCTGATTGGCAAGCGCATAATCAACGACCTCCTGGACTCTGGCAAGCCACTCCTGCCCGATATAGAGTCTGCCCTTTTCATCTACTCCTGTATTGTAATACCAGGTGACCGGTATTCGTATCGTGTTGAAGCCGCACTGTGCCACATAGTCTATCAGATCCTTCGTCACATAAGGATTGCCCCAGTTCAGCTCCTGCTTCAGATTCCGGTCTGCCCCCCGGTTATTCTTATCGCATTTGGAATCCAGAGAATTACCAAGGCTCCATCCTACGTTCATCTTCTGCATGAATGCTTCTGCCGTGAGTGCATCCATCCTGCCTTTTACCTGGTAAGACTGATATGGCTGTAACCCGAAGGAAGGATAATTCTGTATCAGACTCTTATATTCTTCTATCGAATAGCTGCCCTGTCGCTTGTCATTGGTATATACTGTCAGTGCAATCTTGGCTGTACCTGCATTCTTCTTCCATTTCTGTCCGCTGTGAAGATCCGAACCTGCTATTACCTTATTCTGACTGTCCAGCTCCAGAATGTTCATTTTCAGATATCCTCCCGGAAGCCATACCTGATAGGTTCCGGCATCTGGTATACAGTATGCCTGATAGGCAATCTTAGTCCGGTCAATGATGCATTCTCCTGTCTGATAGACATAGCCTCCGGCCTTCCAGTTATCTGCTCTGCCAAAATCAGCATCCTTTATAGCTATGGTCGGAACCTGATAGGCTTCCCTCTGTTCTGTCGAGAATTCTATCTGCAGTCCGTTCTGAAAAAGTGACTGGATATCTGTCCCCCAGACAGAGCTGCTTAATGTCAGATGGACGTATTCTGTATTGGTCTGCCTGGTGAATTTGCTACCATTCTGATATTTATCGGAATATTTGATCCATTTGCCATCCTTGTCGTACTCTGAAATGGCAATCTGTATTCTGGAATCGTTCGCAACAATATAGTAGGATGGCTGGGCTACTCTGTACCATACGATAGAGCTTAGACTTCCGCCTGATTCTTCAAATTCACCGCCCCAGCTCTTATACCAGCCTTTCTTGTAATTCTGTATGTCATTGAGCTCTTTGCCAGTTATGTCGTAGGCCTTTGACTGTGCCCTTGCCTGCATCACCCATATATTTGCCGTCATAACTGCAATGACCAGCAGCAGGACTGCCCATATCCTGTATTCTATGAACTTGCTTCTGCCTGCTTTTCTATTCCCCATCTTCTTTTCCCTCTGTTCTATTGCATAATGACTAACTGTTCCAGTTTTTTATAATATTCTTCTGTGTTGTATGGTGTTACCGGTATTTCATCAGGCTTCCATGCTGCGATCATCTGCACGGCCTCCCTGACATTTTCTGCATATTGCAGATACTTGCAGTCCTTGAAGGTTGCATAGGTTGCCTTTACCTTATGGTGATTATTACCAAGTACGATACAGGGTGTTCCCATGATCAGGGAAAAGATCATTCCGTGCAGTCTGTCCGTAACAACCAGCTGCGCCCCGGCAAATACGCTCCATTTCTTCATAAGCATAGCTTCTCTGTCCTGTCTGTCAATATCTCTTCCAAGACAGGTATCTGTTATGCGCACATCTGAAGCTTTCTCTGTACACGCCTGCTGCAAGGCCTTTTTTTCAACGGTCGTCAGAGCACTCTCCAGATCGGAGCGCAGACACAGTACAATGCCTTTTCTCTGCGTCTGAACCGGTATCCTACCGCTTAAATATGCCACAATATCATTCACACTCTCAATATCAGCAGTGAACATGGACTGCATAGTCTGTGCAGATACTGCATCTCTGGCGCATATAGTCAGCCTTTTGCATTTATTATAGACCTTTACCATCTTCCTCCTCGTCCGTTCTCCCTGTTCATCCTGTGAGAAATAGATGGTCTGTGGGAATATGATGATCCTGTTGTCCACAAAAGCTTTCAAAAGCTTCTGTCTGAAGGCCTCCGCAAATTCATACAGACTTCCCATATTGCCGCCTCCCTGACATACGATCACATCCTTCTTGCCTATCTCCTTTGTGAGCTGTATCACAGCCTCTACTGTGTCCCAGCCATCTATTGTATAAAGCTGGTATTCCGGTCTCTTTGCGGTCAAGGCTTCCAGGTATTTCTTCTGTGCATAGGCAATGGCGTGATCTCCAAGATTATCAAAGCAGGGCAGTTCAAAGAAAATGATTCTTCTCTCTTTTCCTTTCGCAAGCTGAAAGTCAAACCGGTCAACAGATAAAATACCTGCCTCTCCCAGTGCATTCTTCAATTTATATCGGCAATCCTGTACTTTCTTTACAGCTTCCTTTGTTTTCTGATATGACTGCACAACTATGGGAGCTGCTGTATATATTTTATACAGCCTTCTGTCTTTAGCAGAAAGAAAGGAATTATTCTGAATGTTCTCCCTTTCAATATTTAACAAATCCAATACCTCTGTACGGTGCAGTGATGTATGAAGCCGCAGACTCAGCCTGATATATTCATACAAATAAGGCACAAGCTGCGCCAGACACAGGTCTGCGAGCCGCTCCTCCTTATGCTCCTTCATGAAATGATAGCGTTCTGTCTGTGACACTATGATCTGATAGCAGTTCTCCAGCCATTTCGTATCTTCCACATGACTCGAGATACTACCTTCTCTGATCTGATAATAATACAGATACCGGGGAATGCTGCAGATACGTTTTGCACGGTAGAATAAAAGATAGGTCGTTGCAATGTCTTCATAATTCCTTCCGTCCGGATATCTGATACCCTGAAAAAGAGATGCCTTGTACAGTTTATCCCAGGCATAGTTTCTGATACCCTGATCCCGTATCAGAAGCTCCAGTGCTTCCACACCTGTATACTGTATGCTCTCATCCACAATCGGCTCTTCAATCAGCAGACGATCTCCACGCTCCGTATAATGGCAGCATATTGCAATCTCACTCTCATATTGTACACAGGCCTGATATAATTTTTCGAACATATCCACACTGATATAATCATCACTGTCTACAAATCCGATATATTCCCCCTGTGCAATATCCAGTGCCGCATTTCTCGCACTGGAGAGTCCTCCATTCTCTTTGTGAATGACCTGCACTCTCTCATCCTTTTGTGCATAGGAATCACATATCGCACCGGAGCTGTCCGCAGCCCCGTCATCTACCAGTATGATCTCCAGCTTCGTATAGGTCTGTGTAAGAATAGATTCCATACATCTGTCCAGATATTTCTCTACATTATACACAGGCACAATTACCGTTATATAGCCTTGTCTCTCTCTCATCCTTATCTCCATATCCTCATTTTGGGACTCATTATCTCCCTGTATGTCCACAGATCTGCCGTACCTTATTCATTATGACCTGAAACCCTTCTGTCCTGCAATATGCCAGCACGAATATGCTGCTGCATACAGCCGCTGTTACTACGACCTTAAGAATCAGCGTCATCCAGTCTGTCACTACCCAGCCAGAAAAGACATAGGACAGCACAGCAATCACACAGGCAAGCAGACCGATATTCTTCAGGATAGATATATAATATCCTGTTGCCCTGCTGTTAAAATATTCATGAAAAAGCAGCTTAGGCTCATACCAGAAATACGTACTCAGTCTTGCGATGACAGACGCAAAAATAATACCTGCAATTCCCATGAATCTGCCAAGAATGACAGATAAGACAATATTTACAATGGCACCCGCAAGCATCATATATTTGGTCTTCATATACAGTCCTGTCGCATCACGGTAGATCCAGAGAGGCTGCAATGCACAGGAGAAATACGTGTTCACTGTCACTGCAATTACCGTCAGCATGGAGAAGGTATACTCCTTGCCCAGCCATACTGTGATCACATCATTGGCAAGTAACCCAAAGCCTGCTGTAATGATTCCGCAGAAGATAAAGCTTGCAGACTGCATTGCCTGAAAAATCTGCAGTCTTTTCTCCGGGCTGTCCCTGGCTATGACATTTCCAATACTTGCCACCAGAGACGAAAAGATAATCTGCTCGATCAGAAGCAGCTTATTACTTAACATGAGATAATTACTGTAAAGACCAACTGCTGCCGTTCCTATGAGCATGGAAATCAGCAGATTATCTGTCGCTGAAAAAAGCGTTCCACTCAATTTATAGATGAACACTGATTTCATATTGTTAAATATGCCCTGCTCTACTTCCTTTTCCACCCTGGTCTGCGTATTGGCATTTCTGATATAAGGATATTCCTTCTGTGTCTGCCAGGATGCAATCGCATTGGTCAGAAACTGTGCCAGCACACCAATTATGATATAAAGCATATAATTAGCTGTCAGATAAAGCGCCAGAATCTGCAGTATCGTCTTTGTCAGGGTTGCCCACATACGGATATTGACGATCTTATAATCCTTCTGGTCTGCAGTCATGAGGGTAGTCTTGTATACAAAAAGATACGAGATCACGATATTAGCCAGCGAGAACAGATAATACCATGTAAGATTGGGAATCTCCTCCTGCGTATTCACAATGTATTTCAGGAAAGGCACACATAGAAGTCCCAGTACAGTAACCGTAACCGCTATGATATGGTAGACCTTCTTATAAAAATGAATTAGCGCTGCAATCCTGTCCTCATCATGCTCTGCCAGCGGCTTATAGAAGCTATAAGCCATAGCCGTTCCAAAGCCAAGATCAGCCATGGACAGAAGGGACAGCACATCTGTAAATATTCCGTTCAGTCCCAGATACTCTGTCCCCAGGGTATTGATAAATACTGTTCTGGATATAAAGCTTAATATGAGTGTCACAGTCTGATAGAGGAAGCCTGATATCATATTTTTAGCAGACTGCTTCACACGTCCTTCGTTTATCTTCATTATTCTGCCTTTCTGTTCTGCCCTATTTTACGAAATTGAGATTCAGATTGTGATAGATCTCCATCATCATGCGGTATTTCTCCCTGTCCTTGAGTGTCCTTGCTCTCTCCATGGAATCCCTGTGAAGCAGGCCATGTACGCCTCGGCAGAGCCATGCAAGCGGAAGCAGTCCTTCCTTTCCTTCCAGCCACGGATAATATTCCTTCATATACTGTGCTGTCGGGAAATAATAAGTCAGATTGAAGCTCTTCTTCTGCTGTGGTGCATTCTGCTTGCACAGCTGACTCCAGATTCCGTTCTCACCCTTACCGTATATTCCGCAATCTATCATATACCGGAACAGGTTTACATAAAATTTTGAACATTTTCTATTCTCCATCCATATTAGAGCCAGCTCAGACATCTGTCTCTCAAAATTCAGGATTCCGCATTTCTTCAGCTCCTGTTCCACCTGTGTACGGTCTATGCTGTGTCCGTACTTTTGGTTAAATACATAGATATCCACAAGATTTCTGATACCACAGCCATTTTCATAAAAATGCTTGGCCATATGTGAAATCATATACACATAAAAATTCTCCCTGCTAAATTCATAGGTATATTTCTTTCCCTCCGCAGGCACTGCCCTGAACTGATCCTTATAATACATATACTGACTCTTATCTACTGTCTTCTCATAAAGATCCCAATGCATCTCCAGTGTAAGAAGCGGTGCTTTCTGATATATGACATGATGCTTGATTGCCTGAACCTTCACAAATCCGGCTTCTTCCACGATCCTGTCCGTATCAGTGAAGTCATCCTCGTAGATCATAAAATCAATATCACTCATTTCCCGCAGCTCAGGTCTTGGATAAATGTGCTTCATGACAGCACCCTTTAATACCTGATTTCTGATTCCTGCCTCTTCCAGCTTCTCCTGTAGTCTATCCGCTATCTGTACCTGCAGCAGTGTCTTTAATGTACTTGTCTTCAGTGCATTGCGGCAGCTTTGTGCCTGCTCCTGTGTGAGAGGAAGTCTGATCAGTGCACCAAGTATCATGTATGGCATCTGGGCTGAATATGCGATCTGCTCCAGTTCTTCATATGTAATCGTATCCGGTATCGCCTGCGGTGTCCGGTTCTCCAGCTGCGCCCTGATCAGTTCTCCTAAATATCGCATCAGAATGATATCTTTACTATTGTCCATTGCTCTCTCCTGACTGTTCCACATTCTCTGCACTCTCTGCCTGTGACTGCTCCTGACCTGCATCCGGGGCTTCCTCCCGCGGTAATGCCTCCTGTGGCTGCGCCTCATCCGGCTCCTGCAGCTGTACAGGTGCTTCTATGGCATTCCAGCTGTCCTCGATTTCCTCGAGATGCTCTACATAATAAAGCATATACTCTGCTCTGTTCTGGAAGAAATCCTGTATACGCTCTGTCTGTCCCTGATAGAAGCCTGTATTGGGATATGCATAGAATCTTCCATAGCTGCTGGCTGCCATCTTGCCAATCCTTGCAGATATACTGTCCAGCTCTGCTGTTACATTCTCCTCTGTGAAAATCTGCTCTGCCATACGATGCATGGTTTCCTGAAGCTGTTTTCTAAAGGTTTCATTATGTATGAGAGCACGCAGAATCCTGTCTTCTCTGACTGTCGGCATCAGGAAGGAATCTATTGTACTGGTGGCTTTTCCATCTGCCATCAGTGCATTCATGGAGCAGTTGGTCTTGCCAATGATCCATCTCCATCTGCCATCTTCATATTCTCCCTGACCGGTCATAGATGTCTTCCATGCATACGACTCTTCAATGCCATAATCAATATTGGCAATATACATATTGGCACACAGATAATCCAGATAGCTTTGTACATCCATTTGCAGCTGCAGCTGCTCATAGTTACTTTCCAGGCTCATATCATTTGAGGTAATGAACTGAATCAGCCTGTCATATTCATTCAGATAATCATAATTTTCTATGATTCCATCCTTTGCCAGAATGACCTTGTTATCTTCAGGTATCGCATATTTATCCTCAAAATATACTCTGTCCAGCGGCTTTCTTAACATATAGCCGCCCCAGTATTCTCCGTTGATGAAGAGAACGCAGGGAGTAAGCTGTTGTGTACCGACCTGTGTATCCTCTAAAAGATCATTCACAAGATACTCTCTTGCCTTGCTCTCATTATCACGTCTGTTCGTCTGAATCTCCAGTACATTGCTCACATCGTTAAAATAATCACACAATTCTGAACCGGCCCACGCTCCATTGCCATCACCTGTTACATAGAAGGATTTCTGAGGAGATTCCATGCTGTAATCTCTCAGTATGGATAATGCAATATCTCCGCCGTAGCTCTTGCCTTTATTTCCATCAAAGAATTCTATATGTGCCTCTCTCTTCCAGTCCATCTGATAATTCGCCTGAAAAAGTCCACCCTGCCCAGAAGCAAGTGCATCCTCATAATTGCGGCCCTGTACATAGATTCCCTGAAAATAATCAAACAGATTGGCTGCATCTGTTGATAAGGATATGACAGGCAGATCTACCAGATCACTGTTATTGGCGATTCCAATAAAATAAGACTCTGTCTTTTCCTCCAGAATATTACCCTGTGCATCCACAGCAATTGCCCTGACTACAGTTCCCATCTCTATGCCAGATGGTTTATAGCCATTGTTCACAATATCTGCATAGACATAACCCGAGCCTGAGCGATTCGCTATTTTAACGGGCGCTGTATATTTCTCGGAGGCTGTCGTAGGTGTACTTCCATCTGTCGTATAATAGATATCCACACCGGGCTTATCTGTCATGGTAAGTGTAATCGTATCCGTATAGAAGCCACCCGGCACTGAGAATGTAAGCCTGTCCTCTGTTTTCAGAGCCTCCTGTGCATTATTCTCCCCGCGGGTAGGCGTCTGATAGCCCATTTCATCATTGCCTGTTCCTATTCTTCCATAGCTTTCCTGAACTGCAAGCTTAGGGAATGTCATGGTGAACAGCTTCTCCTCTCCATTTACCAGAGAAATCACGTTATTTTCTTCCTGTCCCAGCTTTACACCGGCTTCCAGTACGACCAGACTTCTGGCCGGAATAGAGAATTCATCCTTGTAAGTCTTGACTAACTCACCATTCACATATATGGCTGCTTCCTGCATATGGATTTCCTGTTTTCCAGCATTATACAGCTCTAGCCAGCCCTCCTGGTTCACCTCATTACATACCACAAAGCTGCTATTCTTTCCGGATACTGAAGAGCCTGTCTCTCCTGTCTTGGTAATCTCTTCCTGCATCTGGTTCAGCTGTGCCTGTTCTTCCTTCTGATTCTTGCCTGATTGCTTCAACAACAATATCAGCACGATCAGTACCAGTACGCACAATACGATCATTATCACATCTTTTGTTGAAAATCCTTTTCCATCCTTCTTCATGTCTCTATCCACGCCTTTCCTGTACTGTATCCACGCTCTTCGTTGTCTTTCTGTATATATACCGGATAAAAGGAATCACGATACACGCCAGAATGCCGCCCATGATTCCGCCCATCAGATTGGTCACGATATCTGTCACTTCGAAGAATCCTCTGCCTGTCATAAGCTGGGTAATCTCTATCGAAGCAGTCGTAAGAAAGCTGTACCCTGTGATCATGATCATTCTTCTCCAGGCCTTATCCTCCCATCTCCATAAGCCCCACAGAAAGCCCCAGGGAACAAAGAAGCACACATTGAGGAATGCATAGAAGAACTGCTGCCTTTCATACCAGTCACCAAACAGATTGCCCATATGCAGATATGCATACATGACACCTCTGCTTCCTGCTTCTCTTCTGAATAATGTGAGCTGTGCACCAAAGCAGGCATAGCCAAGTATCAGTATCAGCAGCAGTTCTCTGCGCCACCCTGTCCTTTTGCCACGAATGCCTGCCTGCAGCATACAGCCAATATGTAATATGACAATACATATAACCCACATAAGAAGCAGCTGCTCCACAGATACACCTCTGCTCTGCTGCCTGATGTAGTGAAATAAGTATTCAAAAAATTTCTGAACGTTAATCGTTATCGCTTCCTTTATAATTCAGGTAATTGTGTATGATTCTTCTGTGCAAGATAATATCCGTAGAACGGAATCTGCTTCTTGAGCTCCCCGTATCTTCTCTTCCTTACCAGCACCTGCACAATATCAAACACCTTCTGGTTCTTATGCAGCAATGCCTTGATCCTGCCCTTGAAGGTACGTGAGGTATCTGCCTTGATTCTCCATTCTCCGGCACATAAATGAACCGCATAATGCCTGCCGGTCACTGTACCGATCTCGAAATATTCCTTCGGGAAAATGACAAAGTCCTTCATATTCTGGAATCTGTTATTCAGAATAAATTCCGGATAATGGTGCAGAATATAATAGGTATAGTAATAATTGCTGGTAGCATAACCGTCTACGACCAGCTTTCCGTCACGCCACTCAAACACCTTGCCGCTTCTGTTCGTGCCAAAGGTCGTATTATCATACATATCCAGCAGTGCTTTGATCAGCGGATTGCCTTTCCTTGCTCCTATGATTGCAGAGCCTACCGAACAGTCAAAGATGAAATTCAGGAAAGCCGGATAATCCAATAGCGGATCAAAGGACTTGCACACCTTGACATCCGTATCCAGATAAATGCCGCCATACTCATATACAGCCTTCAGACGGTAATAATCTCCGATAAATCCAAGCTGCTTCTCTGCATAGGTCTTTCTTACAAATTCATTCTCATCAAAGCTGCAGTTGGACTCATCCCAGCGCATCACCTGATATCCCTTGAGAATACTCCAGGTATCAATACAATCCTGCAGATCCTTAGGTATCGGCTTACTGCCAAACCAGCAATAATGAATGATCTTAGGTATCTTGTTCTCCTCTTTTTTCTGCATTTTTACTCTCTCCTAATACTCTCCCCGGTTGATCACCACATCATAGAAGCAGTCCTTCGTCTGGATGGACTCTGCCTCGAATCTGGTGCTTAATTTATGAAATCCTGTTGTCTGCTTCAGCAATGCATATTTATCTTCATCATAAGACTCTGCTATGTAGGTCGCCAGAATGTGGGAATCTACCTGACTGACGATCGGCATCCTGTTATATTCTTCTTCGTAATATTCTACTGCCATCGTAAGAAACAGCTGTGTCAGGAAATAATCCTTTGCCCTGTCATTCTCCGTCCAATAGGTATACAGTAATTCTCTCAGAAGACATAAAATATTGTTATTGGTGCAGCTCTTGATGAACCAGTTGTTCAGCTCCATGATCTCAGGATTGAATCCGAAATAATAGAAGCTGTATAGAAATAATGGCTGCTTATCTATGAATTCCAGCATTTTCGAATCCGTACACAATACCGTAGCATCTATCCAGTAGCCGCCTTTTTCTATCAGCAGCTCTAACCTTAGCAGATCCGAGAAATGCGCATTCCCTATGATGCCCCTTTGCCATTTGTCCATAATGTAATCCGGCATATTCACATACTCACCAAGATTATTCCCGTCGATTACAATGACCTTCTTATCCGGGATATTCTTTCTAAGAGATTCCAGACATCTCTTCACCAGAAGCGGCGCCTCCTCTATCCCCTGCAGCCAGCAGAACCATATCGTATCATTGTTTGCTGCCTTGGGCTGTTTCTCCCAGACAGGACTGGCACTGCATCTGTCCATATATTTTCTTCGAAGCTGCTTGTAATACAGCATGCGGTGTTTTTGTGCCACCATTACATTATATAGAAAAGACAGCTTTTTATTCCTGTATTTTGTTTTCATCATGATGTTGTCATATACAGAACCAAGCAGCATATGGTCTTCGATTTTATATTTTACCTTATCCAGCTTACCCATGTTACTTTATGCCTTTCTCTGATCGGAGAATTTACTTCTGGAGCAATACAGCATTTCTATCATGTGATATTGCTTCCTTCTGATCAGATATCGTATGATACGCTTCCTGCCCTTAAGCTCTACATGTGCCAGAGCCTTTTGAAGCTTCTCCTCCTCACATATGCTCTGCATCAGCTCTTTTTTCCGCTGTGGTGTCAGTTCGCGGTTACAGCTTATCTGCTTCAGGAAGGTATAGGTATGTGTAACATACATCCTCTCGAAGCTGTGTATCTGCGCCTCATTCCTGTCAAATCCTCTGCAATATTCCATTGCTCTGTCGTAGAACAGCGTCAGTCCCTCGAAAATATTGTCGTGGAACCGGGTGAGCAGACTTCCTGAGGATCTCAGAAAATATCTGTAATATACCTTCGGATTAATTGCAATTCTCTCTGCATGGATAAAAACATCCGTTGCAAACAGATTATCCTCATACAGAGAATATCTGGTATCAAAGCATAGTCCATTGTCGCTGATCAGCTTACCTTTGATAAGTTTATTCCACGGTGCATTGAAGAACTCTCTGTCTACTGCCTCGCTCACACACTGTGCGAAGAATTCTTCCCTCGTTCCGCTAAATGCCCTTGAGAATTCATTCGCCTTCTCTTCCTTGCAGTCCACATTGAAATACCAGAAGCCAAACAACACCACATCTGCCCCGCTAGTGATTGCCACGTCAACATTATCCTGTATCACCTCCGGGGTAACTTCATCATCTGCATCAAAGAAGATCAGGTATTCTCCTGTCGCTGCCTTAATTCCCGTATTTCTTGCAGCACTCACGCCACCGTTTTCCTTATGAATCACCCGGAATCTGTCATCTTCCGTGGCTGTCTCATCCAGAATGATTCCCGTCTGGTCAGTGCTTCCATCATCCACATAGATTACTTCCAGATTGGCATATGTCTGCATTTGCAGCTTTATTATGCTGTTCCTTATGTACTTTTCCCCATTATAAACAGGAATAATGATACTCACCCTTGGTTGCATTCTCTATCTCCACTTATTTACTCTTGACCTGATATATTTCGAACCCGTACTGACCTGTGTATTCCTGCCATCTTCCATATACTGACACAGATACAGTGCAAAGATAATATACAGATACTTCAATGTCTGCAGGGAATCTACCCAGTACAGATTTACCATATAACAGCCTGCTCCTACCAGCAGAATCTTATACACCGCTTTACCATCCATGATGCATTTCTTTATCATTCCGCCCAGATGGAAAAGCAGGAAGAACACATACGTAACTAATCCCGGATAGGCATACCTTACATATTCCGCAATATAGAAGTTATCAATAGACTCAATATATGAACCATTGATTTCCGAGGTAAAGGATCTCTTTCGTCCGATTCCCAGTATGGGATTGAGCCATTTTACCTGAAAAATATACTTCAGCTGGTCACGGTAGTTCGAGCTGCTGCTCAATGCCTCCGTATTACCACCAAACAGAACCGAATACTGCGTTCCCAGTATGGAATCCAGAATACTTGCAAACTGTAACAGGATATACTGCGCAATGCCCGTTCTGTAGAATACGACCAGAAATGCTGCGATTCCGGCTACAAGCACGATTCCGGCCAGTATACATTTCTTCTTATTGGTTCCTGAGGACAGTATAAAAAGCAGCAATGTCTCTACAAGGAACACACTAAGCGTCGAACGGGAGCCTGTCAGGAATACATTGATCAGAAGCAACAGAAACAATATCGGCCTGCACAACAGATTGACTTCGTTCTTCCTGTAATCAAAGCAGGAAAGCGGTGCCACAGCGACCAGCAAAAGCCCATAGCCAAGGGAATGGGTACAGGAGCTCATGATCCTGTAATTACCTGACCTGATAAATCTTCCTGTATAGATGCCCTTTATTGTCTCCAGATAGGAGAAGGGTGAACGCCCCATTGCATATTCCACAACTCCAAGTATCGTCATCAGATAAAGGAAGCCCAGCAGATACCGGACGGTCTTCTCCACGCCGAGCACATTCTGAATCACATAGATCAGCAGATAAAAGGACAGTATTTCAAGAAACGGATTCAGAAAAGCATTGATATCAGCCCTCAATACCATGGTGTAGAGCAGTACGAACATATATGGCAGCAGCACCAGCGTCAGTCTGGAATGCAGAATCAGATCTGCAAAGGCAACCTTGCGTTCATCATCATAGATGATCATGAACAGCACCAGTATCAGCATCATTCTAAGCAGTGTAAAATCAAATAACGGCGTAGGAAGTCCGAAATACTGAGGCATGACAAAAAGACTGAACAGGAAGAAAACGACTGTCTTTTCAAATATCTTTTCCTCTCTTGCAGGCTTTATATATTTACTTGTCCGTACTGCGCTCTCTTGTGTCATGGGACATCTCCTTTAATTTCTTACCGCCATCATCAGCTCCACGGGAATCGCTCTGCATTTGTGATAGCATTCCCGATAAAACAGTGTCAGTGGTACAATATTCCATAATTTCTTATTTCGGAGCAGTTCTATCCGAAGTCTGGTCGCTTTGATGTTTTTCTCCAGCAGTGCAAGCTGTGACTTAGAAAGACCATTCTCTCTGGCATATTTCAGGGTAGCCATATGACTGTCCTGCAGATCTGTCAGGTATTTCAGCCTCTTCGTAATATCTCTTACCTTACGCATGGTCACGTTATTGGAATGAAGTCTTCTTCTGAGTGTGTAGGAATGATACATATACAGACCATCCATGCACAGCGCGAGCTTCCATACGAATTCATCATGTGCCCAGCCCTTATACCAGTAAGGCATTGCCCTCTCCAGCAATTGTCTGCGCATACACATGGTACAGCCCTGACAGCCTATGAATATATTTGCCGGTGTAAACTGCATTTTCTCCAGAGACTCATCGTTCCGGATCATCTTCTGTTCCCAGCCCGGTACTGACGGCGCATCCTTGGCACTGACGAAGGAATCGAACTCAGAGCCAAGAAGCAGCATATCAGGATGAGCCTCCATCAGGCCGATCATCCTCTCTGCTCTGTCTGCTATCCAGATATCATCCTGATCGCAGAAAAATACATAATCTCCGTTGGTCAGTCCCACTGCCTTCATGAAATTCGATGCATAACCTAAGTTCTCCTGATTCACCTCGACAGACCAGCTGCTCTCCAGCCCATGCTCTCTGATGTAGTGGCATATTACCTCTACTGTATCGTCCGAAGAGCCATCATCACAGATCCGCACCTCATCCACAGGCATCGTCTGAATCCGTATGGATTCCAGCTGTTCTTCTATGTACTGCGCTCCATTATAGGTTGCCATTGCTACAGATATTTTCATTCCATCAGCCTTTCATTATCTTTCCAAGGATTCTTCCTATGCACCTGCTGTTATGACGGTTTACAATCTTAATGTAACTTCCTGTTTTTCCATGGAAATATGGGTTCTTCTTATAAAACGGGAAGTTCTCATGAATAAAAGCGAATGTCTTATCCAGCAGCTTCGTCTCCAGCTCCTTATCCGTCACTCTTCCGATACGGCTTAGAGAGCTGCATAGACAGATCTTAACGCAGAAGTATTCAAGCTCAGCAGCATATTCCTCATAAAAGCCATTTCCCCGGTAAAAGTCCAGAATATTCTGTAACACCTGAAATATATTCCCGACCTTTCTGCTCTTATTCGCATTCATGGTAGAGGTCTCTCTCAGGAAATAATATACACAAGCTCTGTCCAGATAAGAAGCTTTCTTCACATAAGGTATCGTCTTGATATAAAAGGCAGTGTCTTCGTATATCAGCCCCTCTGGAAAATCCACACCATTATGCAATAGTATCTCTCTTCGATATAATTTGTTCCAGGGCGATACCTGAGGATCAATCAGCATATCCTTCTGCCCTGTATATTCCCGGATACGGCCTCTGGTCTTCAGCTCCCTGATGCCATCTTTTGTCTCCTGCAGATAGTGGTAGTTACATTCCACCATGTCACAGTCCTTCTCTTTTGCAAGCTCATACATCTGTCGGAACATGTCTGCATCTACATAATCATCCGAATCAGCGAAGCCTACATATTCTCCATGGCTTCTGCGTATCCCCATATTCCTTGCTGTTGCCTGGCCTCCATTCACTTTATGGAATACCCTGACCCTTGGATCCTTCTGTTCATACTCTCCCAGAATGGCAGCCGAACCATCCGTAGAACCATCATTGACTGCAATGATCTCAATGTCTTTCAGTGTCTGTCCCACAAGTGCATCCATACACCGTCTTAAATATGCCGAGGTATTATAGACCGGTACTATGATACTTACTTTTGTCATATGCCCCTAATCCTTTTTGTATTCTTTGCCATATAATTTGTAGTTATAATCCGGCGATTTCTGTGAAATCCCATTATAGATAAATCCACTGATATCCGCATCCAGACTCTCCAGTCTGCGCACGATCATCTCAATCCTCTCAATCCTAGTCAAATTCTCTCGGATCACCAACACATATGTGGTTGCGACCTGTGCCAGACAGAGTGCATCCGATACGATACCAAGGGACGGGAAATCCACGAAAATGGCATCATATTCCTTCTGGCTGTCCTGCAATAACTGATACCATCTCTCACTTACCAGCAATTCAGAAGGATTGGGCGGCATAGTACCGGAAGGTATGATATCCAGATTCTTCTCAAAGGCAATCTTGGCAGGCTTATCCGCAATCTCAGCCAGATATTCACTCAATCCGTCCGTGTCATTCCATTGAGCATCCTGCAGAAATTCCTTCATACTGCTGTTTCTCATATCCGCATCAATGAGAAGTACCTTCTTATTCATCTGCGCATAGGAAACTGCCATATTGAACGCACTCGTCGTCTTACCCTCATGACAATCTGCACTTGTTACCGCATAGATTGGGCATTTCTCACCCTTCTTTGTAAAAAGCAGACCTACCCTGATATTACTGTAGGCTTCTTTTAGTCCGAAATTACTGTCCTTGTCCAGACGTACACTCACAGCTTCTGTCTTGTCTTTTGCCTGCTGCTGTGGAACTTCTCCCAGAATAGGAATCGTGAACATATCTTCTATCTCATACTTACGTCTGATCGTTGTATTCAATAATCCCTTGATGACGCACCAGGCTGCTACGATTGCAAATCCTAGCACAGCACCAATCAGCGCATACATCAGAACACTTGTCGAGGTATACGGTTCTGTTGGCAGCTCAGCCGCATCCAGCACCTCGATACCGCCTGATTTTACGATACTGATGATCTCATTCGGTGCCAGATCACCGATCGCATTAGCGATATTCATGGCATTCACCGGATTCTGATCCAGAACGCTTACCTTGAACACTGCGGTATTAGAGACTGCGGCAGCCGTGATTCTCTTCTGCAGAGCCTCCACGGTATACTGCTCAAGCCCTGTGTAATCAATGATCTCACTTAAGAATGTCGCACTGTTGAGGATCTGCATATAGCTGGTCAGCAGACTGTTTGCCTGCGTGATATCCGAACTGCTCAGATTCACTCCCGTATCCGTCACATAATCCGGATTGCTGTATACGTAGAAGCTGATCTGTGCACGATATGTAGATGTCTGTGTCAGTGTTGCATAGCCACCTGTCAGAACCGCACCAATCAGGGCTGCCAGAAGCATGTACAGGAATTTAGACTTAATGATCCATATCAGCTTCTCCAGATGGAAGTTGTTAATGATTGTTTTGAACATAGCAATACCTCTTAATTCTTTCTTAAATATTCGTCGATGATACCGACTATTTTTTCTCTTTGCGAAACATACTTCTCAAAGTGATGTGTTCTGCTCTCTTCTATTTTCTCCAGCAGATCATCCTCTTCTCCACAGCACAGTACATAATTTTTAACAGAAAAAGCATATGCGATCTCCAGTTGATGGTCATCGATATGCTCTCTGTATTTAGCAAGCCGGGGATAGACAATAACCGGCTTGTTGGAATTTATTGCACGAATAATAGAGCCCACACCACTGTGAGCAATCACAATGTCTGCCGCCTCTATCATTTCGTCAAATTCAGTTTTATTCAAAAAATCAATATACTCATATCGCTTTGGTAAATAATCAGAGTATCCTATCTGTGCTATAACCTTGTCTGTAATCTGTCCTTGCTCTATATATTTATCCAGCTGCTTCAATAATCTGTTTAATTGAAATTTCTGTGTTCCCAATGTCACAAAAATCATATTCAGCTCTCTCCAAACTACTATTAACTCTCTCTACTCTCTCAACCAGGAATTAAAATATTCCTCCACCGTATACAGCATTGGGGACTGCATCCAGTAGTTCTCTCCATTGCACGATATATAAATCTGCAACTGCTTTCATCAATTTACCCGTCATGGAGCTGCCATCTACACGGGCAAATGATTCAATATAGATTACTTTCTTCTTTCTGAGCTTGCCAATTACGCAGATTGGAAATGTTGCCAGCGCTCCTGTTGAAATAATACAATCAGGATCCTCTTTCTTCATGATTGTGTCTGCATGCATCCATAATTGCAGGAAATGGAAAAGGAATCCCTTCTCTTTTCTGTTAATCTGCTTCACATAATATACTTTTTCACAGAAATCAAGCTCCTCAAAGCTGCCGCTTTCCGTAAATAAAAAACAGTCATACCCATCCCTGATCTCGCGAAGCCTGGATATCTCCTCCAGATGTCCGCCTGATGATGCAGCAAAACATACCTTTTTGATCATATTCAATTTTCTCCTCTCAATAACTCTCTCTCTTTTTAAGACCGTACTCTGTTTCTTTTATTTTAATGCTCTCTCTATTTTAGTTTACAGTTTATCACAGACTGTACCAGAATTACAAATACATATTTAATATTTTATTCATAATTTTTTTAGTTACTTTTACTAATTTCTTCCGGTTATCACTTTTCTTGAGCCAGCGCGCTTCCATTTTCAAATTTACTACAGTATAATAAAGACAGCAGTGCTTAGTCTGCATTTTTGAAAGGTATGGTAATTAATATGAATAAATACAAACCGATATTTAAGAATTATCAGCTCACCAAATTTTTACAGATAGGCTTTTCCCTGATTCTATTGGTCTTGGATATATTACTTATGGTCCTATATCCTGATTACCGTAATAAATTATCAGAGAATCCTCTATATTTCATTCCCCAGCTGATCATCATCCTTTTCATCATTGGTAATCTTCTGTTTCTGGTTGTGGATCTCACAGCCTTCAGGAAAGCGGTGCAGGAAAGGGATACGCTCAAGCGTGCCGCTTATGTGGATGAACTCACCGGTATGCCAAACCGTCTCAGCTGCGATCTTGTATTTCAGATGTATGGCGGGGAATCTGCGAAAATTGACCATGTTGCATGTGCACTGATTACAATCAGTAATTTATCTGCCACAAATATAGCCCTTGGCAGGGATGCGGGAGACCAGATCCTGATTGATTTCTGTAATATTCTGGAAGAAGTTGGTGACGATTATGGATTTGTCGGAAGAAATGGCGGTAATGAGTTCTTACTGGTCATTGAGAATTGCACAAGGGGACATATGGAATCCTTCTTCAAACAACTGGATACACGTTTGAAACGGTATAACGTACTTGCACTGAACAATCCGATAGAAATCAATTACAAGTATGTCCTCAATGATGACCTGCATGCTGACCGTTTCTCCGCAATTATCACGGCAGCCTATAACCAGTTACATAATGCAGATTTCTAAAACAAATCCCCCTGTTGATGTGGACAAAAGCATCCATCAACAGGGGGATTTCTTATATTCTTCCCGTGGATTCCCTCTCCAGCAATTCTGCTTCATAGGTAATATGCTGGTGGTCCTTCTTCCCGGCTATAATATCAAATAATAGCTTGACCGTAGCCTTGGCAATCTCTTCTACCGGCTGTCTGATCGTCGTAAGGCTCGGAGATATGTATCCTGACACCTCAATTCCATCATACCCGGCCACTGAAACATCCTGTGGCACCTGTCTGCCTGACTCAAGCAGTGCCCTGACAGAACCAATAGCAATGGAATCTGATACTGCATACAAAGCCGTGAAATCCACTCCGGATTCCATTAACCGCTTCGTTGTACGATATCCATTCTCCATAGAAAAATGTCCTATCCCATCTTCGGTCTGGATGACCAGCGCCGGATCAGGCTGTATGCCATGCTTCTTCAAAGAATCTATATATCCTTCCAGACGCAGCTGGCCGATACTCTTCTCGTATGGCTCTGCCACAACAATTGCGATTCTTCTATGCCCAAGACTGATCAGGTAGTCTACCATCTTCATACTTTCCTTATAGTCGTCTACACCGATATTAGAATACTGGTTCTTACTGATATTCTCCGGTATAGAACCGGCTGTACTGAATACAAAAGGCACATTGAGCTTCTTTAACTTCTCTTCTGAATGGGAAAATAAACCACCCAGAAAGATAATGCCGCGAAGTCTCTTTTCCTTTACGATTTTCTGCGCCACATCTACTTCATCTTCATCAAATTCAATATGCTGCAGCTCCATGGAATAGTGCTTCTTCTTACATTCTTCCTCAATTATCTTAATCATATTGGTGAAGAATGGATTGGCAATACCTTTGACAAGCACGGCGATTGCCTTGGCATCCACACGCTTGAGGTTACGTGCGCTGTTATTAGGCACGTAACCATATTCCTTAATGGTATTCATGATTTTCTCTTTGGTTTCAGGATTGATATCCGGGTGATTATTGATCGCACGGGATACAGTACTGACGCCGACTCCACATATTTTAGCAATATCCTTTATAGTCGGTTCAAACACGACTTTCACCTCTTAGTTATTTTTTCTTCTTTATAATTCTACCATAAACCTGTGCTAATTCAAGCATTCTGGCTGCAAGTTGTGGTGTACAGTCAGAAGCCTTCATACGCCACTCCCAGTTGCCGCCCAGAGTGGATGGCGTATTAATCCTGGCTTCGCTGCCAAGCTCCAGATAATCCTGGATTGGGATGATCGCTGTATCCGCAACGCTGGCATATGCCATACGGATCAGGCTGCTGCAGATATCAGAAGTTCTCTTTACTCCTATGTATTTCTTGGCAAAAGCCAAGTCCTTTCTGCTCATGGCAGGAATCCATCCCATTACTGTATCATTATCGTGTGTGCCTGTGTATACAACACAATTCTTTGTATAATTATGTGGCAGATAGTCACTTTCTTCCCTGGAATCAAAGGCAAACTGTAATACCTTCATTCCGGGATATCCTGACTTCTTCACAAGCTTGAGAACGCTTGGTGTGAGGAATCCCAAGTCTTCTGCGATAACTTCACGGTTGCCCAGTGCCTTCTTCATGGCTGCAAAGAGTGCATAACCGGGACCCTTCTCCCAACGTCCAAACTCTGCTGTCGGATCACCATAAGGGATAGCCCAGTATTCATCAAAGCCCCTGAAATGGTCAATTCTTACCACGTCATAGATAGTGAAGCAGTACTCCAGTCTGCGAATCCACCATGCAAAACCTGTCTTTTCATGATAATCCCAGCGATACAGAGGATTGCCCCATAACTGACCTGTTGCTGAGAAAGCATCGGGAGGGCAGCCTGCTACAGCTGTAGGGATATTCTCCTCATCAAGCTGGAACAATTCCGGATTCGCCCAGGTATCAGCACTGTCAAAAGCAACATAGATAGGAATATCACCAATGATCTGAATACCCTTCTTATTGGCATATGCCTTCAGCTGTGCCCACTGTGTTGCGAACAGATACTGAAGATAGCTGTAAAAAGCAATATCATCTTTTAACAGCTCTTCATAATGTGCCATTGCAGAAGGTCTTCTGAGTCTGATATCCTCATCCCACTCAATCCATGCAATTCCACCCAGGGAATCCTTGATTGCCATATACATCGCATAGTCTTTTAGCCATGCAGCATTGTCAGCAACAAATTTCTGATACTTCTCATCCTGATCCACATCAGCTCCGGCAAAAGCCTTACGAAGCAGTGCAAAACGTGTATTGTAGATTTTCTCATAGTTGATATAGTCCGGATTATCACCATAATCAGCAGCTTCGCACTCCTCTTCTGTCAATAACCCGTCTTCAATCAGGGCATCCAGACTGATATAATAAGGATTGCCTGCAAAGGTCGAGAAGGACTGGTAAGGAGAGTCTCCATATCCCGTCGGTCCCAGGGGCAGAATCTGCCACAGAGACTGTCCTCCTTGTTCCAAAAAGTCTACAAAGTCATATGCTTCCTTGGAAAAGCCACCGATTCCAAATCTGCTTGGCAGACTTGCTACCGGCATCAATACACCACATTTTCTCATCTCATTATCTCCTTTAAAACTTATTGGTACACAAAGGCTTAACCCTTGACCGCACCAGCTACTACACCCTCAATGATGTGCTTCTGGCACGCAATATAGAATATGATGATTGGAATGATTGCCAATACAATCATTGCCATCATGGCGCCCATATCAATAGCACCATAACCACCTTTCAGATACTGGATTGCAATAGGGATTGTCTTATATTTCTTGATATCCAATACCAGATATGGCAGCAGGTAGTCATTCCATACCCACATAGCCTCCAGTATGGCAACGGAAATAGCTGTCGGCTTCATGACAGGGAATACAATCTTAAAATATGTCTGTAATGGATTACATCCATCAATCATGGCAGATTCTTCGATTTCCAGTGGAATAGACTTCACGAAACCGCAGAACATAAATACTGCAAGACCTGCACCAAATCCCAGATATACAATGATGATTCCTACAGGATTTCCTAAATGTAGTATATCAGCGATTTTGGATAAAGTAAACATTACCATCTGAAAAGGTACAATCATGGAAAATGCAAAAAGGTAATACATACCAGATGTTATTTTACTTTTTACTCTGGTAATATACCATGCACACATGGAAGTACACAGAATGATAACTGCTACAGAACCTACCGTAATAAACAGTGAATAGGCAAAGGAATGCAGGAAATCAATCTTCTGCATACCACTTGCATAGTTCTCCAATCCTACGAAGGATTTCGCATCCGGGAGAGAGAATGGACGGTTGCTGATGAAAATCTTTTTCTTAAAGGAATTCATCAATACTATAATAATAGGCATGACATATACAATTGATAAAAGGGAAAAGAACAATGTAAGCAGCCAGCCATGCTTTGCTTTTCTAACTGTGCTCATTATGCCTGCACCTCCTTGCTTCTGGTCATTCTAAGCTGAACAATTGCAATCAATGCGACTGCCAGGAAGAATATAACTGCCTTTGCCTGACCGACACCTTCCCAGCCGGCTCTGCCGTAGAAAGTATTATAAATATTCAAAGCAAGCATTTCTGATTTATTAGACGGCTCGCCGGCTGTCAGTGCCAGGTTCTGGTCATATAATTTAAAGGAATTGGTTAATGTCAGGAAGGAACATATCGTAATGGACGGCATGACCATAGGTAATGTCACGTGTCTCAGTAATTGTCTGTTATTAGCGCCGTCAATTTTAGCGGCTTCAATCAATTCTCCGGGAATATTCTGGATACCTGCAATGTAAATGATCATCATATATCCAATCTGCTGCCAGTTCATCAGGATAACCAGTCCCCAGAATCCATAAGCGGAATTATAAGTAAGTGTTCTCTCAAAATGTAATAAAATACCGTTCAATATCAACTGCCAGATATATCCAAGGATGATTCCTCCGATCAGATTTGGCATAAAGAATACGGTTCTGAATATGTTAGTACCTTTGATGCCTTTGGTCAGTAACATTGCTACTGCAAAAGCCAGTACGTTAATTGTGATCACTGATACTACAGTAAAAAGTGAAGTATACCAGAGAGCGTGGATAAATGTAGCATCGCCCCATATTCTGATATAATTCTTGAATCCTACAAAGGTAGCATCCGTAACAGTCGTAAATTCACAGAAAGATAAATAAACTCCTAATACGAATGGAATGATAAATCCTATCGTGAATGCCGCAAATGTCGGTAATGCAAAGATAGGAAAATATTTTTTAATCGCTTTCTCCATAATAATCCCCATGCCTTTCTGGTATCTGCCATACATTGAAAAGAAGTGGACAGTAAGTATCCGCTGCCCACTTCCTGCCAGCATGAATGCATTACATACATTCATGGTCACTCTGTGTTAATGTCCGCTGCTTAGTTGTTAGCTGCTGCGTACTCAGTTGCCCATCCGTCAACGAATGCTGTTACAACTGCGTCCCAGTCGCCTGTACCCTGAGCATACTCTAATAATGCACTGCCTACACCGTTCTTCCACTCTTCAGAAGGCATTGTTGTAAATGTCCATGCTACAGAAGTCTTGCCTGCAGATACATAGTCATTTGCAATGTTGATCAGAGGGTTGGTTGCAGGATAGTTGTCAAATGCCTTGAACGGGCAAACAAATCCCATATCCTGTGAAAGTGCATTGCAGCCTTCATCAGATGTTACTACCCAGTTGAGGAAATCCAGTGTTGCCTGGATATCTTCAGGTGCTGCGTTCTTGTTTACACACCAGTAGTTCTCACTACCTGTACAAAGTCCCTGATTCTCTTCACCTTCTGCTCCGATGTAGATAGGAAGCATTCCAAGAGATTCATCAGACATACCGTTGCTGCTCAGATCTGAGTAAGCCCATGTACCATTCTGATAGAATACTGCTTCACCAAGTGCGAATTCTGCTGTTGCATCTTCACCTGTCTTGCTGGAAAGTACTGTAGGAGCACATGTGGAATCTGTAATGTATAAATCCCAGATAGCCTTGTAGTTATCAAGATATGTACCCTTGATCGCATCTGTAGAGCTGATGCCGTCTGCCTTGTATTCATAGTAGATAGGAAGGTTAGCAAGGTGTGTCTTGAATCTCCAGTCAGAGCTTGAATCCATACCTGCTGAGGTGAAGGCACCCTTTACTCCAAGATCATCCTTATTCTCCTGAATGCTGTCTGCTACTGCCTTTAACTTATCAAAGGAGTTGATCTCGTCTACGCTCTTAACTACTGCGTAATCCTTTGTAAAATAATCATTTAAAATGTCTGCGTTGTAGATGATACCATAAGTCTCTACTACGTATGCGATACCAAGTGTAGCATCGCCATCCTTCAATGCGAAGTCATCACTCTTCAGCTGTCCATATACATCAGAACCTGACAGATCATAGCAGTAATCCTTCCATGTTGCCAGACCTACCGGACCATTTACCTGGAAAAGTGTAGGTGCGTCTGTCTTGGCAATCTCTGACTTTAATGTAGATTCATAAGTACCGGAAGCTGCTGTCTCTACATCTACCTGTACTCCTGTCTCCTCTGTATATTTCGCTGCAAGGTTCTTCCAGTCATCTGCCTGCTCAGGCTTGAAGTTCAAATAATATACCTTACCTGTTCCTGTTGACTCTGCAACAGCTGCCTCTGTGGATGCTGCTTCCGTAGATGCTGCTTCTGTTGCAGCTGCAGTTGTTTCCTTCTGATCTGCTGTTGTCTGTGTTGTACTTGTCTCTGCGCTGCTTCCACATCCTGCAAGCATTGATACAACCATTGTGGTTCCGAGTAATGCACTTAATAATTTCTTTCTCATAAAAATACCTCTTTCCTTCTTAGTGTTGAACCCCTTGCGAAAACGTTGTCGGTATCGGTATCGGTAACGTTTCCGATTTGCAAGATTATAATATCATTATGCCGAATAAATTACAAGTGCAAAATGCATTTTTGTTAAAAGTATAAAGTTACGTGTGCTGATATTGTACACTATGCACAATAAATATACTCTTTGGTTTCTGCGTATTCCACACAAAAAGGGCATCCTGTCGGATGCCCCTTGAAAATCTACTTCGGAATCACGTGTATGATTCCAATATGTCCTTGAAATGCCGGTCCAAAAATATGCTCCGGAAGATGCTGTGTCATCATGCCATCCCATGAAGCATGCAGATGACCTGCTAATACCTGTTCCACTACCGTATCTTCACTGTATAATAAATTCAGATATTTCTGTGTGACATCATTGGGTTTATAATGTTCACTATCCGCACTCCAGTAATAGATCTGATTACGTACCTGCATGGACAACTGTGCAAGAGAGTCATCCACCCGGGACTCATAAGGAACATGGGTTGCCATAATGACCGGCTTGTCCCTGCTGTATACCTCTGCCACCATATTATAATAATACTCCGGCATGTCTTTTGTGGAATTATCTATTCCCAGAACGATGAAATCTCCCATATCCCAGAATTTGTGCGACATCTCATCCCCATCTATGGTCTTGTGCAGGGCACGACTGTCTTCTTCTGTGAAAAAGACTCCGCCATAGTACACTCCATAGTCATGGTCTGCTCTTACATACATATACGGAATATGCAGCTGATCCAATCCTTCCTTGATTGTCTTTACATTGGAGTTACTGCAGTAATCCATCATGTCACCACCAAAGATGGCGCCGTCATAATCACCGCAGTTAATGAACCTGACAATCTCCGGCCACAGCTCTTCAGCGTGTACGCCATCCTCTGTAATCGCCAGTTCCTCATATCTTTTATCAATGGCATCCAGATATTCTGGACGCGCATCTCCATTCCTGTCACCTGCTTCATGGTCGGTGACAAGGTGAAGATCACTTACCCACACGAAGGTATATTCCCTGTCAAGTCCTTCTATGGCAACATTAACCTCCTCCGTGGTAAAATCATACTCCGGCTGTGGATATGTGATTATTTCCGTCTCTTCCTCTGTCTCTTCCTGCGTCGTTTCTTCCTGACTCTGTGATGATTCAGGCTCCTTCGATATTTCTTCAAAGGTAATCTCTTCTTTTGTATCCTGTGACTTTGATCTGCGCGTGATCATAATGATACCGGACAGAATGACTGCAAGCAGGACACAGGCCAGCACCACTATGATCTTCTTTATATTACTTTTCTTCATACTACTGTGTTACAAATGTGACATTTGCCATGCGGTCACGAATCCACTGACGGTTCTCAGGAGTTACACCATTGGTAGAGCCATCCTCCATATCACCTGAATACTCACCGAAATCATTGAAATACCAGAAATGTTCCAGTGGAATATCCTGTCCAATAACGATGCCCTGCGTCTGTGAAAGCTGATTTACGATATCATCATAGGCCTGTGAAACTTCTGAGCAGTCTTCACCCGCATCATTCATATAGCTGATATAGTAATTGATCATCATAGGATTATAATCCATTGTTTCAATCATGCCACCGATCTTGATTGCTGCGCCCTTGGTCGTAATCGTACCACTCGCAAGCTCTGACTCAATCTGCTTCTGTATCCACCAGGAAAGTGCATATGCATAACGAAGTCTAAGCGGATTATCCAGATCAGAATTATCAAACATATTATCCGGTGTTTCTGACATAAGATTCCAGCACTCTGTTCTTGACCACATTTGTCCTTTTGTGAATTCATCAAAGGCAGCTACGATCCTATCTGTATAGGACTTGATAAATTCATCTTTTGCTGAAGTCAGGGAAGAATAATCCACTTCATATCCCTTAGCAGCCAGATCATCTCCCAATGCTGCCGCATCATCCATCTCGATCAGAATCTGCTTATAGATAGCACCTGAAAGAGTAGATGCACTTAGCATATCCTTATGTCTTACAATCGCTGTAATATAAGAAATATACGCATCATTGATCCTGTCCACTGCCAGACTGATATCTCCTGCTTCTTCTGCCTTGGATGCATATTCCTGGATTGCAGTATTCAGATTATTCATGCCATCTACGATTTCTGCATCAACAGCAATCTGCCCTTTACCTGTCTCTGCCAGTGTATCTGCCTCTGCAAAAAGCTCATCAGCATCTATTGTGCTTGTCTCTGCCTCAGTTGTAGCTTCTGTGCTCTCTTCCTCATCTATTGTCTTCTCTGTCGCTGTGTTACCAAAAGGCAGACTGATTGTGCCATTCCATACCAGGAAGCATACGATACCGGAAGCAATAACCAGAACTGCAAGAACCACTACTACAATAATCAGAGCCGGGCTGGCCTTCTCGTCATCCTTAGGCATGGCTGGCTTAGGCTGCTTGTTGGACGCCGGAGCCGGCTTTGGTTGTGCCGGCGCTGGTTTTACCGGTGCTGCTGCCTTTGGCTGTGGTGCCGGAGTTGGCTGTACTGGCGTTACTGCCTTTGGCTGCGGTGTTGGTGCCGGCTGAACCGGCGTTGCTGCCTTTGGCTGCGGTGTTTGAGTTGGCTGTACTGGCGTTGGTGCTGGCTTGGGCGCTTCTACTGTTGGCTGTACCGGCGCTGGCTGTGCTACCGGTGTACCGCACTTAGTACAGAATCTTGCACCCGGTTTAATGGGCGCACCACATTTTACACATACCTTATCCTGCTGCGCCTGTGACTGTACGGGCTGCTGTGGAGCTGCCGGCTTCATTTTAGCCAGCTCTTCTGCAAGATTACATCCGCATTTGGTACAAAACTTGGCATTATCCTTAATTTCACTTTGACACTTTGGACACTTCATCTCATTCTCTCCTCATCTTTTTATTCAAACATTTGCGTACCATACCCCATTCCTTTGCACGTCTTTTATGCAAAATAGGCTTGTCTCTGCGCTCATGCCTGTTTCCTTTAATCAATTATCGCTATTCATATTCTTCGGCTGTCTCAATATAATGCTCGTAGCTGTTCTGCGTTACCCGATAGACAATCAGGCTTCCCAATACCAGAGTTTCAAGCAGTACCAGTACAGCAATCACGATTATAATTATTTTTTTCGTTTTATTAAACATCTCATCCTCCTGTTTAAAACAGCGGATAGTTCATTTCTATCAGTGTATTATTTTTGCTCTCCTGCGTCAGATAGATCCCTGAAAGGCCGCACCAGCCGTCTGCCTGCTCATCATGTTCTGCATTTGCAATATCAATGACCTGACAGGCAGTACTGCTGCTTCCGGTTCTTCTTCCTATCGTATCGGACTGGAGTATCGTAATCCCTTCCTCAAGCTCCGGCCTTTCTTTCAGCAGCGAATTATTCTGTAAGGAAGCACTAAACTGTCTTCTCTGCGCTACACTATATGTATGCAGCAGCTGCCCTGCTGCAGCAGAATAATATCCGTTTTCCTGCAAATATTGTTTCACAGCGTAGGACTGTAAGGCTCTTACATCAAACCATGTATTTGCGTTCCATGTATTATAACACGTCATATCCTCGTAGGCAACTGTTGAAGCCTTTACATTTTCAAAAGTAAGATACAGCGGATTGCTCTTTCCCATGGAATGCAGCGCCATAATATATGGGCATTTATAATTCGTCAGCCTGCAGTTCTTCATAATGAACTGTGCATCACCATCCAGCTCGGGATTCGAATTATTATGAAGGTAGATGCAGCCTCCCTGTCCATTTGCGATCAGCTCACGGCCATAGGAATAATCCTGATCTATATGAATGGCATAACCCGGAAAGGTATCCTGCCATTCATATACCGTGTTTTCATTGAGGCTGACCGGCTGAATATATTCTCCACTGAGATTTCTGCCGTATATGGTAAGATTGCTCACCATCCCTGCGCCTATCGTAAGCGGGATATTATGATAATTCTCCGCACTTGCCATGATGATGCATTTCTCACGGTTCGTTCCTATCAGCCTGATCGTCTTATCTGTCACCGTGACAGATTCATTATAGACTCCGGGAGTAATGATCAGAACAGCACCATCCTCCACCTGATTGACTCCATCCTGTATGGAAGTGAAATCACCGGTGCCATCCTGTCTGACATAATATATTTTATCTTCCTGTGCATTCACCCTCATGCCGCTGATACAGCAGATCATAAAAAGCATTGCACATATGTATCGCATTTTTCTCATTCGCATATTTATCTGTATCCCATGCTTCTCTGATAACTGATCAGTAAATCCAGATTGTGCTTCTCATATTCATTCAGAACGCTGTCGTCGAAGTCGGAAGATGGCTGATACCAGTTAAAGGCCTGGAAATACTCATTTAATGCCTGATCACTGAAAATCTTGCCATGTCTTGCAAAAATTTCATAGACTGCTAATTTCACTTCGTACTGTGAAAGATAATCAATATCTGCTCTTGTCAGCTCAGTTGAATTACTGTACTCAAGAATATATCCGTTTCCGGATTGATGTCTGATTGTAGCATCCATGACATTTCTGCCAAGCAGCGCATTGTAATAATCCCAGAATTCCAGTACCTGGCTGTTATTGCCTGTATTTGCAAGGTTCGTATTGATATACTGCAGAATAGTCTCCGCATCAGTTCCTGCATTATTAAAAGCCGTTATTTTGGCGATCACAAAGGTGGAATAAGCACTTTCTCTGCTCTTTTCCAGCTCTTCCGGCGTGATAATTCCCTCATCTGCATACTCCTGCAGCTTCGCTGCTGCATCATTCAAACCGCTTTCATCAAGCTTGGCAGCTGCAGCGGAGATTGCATCATTCATAAGATATTCTGCATGAGCATGCTTCATTTCATCACGTTTATCTGTAAGCTTCTGCATATCTATATACGCTGACGCCAGACTGTTGGACTGCAGCTGGTTATACATATCCTCTTCTTCTGCAATCTGTGAAAATACAGCGTCATAATCATTGGAATTCCTGCTGTCTGCAACCTTGCTCTCAAAATCAGAATACTGCGCTTCCAATGCCTGCTGCAGAATCTGTGAGTACTGTTCCTTCATTGCATCCGGCAGATCGGCAGTTTCTGAAAGCGTAACGATCTGATTGATCACTTCATCATATCGTCCTTCTGAAAGCAGCTGATTGTATTCTGAGCCTTCTTCTGTCGTTTCTGTTGTACTCTCTGAAGAAGCCTCTGTCGTAGCTTCTGTCTGGTCATTGTCAGAAGCCGCCTCTTTTGCGGACATCTGTCCAAACAGTATGAAAGCAGCAACAGCCAATCCTATTATAAGAACACATCCGACGATAATAAGTGCTATCGTTCCACCATTGCCTCCCTTCTTCTTTTCAGGTGTGGCAGCCTGTGCCTGACCAAAGGCTCTTGCAAAAGCCTTCATTGCCTGAAAACGTTCCTTTGCAGAAAGCTTCATACCCATCATCAATGCACTTTCTGTGCTGGTCGGTATCTCTACTCCCAGAGCAGATGGCTTCTGAAGCATATCCTGACTCATTCTCCTGTAAGCCTCCTGTGGAGCCGCACCTGTAATACATCTGTATATACTTGCACACAGAGCATAAACATCTGCTGACATACTGACTGGCTGCTGTGTCTGGAACATCTCGGCAGCTGCATATGCATCAGACTTTAGCGATACCTTTCCCTGTACATACCCAAAGCCTGTCAGCTTCAGACTTCCGGCATTACTGAAAATCAGGTTGTCCGGTGAAATATTACCATGTATAAAGCCCATTTCCTGTAAACGAGCAAAATCAGCGAGGAGAGGCTGTATCAAAACCTGTATTCTTCCTACCGGGAATCTGTTCTTATTCTGTGTCAGATATGCATCCAGACTGATTCCCTCCACATATTCCATAATTGTATACACAGTGCCATTTTCTTCAAGTAATTCATATACCTGTGTCACTGCCTGTCCCGGATTGGCAAGAAGAATCTTTGCACCTGCGATATATTTCTGCTTCTCCTGTTCAAAAACGTCTGCTGCATTGATGATACTTCCATCTGCCGCTCTTTCACAGCAATCCTGCGGCATAAATTCTCTGATAATCACCTTCTGTGCAGTCTGCACTGCAGTACCTGCATAGGTGATTCCTACCGGATTTCCTCCCAATGCGGCAGTGATCTGATATTTTCCCCCAATGATCACACCACTGTTTAACAACCGTATACTCATATCCTTTTCTCCTCATAAATAAGAGGGAAATATAAGTATTTCCCTCCCATACATAGCCTGCCATTTTTTTTAAAAAAGATCAATTAAATAATCAAAGTCGCTTAATTCATCTGTAATATCGTCTACCAGATCGTAAAGATCGTCTGCATCAGCATTACCGATATCGAATTCGTCTCCTGAGAACTTCTGCAGCTTAGCACCTCTGGTAAAAGCAAAATCCATATCAGGGATATCATACTGACCATCAATAGACAGATTCAGTGTCCTGCCTTCCTTGTACAGCTTACCGCTGAGTACCTCGCCATCTACCTCAATCTTATACTTGCCGCTTTCGTAGTTATACTCGAAGCTGCCAATATCATATGCATCGGTTCCATATTTCTCTCTAAGCTTGAATTTCTCTTTTGTTCCATCATCAGAGCCTTTCATGGAGATTCTGTAGGAACCGCTCTTAAATGTGATATTCTGTAATCTGTAGTCTCCACCTTCAAAGCACAGCTGGAGATCATCCTCAAAATCCTCATCTTCTACGACGATAGCTGCAAGCTGATTCTTATAGATATAGAAGGTAACAACTATATCTTCCATATTATCCAGTTCATCTTCCAGATAGGATAACTCTGATTCGATTTCGCCATAGCTGTCTAATACATCTACTGCTTCTCCTACGGACTGATAATTATCAAGCATTGCCTGATAACTTCCATCAATGATATTCCATATGTTAGCACCGGTAATTGTTGTCGTGTAGCCTTTGCACATAACATCTTTGTCGTTTACAGTGAATTCTTCCTTGGCAGCAGACTGGAATTTCAGGCTCTTTAATTCCTTCATTACAACATTGGTCACGTCCTTCTGTGCCTTGTCAGTATCCTTGCTGCCGGAAACGAGCTGCTCCAGTGAAGAATTGAGCGTATCAATATATTCGTCACCGATCAGATCTACGATATATCCGGAATTTTCCTTTTTATAATTGTATACAAAAAGCTTCTTGGAAAGATCAGGAACCTGGAATTTCAAAGAGTTGGAATCAACACCTGCCAGACCTTCTATAGACTCTCCGCCATATTCAAGCTTGGCTGTTACCTGCTTCTGCTTGCTTGCATTAATAAAAGAACCACCTATCTTTACGCCTTCTGCTTTCGCACTGAACTCTACTGTGAATTCGTCCTCTACCAGACCAAGCATTGGCTCAAGTGTCTCTACGAAATGAGGCATCTTCTTTAATGTATTGTTTGCTGCCAGAAGAACCTTGCCTGATTTGCCAAGGAAAAGTCCTGACTTAATTCCGCCAAATACCAGAAGAACTACAAGTACAACGACGCCTGCTACTGCTCCCACGACAACCGGAACCTTGCTCTTTGGCTTCTGTGTTACAGGCGCTCCTGTCATAGGATCAAAGCCGCCTGTAGGCTGCTCTTCCTTTGCTGCCTGACCGATTGGCTCTCCTGTCATAGGATCAAAGCCGCCTATAGGCTGTTCTTCCTGAGCTGCCTGGCCGATTGGCTCTCCTGTCATAGGGTCAAACTGCACATTTTCTTCATTCTGCTGTTCCTCGATTGGTTCTCCTGTCATGGGATCAAACTGCATAACTTTATCTCCTTGTTTTCTCTATTTCTCATAATTAACTGCTGCTGTTTTCTGCTTTATCACAGCAGCGTTACATATGTAGCGTAATGATTAGTTCAGCGGGCTTCCGCATTTACTGCAGAACTTATAATTTGCCGCATTCTGGGCACCGCAATTTGCACAATATCTGATATTTACTGTCATGGACTGATTACCCAGTATCTGCTTCTCCTGAACTGCAAGCTGTTCAATCGCTGCCTTCTGCTGCTCGATCTCCTCATACTTGCCCCGAATCTGCCCGATCATCCCAGCTACTTCCTCTTCATAGCTCTCACCAGCCACAGATTTAGCATATACAGTCTCTCCAATGTTCTGTTTTAAGATCTGAATTTCTTTTTCCAGAGTCGAAATATAAGTTTTACATTTTGACTCCTCCATAAAACTGTTGGTCTTTACATTAATTGTGGTAATTCCCTTAGAAATGGATTCTTTTAATGAAACCATAATTCCTCCTCATAATTGTACATTTCTTTATTTATCCTCAATTCAGGTGTAAAACTGAATGAGCTTTCTCACATGTCATTAACTGACAATTCTGAAAATAGCACTTGTATATATAATAACATTGTTGTTTTTACCATACAAGTGTTTAAGTTTAGAAAAATTTAAGATTGCGTTTTGATTTTATTTATGATTTCATCAAAAAGCATACAATACGTCTTGCCTGTATAATGGATTTCATCCTGAAAATCATCATGCTCCAGAAACCAGTCATAGTAATCAAAATAATTCTCCGGGAAGGCTTCTTTGATCTGTTTGTTAAAAGCCTTGATGCTCTCATTGTCTCTTGGAACATCCGGGTGCTTCTCTTTCCATGCCTTTTCATCCAGTGGCGGAATGGATACCATATACACATGATACCGGCTGAAGGTGTCATTTATCCACTTCTCATAATTATCTATATACTGGACGGCTATATCCGGCATGGTGACCATGCTCGTTCCATGTATACTGATAATATTCCAGTCCCCTATCTGCGGATGCTCTTCTATAATAGTCTGTATCTGCGCCGTACCATCTCCCTTAAGCCATTCAAAGGTTCCCATGACAGGGTCAAGACCTGTGTGGACAAAGAATAAATTCTCATTATAGACAACGCCCTCCACAGCAGAGCCATATACACCATAGCCAAGCCCATCCGTCACAACGACATGGCTGTCACCTATGATAATATATCCGTCCTGCTTTGCTTCTTCTCTTGTCTCTGACACCGTTTCCTCTTGGGTTGTCTCAGCCGTTGTCGTTTCGACAGCAGCCTGTGTGCTTTCCTCTTCGGAGCTCTCTGTCGTTTCCTGTGACTCCTGTATTTGGGACTTCCTGCTCAATCTGAAAGTCATGACAACCAGAATCAGCAGTACTGCTGCCAGTATGCCAAGTAACACCAGCATCCCTGTATTTTTCTTTGGTTTCCTGCATTTCATTATATTTTCCCTCCTAATAAGATTTGAAGTATTTATTTACCTGACTCTTTCTCTATGCTATCATTTATGTATCATAATATATTTTCGAGGTGGGTTATGTATCGTATAAAGAATATATTGCAAAAACTAACGGCATTGGTTCTTCTGCCGGTTCTGTGCAGCCAGCCGGCATTGCAGGTATCTGCTGCCTCCAACGGTTATTCCTATCTGTTGATGCCTACACAGATTACCAAAATCAACAATACCTATTATATTGTAGATTCCAATCATAATCAAATCATTTATTCCGATGATCTCTCCAGAGAGCTTCGCGACTGGAATGTCATGACCAGAAAGTTGAAGGAGCCTCATGCCTTATGCAGTGATGGCGACATTTACATGGTCACCGATACGGAAAATGACCGGATTCTTACATTTGCAAAGGGCTATGACAGCTTCAGACTCCTTCAGACCTTTGAAAATGTCGGTGTCCGTCCTCATTATGTCAGCTATGATCCCGTTGATAAACTGTTCTACGCATGGAGCTCTATGACAGGTGAAATGTATATTTATCAGCGAATCGGTGACTCCCTGTCCCTGCAGCTTCTGGAGATAAAGGCAATCCCTGAGCTGGCGCATTGCTATGTGCGTTCTTTCACAATAGCAGGCGATGTAATCCTGTTCCCGGCCGTGGAGCTGAGCAGTATCATGATGGTCGATAAGTCCACCTTCGAGGTTCTCCAGACCTATCCGGTCTCGCCCGATATCGCAGGAATGGTACAGATCAGTATTGTAGACGGATATTTCTTTCTTACAGTGTCCACCAATCTCCAATATGACCTATCCGCTTCCACCGTATTACGTGCAAGAACACTGGAGGACTTCACCACAGGCAGCTTTGAAAACCTCTATCACCTTTTCGGCAACAACGGTACCCCCTATTTCATATCGTACTTCGACGGTTCCTACTACATGATACACGAAAATGCATCCCCAAATATCTATCGCTTCCATGCCACCGACGGCAGAATATATGATATCAGGGGCTTGTTCTAAATAAAGTACTTACGAAACTAAACTTTAAAAGTAACAGCCGTGCATAATTAACAATTTCACAAGCAGGTGCTTCAGAGCGGTCGGTACTTAGCGGCTGTATTTTAGCCGCTTATGTACCGCTGCCAGCGATGAGCAACGAGAGTGTGCCTGCGGTGAATTGTTAACTATGCACGGCGTCACTTAAAGTAAAGGGGTATAAGGCATGAAAAACGCCTTATACCCTTTTAAGTTATCCCTTAATCCCTCTGGAAAATATCTCTTGTATATACCTTATCTTCTACATCATCCAGACACTTGTCATATCGGTTGGCAATGATTGCCTGGCTCTGCTTCTTGAACTCCTCCAGGTCATTCACAACCCTGCTGCCAAAGAAGGTCTCTCCGTCTTTTAAGGTTGGCTCATAGATAATAACTGTAGCGCCCTTTGCCTTGATACGCTTCATAATACCCTGAATGGAGCTCTGGCGGAAGTTGTCACTGTTACTCTTCATAGTCAGACGATATACGCCCACTACTACTTCTTTCTCTTTTCCTTCTTCCCAGCTGTCATTTGCACCATATGCGCCTGCAATCTCCAATACTCTGTCTGCGATAAAGTCCTTACGGGTGCGGTTGGAATCTACGATTGCTTCGATCAGATTCTCAGGAACATCTGCATAATTGGCAAGTAACTGCTTCGTGTCCTTTGGCAGGCAGTAACCGCCATAACCGAAGCTTGGATTGTTGTAGTGTGTTCCGATACGAGGGTCAAGGCATACACCGTCTATGATCTGCTTCGTATTCAGCCCCTTCATTTCTGCATAGGTATCCAGCTCATTGAAATAGCTGACACGTAATGCCAGATACGTATTGGCAAAAAGCTTCACTGCTTCTGCTTCTGTAAATCCCATGAATAACGTATCAATATCCTCTTTGATTGCGCCCTCCTGAAGTAATTCTGCAAAGGTATGTGCAGCCTTTACCAGTCTTGCGTTCTCCACGTCTGTACCAACAATGATACGGCTTGGATACAGGTTATCATATAAAGCCTTACTCTCACGCAGAAATTCCGGGCTGAAGATAATATTGTCACAGTGGTATTTCTCACGGACAGATGCAGTAAATCCAACTGGAATCGTGGATTTGATGACCATAATCGCTTCTGGATTGTATTCGATTACCAGCTTGATAACTGCTTCTACAGCAGAGGTATCAAAGAAATTCTTCTTACTGTCATAATTTGTCGGTGCTGCAATCACAACAAAGTCTGCATCAGAATATGCTTCCCTGGCATCCAGTGTTGCTTTCAGATCCAGCTCCTTCTCTGTCAGATATTTCTCAATATATTCATCCTGAATTGGAGACTTTCTTTTGTTAAGCATCTCTACCTTCTCAGGAATAATGTCTACAGCTGTTACCTGATGATGCTGGCTCAACAGTGTTGCAATAGAAAGTCCTACATAGCCAGTACCGGCAACTGCAATTTTCAAGTCTTTAAATTCTCTCATGGTGTTCTCCTTCTTATTTATAAAACCTTGCATACCACTCTGCAAAATGTCTCAGTCCTTCACGCAGGCTTGTGGTCGGTCTATAGCCATAATCGCGTTCTAATGCTGACGTATCTGCATACGTCACAGGCACATCTCCTGCCTGCATGGGTACAAGTTCCTTATGTGCTTCAAAGTCATAATCCTCTGGCAGCACACCTGCCCGTATCAGTTCTTCCTGCAATATCTGCACAAAATCCAACAGCTTCTCCGGATTCTGATTACCGATATTGTAGACTGCATAAGGCGGTATCGGCAAGCCATCTTCTCCATTCTCACGTTTTGGTGCTCCCTGCATGACACGAACCACACCCTCTACAATATCGTCAATATAGGTAAAATCTCTCTTACAATTTCCGTAATTAAAGATCTGTATTTTCTCACCTTTTAACAGCTTATCCGTAAAGCCGAAATATGCCATATCCGGTCTTCCTGCAGGTCCATATACCGTAAAGAAACGCAGTCCCGTGGATGGAATATTATAGAGCTTGGAATAGGCATGTGCCATCAGTTCATTAGATTTCTTCGTTGCAGCATAGAGACTGACCGGGTTATCCACCTTGTCTTCCGTGCTGTATGGCACTTTCTTATTAGAGCCATATACGGAAGAACTGGAGGCATATACCAGGTGCTCTACAGGAGTATTCCCTTCATCATAGGAATGTCTGCAAGCCTCCAGAATATGATAAAAGCCAATCAGATTTGCTTCTATATAGGCATCTGGATTCGTAATGGAATAGCGAACCCCCGCCTGTGCTCCCAGATTTACAACGATCTGTGGCTGGTATTGACCAAAAATTGAATCAATCGCAGCCCTGTCTGCCAGATTGCCTTTTATAAAATAAAACTGCTCATACTGATTCAGTTCTGCCAGTCTGGCTTCTTTTAAAGATACATCATAATAGGCACTCATGTTATCCAGACCGATAACTTTTACACCCTCTACTTCTTTCAAAAGGCGCTTAGCCAGATTGGAACCGATAAACCCCGCCACACCGGTAATAAAAACGCATTTATTTTTCAAGTCAATTTTTTCTTTATTTTCCAACATATAGTAAACTCCTCAAAAACAAACAACTAGTATAGTGTTTTCTAAATAACTGAACCATTTACGCAGAATATTTTTCAGAAAGTGCATGTCAAAAAACGTAGGCGTAGCGGGCTACGCTGAGGATTTTTGGCATGTGCTATCGGGAAAATAGGCAAGTACTATGGTTTAGTTAATTTAAAAACGCTATACTAGCCTGTATACAGATTATACATCATAAATCCATATATAGGCTAGTTATATTTTACTATATATCAGGTGAATTACAACCTTTTTTAATTTTCTGCCCTGCTGACTGCTGCTTTCATCTCTTTAATGTATTCACATACAGGAGCAATACAGTCTTTACCATACCTGGCAACAAGATTTACAATGGCACTGCCTACAATAGCTCCATCTGCCTTAGCTGCCATTTCATATGCCTGCTGTGGTGTGGAAATACCAAAGCCAATGGCACAGGGGATGTCTGATACCTGTTTCACCTGCTCAACCATAGCATGGATATCTGTTGTAATCTGGCTTCTCACACCCGTTACTCCCAATGAAGATACGCAATACAGGAAACCTTTTGCCTGCTTTGCAATCATATGGATACGCTCTTTGGAAGTCGGGGCGATCATGGATATCAGATCTACGCCTGCTGCCTCGCATGCGCCACTGACTTCATCATTTTCCTCAAAAGGCACATCAGGAATGATCACGCCATCAATTCCACACTCTGCGCACTTCTTCATAAAACGCTCTGTCCCATAGGTATACACCGGATTCATGTAAGTCATGAATACAAGAGGGACATCTGTCTCCTTGCGGACTTCTTTTACCATATCAAATAAATCATCTGTCGTAGTACCTGCGCTTAATGCACGCACATCTGCTTCCTGGATTACCACGCCCTCTGCAATAGGATCTGAAAAAGGAATTCCTATCTCTATCAGGTCTGCTCCGGCTTTTGCCATCTCCGGTATCAGCTTCTTTGTGGTTTCCACATCAGGGTCTCCCCCTGTTACAAAGGCAATGAATGCCTTCTGATTATCAAATGCTTTCTGTATTCTAGTCAAAGATCTCTACCCCCCTGTATCTGGCGATTGCGGCTACATCCTTATCTCCGCGTCCTGAAATGTTAATTACAATGATCTTGTCTTTATCCATGGTCGGTGCAAGCTTCTTACCATATGCTACTGCATGGGCACTCTCGATTGCAGGAATGATGCCCTCTGTTCTTGACAAATATTCAAAAGCCTCTACCGCTTCTTCATCCGTAATCGGAACATACTGTGCTCTGCCTGTTTCGTAAAGATTAACATGCTCTGGTCCGATTCCCGGATAATCCAGTCCGGCAGAGATAGAATATACCGGTGCGATCTGTCCATATTCATTCTGGCAGAAATAAGACTTCATACCATGGAAGATTCCGATGCTTCCGTTTGCGATTGTTGCTGCATTCTTCGGATTGTTTACGCCAAGTCCTGCCGCCTCACATCCGATTAATCTGACACTCGTGTCAGGAATGAATTCATAAAAGGCGCCCATTGCATTGCTGCCGCCACCTACACAGGCAATTACAGCATCCGGTAATCTGCCTTCTGCTTCCTGCAACTGCTCTTTGATCTCCTCTCCGATAATCTTCTGGAAATCACGAACAATCATCGGAAAAGGATGAGGTCCCATAACAGAACCAAGTACATACAATGTATCATCCATTCTGGAAGCCCATTCACGCATGGTCTCATTGACAGCGTCTTTCAGTGTCATTGTTCCTGAAGTAACGGGATGTACTTTTGCTCCCAGAAGCTCCATTCTATAGCAGTTGAGCACCTGTCTGTCTGTATCTTCTTTTCCCATGAAAATCTCACATTCCATATCCATCAGTGCTGCCGCTGTGGCTGTGGCCACACCATGCTGACCTGCTCCTGTCTCTGCAATGACTCTGGTCTTACCCATCTTCTTGGCAAGCAGCACTTGCCCCAATACATTGTTGATCTTATGGGAACCGGTATGATTCAGATCCTCACGTTTGAGATAGATCTTTGCTCCACCCAGATCTTTTGTCATTTTCTCTGCATAATAAAGCAATGATGGTCTTCCTGCATATTTCGTCAGCAGATCATGTAATTCCTGCTTGAATTGTGGGTCATTCTTATAGTATTCGTATGCTTTCTCCACTTCATTGACTGCGGGAATTAATGTCTCAGGAATATACTGTCCACCGTATAACCCGTATCGTCCTTTCTTCTGTTCCATTTGATTACTCCTCTCTTTCTGATATCTGCGAATCTTCTCTATCAGTTCTCGTACTTTCGCTTCCTCCTTATGTCCGTCGGTCTCCACTCCGGTACTGACATCTATGCAATAACAATCCTGTGTTCCAAGTACTTCTTCAATATTCCCAGGTGTCAGTCCGCCCGCCAGGAAAAACGGCTGTATTGACACGCCCTGGTTTTCCAGCTCTTTTAAGCTTTTCTGTAGAATCTCTAATAGAAAACGTTCCCCGCTTCCACCATAAGCGTCTTTTTTATATGTATCAAAAAGCATATACTCTGCCAAAGGTGTCACCATACTGCTTACCTGTTCACTGCTCTGTACTCTGACTGCTTTTATGACAGGCATGTCAGTTCTGTTTTTGATTTCTGTGATATATTCTGGAGTCTCGTCTCCATGCAGCTGTATCACATCAATGATTCCCCGGCTGCACAACGACAGCACATGCTCTATGGGTTCATTGACAAATACCCCTACTGCCTGAATCTGTGGCGCCAATGCCTGCTTCATCATCAATGCCTGTTCATTAGTTACGAATCTTTTCGTTGGTGCAAAGACAAACCCTACATATTCCGGTAGATATTTATTCACAATCTCTACATCTTCTAATGTCTTCAATCCACATATCTTTACCTTGGGCATATTACACCTCACTACTTATATCCTACTGCGAAGTTCATCCAGCATCTGGGCTTTATCAGGGCTGCGCATCAATGTCTCTCCTATCAGTACACCATTCACGCCAGCGCTGACTAACTCTGCAATATCTTCCGCTGTCTTAATTCCACTCTCTGCTACGAACAATACATTACAGGGAACCAGTTCACGAAGCCTTGTGCTGTTGTGGATATCCACTGTGAAATCCTTCAGATTACGGTTATTAACGCCGACCATTCTTGCTCCTGCTGCCAGAGCGCTGGCTGCTTCTGCTTCATCATGGGCTTCCACCAGTGCGGACAAGCCAAGCTGATCACAGATTGCCTTGTACTGCCTGATTGTCTCTGTATCAAGCAGTGCTGCGATCAGCAATACACAGGAAGCCCCCAGCAATTTGGCTTCATAGATCATATATTCATCAATGATGAAGTCTTTTCTGATCGTTGGAATCTGTACTGCATCATTGATTTCCCGTAAGAATCTGTCTTCACCCTTGAAGTAGTCTGTCTCTGTCAGTACGGAGATGCAGTCAGCCCCTGCCTTTTCATATTCTCTGGCAATCTCCAGATAAGGAAAATCCTCTGCTATGATTCCTTTTGATGGGGATGCCTTCTTCACCTCACAGATAAAGCTGATGCCGTCCTTTGCAATCGCCTGTTCAAAGGGAAAGGTAAATGTCTTCTCCTCTTTGGCAAGTCTGATTGCCTTCGCCTTTACTTCCTCCAGTGGTATCTGTACCTTTTTTCCCTCAACTCTCGCCCGCGTAGCTGCCGCCAGATTATCTAATATCATGTTTTCCCTCATTTCCTACGCATTGGTAAGTGCAACAAACTGCTGTAGCTTCTCATATGCTTTGCCGTTTGCGATTGTCTCTCTTGCTTTCTGGATGCCAGCTGCAATGGAATCAGCTCCCCCCATCAGATAAATGCCAGCCCCTGCGTTGAGAATCACTGCTTCTGCCTTGGCATCTGTACATTCTCCTTTTAGAATGCTCTCTGTAATTTGGGCATTCTGTGCGCCATTACCGCCTACCAGCTCACTTTTATCACATCTCTTCATGCCAAACTGCTCCGGGGTCAGTTCATATCTGGTGAAAGTACCCTGGTTCACTTCCATGACAGTGGTCGGTGCGCTTAGTGAGATCTCATCCAGTCTGTCCTGTCCATATACGACCAATGCACGCTTCACGCCCAGTTTATCCAGTACATGTGCCATAGGCTCTACCAGCTCTTCGCTGTAGACACCAAGCAGCTCCACATCAGCTTCTGCCGGATTGGCAAGAGGTCCAAGGATATTGAATACTGTTCTGATTCCAAGTGCTTTACGAACAGGTCCTACGAAACGCATTGCTGAATGATATTTTTGTGCGAACATAAAACAGATATTGCTCTCTTCCAGGACTTTGGCATTCTGCTCCGGCTCCAGATCCAGCTTTACACCAAGGGCTTCCAGACAATCTGCCGCACCACTCTTACTGGATACGCTTCGGTTACCATGTTTGGCTACCTTATAGCCTGCTGCTGCAACAAGGATGCTGGCTGTTGTGCTGATATTAATGGAATTGGCTTCATCGCCGCCGGTTCCCACGATTTCCAGTACGTCTCCCTGCACAGGGACTTTAATTCCGTGCTTTCTCATGCCCTTTGCAAAAGCCGTAATCTCTTCGACTGTCTCACCCTTCATACGAAGTGCTGTCAGGAAAGCTGCCATATTCACAGCTTCTGCCTTGCCACTCATGATCTCATCCATGACCTGCTCTGCTTCTGCTGCTGTTAAATCCTGTCTCTCTACTGCCTTTTTAGTTGCTTCTGCTATCATCATCGTATCCTCCCATGAAATTTTGTATCATTTCCCTGCCCTGCGGTGTCATAATGGACTCCGGATGGAACTGAACGCCATAGATAGGCAGTGTCTTATGCTGTACTGCCATGACTTCGCCCTTCTCATCCACTGCTGTGATCTGTAAGGACTCCGGTATCATGTTCTTATCAGCCACCAGCGAATGATATCTTGCTACCGGAATTTCTTTCGGAAGTCCTTTGAAAATGACACTCGTATCATCTATCTTTACCATGCTTTGTTTACCGTGCATCAGCTGCGGTGCATATGTGATCTTACCTCCCAGTGTCTCACAGATTGCCTGATGTCCCAGACACACACCAAGCAAAGGAATTGGATGGTTCACTCCTTCTCTGATCAGCGCTTCACATACGCCTGCATCAGACGGTCTTCCCGGTCCTGGTGACAATACAATGTGTGAGGGTTCCAGCTTCATGATCTCTTCTACTGACAATTCATCATTTCGAATCACTCGCAGTTCTTCCCTGCCAGCTGCAAGCTCTCCTATCAGCTGCACAAGGTTAAAAGAAAAACTATCATAATTATCAATCAGTAAAATCATGCCTTACACACCTCCTCTGTCAGTCGGATTGCTTCTATTACCGCGCCTGCTTTATTTGCACATTCCTGATATTCATTCTCAGGTATGGAATCTGCCACGATACCGGCACCAGCCTGTACGTATACCTTCTTACCTTTTTTCACTGCTGTTCTGATGGCAATACATACATCAAGATTACCGCTGAAGTCCATATATCCGATTGCCCCACCGTATACACCTCTGGCTTCCGGTTCCAGCTCATCTATGATCTCACAAGCCCTGAACTTGGGTGCTCCAGAGAGTGTTCCCGCCGGAAGCAGCGCCTCTATCGTATCTGCGCATGTCTTGCCCTTTGCCAGCTCACCTACCACTGTACTTGCGATATGCATAACCTTGGAGAAACGGTGAATTGCCATGTAATCTGCCACTTTGACGGAACCATATTCTGCAATTCTTCCAAGATCATTTCTCGCCAAATCTACCAGCATGTTATGTTCTGCACATTCCTTTTCGTCTGCCAGCAGTTCCCTCTCCAATGCCTGATCTTCTTCTATGCTCTTGCCTCTTTGTCTGGTTCCTGCTACCGGGAAAGTCATCAGTCTGCCATTGGTCAGCTTCACCATGGTCTCTGGTGAAGTACCTGCAATCTGCATATCCTTGATCTGCATGTAGTACATATACGGAGAAGGATTGGTGGTTCGAAGTACTCTGTATGCATTGAGAAGGCTTCCTTCATAATCCGCTTCAAATCTTCTGGAGATAACACCCTGGAAAATATCGCCCTCTTTGATGTAATGCTTTGTTTTCTCTACCATGCTGCAATACTCTTCTTTGCTGAGATTACAGGTAAACTCCGGTGCTTTCTGAGGTTTTTCATAAGGAATCGGTTCTGTAATACGAAATGTCTCGATAAAGGCGTCTATCTCTTCTACTGCTTTGTTGTATCCTGCTTCACCATCAGCAGTCCTTGCATTGACAATGATACACAGCTTATGCATTACCTGGTCAAAAGCCAGAAGCTTATCGAACATCATCAATTCAAAATCATTTACATCACTCTACTTGATATGTAACTTGGGTTCTGCATATTGAATCGTCTCATAAGCAAAGTATCCAACCAGACCTCCTGTAAAGGTCGGAAGACCTTCTATCTGTGGGGAGCGATACTGTTCCAGCAGGCTCCGCAGGGCTTCCTTTGGTTTACCGGGAAGAATACGGACCATGCCATTCTCTTTTACCTTCACCACACCATTCTTACAGGATACAGACAGCTTCGGATGATATCCCAGAAAAGAATATCTTCCAAGATTGCCACCCTCCACGCTCTCCAGCAGGAAATACTGTCCATCCAGCGCTGCCAGCTTACGCAGCATCAGGATTGGGGTGACATCATCTGCCAGAATCTCCCTGCACACCGGAATGTATGTGTAATCTTTTTCATATTGCTTCGCCTGTTCATATGTCGGTATTATCATGAGCTGACCTCCTTACTATCACCTCTGTGAATAAGCAGACTCGCAAGCTTCGCTTGCTCGTTCGCGTTGCTCGCCCTAGGCATATATGCTGACTGTCATGCAAGCATGCCATCTGCACATATGCCCATGGCTCTGCTTATTCGCGCAAAAAAAGAGCCTTTATCCTAATCTCTTAGGACAAAAGCTCTTGAATATACTTCTGCGGTACCACCTAAATTGATGTATAAAAATACACCCTCTCCATAAACGTACTATCATACGTCTTCCCTTGATAACGGGCGGAAATCCCGTTGGGCATTACTCAAGCATATGCTCTTTGCTCCCACCTTCCCGAGTCCATTCCATGTTCCTTAGACTGCTGCAATCCCACCACCTGCGGCTCTCTGTGAATCCGTTCAGACCATGTACTCCTCTCGGTCATTAGTTTCTGTTCTGTGTTTTTATGGTATAACTATATTCACTTTGCCGGCATATGTCAATACCTGTTTCTGTTCTTTTGTATTTTTATGCATAATTATCATTTTGAATTATGAAAAATGCACAATTATGCGAAACGAACGAGATCTTCTACAGTTTTTCTCTTAGGTGCTTCCGGTGTCTCTGCGGGATAACCTACAGCAACCAGCGCTGCTACTTTTCTTCCTTCTTCGATGTTGATAAGTTCGCCAACCTTAGCTTCATCAAAGATTCCCATGATAACGGAACCGATGCCTTTCTCATGCGCTGCCAGACAGAAAGTCTGTGTTGCGATACCTGCATCGAACATTTCCCAGCGGTCTTCCTTGCTGGTAGTAAAGGAACCGTCTCTCTCATATCCGCTTCTTCCCTGAATCATTGTAACGACTACCAGTGCTGCGGCATGCTCGATTGTTCCTGTATTGTAAGTGAAGCCAAGAACTGCATCATTAGCAATCTTGGACTTTAATTCAGGATTCTCAACTACAACATATCTGACTACCTGGGAGTTCTTCCATGATGGTGCGAAAGAAGCTTCTTTAACGATCTCTTCCATCACTTCATGAGGGATTGGCTTCTCCTGATACTTTCTGATACTTCTTCTTGTTTCAATACATGTTAATGCGTCCATTGTGTACCATCCTTTCTCTGCACGTATCTTCTCCGGGATGAAGGCTCGTGCCGGCAGCTTCATCCTGTCTATAGATAGCCGTCTTATTCACGGACTATTATACCTGTCTATATGCTTCCCTATGACGCTTCATCCTGTTCCATACAACGAAATATGCAGGAATCAGGAAACAGTCTGCAAATATCCATGCAAGCGGGCTTGCAAAGCATGCAGCATTATAACCAAAGATTGGCACAAATACTGCCCCTACCAAAGTCCTTGCTGCCATTTCCAACACACCGGCTATAATAGCAAAAAAGCCAAATCCCATACCCTGAATCATGAATCTGACAATATTCACCAATGCAAGTGGAAAATAGAACAATCCATTGATCAGAAGGAAATGCTGCGCATCTGCCAGAATTCCTGTTTCACTACCACTGACAAAAAGCTTCAACAGGTGTGGACCAAATGCAGCAATAATCAATAATCCTATTACGGAGTATACTGCACCTAATATGATACAGCTTCCCAGTCCCTTATGTAACCGGTCCAGCTTATAACCGCCTGCATTCTGTCCTCCATAAGTAGCCATCGTAGCGCCCATGGAATCAAAAGGACACACGATGAACATACTGATCTTGGATGCTGCTGTAACACTGGCTACTGCATCAGAACCCAAGGTATTTACTGCGGACTGGAGAATAACACTGCCAATTGCTGTAATGGAGTACTGCAATCCCATAGGTACACCGGCGTTGAACAGCTCTGCCATTTCACGCTTCTCCATCCGCCACTCATCCTTAGATAACTGCAGCATCTCCACCTTTTTGCGGATATAGATCACACAGATAATTCCTGATACCACCTGGGATAATACTGTAGCTGCTGCTGCACCTGCAACTCCCATATTGAAATTCAGGATAAAAACAAGGTCCAATATGACATTAAGGAATGAAGATATTACAAGAATAATCAGAGGTGCTCTGGAATTACCCAGTGCACGGATCATGCCTGAAGTCAGATTGAACAGGTACGTAGCCGGAATACCTATGAAAATAATCAGAATATACTGATAGGAATATTCAAAAATATTCGCCGGCGTTCGCATCAATGTCAGAATCGGTCTACAGAATATTACTGTCAGAGCCGTCATGACCACTGCAAAAATCACCGATAACCAGATACTGTTTGCATAGAGCTTACGCAGTGTTTTATAGTCCTTTGCCCCGAAACGATGTGCCACCGGCAGTGCAAAACCACTGCATACGCCGTTACAGAATCCTATGATCAGAAAATTAATAGAGCCTGTCGCACCTACTGCCGCCAGCGCATCTACGCCCAGAAACTGCCCTACGATCATGGTATCTACCAGATTATAGAGCTGCTGGAATAAATAACCAAATAATAAAGGCACAGAAAACCCAAGAATCAGCTTCATAGGGGAGCCTTCTGTCATATCCTTCGTTACGCTCATTGTTACTACCTAAACCTTTCCCCTGTCCAGCAGACTTTGCGCCATCAGCACAAAGTTGTTTTTACACTTATTTCAAGAATCCATTCACAATCTGCTCTTCTGCTTCTGCCTCTGTCAATCCAAGTGTCATCAGCTTGATGAGCTGTTCTCCTGCAATCTTGCCGATTGCTGCCTCATGGATCAGGCTCGCCTCCAGATTATTGGCTTCCAGTGCAGGAATTGCCTTTACTGTAGCCCTGTCCATGATAATGGCATCGCATTCTGTATGACCTGCACATTTGTTATTACCATTGATCTGGGAATAGAATACCTGTGTGGAATCCTCTTTTGCCACGGATCTGGACACAACATTCGTACTGGAATCTTCTCCATTCAGGTCTACATAGAATTTCGTTTCTGCATGCTGTACGCCATGGGTCATGATCTTCTCTTTTACGACCAGTGTAGCGCCTGCTGCCAGATCGGCACGTGTCTCACGTACTGTAGAGTCTACACCCTTGATCTGTACAGCTTCCATTTCCATGTAGCTGCCCTCTTCCATGTGCACGATGGTCTGTGGATTCAGGATTCTCTCTCCCTTACCGTCACCACTTCCGTAATGCTTCTCCACATAGCGCAGCTTCGCATTCTTTCCAACGAAAAAGGTATGAATACCATCATGTTCACTGGCTGCATCACCACTGTTATGAATACCGCATCCGGCAATGATCGTCACATCACAGTCTTCTCCGATATGGAAATCATTATATACCAGTTCTTTTAGGCCTGTCTGTGACAAAATGACAGGGATATGCACACTTTCATTTTTTGTACCGGGTTTGATATAAATATCAATACCTGATTTGTCTGTCTTTCCTATAATCTCAATATGCTCTGTAGACTTTCTGTCAATACTCTCGCCATTTGAACGGATATTGTATGCACCTGCAGGCACTCCATGCAGATCAGCTACCTCGGCAAGTAATGTCTTCTGAATCTCATCCACGGATACAACCTCCTTTATTATGCACACAATAAGCATCCCCATTTAAAAGCTGTGGCAATATCTCTTCCTTAGAGCCTTCTGCTGTGATGCTTCCATCAGCAATAACTACAATTCTATCTGCTATATTCAGAATCCTCTCCTGGTGGGATATGATTACGATAGAGCCTTGGGTCTGCTCATGCATCTGTTCAAATACCTGTATCAGATTCTGGAAGCTCCACAAGTCAATACCTGCCTCCGGCTCATCAAAAATAGAGAGCTTCGTACCTCTTGCCATTACCGTTGCAATCTCTATTCTCTTTAATTCCCCACCTGATAAAGAGCTGTTTACTTCTCGGTTAATATAGTCTCTTGCACATAATCCTACTTCTGACAGATACTTACAGGCTCCGTCTACGCTGACTTTTTCACCCGATGCCAGCCGTATCAGGTCAAGAACCGTAATGCCCTTGAAGCGCACTGGTTGCTGAAAGGCAAAACTGATCCCCTTCTTTGCACGATCTGTAATAGAAAGCCCTGTAATATCCTCTCCATCTAATAGAATCTGTCCTTCTGTAGGGCGGATGATACCCGCTATCATCTTCGCCAGAGTCGATTTACCACCACCATTAGGTCCTGTGATCGCTGTAAATCTGTCTTCTATCTTCAGATTAATATGATTTAAAATATCCTTGCCCTTATCATCATCCACATGATAAGATACATCTCTTAATTCCAGCATTTTAATACCCATGTCTTTCTAATACCGGCAGATTTCATGCCGTATTTTTGTAGCAGACAAGAGGGCATTCCTTGTCCGGAGTACCCTCTTCATTTCTGTTATCACATCTAATACTATTCTTCTGTTTCAGATTGTTCTACAACTGCAATACCAAGTTCCTTTAACTGGATATCATCTACATAGTCAGGCGCATTTGTCATCAGACAGGATGCATCCTTTACCTTAGGGAATGCAATTACTTCACGGATGGAATCTGCCTGCGTCATCAGCATAACCATACGGTCAAGACCAAATGCAAGTCCTGCGTGAGGTGGTACACCATACTTGAATGCAGTCAACAGGAAGCCAAATCGCTCCTGTGCTGTTTCCTTGGAAAGTCCGATGATCTCGAACATCTTCTCCTGAATGTCATCCTGATGGATACGGACACTACCGCCACCAAGCTCTGTACCATTTAATACGATATCGTATGCCTTGGCACGAACCTTACCGGGATCAGTGTCAAGAAGTGGAATATCCTCTTCCATAGGCATTGTGAACGGATGATGCATTGCTACATATCTGTTCTCTTCCTCACTCCACTCAAGAAGAGGGAATTCTGTTACCCACAGGAAGTTGTACTGGTTCTTGTCCAGAATACCAAGATTTCTTGCAATCTCCAGACGAAGGTTGCCTAATACATCCCATACGACTTTATTTCTATCGGCTGCGAACAGAAGTAAGTCTCCGTTCTTACCGTTCATTGCTTTCACAAGTGCTGCCATCTGCTCTTCTGTCATGAACTTGGCAAAAGAAGATTTCAATGTACCGTCAGGCTGGATTGCAATATATGCCAGACCCTTGGCACCAAAGCCCTTGGCAAACTCTACCAGTGCATCGATCTTCTTTCTTGGCATCTCTCCCTGACCTTCTGCGTTGATACCACGAACAGAACCGCCATTCTCCAATGCAGATGTAAATACGCTGAAACCACAGCCTGCTACTACATCACTGACATTGACAAGCTCCATACCAAAACGTGTATCAGGCTTATCAGAACCGAAACGATCCATAGCTTCCTGCCATGTCATTCTTGGGATAGGATTAGGTACGTCGATACCGATAGTTTCCTTGAATACAGCCTTTAACAGTCTCTCATTGACTTCGATGACATCATCTACATCTACGAAGGATAATTCCATATCTACCTGTGTGAACTCAGGCTGTCTGTCAGCACGTAAGTCCTCATCACGGAAGCACTTTGCAATCTGGAAATATCTATCAAATCCAGAACACATCAGCAGCTGCTTGAACAGCTGTGGTGACTGGGGCAGAGCATAGAATGTACCAGGATGCACACGGCTTGGTACCAGGTAATCTCTTGCGCCTTCTGGGGTTGACTTATTCAGAATAGGAGTCTCGATCTCCAGGAAGCCTTCATTTGTCATGAACTCACGAATCTTAGCTACTACACGGCTTCTCATCATGATCTTAGCCTGTAAGTCAGGTCTTCTCAGATCCAGATAACGGTATTTCAGACGAAGCTCTTCCTTGGTCTTGGAATCTGCCTCGATCTGAAAAGGCGGTGTCTCTGATTCAGAGAGAATACGAAGCTGTGTCGCACGAACTTCGATTGCACCTGTTGCCATATTCTCATTGGTATTGCCTTCACGGTTCTCTACCTTACCAACAACAGCGATTACATATTCACTTCTAAGGCTCTCAGCCTTGGCAAATTCTTCTGCTCCAACGAATCTCTGTGGATCATCACCCTGTTCGAAGATAATCTGTAACAGACCACTTCTGTCACGAAGATCTACGAAAATGATTCCTCCTTTATTTCTACTCTTCTGTACCCAGCCCATAACGGTTACAGTCTGACCAACATTTGCTGTGGTGACCTCTGTACATCTGTGGGTTCTCTTCAAACCTTTCATAGTCTCAGCCATGTCTTTATCCTCATTTCTGCGCAATAAAATATCACACGTTATTTTAAACTAATTTAATGGATTTTTGTAGAATTCCTGGAATTCCTCATATCCTTCTGCCGTAAGCTGTTCCTTCTGGAACTTCTTATTCTTATTCATTCTGGCAACCAGTACCTGTGTGCCGTCCTTTCTTGCTTCCTGTGCCTTGGCAATGACATCACACAGAGCCTGTCCCTCTACGCCTTTCTCGATCAGATAAGCGATTTTCTTATTCCTGGAAGGTACTTTGAAGCCACTCTCAAGAAGCAGCATGATAATACGCTCAAAACCGATGGAGAATCCGCAGGCAGGAACATCCTTGCCTGTAAATCTGCCTACCATCTTGTCATAACGTCCACCGCCGCCGCAGCTTCCACCAAACTCAGGCATTGCAATCTCAAAAATAGTACCTGTATAATATGACATACCACGTACCAGAGTCGGATCAAATACCAGCTTGAAATGATCTCCCTTGGTCGCATTGACACTTTCAATGATCTCTCTGAAGCTTGTCTTCACATCTTCCTCAAGGAAGCCTGTCATCTTCTCTTCGATAAAGGACAAGGTATCTTCGCTCTCCTGCATTCCTTTAAATAATGTAAGATACTTCTCTACACTGTCTTTGGCATAGCCGTCTTCGATCAGTTCATTCTCTACACCATCAAGACCTATTTTGTCCATTTTATCCAGAATAATGAATATATTATCATAATCCTCTTCGGCAAAACCGCTGTACGCAGCCATTGCCTTTAAGATTCTTCTGTCATTGATACGGATCTCGAAATTCTTGAAACCAATCCTGCCAAGTGTTGTTGTTGTTGCAAGGATCAGCTCAATCTCTGCCAGATTGGAGGCTTCGCCCAAAATATCAATATCGCACTGCATGAACTGACGATATCTGCCTCTCTGTGGCCTGTCTGCCCTCCATACATTGCCCATCTGCAATGCCTTGAAAGGAGAAGGCAGTTCATTGGCATGATTGGAATAATAACGCACCAGAGGTACTGTCAGGTCATAACGCATACCAAAGTCTACCAGGTCAGCTTCTTCCTTGGCTGTCTCAAGATTGAGCTTCTCACCTCTCTTCAATACCTTGAAGATCAGCTTCTCATTCTCTCCACCCTGCTTGCTGCTTAAATTCGCTATATTCTCCATGCAGGGAGTCTCTATAGGGGTAAAACCGAATTTACCATAGGTCTCCTTGATCACGCCGATTACATAATCACGGATTGCCATTTCTTCCGGCATAATATCTTTCATTCCCGTAACAGGCTTCTTATTCAGTGCCATACTATACCTCATTTCCTTTTTCATTAATCTGTTAGAATTTTACACTGTTTATGTGCCTTTTTCAAGGTTTTTTGCTGTTTTTCCTAAAATACAAAAACAGAGATCTGGAAACTTTTGTGTTTCCACAAGCTCTGTTTATTTTCATGAATACAGTTTATCTTTAATTTCCAGACTCTGCCATAGTTCGGATTGCATCTACGGTATTCTGATACTCCTGCTGAACTTTCTCGTAAGCTTCTTCATATCCGTTGAACTCTCTTCCCCGGAGTCTCTCCGTAAGGGATGCGCAGACTTCGTAAAGTCCGTCCAGTCCCAGATTCAGGCAGATTCCTTTTAATGTGTGGGCAGCACGGAAAGCTCCCTCTGCATTTTGTTCTTCCACTGCCTTTACCAGACTCCTATAGCTTGGCTCATCAAGGAATTTCAGGGCAAATCGCTTCACCATTGCTTCACTACCCATTCTGCCCAATACACCTTCAAAATCGGCTCCTATACTCTCATAGCATTCTTGTACTGTCATCTGCTTTTATTCCTTCCTATATTCATATTCTTCCCATACTCTGACCTTAATATCTACCATACATTCCAATAATAAAGGGGAACTCTTCATGATTTTAAGTTCCTCTTCACCTTAATTTCATTATATCTTACAAAAACATTAATGTAAAGAATCCATCCATACCGTATTCCAGTGCTTCCTTTCTGTCTTCGTCAAGGGCATTGGCAGTCATGGCAAGAATGGTAATCCCAGCCAGTGCCGGATCATCCAGCGCACGGAGGACAGCTCCCTTACCGGAAAGTGTCCATTCCGAACGCATCTTCTTTTTCTGCGCTCGTCCCGCCACACTTTGTTCCATTTTCTCTTTTCCATTATGCATTCTCCTTCTGTCTGTTTTCTGTTAATTTATGAATTACTTTTAACAGTAGTTTTACATCAAAAGGCTTAGAGATATGTTCATCCATTCCGGCTTCTTTAGCTCTCATCCTGTCCTCCGTAAATGCATTAGCGGTCATTGCAACGATTGGGATCTTCCTTGCATCCTCTCTATCCAGAGAGCGGATCAGCTTTGTGGCTTCATAACCATTCATCACCGGCATCATGATATCCATAAGAATAACATCAAATTCACCATCTATACTTTTTCTGAATATTTCAACAGCTTCCAGTCCGTTCCATGCTTTTGTCACATCAGCACCTTCCTTCTGAAGCATACATTCTGCAATTTCCATATTCAGCTCATTATCTTCTGCCAGAAGAATATGCAATACCTTTATAGATTTTTCTGAAACATCCTCCTGTTCTTCGCATTTATCTGCTTCCATATCTATTTTGAATGGAATCCGGATCACAAATTTCGTTCCAACACCTTTCTCACTTTCAAAAGCAATGGTTCCACCCATTTTCTCAACCAGTTTTTTGGTAATCGGCATTCCCAGACCTGTTCCGGCAAATTTTGTGCGGCTTCCTGTATGCTCCTGTGCAAATGGTTCAAAAATATGCTTCTGGAACTCATCTGTCATTCCGATTCCTGTATCCCGGCAGACAAATTCTATCGTCGCCATATCCTGCTGCTCTGATATAAGTTCCCTGCAACTGATATAAATGCTTCCATTTTCTCTATTGTATTTCACAGCATTTGACAGAATATTCATCAAAATCCGTTTTACATGCGCCGGGCTTCCAATAAGTCCGTGGTGTATTATTTCTTTCTTTTCCCACATGAAGCGGATATTCTGTTCAATAGCCATCTGTTCAACCACAACAAGCACTTCTTCGCAAATGCTGCTCAGATTAAATGGAATTTCTTCCAGCATCACTTCATCCGACTCCAGCTTGCTCATATCCAGTACATCGTTGAGCATTTCCAGCAACAGATGAGAAGCCGATTTGACTTTTTCTCTATATTCTGTCTGTTTCTCCATATCGTCAGCATAATACTCAGCTATATCGACCATGCCACAGATTCCATTGATCGGCGTCCTGATATCATGACTCATCCTCTGGAGAAATTCCGTCTTAGCCCGATTAGCCGCCTCTGCTTTTTTTGCTGCTATCAGAAGCTCCTTTTTAAATTTTTCTTCTTTTTCCAGCTCTTGTTTTTGGTGCATCAGATTGATTCGGTATCCCCAGAACAAAAATATACTGAAGATCAGGCAATAAAGAAAAATGGCACCAATTACACTTAGTGGAAGATTATGGAATACCTCCATATCCGAAATATATGCGTAAATATAATAATCACGCTGCTTCAGCATGATTCCGTAACATCCGGTTTTCTTTATATGAAAAATATGCCGGCTGTCGGTGTGCTGTTTCATTGCCTGAATGACCTCGTTGCCGGCAGTATCCTGTCCAACCAAGCTCTCATCATTACTGGCAACAATCGTTCCCTGGTCTGCAACCATGATTGTTCCGTCTTTCCTTGTACTATAACCATTTAAAAGACTCTGTATCGTCAAGGTATAGTTTCTGATAAATTCAGGGGTTGTATAATAATAGATTGCTACAATACCCGGTTCATCTTTTCTGGCACAGGCTGCAATGTCGATATGAGACCCATCCTCTCTAGTAAAACGTTCCGCATAAGTTCTTTCTTCATATCCACTAAAATCCATGATAATGTCTTTTTGCAGATACTCCGTAATCTCATTAGTCAAAGGTTCATCGATGCTGTATTCACAGTCCGTCTTTCCTTCTGCATCCAGCACAATGATACCATCTACCCAAAGAGTCTTCAGGTTCTCTTTCAGAAACTCACGGCTCAGCTGACCGCCGTTTTCTATTTTCATTTCAATATTCGTACTCATCTGTCCAGCACCCTCGATTGCACGGAGGATACTTTTGGATTCCGAGGATTCATTATAATGGGTGTAGGTTGAACACTGTACTTTCACATAATTTACAATCTCCACCATTCTTTTCTCTGCTTCCGCTCTCTCCACATAAAAAAAATATAACAGAGAAACTACAGCCACACAGATTCCAATCAGGCCGCCAACCAGCCGGATTCGTTTTTCTTTTGTCTTTCTCTCAATATCCAAGATCATCCACCTCCAGATACTTTTCCGGATCATCCAGATATTTTTCAATAATTTTCAAAGTCGTGCCATCCTGATGCATTTCTTCCAGAGTCTGGCTCATCTGCTCACAGATTCCTCTGTCATCATCTTTTGCAAAAGCAGCTCCGATTCCCCCAACCATCAGAGGTTCTTCCAGGATACGGAAGCTTGTATCATAATCCTTCATATACTGGATAATAGATTCTTCATGTGCGGCAACTGCATCCACATATCCTTTTCCCAGAAATGTATAGATCAGCTCTCTGTGTCCCAGGCTGATTAGATTTCCCAGTTTGGGGATTCTCTCATCTGTCCGGTTCAGAAAAATGCCTTCCGGTTTGGTTGTAGACTGGACAGCAAGATTCTTTCCCCCCAGGTCGCTCAGCTTATAAATATCACTATTCTCATTTACAGCAACCACCTGGCGGCTTGCTATGTACGGTCCTGCCCAGCGGTAATCTTCAAGGCGTCCTTTCATGGAAAAACAGCCCATGATACAGTCAATCTCTCCGCTCTCCACCAGTTCTTTTTTCTCCTCCCAGTTGATCTGGACAACCTCCACCTGATATCCCATTCTGCCAAAAGCTTCTGTAGCAAGTTCCACATCGATGCCTGTCGGGATTCCATCCTCATTCAGATAATTGTATGGGGGATAGTTATCACTGCCGAGGATAATAACCGGCTTTTCCGGTTCTTCTTTCATGTTATCTGTGTTTTTACACCCTGTCAGAGTGACCGACATAATTCCTACAAGCAGAATGCCTGCAATCATTCGTTTTCCTTTCATTTTCTTCCATTCCTGTTTCTATCTTCTGACTATAATATTCCTTGCTCATGCCGATACCGGTATCTTTTATCTTGCTGCTTTCAATCCGGGGTCATATCAAGTACATTATTGATGATGGTCAATAACAGTTTCCCCTCTTTTCTCATGTACCGGACCAGCTAATCGGATAAATGATAAATGCTAAGCCATAGGTTTTAATCCCTGGCTTAGCACCATATTTTACTGTTTTTCCTAAAATACAAAGTTATCTTTATTCTTCTACTTTGAACTGATTCATATCCTTTACCAGATTGTCCACATATCCTGTCATGCTGTTACAGGTACTGCTGATATTGGTAAGCAGTGCTGTCAGCTCTTCTGAGCTTGCAGTAATCTCCTGCGTTGCTGCTGCATTGCTCTCTGCAGCCTGTCCGATCACCTTCACCTGACTGTCTATTTCCATGATGTCTTTCATCATCTTCTCATCAGTCTCATGTACTACAGTAAGCTTCTCATTGGTACTTACCACATCATTGTTAATGATACGGAAGGATTCGATAACATCCTTTGTAGACTCTGTACTGCTCTGGTTACTCTTTACGACCAGCTCAATACATTTCTCACACTCTTTGAAATTCTCCACCAGTGTAGAGATAATCTTGCGGATATTTTCAAGCTCGTTGGAGGTATTCTCAGATAATCCCTTGATACTATCTGCAACAACAGCAAAACCTCTGCCGGCATCTCCTGCTCTTGCGGCCTCGATAGAAGCATTCAAGGCAAGCAGATTGGTCTCAGATGCAATCTCTTCTATACTGCCAAGGATTGTTTCCATCTCCTGAATGCCCTTGCTGGTCACATCTATCTTCTCTGAAATCTCCTGTACATTCACATCCATATGTGCGCTTTCCTCTGACATGGATTCCATCTTGGCTTTCATATCGGCAGAATTGCCATCCAGCTGTTTCATATATTGCAATGCTTCTTCTACCGCTGTGGATACTGCCTTGCCTGCATCTGCAAGAGAAGCCACATTCTCAATCATCTGGTCTACTGCTGATGCCTGCTGGGATACTTCGGCAGCAACATTGCCAATTGCCGTAGCCACCTGTTCATTTGCATTTACCGCATTCTCTGTCTTTTCCTTCATATCCGTACTGCCGGACTCAACAGCATCTGTCGTATCCTTAACAGATAACATGCTGCTTCTAAAGGAATCCATTGCAATATTAGTATTGCGCACCATAGCTCCAAGCTCATCATTTCTCTGTGAAATTCTGCCTTCCAGCTTACCGGTAAGATCTCCCTGTGCCACTCTGGTAAGCTGTACCTTTACCTTATCAATTACCAGAATGATCTTTTTAATTAATATGTATGCAACAATTGCAATAATTACTGCAAATAATGCAGCCATTCCTGCCATCAGTCCAAGAGACTGATTAAAAATCTGTCCAATCTGAATCACACCATTGGAATTATCCACGATATTCTGAATATCATCAGAATATACACCTGTTGTAATAACCCAGTTCCACGGTTCAAATTCCTTACTGTATGCCACTTTAGGAGCAACTGTCACACCATCGGATTTGGTAAAGTAGAATTCATTATAGCCGCCTTCTTTGGCAACCTTCATGATCTCTTGAATAATCTTGACATCATTCTGGTCTGTCAGTTCATATCGGTTATTCCCTTCCTGATCCGGCAGAATAGGATGCATGAGTAATGTGTAATCCGTACCGTCTATCCACAGATAGCCTGAATTATCATCCCCATATCGAATGCTTCGGATAACTTCCATTGCTTTCTTTTGTGCCTCAGCTTCCGATAACCCCCCTGACTGAGCCAGTTCATAGTAATTTTCCGTAATACTGATTGCACTCTGTACTTCTGAGCTGATCACACTTTTATAACTGTCCAAAGTCACATCATACAATACTTCTTTCATTGTAGCTTTGATATCCGTAAAAACTACTGCTGCTATAATTACAAGTCCTGCACTTAACAGTACAATTGCTCCAACGACTGCCGTTGTCAGCTTTCTTGCCAACCCTTTGTCTTTTATTTTATTTGCTGCATCCATAATGATATAGCTCCTTTCACTTATTGTCAGACTTATTGTATCGTAAGTCTTTATTTATGTTTTATTATATCATTTCTGGGCTATTAATGAAATAAAATTAAGAATTACTTTTCATTTTTTCCACAAAAATCTCCAAATAACAAAAGTGCCTTGCTTCAGACATTAATACTTTTTCGAGCCTTACTTTGCATATATGTATTTATAAAATCTTCTGTATCATTATCTGGAAATCTTTGTGCCACTAAGTCAAACAGTTTTCCCTGATTTTCAACAACATCAGACAAATATACATCTGAATATGCTCTCATAATAAAATCACCTTTCAAATAATGTACTAAACACTTTCGTCACCTTATTAGCATCCGAATCCACTAAATCTCGCATTCTCTGTCGCGTATCAGTATCCCGCTGATTATATTTATCATTGAACTCAGAATACTCAACAATAATCAAGTCCTCTTTTATTTCATGTAACTTTGAATATGCCAATTCTGATTTAATACAATATTGAATTCCTAACCCACCCAAAGAAAGTAATTCCTCAAGAATGTCAACATCTATATTATCTCTCACAAACTCTTTTGCAATATAAAAATAAGAAGCATTAGCCCTGCCAACCACGCCAGTACATCCAGCTTCTGAAAGTCCAGAATTTTAAGTTCATCGCAATCTAACTCATACTTGTGAACCCAGCCATTCGTATCATCTGGTCTGCAAACAGCCCATTCTTTTGCTAATTCCACATTTTCAGTTAAATAAAATCCACGCCCATAATCATGTTTGTCATCCCCACCACCAAATACAGGATTTACCAATTGATTAGGGGAACCGTGATATAAAATAATCTTATTCATTCTTTATTCTCCCCAAACAAATATGTTCTGTAACATATTCCTCACAAGTCATGACCTGTGTGTGCATGGGCTGGTAATACCTGGCGAGCTGTTCTACCATATCTTCCTTCTCCTGATCGAGTCCTGTGCAGGCATCGGTCAGATATACCATTTTATCCCCGGCATCAATACCACTGAGCATTGTGAAAAGGACACAACACTCTGCGACTACGCCTGCAAGGAGTACCCTTCCTGCCTGCCCTGCCAGTCTGCGCACTTCCTCATTTGTATAAGAAGAGTACTTGTCCTTTGAGAATACCGGATATTGCTCCGCATAAGGCTTCACTTCCTCGATCAATTCACTCATCCATGGATTATCATTGATTTCTCTGTTCTCTTCATTATATGTTTTCCACGTACCTATTGGGTCTTTGGGTGGAAGATACTGCGTAAAGATGACATTATCCACTGCTTTCGTGTCTATCAGCTTCTTTATCCTCTTCCATGCGCCCATCGTGTCCCTGCATCCCCAGGGCTGGTTCTCCAGATACACATTCTGCATATCAATTACAATCAACAGATCGCCTAAAGAACCATCTTCTAAATACTTTAATTTTTCTTTCATGACTTTTTCTTTCATGCATTTTTCTTCCATGAATCTCCCTTTCCGAGTCAGCTTATCGCTTGCAGAACTCAATGAAGTCTTCCACTTTCAGGAAAATCTGTGAAAACCCCAGGCTTTGGCACAGCGCAGATACATAAGGCAGCTCCAGTCTTGCCTTTTCCAGGACATCAGGTCTTGAGAATACTTCCTGTGGCGTACCATCTGCAATGACTTTGCCATGCGCCATGGCAATCACTCTCTGGAAGGACTCTGCAACGAAATCCATATCGTGCAGGATTGCTATGACCATTCTGCCATTCTCGGAAAGCTGTCTGATAAGCTGCTTTATCTTCTCTTTACCCGGATAATCCTGTGCAATGGTTGGTTCGTCAAAAATGACTACCTGTGTGTCCATGGCAACGACTGATGCGATTGCCACCATCTTGCGCTCTGATAACTCCAGGTCATAAGGGTTCTCCTGCGCCTTATCCTGTAATCCTACAAGTGCCAGGGCACTTTGAGCCTTCTGCTTTGCTTCTTCCCTGGTCATTCCTATATTCAGAGGTCCAAACATGACTTCATCCAGTACATTACTCTTGAATATCTGGTCATCAGGATTCTGGAAGATATATCCCACTTCACCTGCAAGCATGGCAACTGTCATCTCTGCCACATTTTTATCACCATAATATATGCTTCCATTTACCGGTTTTAACAATCCCTTCAAAAGCTTTACAAGTGTTGTTTTACCTGCTCCATTCTGTCCGATGATTGCAGTTGTCCTGCCATCCAGCTCCAGATTGCAGTCCGTTATGACCGGTGTATCCTTATGATAGGAAAAATCCATATTTTTTATCATAAAAAACATTGGTAATTGTTTCTTTTCACTCTCTTCTATGCTATGTTCAGCAGATACCCTTGGCAGAACATCCTTTAGGGAGACTACTTCCTGTCTGGTAACAGGATAATTGCCATCCGCAAGTCTTACATTCAGCGCCTTGCAGATTCTGGTAAAGCTTGGCGCCTGTACTCCAATTTCTTCCAGATCATCCCTGGAAAAAATCCTCTGTGGTGTATCAAAATCAACGATCCTGCCTTCATGCATCAGTAATATTTTATCACAATATGCAGATATCTTCTCAATCTTCTGCTCTACGATCAATATTGTCTTGCCTGCTTTTACCAGCTTCTCCACAGCCTTGAATACTTCTTCTGTTCCCACAGGATCAAGCTGTGAAGTCGGTTCATCCAGTATCATGATCTCCGGCTGCATAACAAGAATACTTGCGATTGCCACACGCTGCATCTGTCCACCGGACAAATCAAAAGGATTACGGTCTTTCAGTCCTGCAATATCCAGCAGCTTCATGGCATCTTCTATCCTTTTTACCATTTCATCCCGCTCAATACCAAAGTTCTGCAGCCCAAAGGCAATCTCCTCATATACGGTGTCTTTTGCCCCGGATAACTGGTTAAAGGGGTTCTGAAATACCAGACCGACCTTTTTACAGATAGATGCAATCGGGTCTTTGGATGCCTGCATTCCATCCACCAGAACCTGTCCGCCATATGCTCCTTTATAGAATTGGGGCACCAGACCCACAAGTGCCTGCGTCAGTGTGCTTTTACCAGCTCCATTGGCACCGACAATCCCTATAAATTCGCCTTTTTCTATAGTAAAACTGATATCATCCAGTACAAGCTTGTCTGTATGAGGATATTTATATTTAAGATTCTTTACTTCTATTATTGGATTCATGTCTTACCTCCATACAACTCTGATACCCACTGCTGCGATAAGAAGCAATATGCACAGGCTTGTCAATACTTTATCAATCTTTTGTCTTGGTTTATCGCTCAGGAAGGTCTTCTTGCAATTGGCATCGAATCCACGCACTTCCAAGGCGATGGCTCGCTCTCTGGTATTGATCAGTGAGCTTGTAATAACAGGTGATATTAATGGAATAAAGGCTTTTGCACGTACCAGCAGGCTGCCTTCTGTCTCCATTCCCCTGCTCCTCTGGGCATCCATAATCGTACTCATTGTTCCAGTCATCTGCGGGATAATCTGGAATACAGAGTTGATGATATAACCAAATCTTTTGGAGAAGCCAGACTTCTCCAAGGCTTCCACCAGATCAGCAGGCTTCGTGGACAAGACAAATGTAGCAAAAGACAAAAGCATATTTAATATATTCAAACCGATTCTTGTCGCATACAGTACGCCTTCTTTATAGAAGCAGACCGGGCCGATCTTCCACAGTACTGTCTCATTACGGTAATTGAACAGACCATGAATGATAAAAATGGTCAGCAGTATCGTAAAGGAAAAGATGATAAGCGGCACTGCCCTTTTTAGCAGCTTCGTACTGAGCAGAATCAGAATATTGCACAGGATAAATGCACAAAATGCCCATATCTGACCAATCAGCAGCGGTGTGCAGATAGCGGTCAGAATATATACTAATTTGGTATATGGGTGTAATCTCGTCAGATAAGTTCCATTATCTACATACAATGTAATATTTTTCATAATTTTATTCCTTTTTACCGAAAAGGGCATAGGATATTCCTATGCCCCTTGTCCTGTGAAATCCCCATTATTAATCAAGGCTCTCAATCTTATTATCTGCTTCGTACAAAGATGTAAGCTTCTTTGGCAGAGCAAGCATAATAAAGTAAACAACAATGACTGTAATCAGCTTATCAGGTACATCTACCACAACTTCATCCAGGAATGAGCCTAACCATACGGGCATGTTATTTGCCTGTGTCACTGCAAATAATGCGTCGCCCCAGACATTACCTGTTGTACCACCCCAGAATATAACATTCAGCGGAGTAGAGATTACTACTGCTGCAAATCCTGCTGCACAGGCTGTCAGCAATGACTTGGGAAAAGACTCCATAAATCCAAGCCTTGCCATAATACCGGCTGCAATACCAATGCCCAGACTGGTGAACAGATAAATGATTGTAATATTATCACCAATAATCAGACCATATACCAGGTTATTGATCGCACCACACAGACCGCCAATGATGGGGCCTCCCAATACTGCACCGATGCAGGTTCCGATTGCATCAAGCCATAATGGCAGTTTCAATGCAGATGCAAACATCTTTCCCAGGAAATTGATTCCAATACAGACGGGAATCAAAACAATGGTTGCCGCGTTCCATTTTGTTGCAAATATTTTTTTCATAATAAGTACCTACCTTTCTGTAGTGCTTTTATTTATCCTTACAAACGCTTCAAGCGCTGTCAGAATCTCATTTTTCTCTCCCTGTGATGCCATATTCTCCCCATCTGTATAGTGATTGATCTGTTCCTGCAGATCATCCTCGCTTGCAACCACAACATTTAATATGGAAGCGCATTTCACACCACGTAGTCTGCCTGCAACATACAAGGCTGCTGTCTCCATATCGGATGCAATAATGCCTTTCTTCTTCCAGTATGCATATATCTCATCCTTTTCATCCGTATAGAAGCTGTCGTGCGTTCTGGCAATCCCTATATGATATGGCACCCGGATACTCTCTACTGCATCTTTGCACGCTGCCAGCAGAGAAAAATCAGCAACAGCAGGATAACCATCTTCTATGTAAGTCCTTGAAGTACCGTCATTTCTGACCGTTCCATTGACAAGCACCAGATTCCCTACATGGATTCCCCTTTGAAGAGCACCGCAGCTTCCGATACGTATCATATGACTGACTCCGAGTTTTGCCAGTTCTTCGACTGCAACTGCCGTACTTGGTCCACCAAGTCCGGTAGACAATGCCATAACACGGACTCCCTTGTAGAATCCTCGCAGAGAACGAAACTCCCTGTTATACGCCAGCTCCTCCACCTGATCCAGATGTGCGGCTATCCTGTCCAGTCTCGCCGGATCTCCCGGTAACAATGCATAGGGCGCTGTCATTTTCTCATCCAGTAATATATGGGGCATCACAGCCATAGTCATTTCCTCCTGTTACTTATGTCTGTTACTTTGTATACTTCTCTTGTCTTAACGAACCTTCTCAGCATCCCACTCCATTACAGATCCGGTCGCTGCATCAATCGTGAATTCATATTCCGTTCCACCGTAGATGATCTTTCCTTCATATTCCGGACGTCCATCATCATAATCAAGCTTCCACTCGTAGATATCTTTGTCCGTTGCACCGCTTACGCGGTCAAGGGCTGTTTTCTTTGCAGCTGCTTCACTGACCGTAACGTTATTGCTATCTGCTCCCGCTGTTTTTCCTTCATATCCGGAGCTGATGATTTCTCCGGTATCTACCGCAATCTCATAGTCATACTTTGCACCGCCTGCATACCATTCAATGTCATATACCTGGCGTCCGTCTTCATAGTCAAGCTTTGATTTGGTAATCGTTGCATCCGCTGCTTTCACTCCGGCATGCTCCAGTGCAATCTTCTGTGCTGCTGCTTCATCCACAGTTCCGATACCTGTTACGGTCTGTGCCGTAGCAGGGGCAGACGTCTGTGCCTGGGCAGGGGCAGCTGCTGCAGAGTCTGCCGCCTCCGTCTGCATCCCGGAAGCCTGTACATTCTGTTCCTGGCTGCTCATTTCCATGACAGCTCCTGTCTCGGCATTGACTGTGTAGGCATAAGCATACTCCCCAGAAGTAAACTCCACCTTATAGCATGCCACTCCCGCCGCCTCACTCAAGGTCGTGGCTGAAATGTCTGCATCTGCCGCTTCAATATCAGCTGCTTTTAATGCCGCTTCCTGCGCTTCTTCCATACGGATCATCTGTGGCTGATCCTGCGCCTGTTCCTGACTGCTTTGCTGTGGGATACTTGCTGCTGCATTATCTCCGCATCCGTTCAGAGCCATTGCAAGTGCAAATGCTGCTCCTGTAAAAATCCATTTCTTTTTCATAATCTTTCTTATCCTCCATTCAAATTATTCTTCTGCAAAAAGTTTCTTCTTCCGCTCAATCATCTCATCAATCTTTTCGATATAAAGCCCTACATCCTTGACATTATCGCATCGCTCAATCCTTCCGCCGGGGAAGACTCTCTTGGTAATGCTTCCGGCGCCCAATGCCACGATACTTTGGACTTCCTCCATTATCATACACTCTTCGTGTATTATGCTGTAATATGCTGTATTATGTGTTTCTGCATGTTCTAAACATACAGAAATAGATATATTATTCAGTACAATTCGGTATAAAAAAGTTGTCTTTTCGTTGTCTTCTTCCCTTGTTGTCCTATTTTACGAGGAGCCAAAGGACTCCTCTTATCTAAAACAAATTTAACTTCTCTGATATTTGATTCAAAGATTCTTGCTTTTTCTTCTCTGAGACTTCAGCATAAATGTTCATCGTTGTTTTAATATCAACATGCCCCATAATCGATTGAATCACCTTTATATTCGTTTCATTCTCGCATAGACGAGTACAAAATGTATGTCTCAAATTGTGACATGTAAAGTGAGGTAACATCACGACATCACTATGCTTTTTCTCAATCAGGTCTCTAGCATACTCGTTATACTGCTTAATTATTCTTTCAAGTGCTCTATCCAAGTTATGCTGAATATAGGTAGTTCCAAATCTATCAAGAAATACAAAATTAGAATACCCATCAATCTCTCTTGTCGATACTAACCCATTTTCTTGTTGATACTTCTTTACACTTTCTAAGGCTGTTCTTACTTCCTTTACAATTGGTATTTTCCGAATACCTGCAAATGTTTTAGGATCTGAAACAAATAATTTCTGTTTAGAGGGATTTTTCTTTCCTGCAAAGTAAACTATTTCACGTTCAATCGAAATAAGTCCCTTCTCAAAATCAATGTCTTCCCAACATAATCCACTCAACTCGCTTACTCTTACACCAGTACCTAATAAAAAAATAAAAATTGGTTTCCAATGATCTAGTACAACATGTCCATCCATGAATTCTAAGAATGCACTTTGTTCTTCTGGCGTTAATGCGACTCTCTTTCCTCGTTGAGCACCAGTTTGTCTTTTCAACTGTGCCAGTACGCTTGATGTTGGATTGCTTCTTATTATATTGTCTCTTACAGCCATTTCAAAAGCGGGATGAAGTTCTCTTTGAAGATGTTCAATTGTTCCATAACTCAATTTCTTCTCTTCCATTAAGGTTATATAGAAAAGCAAAATATCGGAATACTTAATATCTTTTACTCTTCTTTTACCAATCGTTTCACGAACATGCGCATCATACTGATAAATATACGAAGCCCTTGTTCTATCTGCTAAATCAGGACGTGTAGAAATATATTTATCAAACAAGTGGTTAAGAGTTTGTCTCTTGGCTTGTTCATTATCTATTCCCTCAACTTTATTCCTCATTAATTCCTCTTCTCGTTTTCTCAGGGTAATAATATCTTTGGAATAAATGTATTTTGTCCTTCCCATTGAGTCAGTATACTTGAACTGATATCTTTTGTCTTTCTCTCTGTAACTTTCACCCTTTAATAATACTCGACCTTTATTATCCTTTCTTGCTCCAGCCATTGGTTCGCTCCTTCCTACAATTAATTATAGAAAGAAGAGTTCCTATGCCTATTTTCTAGTATCGTACATTAGTCCAATACCTTCTTTAATTGTTTCTGTTATAGTCTTCTGATGCTTCTCTGAATATTCCTTAAGTCTGCTATGTTCTTCAGCGGACAGTCTAACTGTAACAGTGTGGTCTCTTATAACATCCAACTTTGGACGTCCAACTTTAGTAGCCATTGTCATATTCCTCCTACATCTAAAAACTATTATAATTTTCGTAGTACATTATGTCAACAGAATCTGCAATTTTCGTACTACGTTTTTTGGCATAGGAATCTTCCTAATGATATTATTCCATCGCTGGAACGGTAAAAGAAAACAGATATTCTTCAAATATATCCTTTCTTATCAAGACTGTTTTCCCCAATTTAATGGTTGCGCCTGCTTCTCTAGCTCTTTTCCTAAATGTACTTTCACAGATGCCATACACCTGTGGTCCATCCTTGTATTTATAACACACAATTTCATTATTATCTTTGTCTACTACTCTTATCATAATAATTTACTCCTCTCGTTGTATCTTGATATTTACTTTAGTGCTTGAAATATTCATTTCTCAATTGATGCACTATATCAATACCAAATTGTCATGCTTTTTCAATATTCAATTGTCAAGGTTCATATCTCACAGAGTCAATCGAGCTAGCTCGATTATGCAAGCAAACATTCCGCACTATTGTGCTCTATGTTCTTACGCCCAGCAAATATCGTTCCATACAAGCATGATGATGTTTGCTGGGCTTTTGCATCGAAAAAGCCGGGGAAACAACAGAATTAAGACCTCATTTGAGGTTTCTATAAATCCGTTGTTTACCCCGGCTACAAATCACAATGAATCAAGCACGATCCTGATAAACTCTGTTGTCATCCCATACACACTCCTGGGTGTAACAGGGTACAGTCTATAACTTTCCTTCCAAAACATTACCATCCTTGTCCAAGACAAGACATGGACCTGGGCTGAACATCTCCATATTTGTATCTTCCCAGGATTTTATGGCAAGTACCTTTTTCTCATTTGTTATAGCAAGAAAAAGTCTGCCATCAATCATTGCCTTTCTAAAAAGCAATTTGTTGCAATCTTTGTCAAGATATTTAACGTAGATTCCATCACTCTTCATTCAAAAATACTCTCCCAAAGTAATCTAGAATCCCACCAAATACATTTTTCCTGAAAATGACTCTTCTCCGTTTCTCTCAATAATAAATCTACTACTCCTCCTCATTCCAACTTACTTAACTACCGGAAAAATATAGCACAAAAAAATGTATTTGTGTCAATGATGTAATAAAAAGCACTCTATTTGTATAGAAAAAGCACTTTATATAAAAAAAAAGTCCAAATATAGGACTGAATACACATTTTATCTTAAAATGAATCTATTACAATAACATGATTATTAGGAGAATACAATGCAAAACTTTTAACCTTTACAATTGTTTGCCCTTTTATATACATATCTGTATCTTGATGAAAAAAAGTTTCAATGTATCTTCTATTACTATTCTTATCAAAAGCAATACCCAGATGATTATATTCTTTATTTATTCTCTCTTCAAATAACAAATAATCACTTTTTATTTTTGAGTTTATCAATGAAGGATTAAAATTAATAACCGCATCAGTATAATTTAATGTAGTCAAATTATCATAAGAAAAATTTTCGTATCTTTCAGAAATATCGTTGTAAAACACACTTGCCCTTACCATTGCATCTGTCAATTTTCCTTTTTTAATACGACTTATAATATATTTTGTCTGGACCATTTTATTAGTTTTATCATTGAACAACTGAATAAGTTGAATATCAATCAATTTATGTAATCCTAGCAAATGAATAAAATTTTCTTCTTTGTAAACAAAATCAATAGTCTGACCATTTGACAGCAAATATTCAGCTCTACAATTGTTTAATCGCATAAAATCGTTATATTTTTGCAATAAATCATCCATAGTAACTCCACTAGCTATAACATGAAAAATGCTCCTGATAAAACATCAAGAGCATTACCATTTCTTTTGTAAGGTTCCTTGTTTTTCAGCTTTGCAGCCTATTCGGGAGAGCGAACCAACTCTCTTTTGGGAACTCCAACCGTGAGCCGAACGACCACGACCTTCTTTGTTCAATTAAATAATATCAGATATATGATTAAAAATCAATAGCTTCAAACACTTAATTCTTCCATTTCTTCTCAACTAGTTACTGGAACGAGGTACGAGTGTACAGTAACCTGCATTTATCAGTTTCATATAATTTTTCTTTTACTCTGGCTACACCAATACCATGACTATCCGGATTATCCTTTGTTGAAACATTGATATCGACCGGAGCAGATATCTTACTATTTTCGATGTGGATAAACAAGTTCTCTTCCACTACCTTTATGATGAGATTTATATACCTGCGCTCCGGCTCCACTTTCTCACATGCTTCAATTGCATTATCTACCAGATTGCTTAAATCCCTGATATCAAAGCAAATGATTCTATTTTGTGAATTTACATTCGTTCTATGATTAAAGTAATTCTGCGAACCATGTACATACAGCACAAGGCTGTTTGCGATTCTTTCTGCCTTTTTATTTCCATGGCTAAGTAGCGCATCATACAAATCCTCTAAAATAGGCATATTCTCCGGAATCGGATTCTCAAAGTATTGTTGATAGATTTTTCTGATACATTCATTACAAATCTTGTTTGTTGTATATTTTTTATAAGTAATATTGCGCTTGTGCATCCCATAGGCGTTTATATAAGCCACTATGCTTAATTAATTCATCATGACTTCCTTGCTGAACCACATTTCCATTTTCAAAAACAAGGATTTTTTCACAAAACTTACAGGATGCAAGTCTGTGAGATATATATAGTGCTGTCTTTTTTCCAACCAATTTGTCAAATCCTGCATATACTTCACATTCAGATACTGGATCTAACGCTGCAGTAGGTTCATCCATTATGACAAAAGGAGCGTCCTTATATATAGCTCTTGCTATGGCCAGCTTTTGTTTCTCTCCTCCAGACAGATTTATTCCATTTTCAGAAAAATCCTTTCCAACATGTTTCTCTGACCAATCAGGCATTTTTGCAATCAAATTGTCAAGCCCAGCTTTTACAACTGCTTCTGTTCCTTTTGAGCTGTTCATGTCATCAGCGCCTGCAACGTTTTCACTAATCTTAAAAGACAGAATTGAAAAATCTTGAAATACTACACCAAATAAACGCATATATTCATCATAGTCATACTCTTTTATATTGATTCCGTTTAGCTTTATTACCCCCTCTGTTACATCATATAAACGTGTAAGCAATTTTATAAATGTTGTCTTTCCAGATCCATTTGGACCGACAACCGCAAATTTACTACCACCATTGAGTGTAATATTTAAGTTTTTTATTACATAATCATCTGCTCCAGGATACTTAAAACTAACATTTTCAAATTCAAAAGAAAAATCAGCCCCTATAGACTCAGATGAAACTGTTCCATCGTGATTCCTTGTCCCCATATCCATATATTTGCAATAGAATATACTTCTCTCTACAAGAGCTGGTAGCCCCTCCATAAATTCAACAATAAGAGTATTTGATTTTAATGTCTCTGTTACAGCAGATACTATTGTAATAACATTACCAATTGATAAAAGTCCTATATAAGCTCTGTAAACTGCAAATGCATAAATTATTATAGTGCATAATCCCATAACTATTTCTGTTAGAGCCTCTTCTCTAAAATAGGCCATTAATGCTTTTTTCATTATGAAGAGAATATGGTCTTCTGCATCATTATAATCTCTTTTTACACCATCCAACTGATCATATATTCTAATGTCTTTGCCATTTTCTATTACAGATAAAGTGTCCTTGTACCAACCTGTTTTCTTAGTATATGGCGCACTTTGAACAGTCTCTGTATCTAAGCCTTCTTTCATTATCACTGATCCACGTTTTAGCTTAAATACAAGCAACGCCATAACCAATATTATCATTATGACAGCTGATAGATTACCAGAAAAAGGAATCGCACTATCTATCCCTTTATTTATAATAAGCGGAATCATTACAACAAGAGAGAAAAGAAGTGAAAAAACACCTTCAGATATTTTTCCTAGAAGTTCAAACATCTTTCCAAATATTCCTGATCCACTTTTGTTCATTGCTTCAAATTGCTGTCTAACGTTATTCCACTTTGGATCCTCAAGATGCTCATAATCTTCTGTAAGACTTTTTTCGGCAAAGACTCTATTTGTGTAAACGGTAGAACCCAAGTACCTTTACAAATATGTGGCTGCTTTCACAGCCTCA
>OGNV01000013.1_pt1 | contig 188657 bp, 136 predicted proteins | sample 1573561 | NCBI WGS metagenome assembly OGNV01 (sample SAMEA2581892, study PRJEB24529) | metagenome | biome: Human gut stool | place: China | collected 2011
ATTTGACAAATCTTCGACATTTCTATCTTATTTTTATAGTTTTATATCTATACTTATTTCAAACAGGACGCAAAGTAAGTACTTTTATCCGTATAAAACAAGAATTTCTTAAAATAATTCCTTATAAGCAGCTATTTTTCTTTATTTGAGTAAATCTCGGAGCATTAGCAACGCATTATTGCCGGCTCTTTCAATATTCATGGCTCTTCCGCGGTTTGTTTCCTGCTTGTATGTCCGAATTTCGTTTTTATAACCAGCAGCTATCCATACAGTCCCCACAGGTTTCTCCGGAGTGCCTCCTCCCGGTCCGGCTATTCCCGATGTGGCGACAGCGCAGTCAGTTTTCAATGCTTTCATCGCACCTTTTACCATTTCAATCACCGTTTCTTCACTAACGGCTCCATACTTTTCCAATGTCTCGGAAGACACGTGCAAAAGGTCCTTCTTCACTTCATTGGAATAAGCCACTATGCTACCTTTAAAATATTCCGAACTTCCGGTGATAGATGTCAGTCGCTCCGCAATGCTTCCACCTGTGCAACTTTCTGCGGTGGATACGGTTAATTTCCTCTTTTTCAGTAACTCCCCGATGATGACTTCCAACGGGGTGTCTTCTTCGCTGAAAATGTCTTCGCCCAATATTGTTTCCAATTTTGCTTTCTCACGGTTCAGAAGAGTTTCCACTTCTTTCTTGTCATGTCCGCGTCCGGTCAATCTCAGACGGATAATTCCCAGTTTGGGCAGATATGCCAGTTTGATGCAATCCGGTAAGGCGACCTCCCAAGCTTCTAATTTTTCCGCCAACACGGATTCGGGGTAATGTTGTACTAAGAAAGTCTGATGCATAATGACATCTGTTTGAAACCTCTCATGCAGTTTGGGTAATACGCTTTCAGTCATTACGGCAGTCATTTCCTGTGGTACTCCCGGCATAGATACAAGTACTTTGCCGTCTCTCTCGAACCAACTCACAGAAGCACTTCCTACCGGGTTGTTGATTACCGTACAGTTCTTCGGAACCATTGCCTGACCTTTATTCAGTTTATTCATTGGTATTTTACCGGCCAATACCCGTTTCACGTTTTCGAAGACTTCTTCGCTGAATATCAGTTCAGTATTGAAGTACTTACAAAGTGTTTGTTTGGTAATATCATCTTTAGTAGGGCCCAGTCCTCCGGTCACTAAAACAATATTTACCCTTTTCATCGCATTATCAATTGCTTCCAGGATCTCTTCTTCCCTATCGCGAACCGATACGATGCGAAGGACTTCAATTCCTATATTATTTAACTCCCGTCCCATCCAGGCGGAATTTGTATCGACAACCTGCCCTATCAGCAGTTCATCACCAATGGTTATAAGCTCGGCAAACATATTTCTCCTGCTTTATTTATTATATATACCTATTATATTATAAGAATATCCCTACTTCATTAAGCTATTCTTCCTGCTCCTTTCTCTCGTTCCACGTACGTGGACTTTATGTTTCGTGTATGTGAACCGTTCGTTTCACGTACGTCAACCTACGGGTTCCCGTGCGTGAAACAAAGAAATAGAATAGAGGAAACCTATTAATGCTACCGTCATATTATCCTAATTCTACCAAGACAAACGGCAAAAGTTACCGTATCCCAATGCTTATATGTCGTTATCCCGATGCAAAAATACGGTTATTGTCACCTATTTCATCATCAATTGTCACTATTATCACCTATTGTCACTCCTATTATCACCTGTTAAGCAGCTATCGTACAAATGATTAGACGGAAAAGTGACAAGTGACAATAGAAAAACAACTTTATAGAGTGACACGAGAATAAGCCGGAAGCTCAATAGAGCAGAAATCTTTATCCAGATATTTGAAATATCCGGTAATGGCAATCATAGCCGCGTTGTCAGTGGTATAGCTGAATTTAGGTATAAAGATATTCCAGCCATACTTTTCCGCATGTTCCCGGAAAGCATTACGCAATCCGTTATTTGCGGAAACTCCTCCCGCTACGGCCACCTCTTTTATCTTATACTCTTTCGCAGCTTTTCGCAATTTGTCCATAAGGATATCTACTACCGTTGCTTCCAATGAAGCTGCCAGATCCACTTTATGATGTTCGATAAAATCAGGATCTTCCTTCATCCAGTCGCGCAATGAATATAAAAATGAAGTTTTCAGTCCACTGAAACTATAATCCAATCCCGGAATATGAGGTTTGCTGAATGTATATGCTTTCGGATTTCCCTGGCGTGCCAGCTTGTCGATAATGGGGCCGCCCGGATATCCTAATCCCATAACTTTTGAACATTTATCGATTGCTTCACCTGCGGCATCGTCAATTGTCTGGCCGAGAATCTCCATGTCATTATAGGCCTTTACCAATATGATCTGCGAATTTCCTCCGGACACTAAGAGGCAAAGGAATGGAAATTGCGGCTGTTTATTTTCTTCTCCTTCAGCTTTAATAAAATGAGCTAAAACATGACCTGTCAGATGATTAACATCAATCATGGGAATTCCGAGAGAACGAGCGAATCCTTTAGCGAAAGAGACTCCGACAAGCAAGGACCCCATTAATCCGGGACCACGTGTAAAAGCTACTGCACTCAACTCTTCCTTAGTGACTCCGGCACGTTTCAACGCTTCGTGTACTACCGGTACGATATTTTGCTGGTGTGCCCGTGAAGCCAATTCGGGTACTACTCCACCGTATGCTTCGTGTACGGCTTGACTTGCTACCACATTTGACAGCAGATAACCATCCTTGATAACGGCTGCCGACGTATCATCACAGGAGGACTCAATTCCTAATATTATTGCACTCATAAGTTATTTAAACTATTAAACGGTGCAAAAGTAATCATAAAACTACGATTCATAACGAACTATTTTATATTTTTGTTCGCAAAATAAAAGTAATCGCTTATCAGAACGCTGAAAAAGACTGTACGCTGGGTAGTTGGTATTGTACTGGGAGTATATATCGGAACTATTGCTTTGCTGAACATACCAAATGTTCAGCAAGCGATGAGTGCGTTTGTCGCCGACGAACTTTCCGAAGTGTTGAATACGAAAGTGGTAATCGGCAGAATCAATATGGGATTATTGAACCGTATTATCATTGATGATGTATTGCTTGATGACCAAAGTGGACAGGAAATGTTGAAAGTCACCCGTTTGTCTGCCAAGTTCGATATCGTGCCTTTTTTTAAGGGAAAGATTTCTATCAGCAGTGTGCAGCTTTTCGGTTTCAATATTAATCTTCGCAAGGAAACACCGGATACTCCTCCTAACTTTAAATTTGTTCTGGATGCTTTTGCTTCCAAAGACACTGTAAAGAAAGAGAGTTCGCTTGATTTGCGTATCAATTCAATATTGATTCGTCGTGGAAGAATGTCCTATCATGTACTTTCGGAAGAAGAGACTCCGGGAAAATTTAATGCCAAGCATATCCAACTTCAGAATATTATAGCCAATATATCTTTGAAGGCATTGAGCAAAGATTCGGTCAATCTGGGAATCAAGCGATTGAGCCTTGATGAGAAGATGTCCGGATTTTCTTTGAAGAAAATGAGCTTGAAGCTGGTAGCCAACAATAAACAGACAAGCATTGATAATTTTGCTATTGAACTGCCCGAGACTTCTTTAAAAATGGATACTATCCACTTGGTGTATGACAGTTTACAAGCTTTCGAGCATTTTGCGGAGAAAGTGCATTTCTCTTTCCGTACGTTACCGTCGCAGATTACATTGAAGGACATCTCTCCTTTTGTGCCGGTTCTTTCCCATTTCAAGGAACCGATAACATTGGACATGGAAGTAAAAGGAACTGTAGACCAGTTGAACTGTTCGCATTTGGAGATTGTGTCGGAGGAACAGCAATTCCGTCTTAGAGGGGATGTCTCGTTGCAGGATTTATCACATCCGCAGGATGCGTATGTGTATGGTACTCTTTCCGAACTTTCGGCCAATACCCGCGGGGTAGGCTTTTTAGTACGTAACTTGAATCCGGATTATAATGGAGTTCCTCCCGTTCTCGAACGTTTGGGAAATATTAGTTTTCGCGGAGAAATTTCCGGATATTTCACAGACTTGGTAACATACGGTCAGTTACGTACAAGTCTGGGAGATGTGAAAACCGACTTAAAGTTAAGTGCGGATAAGAGCAAAGGGTTGTTCGCTTACTCCGGTGCGGTGAAAACAACGGACTTCAAGCTGGGGGAACTATTGGCTAATGAACAGTTGGGAGGAATAACTTTCAATCTGGATGTGCATGGACGGCATATCACAAATCAGCGCCCAACTGTAGAACTGAAAGGGCTGATTGCTTCAATAGATTATAGTAGATACAGGTATGAAAATATCACGCTGGACGGAGAATATAAACGGGGGGGATTTAACGGTAAGGTAGCATTGGACGATCCGAATGGTTCCGTCTATCTGAACGGGGATGTCAATGTCACTTCCAAAGTTCCTACCTTCAATTTTCTGGCGGTAGTACACAAGGTGCGTCCGCATGATCTTAATCTTACTACTAAATATGCGGATGCGGAGTTTTCTTTGAAATTAAAGGCCAACTTCACAGGTGGTTCCATAGAAGAGATGATTGGAGAAATCAATGTCGATAGTTTGGAATTTACGGCTCCGGATAAAGAGTATTTCATGAAGAACATGAATATTCGGGCTACAAAGAAAAATGACGAAAACCAATTGAAGCTGACTTCTGAGTTTCTGACGGCCGATGTAGAAGGGAAATTTCAATACCATACCTTGCCCGCCAGTATTCTTAATATTATGCGGAAATATATTCCGTCTCTGATATTGCCGCCTAAAAAAGAAATTGAAACGCATAATAATTTTCAGTTTGATATACATATCTATAATACGGATATTCTATCTACCATCTTTGATATTCCATTGACCATATATACCCATTCTACTTTGAAAGGATATTTCAACGATCCTTTGCATCGTCTGCGTGTAGAGGGGTATTTTCCCCGTTTGCAATATAAGAATAACTTTATAGAATCGGGTATGGTTCTTTGTGAGAATCCAGCGGATCATATTCGTGCGTTAGTTCGTTTGACCAATCTGAAAAAGAAAGGAGCGGTTAATCTTTCTTTGGATGCGCAAGCCAAAGATGATAATGTCAGTACAACCTTGAATTGGGGTAATAATGCGGCTGTAACGTATAGCGGACAGTTGGCGGCTGTAGCTAAGTTTCTCCGTACGGAAGGAGAAAAACCGCTCTTAAAGGCAACGGTAGATGTGAAGCCTACTGATATTATATTGAATGACACGCTTTGGAAAATACATCCTTCGCAAGTGGTAGTGGATTCGGGAAAGGTGGATGTGAACAATTTCTATTTCAGCCATCAAGACCGTTATGTACGTATCAACGGACGTCTGTCTGACAATCCGGAAGACTCGGTCAAGGTTGACTTGAAGGATATCAATATGGGATATGTGTTTGATATTGCCAGTATATCGGATGATGTAAATTTTGAGGGAGATGCTACGGGAACGGCATACGCGTGCGGTGTGTTGAAGAAACCTGTCATGAATACTCGTTTGTTTATAAAGAATTTCTCTCTCAATCAGGGACGATTGGGAGATTTGGATATATATGGTGAATGGGACAATGAGAATAGAGGAATCCGGTTGGATGCGTTTATCCAGGATATTGCTCCTGCTCCTTCGCACGTCACGGGTATTATTTATCCGTTGAAACCGGAGAGCGGACTTGATTTGAATATTGAAGCGAATGAATTGAATTTGAAGTTCCTCGAACACTATATGAGAAGCATCGCTAATGATATAAAAGGACGCGGAACAGGTAAGGTGCATTTTTATGGCAAGTTCAAGGGATTGAATCTGGATGGTGCAGTAATGACAGATGCATCTATGAACTTTGATATTCTGAATACTCACTTTGCCATCAAAGATACCATTCATCTGGCTCCTGGCGGATTGACATTCAATAATATGCATATTTCCGATATGGAGGGACATACGGGAAAATTAACCGGATATCTGCATTATAAACATTTCAAGAATCTGAATTATCGTTTCGAGATACAGGCTGATAATATGCTTGTGATGAATACGAAAGAATCGGCGGATATGCCTTTCTATGGAACTGTATATGGAACCGGAAATGTAATGTTGTCCGGTAATGCCGCACAAGGCCTGGAAGTGAATGCTGCCATGACAACGAATAGGAATACGACTTTTACTTATATTAATGGTAGTGTAGCGTCGGCCACGAGCAATCAGTTTATTAAATTCGTTGACAAAACACCGCGTCGGACCATCCAGGACTCTGTTCAGATTATCTCTTATTATGACCAGCTACAACAGAAACGTCAAGCGGAAACAGAAGAGCAAAAAACGGATATCCGATTGAATATTCTGGTGGATGCAACTCCCGACGCTACTATGCGGATTATTATGGATCCGGTTGCCGGAGATTATATCACAGGAAAAGGGACGGGAAATATCCGGACGGAATTTTATAATAAAGGAGATGTCAGGATGTTCGGTAATTACCGGATTAATCAAGGAGTGTATAAATTCAGTTTGCAAGAAGTGATTCGCAAGGACTTTGTGATTAAGGATGGAAGTACAATTACTTTCAATGGTGCGCCTTTGGATGCGAATATGGATATACAGGCTTCTTATACTGTGAACTCCGCTTCGCTGAATGATTTGATACCGGATGCTTCGACCATTATACAGCAACCCAATGTGCGGGTTAATTGTATAATGAATTTGAGTGGTATGCTGGTGCGTCCTACTATCAAATTGGGTATTGAACTTCCGAATGAAAGAGATGAGGTACAGACATTGGTACGCAATTATATCAGTACCGAAGAGCAGATGAATATGCAGATTCTTTATTTGTTGGGAATTGGTAAGTTCTATACGGAAGACGCTCGTAATAATAATCAGAACTCGAATGTCATGTCATCGGTGCTCTCCTCCACTCTGTCCGGTCAGTTGAACAATGCGCTGTCGCAGGTTTTTGAGACGAATAACTGGAATATCGGAACGAATCTGAGTACAGGAGACAAAGGTTGGACGGATATGGAAGTGGAAGGTATTCTTTCCGGACAGTTGCTGAATAACCGGTTACTGATCAATGGAAATTTCGGTTATCGGGATAACCCGATGGCGAATACGAATTTTGTCGGTGACTTTGAAGCGGAATGGCTGATTAATCGTTCGGGGGATATTCGTCTGAAGGCATATAATGAAACGAATGACCGTTATTATACAAAAACAAATCTGACCACGCAAGGGGTGGGTATTATGTATAAGAAGGATTTTAATAAGTGGAGCGATCTGTTTTTCTGGAATAAATGGAAAATACGTAATAAGCGTAAACAAGAAAAGGCGGAAAGGACTGAACAGCAACCGGTAGATAACACACATATCGATGGGACTGCTAAATCGGCAGTGAAGAGACAACGTCTCCAGCCATAAACAAGGTTTATCTTTTAGGATAACAACCTTGTCATAGACGGTCATGGATTCTTTTTTGATTTATATTTGTCACATTATGAATCTAAAAAGAAAACTATTTATGGAAACAAGTAAACGGAACATCTACAGAGTTTTAGTCATTTTCTCCTTATTGTTTGCTTTGGGTGGCTGTTCTTCGGATGACGATGAACAACAGGAAAGTAAAGTTCCGACTTTCAAATCTACTTCAAACAATATATTCAGACCGCTAGGTGATGGTGGGAATGGAGAGTATATAGATAATGTATGGCACAATACAGTCCGGTGTTCTGCCAATATAACAGATAATGGCGGGTCGGCTATTATTGAATACGGTTTTTGTTGGGTCGAGAATAATACTGAGACTCCTACTGTAGAAAAAGGAAATAAAATTAAAGTGGGAACTTCCGATATTACAGGAGACTATAGTGCGGATATTTTGGTAAGAACCGGAAAGTCTTATCATGTGAGAGCTTATGCCCGCAATTCATCGGGAGTCGGCTATGGAGAACTAAAATCGGCCTTTGGAGGATCATTAAGTCCGAGGTAAAGCTGCTTTGGATACTTATTACCATAAGTACCTGTTAAGGTTCGAAATTATTCAATCAATATGAACGAAGCCCATTTATTGGGCTCGTTCGTATATTTGTTCTTCATATTCCGTTGTGCCATCGTAAAAGCTTTTTGTTTGCTCATTCCTGTTTGCCAATAACGGTAGAAGTCTGTCATCAGTTCTCTGGTCTCCTTGTCCGATACGTCTCGGAAAGAAATGATCTGAGCCTTTACACCGGCTTGGCGAAAAGCACGTTGCAGACTGAAAATGTTTTCTCCATATCGGGTATCTCCATTACCGGTGTTGCAACCGGATAGCACGGCTAATTCAACGCCAGACAAATTCATTGATTCGATCTCAAGCGCGGTCAGAATGCCGTCATCTGTTCCTAATTGTTGCAGATTCTCCCAAGTATGGTTGGCTCCTGTGAATATCAGCCCTGTATGTAATAAAGGCTCTTTATGCTTGCTAAGTCCTCCTACGTGGAGGATGTCGTTCCGGACTTTAGGGTGGTATATGATACGGAAACTGTGTGTTGCAATATGTATGACAGATGATTCCAATGGTTGCCCCGATAATTTTCTGAATGCGGTTTCTGCTGCGTCTTTACCTGTATATTTATGAATATTCCATTGATTGGAAAGAATTTTTTCTATACATCTAACTTCGTCAACTGTGCCTTGCAGGTATTGAAAACCTTGTTTTGTTGCCAAATGGGATGGATGATAGTTGAAATCGGCGCCTCCAAAGAGAAAGATGTCTTTTTTATGGGATATACCGGAGAGTGTTTGTTCTTTCTCTTTCTTTATTCGGGGAATGTCGTTGCCGGACCATAAATAATGAATATCATATTCATCGATTATATACTTATTTTCATGATGAATATTGGCAAATGTAAGGAAATGCAGTGTTTCCAAGCCTGAAACATAAAGGCAGGTACAGTCTCCTATCACTTCTTTGATCGGAAGCCAAAATTTGCTATACGGTATCTTTTCATCTTCATATTCTAGCGGTAATGATGGTAATGTTACCAAACGGGGAAGTTGCTTTTTAGTAAATACAATAGCGATATATGTTTCACATACCAGCTCGTAAGGCAAACTGAAAATTTCGATGACAGCTTCATTATTATCAAGAGAAGCTGCAATTTCATTCCATTGATTAATTTTGGGAAGTTGAGGTGATGCCTCTTTTTTTATACGATTGATTAATGCTTTCTCCAATTCCCGACGTGCTACCCGATTCTGCAACCGTTTGATGGTATCTTGAGCAGTTTGGTTTCTGAATGAGTCCTTGTTAAAGGTGATTGAATCAATCTGTGATTGGGTATTTAGGATATAACGGCTGTCTGTATCGGACAAATAACGGTGATATTGAAAAGATGTCCCGGTAAATAATTCATTCATTAATAGGCGCTTGCTATATAAAAAAGGAACCATCCCTTCAAGCAGTCGGTTTTCGTAAGCAAAAGTCTGCATTTCTTCAAAATAGGGCTTCATTATTTCCCATAGTTCATGTTGTTCGGAACGTAGCAGAAACTGGAGGTCATCCCCTATTGTTTTTATGATCAGCCGCTCAATCAGCTTGTATATTTTTAGTGCATATAGAGGTTTCTTGTGGTTCACACAAGTTCGTGCAGCCTCTCTGTACATCGAAAAATATTCCGGTAATTTCTGTTCATATAAAACTTCCCCTACTGAAACGGGATAATACATACTCTTAGCGATTCGCAGACATTCACTTAAAGTTGTGAGAGATAATGAGGGTAACAGACAGGCATTCTCCAGCCGTCTGGATAAAATTCTCCGTTCATGGTCGGGTAGAGAGTTCCATGCTGTTTTTCGTTGTGCTTTATTGATTTCTTTAACGATCTGGTCTGTTTTTCCTGTTTCCCAATAGTAACGGGTAATAACATTCAGTTGTTCGGGACGTGGAAATTCCAGTTGCTTGTATATGGGGCGAAGCTCTTTGGGAGAGGCTCCGTTACGTGCGTAATCATACATTGTATATGCTAATACTCCTGTAGTGGCAGCATCCAGAGTCATGTTTCTCGCAGAAAGTACCGGATAACAGTCTTTTCTCCCAATCGACAAATCCATAAGAAAGATTTGCATATCTAGTTCTTCCTCATATAAAGCATAATCTTCTTTGCTTTTGGGCGTTTTATTTTTCAGTACTTGCCATAGTATTTTATCTGCTTGTTCGGCGGCTATTTTGCTTTCTTCATACATACCTAGTCGGCGGCAGTATTGTGCAATGGAGAATAGTTCATGGGCATATTGCGTACTATCATGTGCCAGCTCCAATTTTCGGAAGTGTCCTGTTCCTTTATTGGATGGGGCTTCTTTTGCTTGGGCATATATGTTGTGTACCATGCAAAAGAGAAGAATAGCTCCCACAAACATCAGCCATTGCCTTTTTAGAACCATTTTCTCTCTTTTAAGAGTTTTTCAATCGATATTGCTTTCTCTTTATACAAACCATTGTCCTCTTTTATTTCTGTCACTACTTGCAATGCTTTATCACGGTCGTTTATTTTCATGTAACAGCAAAGCAGGAGCCATTCTGCTTCTTCTTTGTAGGGAGTGTCAACCAGAGGAAGTAGTACGGAGATAGCTTCTGTTGTTTCCTGTCGCTCAATAAAAGATATACCTATGTATAAACGGGTAGATACGGGGAATGAGTCTATCTTTGTGGAAAGTTCTTTTTCCCGATAAAGCTCGGTGACGGTCTCGTATTGTTGTTGTTCATAAGCGGTAATGATTTTCTGGTTGCATTCCGCAATCTTTTCGCTTATCCCCTCTCCACGTGTCCGTTCGATGATAGGAACCTCATAATAGGTCTGATAGATTTCTTCCGGAGAGTAACGATGTAAGCTTCCGACGTATAGCCCGATACCTGCAAATATACATAAGATGCAGGCTACGGCCACCCAAGAATGAGGATGAATATGTTTGGAAGCCTCTATTGCTAATCTGGCTTTCTGTTCAGCGCGAATCAGCTCTCCTTCGATTAATATCATACGGAGCTTTACTTGTTCTTTCAAGTGGCTGTCAGTTTCCAACATTCTCCGGAATTCCTTTTGTTCATAGAGAGACATCTCGTTGTTAATGAACCGGTCTATTTGTTGTTCAATTTGTTGCTTATTCATCTTTACTTCTTCTTTATTTTCCTAATATGATACCTACAGATTCCAACCTTCTCTTTAGTGCAAAAGATAATCTGCGCAGGCAGGAACTTTTTTTGTTCTTTGCTACCTGCTCTGTCTTATAATTCATATATCGGGCAATTTCTTCCATTTTCCGACGTTCCCAATAATAAAGTATGAGTACCTTATTACAGTCCGTATCCGCTTCTTCAAGTAGTTCTGATACTATTTTCTGCGCTTCATTCCACTCTTCCGGAGGAAATTGCCGGACATTCCATTCCGATGCCAACATCTGTAATATGTCGTTTTCTTTCTGTTCCTTATTTATATATTTGAATATGTGGTGTTTTCCAATCTCGAACAAGTATGTTTTCAAAGACACATTCCGCTCTGTATACTTTCCGCTTCTGATATTCTGGTACATGGCGGTAAAGCTTTCCTGATAAATATCTATTGCCGTATCCTTACTGATCGGGTAATTGCTTATAGCAAACAAAATAAAAGGTGGTTTATATAGCTCGTACAAGTTTTCGATTTCTTTACCCATCTCCCTTGAACGGTTGTTCTTTCTTATATAATCGAGTATTTTCATTCTTATTTTCTTAGTCCGATAAAAAAAGGAGCCGTTTCGTCCGAACATTCCATATAGGGATATTGAAACCGCCGTACACTTGAGTCTCTTAAAAGGGAAAACATATCACCCATAAGCCGTGAAAAAAAAGTCTTTATTGTGCATTGATCTTTCATCTTATTAATCTGTCGGCAAAAAGAATATGTTAATTTGCCGACATACATCGAGCGTTGTCTGTCATAGTACTCATAATTCGTAAACTCTGCCGGACAGGCACTGAATACGGCAGCGGTAGCCAGTCCTTTTTCGTTTTTAAGCCGCAGACTTAGTTCCTGATGTTTACCGGGACGTGGAACATACCCTTCCTTAGCAAAAATAGCAGTTGTTCCACGAACATATTCTTTATAGGTTTTCATGTATGCTGTCTCATCCCGATTTGCTGTTCCGCTGTGGCAAGCGTCTAACGTAATAGTAATTCTGCCCTTCTCCCCTGCTTTCCGGCGAAGTTTGTGAATCCATATTCCCAATTCATCATCACGTAAATGATTTTCTCCTTCATATTGTTGGGGAATATATTTGTATCCGGCATCATACATTACCAAACTCTCGTCCAGTCCGTCTTCCTCGTCCCCGTTGTCATCCATCATTTGCTGTCCATGACAGGAGAAATGCAGAAATAAGACATCACCGGATTGTACCTCGTTGCAAAGCCTGTTCAATGTTTTGATTACGTTGGCTTTGGTTGCCAGTGTATCAGATAACTGAATAATATGAGCAGGTAAGAATTTCTTAAGAGATAACATTTCGAGAATATATACTTTGTCATTATCGGCATGGATGTTTTCCCAACCACTATTCTTAGGGTAGTTGGCTATCGTAACGATAAGTGCTCTGTTGGTTTGTGCAGATATATTGCTACTAATCAAGTATCCGATAATAATAAAAAAGTACTTTGTATAATTCAGTTTATTCATACTACCAACAAAAATAAATCATTTTTTTCAATTTCTCCTTGTTACCTTTTAACTTTTTGCGGTATAAAGAATAAAAAAATAAACCTTGTTTAGGCAAGGGGTATTATCAATAGCTTGTTGGAGTTATTTAAAACAAGGTTGATGATTTTTAGGCAACAACCTTGTGCCGGATAACTCATAACTGTTATTTAACTTATTTTTGTCCAACATAAGAACATGAAACATGAGTGAAAAATTGAGTATATCCTATCATACGGCAAAAAGAATTTTATTGGAGTTATTGGAAGATAATGATTTCTCAACCGACGAGGATATCTTGAAGATTCTTGGTTCGGTAGTACAAAAAGAGACTTGTGAGCCGGATGGTGACGAATATAGTTTGAGTCGGATCATAATAGATAAAGAGGGACGTGTGTTTCTTCCCGATTATTCATCTATGGAAATAAAGATACCCTATCTTCCTAAAACCGTATTTATCTTTTTCCTGATTCATGATGAAGGCATTGAATTTAAAAGTATGTACAACTACGTACATGAATTATATGAAATCTATCAGGTAGTTGCTTTGGAGAAAAATACGGAAGCTAATAAAATCAAACGCAGTCTGGATAATTTGGTAGAACCGGTAAATAACCGGATTTATGAAACGTGTTCAATCATTCGGCGGAACTTTTCAGTAGTGATTCCCGAACCGTTAATGGAGATGTACTGCATTACGGGTAAACGGGGTGAGAAACATCAGATAAAAATAGACCGTTCGCTGATAAGGATAGAAAATGCAAAGCTTAAAGGTATGTTTGATACCCTTAATAGTATATGATATAGAACAAATTAAATATTTATATCAAAGGAATAATTATGAAAACATAGAACAAGCTGTTTACAAGGAGATTGGGTGGAAATGGGACTGAAAGGTCAAGTGAAGAAAAACGATTCTCTATTATGATAGAAAAGAGAAAAGTGAGAATTATGATGGTGAATACTAACAATTTAATAATTATAATAATGAAAACAACAAAAAATTATCTGGTTTTTGGGGTACTGACACTATGTTCCCTATTCTTTTTAGCAGGATGCAATTCTGACGGTAAACTGCGTGAAAGTTTAAATGAATATGTCAATGATATGAAACATCAATACTTTCCTTCCGGAAAGTTTGTTTTTGATGAGAATGTTAAAGATATGAATTTCGGTAAGATTACCATTGAAATGTTAAGTGGTTTACGTGATGAGGGACTTATCACATATACGGTTTTAGAAAATCAAGGTTCAATTTATGCAGTTGATGTCAATATCACAGAAGAGGGGCTGAAGTATGCAAAAAAAGTAGATGAGAATTTATATTCAGTAAGTTTACATACAGAAAAAATAGATAAGATATTGAAGAAAGAGTTTAATGAAGATACGGGTATAGGCTCATGTCATTACTCTACTGTATATGATGAGGTCACTCCTTTTGGGAAAATCATTATGGGGATTAAATCCGGTGACGTATGCAATGAGAAAACAAATAAAACCGTAAAGAAAATAGACGGTGTATGGCAAGCTGAATGGCCATCTTGGAAAGAACAGAAAAAAGAAAAGTAGTATGAGGCAAATATTTTTTTTACTCTTGGTGCTAGCAGCTTTATTGAAAGTACAGGCACAAGGAATTGCTCCCATAGGTGTATACGAGGGAAAAGATAAGATATTAGGAATGACCCGTCTGGGATATTTGGAGATTAATATGGATGAGCCTTTGGTTCCAGACTTTTCGCAACAGTTTGTGAAGGGACAAAATCATAAGTTCATGTTTCTGCCGGATAACTACCAGAAGAAACCTTCTACTCATTTCAGAGGACAAAAGGCTACTGGATTTGTAAAATTCCAAAATAGGATGTTGCTTGTCAATTCTGAGGTCTGTAAATTGAGTAACCCATCCGAAGGTGATAACTGTTGGACATTGGATTGGGAAAATGAAATGGGACAAAAAGGGAAATGTACTTTATATGCTCCTACCGATTCTACATTGCTTTTTATCGGATTAGGTTCATTTGACAAGTCGATAGGACCTGATAGCCTGATGTTTGCCCTTAATAAAGAAATGACTTCATCGGCAGGTAAGCAGCCGTATTTTACTCGTAAGCCCCGTCCGCAAGGGGATGAAGGGCCTGATTATATACCGGCTATACTACGAACTTATAAACCTTCCGTTCCACCTACTTTGACAGTACCGACTAGTAATTCAGGCTATATCAAAGGCGAATGGATAGGAAAGCTTGATAATGGGAGTGTTATGTCCATTAAATTGAATTCTACCGCTAAGAGCATTAGCTATTATGGACACAAATACTATGGTCTGATTAAGATGAATGGACCGACTTTTATAGAAGAAGGGGTTATTGCGGTTAAAAAGATAGGAGATGCGATGTATGGACTGTACACTCGTCCTTTGAGTACAGATGTGCAGGCTATTCATTATTCTGTTGTAGCTTGCTATATGAAAAATATTCTCTTTTTCCCAACTTCCGCTACTCCGGCAAAAACTGTAATGGGACGTCCTGCACCTAAACCGGTATCTATGTATTGTATGCCACCGTTGCCTCATTTTATGCCTATGTGCTCAACAGGAAAAGAAGTAAAAGACTTCCCCTTAAACTTTTATCAGAAAGGATACTGCAAAAACAGAGAAGGAGAGGCTGTTTTGTGTCATGGGATCATATTTACTTCCTTTAATATGGGAAGTCGAACTGATGAAGATATTATTTTGGAAGCTTATCCTGATATGCATGGTGTAGACAAGAAAAATGTGAAGATCAAATATAGATGTGGTAGAACGGAGAATGTTTACACAGCGGTTTTGGTATATAATCCTCAAAAGACTGAGTATAAGGTTACTCAAGTGAAAATGGTAAAATCAGAAAGTGAATATCCTGATATAAACGATTGTTATTTGCAGGATGGTATTATTAAATGTGTAGGACTCTTGCAAGTGGAAATAGAATATAAACGATAACATAAAAAAATATACAGAAATGGAACGTATTAGTAAATTCTTACAGCTACAATTTTGTATGCTTCTCTTATTATTGACTGTTTTACCTGAATTCAATTTATTGAGTTCACTTTTAGGTTTTAATTTTGATATTCCCAAATTCGCTTGTAAAGTGCTTGGACTTATCGGAGGAGGTATGGCTTTTTATTATTTTTATAAAGACGCTCAATCAAAATCCCAACAACTCCCTACTCCATTTTTAGTAACAGCGATAGGTGGTATGGCACTTATTTTGTTATCGATGATTCCGGGAATACCGTCATGGTTGGAGTATATTGCAATTATTCTTTTGTTAGCAGCTCTTTACCTATGTAAAGAAAGTTTGGGAATTGAGTGGAGTAACAGAGGAACGCAAGGTGCTTATTTTATCTTATTAGCGGTTTTGTTGCACGTATATAACAGTATCGGTGATACAATGATGACAGGTATTGCAGCTCTAGTCGGTCTGATTATGTATTGGATAGGACTTGGCAAAATTAGGACGTCTTTAGATTCTGTCGGCGAACAGGGCGTTTCTAAGCTTAAAATAGCTGTTATATTAGGATTAGTCGGAGTAATAATTGGCTGGATTCCATTAATAGGCGGTATCATTGGAGGGATTCTTGCTATTTTGGCATTCGTATTTGAGTTTATGGGATACGGATTGTTGAAAGGTTCAAATGCGATTGGCAATGAAGGACAGATTGGAGCCGGAAAGTTACGTACAAGTATGATCATTCTTTTGGTAGCAACTGTCATAGGGTTTATCCCGGGATTGGGTATTGTAGAGAAGATCCTTTCAATTATTGCCGTTTGGTTTGTATTCCAAGGATGGAACTTGATTTTATCTGGTATGGAAACGAGAGCAGAAAGGGTTTGATATTTATGCTCTGGGTTGCTCCGTTTTAGCATATAATAGCTGATTAAATGATTATTAAACGATGATTGGTGTCTTTCTATAACCTCACCAATCATCGTTTAATATGTTATCTGGGGTGCTATTCTCCCTTTGTTTTATTTAATTATCAATATCAATCAAATTGAACTTCAAGTCGAATTTTAGTTCTACTCGATTAGAGAGTTTTACTTCGTACTCTTTTTTATCTCGTTCTATTTTCAATACTTTTGTGTCAGGATAATTAGTCGTTACATATTTCTGAATAGCTGTAGGAATTGTTGCTGTAGGAACAACTGTATGTTTACAATCTATTTCAGTCCAATTTCCTTTCTTGTCAAATTCTACCTTATTGCCGTTTGTGAAAATCACTTCATAACTTTTGTAGAAGAAATCATTTTCCATTTTTGCCAATGCTACTTTGTTCTTTGGGAAATGTTGTTTGATAAACAGTTGAGCCGGTTGTGGCATTTGTGTTACTTGAATTGGTTTGTCATCATCCGCACGCGCTACTGTTTGTAAAGTAAAAAGACAGACTAATAAGAATACTAACTTTTTCATAATCGTTGTTTTTTAATTGGTTTTACTATTATCATTTAATTTATATGGCAAAGATGAGAACAGATTCTGAAAAGATTTGGGAATTTCGGGAAATCTCGAAAGAAAAATCGAAAAATAGTGAAGTATGGCAAATAGGTTGGCAGCATGATATTCTTGAATTAGATTCTTTAGGATTCTTTTAAACCTACTAATAAACACATCCCTTATTTTTGCAACCACAAATTTGACAGTATTCATATTAAATAACCATAAGAACTTTTTTATGACTATGAGAACAAATTGTTTTTTATTATTAGCTATTCTGTTGGGATTGATTCCCATTAATAACACACACGCAAATGATTCTATCCCTAAGAGCGTGATTCTGTACACACCTTACACAAAAATCTCCGTATCTCCCGGAGCGTCAATTGACTACAGTATTGATCTTATCAACAACACAGACCAGTTGACGAATGCGAATCTTTCTGTCAGCGGATTATCCGCCAGTTGGAAACACGAAATGAAATCCGGTGGCTGGAGCCTTAGCCAACTATCGGTACTTCCCAAAGAGAAAAAGACTTTCAATTTAAAAGTCGAAGTCCCATTAAAGGTGAATAAAGGTAATTATCACTTTGTGGTATATGCCGGAAACGCCAAACTTCCATTGGATGTGGTGGTTGCTCAAAAAGGAACCTACCAGACTGAATTTACTACCGACCAACCCAACATGCAGGGAAATTCTAAATCAACCTTCACTTTCAGCGCCACTTTAAAGAATCAGACTGCCGACCAGCAGTTATATGCTTTGATGGCTAATGCACCCAGAGGTTGGAATGTAGTTTTTAAACCTAACTATAAGCAAGCCACTTCTGCGCAAGTGGAAGCCAACAGCACCCAAAATGTAAGTATAGATATTACTCCTCCTGCCAATGTAGAAGCCGGCAGTTACAAAATTCCGGTACGTGCCGCTACAGGTACCACTTCTGCCGAATTGGAACTGGAAGTGGTTGTTACCGGCTCTTATCAAATGGAACTGACTACTCCCCGTGGGTTATTGAGTACAGATGTCACAGCAGGTGATATAAAGAAAATAGAACTGGAAGTCAGAAACACAGGCTCTTCATTACTGAAAGATATTCAGCTGTCTGCCAATAAACCTGCTGACTGGGAAGTAACTTTCGAACCTTCAAAAATCGATGCACTAAAAGCCGGAGAGACATCAACGGTTATGGCTACTTTGAAAGCTTCTAAAAAAGCATTGCCAGGCGACTATGTGACTACCATCATGGCAAAAACTCCTGAAGTAAATGCCGATGCGCAGTTCAGAGTTGCAGTAAAAACTCCGATGATATGGGGATGGGTAGGCGTTCTTATCATTATTGCCGCCATCGGCGTGGTTTACTATCTGTTCCGTAAATATGGAAGGAGGTAAATTATGGGCGAACAAGTGATCGTACTTACCGATTTGACTAAACAATACGGTAATTTCACTGCTGTAGATCATATTCGCCTGAATATCCGGAAAGGAGAAATCTTCGGATTGCTGGGACCGAATGGTGCTGGAAAATCAACTACTATCCTAATGATGTTGGGATTGACAGAGCCTACTTCGGGAACAGTTGAAATTTGTGGAATCAATTCTACTACACACCCCATTGAAGTAAAAAGGAAAATTGGGTATTTGCCAGAAGATGTAGGATTCTATGATGATATGACAGGACCGGAGAATTTGATCTATACAGCGCGATTAAATGGTATTTCTGATAAAGAGGCAAAAAACAAGGCTATGGAACTGATGAAGCGGGTAGGCCTTGAAGATCAGTTAGCCAAAAAGACCGGGAAATACTCTCGTGGTATGAGACAGCGGTTGGGATTGGCTGATGTACTTATTAAAAATCCGGAGATTATTATTCTCGATGAGCCGACTTCAGGGATTGACCCTGCAGGTGTTCAGGAATTTATCGAACTGATTCGCTGGTTGAGTAAAGAAGAGGGACTGACAGTGCTTTTCTCTTCCCATCATCTGGATCAGGTACAGAAAGTGTGCGACCGGGTAGGTTTGTTCAGTAATGGCCAATTACTTGCTTTGATCGATATGGCAGAATTGAAAGATAAGAAGCAGGAATTGTCTGATATTTATAACCATTATTTTGAGGAAGGAGGAGAAAGACATGAATAAAGTCAATCATCCTTTTTGGGTTATCGTCAACAAGGAAATTTCCGATCATGTCAAAAGTTGGCGTTTTATTATACTAATAGGTATTATAGCACTTACCTGTATGGGGTCGCTATATACAGCACTCACCAATATTAGTGAAGCCATCAAACCTAATGATCCGGACGGTTCGTTTCTTTTCTTGAAGTTGTTTACGGTTTCAGATGGGACTCTCCCCTCTTTTGTACTGTTTATTAACTTCTTAGGTCCCCTATTGGGAATCGCTTTGGGATTTGATGCAGTCAATTCCGAACAAAATAAAGGAACATTGAGCCGTATGCTGTCCCAGCCTATTCATCGCGATTGCATTATCAATGCGAAGTTTGTGGCTGCTTTGATTGTGATAGGTATCATGTTGTTTGTATTGGGCTTTCTGGTGATGGGATGTGGGCTGATTGCTATTGGTATTCCTCCTACGGCAGAAGAGTTTTGGAGAATTGTTTTCTTCATCATTACCAGTATCTTTTATGTAGCATTCTGGTTGAATTTGGCTATTCTGTTTTCGCTCCGTTTCCGTCAGGCAGCGACTTCTGCATTAGCATCTGTGGCCGTTTGGCTGTTTTTTAGCGTATTCTATACCATGATTGTTAATTTGGTGGCAAAAGGATTGAGTCCGTCACAGATGGCATCACCTTATCAGATTATCAGTTATCAGAAGTTTATTCTAGGGTTGATGCGTTTGGCGCCGAGTGAACTGTTTAATGAAGCTACCACCACATTATTGATGCCTTCTGTCAGAAGTTTGGGACCATTGACTATGGAACAGGTACAGGGAGCTATCCCTAGTCCGCTCCCATTAGGACAAAGTCTTTTAGTTGTATGGCCGCAACTGACCGGATTGATTGCGGCAACGGTTATTTGCTTCGCTATTTCTTATATCATGTTTATGAGGAGAGAAATAAGATCCCGATAACTTGCTCACTATAAAAGACGCAGAGGACACGGAGAAACAGGTGAATGGATATACCTGACAAATTGGTTTATGATAACCGACAGGTCGTTCACTTTAAATCCGTGTCCTCTGTGTTTGTTTTCTGGGTGAATCTTATGATTGGGAAATCTCGAAGCAATGTTCATTCTGCTCGAAGTAATAATTTATATTCAGATGTTGCAAACGACAGATGGAATCGGCTATAGCTAATCCCAGCCCTGTAGATCCTTCCTTTTTGCTACCCTGATAGAAACGTTCGAAGATATGTTCCTTGTCTAGCGGATGTTCCACTCCCGAATTTCGGAAAGTAATACCGTTCTTTGTAATGGTGATTCGGATATGTCCCCCGTCAATATTATGTACAAATGCATTTTTCAGGAGGTTAGTGAGTAAAGCAACAGCCAGAGATTCGTTCATTTTCACCTTAAAAACGCCTTGTTCATCTATCGTGACTTCTATGTTGCGATAATCATAAACTTCTTCGTAATCTTGCAGATATTGTTTGAGGAGTACATTAAGTTCCAATTCTTTGGTATCCGTAAACTGACCATTATCAATCTTGGAAAGCAATAACAGGGATTTGTTTAATTTAGTGATGTATTCTAAAGTCTGATGCGTTTTCATCAGTTCTTCCAGTTGTTTTTCTGATAGCGAATCATCTTCCATCAACATCTCCAATCGGTTACGGCAGATAGCAAGTGGAGTTTGTATCTCGTGTGAAGCATTTCCGATAAACTGTTTTTGTTGTTCGAACATCTGTTCTGTACGTTCCACATAACGAATGGCAGCCTCGTTTAATTTCCGGAATTCTGTGATTTGAGTATCGTTACTCAAAGGTTTATTTCTTTTTCCTGTTTGATAACCGTCCAGCCAGTGTAGAAGTACATAGAGCGGTCGCATATTCCGGTAAAATACCCATACGGAAATGATAATAATGCAGAATAATAAAGCTACATATAGAAATATAATCCACACCTGGATGGCATTTCTCAAATCATCTTTTTCAATGCTGGGGGTCGATACTGTCAGTTCGTGGTATCGTCCTTCATCATCTTTAAAGATAGTAGTAAGAATACGTGCCGGCTCGGTCTCTCCTTTTTCTTCAATGTATACCATAGAGTCTTTATACTGAATATCCTCCCGGCTTTCCGCATACTCTTTGCTTACTTCCATCATATAATATTGATTGTTGGAGCCATTGGTTTTAGAAGGTAGCTCCTCGCCTGCCAATGCCCGTATAATGATGGTTTCCGAATAATCTTCCAAAGCGTCATCCACTTCATCGTTGACTTCATCGATCATCGTAACATAAAAGAAGATAGCCCAGACCGTCAGTATAAGGGTCAGAGCAAGTGTAATACGAAGAATGATGTAATATATTAATTTCATGGACAATAATCTCTTTCTTTTTTATTCTACCACCATTTTATATCCAAATCCATAAACCGCTTTGATTTCAATCGTTGCACCGGAATCTTTGAGCTTTTTGCGGAGATTCTTGATTTGCGCATATATGAAATCAAAATTATCAACCTGATCGATATGATCTCCCCATACAGATTCGGCTAAGGTATTTTTATTGATTAATCTTCCGGGGCGGTTGATGAAATATAATAGGATATCATACTCTTTTCTATTTAGTTCCACTTCCAGATCATTCACAAAGACACGATATTTATCCGGTTCTATCCGTACATTGCCTTGGCGGATATCAATTTCTCCATCGTGCTGATGACGGCGAATCACGCTTTTAATACGTGCATTTAATTCAACCAGATGAAAGGGTTTCGGCAAATAATCATCCGCCCCGAGTTCCAATCCCAAGACTTTGTCTTCCAGAGAGTCTTTGGCGGAAATAATAATCACATTTTCCCGTTTATGGAGCGCTTTCAATCGTTCAAGAAGATCAAGTCCGCTTCCGTCCGGCAGCATGATGTCCAATAAGATACAATCATAGTCGTAATCTTCTATTTTGCGTAAAGCAGAATTGAAGTCACTGGCTGTTTCTACCACGTAACGTTCTTTTTCAAGTGAACATTGAATCAGTTCTCTCAAAGAGGGTTCGTCTTCTACAATCAATACCTTCATAATTTTGTTCTCCTTTCTTTTTTACATACTGCAAAGAAAAGGGATATTTCTGAAATAAAACTGAAATGGAAGGAAAAAAGAAAAGGATGAAAACGATTCAATCGCTTTCATCCTTTTTATAATGATATACAATTTCTATTTAATAAGAACGTGCAAATATGACGCGGCAAGCAGATGGTTTACCTGTGACCATACATTTACCCGGTTCTTTGTCGCCCGGAACAAATGAATCGAACGGAATACAACGAATAGTTGCTTTGGTTTCTTCCTTAATCTTTTCTTCTGTTTCGGTAGTTCCGTCCCAATGAGCCAGAATAAATCCGCCTTCTTCGATTTTTTCTTTAAATTCGTCGTAGGTATCTACTGTTGTAATCTTGGAATTACGATAGTCCAATGCTTTTTTGTAGATATTAGCCTGCATTTCTTCAAGCAGGTTCTGAACGTATGTTTCAATGCCTTCACAGGTAACTGTTTCTTTTTCCAGTGTATCACGGCGCATCACTTCCATCGTGTTGTTTTCAAGATCGCGACCACCCATAACCAAACGAACAGGTACACCCTTCAATTCATAATCAGCGAATTTGAAGCCCGGACGTTTGTTATCTGCATTATCATATTTCACAGAGATGCCCAGTGCTTTCAACTTAGCTACAATGCCTTCTACTTTAGCATCGATTTGTTTCAGTTGTTCGTCATTCTTATAGATAGGAACGATTACTACCTGAATCGGAGCCAAATGTGGAGGTAATACCAAGCCGTTGTCATCCGAGTGAGTCATAATCAATGCACCCATCAAACGAGTAGAAACACCCCATGAAGTAGCCCAAACATACTCCATCTTGTTTTCCTTGTTAACGAACTGAACATCGAATGCCTTTGCAAAGTTTTGTCCCAGGAAGTGGGAAGTACCACTTTGCAATGCTTTTCCGTCCTGCATCATGGCTTCTATTGTGTAAGTGTCAAGTGCACCTGCAAAACGTTCATTGGCTGATTTCACACCCTTTACAACGGGAACAGCCATATATTTTTCTGCAAATTCACCATATACATTCAACATTCTGATTGCTTCTTCCTCTGCTTCTTCACGGGTAGCATGAGCGGTATGTCCCTCTTGCCACAGGAATTCGGCAGTACGCAGGAAAAGACGGGTACGCATTTCCCAACGCATTACGTTAGCCCATTGATTACATAAGATAGGCAGATCACGATAGGAATTAATCCAATTTTTATAAGTATTCCATATAATGGTTTCAGAAGTCGGACGAATAATGAGTTCTTCTTCCAATTTTGCTTCAGGATCCACGATAACTCCTTTTCCATCCGGAGAATTTTTCAAACGGTGATGAGTTACTACGGCACACTCTTTTGCGAAGCCCTCCACGTGTTCTGCTTCACGACTTAAGAATGATTTCGGGATTAATAGCGGGAAGTATGCATTTACGTGTCCTGTTTCCTTGAACATATCGTCCAATTGACGTTGCATTTTTTCCCAAATAGCGTATCCGTAAGGCTTAATCACCATACATCCGCGCACAGCAGACTGTTCTGCCAAATCAGCTTTTACCACCAAATCGTTATACCACTGTGAGTAATTCTCACTACGTTTGGTTAGATCTTTCAGTTCTTTTGCCATTATATTTTTCTATTTAAGTTTTCCAGAGTGTTAAAACAGGGTGCAAAAATACGAAAAATGCATGAAATGCCCTATTCTTCATACATTAATTTATTCATATAAAAAATCAGGCAGTTATCTATGAACTGCCTGATTATCAAACGAGCGGTAAACGAGGCTCGAACTCGCGACCCCCAGCTTGGGAAGCTAGTGCTCTACCAACTGAGCTATTACCGCATACTTGCTAATGTTTCCGGGCTAAGAAACCCTATGAAACGGTGATGCAAAGGTAAACATAATTTTTATATCTCAAATAAAATCTTCTACTTTTTAATGGAAGAAAAAGTAGAAATGAACAAACTTCTCTTTTTATCTGTTAGAATGTCTCAATATAAGATATAACCTAACCAGTATGAAAAAAAATAAGTTACTTTTTGTACTATTGACTTTGCCTTTTTCCATCAGTCAGATAGATGCACAGACACCATTAAGTTTTGAAGAATCATTGCATCTGCTTAATCAGGGCAATCGGAGCTTGAAAATTGCAGATAAAAGTATTGAGATAGCCAAAGCGGAACGTGATAAACTAAATGCTTTTTGGTATCCCAGTCTTCGGTCCACAGGTGCATTTGTACATATGTCGGAAAAGATTGAAGTGAAGCAGCCTTTGTCACAATTTACCGACCCGGCGAAAGACTTTGTACATTCTATTATTCCGGATGATCAGATCATTTCATCAATATTAGATAAAATAGGTGCGAACACACTTGTATTTCCTTTGACTCCACGCAACTTGACTACTGTCGATTTGTCTGCAGAATGGGTCCTTTTTTCAGGTGGAAAACGTTTCCGAGCAACTAATATCGGAAGAACGATGGTTGATCTGGCACGGGAGAACCGGGCACAAGTATCCGCCAATCAACAGAATTTATTGGCAGAGAGCTATTATGGCCTTCGGCTGGCGCAACAGGTCGTGATTGTTCGTGAAGAAACATATAATGGATTGAAAAAGCACTATGAGAATGCCTTGAAGTTAGAAGCTGCAGGTATGATTGATAAAGCCGGAAGACTTTTTGCCCAAGTAAATATGGATGAAGCTAAGCGTGCATTGGAAGCTGCACGAAAAGAAGAAACAGTAGTGCAAAGTGCTTTAAAAGTTTTGCTGAATAAAAAAGATACAGATACCGATATAGTACCTACTTCTCCCCTTTTTATGAATGATTCAATACCTCCTAAGATGCTTTTTGACTTCTCTGTAAACAGCGGGAACTATGCGCTTAACCAGTTACGGTTGCAGCAGCATATTGCCAAGCAAGAAGTGCGGATTGCACAAAGTGGCTATATGCCGAATATAGCCCTTTTTGGAAAACAAACCTTATATTCGCATGGTATTCAGAGTAATTTGTTACCGCGTACGATGATAGGTATCGGGTTTACGTGGAATCTGTTCGATGGTTTGGATCGTGAGAAGAAAATACGCCAATCGAAGTTAACGGAACAGACGCTTGCTTTAGGGCAAATGAAGGCTCGTGATGATTTGGCTGTTGGTATAGATAAGTTATATACGCAGTTGCAAAAAGCGCAGGATAATGTGAAGGCATTGAATGCGACAATTGCTTTAAGTGAAGAATTGGTTCGTATCCGGAAGAAATCTTTCACTGAAGGAATGGCAACTTCTACCGAAGTTATTGATGCTGAAACCATGCTTGCCAATGTAAAGGTGGCTCGTTTGGCAGCATATTATGAATATGATGTGGCACTGATGAATCTACTTTCACTCTGTGGCACACCTGAACAATTTGCAAACTATCAACCTAAACCGTAACAAACAATGAAATTAGCTAGTAGAACCCTTTCATGGGCCTTCGTCATTATTATGTTCGCTGTCGGTGTTTTTACAGCGCTGGGAATTATATTGATGCATAAACAACCGTTAGTTCTTCAAGGGCAAGCGGAAGCGACTGAAATTCGTATTAGTGGAAAACTTCCCGGGCGTATAGACACATTCTTTGTCCGGGAAGGTGATTGGGTACATCAAGGGGATACTCTTGTTGTAATCAATAGTCCTGAAATATATGCCAAGTATCAACAAGTAAATGCTTTGGAACAGGTTGCCGTACAACAGAATAAAAAAATAGATGCTGGAACCCGTCGCCAGATTGTAGCTACTGCATTACAGCTCTGGAACAAGACAAAGAGTGATCTCGGTCTTGCTCAAACAACGTATAATCGTATTCTTACTTTATATAAAGATAGTGTTGTAACTTCTCAGAGAAAAGATGAAGTGGAAGCGATGTATAAAGCGGCTGTTGCAGCCGAACGTGCAGCGTATGAACAATACCAAATGGCTGTAGATGGTGCACAAAAAGAAGATAAAGCGTCTGCCGCCAGTATGGTAGACGCTGCCAGAAGTACAGTGAATGAAGTTTCCGCTTTATTGCTCGATGCACGGCTGACAGCACCGGAGGACGGGCAAATAGCAACCATCTTCCCAAAACGTGGAGAGTTGGTTGCACCGGGTACTCCTATCATGAGTTTGGTTGTAATGGATGACGTACATGTTGTTCTCAATGTACGTGAAGATCTGATGCCGCAGTTTAAAATGGGGGAAACTTTCATCGCAGATATACCTGCTATCGGTAAAAAAGATGTTGAATTTAAAATATACTATATCAGTCCGCTAGGTAGCTTCGCCACGTGGAAATCAACCAAGCAAACCGGAAGTTATGATTTGCGTACATTTGAGATTCATGCTCGTCCGACGCAAAAGGTAGATGATCTGCGTCCCGGTATGTCCGTGTTGCTAACGCTAAATTAATCGGCAAATAAAATTAATCATAGAATGGATTTATCACAAACATATTCACCTTTTCGCTCCGTACTACTCAGAGAGTGGCGGCGAATGACGTCACGACGCCTTTATTTCGGTGTCTGTATTGTTTTGCCGTTGTTTACTCTCTTTTTTATGGCTACCATTTTCGGTAACGGGCAGATGGAGAATATCCCGATAGGCATTATCGACCAAGACAATACTGCTACTTCACGGGCTATTACACGGAATATCTCTGCAGTGCCCACTTTTAAGGTGGTAAAACATTATGTAAATGAGGCTGCAGCCCGCGAGGCCGTGCAGAAAAAAGAAATCTACGGGTATCTTTCCATACCTCCGAGATTTGAACAGAATGCTATCACTGGAAAGAATGCAACTCTTTCCTATTATTATCATTATGCCTTGTTGTCAGTAGGTGGTGAGCTCATGGCTGCCTTTGAAACCTCATTGGCTCCCGTATCCCTATCTCCCATTGTAATGGAAGCGGTATCTCTCGGGACAGACCAACAGCAAATTACCACATTCCTGTTGCCGGTACAAGCCAACAATCATCCGATATATAATCCCAGCTTGGATTATTCCGTTTATCTGAGCCAGCCGTTTTTTTTCGTATTATTTCAGGTATTGATTCTCTTGACTACCGTATATACAGTCGGAATTGAAATCAAGTTCCGCACAGCTACAGATTGGCTGGCTACTGCTAAAGGCAATATGGTAACTGCCGTGTTGGGCAAACTACTCCCCTATACCTTTATATATATTCTGATAGGATGGCTGGGTAATTATGTCATGTTCGGTATCCTGCATATTCCTTTTCAAGGAAGCTGGTGGCTGATAAACATAATAACCGTACTCTTTGTTATTGCTACACAGGCTCTCGGATTATTCATATTTTCCCTGTTCCCGGCAGTCTCTTTGGTAATAAGTGTTGTTTCTATGGTAGGTTCATTGGGGGCTACTTTATCGGGAGTAACTTTTCCGGTTTCTAATATGTATCCGTTAGTAAGAGATGCCTCTTATCTGTTCCCTGTCCGTCATTTTACAGAGATGATACAAACCATGCTTTACGGAGGTGGTGGATTCATTCATCTTTGGTCGTCAATGGCGATACTTTGCATCTTCCCCTTGCTAGCTTTGTCATTACTACCCCATTTAAAACGAGCTATAGAAAGTCATAAATATGAAAACATTAAGTAAATTACAACAGCTATCATTTATTATCCGTCGGGAGTTTCTTGCCATCAGTACTAGTTATGCTGTTTTACTGGTGTTGATGGGAGGAATTTTCATGTATGGATTGCTTTATAATTATATGTACGCTCCTAATATTGTAACGGATGTTCCTGTTGCCGTTGTTGATAATTCCCACAGCGAATTGAGTCGTAATTTTATTCGATGGTTGGATGCGACCCCTCAAGCGGAAATTTATGATCAGGCAATTGACTACCATGAAGCCAAAGAGTGGATGAAAGAAGGAAAAGTGCAAGGAATACTTTACTTGCCGCATGATTTTGAGGAGCGGGTATTTCGCGGAGATGAAGCTGTATTTTCTTTATATGCAACGACCGATGCCTTCCTCTATTTTGAAGCATTACAAGGCGCTTCTTCACGTGTCATGTTAGCTATCAATGATAAATATCGGTCGGATGGTGCTGTTTTTTTACCCCCTCAAGGATTATTGGCAGTAGCTATGGCAAAACCGATAAATGTAGTGGGAACTGCACTCTATAATTATACGGAAGGATATGGCTCTTATCTGATTCCGGCAGTCATGATGATTATTATTTTCCAGACTTTGCTAATGGTGATAGGTATGTTGACCGGTGACGAACATGCCAACAGAGGAATTCGTGCTTATATACCTTTTGGGTATGGCTGGGGAGTTGCCATTCGTTTGGTGACGGGAAAAACTTTTGTATATTGTGCCTTATATGCAGTCTTTTCTTTTTTCTTATTAGGACTCCTTCCCTATTTCTTTAGTATTCCTAATATTGGAAATGGATTCTACATTATATTATTGTTAATACCTTATCTGATGGCCACTTCTTTTTTAGGATTGGCCGCTTCGCGATATTTTACAGATTCGGAAGCTCCATTACTCATGATTGCTTTTTTCTCGGTTGGATTAATATTTCTTTCCGGAGTTTCTTATCCTATGGAATTAATGCCGTGGTATTGGAAAATAGCACACTATATTCTTCCGGCTGCACCGGGTACACTTGCTTTTGTAAAGTTAAACTCTATGGGTGCCGATATGGCAGGCATAAAACCTGAATATATAACTTTGTGGATTCAGACGATTGTTTATTTCATTATTAGCATATGGGTCTATAAAAGCAACTTAGCAAGTCATAAAAAACAACTTTAGTAGCAAAATACTTTCTAAATGAAAGTTTTCGATAGAATATTCTGTATTTCTTTGTTTTTCTCATTGCTTTTGTATAAGTTTGTTAACTTTTATTTCCCAATGCTTATTAGAAGTAGTTAAAAACAAATGCCTATATGAAATACATCATCTATATTCTCCTCTTTTTTCCTATTTGGGTCACTGCACAAACATACAAATATATAGGGATAGAAGAAGGTTTGAGCAATCGAAGGATATTCAGTATACAAAAAGACGCTGAAGGATATATGTGGTTTCTTACCAATGAAGGCATGGATCGCTACAATGGCAAGGATATCAAACATTATAGACTGAATAAAGATGACAAGACTCTGGAATCTCCTATTCATTTAGGGTGGATATATACCAATCCCCATATAGGAACATGGGTGATTGGCAAACAAGGACGCGTCTTCCAATATGAAAGGAAATATGATGATTTCAAGCTGGTATATAAGTTGCCGAATAGTCTGGAAGCCATTAGTTACGGCTATATGGACCGGAGTAATAATATTTGGTTATGCCGTAAACACTCCATATTACTGTATAACACAGAAAATGCTCAGATACTTCAATTTACCAATATTTTACACAGCAACATCACTGCAATCGAACAAGTGGACGACCATCATTTTTTTATATCAACGGAGACCGGTGTTCGATATCTTAAATTGGAAAATGGTACTTTGAAAATTATTCCTACCGAAACATTGGATTATTTCCATGTGCAGGTAAACGAATTATATTACCATCAAGCATCAAAACGACTGCTTATCGGTTCGTTTGAGAGAGGCCTATTTGTATATGATATGAATAACCGGGAAATAATAAAGCCCGAAGTTGATTTAAGTGATGTAAGTATTACCTGCATGGCACCATTGGATGAATCACAGTTATTGATATCAACTGAAGGGATGGGAGTCTATAAGATTAATATAAATACCTGCCAGATGGAGCAATACATTGTAGCCAACTATCAAAGCTATAATGAAATGAATGGTAATAATATTAATAATGTTTTTGTCGATGAAGAAAAGAGAATCTGGCTTTCCAACTACCCTACCGGAATCACTGTTATAGATTATCGGTATGAGAATTATCATTGGATGAAACATTCAATGGGTAATAAACAATCATTAATCAATGATCAGGTGCATGCGGTAATTGAGGATAGCGATGGAGACTTATGGTTTGGAACCAGCAATGGAATTAGTTTATACCACTCCTCCACAGGACAATGGCATTCATTCCTAAGTTCTTTTGACCGTCAATTAAAAGATAAAAATCATATCTTTATTACTTTGTGTGAAGTTTCTCCCGGCATAATCTGGGCAGGAGGCTATACTTCGGGAATTTATAAAATAAACAAGCATAAATTATCCGTTGAATATTTCTCTCCATATCTGCTTACTTCCGTTAATATGCGCCCCGATAAATATATTCGTGATATGATAAAAGACTCGAAAGGAAATATATGGTCCGGGGGATATTATAATCTAAAGTGCTTTGATTTAGAAACGAATGAGGTACGCCTATATCCGGGAGTGTCATCTGCCACTTCAATTGTTGAACATGACAAAGATCATATGTGGATTGGAACAGCCTCCGGATTATACTTATTGGATAGAAATTCCGGTAAATATCAATATGTTGGATCAGAGTTGGAAGGTGTATATATCAATTCACTTTACCAGGCAAATAATGGATTGCTATATATTGGTACGAATGGAGCAGGAGTATTTGTATACAATATACAGAAACAGTCTTTTGAGCACTATTATACAGACAATTCCGCATTAGTTTCCAATCGGATTTTTACAATTTTACCTGAAGTGGACGGTCGTATTATGATGAGTACGGAAAATGGTATTACTTGTTTCTTTGTAAAAGAGAAACATTTTCATAACTGGACTAGAGGAGAAGGATTATTACCTGCCTATTTTAATGCTTCTTCGGGTACATTACGTATGAATAAAAGTTTTGTATTTGGTAGTACGGAAGGGGCTATTGAAGTTCCGGAGAATGTAAAGTTCCCTTCTTATAAATTCTCCAGAATGATATTCAGTGATTTTCATGTATCTTATCAGCCTGTTTATCCAGACGGCAAAGATTCTCCTTTAAAAGAATGTATAGACGAAACAGATGTGTTGAAACTGAAACATGACCAAAATACCTTTTCTCTAAAAGTCTCCACTATCAATTATGATTCTCCGGGTAATACACTTTATTCCTGGAAGTTGGAAGGGTTCTATGAAAAATGGACACAACCGGGAACAAATAGTCTGATACGTTTCACCAATCTGCCTCCGGGAAAATATACTTTACACGTACGCGCTATATCCAGAGAAGAACATGATGTTATTTTTGAAGAACGTACAATGAAAGTCATTATCGCACACCCTTTTTGGTTGAGTTGGTGGGCTATCCTATGTTATGTACTATTGGTTATTTGGGGATTCTCTTTTATTTTACGTGTGATAAATCTTAGGAAACAAAAGAACATATCAGATGAGAAAACCCAATTTTTTATTAATACAGCTCACGATATACGGACTCCACTTACTATGATAAAAGCGCCTTTGGAAGAACTCCTAGACGAAGAACCACTTACTGACACTGGAATAACCCGTACAAAGGCTGCATTAAGGAATGTAGACTCCCTTTTGCGATTGGCGACTAATCTTATCAACTTTGAACGTGCTGACGTATATTCTTCCGAGTTGAGCATCTCTGAATATGAATTGAACACATATTTGAAGGATGTATATAATAGTTTCTCTTCGTATGCTACTATCAAACATATAGATTTTACTTATGAGAGTAATTTCAACTACTTGAATGTATGGTTTGATAAAGAGAAAATGGATTCTATTCTGAAAAATATTATATCGAATTCATTGAAATATACAGCAGAAAATGGCAAGGTCAGTGTCTCTGTCTCTGATATGAATGATTTTTGGAAGGTGGTTATTAGTGATACAGGTATCGGTATTCCTGCCTCTGAACAACGGAAGTTATTCAAACTTCATTTCCGTGCCAGTAATGCCATCAATTCTAAAGTCACGGGCAGTGGCATAGGACTAATGTTGGTTGGAAAGTTGGTTCGTCTGCACAAGGGTAAGATTCATATTAAAAGTGTGGAACATCAAGGGACGACTGTTCAAATTATATTTCCCAAAAACAATAAGAGTACTCAGGAGGCAACTTCGGCTTCCTCCCCTAAGATTCAGCTACAAACACCGGGACTAACAGTTCCGAATGTTTTTTCAAATGTAGCAAATACAGAAGTTGTCACAGCCAAGAAAGAAATGCAACGTATCCTTATTGTAGAAGATAATGATGAATTACGTTCTTACTTGGTTAGTCTGCTTTCTCCTCAATATTATGTGCAAGCCTGTTGTAATGGCAGGGAGGCTTTAGTGATAGTAAAAGAATTCTGGCCGGAACTTATTCTTTCCGATGTTATGATGCCTGAAATGCAAGGAGATGAACTCTGTGCTGCTATTAAGAAGGATGTTGAAACTTCACACATTCCGGTATTATTACTTACAGCTTTGGGGGATGAGAAAAATATTCTTGATGGACTCGCAATCGGTGCAGATGAATATATCGTCAAACCCTTCAGTGTGAAGTTATTGAAGGCAAGTATTGCCAACCTTTTGTCCAACCGTGCTTTATTGCGTCAGCGGTATGTTAATCTTGAAATAGGCTCCGAGCCTGTACCATCAGCAAATGGAATGAATAGTCTCGACTGGAAATTCATATCGGAGGTCAAGAAAAATATTGAAAAGAATATCGATAATACTGATTTTTGCGTTGACAAGCTTTGCGAATTGCAGGGTGTGAGCCGTACTAGTTTATATAGTAAATTGAAAGCGTTGACCGGACAATCTCCGACAGCATTAATTCGGGTGACTCGTTTAAAATATGCAGCACGATTATTAAAAGAAGGTGAACATAATATCGGAGAAATAGCAGATATGAGTGGTTTCTCGGAAACTAAGTATTTTCGGGAAGTATTTAAAAAATATTATCGAATGAGTCCTAGCACGTACGCTAAAGAAGGAAAAAGCCTCTCCCCTGTTGTTGTAGTAGAAGATGAACCCGAAGAGGAAGAGGCGACCGATTGATTTATTTATTTGCGAATCAGATACTTGATGAATGTATAGCCTCCTAATACTTGCAGGCACATCCCAGGAATTCCGATACGGAAATCTTGAATAGCACTGTAAAAATTACCATTATATATCCATTCTCCTAAAGTACCTACGGCCTGATAAATAAGTACTACACCAATCAATACCGGGATAGAAATACGTCCGAAACGTTGTGCAGCCCAACCGGCAGTTATGGCAAGCAGTATGGATTTCAGTAAAATTGCGGGTAATACTGCAGGGGCGGGCATACCGAAAAATAAGGAATTGATAATAGGTGAAAGGATAGCTGTCAATAAGCCGACTTTCCATCCGTACTTATAAGCTCCAATCAGTGTGAAGAAATAGATTGGTAGCCAGATTATTCCTCCTTGAGGCATGAGATGGAATAATTGGGGGAAAAGAATATTACCAACGATGAATAACAAGGCTGCCCAATAGGTTTTCACATCGTTGTAATTTAGTGAATAGAACTTTACAGTAGTTGTTTCCATGTTTATTGTTTTTTTAAGTTCAAATTACTCTTTTATTTTTTACTTCTGATTCTTTCGAGGAAATCACCAATTAGCGGTAGTATCTCCTCTGCCGATTCCACTTCGCTGCACATTGTCTCTACAGGGCATCCTCCTGTATGGTTACGGTTCCAGATAAAAGGTACTTCCTCTGTAAAATCAACTTTTATATCTGATTTCTGAAGCAACTCTAGAGCTTTGGTACTAATAATATCGGTATATAACTCTTTGATACCTCCCAGAATCATCAGGGCGGCAGCTCCCTTTCCAACCACCTTATCAGCAATCGAAGCTCCTTTAAGAAACTCCGGTTCCTGAGTCAGTAAATCATAGATATCAGCCACACCGCGTTGAGTGAAAGTACGGATTTCTCCTTTGTTGGCAATAGTACAGGAACATCCTCCCGTATGTAGTAAATTGATTAATTCTTCCATCTTTTCTTTTATAAAGTACCTTGTTTCAATTGTTCTACGAATTGATCTATCCGATGCAGCTCTTTCGGAATATCAATGTTCTGCGGACAGTGTGCCACACACTGGTTACAACCGATGCAATGGCTTGCCTGACGAAGTTTGGGCACGCTACGGTCATATCCGACTAGAAAAGCACGCCGGGCTTTTGCATAATTCTCATCCTGCCCGTTCCTGGGGACATTCCCTTCATTGACGCAACGGTTGTAATGTAACAACACAGCAGGTATATCCAACCCATACGGACATGGCATACAATATTTGCAGTCGTTGCAAGGGATCGTTGGATATTTCAACATTAATTGTGCCGTTTCTTCGAGAAACTCTTTTTCTTCATCTGTCAACGGTTCCAAAGGAGAATAAGTGCGGAGATTATCTTGCAGATGCTCCATATAAGTCATGCCACTTAATACAGTCAGAATGTCCGGAAATGAACCGGCAAAACGGAAAGCCCAGGAAGCGACACTGCTTTCCGGACGGCGTTGTTTGAGCCGTGCCACCAGATTGTCATTCAATTTAGACAAACGACCTCCTAAAAGCGGTTCCATGATGATAGATGGAATTCCTCGTTTATGCAATTCTCCATACAGATATTCAGCATCCGTATTCCGGGTATTGGTTTCTTTGGCATGTTTCCAGTCTACATAGTTCAATTGTATCTGTACGAAGTCCCACTTGAATTCATCGTGCCGTGAAAGCAGATAGTCATACACTTCGATATCCCCATGATAGGAGAATCCCAAATTGCGGATACGTCCTGCCTCCCGTTCTTTCACCAGAAAGTCAAGCATTCCGTTATCCAGGTAGCGTCCTTTAAGGGCTTCCATTCCTCCCATGCCGATGCCGTGAAGCAGCATATAATCAATGTAATCTACCTGCAGGTCTGCAAACGATTTGTGGTACATCTTGAGCGATGCTTCACGAGACCATGTATCGGGAGAGAAATTGGATAACTTGGTGGCGATATAATATTTGTCGCGGGGATGACGGCTCAATGCAATACCCGTTGCCTTTTCGGAAAAGCCCTGTACGTATGCCGGAGATGTATCGAAATAGTTTACTCCGTGAGCGATTGCATAATCAATCAGTCCATTCACGGCATCCTGGTCGATTACTTCACCATTACCGTTGGGAGCAGGTTTGAGAGGCCAACGCATACAACCATATCCCAAGAGTGAAACACGGTCACCAGTAGTCGGAGACGTGCGGTAAGTCATTTTATCGGTAGGCACCTCTCCTTCTCCTGTTGCGCTGTTTGAAGAGGAAGTACCTTTTGAAGAGCATCCGTATAATAGCCCTGTCGACGTGGCTGCACTAATACCTACAATCTTAATGAAATCTCTTCTATTTATATCTTTCTTATTTTTATCTTCCATAATCTTATACTGATTTAGATCAAATAATTCTATGCATCTGATGTCCTGTCACATAAATAGCGCTGAAAGGACGGGACGGACAAAGGTTCTCACACGCCCCACAACCGATACATTTTTCTACATTTACTACCGGAATCTTTGGAGAATCTGTTTTTTCAGGATCGGAAGCTACCATTTGTATGGCACCTGTCGGACAATGGCGGGCACAGTTGCCACATTCCATTCCATCTGTCAAAGGTACACAGTTCTCTTTAATCCATACGGCATGTCCGATCTGAATAGCTGATTTCTCGGCAAGACTGGTGAGATGAATAGCACCGGCAGGACAAACTTCCGAACATTTTGTACATTCGGGACGGCAATATCCACGTTCGTATGACATTTCCGGTTGCATCAATGTCAATAGGTTGTCCGATGGGCGCAATACCTGGTTGGGACAAACAGAGACACATAATTGGCAGGCTGTGCAATGTTGAGTGAAATTGCGTGCGCTTAATGCACCGGGAGGATAGATAGGGTTTTCTCTTTGGGGAATCTTTTTATCTTCGATAGTAGCCAATCCTCCGTCTACTTTTTTCTCTTGTGCTTTCAGTACAGAAGTTGTTGCAAAAATGGCCGATGCTGAAAGGAAGCTACGACGAGCATTGTCTACCTGTTCAGTAGTGACAGACTTTGCTTTCGTATCTTCGCTCGTAGCTGTTTCGTTCTTAGGTTTCCGTCTTGTGTATGTAATGGCTCCATGCTTACACTTTCCGATGCAATCCATACAAGTCACACAACGGCTATAATCTATTTCATGAGCTTTCGGATTAATACACGATGCTTTGCAATTGCGGGCACACAAACCGCAACTATTGCATTTGGAAGTATCAATTACCGGTTTGAATATCGCATATTTGGATATAAACCCTAATACAGTACCTACGGGGCAGATCGTATTACAATAGGTTCGTCCGTTGCGCCACGCCAGAATGAAAAGAACAACAAGGGTAACAATGGCAATCAGCATCGTCGAAAGACTCTTCATCCATACATCTACCTCATAAAAAGCATAACTATCCATTCGTTCGGCGAAGTACGCCAACAGGTTGTTTCCCCATTGCCAGACCGGTGCAAAAAGACTGGAAGCTATCCGGCCATAAGCACTATACGGTGCCAGCAAGATAGCCAAAGAGTTCAATCCTGCAACCATCATGATAATGAATACTCCTAAAACGCCATACCGCAACCATTTCATTGCTGGTGAATAACGGAACCGGTTTTTCTTTTGTTTGCCGGATACCCACGAAACAATGTCCTGAAACACTCCCAACGGACAAATAACAGAGCAGTAGATACGTCCGAACAGGAATGTAAGTACAACTAAAAACAATACGACACCTATGTTCAAGGCTAATAAAGCCGGCAGAAATTGAATTTTCGCCAACCATCCGAACCATGTGTGCAATGTACCCGTGAAGTCGAGAAAGAGCAGGGTAATAAGTGTAAAGCACACAATGGCGGTTGTAAGTCTGATAGTACGTAGCATAAACTAATTAATTTTCAATTTATAGTAGTTAGATCTAAATGTCAATGTCCTACATCGTCAGAATTGAACTTGATGATGTTTTAACTTTGCAAAGTTAATCAAGGAAATTTATTTTTCAACTATATATATTACAGATTATTATACCCGAATTACTGAAAGTGCTTGTTTAAACGAAAATATACCAACTATGAAAAGCTCATTGGGGCATTAGGAAAAGTAAGTGCCACTCTTGTTTTTTACTATTTAATTTCGTATATTTAAAGTTCCTCATCTTTCTGAAAATAAATAGTCATCTTGCAGAATGACAAATGTCCCGTTGTAACGTGCCATTTATCACCCTATAAGGTGACCATTGTCACGTTATAACGGGACTACTACCCGATTGCATAAAAGGTTACTATTTCTGTGCTAAAATGAAGAAGTCTCTAATGATTTTATAATATCTTTGTAGCAAATTAAAAATGATATATCATGATTAAAAACATTGTATTTGATTTTGGAGGGGTGATTGTAGATATTGATCGCGACAAAGCGGTTCAGGCATTTATCAAACTGGGACTGGCAGATGCCGACACCCGTCTGGATAAATATCACCAGACCGGCATCTTTCAAGAACTGGAAGAAGGTAAGCTAAGTGCGGATGAGTTTCGGAAACAATTGGGGAATTTATGTGGCCGTTCATTGACGATGGAGGAAACCAAACAGGCATGGCTGGGCTTTTTCAATGAAGTGAATCTAAATAAACTCGATTATATATTAGAATTGAGAAAATCATATCATGTGTATATTTTAAGTAATACTAATCCTTTTGTTATGTCATGGGCATGCAGCCCTGATTTCTCGTCAAGGAAAAAGCCGTTGAATGATTACTGTGATAAACTATATCTGTCTTATCAGGTCGGCCACACAAAACCTGCACCGGAAATATTCGATTATATGGTGAATGATTGCAATATCATTCCTTCTGAAACTTTATTTGTAGATGACGGCGCCTCGAATATCCAAATCGGCAAAGAACTGGGATTTGAAACTTTCCAGCCGAAGAATGGTGAAGATTGGCGGGAGAAAATGACTGTTATCCTGAAGAAATGATAATTGAGCAGTTAGTACCATACCGCAAATAAAAAATATGCAACCACAAGTCATACTTATCACCGGAGCATCTTCTGGGTTTGGAAAGATTACCGCTCAAATGTTATCAGCACAAGGGCACATCGTTTATGGGACAAGTCGGAAACTTTCCGAAGACATGAATGAGGTGAAAATGCTGGTTGTCGATGTTACCAATTCACTTTCTATCCGTCAAGCTGTTGATAGGATTCTATCGGAACAGGGACGGATTGACGTACTGATTAATAATGCCGGGATGGGTATTGGCGGTGCATTGGAACTTGCTACGGAAGAGGAAGTAAACATACAGATGAATACCAATTTCTTTGGTGTAGTGAATATGTGCCGGGAAGTATTGCCTGTCATGCGTAAAAACCGAAAAGGGAAGATCATCAATATCAGCTCTATTGGTGGTGTAATGGGCATCCCTTATCAGGGATTTTATTCTGCTTCCAAATTTGCGGTGGAAGGATATAGCGAAGCATTGGCTTTAGAGGTTCATCCGTTCAATATAAAGGTTTGCGTGGTAGAACCGGGAGACTTCAACACCGGATTTACTGATAATCGGAATATCTCCGAACAGACAAGACTGGATACCGATTATGGAGAAAGCTTCCGGAAATCATTGGAGATCATAGAAAAAGAGGAACGTAATGGATGCCATCCACGGAAGTTGGCTGCTGCAATCTGTAAAATAGTGGAGCGTACAAATCCTCCTTTCCGAACGAAAGTAGGTCCCTGGATACAGGTGTTGTTTGCAAAGAGTAAAAAGTGGTTGCCTGATGCGGTGATGCAGTATGCTCTGCGGATATTCTACGCAATTAAGTAAATGTGATATAATGCAAAAAGTCTTTCATAGCCATTAAAGCTAGAAAGACTTTTTTGATTTGAATATCTTCTATGTGTTCCGGATCAATTCTTCGGAACTAATTCTAAAAACATGGTAGTAGTCAGCAACACAGCCAGTCCGACGCAAACGCTTATCAATAGCCAATTGATATATTTGGCTTTCGGCTTGGTGTCGGCATGCAGATTGTTCAGGAAATATTCTCTGAAGAAAAGGTACAATCCGGGAATTGTGGCACTTGCCAACAGGAAATCTTCCGGAATCTGGAAGAAATAAGTTTTGGATAATCCGATCAATGACCAGTGGCAAAGGAAAAGGACCAGAAACATATTCACTTTGTGAGCAAACAGCAATAATAGCCCAATGGTAAACACAACCACAGAACAAGGCATTACCGGAGAAGTCATTTCCGGAAAGGAAAGTCCGCGCGCTAATGATACTAAAGGATATATGAATGGCATTGCCAACAAGACATAGGACAGGATGTCGTATTTGTGGGTTCGTTCGAAAGTCGTGTATCCCGTAATCGCATCCCATATCCAAATAATAGCCATTACTCCCCAGAACATAGCCATCACTCCATTGTAACTACGTTCTTCGCAATAGACATAATAGTAGATTACCGAAATCCATGTATAAAGTCCTATCATATAAAACTTCATCGCCATCTTCACCCATGTGCGCGGTTTACTGATAAGCAATCCGGTCAATGCAATACCAATCAGAATGATGACTGTCTGTAAAAGCCAGGTAGCTGAATTATAATATGCAATTGTTCTCCAAAAAATCTCCATAAAAGTAGTTTTAATGTCTTGTTAATGAAAAAGCTCTATGTGGGAATAGGAACATCGGGAAAGTGGCTCCTACTGCCAACATGAAAATTACCGTGCTTGCCACCAGACTGTTGGAGAAGAACATTGACATGAACTTATCCAGATTTTCCGGGTCATTCACGTTCTGCAAACACATGATAAGTGAAAATACCATGTTGTATGCAAATTTGCCCGGAATCATCGGAAGCAGAGCCGGAATATAAAGTACTGTCATCGGGCAATATACTTTTTTCCCTAACCATAAACTACCAAAACCGATCACTAAGCCGGCAAATAAAGAAGCTGTAGCAATATCTACCCCTAAATAAGTCATCAGACAAAAACGGCAAGCGTGTCCCAATGCCGCCAATAAGGCAATCATCTTAAATGCCCGCAAAGGAGGATCGGAAATCGCACCAAATCCTATACCTGCCACTGCTGCAAAAAATCCGTCAGTAAGAATGTCGAGTGCTATCATATTAAATTAAACTGTTTTTTACCATTAGTAATGTGAAAGAAAGTCCGATAGCAATGCTGACAATCAGCAAGGAGGCTTCTGTCAGACGGGCAAATCCGGTCAGTACATATCCTTCGACTATGTCAATCACTCCATTAATCAAAGGAACACCGGGAACAAGATAAAGTACACTGGTAGCCATTGCTATCTCTGAAGTTGTATCGAAAATCAAGGCTGTAGAAGCGCAAAGGGAAGCAACAAAAGCTGAAACGATAAAAACAATGTAATGATTCAGCTTTTTCTTTTGCATCTGCTGTTTCAGATAGAATCCTGTGATGGTAGCAGAAAAGACAATTCCCATAGATATTAAATCGCCACCGAACAATTTGCAGAATGATGCATTGGCGAATCCGACTAACAATAAGACGAAGAGAGGATGTATCATCGGGGCGGAAACGATTTTCTTGTATTTGGCTGTCAGTTCCTCCAATGACAGATGATTGTCTACCGCTTCCCAACTTAATGCGCTTAACTCAGAGTTGTGTTCAAAACTAATGGGATGTGCGGGGATATCGATAACTTCATTACAAGCTTCATTCGTCTCTTTATCTACAATTGTCAGAATGATGTTTTTATGAAATACGCCTAACTTTACATCTAGTCCGAAAGCTTCTCCAATACGTTTGGAATTGCGCACTACCCGCGAAGTATGTACTCCTGCGCCCATTAAATGGGCCGAATATTCTGCTATAAATTTACCTATCGATAATAAAGATTCGCTTGTCTTCATGAATGTGATATTTTTAATTGGGCGCAAAAGTACAAAAAAAATAGCAACTACCTAACCTAATTATAAAATACCCGAAAAATCTTTTATACTACTAACAATCCTATCTTTTAATTCTTTGCTTTCAGCCATTGTAAAATCACAGGCAACATCTGTCGGAGCCATTAATACTGCCTTGGCTTCTTCCGCGTCTGCCAGTTCATCCGGATGTTCCTTGAAATAAGCCTCCCATTTGGAGACTGACTGCGGAACCACCCCCAGCACATAGTTGATAAAGTCATCATCCGTCAAAAAATCTTTTACCTTAGAATACATATCACATCCTTTTTAAGCGTTTACGTAAATAGGACGGTGTTATCCTGTATATGTACTCAATAAAGCATTCTTTTTACCATAATTAACTTGCCAAATCACGTAACTTTGTCAATCCGCGATACATCAAGTTGCGTACAGACTGATAATTCATGTTCATAATTTCGCAGATATCTTCATATTTCTTTTCTTCTATATAATATAGAGTGAGTGCTTCGCGTTGGCGGGGGGATAGTTGGTTTAGTAAACGCTTAATAAGGAAAAACTCATTTTTGCGCTGTTCTTTTTCTGCATAATCATTTTCTACATCTGTAGGAGCCAGCATATCGACTTCTTCAATAGCTGTATCAGACATATACATACGTTTACGAAGTTCATCGCACAACTTGTTCTTTAATGAGATGAACATATAGGATTTCAGATTATCAATAGTTCCTAGTTCATCTTTCTTGGTATAGAGCTTCACAAAAACATCATGGATGCAATCTTTCAATAACTCTTTATCCAAAGTTAGCTTTAGCCCATAATTAAAAAGGATATTGATATATAAATCATATAGCTGAGAAAAAGCTGCCATATTCCCCGCTTGAAATGAAGCGAATAAAGTTTCGGTTGAATTATTAGTTTGTCCCATCATAGCATTAATTCGATTGATTTGATGTTGCAAAACTAGGCAGTATCCGTCACAACCTTAGGTAAAATCTGGTTTGTGGATTGAAAAAATAAGTATCATGTTTTATAACACTCTTTTATTAGAATTTACCTATATAAAACAAAAATCCCGTTGAAGATCATTCAACGGGATTTTCTATCTTATAGCTTATGAAACCAATAAATACCTTCTTTTTTATCTGGTATCTTTAAAGTATATAATCCTTTTATTTTCAGTGATTTATTTATTATGTCCACTTTCCCGGAATCAGGGTGAATGTACTTTAATACATATTTTCCGGACGATAAATGAATGGGAATTTCTGTTCCAGACTTGGAATAAATGATATTTCCCGTATCAGATTTTACCAATTTCTTATATTGATCAGTATTGGTCTCTTCCACTTCCATAACTGCCGCATCCTTTAAGAAAGCCTTGTCTTTACACGGAATAACAGGACACGAGCCACTTGCCATGAATACTGCCCATCCCATAGAAGGATAATTTTGCGCATAGAAAGTTACTGCTTTCTGAGGAAACTTCCGGCGGTATTCGCTCACTGCCTTATAAGCTTCATTAAAGGTTATCTTTCCTACTTTCATCTTACGCATATGCTGGCGGGGAGCCATGTTTTTCCCACCTTCCGGCGCAAAGATCCCATCCTTCTTATAATGCCAATAACGGATATCAATAACATCTACCACAGCAGCCCGTTTAGGGTCTGCAAGAATAGCATCCTGCACATCCTTTGTTGTACTCAATGCTACTTTAGCTTTCTTTCCGGTTTCAGCTTCCCACTCGGCTATGACATCCAACCAGAACTGTACGAAGTGCAACGGTCCTGTAAATTCTGCACTTGTCAGTTGAATGACATTCGAATTATCTGCGAAGTTATTGAGACATTGGCGAATATATTGCCTATGCAACTCGCGGCGTACCGGATGACTGATATCGTAAAACATATCTGCTACGAAAATACGTTTGTCTCCGGCAAATGGAACGGGTTCCGGAAATCCGGTCTCATTGATATTATTACTGCTTCTCCACGGACAGTCCACCCAATGTGCTCCGGCTTCCAGAATATTATGCTGGAAGTAGTTTTCGTGGAATAGAAGCAGTCCATCTTTACTCCCTTTCTCTGCAAATTCTTTCAAGCGCGACCAGTACCAGGCATTGGGGCGTTTCAAATCATATTTGCTTAAACCTTCCCAAGCTGTTCCCTGACCACTACGTCCGAATGGCTGTTCGTAAAATGGACCCCATACATCTCCATCCCGGCGGCGGATACGTTCATGGTCATCCCGACGGCGGTCATACCACAATCCATAGTTCTGGTCAAAAACAAGTATGTTCTTCTGTTTCATGAAGCTGACTACAGAGTCGATACGGTCAGTCAGTCCCAATCCTTCGCGTCCCGGCACAAAGCGGGTGATGGCAGGGCTTGCTTTTTTCAAGAAGTTGGTTTTAAGTTTTCCATTCCACCAAGGAGTTGTATGACTACCTCCTACAAGCAATACACCATCCATTTGAATACGTCCGTTGACAATACTTATTTCCGGTTGTGTCCGTTGTTTGTTTGAAATAGTCTTTTTCTCTTTAATATCATCGATTGATTTGACTCCTGTTGGCACGACTGAAGGGATAAATTTATTTTCTTCGATCCAATACTCCAATGTCAAACGAGGATTATAAGCTTCTTTTGCCAATGCCATAGCTACTTCTACGGTAGGGCTACTTGTTGCGCTTGTATTTCTAGGCAGGATACGTGCCCGGTCTGCAGATTCTTTTTGCAGGCGTTCCGCTAATTGGGCATAAAATATACTGCGCGGCTGGACATGATTATTAGACTGTGCCCATTCTCCGTCTCCTGAGAACTGCGCCCAGCAACCATACGCACGGTTTTGTGCATCTTTTGCCGGAGTATAACATTCTATTTCTGCAGCGGTACATTGCCAGAACAGACTGTTGGCTGTATTCCAACCGGCCCCATTCTTATCCTGCCCCAAATTTTTAAAAGTGAGATTATGTCCGTCGATATTGACGACATCAAACAGTAAACCACACGCCCAAGCATCAATAGAACCACTGAATCCTAAAGATTGGTACGAATCGCATTGAACGAAAGCATTAGGACCGGCAGCGCAGAATCCGGCCGCGAAATCGTGAATGCCTTGTTCCGAATAACAACGTTGGAATAAAGTCTGCTGTCCCAATGTGTGGAAAGTACAACGGCGCATCCCTCCTATTTCGGAAACGGGATCTTTCGAAATGCAATCCTCGACAGTGATTTTAGAACCGGTCCGTTGAACGATTACGGCGCTTCCTGCAAAATGCCTGAAATTAACTTGTCTTACCCAGCAGTTTTCTGCAGCTTCGATGGAAATCCCTGTCCAACAATGATCCTCGTCTTTCGGATAGTGTTTGTCATAATCTGAGACCAATGTCAGATTCTCTACACCGCAGTTATCAATACGTCCGTTCCATTGGTATGTCATAATGGTAGATACACCGTATTTGGCATCCAATGCCACAGTCAACGGTGCATCTAAGGTAAGCAGGTTACCATTAATATCGCTAACAACCCGGTCCCATGCTAAATCCATATCCCCTTCTTTCCATCCTAAGGCGCTGATTCCTCCTCCAAAGATGTTACAACCTAAAGAAGCAATCCATTCCTTACCGGAAGGACGGGTTACCATAATCCGGTCTCCTTTTTTCAGAGAAGTCCCCAAAGCGACTTCCAACGTTTTTGTATTTACCGGAACATAGTTTGAAAGTACTTGTAATGTATCTTTTATTACCAAGTCGTTTTCTCCTTCCATATAGATAAGGGAACCCCGATCCACTCCTTTCTTTAATAATATTGTACTTTCTTTATCCATTCCCCGTAATACGATTCCGGATGTAGCAATACGGATACTTCCGGACAGGGAAAACTCGCCTTTATCCAATAACACAGCACCGCGGAAACCTGAAATATCAGGAGGCAAGGAGGCTACATAGTCTATGGCACGTTGAATTCTTGTTGTATTATCTCCGGGTTTCCAGGATACAAATACGACATTCCGAACGGAAGGAATATCCTGTTCCGAAGCCTGATAACCACATGTTGAGAAATCGAGAATCCTATTTCCCAATTCGTCATTAAGGTAAGTTATCCGGTCGTCTTTTACTTGTAAAGCAAAGGTTTGCGCATGACTCTGCGCAAACCCGATACTTAATAATCCCAAAAGGATAGTTCTTATTTGTATATTCATTACAATAAACTTTATTATCAATTTATTTGGCTAAAACAGACTTTTCCTTTTAGAAAGTGTATCATGATTGTTTTTCAAATCTGTCCAATCCACTTTCTTCTTTGTATCGATACCATTGATATATTTCTCAATGTTAGTATAGCCGTCCCCATTACAATCTTTCACTGCGTCGGAAGGATCGTTCGGATTCAGCCCGTTGGCAACTTCCCAAACATCCGGCATCCCGTCGTTATCTGTATCGGCATACGATTCTCCTTTATATTCGGGGAGCCCGCCTACTTGACGGATGTCTGTAATAATTCCTTGTTTATAAGAGTCTGCCGGTAAACGTCTCTTTACATATGGTGACACAAATTCCGGAGCGTCTTTTACATAAATGGCTTTACCCGTCCGTACTGTTTTGATCACACGGGAATCAACCGCATCACGTTTTGGAAAGTTGGCTCCTGCATTGTCCAATACAAAGCTATAGGCTTTTGGAGTATCCATTATAGTGACAGGAGGCATTTTGAATGCTTCGTCCGATTTAATTTGCGGAAGGAACTTTTCTGAGTCTACGTCATCTTTTAGCTGTACACCGCCATCCCAATTGTTCTTTGTCACTTTTGCATTTCCATGAATGATATTTCCGTTGACATAAGCCTTTCCAAAAGATAAAGGACGGTTTTTGTCACGTCCGGCTTCCGGTTTGAGGATACGATATGAGATCGGTTTGTCTAATGGAGTAATGGGACCCGGTTTGAAGTAATTATTAATCAGGTTATAGAAACTTTTATTATCTCCTCCGTCTACTGAACGATTCCACCAATTGAATACGACATTGTTAACAAAATTGAAATCTCCGTCCATCCCTACCGAACTGTTACGGCTGATATTGGAAGCAAATAGATTACGGCAGAACATACTGTTATGCCCGCCGATGGTAGCACCGAAAGCATGATTGTAAGTGTCCAATGCTTCCGAGAATATAGAGTTCTGAATAGTGATATTTACAGTCGGAAGTTTCAGTCCGTGTCCATCCGCACCTCTATTGTATACGTGTCGGTAGATAGACATATTTTCATCCAGTCCCCAACTTGCCGAACAGTGGTCTATCATGATATTCCCGACTGCATTTCCGCCTACCGCATCATCACGAAAGGCAACATCCTGTGCGCCACGACGGAAACGCATATGACGGATAACAACATCGTGTGTATCAATCAGAAAAGACTGTCCTGTCACACAAATGCCGTCTCCCGGAGCCGTTTGTCCGGCAATGGTCACATACGGCGCACGTACACTGATGGGACTCTTGAGATGTATTATGCCCGATACATTGAAGACGATAATACGTGCTCCCCCCGTTTCACAAGCTTCACGGAATGTTCCGGGACCGGAATCTTCGAGCGAGGTGACTACGATTACTTTCCCTCCACGACCACCGGGAGTATACATTCCCCCTCCCTCCGCACCGGGAAAAGCGGGGATATTACTTTTTACCAAATCTTCCGGTTTTGAAGCCCACGGTTTATAGGGACGTCCTTTTTGTGCCTCTTCCAAAACTGTCGGCAGAGCTTTTTCCCATGCTACATTTGATTGATGTTCAAACTCGGCTTCTTGTTTTGCCCCTCTTGCCTTTACAGAGTCCGGAATCACCGGATACTGCGCTGCCACAGGTAATACACAGGCAACCAGCATCCATGCTGATAATACTTTCTTGATGTTGTTCATTCTTTCGAATCTTAATAGGTTTTCTAAAAAGACGATTAAGAAAGCGTTTTGTAACCGGTTATTTCTCTCCTTTCCGCCATTCATTCATATATTCGCGGGGAGTCTGGTTATATTTCTTCCGGAAACATTTACTGTAATAGCCGGAATCCTTGAATCCGACAGCAAAAGCAATTTCGGAAACACTTAAATCCGTACTCTTAATCAGTTCAATAGATTTGTTCAGACGAATTTCTTTAACCAAATCTACGGGGGCTAACCCGGTCAGGCTCTTCAACTTTTTAAAGAATGCCGAACGACTCAAACCGATACCGGAAGCTATTGTATCTATATTGAAATCACTATCATCCATATTCTCTTCGATCACTTGATGGATTTTCTCAAGGAACTGTACATCTTTCTTTACCAAGTACTGTTCATAACTATCCTCTTCCGTCGTTGTCTGGTTCTCCATTTGCTGTCGGATACGTTCACGGAATAATTTTCGCTCAGACAATAACTGGTCGATTCGTGCCAACAGGTATTCTTTGCTGAATGGTTTGGTTATATAAGCATTGGCACCCAAAGTTATGGCTTTTGTCTTAGCACCTTCATCATTCTTTGCAGTCAGTATTATTACAGGAATATGGCTGATCTGGAAATCTTTACGGATAGACTGTAACATTTCCAACCCGTCCATCTCAGGCATCATCTGATCTGTCACCACAATGTCCGGATGGTAAAGATGGACTTTCTTCAAACCTTCTACTCCATTATTGGCAATATGGATGTTGAATTTGTCTTCTAATTGCAATTTTATCAGTTGACAAAGATCTCTGTTATCTTCTACTAATAACAGGGTCGGTAGTGAAGAGTCTATTTCCGGTTCTTCTTCTGTAGTTTCTACCGAAGGAATATTCGTAACAGCTTCTTCTTCGGAAGAGGTTGGAGCAGTTTCCGTGTCGCTGACATAGAAGTCGACTTCCGACGGACGATAGTGTTCCTTATCCATTAGAAGTTCAACTGTAAATACGGCTCCCTGTCCTTCGGGACTTTCAGCATAAATAGAGCCATGATGCAGGCTTACGATTTCTTTAGAAAGTGCCAGACCAATGCCTGTACCTTGATAGTATGGATTCTTTGTATTCTCTCCTTGTGAGAAGCGTTCGAATATTTCAGTCAGCTTACTTTGTGGAATGCCCTCTCCATTATCTTCTACCCGTACGAAACAGCGTTTTCCGTCATCCGTCAATCCGGTAGTGACGTAGATACTTCCGCCGGAATGCGTGAACTTAAACGCATTGGATATAATGTTGCGGATGACAATGCTTAATTTTTCCTTGTCTGCCCATACCATAATAGATTCGTCCGGTAACTGGAAAGTGAAACTAACTTCATTCTCTTCTGAAAGCACACGGAATTCTTTCTGGAAAGAAGCTATCATTTCATTAAAATCAATCAAAGAAACATGCAGGCGCATCTTGCCATTCTGAATCTTCCGGAAATCCAATATCTGATTCACCAATTGTAACATTTGATTGGTATTCTTCTCCATCAGATCAACATATTGCAATCCTTTCGGGGATAATTTTTCCCGTTCTTTCAGTTCCTGTATAGGTCCTTTTATCAATGTCAAGGGAGTGCGAAGTTCATGGGAAATATTGGTAAAGAACTTAATTTTCATTTCCGATACTTTTTGCTCGATATAGATATCATTCTTCATTTTGATCATGAAGAAAGCCAGGCGCAAACCGAAATAAAGAGCTGCCAATCCAAGTATGACATAAATAATCATTGCCCACCAACTCAACCACCAGGGCGGAAGAACCGTAACGGCTAAAGTTCGGCTCGAAACAAGTTCGGGATTGGCTTCATCCAGCGTTTCTACACGGAAAATATAATCACCGGGAGGCACATTGGTATAAGAAGCAATCCGGTTCTTTCCATTATAATGCCATTCTTTTTCATATCCTTCAAGTATGTAACGATAAGATACTCTGTTCTGATTATAAAAATTCAGAGCGGCGAATTCTATTGTGAACATGGACTGGTTGTATTTCAGTTGAATCGCATCGGTATAAATAATGGATTCTTTTAGAATGGGGCAATCCTGAAAACTCCGCAGATCGCGATTGGATACTTTGAAATCGACAATACGTGTATCATAGTCCATGTGTTGTGTTTCCAACTTATCCGGAGAAAATGCCAATATACCTTGTCGTGTACCGAGCCATAAATCTCCGTTTAATGTACGAAGTGTACTTCCCTCTTCCAATTCTACGTTTAGGAAACCGTCATATTTATCATAATTGCGGAACTGTTCGGTAGCTTTATTAAAACAGGACAAACCGATTTCTGTTGTAAACCAGAGATTTCCGTTTTTATCTTCTACAATTGACTTGACCACGTCATTATTCATTCCTTCACGTATGCCGTATGATTTAAAGATCGGTTCATGCTTTTCTTTATCATATCGAACAAGTTTGTTCAGACCTCCACCAAATACGCTTACCCAGATTTGTGAGTCAGTGTCTTTATATAGCACATAAATATCATTATCAGCGACATTGGATCGTTCGCTGACTTGACGGTAAGTCTCAAATTGTATCTGTTCGGGGGTTGCAAAATGTCCGTCGAAAGACATTAAACCATCCATTGTTCCTACCCATATCCGACCGTCTTCATCTTCTGTCATTGTGCGTACCTCCATATATAGTCCATAAGGAGGATACTGTTTCAGTCCGTTGTATTTATGTTTGAAAACAACTTCTCCGTTTTCTTCGGCAATCAGATTTAATCCTCCTCCCAATAATCCTACCCAAATGCGTTCCTGACTATCTTGGTAAGTAAAGTATACGTCATTATTACTAATGGAGTTTGAATCTTTCGGATCATTCTTGTAACGGGTAAAACGCAGTCCATGAGGTGAATTCATATCCGGTTCAGCTTTCACCAATCCATTACCTTTGGTAGAGAACCATAGATTTCCGTCTTTATCTTCCATAATATGATAGACAGCTCCTAGCAGGTAGTTCTGGTCCGAGAAAATCTGCTTCACTTGTCCGTTACGATCAAGACGGTATAGGGCCTGCCATCGGGTTCCTACCCAAATATCTCCGTTTTGTGCCTGATAGAGAGCACGGATTCCTTGATTCCGGGATGTCTGTTTTTCCGTAGAAACTGGAACGGGAGATACATCGGTCAGCAACTGGAATTGTTTTTGGGGGAAGTTCACTCGATACACCCCGCTACCGGTAGATGCCAACCAAAGGATTCCATCTTTATCCAATAACAAATGAAAAAAAAGTTGATTGGGAAGATCCTCAGAAAAAGGTTTCATTTGATTGATGCGGGTCATTTCCAGCTTATCCCTGTCGAAAAGAAGAATTTCTCCGCCCGGAGTGAGAAAAAACATTCCTTGCTCACCTGCATCCTGCATCTCAAAATTGCCAATGGTATTCTGATTGGGAAAAGCAAAACGATGACTACTTTTATTCAGAGGATCATAATATATCAATGCGTGATTGCCTTCCTGAAACCATATTTTATCATATTTGTCATAGAATATGATGCCACTATCCTCTTGGGGGATTGTAAACGGTAGTTTAGTTAGCTGTTTGTAACCGATGTTGTATTCGTATGCTCCGTCATTGGTAGTTATATACATCAAGCCGGACTCGGTGACCAGTAAACGAGAGATAGCCTGTTTGATCTCCGGTATCTCGTAACGATTCACAACCCCATTTTGAGGATCAATACTATAGATATGCCCGTTTTGATCTCCTAGCCACAGGAACTTGGAATTATAAGAAGCGCAAGTGAATAATTTGGGATCGGCAGAAACTTTTTTTCCAATAAAATCGGCAGGTTTATCTTTCAAGGCACTCCCTTTTCTAAGAGACAGAATCTGGTAGTCCATACCTATCCAATTAATAAATTCAGCAGTTTCACAAAACACATTATGTTTCAAACGCATATCATATACGTTCACGTTGGGGCGTGAGTCGTGCAACTGCTTCATTGTAATCTTACCTGTTTCATCGGTATGTGCACGCAACAAACTTTTATCTTTAGTCAACAGTAGAACGTCTCCGTCTTCTGTCGTTTGAATCTTGATAATCTGAATATTCTCGGAGTATTCTTTTACATCATCATAGACGGCATGAAAAGTTTCATGCTTCTTGTCAAATAAATATAGTTTGCGGTCAATAGTCTTGAGCCATAGAAAACCATTCTTATCTTCCACAATACGCTGAATCTTGCGAGGAGGAATATCTGCAGAATAAAAACCGTCCCGATTATCATACGAACGGAATTTAGCTCCGTCAAAGCTGCATAATCCGTACCATGTGCCAAACCAGACAAATCCATCTGTCCCTTTTAAAGTGCAGTTGACGATGTTATTGGGCAAACCACGTTCAGCCGTATAATGTTCTACAATCATATTTGGATAGGCAAAAGCACATACGCCCATCAACGATAATAATAGTATTAGAATATTCCGTTTTCTCATTTATGATAATAATAGAGGTTTTAATGCTCCCAAAGGTAGTCTTTTTTTTGAAGATAGTGACTAGAATCACTATCTTCTTATTGTTTCTTGTGCTATTTTTCAGTTCCGAATTCAGTCTGTTGGCGTTCTACTTCGTCCAATACTCGTTGGCGTTCTTCTTCGGTGAGCTGTACCTTTCCTTCCGATTTCCTTTCCGACAAACCGGTTTTCATCGTAGGTGAAGCGATTGTTTGTTCTTTGTAGCAGAAAGGAAATTCGGCCGGGATACTTTCAAACTCCAATTCGGCAGCCGTAGGAGCCTGTGTTCCTTCAAATTGTACATGAGCTTTCACTTTAATCTTTCCGGCTTTCCGAGTAGACCGGACCAACAGAGGAGCCGAACCGAATTCTACAGTACGAGGATTGGCGCCAATGGTAGCGTCACCAATAATTTGTCCTTCTCCTTCTACAGTGAACACAATATTTTCTTTTGCCAGACGACGCACATTACCGCTATCATCTGTCACTTCGGCAACTACCACAATGAAATCCGAACCGTCCGCTATCAAATTTACTTTTTGAGTATCTGCATATAAACGAAGTTTGGTAGACCGACGGGAAGGCATTTTCTTTTGTGTACACACCACTTTTCCGTCAATGATACCTTCGGCAACCATATTTACTTTCTGCCAGTTCTTCTGTGTATAGCTATATCCGCGTGCTTCCCAGAAATCCCATACATCTTCGAATATAACAGGCGCATTCGGCATATGCCCTTTGGCATGAATTACAGGCTTAGTCCATGATTTCGTCCCATCATAGATAGAAAGACGCACCGAGTCGCAGTTACTGAATATCACTACATCTTTGTCGGAGAACTGTGACATTTCATGAGCAATGAATACCATTGGTCCACATTCTGTCAGCGGATGGTGAAGATTGGCGGGTGATTGACTACGGAACATTTCGTAGGCATATTTCTTTTGTCGGAAAGCATCATATATACCTCCCCAATAAGGATCGGGATGATAACCGCGCTGATGATCGAACGGATGCCATTGTGCTCCACCGATAAACTGACCGGTAGTACGGTACATCTCATCATAACTTTTAGCCAAAGACAGCGCCTGTACGAGCAGCGGACGTTCCCCCCAACTGCGGCTCGCACGGTTATTGTTGTTGTGAGCGTACCAATCGTCTACATTCTCTCCGAATTCACGGGTGAAAATACATTGCTCCGGCCTATCAGTCTTTTCGTCATCTCCCGGCCAACCGTAAACAACGTCATAATGTTCTTTCACACCGGCGGAATGCACATCGGCAGCAGCTACGGGACGTCCCGGATAAGGAAATTCTTCTTTGGTTATTTCGAGTGCTTTCAAGGCAAAGTCGAGCGGATAGCGGGTTTCATTCAGAATAGGTTCCCACATCAAAACAGATGGGTGATTACGGTCACGACGAATCATTTCGCGGGTGTTTTGATGAACCAATTCTCCGAATTTCACATCCTTGTTCCAATATTGCCATCCCGGAGTAGCTACGATAACAAACATACCGAGTTCATCGCAAGCATCCATAAAAGCAGGATCTTGTGGATAGTGTGCTACCCGGATAATTGTGCAACCGGCATCCCGCAGGCGTTTTGCATCCCGCCATTGCTGAGAATTAGGCAGGGCATTGCCTACGTATGCAAAGTCTTGATGACGGTTGGCTCCTACTAATTGCCCGAAGGGTTTTCCGTTCAGCCAGAAACCATCTTTGCCACGAAATTCCGCTTGGCGGATTCCGATACGTGTGATGCCTCCGTCAATGGCCTGATTGCCTTTTTTAACCCGTGATTGCACTCTATATAAATAAGGTGAATCGGGTGACCACAGTTTAGGGTTCTTTATCTCTATCTGCTGCCGGATCGTTTTCTTTTCTCCGGGTTTCAGGGAAAGCTTGCCGGAAGCTCGTCTGATAACCTTTCCATCAGTATCTGTCAAGGCCGTTTCCACAGTAACGGTTTCGGAACGCTGATTCTTATTTTGTAGTTCCGTATTTACATAAACTTGTGCGCTCTTTTCACTGATCTTGTCGAAATGAACAAAAACTCCACCACCTGCAATAGTCTGGGACTCTATCGCGTCAGTAATGGATACCGGTGATTTAGCTATCATCCATACATCACGGTAGATACCGCCATGATAGGCAAAATCCAACGTATATTGGGGCTTGCCGGGAGGAAAGGATTTATCATTGCTATTGTCTATAAAAACGGCAAGCAGACAAGAGTCTCCTGCCTGTACACCATTGGCTGTCAAATCCAAAGTAAAAGGAAGATAACCGCCAATATGTTCTTGAATACGCTTTCCGTTTAAGTAAAGGACTTGCTTTCCCATCGCTGCTTCAAAGTGGATCAGGACCTGTTTCCCTTTGGTTTCCGCAGGAAGTACGAAATGCTTGCGATACCAGGCAGGACCTTGATAGTTACGGCAGCCGCTAGCTTCGGCAGGCATTAACTCTACTGTATGAGGAGTGGAAACAATTGTCCAGGAACGGTCGTCGAAATCAACGGATTCGGCTCCACGAATGTCCCCCTTGAAAAATCTCCATCCCGGATTGAAGTTATACACTTGTCGTCCGCTACCGGGAAGCTGAATGAATCCGGCAACTGATGTTTCGGGGCGGTAAGTTTCTATTGTCCACCCTTTCTCTATCAGTGAGAATAACAATAGAAAAGCTGATAAAATTAAAAACAGTCTTTTATTCATAATACTTTTATTTATGGCTTCTTTCATTTCATAATATAGGGATGTAGACTTTTTAAATCATTATTATTATGTCCTTTTTCCGACTTTCGGGAAGAACTTTCAAGTCTGTAACTTTTCCGTCTTTCAAGGTTGCTTCTACTGTCGTTTCACCCGGTGCATGAAGCTTGAAATGTATATCCCATTCTTTAGGCCATGCGGGGAAAAGGAGTATTTGCTCACCATTAGTCTGCAATAGCATTTCTTGAAGTCCTATCATACCGCTACCTCCCCAGTTGTGATCGGGTGTCCAGTCATATCCCGGTCCCCAAAAAGCAGGAAAACGATGTGGACCGTTTGACAGTTTGGCGAGGGCCAACCTTTTGGCTTCTTCGGTCAATCCCAGACAAGCTGCCCAAATGTTATCTTGTTTCCACCCGACATGAGAACGGAATTTGATTGCTTCCGGATCATAGAAATAAGTATTACGGGCTAATTCAAGATTTTCTTTTCCTACTCCGTAGATGCGCCAGGGAAATACAGGATACAGTTGCGGAGTTTCTACATTATTGATTCGTTCCCAGCTTACAGCAGGAGAAATCGTTTGCTTCAGTTCGGGTGAAGCTGTGGGACTCAAGGAATCCTTGATTTCTATGTACCGCAATGGAATCGGAGGAATCGTTTTCAGCATTTCATCTTTCTTTCCATAATTTTCCAATACAGTCTTCAAAGCGGCAATTGTACTGCTGGCATTGTTAGTCATCTTATAGGTTTCACAGGCAGAGCCCGGAAACAGGACGAGATGTCCGTTACCATCCAGTGCTTTCCGTCCTCGACGGGAAGCAAGTTGGCGATAATGTTCGTCAAAGAATGTCAGCGAGCTTTCAATTAAAGGCAGATATGGAGTAATGTCTGCATTTGCATAATTCTTGGTTTCCAATATCATTTGACAGAATTCCAGTATAGTATCCCACTCATACTCCAGCCATGCATTATATTCCAGTCCTTTGTCAAACCATTCCGGACGTTTGAAGCCGTACTCCGCAGGATTAGGCAAACCATAGTTTTCTATTTGCTCACAGAAACATGCTCCATTGTGTTGCCAATATACTTGGGTACGGAGTTCTGCATTTTTCAGCATTCGGTTGTAGAAATCGAATTGGGAAGACATCATATCGAAGTCTCCGCTTTTCAACATCGGCCAGTATACAAGCCGCTGATTCTGTGCGGTCATTGTACCTCCTCCCCATTTACGGTAATCAGGAGTGAACGCCTGTTTTTCGTCTATATGACAGGGATCAAAGGTAAATAATCCACCATTGAATTTGGTCGGGACACTACCGTAAGCATTGCAACCTAGCATATAGCGGAAAAGAGTGTAGTTTCGGGTAATTTTTTTTATATCGCTATCATTTTTGTTTTCTGTATTTTCAATAGGTTCGATAAAGCTGCGTTGCCAAAAGGCATTCCACCACAGGCGAGTTTGTTTTTTATCCTGTGATACAATTTTTGGCGAAATCTTTCCTTGTGGGGCTATTCTTTGCAGATTGATTTGCAAGTCTTGTTTCCATTGTTCTACTGTTGCCGTCTGTTCTGTGTGCAGGACGATACAAAACTGCTCCTTCCGGGAAGCTTTTGAGGAGCGAAAGTTCCAGGCACGGTAGTCTGTATCGGCATAGATACTATCTGTTGTACCTGTATATTCCAGATTATCCCCGAAAAGATAGCCACCGAAAGTCAGATGCTTTAAAGGATTCATCATTTGAGATTTGACATTTTCCATTCCTTGTTGCGCTACGGCAATGTCAAAAACTGTTTGTTCGGGATTACGGTGATAGAATAAAAGCAAGTTTCCTTTTTTTGTCATTCCTGGTAGTTCCCTTTTGGAAGATAAAGAAACAAAGTCGGCAGTGGTAACAGCTCCTTTCGGGGGTGCCCATTTGTAAGAGCATTGTTGCCCCTCTCCTTTTCTGATCATTCGTTCCTTATACCGCCAGTTCTCATAAGAGACTTCTGTCCGCAAAGGTTGTGCGTTGGTGATTTCCACATGGACTACCGGATGATAAACATCTGCCCACAACTGTATCTGTGTGCCTCCTGCCGATACTTCTACATACCCGTCTTTCAATTTCAGTTCCTGTCGGAAATCTTTTGCATCTTTGAATGGATTAGGAAACAGACGAATCCTAAAACGTCCTTGTTTCAGTTGGCAGTTATTTTCGTCGAATGTACCGCTACGACTCAGATAGAATAGTATATCACCTTTCTCCACCCATATATTCATGCCGATATCACCACCACCGCAGGGCATGGATTCGGAGGAATTCCGACTGGGAGTGTTCCAAATGACATTAGCATGCCGACTCCAAAGAGCTGACACGCTAACAAATACGAATAAGAGAACAAAAATGCGACGTAAATAATTCATAAATTTATCACTTCATTAGTTTGTTTCGTTCACCACAGTGTGGTGAACGGGATCACCAATTGTCCGAACGGAAAGATCCCAAAGGCAGTCCGTCACAATAAACATCTCCTTCTACATAATTTTTGAATCCATAACGGACAGCTACCGGATGAGGAACTTTATCACTCTTTACCAGCATTTTACTGCGTTGAATCCATGCTTTGGCAGGATAGAATACTCTGTCTTCGCCGGCTACTTCAAAGTTCTTCGATTCAAAGCAATTCTTGCCGCTAATCCACATTTTTGCCCGTTCAAAGCTCACAATGACCGTATCATTCTTTATTTCCATACTCTTATAATATGGACTTTCACCGTTCACCCCTTCTATTCCGTAGGTCTTTGTCAGCGCCAGCAGTGCCAGCCGCTCTCCTGCTATTTGTTTCTTGGCGGGATGAATCCCTTTCTCCATACCTGCATCCAGCAATACCGCCATGCCACTGTTAGGCACACGATGTTCTACTTTTGCCTGCGCCTCCCGAAGATAAGCAGAATTTATCACTTCTTTTCCTTTTTCCGTAATAATTCCATAATCATAGGGAGCTATCTGACAATAATAGAAAGGGAAGTCGCCTTGTTTCCATTCGGAACGCCATCCGTTAATCAAGGTAGTAAACATATCCGCATACGTGTGTGCGCGATTCCAGTTATCTTCTCCCTGATACCAGATAACCCCTTTCATCGTCATGCCAATCAAGGGATGCAACATGCCGTTGTAGAGGACAGTCGGCGTCCGGTTTTTCGATTTGATATCCGCTTCGGACTGGGGTATCTTTGCGTCGGGGAACGCTTTCAGCCAGTCGGCTGTCATCCATGCCTCGCAAGCCGAACCGCCCCAAGCGGCGACCACCAATCCCACAGGAACATCCAGTACCTCATTGATTAATCTACCGAAATAATAAGCCGTCGCACTGAAATCGCGAACATTCACCGGTGTGGCTTCTTTCCATGTGCCGGTTACGTCCGTTTGCGGAGTGAAGGTAGAAGTACGTTTCACCGTAAACAAACGAATATTCGGATTCTTGCTACGAAGAATATCCATGTTGGCATTCTCTACAGGCTGATTCTTGAATCCTTTCATGGGCATTTCCATATTGCTTTGTCCGGAACATAGCCACAATTCGCCTATCAGGATATTATTCAATGTTTTTTTGCTTCCATCGTTGAAAGTAATGGAATAAGGACCTCCTGCTTCGGGAGTGGAAACAGCAAGTTTCCATGCACCATTCTTGTCTGCTGTAACCACATAGTGTTTCCCGTTCCAGCCGGTAGTTACCGTTATTTCCTTATTAGGGGTGGTCGTCCCCCAAAGATTCGCTTTTGTCTGTTGCTGCATCACCATCCCGTCGGAGAATATAGCGGGCAGCTTTACTTCTGCATGTGCGCATAAGCAAACAGCCAACATAAAGCTAGCCAGCCATGTGCCTTTTTTAATTACTGAACTTCTCATCATTCTATTTATATAAGTTTTCAAGTCTATCCTAATTTTCTATTGTCAATATGCCCAGTAAACCTGCCGGAAGCAAGGTATCTTCTTGTTTTCGGTATTTGGCATTTGTCCAGATACCGTCATACGGTGCTTTCCCTTCGTCCACTCCTTTCAGCGCATTCGCCCACGTATTGGTGACTTCTATCTCCAGCTCGTTCGTTCCTTTTTTCAAAGCGGACGTAATGCCAGCTCGATACGGAGCCGTCCAGACAGTCCCGCAATCTATTCCGTTTACACGAACCGTAGCCAGATTGCAGACTTTCCCCAGGTTCAGATACACGGGTTGTCCTTTCTTGAGTTTATCCTTCCAGCGGAAAGTGGCCTTATAAACGGCTGTTCCCGAATAATAACGGATCTGCTCGTCTTCTTCTTTACTCCAATCGAAAAGGTCTTTCCTGACCACAGTCTTTCCCGTAGCCAGAAATGTTACGGTATATTCTTCCGTTTCCAATGTCCTATTCAACGGTTCTCTCTTATCTGTCGATGTCCTCTCTTTATCGGCAGCTTCTTCTGTCGGAAAGACAATGAATACGGATTCATTCGGAGCCAACGTCAGCGTAACCTCTGTCCGGTTGCCGTGGATGTGATAAGAAGGATGAGTATTCATTTCCCCTGTTACCGGATTCCAACATTCGGGCTTTCTTCCATTGATACGCATACTTGCCGTAAACGTACGTGTTTCTTCCCGCTGATTGGCAACGAAATAAATATCACCGAGTTCACCACTCCGATGCGTCCAAGAGATATCTTCCGGCATAATCATATCCCGTTCCAGTCCGTATACCGAGAAATCTTCTTCTGTATAAGGAAGAGCAGGTACAATGACTCCCGCCGCTTTTAATTCATCCATCTTTTTCCGCACTTCCGGAGAAAGCACCGGCTCCGGATTCATAGGGCGTGAAAGAGGCAAGACGACCACCTTATAACCCGTTCCCTCCGCCAACTTCATTCTGCCATTCTCCGCCTTTGCCAAACGGAGCAACGCATCCTTATTAAAACTGTCGTAAGCATATCCACGAAGCGGATTCACCCATTTTTCGGGATCAGCCATATTAGCAGAATGAGTGACGCCTACCGGACGCACACGCAAAGGTTGACCTTCATTCGCCAAACGAATACGTTCACTTTCTACCCGTTCCGTACCGAAAAGTCCCGGAAGTGAGGGAACCAACCGCTCCGGCAATACGGAACGTCGGGGAACCTCTTCTCCAGTAAACACAGCAATATCCGTTACCGGATGACCATATTGCAACAACGACTGGCAGCGAGTAGCATATTCGGAAAATGCTTTCGCTCCTTTATCCCACCAAGTCTGGTTACGTTGGAAGAAAAGTCCGATACCATCCAAAGTCATGCCCGGTTGACGGTCCAGCCAGGGATTATGTACGTAGACATGATAGAAAAGCCGGTTGATACCTAGCGCATAGTTACGGTCCAGCAATGCTTTCAACATAGCAGGATATTCGTCCCATGTTCCGCGCACTTCGGTGAATCCTTCTGCCTGAATAATATTCTTTCCATAAATATGCGCTCCGCTGATGGCATCGAGCATATCATTAGGTTTGTCATGGGTCGGACTGTTCAGCCAGAATTCTCCCATAGGAAGGTCTACTTTCTGATAATGCTGCAGACCGTCGCTTACCATAGTAGGCGCCACACATTCTGCCGAGAACTGGCAATCATATTCTTTGGCACAATCAGACAACACCTGATAGAATACATCCACTACCAGTTCAGCGATAGTCGTACGGACATCTCTCAGAATCTCTTCGCTACGTCCGGCACTCTCCATCGGAATGCCTGCCAACAAAGGCAAATAAGGCAGCAGGTCATACCCGCGACGTGTACGGAACTCCTTTGCAAAACTATCACTCCAATTCTGACTGCCACACTCCCAACTGTCTACGTGCATGTATTTCAGTACCCGACGTGCCACCTCCGGATGAGTCTTCACAAAAGCCTGTGCAAACCAGTTGTCAAACTGTTTCCGGACTGTCCGAGGATTGAACTTATCGCATTCCAGTCCTTTTCCTCCTCCGCCTGTTGCATTGGTATGTCCGGTAGCGGTATGTCCCATCCGCAGCAGTTTCCATTTCCCTTTCGGGAGAACAGCTGTGATTATTTTCTCTTTAGAATGACTAGCCGGGGCATTCTTATATTGTTCCGTCAGATTAATAATCTGTGAAAGTGAATAGCAGTCCTCCTTTCCTACCTCCTCTTCCCTGGTAGATTCAGCCACCCGCCATACTAGTCCGGCTTTTCCTTCCCACTGATTCAAACGGGCTTCCTGATGCAGGCACAGTTGTTTGATCTTCAGATTAGGTTTCCATTTTGCGGCATCCATATCTTCACTTCCCGGTTCGCTTCCCTCGGGTGTCCAGTAGAAACGGAAATAACGGGCTGTAGTTGCGGGAATACTATGAGTAGAATTTTCATCTGTATTTTGCCATCCCTGACGGGCAGGGACTAGCTGTTTCACGAAACGATAATTTACGCCATCGTCACTTGCCATTACTTTCAAGCGATGTGCCTGATAATTATTGCCATTTAAAACGATTTCTATATTTCGGCAGGTAAAAGGCTGTTTATATTCATATTGAATATAGCATGGATACGAAGAACGGATAACGCCTGCCGCATCCATATTCACTGTTTGAGCAGATTTTACATTGTTCGCTGTTGCTAAATTTACGCAAGTGATCTTTGCTGGCATTTCGTCTGCTGCATCCTCTACCGGTAAAGCAAATATCGCAATATCTTCATAATAGTTTTCATAAGCTTCCGGCTGTGGCAGACGTAATGCATTGAGCTTTCCACCATCAACGATTGTATCGCTCCAAACAACTTTCTGCATTGATTCTTTCGGAGTAATCCAGGGACCTCCCGCCAATGCAAAACCGTCACAAATATGCATTCCCAGTTTCAACCCTAAACGGTCGGCTTCCTCCATGCTGAAACGCACCATTTCCCACCATTCAGGAGTCAACTGCTGTGCCTTTCCGTTATATTGTGCACCTTCACTAACCCCCTTGATCGGCATCAGATAAGTCCCTCCGAGTCCTGCATGTTTCATCGCTTCCAAATCGGCAGTTATTCCTTCTTTGGATACAGCACCATACATCCAGTACCAAAAGGTCCAAGGCTTCGCTTCGTCAGACGGATTCTGAAATTGGTCGCGAAGTGAGCGTGTTTGTTGTGCATCGACGGGACATACAACTGTCCATGCCAATAAAGAGAGTACAACAATTTGTTGTTTCAGTCGACTTTTCATTTTAATACTATATTTTTCTATAATGAAGACGAAAAAAGGACTTTTTTGTACTCGCTATTACTATAAATTCATGACTTATTGTCTCTATTTTACACAAAGCCAACGCTTTGCAAATATATAATATTTTTATTATTATATTTAAAGTAAAGTATAACTAATGGAGTTCATCATATATTGTGTTGAAAATACTGCTGAACGATTGGGCCGTTATAGTCTGGAGGTTTTTAATAAACTAAAGGAATTGGGTGCACTAGACGACTATATCAAGACTTTTTATGATACTTTGCACACGCAAGGAAAAACGTATATCGTTGATTCTTTATTGGAATATATCTATCATCGTGATCCGCAATGGTTACCAAAAGATTATAGACCTTTTCAAATATCTACAAACGAAGGAGGCAAATCATATTAACCATTTATCATGGTTCTACTTGTCGTGTAGAGCAGCCATTAGAATATTCTGCATAAAGGGAATATTACCGTTATTGTTTCACGATTTCCTCAATTCTCAATAACAGGTTAGGATTACTTGGGCGAGCACTAGAACCATAATCAACTATTTGTCCTTTTCTGTTTATCAAGATATAATATGGCAATCTATTAATTTTGAACTGTTTGGTAATCTTCTGATAATTCTCCAGTCCAATATAATCAGCAGCATAGACACATTCTATATCATGATTCTTCATCGAGTATTTATCTAAACACAATTCCCATTGCTTTTTGGTATCATTACCGCCGGAACAAATGGAATAAATAATCAAATCCTTCGTAGAATATTGGCTGCGCAACTTCTTCAAGGGTTCCATCTCTGCCAAGCAAGGCGGACAAGTTGTAGCCCAAAAATCGAAATAAATAACTTTTCCCCGGTTTTCTTCAAGTATCTTATATATACTCTCCATATACGACATTGGAGTTAACGTATTTGAACTTTCATTGTATTTACCATACAACAAATTATCAGAAACAGACTGTGGATTCTCCAAGAACGCTTTAGTTTGCCTGTACATTTGTGCTATTTGTCCCTGCAAATGAGGTATTTTTACGATGGAGTCAAACTGAGAACGCTTTCTTGAGAGGGAAATTGTATCATTAGCTTCGAGGCTATTAGCTGTAACTTTAGTATATAAATATTGATTCAATTCATTTTCTCCTATTTCGGACATAATATCATCTATCGTTGGGTGTTTTTTGTTTTTAAGAACCATTCCTGTAGGAATATAATTTTCTATCCAATCGACTATATCAAACAAGCGGGCTGATAATATTCCCTTTTTATATAGTTTATTGATTTCAGGCAATAGCGTGTGATAACGTGCGAACTCTTTTCTTGTCCGATATTGACATTGGCTCGCATAAACCAGGATTGTATAATAATAATCCTGGTTCAGTAATTCCTCCGTAAGCATGACGACATCTTGCATAGGCTTGTATTTCTGCAAATATTCGGTCCTGCGTTCTAAACGTGTATCATATTCTTTCTTTAGCTCTGCTTCAAAATCCTCGACACTCAAATCATGCCTGATACCATAGTCACGCATATAATAATATCCGCTTTCTGTAAAAGCCAATATCTCTTGATTCAATTTTTCCGCATCACCTGTTACTTTAGGATGAAACATATCCTTGAAGTCAATCTCTACATGGATACTGTCACCCGGATGCACATATAAATGCTCTACATAGTTACGAATAGAAACCTCCCGTATTTTAGCATAAACAGGAAAAGTAAAATAGAAAGAACCATCCTCTTGAATGGGAGTACGGTACTGATTTTCCATATCACTGAAAAATGGAATAATAAGTGTCAGTTCTTTTTCTTGTGGATAAAATTCACGGTTCAAAACTTTACCTGTGATAATAATCTCTTCAGCATATTCTTCCGGAAAATCATAAACGGTTTCTGTCTGATTGGAAATATCCGGCTGAAAGTTACTTTGCACTTTTTGCCGACAACTAATAAATAATATAAATATCGGCAAAAAAACGAATGGATAATGTTTCATTTTCATTGGACATTTTGTGTTTAGTGAGTTCCGACACTATTGTCATAGATGAACAAAAGTAATAAAAATCGGCGAAAGACAACAGAAATTATAAAGAATGTGCCAAAAGAAGACGGATAATCCTCTTTTGGCACATTCTATGATTTGTATTTTTAATCTGCCTTCTTCGTAGTTATTCGAACCGGAAAACGATCCGTCCGGTTTGTGGACCATTTACCCATTTCGGTTGTGAGGAAGGACCACATAAATCGGTGGAGTTTACTTTATTACGTACCGGAGGAATCACATTCAGAAGAGAGATTCCACTCTCGGGAAGAGTGTAAAGCAAACGGTCGCGACCGTCACGAGGCTGATATACTCCGACATAAGCATCGGGAGTTTCGTTTGTTAGGCTGATAATGCCCTCTTTCGTCCGGATATTCATCCAGGAAACATCGCCAAAATATCCTTTGAATTCGGGATAAGTGAAAGTTTCACCAGGAATAGGGTCGTTATAGTCGTTTTCCCATACATCGTATTGCGTACCATGAATACGATTCTGCCATACACGATATGGTCCGGCTCCCAACCAGCGTTTACTGATTACCTGATCTTCCGGATAATCGAAACAAATACCCATTAAATCCACCACACCGGAGAAATTGTAGGTATAATCCAATACCAAATCCCCACTCGGGCTGATTGTCCATTGAGCTTTATCCAAATTACCCAGTTTGTAATTGGCGGTAACAATCAGATCACCTCCATCTTGTTTTACGTCCAGTTTCGTAAATACGGCAGCATCGGGGAATTCGCTATATGTACGGTCTTTTTCTTTTGCTTTCTCATCATCATGATTATAGAATTGATCCAATGAGCGGTCTGCACGACGGGCTCCAATGAAACGAGGACCATTAGCGAAACTAATTTTACGATTATCTACAGATACTCCTTTTAATTGTCCGTCTTTCTTTGAGAAGATGAACGTACGCTTGTTCGCTTTCACTGTGAGATCATTTTCAGTTTCCGTATAGGTAGGGCGGATGGATAAGAAGGAGATCGGTTCAGTTTGCTGGTTCAGTTTATCAACCGGGAAAGTCCAACGCCAAAGTTCATGACCGTATTTGTCAATAGCTGTCAGGTAAAGAGCATCTGTATTGGCGAGGATATTTGTTTTTATATCCAAGACACCTGCCGAATGAGCAGCCACGTCACTACCCTGCACTTCTCCTTCTTTCAACACTTGAGTAGCGGTATTAGAAGCATCCGTTGCCTGTGGAAATTTCACTTGTTTCCAAAGGAAACGACAGGTATTCAGATTCAGATAATCATAACGGTTTTCTACGGAGAATTTACCGTCAAATTGCCTGTCGATAGAAGTATTCATAATCTGCACAGGACTCCATAGCTGTTTGATTGTGTAGTAGCTCCCCTCTTTTTCATGATGTGGTCCTACAATACCGTCAGCTCCAAAGTTTCCTTGATTGTCAATGAAGCCATCCATATCCACACGCTTCACACCTTCGTCTGCCAATACCCAAAGGAAACCACCGATACAACGGGGATGCTTGCGCATCATTTCCCAATAATCATATAATCCGGCACCATGACCGCCATCGTACAAACCATGCAAGAATTCTGTAGGCATAAAGATTTCCGGCAAACGCATATAGTTCTGGCTTTCTCCGTAAGAGCGGTAATGCATTGTTTCAAAACCGGAGAAATTGCCTTGCGGGTGAATAACCGGACGTTTCTGCGGGTCGTATTTATGAAACTCTCCGTCCAATTCGGTATTCCATCCTTTTTCATTACCATTGCTCCACCAGATAATAGACGGATGATTCACGTCACGTTCTATCATTCCCTCTATCAAGCGTACTCCGGTCGGAGTATCATATTTTCCATGCCACCCTCCTAACTCGTCCATAACATAGAGCCCGAGAGAATCACAAGCTTCCAGGAATTCGGGGTCTGCCGGATAATGACTTAAGCGGACAGCGTTCATATTCATGCTTTTAATCAACAGGACGTCCTCGATATTTTTTGCCTTACTTAACGTACGACCGCTTTCCGGACGGAAACTATGCCGATTGACACCCCGTACATTGATACGTACCCCATTTATGTAAAGTCCGTCACTCTCGTGTACTTCAATCGTGCGGAAACCGAAGCTCTCAGTTTCATAATGTAATACTTTACCGTTCTTATCAAGCAGAGAGAATTGAACTTTGTAAAGATTAGGAGTTTCCGCAGTCCACAAAGCCGGATTGGAAACTTTCAATTGCAAAGATGTCCAATCTCCTCCTGTCTTCACCGGTACGGTGGTTTCTGCCAGTTTCTTGTTTTTATTATCCAGAATCTGAGCGCGGATACTCATTCCATCATTGGAAATATTACTGTAACAATTGGCACGGAAAGTTCCATCCATCTGTGCATCAATGGCAATGTGCCGCAAATTAATAGCAGGTTTTACTTCCAGGAATACCGGTCGGAAGATACCTCCGAAATTCCAATAATCAGCACGGCGCTCGGCTAGATTTACACTGGCATTTTCACTTTCTTTGGCTACGGTTACTTCCAGCAGGTTCTTTTTGCCATATTTCAAAAAGTCAGTGACATTATATGAAAAACGATAAAACGCCCCCTGATGTTTCGAGCCGACCTTTCGCCCGTTCACTTTGACTTCCGTATCCGTCATTGAAGCCTCGAATACAAGATTTACTTGTTGTCCCCGAAACTTTTCCGGTACTTCGAATTCATACTTGTACATACCTTTCTCGTCAGCAACACCTTCCGGAAATGGTTTACCATAAAAAGTAATTCCATACTGATAAGTGCCGAATCCTTGTAGTTCCCAACATGATGGTACACCAATCTTCGTCCATTTGCCGGAGTTACGTCCGTCGGTACAGAAGAAGTCCCATTCTACCATGTCATCACAACCACGACCGGAAAGGTACTGTCGTTCCGTCTGCGGAAGATTCTGGGCGGTCAAAGTAGTTGCTAACGCTAAAGTCGATAATAAAGCGGTTACTTTTCTCATTGTTATTCTTGTTATTTTATTTTAATAATGTCATAGTTTACTGATCCGTATATGTAAAGTGTGTTCCTTCTTTTCAATTGCATATTTTTTTAGAACACCCGGTCCACAACTGCTATTGCCCAATCCGAGTACAGCTGCATCCAGACTCAAAATAACTTCTGCACGCGGTTTCAAATAACAGTCGTGAGCTTCTTTGTAGAGATCCTGAGCAGTATAGTGCAAGGCGGATGCAGAAAAAACATTTTCCACCGCATCAATGCGAATACCTTTGTTGCGCTTATTCGTCAAGGTAAGATAACGTACTTCCTCTTTGTTACCGCTATCCTGTGGACGTGGATAATGTACATATTGTTCATCTACCATTCCTTTCCATAGCCCTATGGTAGCAGAAGTCTTACGATCCGGATAATTGTCTTGTGGTCCTCTTCCATACCACGTAAATGTATTATAAGCAGGTGCTATGCCGAATGCAATTCCTAAACGAGGCAATTCGGGCAATGTCCCTTGTGGCATAAAACTTGATTTCAAATCAATTGTCCCATCCGAACAAATAGTATAGATGGAGGTTGTCGTCACTTTTCCCTCTTTATATAAATTATTTGTTCGTACTCGGACTACTACCGCACCGTCCGGACGTACTTCGTGACTGAAAGACTCCATGCTGACCTGCGGATTGTCCATTTTATGTAATTTCCAATCTTTAGCCAACCAGTTTCCAAAGCTTTTATCATTGTCTGTCGGAGCGCGAAAAACCTGTGTTGACGGCTGAATAGGATAATCATCGGAACTGTGTAACATCTCTTTTCCATTATAGATAAGGGAAGTCATCGTTCCTGTTTGAGTTTTCTTCCATTGAACGGAAAAGTCACGTCCACTGACCGTGAAAAGCCGCCCATCCTCTTTTATCTTTAACCTTCCTTTATTTACAAGATCAGTTGAGATTAAATCTCCTTCCTGCAGGCAGAACTGTTTCCAAGTGACCTCGTGTCCTGCTTTAGCCCAAAGAGCATCGGATTTTAGGACGATACTTACCTTTAATCGATAGTCGGAAGCAGGATTTGTCATGCTGTTCCGTGTTCGTTTCCTGTTTAAAGAACTCTCACCTGATAATGAGCGGAAAGTTGGCAAATCTATCGTCTGACTCCCTCCGGGAGCTATTTCCGGTAAGGTAATTTCTCCCTGTTCTTTCTGCTTTCCATCGATTGACACAGTCCATAGGCAACGATATTGAGACAAGTCAGTGTGGTGATTCCGGTTCGTCACTTTCAGTTTCCCGTTTTCCATTTTTAGTTCGACGGGTGCATACACTTTCTTTACTTCCCAATATTTAGGCGTAGTTTCACGCTCGCTCATCAGCAATCCATTAAAGCAGAACGCTTTTAAATTCGGTTTATCACCAAAATCACCACCATAAGCCACCATGGTACGGCCATCGGGTAAAGTTTTGTAGATTCCCTGATCTACCCAATCCCATATAAAACCACCCAGCATACGGGGATTGCTATATATCTCATCCCAATATTCCTTGAAATTTCCCAATGCATTTCCCATGGAATGTGCATATTCACTTGTCATTACCGGACGGTCGTCATTGGTGCGTTCCGCAATTTCCAACAACCGTTCCCAACGTGCATTTTCAGCGCGTTCTTTATCCTCTCCTTCGGCAATGCCGGGATTCAAGTATTCTTGTTTCACCCGGGTATAAAAGCGGCTGATAACATCGACAGTTTTCGGGTCAGGATCGCCATCCACTCCTTGTGCTCCTTCATAATGTACAGGACGAGTCGGGTCAAAATCATGCAGCCATGCAGAGATAGCGGCGAAATTCGGTCCATAACCACTCTCGTTTCCCATGCTCCACATGACGATGCTTGGATAATTCTTATCACGCTCCGCCATACGAACTGCACGGTCCATAAATGCTGCATGCCAGTCGGGAGTGCTTGCCAATGTTCCGCGCAAGCCGTGTTCTTCTATATCCGCTTCGTCCATTACATACAGTCCCAAGCTGTCGCATAACTCATACCAACGGCTGACGTTCGGATAATGACTGGTACGTACTGCATTTATATTCGCCTGCTTCATTAAAAGAATATCCTGAAGCATTCGTTCCTCGCTCATGACACGTGCCGTTCGGGGATCATGTTCATGGCGATTTACTCCACGAAAACGAACCGGACTGCCATTCACCAACAGTTGTTCTTTGTTGATTTCTACAGAACGGAAACCCACAGCTTGTTCTATCTGTTCCAATACTTTTCCTTCCTCATTTTGCAAGGTTAAGTGCAGCTTATAAAGATAGGGCGTTTCTGCCGTCCATCTTTCCGGTGATTTTATAACGGCTGATAAACGTCCCATTTTACGAGGTCCCCGTTGCGGATACCATTCATTCATCCGGCTTGCTTTATGCTCCAAATCAAGTATATCTTCCACATCGCCTTTCAATGCAACAATTTCTTTGCCTGAAGCATCTTTTAATACTCCTTGCAGAATATAACCTTTACCGGTCATTCCTCTATACACACTGAATTGCGGATCAATCTGCAAAATAAAGTCTTTATAATTACCGGCAGATGCAGGCAGAGTGCGTATAGCATAATCACGGATACGAATGTCCGGAGTATGTATTAGGTGAATACTGCGGTGAATACCTCCAAAACGCCAGAAATCCTGATCTTCCAGGTAGGAACCGTCACTATATCGGTAAACTTCCAATGAAATCTGATTTTCTCCGGATTTCAGATACTCCGTGACGTTAAATTCACTCGGTTCCATACTGCCTTGGCTATACCCTACCCGTTCGCCATTGATCCAAACATAAAAGGCACTCATTACGCCCTCAAACCGTAGAAAAGTCTGCCCGTTTGCTTCCCATCCGGCTGGCAAAACAAATGTACGGCGATATTGTCCGACAGGGTTTCGTTCTTTATACGTGGTATAGTCAGTTTTGGGTTCTCCCATCACTCGCGGGGGATCTATTTTGAACGGGTAACCTGCTGAAACATAAATAGGCGTACCATATCCGTTCACTTCCCAGTTTGCCGGAACAGGAAAATCTGTCCAGCTTTTATCATCAAAGTTTATCTGATAGAAATTCAGAACCCTTTCATTGGGAACAGGAGTCCAGCGGAATTTCCAAGTTCCATCCAAAGACATCGAACAGTCTCCTTTCTGTATAGAGAAAGGGATAAAAGCGGCTCTTGCCGGTTCACGATTAATCTGAAGAACATGATGATTCTCCCAATCATGTATTGTTTGTGCCTGTATTGGGCTAACAAACAAGACACCAAGCAGTAAAGTATATATTTTCATTCGTTCTTTTTTATTGAATATCCAACGCATCAAAAGCGAGCCCATCCATATTTTCTGCCGAAAGTAATACTTTATAATGTCCGGCATTGATAAAGGTTCCGGTAGTGGTGCTCATCATTTTCCATTTATCCGGTGTCTCCGGGAAGGTCAATATATCCTCTTTCAATACCACCCCTTTCGAATCTATGAACTTCATGATGACAGGCATTGGTTTTCCGGTAGTATTCATATACTTAAAGCGAAGCGCATACACTTGAGCCAGTCCGGTAGAAACATTCCATTCAATACTGCTCCCTTTTCCTTTACCAAAGAATACTCCCATCTGTTTACGATGTTCTTTCTTTTGGAATTTACCTTTTAGTGTAGCCGTTTCCGCTTCGTATGATATACTGACACGGGCGTTCTTGTCTTCAGGAAGCAACTCTTTTGGAGTCTTTTCCATCACTTCTTTATCTGCCTTTTCCCAACTCCAATCGGATGCAGGGAATGCCGTCGGTTTCAGTTCCTCATTTGTGGAAGCAATAGCGATACCCGAAATCAAGGCTTGACCAGCTTTCACTTCCGGGAAATGAATTCTCAACATTCCCCCTGTCACTGTGGCATATACCACCTTCTTGCAAACTCCGTCATGACCACTTTCTGCCCAGATATCCAAGTCGTCTAATACGACAGAATCATTCACGGCAACGTCGAAGATACGCAGCCCTTCACAGTCGGTAGAAGCACTTCCGCCTGTGCCATGCCAGGGTTCTGTGAAATACAGTTCAATACGATAGGTTCCATCTGCCACAGGGAAACGATATTCCAACTGATGGCGTCCGAAACGGAAATGTTGGAATAACTTCCAGTCACGAGTGCCACGAATCGGATCATTGGTAGTACGCTGGCTGGCAAGATATGGATTCAGATCCTTGAAGTTTTCTGCCCATGAATGAGAATAGTTCGTATTATCCTGCAACCACAACTGTCCGAAACTATCCGTATAATCATCTCCTCCGCAATTTAGACGATATAGATAATTATATCCTGCCTCTCCTTTCAATATTTTTTTATCGTTCTGATAAAGAAGTTCGAAATTCGGGGCCTGTTCCAAACCCTTGAACACTATCAGGTCTTCCGCTACCGGTTTACCTTTATAATATCCCACAGCACGAAGTATGTTATAGCGAATATCCCGGTTTTCCCACATAAAATGAGTGCCCACTCCATTGTTCTTTTTACGTCCGAGGAAGGTTGCCTTTTCATTTGTCATATCATTGTAAAGCAACACTGAATCACAATTACTGTAAGCCTCTATAGTAGCACGGCGACGTCCTTTCTCAAAACGGTCAGCCCATGTATGGGATACGAGATAGACCATCGGATCTTTGGCTGCGGAAACATAGTTGGCACGATACATATAATACACATCCAACGGTTCTTCCCACGGAGTAACCAATCCTTTGTAATTGAACGGACCGACTTTATCTATTTGGCGATATGCTTCATCCGGTTGCCGACGTCCGGGATTGTCATGGCTGCTGTATATCCACTGAAACTGTCCGCAAACACTATCTTTAACCTGCTCCGCCAAACGGATTTTGGTTTCCATCAACTGGCACATACGGTCTTCACTCCACACACCATTCACTTGGAAATCTCCCGGTTCCGTATGCAAACCGATGCTTCTCCATGCTCCATATTCCCCATTCAATAATTGGTTAGCTTGAGAAAGTTCCTGACCATATTTAGTCACATCTCCCCCATACGTACCGCTCCAATTCTGAATCACATTCCAGTCTGTACCTTCACCGCCATTACAAGTTGTAATGACGCGCATTGTCTTTGCAGTCGGGTCCATCTCACGAATAATATCACTGCATTCCTGTGCAAATTCACGAGGTAAAGTACTTTCATTCTGTAATCCCCACATTACCACTGAAGGAGAATTGCGACGTTCTTTCACCCATTGACGAAGTAACTTTTTGAAGTTCTCGCGAAACTCCGGAGTATCATACCATACATGAGCAGATAATTGTGTCCAGAACAGGATTCCCTCTTCATCCCAATACTTCTGATAGTCGAGATGATGGGGTTGGTGAGCATCCCGGAATGCATTAAACCCGGCCGCACGTATCTGTTTTACTCTTGCAGCCACCTGTTCATTGCTGAATGCATGGCTCTGTCCGAACTGATGTTCGTACTCACATACCCCATTAATAAACACCGGTTTTCCATTCAGGTAAAAACGTCCGTCTCCATCATTCCGTTTGACCGGCCAGCTAATGGTACGGATACCAAACGGTGTTGAAATCTCATCCGTAGTTTTTGCATCACGTTTAATCATACTGGCTAGTTTATAGAGATATGGATTTTCTGTATCCCACAAAACAGGTTTCTCGACAGGAGCTTGCTGGCGAACGACTTTCATTTCTCCCGGAGCCAAAGTTACTTTCTCCACCAAACGGAAAACTTGTTTTCCATCGGCATTGCTTAGTTTATTGACCAACTCTATCGTTTCTGTTGTCTTACCATAATTTTTAACTTCCGTTTCAACAAATACATTAGCAGCCTTTTCATCATTCCAGATGTGTACACCAAAAGGTTCTATACGAATTTCATCGGTCACCTCCAACACCACAGGACGGAAGATACCGAAGGGCTGTGACCCCTCACTGAATCCCCATTCCGACGAACATCCCCCGCATACCCAAGGCATATCGGCAATCATTTCCGGATGCTCGGCTTTTACTTCCAGGCGATTTGTTCCCTGCTTCATTGCATCTGTAACGTCCAAGGTTAATGTAGTACGTCCAACAGGGTGATGACCGAAGTCCGTTCCGTTTACTTTAATGGTAGCGTATGTACCCACTCCATCAAAACGAAGGAAATATCGTTTCCCGGATTTTATATCGGCGGTGAAGTCTTTCACATACATGGCAGTTCCATGCATATTTCCATGTGTCAACTGGCGATATCCATAATAATCATCCCAATTATGAGGGATATTCACCGTCTTTGCAAGCATCATAAAATTACCTTTCAAATGAGTAGCCTCTGTAATCCAGGTCTTCCACCCCTCATTCAATGTAGTGATTAACCGACGATTTTTAATTTCCGGTTTCGGAAAGCGAACCGCCGAACGTCCCATCGGCTTACTGGTAGCGATGGCAATGCCACGTTGCTCTGCGTTGTTTACCGCACAATAAAAATGATAAACCACTCCATCATGCTTTACCACATAACTCTTATGAGCAAACAATTCATCGTAGTTCTTGGAAGGGATGACCAGGTCGGCTCCTTTCCAGTCAGTCCAGTTCACCAAATCATAGCTGGCGGCAAACGTATTGAATGCCTTATATTTACGCGAAGGCTCAAAAGCAGAGAAATAGAACATCACATACACATCTCCCATCTTCTGGATATGTGCATCTCCCGTAATCGTTCCATCCGCTTCATGTGCAAAGACCGGATTTCCCGGATAACGTTTCCAGGTCTTCATATCCTTGGAAAGAGCGATGCCGACACGTTCTCCTTTTAAATCCGTTTCCGGATGACGGCCACCTGCATTGTAATACATTACAAACGGAGCGCCCAACGTTTTATCCTTATCCCAATAAACAGTACTCTTATATTGAGTCAGTTTCTCCCACCATTGGGCATCTTTATCATGGATGCTCAAGATCGGTTTGTCCAGAGATTCCCATTCGTGGGCAGTGGAAATATCTCCTTTTGTTGATGCCAGTCCGATGTAAAGCGGAGCTTTCACTGCTTCGTAGCCGGTGCCTTCGCCACCGATATACGTCATCCAATGGCGGCCTTTATAAGTTTGAAGTTCATAGCTTCCACCCCATTCCATATCCGGTAATGCAGGAAAGCCGCCACGCTGGTTACAGTCCCATTTTCCATCCCGGTAAGAAAGAATTCGTCCTAAAGTACGCCATTCAAGCAAATTGTCGCTTTCCGCTATCCATGTCTCGTATCCGCGTCCGTCCGTTCCACTTTTACCGTTATAGACAACGTAGGTCATCAACCACTTGTCTCCCTGACGGAAAACGGTAGGGCAATCGATCTTATGATGATTGTCTGCCGGTGCGATGGCAAGACCGTACTTATACGGTGTCTTCACCTCTTCATAAATCTGCTCCATCCGTTCCTGCGAGACTTCGCGTTGCGCATACAGAGAGAAGGTAGTGGTTATACTAAAAACAGCCAGCAATAACTTCTTCATAATATTTTTCATCTATAATCTAATGAGATTAGTAAAATAACCAATCCATTGTTTCTTCATCCCCGGCAAGTCCGGCATTACGCACCTTCATCTCTGCAGCAGTAAATCCTAGCACTTGCAGATAACCTTTGGGTAACATCAGCGTATGCTTTCCGGCCGGAAAACTATATGCATGTACATTTGCCAAAGGCATTCCGTTGATACGGACAGCATTCGTCAACACAGGTTCCGCCTGACCGTAATCATTGGCTGATGCATCGATTTCCAGTTTCGGAGCCTTTGCATACTTTTTCTGGTCATCTTTGAAATAGGCTACTAATAATTTCACCGGAGCATCTGTTTCGAAAGTGATACTCGTGCCTTTCTCTCTCTGCTCGTTTCCATTGAAACGAAGCGCTTTCATTCCTTTCAATTCAGGAGCTACTGCTTCTATCTTACCCGGAAGATCGACAAATAAAGAAGTACCCTCCTCCACTTTCACTGCCGGATAATTAGAGATCAGTTTTACGTTTGTAGGAGCCCAGGCAGCAATCTCTACAGTTTCAGCCACCGCATTTCCATTCTGTTTTTCTTTCAACAGGGCGAGATTAGCTTTGAAGTTCTCCAATTCTTTTTCGTAGTGTACCAGCAATTCTTTCCAAGTCTTATTCTTTCCATCATCTCCACCGATAGGAATACGACGTTGAGCTGTCTGCATACTGTTGGCATACAAGTAATGTTCGTCCGTCAATTCCACCAATTTACGATAATGCTCCAGGCTTTGTTCCATCAAAGGAATAGCTTCTTCAAGGTTTTTGATGTCTTTGCCCCATTGATAATCCAATACCAGCTTGGCGGCTTTCACTTTCAGGTTGAACGCATACGCAAATTCACGATAACAATGCATATCATTTTGTAAACGGGCAAATTCGTCCTTATTTGAAGATACGGAGGCGGCCGCCTTATCAATAGCCGCTACTGCCTTATCCCCGTGCTCTATTACTTGAGCAACAATATCCAAAGGCATTTCACCTACATGAGGTTGCTTTTTCCATTCTTTCTCTACATATTCTATCAGCTTCTCCCCTTCCGGTCCGCAACTTTCATAGAATCCCGGATAGATGGTATATTTATATGGATTGACAAGTTGGCTCATAAACATACCCAGCAATAATGTCTGGCGATTTCCCTCTGTGATACCGAAACGACGTAATAGCTTTGGAGCAATCTCACCACTTTCTTCATAAGCTACGCGGATATTGCTTGCATTCTCGTCAGATGTTCCATAGAACTTCCCTAACTGATGGTTCCAGTAGCCCATCTCATCTGTACGATCTCGGTGGCAATTCCATGCATAACGTCCCCATGTCTGATACCAAATCCAGTCACGATCCAATTGGAACTCACGTTCGTTGTTCGGCAATTTATCAGCCGTATAGGGCCAATCCCAATAAGAAGCCTGCGGATAAAGATGCAGCGCATTGGCACCATGTACATTGTGCATGGCAGTTACCGCTTTCTGTACGAAATCCGGAGAGCCCCAACGGAACGGTTCCAGATTGGCCAAGATATGTACGTTACTGATATGGATGGAACCCAATGAACTCAAATCCGTATGTATTTTCGACCAAGGGCCACGAGGTTCGTAAGTTGTCAACGATTCGCCATTATATTTATGCATCGTATAAAGATTCTTATAAAGCGGCAATGCAGCATCCATCACCAGTTTGCAGTCCGTGTCGTGTGCACGCAACAAAAGAGGCGGTTCATCCATACGTCCCAATGCCTGTAATCCGTCTTTCACTCCGGGAATAATTGTTTTTGTAAACCATTCCACATCATCCTCTACCGTACACATCGCTTCACCCAGGCAAACAAGTAGTCCTACATTGGGATATTTTTCTATGAAAGCGGCAATACTCTTGCGTGTATAATCGGCAATCAAAGGAGTAATAGGACGATTACGATCTTGTGTTTTCAGCCCGTAATGTTCAGCAAAAGGTTTGGAAAGAATAATATTATAAAACATCTGTATCACAAAGATACCGCGCTTGTCCGCTTCTTCTGTGAGGAAAGAGAACATTTCTTCATTCTTTTTGAATGTTTCTTCATCTACTTCCAGTGCAAACGGATAATCTTCCAGTTTCACCAAAGAAGCAAACGGATGCCCATTCCAGAGATACAATGAATTCATGCGATTGGCAACCAGCATATCCAAATATTTAATCCACTGTTCTTTATCATAAAACCAAGGGAAACTTTCCGGAGTATACGGATATTCATATACACCATGTCCCGGCAGGTAGGTCATCTTCTGTAATCCTACACAAGCCCCACGCAATACCATTTCAGGACCATCTTTTAATTCTTCCGGGAAAATCAACCGACCATCCGAGTCATTCACACGGTCTATCAGTTCGCGACATCCGTAAATGACGCCACTCCCATCCCTGCCGGACACTCTGGTCAGATTGCCGGTCGTCGTAATGTGAAAACCTTCTTTCTTGAGTGTCGTGTCATTCACTTCCGTCAGCAAGATTGTTTTGATTTCGGGATCGGAGAATGTAGTATCTCCCTGCTGCATCATTACCTGATAACCGGCTTTATCCAAGGTAGCCTGTAACTGCTCCGCACCAAACAAAACACGATTTGACGCATCTGGCGGAGTCATAATCTTCACGGTTTGCCTGCCACACGCTGCTAAAAAAAGTGTGCATGCCGCAAACATGAATAATCTGATATTTTTCATTCTTCTGATATATATTATAGATTATATAATTCACTTCTTAACTAAGAAGAAGACGAAATAATCCCCCGTTTGTACTCATTTGTCTGTTTTTTCAATTAAAGTATTATTTATGGTATTGTACGTATGGTATTTAATGAATTGCTTGTTTTTTGATTTTGGTATGGATCGTAAATCCTTTTTATCAGGAATGGTATCAAAGAAATAGTTTTTTTCAGTCTTATCTTTATAATAGGTGGCTCTTATTATATTTCTTCTCGGTTCACTTGTTTCAGTGATGGAATAGAGACTGTTATTCTGATAAGTGTATGTATGCAAGCCGGTATATATTTACCGAACACTTGTCCGACAGTTTGCGAGGGTTATAGCCTGCGAAATGAATAGTAGTACTCCACTAATTAACAATGAATTATAAATGATAGGTAACAATTCTTTCTTCGGGTGAATCAATCCGGAGACGCCACACTCCTTCCGATACTTTCTCCGGTATTCCGATATTTGCTTTGGGTGGACGCCGACTATTGATTGTCAAATAGCCTTCCCCTTCTGTAGCTTTCACTTTCATCGTTTTGCCATTCATATAAACATGGATATCGCCATTCGGAGTGGGTACAGTACCCTCCATCCATTTCAGTCCTCCCAATACAGGAGCAATAGCAAACTCCTTATATCCTTCTTTCACAGGTTTCACACCTAAATAGTATTTGCCGAGCAGATAGATAGGACTTGCTCCCCAGGCATGACACAGACTCTTGCCATAAGGACGGCCGTACATGGCAAGATGTTGCGTTCCAGTTTCTTCAGGGTTGTATTTTTCCCAGAAAGAGGTAGCACCCTCCTTCAACATGCCGCCCCAGTAAGCTTTCATTTCCTTCATGACAGCCTCCTGTTCACCCAGAGCACAAAGAGCTTCCAATTCATAAAAACGCATATAAGGTGTTGTGATTTTTAGAATGCTGTCATTCAGAAGAACGGACTTCTTGATGGCTTGCTGCTTATCTGCGTTCAGATATTGGAAGAATACAGAAAACATATTAGCATAACGCGTTACAGCATCGCTTTGCCGACCATTCACACGATTATGCACAAATGCCTGTTTCTGATTGTTCCAGAAAGTAGGTTCTAACTTTGCTTTCAGAGTAGCGGCCAGCTTCTCATACTTCTGCTTCCCAATCTCATCCCCAACTAAATCAGCACACAAAGCCATTGTTTCTAGACTTCTGCAAAATAAAACCTGCTCAAAAGAAAGTTCTCCTTTTTTATCCAGATAGCCGTCCGCCCAGTCCACAAATACCCAATCACCGGTCATACCTTCCACCATACCATTTTTATTTGTACGTCCCAATACATAATCCATCATCGTTTGCATACGTGGATACAGTTGGTTGACAAAGTGGCGGTCGCCACTATACATATAATAATCATATACGCTAAGGAACCAATAGAAAGTATAGTCCATAATCGTATTGCTATGGCTGGTCACAGGATCTTTGCCACGAAGCAGCCAGATTGTACGTTTCACGGATTCACTATCGAAGAAAAGATAATAATTCATCAGATAACTTTGGATAGCATCACCACTCCATACCCAGCGGTCGCGTTTGATACCGTCAATAAAGAACTCGCGGGTAGTGAGATGCATGGTATAGGCCCCCACTTCCCAAATACGGTTCAATTCTTCATCATTGCAACGGAAACTTCCACGATACTCTTCAGGAAGATATTCATATTGCATGGATACTTCTCCTATTTGTACACCCGGTTCGTGGGTAACGTAGACATAACGGAAAGCTTTACTGTTCTCCAACGTATATTCGTTATCAGAACTATTTAAGGGAGAAGTGCTGCGGATGGCGAGGTCAGTCACTTGTCCCGGCTCTAACAACAGTTTGTCCAAAGTTTCACAATATGCTTTATCTTTTGCTTCTTCCGGACTTTCACCATAATAAATCTCTATTTTTCCTTTTCCGGAAAGATTCTTCAATGTGATGAATCCGAACGTCTCTTTTCCGAAATCATAAAGAATACCTCCTTCTGCCTGTTCTGTCTTCGCAACAGGTTGCTGCGGTTCACGCATCAGACTGAATTGGGAAGGAAGCTGGGTAGCCCCGTCAAAGTTCCAACATCCGGCATCCATATAGATCGTAGCAGATGTATCACTGGCTTTTCCGCTCTCATCAATCCATTCTTTATCTTCGTAAGTCACTCGCCAGGAGGAATCAGAATTCACCGTCTTCCCTTTCACATAAATGGTGGGAGGAGTAGCCTGATTCCAGACTTTGATGTTCAGGTTATGCTTACCGGCAGGAAGAGTCATCGTCTCCGGCATACCGAATTGAAGCTTTCCATCCAGCTTGACATTATACTTTCCTTCTGCAGCAATAAAAATCTCTTCCGGCTCGGAAAGATTCAGTTGCTTGCTGAATTCAACAACTACATAATGACTGTCCGTTTTCCAGAAAGGAGGGAAAAATGCACCCCGTTCCGTACGACGGTTGTTCATTTGATTTCCCAGCCAGATTTCATAATCTCCCGGATACCAAATCCAGGTCTGGGCAAATGTGCTGCTTGCCAAAGACAAGGCACTGAGTAATATCATATATTTCTTTTTCATTATTCTTTCTATTATTAACCGACTGCGTTATAAGAAACAATTCGTTCTACAATAGTTGATGTTTAGTTCCATATCTGTTTCCTTTTAGTTCTACATGTATTTTCCTTTAGTTCCATATCTGTGGAACGAACCACATATTGCAGTTAAATGAGTTACCAACTACTATCGAATGTTCAGCAAATCCTTGTATTCTGCCTCCAATCCTGCACGTTCACGAATAGCATCATCAACTTTCGGACCATTATTCTCCCATACATTTCCAGGACCATTGGCATTTTGCAGATACTTCTCCCCTTCCGTCCAATTATCACGAACAGTAATAAAAGAAGAACCCTCATCTGTATAAAGGTAGAACCAATGATTAGGATCGTGCACATACCCCGGTTTATAGATACTATGCACACAATTCTCCGTTACATAGCTTTTAGGCTGTGAACCGAGCGTGTAAATACCTGCTACATCATACATGTGTTTCGCATAATGATGAATCAGATTTGCATGAACTCTGTTATTACGCATACAATTCACAGTTTGTGTCCATCCCCAACCGAGACTGATGCCACTATAAGGAACTTCACTGATTTCATTATGCTCGATATTAATATCACTCACATATCCCGCAGCAATGGCGAGACATCCCCAGTCCTCATTACCTACTTCCGTGAAATAGCAATTATTGATTTGCTGGTGTGTGCATACTTCCCGGCGGTCAGCAGGATCATAAGGCAAATGCGTTTCGTGAGCAGCCGGAGAAAAACTACCGGCCAGCAGACCATTTCCAGCAATATCGCGAAAGAGACAACCACGAACAATACCACCCTGCACCGCTTCTTCATAATCCAGTCCGGTAGAACCCAAATGTTCAAATCGGCAACGCTCAAAATCAATCTGTCTGGCAGCAGCTATCCGGACAGCAGCCGCAGGACGACCCAACCATCCTTGATTATCCAACGGATGATTCAGATAATCCCGTTGCATTTTCGGATCAATCCGGTACCCATCCGTCAGATACATACCTGCCTGAAGAGGCACATGTCCTTTCTCCGACGGACGCATCCACGTAGTATAAGAAAAAGTAATTTTCTCAAAACGAATATGACACACAGGACGATCCAAAGTACCTTCTACCTGTACTAACGTCTCAATGGCAGGTACCATCACTTCCGCCTCCTGCATCTTCTCTCCTTCCCGTGGATAATAATACACTCTACGGGCATCCATATCGTGATACCATTCGCCCGGCACATCCAATAGCTCACGGACATTCGTCAGATAAAAAGCAGAATTATGTCCGTCTGTCGTCACCATTGGACGCGGCCAAGGATGTTCAAACTGAATCCGGCTTTCTGGCTGGTGAAAACGTACCGCCGCACTATCTCCCTGCACCTCAATAGACCGAATCCGAAGATTAGCCACACACCACATCTGATGGATCACCATCTCGGCATATTCAGCCTTCAATTTTCCCTTATTATCAATAAGTCTGCGTACCGCAACCGCAGGAACATAAAGAACTTCATTCTTTTCATCCACGCTGCAAATACGGTTCATCTTTTCGAAATCCTCTACATCACGGGCACGGACAGCCTTTTCCCCATTCACCCACAACTGACGGAAATCCAATGGACGCCCATTATATGTCGGCACATCTGCCACCCAGAGCTTTCCTTGTTTCTTCCAATTCTTGATACGGACTCCTCCACTCAACACCACCTTTTCATCGGCTGCCGAACGGATCACCGTCGGTGATTCCTTTGTCCCACTATCTTCCGGACGAATAAAAACCGGCTCATACAGAGCGTACGTTCCACCCTCCATATAAACAGTGATTCCTCCCTGCGCTCGGTCATCTCCCGTCCTCCGCCACTCACGCGCCTGCCGTAAAGCAGCAGTCAGCGTTGCTTTGGGAGACTGGCGGGTTCCATCATTAAAGTCATTACCTTTGGGAGAAACCCATATCTCACCGGACCATAACCAATGACTGCACAAAATACATATAGCCGTTAAAAATAACTTTCTCATCCTCATTTCTTCATTTCTGTATCATGATTTATCTGGCAAGAGGCATCCATACGGTCATCTCTCCTTTTCCTCTATTTCCCCAGGCATAATAAGGAATCAAACGAATATCCACCGTCTTCTCTGCCTGAACCACCGGACGATAAAGTACCCCTTCCCACGAAGTTGCAGATGCCAGACGCGCTTTACCTTCGAGCGCAACAATCGGACTGCCTTCAATCGTGATCTTCTTCGGAGTCAATTTTATATCAGCAGGGATCAATACATTATCAATCTTCTCTCCATTCGCTATATCCATATTTTCCAGACAATAAACCAACGGTCCGCGCTTCACTACCACCTGATTACGAATCTCCTCTGCCAACGGATGAGCTTCGAGCAAACGCACAGGCATGTCCATCACTAATTCCACTACATCCCCCTTCTTCCATGCACGATTTACTTCCGCATACGAATTTGCCTTCGCATTGACTTGCAACGGCTGTCCATTCACCGTAAGCGTAGCCTTTTCGCACCATTCAGGGATACGTAAGAAGAGCGAGAAAGTACCTGCCTTACGAGGAACTTTATCCAACGTTACGCGTACATTTCCATCCCAAGGATAATCCGTTTCCTGCGTCAGAGCTACTTCGCCCTTCTCTTTCCAAGTCGTTGTCAATGTATTTGCCCCATACAAATTGCAATAAACCCCTTCCGAACTCAATGTATATGCATAGTTTTGTGCCTGACACAGCGTACGCAATGTGTTCGGAGGACAGCAGAAACAACTGATATATTCCGTCCGTTCCTTCGGCCAGCGAAGCGTGTAAGGAAGATCGGCACTGATACGAAGCGGATTCGTGTAGAAATACTTCTTTCCATCCAGACTAATACCGCTCAATACACTGTTATAAAGACAAGTCTCCACAAGATCAGCATATTTCGCATCCCCTGTCACCTCCAGCATCCGCCAGTTGAACAGCATATTACCGATGTTGGCACACGTTTCATTGTGAGCAGTGCTATTCGGCAACTGATAGGGACGTCCATAACTCTGATGCACTTTCTGAATACTATCCGGCTCATAACACGTTCCATCGGGCGATGTACCATCATAAAGAGCACCGCAAGCACCGGTCACATACATTTTCCGGGTCACGATATCATTCCAGATACTAGTCAGGTTCTTCATTAATTGCTGCTCACCGGTTTCTGCATATACATCCGCTACTCCGGCATACAGATAGTTGGCGCGTACGGCATGTCCCATCGCACGATATTGATCGCGGAAAGGAATACGGTCCTGATTATCGTCCGTACCGTTCTCCACCATACCACGGATATCAATCAGATTCTTTGAAAGTTCCAGATAACGGGGATTTCCGGTAGCCCGGTACATTTCAACTACCCCCATATAATGAGAGGGACAAATAGCATTGCGAGCCAGTTCGGCAGAAGCCGTTTCATAAAAATGACAGAGGAAATCCGTCGCTTTCACAGCAGCATCGAAAAGAGTAGTCTTTCCGGTAGCACGACGATGTACAATACCCGCCATCATCAAGTGTCCCAGATTATAAGTCTCAAAGTTCAGCCGATTGGCAAAAGCTCCTTTTTCATTCTCATCACCTACTTTCGTTCCAATGACCGTCTGTTTATGCTGATCACCCAATGTTGTTGTATGGGAATCAATCCCTTTATTCAGTTCTTCGATAATAACAGGCGTATGTATATAACCGTCTGCACGTTGGGCTTTTACAACACAAGTGATAAAGTTATCCATTAACTTGTCCAACTCCGGATCTTTATTAACTGCATAGACAGAAGCCACACCTTCCATCCATTTATACATATCTCCGTCATGAAATGGAGGTCCCCAATGCTCTCCTTTGCATATTCCGGCAGCAATCTCAAAATTACGGAAACCGTGAGAGATCTCCGGCGCGTTCCAAGTGTTCCACATACTTTGCAGGGAAGTCCGGCTAAATACCTCGAAGCGATCTCCCCAGAATCCATCCGTCCAATGTACGGCCCCGATTCCGGTATTCGCCATCTTCGCAAAACGGCTCTGACTCATATCCGTCAATCCATTACTTTGCGCAAGTGCTCCCGTAACGGAAGCGGAAGCTAAAAGAAGTAATAGTTTTATCTGTTTCATTAATATGGATAATTTAAAATTTACACAATATCTTTATAAAAAGACGCAATTATCCATATTTTGTACTCAATAAAACAAAAAAACGAAGCCCCTATTTCGGTACGCCCTGCAAGTCCAAATACAGGCATACAGCCATTTATTTCACTGAAAAATATAAAAAGTGCCGTTCATCGTTTCGCGTGAATGGCACTTTTCGTGATTTTGTATATTAAATCTACCATAAACCGAGCCCCATCGTTTTAGAACATTCCAACTCCAATAATCCTTTTTTGGCATCGAGACCACCTCCGTACCCCGTGAGTTTATGATTGCTGCCGATTACCCGGTGGCAGGGAACAAAGATAGAGATAGGATTGGTGGCATTGGCCGATGCGACTGCACGTACAGCCTTCGGGTTATGGATGCGGCGGGCAAGCTCGCCATAAGATATGGTCGTTCCATAGGGTATTTTCATCAGTTCTTCCCATACAGTGCACTGAAATTCCGAGCCGGTAAAGACAACGGGAATGTCGAATATCTTACGGTGTCCGGCAAAATATTCTTCGAGTTCCCCGATTGCCCGTTCGATGATGTCGGAAGTCCCTTCTTCGTACTTCGCGTTCAGATGTCGCTGTATGCGGCGGTCTATCGTACCTCGTCGTTTCTCTACCGCCCAATCGCAAATACACAGCTTATCGCCGTAAGAACCGACAAGCATCTCGCCCACAGGCGATTGATATCGTGTAATCTTTATAGTTTCCATATTGTTCTTTTCTTCTTTTTTTCTTCAAATTTAAAAAATATTACTCACATTCTTTACTTCCTTTGTGATGTACTTCTTACTTGGAGTAACGGTTTGTGCTAGCATTTCCGTTCGCAACGGAAATGATTAATGATTTTCCTGACAAATATAGGAAAGTATATTTCAAATGACAAGAAAATACAGAGAATATGACAGTCTCCTTTCAAACTTATTTTCAAAGTAATTTGTTTATATAAAAAACGATCATTATGAAAATAAAGTTATCTGCAACTATGGCATTGCTGGTTGCCGGCGCATTCTTTTATCAGTCTCCAATGAAAGCCTGTACCGGTATCACCTTAAAAAGTAAAAAGGACACAACAATTGTCGCACGCACTATCGAATGGGGAGGAAGTAATCTGAATAGTCAATATGTTATTGTTCCGCGAGGCTATACCGAACGGTCTTACACACCTGACGGGATTGACGGTATGTCTTTTACGGCACGTTACGGATATGTGGGACTGGCTGTCGAACAAAAAGAATTTGTTGCCGAAGGGCTGAACGAAGCCGGACTTTCGGCAGGATTATTCTATTTTCCGAATTATGGTCAATACGAAAAGTATGATTCTGCTAAAAAAGCGAAAAGCATCTCTGATCTACAGCTTGTCTCTTGGATATTAGGAAAATGTGCTACAGTGGATGAAGTAAAAGAGGCAGCCCGGAAGGTGCATATTATCAATATTGATCCACGCGCTTCGACTGTTCATTGGAGATTTGCAGATATTTCGGGACGCCAGCTCGTTCTTGAAATCACTAATGGCGAGCTACATTTTTATGAGAACAAACTGGGTGTGCTCACCAACTCTCCCGGTTTCGAATGGCATCTTACGAATCTGAACAATTATGTCAATTTGTTTCCCGGTACAGCTCCCGCACAACGGCTTGGCAACATTGAGTTGAGTTCTTTTGGCGCAGGAAGTGGTTTTCTTGGTATTCCGGGTGACGTGACTCCCCCATCCCGCTTTGTCCGTGCGGCTTTCTATCAGGCAACGGCTCCTCAACAGGATACAGCTCTGAAAACGGTTCTTCAATGTTTTCAGATATTGAATAATTTCGATATACCCGAAGGTATAGAATTTCCGTTAGGACAAGTTCCTTCTGATATTCCAAGTGCCACGCAATGGACATCAGCAACGGATATGAATAACCGGATTATCTATTTCCGAACGATGTACAACAGTACGATCCGCAGCATTGATTTGCGCTCTATTGATTTTTCCAAAGTGCATTATCGGGCTGTTCCAATGGATACCGTCAGGCAGCAGCCGATTGAAAAGATAAAAATAATGTCCGAGTAATTATATTCTTTTAGCGACTTATTGGGTACAAAATGTCCGTTCAACCGTCCTTTTATAAAAGTATAAAAGACGTTAGATGATAATGAATAAAAAGAGATTGATCGGATATGCGCTCGTCATGCTGTCTGTAACTTCTATTCATGCACAGGAAACGAATACTTCTACGCAAGAATATAAGTTATGGTATGACCGTCCCGCACAAGTATGGACGGAAGCCTTGCCTTTGGGTAATGGCCGTTTGGGAGCTATGGTATATGGAACACCGGGTACAGAACAAATACAACTAAACGAAGAAACCATTTGGGCGGGACGCCCTAACAACAACGCCAACCCGGACGCCCTTGAGTATATTCCCAAAGTGCGTGAACTGGTCTTTGCAGGAAAATATCTCGAAGCGCAAACTCTCGCTACCGAGAAGGTGATGGCTAAGACAAACTCGGGAATGCCTTATCAAAGTTTCGGGGACCTGCGAATCGCTTTTCCCGGACATACCCGTTATTCGGACTACTATCGGGAGCTAAGTCTGGATTCCGCCCGCGCCATCGTGCGATATAAGGTAGACGGAGTACAATACCAACGCGAAACGATTACCTCATTTACCGATCAAGTGGTAATGATCAGACTGACAGCCAGCCGTCCGGGACAAATAACCTTTAATGCCCAACTGACCTCTCCTCATCAGGATGTAATGATTTCCTCTGAGGAAGGAAATTGCGTCACGCTTTCCGGTGTCTCTTCCTGGCATGAAGGTCTCAAAGGGAAAGTGGAATTTCAAGGACGGTTGACTGCACGGAATAGAGGTGGGAAAATAGCATGTGCGGATGGAATTCTCTCGGTAGAAGGAGCTGATGAAGCTGTCATTTACGTGTCAATAGCCACCAATTTCAATAATTATCTGGATATCACAGGAAATCAGATAGAACGGGCTAAAGACTATCTTTCCAAAGCAATGAAACATCCATTTCCGGAAGCCAAGAAAAATCATACCGATTTCTATCGCCGATACTTGACCAGAGTATCTTTGAACTTAGGTAAAAACCGATATGGAAACATCACAACCGATAAACGTGTAGAAAACTTCAAAGATACTAATGATGCTCATTTGGTAGCTACTTACTTCCAGTTCGGGCGTTACTTATTGATTTGTTCTTCACAACCCGGAGGACAACCCGCTAACTTGCAAGGTATCTGGAATGACAAATTGTTTCCTTCTTGGGACAGCAAATACACTTGCAACATCAACTTGGAGATGAACTATTGGCCGTCTGAAGTTACCAATCTTAGCGAGCTGAACGAGCCTCTTTTTCGACTGATAAAAGAGGTCAGCGAGACAGGCAAGGAAACGGCTAGAATCATGTATGGAGCGAATGGCTGGGTACTCCATCACAACACAGATATCTGGCGCGTCACAGGAGCAATTGACAAAGCCCCTTCGGGTATGTGGCCTAGTGGTGGAGCGTGGCTCTGCCGGCATTTATGGGAACGTTACCTATATACCGGAGATACCGATTTTCTGCGTTCCATCTATCCTATACTGAAAGAGTCCGGCCGTTTCTTCGATGAAATCATGGTAAAGGAACCGATACACAACTGGTTGGTGGTTTGTCCTAGCAATTCACCGGAGAATGTACATTCGGGCAGTAACGGAAAGGCAACGACAGCCGCCGGATGTACGATGGATAATCAGTTGATTTTCGATCTTTGGACGGCTATTATCTCAGCTTCCGAAATTCTGGATACCGACAAAGATTTCGCAACTCATCTAAAGCAACGCTTGAAAGAAATGCCTCCTATGCAAATAGGGCATTGGGGACAATTGCAAGAATGGATGTTCGATTGGGATGATCCGAACGACGTACATCGTCATGTCTCCCATCTTTACGGATTGTTCCCCAGCAATCAGATTTCCCCATATCGCACACCGGAATTGTTTGATGCGGCACGCACCTCGCTCATCCATCGCGGGGATCCGTCTACCGGCTGGAGTATGGGATGGAAAGTTTGTCTTTGGGCGCGTCTGCTTGATGGTGACCATGCTTATAAGCTGATAACAGATCAGTTGACTCTTGTACGCAACGAAAAGAAAAAAGGCGGTACTTATCCTAATTTGTTCGATGCGCATCCACCCTTTCAGATTGACGGGAACTTCGGTTGTACGGCAGGAATCGTAGAAATGCTGATGCAGAGTTATGACGGATTCATCTATTTACTTCCCGCCCTCCCTACTTTGTGGAAGGAAGGTTCGGTGAAAGGTATTATCGCACGTGGAGGTTTTGAGCTTGACTTGAGTTGGAAAGACGGAAAAGTAAATCATCTGATAGTAAAATCCCACAAAGGAGGAAACTGTCGTCTCCGCTCACTCAACCCGCTAAAAGGTAAAGGACTGAAAGCTGCCAAAGGCGAGAACCCTAATCCTCTCTTTGCCGTCCCCGCTATTACCAAACCATTGATTAACGGGAAAGCAAAATTGAATAAAATAGAGCTGACGGAAACCTATTTGTATGACCTGCCCACAAAAGCGGGAAAAGAATATATCCTGATCGGAAAATAAAAACTCAACTATATGAATCGAAATTTATTTAAGGCGATTATTGCCTGCGGAATTGTCTGCTTTATTGCTTGTACGACCACCAAGAAAGCAGAAACCGAAAAGTGGAGTGAACGCATGGCACGTTCCGAGATGAAACGTTTCCCAGAGCCCTGGATGATTGAAAAAGCTAAAAAACCACGATGGGGATATACGCATGGCCTTGTGGTAAAATCAATGCTCGAAGAGTGGAAACATACGGGTGACAGTACATATTACGAGTATGCCAAGATTTATGCGGATAGTCTGATTGACACTGACGGACGTATAAAGACCATGAAATATCTTTCTTTCAATATCGACAATGTAAATGGCGGTAAGATTTTGTTCGACCTCTACGCAAAGACGGGAGATGAACGTTACAAAACGGCTATGGATACGCTTCGTAAGCAGATGGCCGAACAGCCGCGTACCAGCGAAGGAGGCTTCTGGCACAAATTGAAATATACCCATCAGATGTGGTTGGACGGTATCTTTATGGCTTCTCCCTATCTGGTACAATATGGTGCGACTTTCCTGGAACCGGCTTTGTTTGACGAAGCAGTGAAGCAAATACTTTTGATTGCCCGTAAAACGTATGATCCGGCTACCGGTCTTTACTATCACGGATGGGATGAAAGCCGCGAACAGAAATGGGCAGATCCCGAAACTGGGTGTTCTCCGAATTTCTGGAGCCGCAGTATCGGATGGTATGGTGCTGCGATAGTGGATGTTTTGGATTATCTGCCACAAGAAACAGCAGGACGGGACAGCGTCATACAGATTCTTCAAGGGCTGGTCGAAGCGATTGTAAAATATCAGGACCCTCAATCCGGTACATGGTATCAAGTGACTGATCAAGGTGCACGTAAAGGTAATTACCTGGAGTCTTCGGCAACCGCCTTGTTTGTTTATACGCTCGCCAAAGCCATTAATAAAGGATATATCGGAAATGAATATATTGAACCGGTAAGAAAAGCTTTCAACGGCATGACCGGAAATTTCACCCGTCTGGAGGAAGACGGAAGTTATACCATCACCAATTGTTGTGCCGTAGCCGGACTGGGCGGAGACTCTAAAAGATACCGTGACGGTTCATTTGAGTATTATATCAGCGAACCGATTATCGAGAATGATCCGAAGTCAGTAGGAGCATTTATCCTGGCTGCAATCGAATTTGAAAAAATGATTGAGAAATAATCTTCACCACAGATTACACAGATTAACACAGATTCTAAAATAATTATGTGACATTTCTAACATTCTGTCAGATAAGAAATCTGTGTTAATCCGTGTAATCTGTGGTGAATTATAAACTAAAAACGATAAAATACAATGAGAAAATTCAAGATTCTTCCTCTCTTATTACTGCTGCTGACTTTGGCTATCCCGGTAGCGGCACAAAAGAAAACACAAAAGACGTATATTCCCTGGAGTAACGGTAAACTAGTAGTTTCCGAAGAGGGACGTTATCTGAAACACGAAAACGGTACTCCTTTCTTCTGGTTAGGGGAAACAGGATGGTTGCTCCCAGAGCGTCTGAATCGTGACGAAGCCGAATATTATCTGGAACAGTGCAAACGTCGCGGATACAATGTAATTCAAGTTCAGACCTTGAATAATGTGCCATCCATGAATATCTACGGACAATATTCCATGATAGACGGATATAACTTCAAGAACATCGACCGGAAAGGTGTATATGGTTATTGGGATCACATGGATTATATCATTCGTACGGCTGCAAAAAAAGGGCTGTATATCGGTATGGTTTGTATCTGGGGAAGTCCCGTGAATCGTGGAGAAATGACTGTCGAACAGGCGAAAGCATACGGAAAGTTCCTGGCGGAACGTTATAAGGACGAACCGAATATCATTTGGTTTATCGGTGGAGACATTCGCGGTGATGTGAAAACAGCCGAATGGGAGGCATTGGCAACTTCTATCAAAGCAATCGACAAGAATCACCTGATGACCTTCCATCCGCGTGGCAGAACAACCTCAGCAACTTGGTTCAACAACGCTTCCTGGCTGGACTTCAATATGTTTCAAAGCGGACACCGTCGTTACGGACAACGTTTTGGCGACGGCGACTATCCCATCGAAGAGAATACTGAAGAAGACAACTGGCGTTTCGTTGAGCGCAGTATGGCTATGAAACCCATGAAACCGGTTATCGATGGAGAACCTATCTATGAAGAAATTCCTCACGGCCTGCATGACGAAAACGAGTTGTTATGGAAAGATTACGATGTACGCCGCTATGCTTATTGGTCTGTATTCGCCGGTTCCTTCGGGCATACGTATGGGCATAATTCCATTATGCAGTTTATCAAACCGGGTGTAGGTGGTGCATACGGAGCCAAGAAGCCTTGGTATGAAGCATTGAATGATCCTGGTTATAATCAAATGAAATATTTGAAAAACCTGATGCTGACTTTCCCGTTCTTCGAACGTATACCGGATCAGTCTGTCATCGCAGGTAAGAACGGAGAACGTTACGACCGTGCCATCGCTACACGCGGTAATGATTATCTGATGGTGTATAATTATACCGGACGTCCGATGGAAGTTGATTTCAGCAAGATTAGCGGGGCAAAGAAGAATGCCTGGTGGTATACGACAAAGGACGGTAAGCTGGAATATATCGGTGAATTTAATGACGGTGTGCATACCTTCCAGCACGACAGCGGTTATTGCAGTGGAAACGATCATATTCTGATTGTGGTGGACAGCAATAAAAACTACCTCGATAAGACATGGACGGAACTTCCCGATGCCCAACTGAAATATATCAGCGATAAATGATGAACAAGAGAATATTTATAGTAGCATTCTTTGCGTTTCTGTTTTTAGCAGGTTCAGTCTATGCAGCCATAGGCATAACCGAACTGCGAACGGAGCAATTAAAGAATCCGCTAGGTATCGACGTGCGCCAGCCCCGATTGGGTTGGCGCATCGAATCGGATGAACAGAATGTGATGCAAACAGCGTATCACATTCTTGTTGCTTCTTCCGCCGACTTGCTGGCGCAAGGAAAAGGAGATATTTGGGATTCAGGAAAAATAGAGTCCGACGCCTCCCAATGGATTGCTTATCAAGGTAAACCGCTAAAGCGTAATGCCTGCTATTATTGGAAAGTGAAGGTCTATACCAATAGAGGGGAAGCGGACTGGAGTACTCCGGCCTTTTGGAGTATGGGATTGCTGAATGAGGCGGACTGGCAAGGCCAGTGGATTGGATTAGACCGTGCCGCTCCCGGTGACAGCGAAACCCAATGGAGCCGCTTAGCAGCCCGTTATCTCCGCAAAGAATTTGCTTTAAGCAAAGAGGTGAAACGTGCAACGGTACACATTGCCGGAATGGGACTTTATGAATTATTTATCAACGGACAGCGTATCGGCGATCAAGTGTTGGCCCCCGCTCCTACCGACTATCGGAAAACAATTCTGTACAACACTTACGATGTGACGCCGCAACTTCAAAAAGAGAATGCTATTGGTGTGACATTGGGCAACGGACGTTTCTATACGATGCGCCAGAATTACAAACCGTACAAGATACCGACATTCGGCTATCCCAAACTCCGCCTGAATCTGATTGTGGAATATACGGATGGCAGTAAAGAAACGATTGCTACAAACACTTCATGGAAACTGACAACCGAAGGTGCTATCCGTAGCAATAACGAATATGACGGTGAAGAATATGATGCCCGCAAGGAATTGGGCAACTGGACACAAAGCGGTTATGACGATAAAAGCTGGATAGCGGCACAAAGAGTCAGTATTCCTTCAGGAACATTGCGTGCCCAAATAATGCCGGGTATGAAAGTAATGGATACATTAAAACCTGTTTCCATCCAAAAACTTGATGATAAGTATATTCTTGATTTTGGTCAGAATATGGCTGGTTGGGTGCGCTTCCGCATTAAAGGAGAAGCCGGTGACAGTATTCGTCTCCGTTTTGCAGAAACCTTGCAAGCCAATGGGGAACTCTTTATCCGGAATCTACGTGACGCCCGTTCCACAGATACGTATATCGTAAGCGGACACGAAGTGAAGGACGCTACGTGGGCACCTCGTTTCGTGTATCATGGCTTCCGTTATGTGGAGGTCAGCAATTATCCGGATGCGCAACTTGGAGACTTCGTAGCTGAAGTCGTGGAAGACGAGATGACGCATACAGGATCTTTCAGTTGCTCTGACGAGACATTGAATAAGATTGTCCGTAATGCATTTTGGGGAATCCGGAGTAATTATAAAGGTATGCCGGTAGACTGTCCGCAACGGAATGAACGTCAGCCTTGGTTGGGCGACCGCACCATGGGATGTTGGGGAGAGAGTATGCTTTTCGATAATTATGCAATGTATACCAAATGGACACGTGATATCCGCGAAGCACAACGTGAAGACGGTTGTATTCCCGATGTCGCTCCGGCCTATTGGAACTATTACTCGGACAATGTGACCTGGCCTGCGGCGTTGCCTATGGCTTGTGATATGCTTTTTACCAATTTCGGAGATAAACGTCCGATAGAGGAGAATTATCCGGCTATCAAAAAATGGGTGGCTCATATCCGTGAATACTATATGACAAAGGAATATATCATAACCAAAGATAAATATGGTGACTGGTGTGTTCCTCCCGAATCATTAGAGCTGATTCACAGTAAGGATCCTTCCCGCAAGACTGACGGTGCGCTGATCGCCACTGCCTATTACTTGAAAGTGTTACAACTGATGCATCGTTTTGCCAGCCTGCAAGGACTGAAAGCCGATGCAGAAGAATGGGAAGATCTGGAACATCGTATGAAAGACGCATTCAATGCCCGCTTCTTGCATATAAAAGAGGGAACGTCCCATGTGCCGGGACATACATTATATCCGGACAGTATCTACTATGGTAATAATACGGTCACTGCCAATATTCTGCCACTTGCTTTCGGGTTAGTGCCAAAGAATTACATCCATGAGGTTGCCAAAAATGCCGTAACTTCCATTATTACCACCAATAAGGGACATATCAGCACCGGAGTCATTGGTGTGCAATGGCTGTTGTGTGAATTAAGCCGTCGTGGTTATGCCGATGTGGCTTACTTGCTGGCTACCAACAAAACGTATCCTTCGTGGGGGTATATGGTTGGAAAAGGTGCTACCACCATTTGGGAATTATGGAACGGTGATACGGCAAATCCAGAAATGAACAGTGGCAACCATGTCATGCTTTTAGGAGATTTATTGCCTTGGTGTTTCAATAATCTGGCAGGTATCCGGGCAGACCGTTGGAAGTCCGGTTATAAACATATTATTTTCCAGCCGGCTTTTGAGATTCAAGAGTTAAGCAATGTAGATGCATCTTATATGAGTATCTATGGAAAAATAGCCAGCCGATGGAAGAAAACGCCCATACATCTGGAATGGGATATTGAGTTGCCTGCCAATACAACAGGCGAAGTACATTTGCCGGATGGTCGAAAAGAGAAGATCGGTTCGGGGAAACATCATTTTAGTGTAGATATACCGACTAAGAACACAGCCATTCTAAGTGATGAATTTCTGTACGAAAAGGCCACTTTCCCCGAATGTCACGGAGCTACTATTGTAGAGATGAAGAACGGAGATCTTGTCGCCTCTTTCTTTGGAGGAACGAAAGAGCGCAATCCCGATTGTTGTATCTGGGTATGCCGTAAGCCGAAAGGCGCCAAAGAGTGGAGTGCTCCCAAACTTGCTGCCGACGGTGTGTTTTCACTCAAAGATCCGCAAGCTGTATTAGCGGGAATCGACTCCACCTGTACACCGGTAAAAGATGCAAAAGGGAAACTCATCGCACGCCGGAAAGCGTGTTGGAATCCGGTACTGTTTCAAGTTCCGGGCGGAGATTTGATTCTCTTCTACAAAATAGGTCTGAAAGTGAGTGACTGGACAGGATGGTTGGTTCGTTCGCGTGACGGAGGAAAGACCTGGAGCAAGCGTGAACCTCTTCCCAAAGGTTTTCTAGGTCCTATCAAGAATAAGCCGGAATATATCAACGGCCGTATCATCTGTCCTTCCAGTACGGAAGGCAGTAAGGGCTGGCGTGTTCATTTCGAGATTTCTGATGATAAAGGAAAAAACTGGAAAATGGTAGGACCTTTGGAAGCAGAACTGTCCGTACCGACTCAGAACCGTAAAAAAGGAGGAATAAATACGGATGATCAGGAAGGCGGGGAAGCCATCAAAGGGGAAGGCGCTAAACCTATTTATGCGATACAACCTAGTATTTTAAAGCATAAGGACGGAAAATTGCAGATACTCTGCCGTACGCGCAATGCACAGATTGCAACAGCCTGGAGCAGTGACAATGGTGATACGTGGAGCAAAGTAACGCTGCTGGATGTTCCGAATAATAATTCCGGCACAGACGCCGTGACAATGAAAAATGGCAGGCATGTGCTTATTTATAACAATTTCTCTACGTTGCCCGGAACTCCGAAAGGCCCTCGCACACCGCTTTGTGTAGCTATATCGGAGGATGGAATCAGCTGGAAGCCTGTTCTCACATTGGAGGATAGCCCGATCAGTCAATATTCTTATCCTAGCATTATTGAAGGTAAAGATGGAAAGCTGCATGCCATTTACACTTGGCGTCGTCAACGGATAAAATATGCCGAGATAGATCCGCTGAAGTTCTAAAAATCGAATAGTCATTTTACATAAATCGACCGCTCGTTCGGATAGGAATGAGCGGTCGATTTGTCATAATCCTACGGTCCTTTCTCCGCATACGAGCGGTTGTTCTTATTCAATCGAGCAGTCGATTCTTTGCATTTATCCGTTTTATGTTTTACATTTGCAATAAATAAAAAGAACGATGGCAGACAACTATATAGAAAAACAGCAAGAGCTATATGAAGCCAGAAAGGCTGCTTGGAAACAAGCACAGAAATATGGTAAGAAGAAATCTACAACCGTTCATCCGGCTGAATCGGCTTCGTGTACTCCAATGACCTCAAAATCATCCCCCTCCAAAAGAAGAATATTTGTAACAGGAGGAGCGGAAGGTATAGGCAAGGCAATAGTAGAAGCTTTTTGCCTGTCCGGCGATCAAGTCGCTTTTTGTGATATAAATGCAATAGCGGGACAAGAGACTGCAAAAGCAACCGGATCTATATTCCATAAAGTCGATGTCAGCGATAAGGATGCACTTGAAAGTTGTATACAAGGTATTCTTTCCGAATGGAATGATATTGATATTATTGTCAACAACATCGGTATCAGTCAATTTTCTTCTATCACCGAAACGAGCGTAGAGGATTTCGACAAAATACTTTCTATCAACCTACGCCCTGTATTTATCACCTCCCGCCTGCTTGCCATACATCGTAAAGAACAGTCCTCTCCTAACCCATACGGTCGGATTATCAATATTTGCTCCACACGTTACCTGATGAGTGAACCGGGAAGTGAAGGTTACGCAGCTTCGAAAGGCGGTATCTATTCTTTAACTCATGCACTGGCTTTATCATTATCTGAATGGAATATCACCGTCAACTCTATTGCTCCGGGATGGATACAAACTCATGATTATGACCAACTCCGGCCGGAAGATCATTCGCAGCATCCTTCGAGACGAGTAGGTAAACCGGAAGATATTGCCCGTATGTGTTTGTTTCTCTGTGAAGAAAACAATAATTTCATCAATGGAGAAAATATAACGATTGACGGAGGAATGACGAAAAAGATGATTTATCTGGAGTAATTTGAGAATTTATCAGATACAATGATATGTCTTTATTATATCATTAATCTTCACGAGACTCTTTCAACACGCTTCGGGTAACTTCCACTCCTGTCTTCACTATCGAAGCTGCATGATGAAACTCCAACATATCATAGGTATCACCGGACATCTGAATTAAGATATCCGGCTGACAACGCTCTATTTGGTAACGAGTGATTTGTTGCATCATCATTCTTGAAGATTCTGTCAATAGATTATAAGGAGATATTTTCTTTTTCTTTCCGGAATCGAGGGGTGCATTCACATCGACAGCTATCAGAATATCTCCTTCAATGCGTTTTACATGACCCAATGGAAGAGGATTCAGAATGCCTCCGTCAATCAAAACCATACCGTCTTTTCTCAATGGACGGAAAAGCATGGGGATAGAAATAGATGCACGGATAGCTTCATGTAAACTTCCCCTGTCAAACCTCACTTCCTGATCGCGGACAATATCCGTAGCCATAGCTACATAAGGGACAGGCAAGTCTTCAATATTCATGTCCGGAATAATCTGTTTCAGTTCTTTGATAAAACGGTCACCTTTCACCAATCCATCCCGGCTTAAAGTAATATCCGCCAATTCCCACATCTTACGTTTATCCCAACTATATAGCCATTCCTTACATTCTTCCATCTTTCCTGAAGCGTACATTGCCCCCACCATAGCTCCCATCGAGCTTCCTGCAATAGAAGTGATCTCAAAATTGTGACGGAGCAATTCTTCAATTACTCCTATATGCGCTATTCCACGTGCTCCTCCCATAGAAAGGACCAATGCTGCTTTTTGCTTATCCATATCATGTATATTTCTATTAGCTATCCACAAAATAACACATTTTCTGCGAAAAAGATGTTTAGTAATCGTGAAGAAAAAGTAATGACGTGTTTTTTGAGACGTAAAGCATAGCTTTAGAAGTGATAAAGCTATGCTTTGTCAGTCGCAAAGCATAGCTCTATTATGTTCTTCTTAGTTATCCCGGATTATACTCCGACAAATAGGAAGATTAAAGGTTTATCATCATTTTATTTCTTTTCTTGAGCCTTCTTTTCTTCCTTTCGCTTATTCACATAATCCTTGAACATCTGACGCCAGTTACGGCCGTGTTCATTGAAATACTGTTCGCATTTGGTTTTATAAATTTCGAAGATGGCAGAGATCTGCTTCATATTCTTATAGTCAATAGCCTGTTCGCGAGCCAGCTTCAACTGTTCCAGAACGTAAGCAGTTTCCTCCTCTGTCATATTAGGCACAATGGCCTGATAACCTTTCAAGGTAAAAGCAACTTTACCCACCGTATATTTATCGAGGATTTGTTCTATCTGTTCTTCAGTCAATACTCTGCGTAACTCTTTCATTAGCCTTTCATGTACTTCTTTCGGCATAGCAGAATCTGCAATCATTTCACGGTCGAGCTTGGAAAGCGGTTTGCCTGTAAGAGGATTGATACCCTCGGGAATTGTTGTATAGGGATGCTCATTGTGCCAGTCACGAACCTTACGAAGATGGTTATAAATAGCTGTTGCCGCAAAACCTGCCTTTTTCTCATCATCCAACTTTAAAGAAGCTACCCAGTCCATAGCTTTCTTTTCAAGAGAAGCATCTGATTTTAAATCAGCAAAGGCCTTCTTGTCAAAATAGGCGGCTACCTTGTCAAATGACCGGATTGCACCTTCGGGAAGCAAAGCTCCTTTTTCTCCAAAACTATACATAGCAAATTCCGGTTCAATGGTAACTTTGCTTTCGTCCAGCATCTTTTTGTCCAACTTGAACACATCTGCGAAGAAATCATAAACAGCATTCCGTTTGTTCGGACCAAAGTCATGTTTCTCCTTGGGGAGATGTACATTCGTTACTTTGTCTTTCGCGTTATAGAATCCATAAATTCGTTGCAAATAAGGAAATTCAAGAGTAGGAACACTAGCCGTCCAGTCGCCACCATCAGATACCACGAGTTGTGGACGAGGGGCAAAAGTAGCAGCTAGCTCCGCATTACAGGTTCCTCCTGCAGAAAGTTGAATGGGCATTCCGCTTTCACACGGACAGCCACCGTCAAAGTGAGAAGCAAGGCTCACCACGGGAGCAGAAGCAGTAAAACGATCATCTAATACACTCAACAAAACAGTATGAGTGCCCCCTCCTGAACCACCATTTGTACCGATACGACTGGTATCAATATCCTTACGGGAAGCAAGCATAGACTCAAGAATCAACAAGCCATTCATTGCCTGAATAGTGTGCGCTGCACTACTACGGTGTGCCGCACTGCCAACTTGTAAAGCCGACTCTCCCCATCCGAACAAATCATAATCCACACAAATAGCTCCCATACGTGCTAAAGTGCCCATACGTTGTTGCTGGTCCTCACGATAACGTCCGCCACCAAAATGTCCGTTAGGACAAATAATCAACGCATGTTTTCCTTTTGATTGAGGTGTGTAGATAGAACCGCAAACATATAAGCCGGGAAGTGTTTCAAGTGCAAAATTCTGCACTGTATAGCCATCAAACTTACGTATCTTCGAAAGAATAGGTTTGGATTTAACACATTGAGCTAGTAAAGTATCGATACCCAAACGTTGACGCACTTCTTTTTTCAAAGAATCAACGCGAAGTTCAAAAGCCTGTCGATCTGCATAAAGAGTATTCAGATAAGCCAGCATTTTTTCTCCGTCTGCATCCGTACGACGTGGATATTCATACGCTTTCAGCTTATACATATTTCCTTTCTGTTTGACAAATTTATAATCGAAAGGTGCCAATACATTCGTCAGGGATTCTTCTACAGAATAAGGACGAATACGAAAGTCGGCATAAGGCAACACTTTTCCCACTGTATCAATATCATATTTCAGGCGGACTCCGAAACGGTTTTGAATATCCGTCAGTACTTCATTCAAGGGACGGGCAAATTCCGTCTCGTATGTTTGTGTCTGCGCTTCAGCCGAAAGAGATGCGGCAAGAAGCATGGTAAAAAGGATTCGTTTCATTTATCTTTAATTTATACAAGTTATTTTTTCACCACAGATTACACAGATTCTCACAGATTTCTTATTCTTACAAATTAGCCGGATTAAATATCTGTGTTAATTTGTGGTATCTGTGGGGCTTTTAATTACTTTGCTATTGACGATCACATCATCCATCGTGATACGCTCACAATTTTCAAAGATACATTTTTGTTTTCCTCCCTGAATATGAATATCACGCAAAACAATATCGGATATTGGAGCTTCTTCCAATCCTACGATTTTAATGGGAGTTGTTACGTCCGTCACAGTCATTCCATTGATATGTATATTACGGAATATCGGAGTCCGTTCACTTTTGGATTCCATCGGCATTTTACTGTACTTCAGGTTTAGCACGACAGCTTCCCGTTTTATATTACTCATCACAATATTACTGACGCGAATATCTTCAACCACACCTCCTCTTCCACGAGTTGACTTGATACGGATGCCACGATCTGTTCCGTCGAATATACAATTGGAGATGGTGACCTTGCGCACACTTCCACTCATTTCACTGCCGATAACAACGCCTCCATGACCGGAAAGCATAGTACAGTTGGTTATGGTGATATTTTCGCAAGGTACTCCCAATCGACGGGCTTGGGCATCCCTACCGGATTTTATCGTGATACAATCATCGCCTACCGAAATATGGCAATCGCTTATATGTACATTGCGGCATGATTCGGGATTAATACCATCCGTATTAGGAGAAGGAACGTTATCAATTGTAATGCCTTTGATGGTCACATTATCACAAAACTCCGGATTTACCGTCCAAAAGGGGGAATTGACAATTTTTACCCCTTCAATCTTTATCTTTTTGCAACGGATGGGTTGGATAAACGGAGGACGGAAGAAACGGCGCTGCAAGGTACTGACATAGTCTTTGTTTGTTTCGGCATAAATCGCTGTCGTATCGTTTGCTGCATCCCACATCGGCTGATATTTATTTATATCACGCATGCCGTTATCTTTCAAATCAATCATGACCCGAAAGAACTCCATCCACCATTTCTTTCCCTGTCCGTCCAAAGTTCCTTCTCCTTTGATGGTAATATTCTCGGCATCTACCGCATAGATCAAAGGCTGGAAACTTTTCATCATCACTCCTTCGTGACGAACCTCGACAAAAGGAAGGTAGTCATCGAAGTTGTCAGAAAAGAGCAAAGTAGCTCCGGCTTCCAGTTCTAGTGTAATGTTGCTTTTCAGATGGATACTTCCTGTCAGGTAAGTCCCGGCAGGAAAGAAAAGAGCACCTCCGCCGCCACGGTTCAAACGATCAATCGTTGAATTGATTAGCTTTGTATTAAGAGCCTTACCATTTGCTTTTGCACCGGCCTTCAACATATCCACACGCTCGGCACGAAGAACTGTGGTTGCACAGAAGCAAAGAAAGACGAGAAGAGTTGTCCGTAAATTCATAATCGATATTATTAAATTATATTTCATCATTGTCTTCTAAAAAATCATGAATACATTTTTTTTTAATTCTACAAATATATGCAAAAGGTTCTTTCATTTTGCACAAACTAATTGATATGTTCCACTCTGTATCTCTTTTGGTTCTTTTTCTCCTGGAAGATAAACAACAGCGGTAGTATTCACCGGAACAGATATGTTTAAAGTGAAAGTTCCATTCTGGCTAGTCCAATCCACAACAATAGTACCGTATAAAGTTTCATAAGATGCTTTGACATATTTCAAATCTCCTACAGGCTGGGGAGCGATGATAAACTTTTGATAGGTAGTAGATGGACGAATACCGACCAGTGAATTAAAGAACCATTCATCAATCTGTCCCATCATAAAATGATTCCAGGAAGAACCTTGGCGGGGATCCCATTGCTCGGTTAAGGTTGTTGCACCGAATTTCAACTGGAAGCCATATCCGGGAGCTTCTTCGTGGTTGAACATCTTATAAATAAGTTCGTGCTGACCATTACGCGCCAGTGTCTGAATCAGATAGCGGTTACCCACATCACCGGTCGTTAAGCGATTGCCATGTGCTTCCACATCTTTAATCAGATTCATAAGTACTTTCTCATCCAACTTTGCATCCGGTTGATAACCGCCTTGTTCATCTGAATCCTGCGTCATCTGGAGGAATAACGGAAGTGCATTACTACATTGGCTCCCTGTACCATACTGTGCTGTCTCTTTATTGAGAAAACATTTATTAAATGCGGCAAGTATTTCATGTGCCAAAGAAGTATAATAATGAATGTCAAAGTCATTGCCAACCATTTTCGCAGCTTTTATCAAATACATTACTGTCATATAATAATGCGCGGTAGCCACCAGGGGAACCGGTGTGTTCCTAGAGAATCCGGCACGAAAATCTCCATAATCATACCAATCTCCCAAGCCGAAAGAAAGAATACCCATCTCTGCACGAGTCTTCAGATAATCCACATAACGGCGCATATTCGGATAATATTTCTTAATCAACGAGTCATCTCCATACGTCTCATAGTACATAAATGGGAAAATAACCAGAGAACCACCCCATTCCGGAGATTCAGCAAAAGCATCCATGCCCGGACCTTCAAAAACCACGTATTCCGGAGCAGTTGTCGGCATGGCACCGTTGGCATGTTGCGCATCTGCCATATTCTGCATAATCTGCGGAGCATAAGCTGTCAAATCATAGTTGTATAATAACCCAGGACCATTCAGATGCACCTGTTCCAGCCAGCCTAGTTTTTCACGATGCGGGCAATCTGTAAACACAGACTGCATATTGCTACGCACTGCTTTTTCGATCAATCGATGGGCAGCATTAAATATTCGGTTGGATGATTCGAAAGTGGAAACTTTCTTAGCTGAATTAAATACGAAACAGGATTGAATATTCTTCAACACAGGCAACTTCTGCGGATTCTTTTGTCCTTTTAAGACAGCCCCCTCGACTTGAATATATCTAAAACCGTAATAAGAGAAACGAGGATGCCAAGTTTCGTCACCTTCACCTTTCAGTGTATATTCATAATAGTGTTGACGTCCCGTTTGTCGCTGATTACAGGCACCTTCATCCGTCAATGCTTCGGCTACGAGCAGAGTCACTTTCTGTCCACGTTTGCCACGTACTGTTATTTCCGGAAAGCCAGCCAGATTTTGCCCCATATCCAACACGAAAGCAGAAGGATCGACAGTTCTTTTAGTCGATTTAGAAGCTGAAGCAACCTGTTCTGCATTTAGTTTGGTTACCTTTTGAATATCATATCGTTCCATGATTTTCACCGGAGGCGCCATCTGTGGACGTAGCATTCCTTTAGGAGCTTCCTGTATAACTACCGGACGCCAATGACTATCATCAAAGCCAACCTGATTCCATCCTTTTTGCTCACGACGAGCATCGTAATCCTCACCTCCATATATGCAATTGAAAGTTACCGGACTAAAATCATATTTCCAGTCATTGTCAGAACGAAGTGTTGTAGATGTTCCGTCTTCGTAATTAATAACCAGTTCAAATAAAAGTGTAGGAGGACCAAAACTTATCTGTAATTTGCGATAACGTCCTCCCTGCACATTATAGAATCCATTCCCCAATAAGATTCCCACGGCATTCTCACCATGCCGCAATTGTTCCGTTACATCATACGTGTTATAGTAAACAGTTTTATCATAATCACTCCACAGCGGAGCAAATTCACTGTTGCCTACTTTCTTGCCATTCAAAGAGAATTCATAGAATCCCAAACCACAAACGTATGCGGTTGCTTCTACTATTTTCTTGCCCGATTGGCGGTTTGTATTCCCTTCTGTCCTATCTCCCACCTGGAATGTTCTTCGCAAACAAATACTTTTCTTTGCTAAAGTGTCCACTGCTTCCCAAGCTGCCTTTACCTCCGGTTTCTTCAACTCTCCACCATGAAACTTGCGTCCTTCCGGTAAATGAGCATTCTGACGAGTGATAGCTCCAATCCATTTTCCTTCGGAAAGTCTTGAAGAAGCAGAGCGAAACTTTGCTTCACGACTCCATTCAGAGGGTGCATCTGTCTCATCCCAAACACGAACCCGCCAACTATAATTAAATTGATTATCAGGCCGTATATCTGCTCCCTCTATAGAAACCAGCTGGCTCTGCGTAGAATAGACTTTTCCACTATTCCAAACGGAACGTCCTGTAAAAGCTTCCCGGATGTCAATCTCATAAGCTGATTGTCGCGTTCCATTTTCCGGTGATTCCATCACCCATCCCAAGCGAGGTGAACCTTCGACCACTACCAGACCTTCCTGCATTTCACAGGTAAGGCGGATGATCGTTATACTCTTTGCCTGTACAATACAGGGGAGACAAAACAGTATTAAAAGAAAATAATTTCTAAAATTCATCTTTCATATATCTTTATTTGTTTGATAAATGAGAAATTAGGCACGGATTTCACGGTTCTTAGAAATATGATTGCGTAAAGCAACAGCGTAATCCGTGCCTAAAATTTATCATTCAAGAACATCTTCACAAACGATTCTTGTCAATGTATCCGCCTGCCCTACTTCTTTACCATCCACAAAAATGCGTAAGCCTTTTCCGCAATGATAACGATCACCATTCTTATCCCAAAGAATCGTCAGATTATGACCGTGATATAATACATTATCTAAGCAGAACCAATCCCACTTGTCGGCAGGGATCAATGGATTTACTTCAATTGTATTATCCAGACGCGGACGAAGTCCGATCAGTCCTGTAATCATCAAATCGTTGAAAGTAGAATGATTATAGTAGCGGCTGCGCTCCTGATCCCCTTTCAACCAATAACCGGTCACTTCATCCAGATATTCGCCAATGTAAGGACGACCACGATGGTACTGTGACTCCACATACAATTCCATCTGACGGAAATATACACTGTCAGACAATACGGTCTGTGGATAATTATTCATAAAGTTAGCCATTGCTGTCAATGTCTGTGCAGAAGCAAACGGCCAGATAGCTCCGTCCCACTCACACTTACCTACTCCACGTGTACGGAATTCCGGATGACGACGCTCTGCAGTAGTCAATCCGTAAGGAGCAGAGAAGCCTTTTTCATCCAGAATCTCTTTCCAGGCAACTTCATATTTCTTTGTCGTATCCGGCAGGTTGAAATACCAGGGAATATATCCGATTGCTTCACGGACATTTGCTGAAGAATCCGTACGCATCGTTTCAAAAAACTGGTGACGGGTATCCCACAACTCATTCTCTACCAGATTTCTCAACGTGTCTGCTCTCATACCATATTTCATAGCCATCCCCTCGTCACCGGAAAGAATTCCCATACATGAAAGTGCTTTGGCATTGCCATACATATAACTATTGATTGTCGGGCGGGCATATTTTTTCTTCCGTCCACCACTGATAGATTCTTCCATACCATCCTGTACATCCCCCTGCCAGTACAATCCATTCTTCAAACGGTTCGTACGTTCCCAACGTTGATATTCAGTTTCCAGATCTTTTTTCATATCCAGCATAAAATCTTTGTCGCCATCGACCATATAGCGTGCCAATACCGCATCTGCATTCCATGAACTGAACTTATTCATTTTCTTCATCGGTCCTCCATCATTACCGCGATACCAAGTATGAATAATCTGATCCAGATATTTTGGATCACGTAACCAACGGCTCTCATAAATATGATGTCCGATCGCACAAGCGATCAGGTTATATTTATCCGAATAAGAACGCTGAACGAGAAACTCCGTCATACCATATCCCACAGGAGTTTCTTTGATATGCTTACGCAATGACCACCAACGATAATAATACATCTCTTCAAAGTTATGTTGCGGGCATTCAAACAAAGGAATGTTGTATTCCATCCACTCCGAAGCTTTTGCATTAGGAATCGCTTGAACGATATTCTCATCTTCCATTCCATTAAAATAATCCGCATAATGGCTGAAATCCTTATACTTCAAGAAAGCGGAAGATGCATCCTTGTCTGTGGAAGACGTTTTTACATTAGCTATACGATATTCGGCTATCGGCTCCTGTTCACCGGCACCGGGCAAATCGTATGTCTGGTCGGCCGGAGTATCCACTGTCGGGAATGTACGTGGCACGCCTGTACGGAAAGCTATTCTTTCGATACTTGCCACCGGAGCATAGAACATCCTCAGCCCTACCCTCTTGCCATCTACATATACTTGAATATTACGGTCGGCAGTTGAAAGGACAGCTTCTACATGATAGGTTTTTCCTGCTTCATACTTCATCATATTCGCAAACCGGGAACCACCTTTTGCACGAAAAACGCCATCCGGTGTCAGTTCCAAACGGGAGCAAGCAATTCCATTCTCATCCAGAAATTCAATCTGAAGCGTACCTTTATCATTCTGTCCGGCTTGCAAATCAAAGGAGACTTTCAATTCTTTAGAAGCGGGAATTTTCCGTTCCACTTTTGCATAATCAAAAGGATCTTTATCTTGCAGTTTCAACCATTGTCCATCCAGGGAAACCGGAGCCCAAACCGGGGAGTAAATATTCCAATCAGTCAATTCCGATATTGCTTTCGACTTTGAAAAGTCATCGTTGGCGTGTGCAGAAGCATTGAGTTCCACTGGCACAGGGATGCGGGAAATCCACATATCTTCCTTGTTCACACTATAAGAAACCCATAAATCACCATCTGCAGGTATCCCGTTCCCCTCCTGTATGCCACGAGGATACTGAGGACCGTATGATTTATAATTACCACCGTAACGCATCGGTGTGATTTCGCCGTGCACCAGATTCAGCGTTGTATACTCCAGTCCGTCCTTACTCAATGAGATAGCTAACGGCCAACGGAACTCCGAAGGATTATATACCGTCGCGTATGTGCCGTCACTCAAACGTTGTCCCCAGATTTTCGCATTACTATTGACAAATCCCTTAGCACGGAGTATCGGTTGTTCCCAAGTATATCCTCCGTCTTCGCTGATAGAAGTGAGCGCGTGCTTCCAAAGGCTGGCAATTCTTCCGTCGGGAAGTGTGTAACAGTTAAATGCCTTATATCCTTTCTTTAAGGGGATAATAGGATCTTCACGGTCTGCCTCTTCTACCCACTGCATCATATACAGCGGATTATCGAGAATTTCCTGGCAAGCTTTCACAAACTCGCGGTCTTTACTTTTCTTGAAATACGGATAATCGGTGTTCTTCTCGTTAAATCCGTGATTGTAATAAATAAAATAAATAGGACCGAACGAACCGTCCTTTTTTATTTCGCGTACTACCCGACCGATACCGTTTCCATCGTTCGGATCGTCTTTCTTATCTAAGGCAACTCCGTAATTTCCCATTGTTATTAATCGGCCGGACTTGGAGACATAGAAACCTACACGTTGGTGCATAATAGCAATCAGATCTTTGGCTTGCATACCCGGACGAGATTCCTTGGTATATCCGTCCGGAACTTTATAAGGCGGAAATACAATTTCCGGATTCGTCCATTGATAGCCATCCTTTGATGTCATCAGAAATGTTTGGGAAGGCGGTACATGTTCGTCCGAAGGATCAGCCAGATATTGATAATAAAACTGGCCGTTCCAATAGGCCAACATCGGTTGATGGTTATATGTCCATCCATTGCCGTTCGACGGATCGGGATGTTCCCGGTTGGCGCGTACCAATTGGATATTATGCACTCCTACTACCGGAGATAACTGTCCGTCGTGATAAGTAGGGTTCGATAATTCTGTTCCTGTGTAATGGATTCTGTCTTGCGCTGCAACCGTAGATGTCAACCATCCGGCAGCCAATGCAAAGAGAATCTTTGTAGAGTTATTCATGTTATTTAGTGATTATCGGTGAATGATTAGTGATTAAGGCGGGTATGTGTCAACAACGCTTTTACTACCGATTCGGGAGCTTTGAATATTGTTCCGTGTTTATGTCCGGCAGGTACACTTACTTCACTCGTCACATCGGTAAAATTTGTAAAATCTTTTGTGCGCATAGCACCGTATATCTTTTTCTGATAGACATCAAAGTAAACAAGATACTCCTCTCCTATCTTTTCTACAGTCGGACCTTCTACAAACGATTCGGTAAATGGTTGCGACGCAGGTGAGTAAGGTCCTGTCAGGGAATCGGCAAAAGCAATTTTCAGATTGCGTTCCGGGCGGGTATTATCCTTAAGTACCATCACATAGTCGTTCTTATCCCGTTTTACAAGGACTGCATCAATCGAACTGAATCCCGGATCATACAAGACTTTCGCTTTAGAAATAGTCTTAAAGTCTTTCGTAGTGATATAATACAAACGATGATTATTGTTTTCCTCTTCTATTCCTCTCTCAAAACGGCCGGGAATGCAAGAAGCCCATACTACCATGAACTGTTCACTATCTTCATCATAGAAAATCTCCGGAGCCCATACATTGACTGTGGTCGGTTCTTCTGTCATGACAGGTATCATCTGTTGCTCTGACCAATGAATCAGATCTTTGGAGTTTGCATAGCCGAACCCTAGATCGCCTTTCCAGCTTGTCGTCCAGACCAGATGAAAAGTTCCGTCGGGAGTACGTACCATCGAAGGGTCCCGCAACAGTTGATGTTGTCCTAATTCGGGCTTCAGCCAGACACCGGGAATACTGTCCCAATGCATTCCGTCTTCACTATATAAATATCTTAAGCCCTCATCAGCGGGTTCATGAAACGAAGTAAACATATAATAGTCCTTGCTTCCTCCGCAAGAAACAAAAAATAAAACACCTATTGCCGCTAATGTATCTCTTAACCTTTTCATTGCTATTATAATCTATAAATTGTATCCTTTATACAAAGGAGACGATAAAAGGACTAATTTGTACTCAAATATAAACGAAGAATCTTCATCTTCCGATTGAATTTTATATACGATAAAAGGGCGACTCTCCGAGCCACCCTTTCCGTCATCAAACAAACTAACCATTTTTATTATGGGAAGAGAATCTTATAAGGATCCTCCACGTGCTTTCACACGTTTGTACCATTCTTCACGTTCTTTTTTCAAGTCATATCCGCGTTTGGCCAGATAATTATTGATACGTCCTTTATATTTTCCAAAAGCAGCGTGTTTTTTATTTGAATTTTCAGCGTCCAAAGCAAATTCACGAGCTTCCACCAACCAAGCGTATATTTGCGCTTTTTCTTCTTCTTTAAGTGTCGGAATCATGTCGAGGTGAGAATCGTAGGTCACTTTCACAACCCCGTAAGTCATTCCGTCCTTCACCGCTTCTATCTGCTTCTCATCGAGGAAAAGAGATAAATTGGCGGGAAATGCGAAATGGGAACGATATAAAGCCGCATCTTTTTCATTCTCGGCTGCTTTCAATGCTTCATTCTTAGCCTCACCCGTCAATCCGGATTCTTTTACCTTCTTGACTTTCGCATCGCGTATCTCATAAATATCATTCAATTCGAAATAGCGGTTGGCAATGATATTCCGGACATCCTCAGCAACCTGTTTATCTGTGAGTCCCAGCTTATCTACAATCTTCTGAGAACGGTTGACAATAGACTCCACATATTTCGGATCACGGTTCTCTTTGTTCAGGTCAACTGCTCCGGCGGACATCCAAGTAGAAAGCAGTAACAGAGAAATTATCAGTATCTTTTTCATTGATATTGTTTTTTTAGTATAATAATGACATTTCAGCACCTTAGTTTACGTTAACTTCATCATTTACATTAACTTCCCTTTTTCCTCCAAAGTATCATAGTTGTTTTTCAAGTCTCTCCAATCTACTTTGTGCTTAGTGCTGATACCATTGATATACTTTTCGATATTAGTGTATCCGTCACCGGTACAGTCTTTATTGGCGTCACTCGGATCATTCGGATTCAATCCATTCGCTTTTTCCCACTCATCCGGCATACCGTCGCCATCCGTATCTACGTATGGAGTACCTTTGTATTCGGGATAGCCGCCCATCTGGCGAATATCTGTGATGATTCCTTGTTTGTACGAGTCTTTCGGCAGACGACGATATTTAAACTGTCCGTCTTCACCCATTGACTTCGGAGATAATCCTGTCAAATCACCGTATGCATCTTTCGGAAGTTTCTTTTCGTAATAAGGAATACCGGTTCTTACTTCTTCGATAACGCGTTCGTCTACAATGTCACGGCAAGGGATATTTGCACCTACATGTTTCAATACATAATCGTATGCGTCCTTTGCACTCATAATATTAATATATGGCATTTCGAACGGTTGGTAGCTTCTCATATACTCCGTATATCCGTCGGTATTCGGCTGAGTCTCAATCTGAATACCACCGTTCCAGTTATCTTTTGTAATCCCGGGATAACCTTCCATGATATTTCCGTCGGCATATACCCGTCCGTATACTTTATGATCCAGCTTGCTGCGTCCGGCTTCCGGTTTTAAGATACGATGTCCTACATTGGAATCTTTAGGTGTGGCAGGTCCCGGCTTGTAGTAGTTATTAATCATATTGAACATCGCTGTATAATCACCTCCATCGGAAGAACGGTGTACCCAGTTGAACACTATATTATTAACGAAATTGAATATACCGTTCCAACCGATAGAAGGGTTACGGCCTGAATTACTAGCCCACAGATTACGGGCAAATGCACAGTTTTCTCCTCCCAACGTACTTCCGAATGCATGGTTATAAGTATCCAATGCTTTTGCGGAAATAGTATTCTGAATAGTTACATTGACAGTAGGGAGTTTCAAATCTTTGCTTTCATACTGTCCTTCGCTCGGATCATACATATGACGATAGAAAGATATATTTTCATCCAACCCCCAAGTACATGAACAGTGGTCAATCATAATATTTCCTACCGGATTTCCTCCGAAAGAGTCATCACGATGCCAGACCTTTGTCTCACCGCGACGGAAACGCATATGGCGTACAACCACATCATGCGTATCTACCCAGAATGATTCTCCGGCAATGCAGACACCATCTCCCGGAGCTGTCTGTCCGGCGATAGTTACATAAGGAGCGCGTACAATGATCGGAGATTCCAAACGAATGATACCTGCAACATTAAATACGATAATGCGTGCACCTCCTGTTTCACAAGCCTCACGAAAAGAACCGGGACCACGGTCATTCAGATTGGTAACGGTAATCACTTTACCTCCACGACCACCGAAGCTATACATTCCACCACCTTCTGCACCAGGAAATGCAGGAATATCGGCTTGGGGCAAATCATACGGACGACCGGCCCAAGGTATATACGGACGACCTTCTTTGGCTTCTTTCAGAACGATTGGCAACGCTTTTGCCCATGCTTCATCAGAACGCTTCCGTTCTTCAGTCATCATCTTTTTATAATTTTCTTTGGCTTCGTCTGTTATCTGTGGGTATTGTGCCCATACAACGCTCGGAGTCAACATTGCCGCAGCAAAAGCTGCTAAAAGTACATGTTTCTTCTTCATTTTTTATTGGGTTTTGTGAAGTTGTTAATTCAAAAATACAATAATAAGACGAAAAAGAAAAAGATTTGTAATCAGTAATGGTGATTTTTATTAGGTGTGGGGGACAGAAACTATTTTCCAATCTCCAATGGTCCGTGTAGCGCTATCGAAATTCACACCAATATTAACAACCGCCCGATGATCTGCCTGATATGAAATGCTATATCCCTTACTGTTTATCTGTGCTAAAGCATCATCCGGCGTATCGTCCACTTTAAATTCGAAAACATAAATGGCATTCTGCATCTTCACAACCGCATCTGCCCGTCCTATAGCAGTATTCACTTCCACATCCACATACTGCCCCATTAAACGGAACAACAAATAGAAAATAGTCTGATAATGTTTTTCCTCCTTATTGTTCAATTGATTGGGTATAGAAGCAAAGAAACTTCTCATACGTTCCAAACAGCTATCTATATTTCCGACACGCAGGTCTTTGATAAAAGACACCACATAAAAAGTATTCTCACGGGCTGGCAAATGTACATAAGCTGGCATAAGCGATTCGATAAAGCCTTTGCGAACTTCTTTATTAGGGTATGCAAGTGTATAAAGTTCAAAATCAGGATCATATCCTTTGATAGTCAAATAACCACTTTGATAGAGTACGGGAATGGGGTCAGTAATAGCGTTGGTAGGTGCATCGAACTGTTCCGCAGTTGCTGTCGTATTATCCAATTCACGAATATCAAATTGACTTTGTTTTAATAGTTCTATCAAAAAGGTGGGTGTACCTGTAGAGAACCAGAAGTTTTCATAATTTTTGCTGGCAAAAGCATTGAACAAACTAAACGGATTGTAAATATCCTCACATCTTTTACTAAAATGATAACCGTCATACTGTAATTTCAAATGAGCACAAGCCTCTTCATACGTTTCTTCATTTGCTTGGGCAATAATCTCAATATCCGTTTTCAATTCGCTACGTAATTCTTTCTCGGTAATCCCGCATATAGCACTATATTCATCCCGCAAACTGATATTCTGTAAATTATTTAACTCACTGAATATGCTCATTTGGCTGAATTTACTGATACCGGTAAGAAACAAGAAACGAAGATACTGTCCCAATGCTTTCAGAGGACTGAAAAAATCACGCATTATTCCACGAATTTCCGCTTGAAGTTCCATATCATTGTTACTATCCAGCATTGGAGAATCGTATTCATCAATCAGGATAACAACTTGCATTCCGGTCTGTTCGTATGCACGCTGTATAATACCTTTTAACCGCAAGCTGAATGTGTTCTCACTTTCTTCACGTCCATAAACTTTTTCCCATTCTACCAATCGGTTGTTTATGACAGAACGCAACATATCCGCATTCATATATTTGCTAATACTGAAATCCATGTGTAACACCGGATAAACATACCATTCCTTTTCCAGACGTTCCATTGCCAGCCCCTTGAACAACTCTTTTTTACCACTGAAATAAGCTTCTAATGTAGACACAAGCAAACTCTTGCCGAAACGTCGGGGACGGCTAAGAAAATATACTTTATTAGAATGTACCAATTTGTAAACTAAATCAGTCTTATCTACATAGACATAATTTGTATTACGTAAATCTTCAAAATTCTGTACACCTATCGGATAACGCCTAACAATCTTTTCCATCTTATTCCTGTATTTAAAGTAATGGTACACAAAGATAGGGAAAAAATGTGACTTTTATACTTATGAAACAAAAAAGTTCCCATTGCAGGTATGGTTAAAAATGAAAGAACTATTCTTGTTTGTAATTAATCAAATAGTTTTAATCAGTTACTACTGATTCTAGCATTTTCATATGGTTTTGTTTTATTTGGTGCAGGAAGGAGCCAAATACTATTTTTATTTCTTTTTCTGCCTAATCAGATTAACCGCGTTACTTATTCTTTTTGCGTATGACTATAGTATTCCGCAAGAATAACTATAGTGTACTTTGCATACAACTATAGTCATACGCAAAGTACACTATAGTTATACGAAGTAAAAGTAACGAATGAAATGAGTCTAAATAGTGAATCGATTATAAAAGAATGCCCATAGAAATCAATAAGAATAAGAAGGCTATCATTGTTTAATTCATAACCGCACATAAATGAGAAAGTCACCATTTCCTAAGTCTTTCTTTTGAAAGATGATAGGAAATGGTGACTTTCTCATTTATGCCACTTCAAAAAAGAAGTAGAGAAACTATTACTCGGCTAACGGATCAAATGTTCCGTTACTACCTCCGTTGTTCGAATCTTCCCAACCAATACATTGCTCAATACCTTTACAATTATTTAAAGCACCTTGACTGAAACCGAGAAAGTAGTAGCGAGGCAAGAACTTTATATATAAAGGGTCTTTGTTTGTTGCATAAGCGTCACCTTTCTTCTCCTTACGAACAAAATGTTCGTTGTAAAATTCTTGAAGTTGAGTTAATTGGTTTCCTTCTTCATCGCTGATTTCTTTACGGAAGTCGACACCTTTCGGACGTTCTACACCTGCTTTCAACAAGGGATCACTATCTGTATCACCGGTAGTACCACCTACACCATACTTAGTATCATTAAGACGGAACTCCATATTATCACGACGCTGATTTTTATTGAGTTCGGTAAAACCGAGCCATGTGCAAGTGTTACCACCCCAACCGGTAAGCGTCCACGATGCCGGCGCACCATCTACTTTATCCGTACCACCGTCAAAAAGCATCCAACGACGAAGATCATCAAAACGTTTGCCTTCGTAAGCCAGCTCAATCTGACGTTCATAGAGTACGGCGGACATACAAGCAGCCTGATCGGTAGAAAGGTTTTCCTGCAAGCCACAATCGCCTGAGTAACCGACACGCTGACGAATCAGTTTCAGTTGCTCTACCGCTTCATCCATGTGCCCTGCACCGCAAGCGGCTTCGGCGTAGTTGAGCAATACTTCCGCATAACGAATTTCCATCCAAGGAGCTGCAGAATATGCAAAACCACCATTATCATAAGTAGCATTAAATGAATAAAGGGGCTCAGAAATATCACCATCGTTACTACGTTTTCGTACATATACACCCTTTCTATTTTTCAACAGATTATCGGCGCCATAAGCGTTACCACTTTCCGGATCATTCACATCTTCCGGATCGGCATACCACACATAGTTCCACAATACATAATCCTTACCACTGTTATAGCTGGGGTTGAACGCATCCGCCGGAACAGGATCGCCTGTGTAAGCCCAACGGAAACCAGGCATGGCAAAGGTACGGTAGAAACGCGGATCACGATTCATGAAAGGATAGTCTTTTATATTCGCCTCGTCTTCACTCTCATTCAGCTTTTTATAGGTATTCAAACCGCGCGGACGTTTACCATCCTTCATGGGGAACATATCTACAAACATAGCCGATGCCTCTAAACCCTGTCCTGTGGTATTCTTCGGTCGGATGAAACGTTCCCAATTATTATTCTTCTTTGTATCATCGTCTTGCTTCATATTGTGCAAGGTGCCAAATACCATCTCCGGATTCAGAATAACAGTAAACATCTTGGCAAAGTCCGAACCATTGATATTATTGCCTGTAGCATAAAGATGGTTACCGCAAGCATTGATATCTTTGATAGATTCTTTGATATATTCGTAAGCAGCAGCCCAACGACTCTCATCGTTGGCACGATTGAAGAGCGGACTTGCCCACAACAGTAACACACGCCCCTTTAGCGCCATAGCCGAAGCAGTAGTAACACGACCGTAGTTGTCGCCATTCCATCCACCATTGGTGGTCTTTGCACGTAACATATTGGCAGCGATATCTAAATCATTGCAAATAAATTCAATGCATGCCTTCGTTGTAGAGCGAGGAACGAAAGAACTTTCAACAGGATCTTGTACCTTAGTGACTATAGGCACACCACCATACCACTTTACCATACTATAATAGCACCATGCACGCAGGAAATACGCCTGACCTAACAGTTCGTTTTTTTGTTCTTCGGTAAGGCTGCTGCCACTGATACCGGCAATCACATCATTGCAATTGCGGATTCGTCCCCATACCGACTCACGGATGTTGTTACTCTGATTATGAAAATAATCGGGTACTTTGTTACTACCCAAAACCGAGAGCTCAGCTTGTGGATTTACAAATAAACCAAATCCACTATACTCTTCGGTTGATTTAGAAATCCCATCAGCTTTACCGGTACACGGGTACTTCCAATTTGCATCCGAATTGGGATCAGGTAAAATCCACCAATAAAGGTCGAGTACACGGCCACTAGCACCTGCATAGTCGTTGTATACTTCACTAGTTACATTATCAAAATTCTGCTTATCCTCCAGGAACTGGTCGCTGCAAGAAGAGAGACTTAATGCTGCTATTAATGCAGCGCTAAATATTATTCTTTTCATTCTTTTCTTTTCATTTAGCATTATAAAACTTAGAAACCTACATTCACACCAATAGTGAACTTTCTCAGTTGAGGATATGAACCGTAGCTACATTGAGGATCCATAAAGTTGTCAGGATAAGGATTGTAGAGACTCAGCAAGTTCTGGCCTGTGATATTGAAACGGCAGCTACTCAAACCAACCTTCTTTATCCAATGCTTGGGTAATGCATAAGCCAAAGTGATACGATTCAAACTTACACGTGTGCCATTGACTCGCCAAAAAGAAGAAGTGACAGCATTTATATTTGAATATTTCAAGTTAGGTAGTGAGCCTTCTCTGTTTTGAGGCATTAGCAAATTGCCGGAAGCATCATAAATATCATTGTACACATATACATTGTCGGGCTTCCAGAACGAAGGCATATTGGTGTACTCGATGCTTTTGCCGGGTTTCAATGCCTGACCGGGAATGATACTATAGCCTCCCCAACTGGCACTAAGCTGAGCTGCGATTGAGATCCCTTTCCATTCAGCACTAAGGTTGGTAGTGAATCCCCAAGGATTGCTACGGTTAGAGAGACGCACTTGGTCATTATCTTTATCTACTATACCATCAGGAGCTGCATAAGTACCATCAGGCTGCTGGGCTCCACGCACATCTTTATAAATCAACATACCCGGACGAACTTCGTCTTTAGTCAACCCCATATAATCGGTAATATGATATGTATTGAAGTATTCTTCGATATCCTGGAAGCTACGGAACATACCCATACATTGCATCCCCCAAGTACCGATGTCGGAACGGTCTCCCTTAGTGATTTGACGATATAGATATTCTTCTTCAAAGTCCATCATCAGTACTTTGTTATCGCTATAACCGGTATTGATACCGATTTTATATTTGAAATCCTTGCCGATGCGGTCGCGCCAAGTTGCCGAGATTTCAATACCATAGTTGTCCATCTCACCCAGATTGACAGCGGCCGATTGTGTACCGACAGTAGTAGGAACAGTCTGTTCGATATTCATCAACATTTCTCTATTCCAAGTATAATAAGCGTCTACATTGAAAGCCAATCGGCTGTTAAGTGTAGTAAAATCAATACCAAAATTTGCTTTATACGACTTGTCCCAATGCACATCACGGTTTACCGCTGAATTATATTTGTTAATAGAGATGGGCTTCGAAGCATTAATATTACCGGTAGTACCAAATACAGGACCCTTGCCCGACTCGGTAGAGTAAATCTGCATCCACTGCCAAGGAGCGGTATTGTCACGACCGGTCAAACCGAATGAACCGCGAATTTTCAGATATTCTACCCACTTTAGGCGCATGAATTTCTCTTGTGACACAATCCAACCCAAAGACATGGAAGGGAAAAATCCCCAATAGTTTTCAGGAGCGAACTTGGTAGAAGAGTCACTACGGAACAGTACCTCCGCCAAATACTTATCCTGATAAGCATAGTTCACACGACCGATGTATGACAAGGAACCAGACTCAGAACGGGAGAATACAGTATTTTTGTCACCAGTAGCCGAATTGGACTGTCCGGTAGTAAATTCATAAGGATCATTCACCTTTCCCATAAGATATTCACTTTCAGCCTCCGAACGTTCGATAGAGAATAAGCCACCTACGGTATGATCACCGAAAGAGCGGGAGTAGTTCATGGTAAAGTTCATCTGATAACTGTCCGAACGAGTAGTGCTACGTTGCAAGTAAGAAGGGCTTCCATTAGCAATTGTAGAGAGAATAAAATTATCTTCCGCCAAAAAGTCATTATAATCCTGACCATCCACAGGAGTATAGAGGTGGTTACCGCTACCGGTACGATTGACCATGCGATAGATAGAATAGCTGGATCCGTATTGATTATTCTTATCAGTACTGATACTCTTGCCATAATTAAATTTCAGTTCCAAGCCTTTCAAGACTTTTACAAATCCCATATCTAAGCTCAAACTACCGTTAACAGTCATATTCGAATTCATGCTACGATTATAGTCACCGTTGTTCTGAAGCACTGAGAAAGAATAAGTCTGGTCATCATTTTGTACGGAGTTGGTGATACCCAAAGCCGAGATAGGCAGTCCGTTCACGGTTTCGGGAATATAAGTCGGACGAGTGAGCAACAGGTTGTAGTCTTTTTCATCGCTCGAACCGCCCACTTTTACATTCGGTTTGTTCTTCTTGCCATAATCACCCGATACAGTAAGATTCGCTTTCACCCACTTGCTAATCTTTACATCTACACCGGCACGATAGTTCCAACGATTGTACTCGAGGTCACCTAAGTTACCGTCTTGGTCAAAATACGAAACACCGGCAAAGTAATTGGCTTTTTCTGAACCGCCACTGATATTGACGCTATGTTTCTGAGTGAAACCGGTCTTCCAATATTTGTCGAGCAAGTCGAAATTCAGCCCTTTCATAGCTTCCAGTTCATCTGCTTGATAGAGATCAGTCTTCAGGTTAAGCGAAGTATTGGCAGGATCACCGGCTGCCCAAGTGTTATAAAGTCGTCCGTAATCATAGGCGCTCAACATCTTAGGACGCGAAAGTTCATCGGTAAATCCAAAGCTGCCACTATAAGAAATTTGAGGAGCACCGGCTTTACCCTTTTTAGTAGTTACCAAAATTACACCATTAGCCGCACGCGCACCATAAACAGCAGCTGCCGCATCTTTCAATACAGAGATACTTTCAATAACCGAAGGATCGAGATTATTGAATGCTTGCGCACCTAGATTTTCACGTGTGTTACCTACCTTGATATCATCGGGATAGATATAACCGTCTATTACATACAAAGGCTCTTGCGCCGTGCTACCCACCTCACCAAATGAGTTTGTATCACGTATATAGATTTTAGCATTCTCGCCCGGACGGCTTTGTCCGCCACTCACGCTCATACCATTAACCATACCGCTCAGCGAAGAAGCCAGCCCCGAGTCCGACAAATCCTGAATATCATCCATAGTCACAGTAGCAATAGCACCTGTCAGATGAGCTTTCTTCTGCACACCATACCCTACTACTACCACCTCGTCGAGCTGTTGGGCATCCTCTTTCAGTACTATTTTCTTTTGGTTCAAATCGCTGATAACCTGCGTAGTATATCCGATGAATGAAATCACCAGATTCTTTTTACCCGATATCGTAATAGTATAGTTTCCATCAATATCGGTAATCACACCATTGCTAGTCGAACCTTCCACCACAACTGTGGCACCCATTACCGGCTCACCGGTTTCATCGACTACTTGTCCTTTTACCACACGCTCCTGCGCAAAAACTGTAAACGTAGCTATCGAAAGCATTGCGCCCAAACACAGTCTTTTTATAAATTGTTTTTTATTCATTAGTATAAATTCTAATATGAGTCATTATTCTACTATTTCTTCAGGAAGCCAACGGGGATCACCAATTCGCTTGGCTATGTGTTCAGTACTACTCAAAGTAAAGTCGCCTTCCTTCGGATTTTTCATCTGAGGATCGCTAAAGGTAGCTGTAGTATCGTATTTATCCTTACCTTCCGCATTATTATACCAATAAGCATTATTCTTGTAATCATGCTTCATGTTAGCATTACCCTGCATCTTGTTAGTAATATCATTATTACCGCAATCTACAAAAAGGGTATTCTGGAAATTCAAAAATACGCAAGATTGTCCGCGATAATTATTCCAATTAACAAAATCCTTATTGTAAGCTATATTATAGAATGTAGTATTGAGGAAATTGAACTCGGCACCCGTGCGACCGGATATTTTATTTGGACGTTGACCGCTGATTTGCATAAAATACTTACCGGCTTGCTGCGTACTCCACAAGGTAGATTTTACTATATCCATACGGATAATAGAGCTCTTAGCTGCACGTACCAATATATCATTTTGCTGCACCTGAATATTACAATCACTGAAACCTAAATAATCGATACAATACTTTACCTTATTCATATCATAAAACAAATAACAATCCAAACCGGTCACATTGCATCCTTGCAGCATAATAGGATTGCATACAACATATTCTCCCGTCGCCACCTGCGATCCTTCATCAGGAGTAGTACTGGTGCCCAACAACGTCTCATTATCTAAATTCCCACAATCAATATCTACAAACTTCAGTTTGAAACCATTGTTCGTAAGAAACGACGCATTGCCGGTCATCTTGATTTTGGCATGATTCACTTTGCTACCACGAATAGTAACCTGCTGATTAGCAAAATCAATAACATCGTCCACTGTATATTCCTGTCCGCCCACGAGGTCGATAGTATACTCCTGACCGATCTTATCCTCAGGAATAGGATTGGCTTTCAACCATTCGTTAATGCTACCGCTCTCTATAGTGGCATCAGAAAGTGCTAAAGTGGAGTAAGGTACTTCAGATGCAACTTCAGCCTCTTTATTGTTATATTTGGCATTGCCTAAAGTACGAATCACAGCCTTATATTGAGTATCCGACTCTACTATTCTGCTCACACTGCAACCATCTACTATTTCCTTTTCAGTACCTACCACAATCGGATTTTCATTATTATCCACATTGTAAAGTGTAAATTCATAGCCACCGGCACCATCTACTACCGGCCATGCTACTACTAGTTTAGTCCCATCCGGAGATAGTATCATCGTAACATCATCAGCTTTAGGTGACTCCAAAGTCGAGTTTGTTACATTCGGGACAAAAACTTCATCGGCATCAATCCCTTTGTCACAAGCTGTAAAAAAAGTCAGCACCCCCATTAAAGCCATGCCTATACTCTTCCTACGCAAGAATTTTAAATTGTTTTTCATCACGTAAAATATTTAAATTAATATATAATATATTCAATATAAAGACGTATAACTAAGAAAGTTGTAATCACTTAAAAAGAGTAAAATGAAAAAATCTTTTCATTCAAACTAAGAATTACACTTCTCCCCAATCCTATCACTCTTGAAACACCTTCTTTAAGTACTCGATATTCGTTCCATAATTCTTCCTCACATTCCTTACATCCTCCTTATCTCGCGAGCGTTCCACGACCAGCCATCCGCTCCATCCCATCTTATCGAGCGTCTTTTTTACCTTATTCATGTCCAGCCGCTTATTGAAAGGCAGGGTAACTCCGTCTGTATCTGTGCAATGAATCTGACAAATTCTCTTTTTCCCCAGAATCTTAAGCTCTTTGCACAAATCCCGTCCATTCTCCAATGCATTCTGAAATTTGAAATAGATCTTGATACCGGGAGAATTTATCTCTTTCAGCAGTTTCACCTCCCCTTTTGCATCAAGCTGAGTTTCTATACCGATGACCAAACCTTTGGAAGCTGCCATATCTCCTACCTCTTTCAAACGTTTTACTACTGCCATTCTAAGTTCCGGTTCATTCTCCCATCCGGCCTTAATACCCCCTAATGGAAGAAAAGCTACCTTAGCCCCCATCACTTGCATGGCGTCCAAACATTCCCGGACCAATTCTTTGTAATTAGTCCGTTCTAAAAAAGACTGCCCGTAAAATCCGGACATGGCAATAGATGGAACTTCTACTTGGAATTTCTGTGCAGTTTCCCGAAACAGTTGTTGGAAATGAGGTTCACGGAGCTTATTATCAAATCTTTCTCTTTTGCCAAGACCGCCCATATCCAGTTCCACACCATCCCCTTTCAATTCATGCACCAATTGAAAAGAGCCGATCTTCTGACGTTTCAGAATCATCCAGTCGCATACGGCAATCTTATAACGCTGTTCTTTTTGTTGCGCTCCGGCAACGGCCAATAGAGGGAAACATCCGGCAAGCAGTAATGCCCAAAGGATACACTTCAACAAATTCCTTTTCATTATCATTCTATTTTATACACGATTTATGTACTAGACGAATGAAAGAGAATTTTGTAATCGCTTATAACACAAAGAAGAAAATAAAAGAAGGAAAAAGAGAAGAAGAGAAAAGAATGAGAAGAAAAATGGGCTGCCGGACCCTGAAATGTCCGACAGCCCTGTCAACCCAAAAACGATACCTATGAAACACTGTGTGTCATTTCAAATCAAAATATATGTGTTGACCATGAACAAGTTCATCATGTGTGATACGATATTTATTGAACTTCTTTCCATTCAGTAACACCTTATTGATATAAAGAGTTCCCGGTTGGGCGCGATTACTTTCAATCACTAATTCCTTTTCTTTATACCATTTCGGATCCAGGCGAATAGTCACCTTGTCGAATACCGGAGTCGTCAATGTATATTCCGGCAATCCCGGACAATCCGGATAGAAACCTATCATATTGAAAATAGCCCATGAAGACATCGTTCCCGTATCATCATTTCCGGGGATACCATCCGGCTTCGTTGTAAAATACTTATCCAACAACCGTTGCGTTTCTTTCTGCGTACGCCACTCCTCTCCTTTAAAATAAGAGAACAAATAAGGATATGCAATATCCGGTTCGTTGGCAGGATCATAAAGTCCTTCATCAAACACCATCTGCAACTTGTCAATGAAAGGTTTCTTGCCCCCCATCAACTTTGCCAGTCCATATACATCATGCGGCACATAAAATGTATAATTCCAGGAGTTGCCTTCATGAAAACCGGGATTCGGCTCGAAGTTCTCTCCCTGTCTCGGATTAAACGGACTATAAAAAGTACCGTCAGGCAATATCGGACGGAACGTTCCGAACTCCTTGCTATAATAATGTTTATACCCTAAAGACCGCTTATAGAACAGTTCCGCATCCTTTTTCTTACCCAAAGCCTCTGCAAAACGGGAAAGTGCAAAATCTGCAATATAATACTCCAGAGCATGAGATACCGAATTGTCATACTGTTCGCGGAGGGGCACATATCCTTTCGACAGATAATCGTCATTGTCGGGACGCATCAGATTGTCCGCTCCCGGCAGTGTGGCCGATTTATACATTGCTTCGTATGCCAGCTCCACATCAAAGTCACGCAAACCCTTCATCCATGTATCTACAATCACCGGAATGCTTGGGTCGCCTTCCATTGTCAATGTCTCTCTCCCATACAATTCCCATTTCGGCAACCACCCATGTTCACGATACATATCCAACATGGTGCGTACCATCTCCATCTGGCGTTCCGGATAAACCAATGTCAACAATTGGTGAACATTGCGATACGTATCCCAAAGAGAAAATACCGTATAGCGGTCTCCCTTTGTCGTCATAATCTTATCGCTTTCCATTGCCGGATATTCTCCGTTGACATCCTGCAAGATATTAGGATGAATCAGCAGATGATAGAGTGCCGTATAAAACACAGTCTTCTGCGCATCCGTTCCGCCCTCTACAGTGATACGTGACAAGTCGTCATTCCATTTAGTACGCGCTTCGGCAAGAATCTGTTCAAAATTCTTTCCTTCCTGTTCACGGTCCAAGTTCAACCGGGCATTTTCAATGCTCACAAAGGAAACTCCCATCTGCACTTCCACCTGTTCTCCCTCTTCCGTTTCAAAAGAAAAATAAGTCCCGATATCATCACCGGCTATTTCTTTTCCATAGCGGGTATAGAGTTTATACTTCCCCTGATCCGCATCCCATTCGGCTTCCACACCCGTCATCGGACGTTGCTTTTTCCAGTAGCCGGTTGCAGAAGGAACCTTTTTAACCCGCATCACAAAGTAAATAGGGAAAACAGCTTGAGGATTATAACAGAACGTACCGAGCAGTTTCATGCCTTCCACCTCGCAATCACTGACACGGCGGAGCATAGCGCCACTTTCGTTCGTCAGTCCCTCTCCTAAATTCAGCAATATATGGCTTTTGCCTATTGGAAAAGTAAAACGGGCGATACTTGTACGGGGAGTAGCGGAAACCTCTGTCTTAACGTTATATTTCGTCAGATAATTGGAATAATAACCCGGTGAAGCCTGCTCATCCTTATATTTACTTCCGTATTCTCTATAATCCACATTCAGCTCTCCAGTAGTGGGCATTAAAAGTAAAGACCCCAATTCCGGACAACCTACTCCGCTCAGATTGACATGAGCATATCCTGTAAAGAAACAATTGGTATATTCATATGGAGTAGACCACCATCGTGCATCTTTATCATACGTGTTTTCCGAAGAACCCATCACATTAAAAGGAACTACGGACATCATTCCGTTCGGACACACCGCTCCGGGATTGGTCGTGCCGAAATTGGTTGTTCCGATAAAAGGATCTACATAATCAACCGGAAGACTCTTATCAGCGGGGGGGCTTCCCCCTTCTCCCGCATATACGGGAAGAAGGGCGAAAGCAAGTGTGTAAGTTAATAGAATACGTTTCATGGCTTTATTAAATGATACTTGTCCGTTTAGTAAAGTCGATAATCTCTTTAATATATCCGAAGGCCATGCCCACAACAGTGTCGGCGGCGCCATAATAAACAGCTACACGTTCGCCATCCTGCAATGCGGCACAAGGGAATACTACATTCGGCACATCTCCCTGCAGTTCATAAGGAGCAGCCGGACCTAACAAATATTCGCGGGTACGATACAGCACTTTTTCCGGATGCTCCTTATCGAGTATGGCAGCTCCCATTGCATAGCGGAAACCGTTGCAGGTAGTAATCACACCGTGATAGAACAGCAACCAGCCTTCATCCGTAAGGAAAGGTACGGAACCGGCTCCGATCTTCGTACACTGCCAGGCGCTTTCCGGGAAAGGAGTCACTTTCATCACGCAACGATGTTCTCCCCAGTACTTCATATCCGGGCTATAACTGATATATATGTCACCGAACGGAGTATGCCCGTTGTCACTGGGACGACTCAGCATGGCATATTTACCGTCTATCTTCTGCGGGAAAAGCACACCGTTACGGTTGAAAGGCAGGAAAGCATTCTCACATTGGAAGAACTCCTTAAAGTCGAAAGTATAAGCAATGCCAATGGTAGGACCATGATAACCGTTGCACCAAGTCACCCAATAACGGTCTTCAATCCACGTCACACGGGGGTCATATTTATATTCCGATTCAATCATCTCCGTGTTGCCGGCTTTAAACTGAATCGGTTCGTGGCTGATCTCCCAATTGATACCATCCTTACTGAATCCGGTAAATATGTTCATCTGCACGGCCTTGTTGTCACAACGGAACACACCTGCGAAACCATCTCCGAATGGAACGACGGCACTATTAAAAATACTATTGGATGAAGGGATATGATAGCGTCCGATAACCGGATTTTGTGAGTAACGCCACATTACGTCCGCACATCCTGCAGGACGATCTTCCCAAGGAATTTGAATTTTATTCATGATATTTGATTATTTATATGATTATTTTTTTGAATCGTCATACGTAAACGGGATGAAATAAGTAATCAGAAAAGCCGGAATAGTCGCTATCAGAACATAAATAAAGAAGTTCCGGTAGCCCAGCAAGTCACTCAGATAACCGCTGACCATTCCCGGGAGCATGACTCCCAGATTCATGATTCCTGATGCAAAAGCATAATGCGACATCTGATGTTTTCCCGGAGCAATCTGTTGCATCATAAACAACGTCAATCCGACAAACCCGAAGCCATAGCCAAAATACTCCATCGTAATGCACGTTCCTATCAGATACACATCGGTAGGCTGCACCACCGCAAGGAAAGTATAAGCCACAAACGGAAGATTGAAGATGCAGCAGAGAGTGAACAAAGTCTTCTTCAATCCGAACTTAGATACATAAATACCTGCCAACAGTGAACCTAACACGAAAGCGGCAGAACCAAAAATTCCGTTCAATGTACCAATTTCCTTCAAAGACAGTCCCAACCCGCCCGCTTCTCTCGACGCACGTAGAAACAGCGGAGCAATCTTCATTATGAATCCTTCCGCCAAACGGTAGAGGATGATGAAACAGATATAATAAAGAATATGCTTTTTAGTAAAGAAGTTAGCAATCACACCTACCAATTCCCGTCCCACTTCCGAAGTCGTTTTTTTCGTTGTTGAGGGAATCTGCGTAGAAGGCAGTACCTTTATATGATAGATACCTATCAATACCATTATCACTGCGATTACTGCAAAAATAATCATCCATGCAGACGAATACGCACCTTTATTGGCATCGATTGAAGCTCCCTCTATCGCTCCGAAATGTTCCGCCAATGCACCCGCCATAGCGACCAGTCCACCGTTAGCCACCAGTTTGGCTACATTATAGAAAGCACCTTGCACACCGATATATTTCGCCTGATCTTCTTTGTTCAGTTCCGCCATATATACACCGTCGCAGGCAATATCATGTGTCGCGCCGCTAAAAGCAATCACCGCCATCGTCGAAATACTGATAGCGAAGAAATAGTCGAAGAATAAAGAAAAGGCCACCACTCCAAACAACACTCCGCTCAACAATTCGGTCACCAGTACGAAGAATTTCTTTGTCCGGAACATCTCAAGAAAAGGGCTCCACAAGAATTTCAGCGTCCAAGGCATCATAATAAGGGAAGTCCAGAATGCGATTTGTGTATCCGACACTCCCAGATCCTTAAACATAAATACGGAAACCAGATTAATGGCAATAAAGGGAAGTCCCATTGCAAAGTAAGCGGTAGGAACCCAGCAAGCCGGGTTAATAGTCTTTCGTTGAGAAGCAGTTTTATTCTGTTGCATAAATCATAGTATATAGATGAATAAACTCATTTTTCTGACCCATCTATATATAATACAACTAAAGGGAGGAAACTACTAACGTTTCCCCCCTCTTTTTTTTATTTATTATCATTTCCGCCATAAATATCCGTTTTACTAAAAAAAAGTTATACCTTCGTTTAGTAAGGTTATACCTTAAAATGTACTACTACTGAATAAGCGCTTATTGAATTTGTTTTTAAGTGTAACCTTTAAATTTATAAATTATGAGAAACATTGATACATAAGACCTTTGTACGAAAGTAGTAATTCAATTACTGACTTCTAATAACAAAACCCGAAAATTATTTCTAACTAAAAAGAATAAGATGAAAGAAATTATAAAACACAAGTTTTCATACTTGTTATTCTTCCTTTTGTTGGTTTCGTCTTTTGCTTCCGCTTATGGGCAAGAACGGACAATCACTCTTAATCTGTCGAAAGTACCTCTGAATACTGCATTGAAAGAAGTTGAAAAGCAGACTTCGATGTCGATAGTTTATAACTCAAGTGATATCAATATTAACCGCATCGTATCTATCAAAGTAAAAAAAGAGTCCCTCGCTAATGTCATGAGCATATTATTCAAGGGGACCAATGTCAGTTTTTCAATAGTCAATAATCATATCGTACTTTCTGCAAATAATAAGAAGGAAGAACAGCAGAAAAAAGTTCCTGTTACGGCAAGCGGTACCATAACAGATGCGCAAGGTGAACCTCTAATTGGTGTAAGTGTCCTGATAAAAGGAACTTCCAACGGTACCATTACCGATATGGACGGAAACTTCAAGATACAGGCAGCCAAAGGTGATGTGCTGGAAATTTCTTACGTAGGCTATGCCACCCAGACAATCACGCTGGCCAATGCACAACCCCTGAAAATCACAATGGGAGAAGACGCGCAGGCACTCGATGAGGTTGTTGTCACAGCTTTAGGTATCAAGCGTGCCACAAAAGCATTGAGTTACAATGTGCAAGAAGTAAAAGGTGACGAACTTACTACGGTGAAAGACGCTAACTTCATGAACTCACTGGCAGGCAAAGTAGCCGGTGTGAACATCAATGCTTCTTCTTCCGGTGTGGGCGGTGCAACTCGTGTAGTGATGCGCGGTACCAAATCCATATCCTCAGACAACAACGCATTGTACGTAATCGACGGTGTACCCATTTTCAACATCAACAAAGGTGATATAAGCGGACAATACTCTGTTCAGCCGAGAGGCGAGGGAATATCCGACATCAACCCGGAAGACATAGAAAGCATGTCCGTCCTGAGTGGTCCTGCAGCCGCCGCATTATATGGTTCCAATGCTGCATCCGGTGTGATTCTGATCACCACCAAGAAAGGAAAAGAAGGCACGGCCAAAGTCACAATTTCAAACAATTCGACTTTCTCGTCTCCTTTTATCATGCCGGAATTCCAGACTTCGTATATCAACCGTGCCGGATCTTTCGCATCTTGGGGAGACAAAGCACCTTCCATGTTCGGCAGTTACGACCCGAAAGACTTTTTTAACACAGGCACAAACATTCAGAACAACATTTCATTATCAGTAGGTAGTGACAAGAACCAAACATACCTGTCCGTCGGGACAACAAACGCAACAGGTATCATTCAAAACAGTAAATATGACCGTTACAACTTCACAGTAAGAAATACGACAAGTTTTTTGAAAGATAAGATGACTCTGGATGTAGGTTTCAGCTATATTGTCCAGGAGGATAGAAACCTAATGGCACAAGGCGAATATTTCAACCCGCTTCCGGCAGTATATTTATTTCCGCGTGGAGAGAATTTCGAATCAGTCAGAATGTATAAGACCTATGATGAGACCCGGAAAATAGACGTTCAAAACTGGAGTTGGGGAGATCCTGGTTACAGTATGAAGAACAATCCGTATTGGGTAATCAATGAAATGAATCACGGTATAAAGAAGCAGCGTTATATGGCCAATGTCAATCTGAAGTATGAGATTCTCGATTGGCTGAATGTCGCAGGTCGTGTGCGTATAGACAATGCCACCAATGATTTCACAGACAAGAGAAGTGCTACTACAGACACTTACTTTACCGATGGTTCCGACTATGGTTTTTATAAATATTACAAAGCGGACGACCGGCAGGTTTATGCGGATATCATGTTCAATATAGACAAACGTTTCAAAGACTTTTCTTTGAGTGCTAATATTGGCGGTAGTTTCACGCAGACCTATTATGATGAAAAGGGATTTCAGGGAGGTTTGAAGGATATGTCCAATGTATTCAGTCTATATAACATGAATACAGTGCTGGATAAAGATACCTATCCGGTGGAAGACGGTTACAAACAACGGACCAATTCTGTTTTTGCAAGTGCGGAACTTGGCTGGAAGAGTATGTTATATTTAACACTGACAGGACGTAATGACTGGGACTCCGCGTTAATAAACACCGAGCGGTCATCATTCTTCTATCCGTCTGTCGGACTTTCCGGTGTTATTTCTGAGATGGTGAAATTGCCTACATTCATTTCTTACTTGAAAGTGCGCGGTTCATTCGCATCCGTAGGTACTGCCATTCCCCGCAATCTGTCTTCTAAAAAGACATACAAGTGGGAACCATCTACAAGCCAATGGAAATTACAGACTTATCGTCCGTTACCTAAATTATATCCGGAACGCACCAACTCTTGGGAAGCCGGTCTGAATGCAAAATTCTTCCGCAACTCATTGACCTTAGATGTCACTTGGTACAAAGCGAATACCCGCAAGCAGACTTTCTTAGTTCCATTATCGGGAACGGCTGTCTATGCTGCTATGTATGCGCAGTCCGGTAATATCGAAAATCAAGGTATGGAGTTCACTTTGGGATACAATAAGAAATGGGGTGATTTTGGCTGGAGCTCTAGCTTGACATACAGCTTCAATAAGAATAAGATTGTTGAACTGCTGGATGATGCAGTAGATGACGAAGGCAACCATTACACTTTGAAAGAAATCGATAAAGGCGGTATCGGGTCTGCTAAGATAATCCTGCGCAAAGGTGGAGATATGGGAGATATGTATGTAACCAACCGTTTGAAACGTGACCAGGAAGGCAACATCTACATAGACAAAGCCACCCAGAACGTGAAAAAGGAAGACATAAAGAATTCTGACGAATTTATTCATGTAGGCTCCGTTTTGCCGAAAGGTAATATGGGATTCCGTAATGACTTCTCATATAAAGGTATCAATTTAGGATTCATGCTTTCCGCTCGTTTTGGCGGTATCGTCATGTCACCGACTCAAGCCGTGATGGATCAGTTCGGAGTATCCAAGACTACAGAACTGGCACGTGAAAGTGAAGGTATCGCAATCAATAACGGTTTGGTAGATACTCAGACTTTCTATACGGAGACAGCGGGAGTAAGCGGTCTGATGTCCAATTATATATACAGCGCCACCAATGTACGTTTGCAGGAAGTGTCTGTCGGATATGCATTCCCGGCTAAATGGTTTAACAACAAATGCAATCTTAGTCTGACATTGACCGGGCACAATCTGTGGATGATTTACAATAAAGCTCCGTTCGACCCGGAATCAACCGCTTCTACCGGTACTTATTATCAGGGTATCGATTACTTTATGCAACCCAGTCTGAAGAGTTGGGGATTTAATGTAAAAATACAGTTCTAATGATTAAAAATAAAGAAATGAAAATATATAAATACTTAACACGGATTTCCATTGCAAGCTGTATGCTTTTCGGTGTTTCTATATTTCAGGGATGTATGGAAGACAGCTTGAATGATCCCACCGGAAAGGTTTCGGAAGAAGAGATCGGCAGGGATGGTTTTGCAGCCAATGCTTTTTTCCTGACGCTTTGCGATTATGCGTATCCTATAGCTACCGAGAATATCTATAACACCAACGAATCTTTGATAGGCGACTGCTACGGACGTTATCAGGTTATGGCAACCGATAAATTCAAGAATTCCAATTTTGCGACCTACAATGCACCGGAAGCTTGGCTGAACTATCAATTTGGGGATGACAATGTAATGGTCATGGTGTACGGAGCATGGAACAAAATCAAGAATCTGACTCAGGGGACAGGTGTCAACTTTGCATGGGCTCAAATTCTAAGAGTAGCGGCAATGCAGCGTATGGTTGATATGTATGGAGCTCTCCCCTATTCTCAAATCTCAAGTGATAAGCTCTCTACTCCTTATGACACAATGGAGGAAGCATACCGGGCTATGTTTACAGACTTGACCAACGCCATTGATGTAATGACGAACTATGTAAATGAGTATCCCACCAATAAAAGTATGGCGAAATATGACAAAGTATATGACGGTGACTTCAGGAAATGGGTAAAATTCGCCAATTCATTGAAATTGCGTATGGCAATCAGGGTACGTTTCGCCGCACCGGATTTAGCTGAAGCAATGGCAGTAGAAGCTATTACTCATCCTATCGGGGTTATCCGTTCCAATGAAGATAATGCAACCTCATTGGGAAGCAAAAACCAATTGTACACAGTACTGTGCCAATGGCCTGACCATCGTGTGGCTGCTGATATCGTATCTTATATGAAAGGATACAAGGATCCCCGTATGGAAAAGTATTTTCAGAAACATACCATTGGTGCAGGATATGATAATTATCTGGGTATGCGTGCCGGATTATCTTATGGAAATGAAAGTACAGGACCTAAATTCTCAACAATCAAAGTGGGTACGATGGACCGCACATTATGGATGAGTGCTGCCGAAACCACTTTCAATATGGCCGAAGCCGCCATACTTCATTGGAATATCGGAAAAGAGAGCGCCAAAGACCTGTACAATGCTGCCATCAAACTTTCTTTCGAACAATGGGGAGCAGAAGGTGCCGAAGCGTACTTGAATGATGATACATCCGCTCAATCCAATTATGCAGACCCTTTCAATCAAGGAAGTGTGACTGCCGTAAGTTCAATTACCATTAAGTGGGAAGATGGAGATGACGAAAGGAGCCTGGAAAGACTTATTACTCAAAAATGGATTGCTTTGTGGCCATTGGGACAAGAAGCATGGAGTGAATACCGACGTACCGGATATCCTCATTTCTTCCCTTTGATGAACGGAAATGGTTCAAATCTTCCCGTAGCCAATCGTATACCATTCCCTCCGTCGGAATACATTCGCAATACAGTCAATGTGAATGAGGCTGTACAGAAATTGGGTGCGGACAATTACGAAACCAAAGTTTGGTGGCAAAGAAAAGATAAATAATCTTACATGAAGTATAACTTAACGAGAACTGAAATGAAAAAAATATTCTATTTTATAATGCTATTATTCGGGGCCATAGCGGTCAATACCGCTTGTGACGACTGGACGGAAATAGAAACGTTACATTCGCAATCTATGAGCGGAAGCAGTATGTCAGAAGAATATTATGCGAATTTACGCGCATATAAGAAATCTGATCATTCTGTCACTTTCGGTTGGTATGGAAACTGGACAGGTAAAGGATCCAGTCTGGAGAACTGTCTGGTCGGACTTCCGGACAGTGTCGATTTCATATCAATGTGGGGCGGCTGGAAAAGCCCGACACCCGAAATGTTGGAAGACCTGAGATATGTGCAGGAGAAAAAAGGGACTAAGGCATTAGTCGTATTCCTTGTATTGGAGATGGGAGACCAGATTACTCCGGAAGAATACAACGCGACCCGTGCAGACCGACATAAATTCTGGGGATGGGTAGATAATGACGAAGAAGCCATCAAAGCCTCAATAGTGAAATTTGCGAATGCCATTTGCGATACCATTGACAAATACAACTATGACGGCTTTGATATGGACTGGGAAATAACTACTGCACAGCCCTTTGAAACAAATCGTGAAATGGGAAGACCGGGCCGTATTGACGTATTTTTGGATACCATGTCCAAACGTGTAGGTCCTAAATCCGGTACAGGAAGATATCTTGTAGTAGATGGTGAGATTTCAAATTTGCCAGCTAAATATGCCAGCTATTTTGATTATTTCATTACGCAGGCTTATACTTGTACCGGTGAATATACACTTAACAGCCGTTTAAATGGTCTTATAGACGAGTATTCATCGGAAGTTCCCGCCGAAGAATTGGCAAGAAAGCTCATAGTAACGGAAGATTTTGAGAAGTATGCACAAATGGGAGGATACGATTTTATAGCTCCCGATGGAACAGAAATGAAATCGCTGGAAGGTATGGCCCGTTGGAATCCGGTTGTAAACGGTAAAAAGATACGGAAAGGCGGAGTAGGTACTTATCACATGGAATATGAGTTTTATGTGCCCGGTCATGAAGGTACTTATCCGTTTTTACGCAATGCCACTCGAATTATGAACCCTCCTGTAAAATAAACTAAATATCGATAATTATGAAACGAAACAAATATTCAATTATATTGACTGGTATTGTCATATCCCTCATGGGATGTAATGATGCTAAATATGATACGGTTGACAGCATGGTTTATATCAAAGAATCGAAAACGCAAGCCTATATTGCGCAGAAGGTTCCTATCCGGAGTGCTGATTTGCCTGTATATTTCACTCCGTGTGCCGGACAGGCAGTTCCGGAAGATGTGAAGGTTCAAGTTGCCATCAATGAAGCGGTTCTGGAAGCATACAACCAAAGAAACGGTACGGACTATGTATTACTTCCGCAAGAAGGATACGATGTTGAAAACAATACTGTAACGATCAAACAAGGTAAACTAGATGCACAGGGAGTAAAAGTAACTTTCAAGCCGATGACTGAGGAAATGAAGAAATCAGGCAGGAATTATGCACTGCCTGTCAGTATTGCAACTGAAGGAAGTATCAAAACGCTGAAAGGAGCCGATATGATGATATACATCATGGATCCGTTGAAAACCATATCTGTTCCCGTCATCAACAGGTATAACATTCTAGAGATGCAAATGCGCCAAGATTATGAATTAAAAGAATGGGCGGTAGAATTTAGAATCAGTATTGACAAGCTAGGCAAAGAAATAGGTAAATGGAACAATCAGGCTTTATTTGCCGCATTCGCTCCAGCCGGAAAAACAGGAGAAATCTATACAAGATTCGGTGATACGACTACAGAAGGAAATCGGCTTCAAGCAAAGAATCAGGACAGTCAGATGAATACTAATATGTTATTTAACACAGACACATGGTATCATTTAGCTTTTGTAAACGATGGCACTAAACTTACAATTTATGTAAATGGCGTGAAAGACTCGGAAAAGACCATGAAAGGTATCGTCACTAATTTAGGTAAGAATAAATTCACCTTTGGTAATCCTGATGAGAGACAATATTTAGTGGCAAACGTAAAGGTGAGTGAATTACGATTCTGGACAAAAGCAATTACTCCTACCCAGATTCTAAATAATATGTTTAATGTGAATCCGGGGTCAGATGGTCTGGAAGCATATTGGAGATTGGATGAAGGAGAAGGTAATGAATTCCGTGATTATACCGGACATGGAAATTCTTGTACCTCATCAGGTACCACTCGTTGGATAAAAAATATTATAGCTGATAACAAGCCCGACAAGGACGTTGAAAATGTAGAATAACTTAAAATATAGATTATGAATCACATAAATTATAGAAAATACAGTCTGATTGCAATTAGCCTGATAAGCCTCTGCCTTTTCAGTGCTTGCGATGAGGACGAATATGAAGAAAAAATCGTAGGAGACGATACCACTCAGAAAGTATATCTGAGTAATGGAATGACACCTATGGACTTTATGGATCTGACTGTACAGTTCAATCCTGCCGCACTTCCTGAAAAAGTGGAATATAAAGTACCGGTAAGAATCACTTCTCCTTTATCCACAGATATCACAGTGACGTTGGAAATGGGAGATCTGGAAACTGTAAATGCGTACAATGCTAAGAACGGTACGGCTTATGCGCTTCCGTTAGAAGGTACCTATGAGTTTACTAAAGGTTCCGCTACCATAAAGGCAGGAGACTATGTTTCGAAAGACTCCGCTTGTCTCACGCTTACCAATTTTACAGCGATGGATTTGTCCGGTAAATATCTATTCCCGATAAAATTGAAAGAAGTATCGGATGAGCACGTAGCATTGAGTACCAATATGAATAAGATGTATTGTGCACTCATCAATAACTGTATCAACGTAGATCCGGGAGAATCTGAATTGGGAAACGGACAGTTTATAGCTGATCGTAAATGGTTTATTGATTCTACGCCAACTAGTTACGATTGTGCTTACCTTGTGGACGGAAAAGATGCTAATGATAATACAAATAAATGGTTTGTATCTGGATACGATAAAGATGTTACTTTAGTTTTCAATTTTAAAAAGGAAGTTACATTTAATGGGATATCAATGGGAACTATTACAGCATACGGTAGCGAAGCAAATGTGAAAAATGTTGATATATATACGAGTGAAAATAGAACTGATTGGGTTTTGGTAGGAAGCAAATTATTCCCAAAACCCGACAGAATCAAAAACAACATAATAAAATTTTACACTCCTATAACGACACAATATCTCAAATTAAACTTCCTTGATTCGTGGAGAATGGAATCTTATGGGGATTATCTGATTGGAATCTCTGAATTCAATCTCATAAAATGGCCTGAATAATACATCTAATAATAAAAAAGCGGAGAATTAATCTCCGCTTTTTTTATTTAGACATTGAATAAATTCTACTTTTGATACAATCTACATATCCTTGATGTTGCTTTCGAGATATATGATATAGGGGTGAGTGACTTTCATTGCTTGTTCTTAGGAAAATAAAAATCTTTCTTTTCTTTCAATTCTTTTAATTGAGCCATTTTTCTATCTCTTAGCTTATTCATAAGCATAACAAGTGGTTTAGAAGGATTTTCTATCACCATTGTTTCCTGCGTGTAAGATGAGGTTCTCATATTTATATCTGTTTATCAATAACAAGAATAATCAAAAAGCTATCTCTTTCTCAACCGGATAGTCCTTCCTTCTTTCTTATAGCTGAAATGATGTGTATGCATCAGCACATTCAGGATCTCATCAGAAGTGCTATCCGTAGAAAACTCACCGGTGAAGCGTTCGGTCTTCAACGTTTCATCTTCATAGATAAATTTAATATCATACAGCTTTTCCATGATATTGGTGATTTCCAATAAGTAATTCTGCTTGAACATCAATTTCCCTTTAATCCATAAAAGAACATCTGTCGGCTGGTTATATTCGATCAGTTCCGCCTGATAAGTATCTGTATCGATATTCAAGGTCTGTCCCGGTTTCAGCACATATCCGTTGCTCTCCGTGCGTGGAGAATCTACTTGGACCTTACCTTGAAGCAAGGTAGTCACTACCCTATTCTCTTCCTCGCGGGCACGTACATTAAATTTTGTGCCCAGCACGCGGGTTCTGATTTGCTTGCTGTTTACAATAAAAGGTGCATATTTGTCATGAGTCACCTCAAAATAGGCTTCACCCGACAAGTCCACCTCACGCTCCGAACTCCAGAAGGAATTGTGATAAACCAATCTGGAAGATGCATTCAGCCACACTTTACTGCCATCCGGTAATACCGTTTGCGCCCGCTGGCCTGCAATGGTCAGCACCTCGTAATCCGAAAGTTTGTTGGACAGCACCCCCCAAGTGATTCCACCCGCAACAACAAGCCCGGTGAAGAAAGCGGCAGCCACAGTGGCATAACGCCCCCAACGGACAGGCATCCCTTTCCGTTGATTCTTTTCCTCCTTCTCCTTGATTGCCGATTTCAATTTTTTCAATGATGCCTCTGTATCTACAGTATTCATCACCACTACACGGTCGCCTACAAAAAGAGTATAGTAAAGTTGCTCCAGAACTTTCCGGTTTTCCGGTGCTTTTTCGCACCATGCTTCCACCAGTCCTGCTTCCTCGTCACTACATTCACCTCGCAAGTAGGCCAACAAGATCATTTCATCCATGTTCTATTCAATCTTTTTACAATATAAAAATAATACCTTTGTAGTTATACAGTTGGCGATGCAAATATACTAAACTAAGAAAGAAAAAAATTTTTTCTCGTGTTTTTATTTCTTTATCTCTACTTCTTTGACTATTTTTGTCTTACATTAAAAAAATGATAATGCCGCAACCTCCGATATCTTTCGATATTAACAACAATAAGTCCATCATCACCGCCCTCAGAGCAGGAGACGAAAATGTTTTTGACGCAGTCTACCGCTACTATTTCCGGAGGCTGTGCGCTTTTTGTTCCCAATATGTCTATGAACAGGAGGAGATTGAGGAGATCGTACAAGAAACAATGATGTGGTTGTGGGAAAATCGCAGCAGCCTTTTGCCGGAACTGACATTGAAAACCTTACTTTTCACCATCGTAAAGAACAAGGCTCTCAATCGTCTTTCCCATTTTGAGATCAAACGAAGAGTACATCAGGAAATCATAGAGAAATACGAAGGCGAATTCAATAACCCTGATTTCTATCTGGGCAACGAGCTTTTCCGACTCTACGAAGAAGCATTGAGGCAACTTCCCAAAGAGTGTCGTGAAGCATACGAGATGAATCGTAGCCAACATCTCACCCATAAAGAGATAGCAGAGAAACTGAATGTCTCCCCGCAGACTGTAAATTACAGGATCGGACAAGCCTTAAAGTTACTCCGAGTGGCTTTAAAAGACTATCTCCCTCTATTCCTGCTCTGTTTCGGACCGGACTTTATGAAAAAATTCTATTAACAGATTTACAATAAGCATGAGTGAACTTTTAGTATATAAGGCTTCCGCCGGTTCGGGTAAAACGTTTACCCTTGCAGTGGAATACATTAAATTATTAATCCTCAATCCGCGTGCCTACCGTCAGATTCTGGCCGTTACCTTTACCAATAAGGCGACGGCTGAAATGAAAGAGCGTATTCTCAGCCAGCTATACGGCATTCAGATAGGTGACAAAGATTCCCAAGCCTATCTCGACCGGATAAAAAAAGAAACCGGAAGGACGGAGCAGGAAATACGGGAAGCGGCGGGAGTCGCTCTCGGCTATATGTTGCACGATTACAGCCGTTTCCGGGTGGAAACCATCGACTCGTTCTTCCAATCCGTCATGCGTAACCTGGCGCGGGAACTGGAACTCAGCCCGAATCTGAATATCGAACTGAACAATACCGAAGTGCTCAGCGATGCGGTAGACAGCATGATTGAGAAACTCGGTCCCACCTCCCCTGTCCTCGCATGGCTGCTGGACTATATCAACGAACGGATTGCCGACGACAAGCGTTGGAATGTATCGGATGAGGTGAAAAGTTTCGGCCGCAATATCTTTGACGAGGGCTATATTGAAAAAGGGGAAGGACTTCGGAAGCGGTTGCGCAATCCGGACACCATCAAGGAATACCGCAAGCAACTGAAAGAGCTGGAAACCGAAGTGCTGGAAGAAATGAAAGGTTTCTATGATCATTTTGAGGAGGAATTGGAAGGCCATGCGCTAACCGCCGACGATCTGAAAAACGGTTCACGCGGAATCGGCAGTTATTTCCGTAAACTGAATAATGGTATCTTAGGAAACGATATCCGCAATGCGACTGTGGAGAAGTGTCTGGAAGATGCAAAGAACTGGGCGGCAAAAAGTTCTTCCCGCTATGCGGACATCATCGCTTTGGCAGATTCCAGTCTGATACATATCCTGGAGGATGCGGAAAAGCTCCGTTCAAAAAATAACCTGTTGCTGAACAGTTGCCGACTGTCTCTGCAACATCTCAATAAAGTGCAGCTTCTTGCCAATATCGACGAGGAAGTGCGCCAACTGAACCACGATAACAACCGTTTCTTATTGTCGGACACCAATGCCCTGCTTCATCAATTGGTGAAAGACGGTGATTCCTCTTTTGTATTCGAAAAGATAGGAACCAATATCCGCAACGTGATGATAGACGAGTTTCAGGATACCAGCCGAATGCAATGGGGGAATTTCAAACTGCTTTTGCTCGAAGGGCTTTCGCAAGGAGCGGACAGCTTGATTGTGGGAGATGTCAAACAGTCCATTTATCGTTGGCGGAATGGTGACTGGGGGATTCTGAATAGTCTGAACGACCGCATTGAGCATTTCCCCATCCATGTAAGGACATTGGCTACCAACCGGCGGAGCGAAACCAATATCATCCGTTTCAACAACCGTGTTTTTACTGCCGCCGCCGATTATCTGAACGGGATATACCGCAGTCAGTTGGGCGAAGACTGCAAGGATTTGCAGAAAGCCTACGCTGATGTTGTGCAGGAATCTTCCAAGAAAGCGGAAAAGGGTTACGTGAAGGTTTCGTTCCTCGAACCCGATGAGGAACATGACTATACCGAACAGACATTGATCAGCTTAGGTGAAGAGGTGAACCGTCTTCTCTCCTCCGGCGTACGGCTGAATGATATAGCGATTCTCGTGCGGAAGAATAAGAACATTCCCCGCATTGCCGATTACTTTGACAAGGAGCTGCATTATAAGATCGTGTCGGACGAAGCTTTCCGCCTTGACGCCTCGCTCGCTATCTGCATGATGTTGGACGCCTTGCGTTATCTCTCCGACGGGAACAACAAGATAGCGCGTGCCCAACTTGCTGTGGCTTATCAGAACGAAGTGCTGCGGAAAGGGCTGGACTGGAACACGCTCCTACTCCTTCCCGTAGAGAATTATCTTCCTGCCGCATTCCTTGAGAAGCTGGAAGAACTGCGGTTAATGCCTCTCTACGAACTTTTGGAGGAACTTTTCAGTATCTTCGAGATGAACCGCATCAGCGATCAGGACGCTTACCTGTTCGCCTTTTTCGATGCAGTGACGGATTATCTGCAAAGTAATTCTTCCGAGCTCGACGGATTCATCCGTTATTGGGACGAAACGTTGTGCGGCAAGACGATTCCAAGCGGTGAGGTGGAGGGCATCCGCATCTTCTCCATACACAAATCCAAAGGACTGGAGTTCCATACGGTACTTCTTCCTTTCTGCGACTGGAAATTGGAGAACGAGACGAACAGTCAGCTTGTGTGGTGTACCCCGCAGGTGGCTCCGTTCGATGGGCTGGATATCCTTCCCATTAATTATTCCACACAAATGGCGGAATCTATCTACGGGGATGATTACTTGAACGAACGCCTGCAACTTTGGGTGGATAACCTGAATCTACTCTATGTTGCCTTCACCCGTGCAGGAAAGAATCTCATCATCTGGAGCAAGAAAGGCCAAAAGGGTACAATGTCGGAATTATTGGCGAATGTTCTTCCGGTCGTGGCGCTGAAAGAGGATATAGAATGGGACGAAGAGTGTTACGAGCAGGGTGAACTTTGTTCTTCGGAAGAAGAAAAGGCCAAGATTTCGACCAACAAACTTACTCAAAAACCGGAGAAACGTCCTATCCGTATGGAATCCATGCGGCACGACATCGAGTTCCGCCAATCCAACCGTTCTGCGGACTTTATTCAGGGCATTGAGGAGGAAGATTCCGACGATCGTTTTATCAATCGTGGCCGTTTGTTGCATACCTTATTCTCCGCCATTGAGACGGAAGAAGACATCGATTCCGCTATCGACCGCCTTGTCTTTGAAGGGGTTATCCGGGATGATGAAAAAGAGGGAATGGTGCGCGAAGTGGTGCAAAAGGCTTTCTCTTCCCCCGAAATACAGGATTGGTACTCAGGAGAATGGACGTTATTCAGCGAATGTGCCATCATCTACAAGGAGAAAGGTGTGCTGCAAACCCGCCGTCCGGACCGTGTGATGATGAAAGAGAATCAGGTGGTTGTAGTAGACTTTAAGTTTGGCAAGGAGAATCCTAAATATAACAAGCAGGTGAAGGGATATATGCAGTTACTTTCTAAGATGGGGTACGAGAATATTACCGGTTATCTGTGGTATGTGGATGAAGAGAGGATAGAAAAAGTATAGAAGGGGGCAAAACGCAGGATTAACTGAAATTATCGCAGATTATTTCAGTTACGACTTATAAAAACTTCTGCGATAATTTCAGTTAATCTGCGTTTATTATTCGTTGTGACATCCCCTCATTAGTAAAGACATTAGGAAAATTCATATTATTTTATCTTAGCTTTCACATAGCAGGGGTCAATTCAACCGTCATACCTAAGGCTGAAGCAATACGATAAAAAGTAGAGACTTTAGGCTCTGTTTTTCCTGTTTCAACACGGGAAATATAAGATTTGTTTGTCCCAATCTTTTTAGCAAGTTCCTCTTGTGTCATTTTAGCTTTCTTCCTAGCCTCTTCAATTATCTGCCCGGTAAAGAAAGCATTGGCTCTATCTTCGGCAGCCTTACGCTCCGGAGTTCCTTCTTTGCCAAACACAGCATCCAACTGTGCATCGACATCAAACATCTTCAGTTCTTTTTCGCTCATAATATTCTTTCTTTAGTTTTAATGCTTTATTAATCTCTCTATCGGGAGTTTTCTGCGTTTTCTTTTGAAAACCATTGAATAATATAACAATGCGTCCTTCATCATAACAAAAGAAAATCCGATAAATATTACCTCGCCATTCTATTCTTAACTCATATAAACCATCTTTGAGAAATTTCACATACTTTGCAGGCAGTTTATCTTGAGTCTTTAATAAGAGTAAGCCATACAAGACTTTTTCTTGTGTACCTTTATCTAAGGTGTCAAAAAAATCTTTATAGTAGTTTTCGTATGCTATTACTTTTCTATTCATACGGCAAAGATAGTAAAAGTTGATCAATTAAGCAACTTTCTGCAGATCGAGATATCTTAAAGAAGCTAATTTCCTATATTCCGCTTATTCTTTCACTTCTATATCGTATCTTTGTCACAGACTAAAAATGATTATCCGATATGCAACCATTTCTCCAACTAGTCGCCCATGACTTATATACAAAAATAGGAAACGACCTGTCGCGCACCGTGCTCGTTTTCCCCAACAAACGCGCTAACCTGTTTTTTAACGAATACCTGGCAGAAGAATCCGACCAACCTATCTGGTCGCCTGCCGCCATGAGTATCAGTGACCTGTTGCAGAAACTATCCGTACAAAAGGCAGGGGATCCGATCCGTTTGGTTTGCGAGCTTTATAAAGTATTCAAAGAAGAGACCGGAAGTCGGGAGACGCTGGACGATTTCTACTTCTGGGGTGAACTGCTGATTAGCGATTTCGACGACGTAGACAAAAATATGGTGGATGCAGACAAACTGTTCAGCAATCTGCAAGACCTGAAGAACCTGATGGACGACTACGAATTTCTCGATGAAGAACAGGAAGAAGCCATCCGGCAATTCTTTCAGAACTTCTCCATCGAACGGCGTACCGAACTTAAGGAAAAATTCATATCCCTCTGGGACAAACTGGGTATTATCTATCATCGTTATCGGGAGAACCTTGCCGAACTGGGCATTGCCTACGAAGGTATGCTTTACCGGAACGTTATCGAACAACTCGATACCGACCGGCTCAAATACGATAAATACGTATTCGTCGGTTTCAACGTACTGAACAAAGTAGAGAAAGAATTCTTCCAAAAGCTGCAAAAAGCCGGGAAAGCCATGTTTTATTGGGATTACGATCTCTTCTATACCCAACGAATCTCCAAGCACGAAGCCGGAGAATTTATCAAACGCAACCTCATCGACTTCCCCAACGAACTGCCGGAAAGTTATTTCGACATCTTCCGGAAGCCGAAAAAGATCCGTTATATCTCCGCTTCCACCGAAAATGCACAAGCCCGCTTCCTGTTCTCCCAGACAGCCCAGATGGGCAGTGAAAAGGAAAATGCCATCGTGCTCTGCAACGAAGCCCTGCTCCTCCCCGTGCTTCACTCCATCCCACAGGATGTGCAAAACGTAAATATCACTATGGGATTCCCATTGGCGCAAACTCCGGTGTACAGCTTCATCAACGCAGCTATGGAATTACAGACCAACGGCTATCGACCGGATACCGGACGTTTCACCTACGAAGCCGTATCAAAAATATTAAAACACTCCTACACCCGGCAACTATCGGATCATGCCACCCGCCTGGAACGCGAGCTGACAAAGACCAACCGTTTCTATCCGCTCCCGTCGGAACTGAAAAAGGATGATTTCCTGACTATCCTTTTCACTCCGCAAAGCAATATCAGGGAGTTATGCGACTACCTGCTCCGATTAATCAAAAGCATATCCATCCTCTATCGCAAAGAAGGGGAATATGACGATATATTCAACCAGCTATATCGGGAATCCATCTTCCAAAGCCACCTGAAAATAAACAGATTATACAGTCTGATAGAAAGCGGAGAATTAAGCGTGCGTACCGATACCCTGAAACGTCTTATCACCAAAGTGCTGACCGCTTCCAATATCCCCTTCCACGGAGAACCGGCTATCGGACTGCAAATCATGGGAGTATTGGAGACACGTAACCTCGATTTCCGCAATCTTATCATGTTGTCACTCAACGAGGGGCAACTTCCGAAAGCCGGTGGAGAGTCCTCTTTCATCCCCTACAACCTCCGCAAAGCCTTCGGCATGACGACCATCGAACATAAAAACGCAGTATACGCTTACTACTTCTACCGTCTGATTCAACGGGCAGAGAATATCACGCTGCTCTACAACACCTCTTCGGACGGACTGAATCGTGGCGAAGAGTCCCGTTTCATGCTGCAACTGCTGGTGGAAGGTCCTCACGAGATCACCCGCGAGTATCTGGAAGCCGGACAATCTCCGCAAAACACGCTGGAGATACAAATAGAAAAAACTCCGGAAATACTGAGACGGCTTTACCGTGCCTACGACACTGCCCAGCCCGAATCCGTTATCCTTTCTCCTTCTGCCCTCAACACTTATCTTGATTGTCGGCTGAGGTTCTATTACCGATACGTTGCCGGACTGAAAACACCGGATGAAGTAAGTGCGGAAATCGATTCCGCCCTGTTCGGAACAATCTTCCACCTCTCCGCCCAACTGGCTTACACTGACCTGACAGCCAACGGAAAAATGATTCAGAGAGAGGACTTGGAACGTCTGCTGCGTGACGAAATAAAGCTGCAAGGTTATGTAGACCAAGCCTTCAAGCAGGAACTGTTCAAAGTCGCACCGGAAGAGAAGCCCGAATACAACGGTGTGCAGCTCATCAATTCCAAAGTAATCGTTTCTTACTTGAAACAGTTGCTTCGTAACGACCTGCAATACACTCCTTTCGAGATGGTCGCTATGGAGAAAAAGGTATCGGAGAAGATAACCATACAGACTGCCTTAGGACCTTTAACGCTCCGTCTCGGCGGAACAATCGACCGTATGGACGCCAAAGAAGGTACATTACGTATCGTAGACTATAAAACAGGAGGAAGCCCGAAAATTCCTGCCAATATCGAGCAATTGTTCACTCCTTCGGAAACGCGTCCCAATTATATCTTCCAGACGTTCCTGTATGCCGCCATCATGAGCCGCAAACAGCCTTTAATGGTAGCCCCCGCCTTGCTTTATATTCATCGTGCCGCCTCAGAAAGCTATTCACCTGTTATCGAAATGGGAGAACCCCGCAAACCGAAAATACCGGTAAATAACTTCGCTTTCTTTGAAGACGAGTTCCGTGAACGCCTGCAAGCCTTGTTGGAGGAAATATTTGATGAGAAAGAACCTTTCACGCAGACAGAGGACATAAAGAAATGTGCATACTGCGATTTCAAGGCAATCTGCAAGAGATAGTTTCACCACAGATTACACGGATTAACACAGATTAAGAAGAGATTAAACGTGAATTGAAGAGGAGGATAAAAACGCAGATTACGCAATTTGCGTTTTTCCTTTTTTAATCTGTGCTAATCCTCTTTTTTAATTTGTGTTAATCCTCTTTTTTAATTTGTGTTAATCCTCTTTTTCCTTTTTAATCTGTGTTAATCCGTGTAATCTGTGGTGCACTCTACAGCAGCGGCACCGAGAAACTGAATGTGGATCCCTCTCCCTTCTTCGAAGTAAACCAGAGTTTGCCTCCATTCTTGACGATGAAATCCTGGCACAGCAGCAATCCCAGTCCCGAACCTTCCTCGTTGTTAGTGCCGAAGGTACTGAAATGCGTATCCGTATGCAGCAGTTTCTTTTGGTTCTCCTCATCGATACCGCAGCCACTATCCTTCACGCTGACGATAGCCATACCGTCCTCCTCAGTCAGTGACACCAGCACTTCCGAACCCTCATTGCTAAACTTGATTGCATTACTTATCAAGTTGCGGATCACCGTCTTAAGCATATCTATATCCGCACGGACAACCACGGGGACCACAGGCATATCCTGTACAATTTTAATGTTCTTCAGACCGGCCACCATCGTAAAGATCTCACTTACACTCTCTACGACTTCCACCATATTGAACTCCTGATAAACCACCTTCAACTTACCGATCTGGCTCTTCGTCCATTTCAGCAAATTATCGAGCAGTGAGAACACATCCTCAGTGGTCTGGTTCGCCATTGTCAGCAACTCATACATCTCCTCACCGATTGTCTCGCTGGGCAGATTCAGAATCAGCATATTCAGCACCATCTTGATAGAACCCATCGGCGAACGCAAGTCGTGCGCAATCACAGAATACAGCTTGTCACGTCCCATGATCGTCTTACGCAATTCCTCCGTCTGCGCCACGATGATCCGTTTGGCGGCAACCAGCGAAATCTGGTGCGTCACACGGATGATCAGTTCCTCCTTATTGAACGGCTTGGAGATAAAGTCATTACCTCCCACCTGGAATCCCTTCACTATATCCGCCGTGCTATTCAGCGCAGTCAGAAAAATGATAGGAATATCAGACATTTCGGGATCAGCTTTCATCTGCTTTGCCACGTCAAACCCACTGATGTCCGGCATCATGACATCCAACAGCACAAGATCCGGTTTCTCTTTCTTCACCTGCGCCAAAGCCTCCGTACCGTTGCTGGCAGTTACAATCTGAAATTTCTCATTGTTCAATAGCACCTTCAATAAAAGTACATTTGAAATGACATCGTCCACAATGAGGACTTTATATTCGGAAGGATTAATTTCCACATTCATAATTATCTCCTTATTTATTCGTTTTAGATCCCTTAAAATACTCAATCATGCGGCTCAGCCCATCTTCCAGTTCGATGGTAGGCTCCCAACCGAGTTTTTTCCTTGCCAGCGTTATATCCGGCTGTCGTTGCTTGGGATCATCGTTCGGCAATGACTTGAACACTATCTTCGAAGAAGAACCCGTCATGGCGATTATCTTTTCCGCCAACTCCTGTATCGAGAACTCATTCGGATTGCCGAGATTCACAGGACCGGTAAAATCGTCCTCCGTCTCCATCATCCTTATCATTCCCTCTATCAGATCGTCGATATATTGGAAACTGCGCGTCTGCTTTCCATCTCCATATATCGTGATGTCTTCATTGTTCAATGCCTGCAGAACGAAGTTTGAAACTACCCTCCCGTCGTTCGGCAGCATACGCGGACCATACGTATTGAATATGCGGATAATCTTCACACGCACATCATTCTGTCGATGATAATCCATAAACAATGTCTCCGCACAGCGCTTCCCCTCATCGTAACAGGAACGGTACCCCACAGGATTTACGTTCCCCCAATAATACTCCGGCTGCGGATGCACAATCGGGTCACCATACACCTCGCTCGTAGAAGCCTGCAACACCTTTGCATCCAATCTCATCGCCAATCCCAGCATATTGATAGCCCCCATCACCGACGTCTTGGCCGTTTGTATAGGGTCATGCTGATAATGAATGGGAGACGCGGGACAAGCCAAATTGTATATTTCATCCACCTCTGCAGAATATGGGTAAGTGACATCATGCCGCACTACTTCAAAATGGTGATTGCCCATCAGATGAGCGATGTTGTCTTTCGACCCCGTAAAAAAATTATCCAGGCATATCACTTCGTGACCGTCGTTTATTAGCCGTGTGCAAAGATGTGAACCAATAAAGCCGGCTCCTCCACTTACCAGTATTCTTTTCATTTTATGTATTCTATTGTTTACTTAAAGAGACGCTGTCTCCGTTTTGTTTATGGTTACAAATGTAACCGATTTGATTAATATATACAATTTTCAGAAAGGTTATTTTCTAAAAAAGAAAAATTAACAATAGCATACATATCTAATTGCCTGATTACAACACTTTACGCTCCGTTTCCGTCGGAGCAACTTCGTCCGGAATACTGAACTCATGATTGGCAAACAGGTCGGCAAGCCCGGAAATTTGTTTCAAACGCAACAATTCGTCTCGGTCCATACCGATATTCTTCATAATCCACTGATCCGACATCCCCGCCTTGTCAAGTTCGGCAACAATGTTGCACATCAATTCGATGTTGTGCATACCTCTCGCACGGTTGTGACGGATGGTCGAACTCATACGGTTGGACAGGTCCTTGTCTATCACGACAATCGGAAGCAGCCCGTTCTCGCGTTTGTAAATCCGTTTCGATGTCTTCAGTACCGTATAGCGGTGGTAACCGTCCACCAGGATATAGCGGTCGGCCTCCTTATCATAATAACACACGCAGGGCATCGTAAATCCATCCTCCCAGATAGACAGTTCGAGCAACTTCATTTCAGGCGGAGCCACCACATTCGGGTTATAATCGTTGGCATACACTTTCTCCACAGGCACCGCCTTTACCTCATAAACAGGGCTTTTATCTACACTCATGATACTATGATTCTATATTGTTCCATTATTTGACTTCTTTTGCTCATTTCCTCCTTTGTAGGCGAGAATCCCATGTATTTGCAGGCATGGTCGTTCTTCAGGATGCAGATGCACATCCGCTTGTAGGTAGGTATCTCCTTGAATTCCGGGATGTCGATGTCATCCTGATATTCCATGCGCACGGGTTTCTTCAACGTTTTATAGTTGCTGTTGTCCATCACGACAATCGGCACTTTGGCGTCAATCAGCTTCTGGATGGTCGAGTCGCTCAGGCAGCCGCCTTTCGTCCGCCAGAAATTCACACTTACCGACAGTTTCCGGAGATAATTCTTCCGTGCCCGCTCCGGCAACGTGGACAGAAGGAAATACATAAACTCCCGCCATGTGTATCCTTCGGGAAGTTTCACCGACTGCCATCCCATAGCGTGGGTACCGCCATACATACCGGTGAAGTTGACTCCGTTCACCCGCCCGATCATCTTGCCCCAAGTGTTGGGATCGAGCACCCGGTAGAGTTGCAGGCTCTCCTGTGCCTCATTGATGAAAGGACTCGCCACACGCTGGCGCTCCAGATTGACACCTGCCCGATAATACAGATCATACAGCGTGTTATAATCCCATTGGAATTTTCCGTTGGCCGTCCATACGTCCGTCGTCTTCCAGTCATAAATAGGGTACGCGTTGTAAATATCGTTACCCACTTTTGAAGTCCATTTATACTTATGATACATCTGGAATTTGCGGCTCATGTAGATGCATCTCCAGCGGTTGAAACTCTCTTGGGTACGGATTCCGATCAGGCAGCAGGTGCGCACCGCGTCCTTCTTATTATGCAACCATTGCGCAAAACGCATCTGGAACTCGTAATCCCACATTGACGTATTATAAAAAGGGAAATCCTCCTTTGTCATCGCTTTCTTGGGCATGGAGCGTACCCATATATTCTTCTTGCTGTCCTCCCACGGACGCCAGAAAGACTGATACATAGATGTGCAGGTCGACACCCGGAAAGGAATGCACACTCGGTAAACATCCAGAATATCCTTATTGGCCTCCAATATCCGGTCTACATAGTCGATGGTCATCTTATACTGGATCTCGTAATCCATGTGGAAGACTCCCAGACGTATTTTCAAATTATTCTTCCGGATATAATCAATACACATATTCAGCAGTACCCCACTATCCTTACCTCCGGAAAATGATACATATATATTATCAAACTCGCTAAATATTACTTTCAATCGTTCTTGTGCCAGCTCATATACATTTTTAGTGCCTGCAACTTTTTTCCCCATAAGCCTCCTATCTATACATTTTAACGTAACGTGTCCATTTCTTATCCATGGATGTAAAATCGAACTTTTCGAATATTTCTTTGTCTTGTACAAGTGTGATGGAATGAAGCAGCCAGCTCTCAGGGCCGAAATCTTTTATTATAGCAGGCAGCAGATCGGATAAGATCTCTTCCCGCTCCGTATTTTCAGCTCCTATATAATAATTGTTTATTACAGCCTTTTTCTTGCTCTTCTGTTCCACCGGGACAAATCCCTTCACTTCTTTTCCATCGACCGCAATATACCAGACGTAGTCTTCACTCGTCTTGAACGGGTAATTGTTGTTGGCACGTATCACGTCAGGATCCATAACCAGAGGTGCCAGCAGCCGATATAAACGTTTGTCTTTTCCTTTTAATTGTATTATCTGTATCATATCATTCAATAATAGACATACAAAAATAAGGAAAAAATATCAATTTAGTCGTTTCTGTTCCTAAAACATTTGTTTTCCATGCTTTTATCTTTAGATTTCTATTTTATTCGTACTATCAGCTCACCATACCCCTTTCATTTTTAAAGTAAGTCAGTACGGTAGCGAAACTGAGATATTCCCTTCCGGGAGTGCGCGACCTGCTTCGGAACCGGTAGCGCGCAAAGATAATCTCGCACGCCAGCTCATAATGCACGAACAGATTCAAGCGGTGCTGCAGAAAGTCGAAGAAACGGCTGAAAGAAGCAAAGTACTCCTTTATCTTATCATGACCGATCACTCTCCGCTTGCGGCCTGCCTTTTCCGCGCTTTCCATTACTTCCAGCGCATATTCCAATTGCTTGATCTCCGTTTCCGTATGTTGCATTGTACATTTCATTTCCTCCATCTTCTCTTCCTGACGACGATATTTTTCCCTTTTCTGTTGTAAATGTTTTTGTGCTTCTTTTATTATTTTCGACATCCTAATACCTTTATTTCTATTTAAACCGGGCACTACTGTCTGTAAGAGAACAGAAATGCCATATAAAATCTAATACCGAGTGCAAATATAGAGAAGATTGTTTAAATAATTAGATTTTTATTTAAATATTTTCCAACTAATTTCATATTGAAATTACCGACAATAAAAATAACAGTTTATCCCATCATTCGGAGAAAGCATACTTTTGCGCCATAACAAATGAATAAAGGAACATGAAAATTAAATCCTATGACTGGCTGCTTTGCGGCTGCCATGCGTTGTCCGAAGTGGCAATCGCTTATTTTCCAAACTTTCAGTACAACAGTTCAGCGGTGCGAGCTTTTCGCCGGACGATAACAGAACACCCGGCATTGCCGCAACAACTGACGGAAGCGGGATTTACCCCGCACACCCAGACACTTACTCCCCAACAGATTGCCGCCATCGTGAGATGTTGGGGAACGCCTGCGCTGGTATATGAAATGATTAAAGAAAATCCCTATCTTGCCATCCCCAAAATGAGGAAAAAGATATAATGTATTTTAATACATTCTTTATTTATTATATATATTAGTTGCCGGATGGGGTGCCGGAACGCAAAAAACGTGCGTCCGGATTCCCCTTCCTACAAGGCGTTTGAGAGATTTTCAAGGGGTGCCGCGAGGGGTGCCGCTAAATATGGCCCCGAAAACCCCTCCCGCGTATGGCATTAAAGCCCCTCCGGGCGTGAGCTGAAAACATCATTTTGAGCCGGAATGAACCGCAAAATTGCCCGGTTCAAATAACCGGTATACCTTTGAGCCGAATTAATAATATTCAGTTATGAACAAATCAATAGCAGAAATGCTGAAAAAGGGCTACATCCTCTTCCCTAAAGTCTTATTCGAGGAACAAATGAAGATGACTAAAAACGCAACGGGCAGTTTCGAAGCGTTCATCTTGGTATTAACCCATGTCAATTACAGCACTGTGACGTGTCGCGTCAACGGTCAGACCTTCGAATGCCGGAGGGGAGAATCGGTGATCTCCCTCACCCACTGGGCGAAAGTGTTCGGATGGAAACTCAGCCGCACACGCCGGTTCTTCGATAGGATGTACGAAGAAGGGATTATTGAAAGAGTGGTCAATCCGTACATCACACACATCCGTATCCCCGACTATGACTTGCTGATCGGACAGAGACGCCGTGAAGCGGCACGTGAAGAAACAGGTGGTGTCACCTTCGAGGTTTTCTGGGAGAAATATCACGAGGTAACCCAGAAGCAAAGGGTCAATATCGGCCGTGCCAGACGGGAATGGAAGAAACTTTCTCCCCGCGAACGTAGTATGAGCATACGGCAGATTGACGAGTATTACGATCATCTGACGGATACGAAATACTGTATGCAGGCAAGCACTTATCTGTCGGACAAAGCGTTTCTGGATGAATATGATTATTGAAACGATTCATGGATGACATTGTAAACCCGCAGGACGCCGAGCTCGAGGAAATCGTACTCGGCGCCTGCCTTATAGAGAGCAAGGCGATCACATTGGTTGCCGGAATATTGCGCCCGGAAGTGTTCTACATCGAGAAGAACCGTGAAATCTATGCCGCCCTGCAGAGTATGTACCGTGCAGGGCAGGTCATAGACCTCATGACCGTAAAGGAAGAACTCACACGAAGGGGCAAACTCGACTTCATCGGAGGTCCTTATGCACTGGTAAGCATTACCACACGCGTAGCGTCCAGCGCGCATCTGGAGTATCACGCCCGTATCCTGCAACAGAAGTATATCCGCCGTGAAGCGATCTTGGGATTCCATAAACTGCTGGCACAGGCTGCCGACGAGACAACGGACATAGCCGACACGCTGGCGGATGCGCATACCCTTCTCGACCAATTGGAAAAGGAATGCGGGATGTCCGAACATCTCCGCTCCATGCTGCAATTGATGGAGGATACTGTGGAACTGATAGAGACACGTGTCGCCTCGAACAAGAACGGAGTTACCGGCTTGCCGACGGGATTCAACGAGCTGAACCGCCTGACGTGCGGCTGGCAACCGGGTGATCTGGTGGTCATCGCCGCCCGTCCGTCAGTGGGAAAGACGGCTTTTGCGCTACATCTGGCACGTGCCGCCGCTTCCGCCGGTTATCACATTGCCGTGTACAGTCTCGAAATGCAAGGGGAACGCTTGGGAGACCGCTGGCTGCTGGCGGCTACGAAGGAGGTTTCTCCCGCCCACTTGCTGAGCGGGGCGCTTACTCCGTCCGAACTCCGGGAGGTCCATGAGGCATCGACGGAGCTGTCGCGCCTCCCTATTTACATCGACGATAATCCGTCGGTGAGCATGGATTATGTCCGCACGTCCGCCAAACTGCTGCAAAGTAAGGGGGATTGCGATTGTCTTTTCATCGACTATCTGCAACTCTGCGACATGAAGAGCGACCAGCACAACCGTAACCGCGAACAGGAGGTGGCTCAAGCGAGCCGGAAAGCGAAAATGATAGCTAAGGAGTTGCATATCCCCGTGATACTTCTCAGCCAGTTGAACCGTAACGTGGAGGGACATCCCGACGGTCGTCCCGCTCTGAGCGACCTTCGTGAGAGCGGGGCTATCGAACAGGACGCCGACCTCGTACTGATGCTTTCCCGTCCCAGCCTGTCCGGTCGTGAGACAGACCGTAGAAGCGGTTACCCGACCGAAGGATTGGGAGTAATCGATATTGCCAAACATCGTAACGGACCTACCGGTGAGATATACTTCCGCCACGACAAGAGTATGACGAAGCTGGTGGATTACGAGCCCGACTTGGAATGGATGAAGAAAAATACCACCCGTTAGGTGACAGCCAGCCGGGAAATCAACTATGCGCAAACGACCGTATCTTTGTGTCTGATCGAGCGGTTGCCTGCATGAAATCAACCGTATTTATCTAACAAATCGACCGCTCCTTTCAAGTGAAAAGAGCGGTCGTATCATCCGGGAAGTACCGTTGTCTTGTCCGGAAGAAGCAGTCGTTTTGTTCTGAAAATACGGTCAATTGATGTCCGGATGTTCCTGTGCCGGTACATATCCATCCGGCTCTCCCAGATAGCGCGCGATCAGACGTACTTCCCGTGCGCTGAACATTTTCAGTTTGGGATGAAAATCTCCCGTTGCGAGTTCCTCCATCAGAGGGGTACAGTTGCGCATCCATCGGCGGAGTTTCGCCACAGATACATGATCGCTCAGCTTGGGGAAATACATCTTCGCCAACTCATTCTTATCGTAACATCTCACACGAAATTTTTCTTCTTCCATTTTCTATTGAGTTATTCTTTGGTTAATGCTATAAAGGTACTCTTTTTTATGCAATGAAGCAAATGTTTAGTCAAAAACAATAACCATCGTTCAGTGTCGTTCGGTGTCGTCCACTCCCCCTTTCGGATGTGGTATCTTTGCAGTGTAATCGATTACAAAACAATTAAAAATTATCAATTAAAAAATTAAATTTATGGCACAAAAGTATGTAGTGGTAGAGCGTAAGAATCCGTTGAAACCACAAGAAGCAGCTAAGTTTTATGCAATGGCACGCAGTAACCGCAGAGTGGATACGGACGAGGTAATCAGCCGTGTGTCGGAGCGTTCCTCCTATTCTATCGGTGAATTGAAGGGTTGCATTACGGAGTTTTTGTTGGAGATGAAGAATCAGTTGGCGTTGGGTAATATTGTCCTTCTGGGCGATATGGGCAGTTTCCGTGTAACGATTGCCACCGGCAATGCTACGGAAACGGCAGAGAAATTTAAGGCGGCCACCTGTATCAAGACCTCGCGTGTCCGCTTCCGTCCGGGCAATATGCTGCTGGATATGTGTAAGGCGATGAAGTATACGCTGGTCAAGAAAGGGGAAAGCGATGAAGCGGTTGTTCCCGATCCGGACGAGAAGCCGGATAATGGAAACGGTGGTGGTGGAAATCCGGATGACGGCAATAATGGGGAAGCTCCGGATCCGGCAGAATAAAATCTAGGATGTCTGGTGGTATTAATTTAAAAATTCAAGAATTATGAAAAAGTCTATTTGGAAACAAATTTTACAGATCATTATTACAGTAGCTACTTCAATCGTATCTGCTTTGGGTGTAACGTCTTGTATGGGACATATCTAAACGGCCGGATCGAATGAAAGAGTTGAAAGAGTTCTCGTTGAAGGAGGAATATGTGCCGCGCAGCATTTTGTATATCGTTGTGCATTGCAGTGCTACCCGTGCGAATATTCCCTTCACGGAGGAGCAGTTGCTCCAATGCCATCTGAAACGTGGCTTCAAATGTATCGGGTATCATTTTTATGTGACGAAGGATGGCGTGCTGCACCACACCCGCCCGATGAGTGAGATTGGCGCACACGCGCTCGGATTCAACCTGCACAGTTTAGCGATTTGCTATGAAGGTGGACTGGATGAATTGGGTAAGCCGGCGGATACCAGAACCGCTTCGCAAAAAGAAACGCTCCGCCGGGTATTGGGTGAGTTGAAAGGACTGTATCCCGAAGCTAAGATTGTAGGGCATTATCAGTTGAGCGCGAATGTTCATAAAGCGTGCCCATGCTTCGATGCGAGGAAAGAGTATGAGGATTTGTAGGAATGGTGGATTCTCTTAAAATAAGAGGTATGTGGATAATAAAGGCGGTTCGGATGGATGAACCGCCTTTTTATTTTGTATAAACTGATATTTTTTCGTATTTTTGTTCCATCTATTATGAACTGAATCATTCAACTGATATATGTATATACCTCCTTTCACCATATCCGCTCATGCCATTAATCTGATTGCAGAAATATCCGGACAGATAGAACGTTATGCCATCCGTCTGGAACAGAGTGATGCGATGAAATTGCGAAAAGCTAATCGGATAAGAACAATTCACAGTTCGTTGGCCATAGAAGGAAATACTTTATCCGAAGATGAAGTGAAGGATATCATAGAAGGCAAGACTGTTATAGCGCCACTACGCCAGATTCAAGAGGTAAAGAATGCGATAAAGACGTATGAGTTATATAGCAGCTTGAATCCGTTCAGTGTAGACGATTTATTAAAAGCACATGGTACGATGATGATGGCGCTTACCGATGATGCAGGCAGCTTCCGACGTGGTGGCGTTGGTGTATTCTCTGAGAAAGGATTGGTCCATATGGCGCCTCCTGTCAGTAGAGTTCCGGAATTGATAATCAATTTGTTCGAATGGCTTAAAGAGGCAAAAGATCATTTGCTCATTCGTAGTTGTGTATTCCATTATGAATTTGAGTTTATACATCCATTTAGTGATGGTAATGGAAGAACCGGCAGATTATGGCAATCACTCATATTAGGGAAATTACACCCTCTATTTGAACATCTCCCTGTGGAAAATATGGTGTATGCCAACCAAGAGGCTTATTATAACGCTATTCAAGCCAGTACAGCAGCAGCCAATTCCGGACCTTTCATTGACTTTATGCTGCAAGAGATTCTGAATGCTTTAAAAAATCATCAAGGAAGCCCCCTGCCCCAGAGCGAATACTCTGAAGTTCGGGTTAAATTCGGGATAAGTTCGGGACAAATTATTGAGTTGATTTGTCATAACTCAAGCATAACACTTGACGAAATAGCTGACACTCTTTCTGTGACACGTCGTGCTATTGAAAAGAAAATCAAGGAACTTCGTGACGCAGGTTATATAAGGCGTGAAGGGAGTAATAAATCAGGGTGTTGGGTGATTATCGAATGAAATTGGTAGCAAGTTTCTTTTTTCTCCATTCCCGATACAATAATCCGGGAAGCGTATACACAATCCAAGCGCAACGTTTCAACTGTTTCTTAGGTTCACTAAAGATACGATAGGCAAATTCAAGATGCATCTTAACCATCCAATGGGGAGCACGCTTCACGTCTGTCCCGCTATAAAACTTAAAAGCAGCTCCAACGGCAATCATCACTCCCCTTTTCAGATGAGGTTTCAGACGGCTCATAAATATTTCCTGCTTCGGGGCTCCTAAAGCTACCCAAATGATCTCTGCACCATCTTCATTGATCATCTGTGCAATTCCGGGATAATCGAAGTCTTCTACATTACAAAACGGAAGCTCATAGAAAGTCATCCCACTGATACGTTCGTCAATCTGTGAAAGATGATGTCTAAGTCCTTGCAAAATGCCTTGCGAAGTCCCCATAAAAAACATCCGGTACTTTTTCTGTCGGATGATGTCCATAAAGATTTCACTTCCACAATACTGTTTCCGCTCAATTCCATAGAGCCATCGCAGATAAAGCGGCACATAGCTGCTGTCGCAAATAGAAAACATACTGCCATTCACCACTTCCAAATAGTCATCCCTCCGGTTTGCCGTGTTCAATATAACCCCGTCCGCTACGCAGATATAGCCGGGAAGAGCAGTTTGTAGTTGGCGGTCGATGGAAGAAAAAACGCTTTGTTTATCGAACTCGTAGTTGATGTTGAAGTATTGTTCCATAAAAAATATTATTAAATATATTTCAGGATAATGCTTTTTCCTAAATATCCAGGAAATAACAACATTAAAAATTCACCTATAACAATTGACGATATTAATGAAATCATAAAAACAGTAATATCATACCCCAAATTACCTGCTCCAAAAAGATATCGGGCTATAGGTCTAGCAATTTCAAATAGAGGAAGATGTAAAGCAAATAGGCATAAAGTACGGGAACCTAAATAAGTCAGAATTCGATCTGTCATTTTTATTTTATTATACAGCAGAGCAAATAAACATATCGTAAAAACAATACCTGTAACTGCAAGGAGTAAAGTATAAAACTCTAGAGCTATTCCAGTAAGATATCCCTTCCCTATAAACAATATTTCAAATAAAATGAATGAAATTGCAAAACAGACCATATCAATACTTTTATTTGAGGTAACCCTTTTTGTGTTATTATAAAATGAATACCAGCAATATCCCAAATGAATAAACAGTAAATCTTGCATTGCTCTTCCAATAAAACAAGGTTGCAATATATTATTCTCTTTCAAGATATAGTGCAATACATTTATAAGCAGACAAATTAAAATAATAAGTAAATCATTCTAAAAATATCTTCTTATGATATAATATAGTAAAGACCATAAAGGAGTATTTATTATTTCATTGTTTATCGGAAATATCCCCTCTAGCATAAATAATGTTTCCAGACTAAATCTCCCTGTTAAGGCTAATAATATCATATAATAGAGACAGCTTAATAAAAAGAATATAAAATAAGGAATAAGTAATTGGTGTACTTTCTTCTTCACAAAATCCTTAGAGCTCATCTTCCAACTAAAAAAACATCCCGACAGAAAAAAGAATAAAGGCATATGAAAAGAATATATTTCGTTAAATAGGAATTGGCTAGAATGTCCCCAAATCACTAATATAATTCCCCACCCTTTCAACACATCAATAAAAAAATCCCTTTCTTTCATATTTTTATGATACAGACCAAAGATGATTCACTTTGAATATTTGAAATAACCATTCCTTTACCTGTGCTAATATCAACGATGAGATAAATACCAAAGGAACTATTACAAAAAAGAATATGCCGAATTGAGACTGGCTAATAAAATAATGTTCCTTAAACCACGGATAATAAATTGCATCAAATATATAACAACACAAATAAATATCTAGTGATAACAAAGAAACTTTAGTAAATACTTTCCTTATTAGCGGAACATGAATATCTCGTTGATAAACTAACAAAAAGAAGATAACAGCTATTATGGTCCCAAACACACCGGAAGATCCTCCCGCTATTTGAATTAACGAATGATTATGTATAAACAACATATTGAAGATGGGATTAATCAAACAACATATCATAATTATTCCCCACCCATATAATAGTCTGATTTTAGGTTGGTACTCTTTTATATAACTCCCTATAAAGAAAAACATCAAAGGGAAACAAATTTGCCAGAATCCGGGAACCAGATGGAAACCATAACGATTAAACAAATCAGGAATGGCTGTCATTGTAAATAATATCCCTATCCACACAATTTTCTGTTTTTGAGTGGGAATAGCCTTATATAAAAGATTCAAAAATGGAGTGAAAAGAAATAAGCCAATCCACATCTCAATATACCATGCGTAGGGAATAGCTGAGAAATCAAAAATTTTGAGTCCTAATTTGAATAATGAAAGTTCCTCATGCAAATAATATTTTCTAAAGATAATGGTTAATATTGAAAAGAAAATATAAGCAATTAGTACCTTCCATATTCCTCGATAGTATTTTTTACTTGATACTTTATTTATATTCAAGTATCCGGTCAGCATGATAAATAATGGGACTCCCGTTTGAAATAGAGGGATAACCCCCGCCTGTACAAACAACGAAAAGCCTCCAAAATTAGTAGAGCGAAACGGAGTATGTAAGACAAAAAAGTGTCCAGCTATAACAAATAAGATTGCTAGACTTCTAATAATATCAAGGCCAAGAATACGTGTTTGGCACGCTTTTTGTGCCCTCAAAGTTACAGAGGTTTGTGTTTTCATTTTCATTATTCATTGATTATCAGTGATTTTATTTTAAATTCTTCCACTTAATTATAAATGTATTCACATCATTGTCTTCTGCCCATCCACTCTTTTCTGATTCTTCAATTTCTTTTTCAAATTCTTCGTCAGAAAAACAATAAGGCAACGGAGTATTACACAAACTATCCCATTCGTGTATATCCATTGGCAAAAGCTCACTAATATCTAAATCTAAGGGCATATTATCCATAAAGTATCTTAGTAAACAATTCATTCCATTTATTATAAACGACTTCCGATGAGTATTCTTTTTGTAGCTTCTCATAGGCTTTTTGTCCTAGTTCCTCTACTAATACAGGCTGATTCCATAAAGCTAGAATTTGTTTTTCCAAATCATTCAAATTATTCGGTTCAAACAATCGTCCAATTGCATTCTCTCCTTTGCCTATTATTTCAGTAAATCCACCATGATCAGGACAAACACAAGGTTTACCAAACTGTGCAGCTTCCAAAATAGCCATAGGAAAGCCCTCATAACATCTACTTGGTATCACCACCAAACGGGCATTTTTTATAAAATGCTCTAACTCCTTCCCCTTCAAATACCCCATTAATTGCACATTTTTAGGAAAAGCAATATTAGTATCTTCTCTTTTGGCACCTGCAAAACAGAATTGAATTTCAGGATATTTACGGGCTATTTCTACCAACAAATCATATCCTTTTTCATAACTTAGTCTACCAATATATGCTACATAACTTCCAAATGTTGTTTCATATTTCAATGGAATATCTATCGAATTGTGAATAACAACTATTTTATTTTTATCAAATCCAGCTTCTATCAGTTTCTTTCTTTGAAATTCCGTAATACAAGCAAATGTTCTCACATTGTTCTTATATGCTCCTGTCCAACGAGCGTATACATTTCGTAATGTATATCCCACAGATTTAAAATATGAATGCTCACAATTATATTGGATACAACCCCACTCATTTCCTCTCTCCAAACAGACTTCACAAGGCTTTCCATTACACATAAATAATCCTGTCGGACAGATTAAACGGAAATTGTGAACAGTCATTACTATTGGGATTTTCATCCGTTTACATTCAAATAAAGCGGCAGGACTAATGAAAGGATAGAGATTATGCACATTCACAATATTCGGCTTCTCCCGTTCCAAAGTTTCTCGTAAGCCTCTTACTCCTACCGGAGAATAGATACCGTAAAGAAATCCTTTTATCTTTCCGAATAAACTCTCACGACTTCCTTCCGTTGTTGAACGATAAAAACAGACTTCATGACCATGTTCGCTGAATATATGCGCCATCTTATCAACTACAGCTTCTTCACCGCTATATTTGCCATAGTTGTTGTGAACGAGAAGAATTCTCATACTAAAGGCTAATTATTTTATAATATATCTTGATATTTTTTTGAAATAATATCCCAATGAAATTGAAACCTATCTTTAAAGTTGTGTTTTCCCATTATATTAATTAATGAGGTATCTTTACTTAACCACATCAATATGGCAACTAAGTCCGATTGATTATCATATAGAAAGCCGTTATATCTATTTTGAATAATGTCAGGAGCAATCCCAACTTTACGTGATAGTACACATCTACCCAATACATAAGGTTCAACAATACTCTGACCAAATGTTTCACTATTACTTGAGACTATACCTATATTACAATTTTGGTAATAATTTTTAATTTCAATCTTTTTACACTGACCAGGGAAATAAACTCTATCAGTAATTCCCAGATTCACTGCTAAGCTTTTCATATTATCTAAAAGTTCACCGGATCCGGGAAGGGTCAAAGTAGATATTTCATCTCCACTTCGCCTAATATACTCAGCAAAAGCCTTAATCAGCATATCTTGATTTTTACCATACCTAAATTGTGCCGGAAAAACTAAATGTAAACCGTCCGTACGACAAGGAGAATACGCATTTTCAAAATAAGAGTCCGAAATACCCAATGGTAATAATGTGATTTTATAAGAAAGCAACTTAAATTTCTTTTTTAAATAGGAACACATACAAATAATGTGATCTACAAAAAAGAGCAATGCCGTACCAATAAGCACCTGAGCTATAATAGATTTAAAAGGACTATTATGTCTAAAAGCATGAAGTGTATAAAGAATTTTCACCCGCTTACACAAAACATATTTCACATATACAATCAAGGCTAATTGCCAATTATTTTGTACATGAACGACTGATATATTATCACTCTCAATAATTTCTCTTATAGTATTTGCTAACTTCTTAAAATTAGAATGGATGTCCAAGCCTTTTATGCGGTAATGAGGGATGTCTTTTATTCTTTCAGTAAGTCCTATTTCTTGTTCACAATCTCCTGCTATCGCAGTTAGAGAGATTCCATTTCTATGTAAGGCTACTAACTCATCTGTTAAAAGAGAACTCAAACCAATATTATAATCTGAAGCAAAAAATAGTAATTTCATGATTGCAACCTATTAAAAAGATCAACCCATTTTTTCATTATTACTTCTACGCCAAAAGTCTTTTTTGTATTTAAAAATGCCATTTGCCCAAATTTCACTCTCAACTCTCGACTTTCCATTAAACAAATCAATCTTTTAGTAAATTCATGTACGTCTCCTTCGGCAACCAAGAAACCATCTATTCCATCTTGTATAATTTCTGAAGGGCCGCACGGACAGTCGAAAGATATAGCAGGAGTTCCACACGACATTCCTTCAATAAGAGCCATACCAAACCCTTCATAATTAGAAGTAAAGCAGAAAATGGAGGTATCTAAATAAACAGATTGAATATCAACGACAGGAGGAAAAATGGTCACACTATCTTGCAAGCCATATTCATATATTTTATTTGTTAATTCCCTATAATCAGGTCCTTTCCCATATATAGCAACCTTCCACCCCGTTTTTTTTTCAATCGGTATGTTATTCCAAATATCAAGTAACGACATAAATCCTTTCTGTTTACACAGTCGTCCTACACCTATAATTTTTTTCGAATCAATATTCGCTAGTTGAGTTGATTGGAAAGTCATCGGATTATAAATGACTTCTATATTCTTTACTCCCTTCCATGATAATTTATCTTTTTCTGTCAATACAATAAATTTATCATAGGAGGAAACCTTTTTAAAATCTCTAAAATTTAGATAATAACTTATCAACCGTTTACAAAAGTGCGCATGATTGGCTCTATCATCCAATAACCTATAATACCTAGAAAAATGGATTTCTAAAACCTTCTTGCTCCCGTCTTTAATATCACAAAGAAATGAGGATTCATGCGTAAACATTGAAACTACGACATCAGCTTTCAAATCATCAAGTAATCTTGATAATTCACATTTATGCTTTTTTTTCTTCAAAATAGTCTGTTTTATTTTAGTTAGCATCGGCATACCCTCCAGTTCATCGTAATTTATACCTAAATCATAGAAATGAATATTAGAAGAAAAATTATAATAATTAGGCCGTCCTTTCTGACTTGTGGTCACAATGATAACGTCCCAATGCATAATATCAGACAAATAATTAGCCTTAATGGAAAGGACACGTTCAATGCCACCAGAATTAAAAACAGCAGGCACGCAATAAACTATTTTCATAGCTTTCTGAATTTATCAATAATGTTAGATACCATAAACTGCGGAAGACATACTAAAAGAAAAAAAGAATAAACTTTCCAATTCTTAGGATTATATTTTAATGCTTTAATGGCACATCTTATAGCAGGAACACGATGAGATAAATCTAAATTAACAGACGCTCTCATTTTGTACCAAAAAGAAATATAATTGCCTATATTGGTACGTAAAGGAACAGTTACAGTTTTTTGATACAAAACTTCTAATGAACTGCCCACAACATCATTGACCGTTTGCAAATCTTTTGGTTCATTCCCCTTAGAAGAGAATCGTAAAATATGATAAGTTGCAGAAGGAATGCGATCATATGCTATACAATAATTAAAAGCCAACTTAGCCCATGCAAGTAGATCTTCACCAGAATTCACTCCTTCTGGAAATAATTTATTTCCCTTTACTACATTTTTTTTCATAGCTACAGCAGAAGTCCATAAAGGTGGTGAAGAACATACCGCTACCTCAAAATAATTATCCAATATGCCTGTTGCCCCTTCAAAACAAATTTTATTCAATGTAATATTATTAATTTTTCCATATTCATCTTTCAACCGATAAGAAGTAGCAAATACATCAGCCTTAGGATATGACAAATACAAATGGTAGATTCTATCAAGATGTTCTCTATCCCATTCATCATCCGCATCAAGAAAAGCAACTAGTTCATATCGTGCTTCTTCGATTCCCCTATTGCGAGCCACAGAAACCCCTGCATTCTGTTGGTGAACAATTCTGATACATGCATCATTTATCTTTTTGACTTCCATCACACTATGATCTGTACTTCCATCGTCTACAATTATAATTTCAAAATCTTGAAAAGTCTGTTGTAATACAGAATGTACAGTATTTACAATTTGCTCCTCTTTGTTATAGAGAGATATTATTACCGATATCATAAATTCTAATTATTTAGATTGCAATCCAATCAGGAGGTAAAATGTTGTTCCTTTGCTTTTCATCTTGACCTCTATACCAAACCTTAGGAGCTATTACAATTTTATTAGGACTATGTTCAGAAAGTAATGCTGCCCAATATGGATAAGTACTATTGGGAATAATAAAATGATTGCATAACATCATTAGTTGCAAATAATAACCAGCCAACGGACCTGTATATTTTTGATCTACAAATGTTATGTTTACCCCTTGAGGGGTAAAGTTACATCGACACTACTCTATATCTTCCGAAAAAACAAAAATAGACAATTTGGTTAATATCTTTTCTTTTAATATTTCGATAGCTTTATAATAGAAATCCAATGTAACAACATCAAGAAATGGATGATTCACATAATCTCCTCTACGAAATACAACACAAACCGACTCTTCTGAAGATTCTATTTTAGCACTAATATCCGTATGGGTATCAGGTAACTTTTCTTTGAAAGTAAATTCCTTTTTTAGATCGTCAATATCATTTTTTATAAAATTATATGACTGAAATAGGCCATTGAGATAAATATCTTTATAGGGAAGATTTATAAGTTTATTATAACTAGTAATATCTTTTTCCGTGAAAATATGCCATTGCTTATGAAATCTTTTTAATATGTAATAAATATATTTATTAAAGATTCTTGGTAAAAGAAAACGATTTATCTCTTTACTAGAAGCACAAGTTGCACTAATATTAAATAAATCTAGAGCGTAAGGACGATACTCAAAACGATGCAACCTTTTTGATTTATCCCGATAATATAAAGAATCTATTTTTAATTCTGTTTTATTATGTTTGGCAGCAACATAAGCTACTGCATATTCAAACATCTGATTCCCTAATCCACCAATTAACTTAATTATTATCATAATTATCTATTATTTTTCATTCCTAACATCATTCCATAAAAACCAAAAGGTATAGAAAGCGTAGCCATTGAATAATTGACTACATTATCAGAATACATAGTAAGCAATAATCCAGCCATACTACTGCCAGCAGTTATCGCACACATCTTTATTACAGCTGAATAGTTTCTATTATAAACTATAAAACTATGTAGTATCAGACTAGCCCCTATTAGTAAGTACAATACAAGTGCAATTAAACCATTATCGCACATTATTTGTACATAGTCATTATGTGGCACTTGTAAACCTCCAAATACATAATGAGTATACATATAATTCTGCACACTACCAGTTCCTGCTCCTTGCAATTCATGATTTATATAAAATTTACCTGTTAAGAAATCCCACATAGCGAAACGAGCGTTACTATTGATATTTTCCTTAGTAATCTTTCCGTCTTGGAGCTGTTCTATGCTGACATTATCATCCTTGAACATCTTTTGTTTCAAACTCGGAATAGTAAATACTGAAATAACAAACAATAAACAGATTCCCACGATGATTGGCAGTGACTTTAATCTATATCGACAATAGAAGAATGTCATTACAGCTAATGCAGTTCCCATTATACTAGTGCGCAACACCCATAAGAAACAAGGAATAGCGAATATAACGGCTCCCAATAAATTTTTTTTATTTTTTCCACCATAAAAGTAGAGTGCTAATGAAAATATGCAGATAGGAATGAAATGAATGGCACGGGCAGTACCATACCAAAAAACCCCGGGTACAAGAATATTTAGTCCCGGTACAAAAGAAAAAATGAGGCAAACTACCGCTACACATCGAGCACACAATCCCGCTTTTAGAAACACTTCCCCGTCACGTACCACAGCCGAAGCAAACAGCATAATGCACAACGGATACAGGTATTTTAGAATTACTCGGAAACCATACATAGGAGCAGGAGAATAAGAAAGCCCGATCAACAGCCAAGCGATATAAAGTAAATAGAAAGTACTTACTGCACTCCAGACTGGCTTCCGCTTCACCACAAACAAGCCTATCAAACAAAGGCTTTCAAGTACTAAAAGCCGAATAGCCATCAAGTCGAGTACTCCTGGAGCAGAAAAGGCTAACAAGCCAGTAGAGAAAGTTAATGTCCAAAACAACTCTGGTCCATCAAAGCTAAGCATTTGTTCTTTATTCAAAGGATGGCGTACTTTTCCTACACGCTGAAACAAGAACTTAATCCCAAGACTTGTGATAATAATAAAATAAAGATAATTCAGTAGATACATCTGAATAGTTCAATTTATACGTTCGTATAAGTTACAGAATGCAGTAGCATACTTTTCAAAACTGAATTGCGACACATACAAAAGTGCGTTTCGAGAAAGTTGAATAGTCCTCACTCTATTTTCCAATAAAGATTGTATTTGGGCAACCATGTCTTCTACATCCTCTGTCTGATGCAAAAGTCCTACTTTTCCATCTTTTACAACTTCTGGCAATCCCCCGATATTTGATGCCACCACTACACACCCGCGAGCCATCCCCTCAATTGCTGTCAGTCCAAACCCTTCACTACGTGATGGCATTAATAGAATATCAATTCGGTCATATAACGATTGGAGGTGAGATTGTTCCTGCCGCCCCATCCATTCAACGCTATCATTCACTCCCAATTCTATCGCTTGGTCTTGCATTATAATCCTTTGTGAACCGTCTCCTACTACTAATAGACGAATGACCGTATATTGTTTTTTCAACTTGGCAAACGCAGGAATCACCAAATCCATTCCTTTAATTCGTTCTAAACGGCTGACTACCCCTAATGTAATTTCCTTATCAGAGAAAGTTTTTTGCTCCTCACGAATGTGAATATTAGGTGGCAAAGCATTGTAAATAGTAAAATGGTTCCGTCTTTTTAATATAGTGTCTGAATTATAGAGTTCTGCACTCCCGAAAAAAGACTCTTCCGCACGCATAGTGATACAAGTGAACACACGCACACAATATTTTTGAACAAAATGTATCAAACGAAGATTAGGATAAATATCTGCTGCCGTATGTGTGGTAACAATAATATTCTTCATGCCCAACAATCGTAAAAGAAAAATAGGAATGGCTCCCGGAGCCATATATTGTACATGAGCGATATCCGGTCTCTCATTTCTTAAGATTTCTCTTAGCCCCTTAAATAAAAATATGACACCTTTCCATCCTCCTATGCGTGTACTGTTTGGACTTAAACAGATTACTTTACTTCCACTATTTTGATAGCATTGCACCATTGCCGGAGTATACTCAAAGTAACAAGTTACTATAACTTGATGTCCCCCTTGTACCAATGCACGTACAAGATTCAATGTTTGTATCTCCGTACCTCCGGTAAAAAGACATGGTATAGTTATTAAAACTTTCACAGAAAATGAATAATTAAATGTAACAAGTTTTGTGTTTTAAGATATTTTGCGGACAGAATCTATAATCAAGGCACTAATTCGATATTCCTAGTTGTCTAAACAATGAACGATAGAGTTCTATCACTTTATCTGTAGAGTAATCTTCTAATAAACCATCTGTACTGTAACTATCTTGTAAAGTATTTGTTTCCCATTTCTGATACATATTCCAAAGGGCTATTTTGATTTCTCTATAGTCTGTATTATCAACAACAATACCTCCTCCTTTCTTTTTTATTTTGTCCGCAACATACCCTTTAGAAGGCGATATCGCTAAAATAGGTCTTTTAGATTGGGCATAATCCACTAATTTGCTAGGAAAGAACATACCATAATCCAGAATAGCTTCAATCAACACCAAAACATCATAATATGGCAATAAATTCATTGCTTCAATATATGGATGCCCTCCTATAAAATTCACAATATCATTCAAACGATATTTAGAAACTAAACTTTGAGTAAAATCATTTGCATATCCCATAATATCAAATCTCATCTGAATAGTATGTTCATCAATAATCTCTCTAATAGCTTTAAATAAATTCTCTGGATTTCGTTCTATAGATAAATTTCCGGAATGACAAATTCTAAAAAGACCATCTTTTATATGTTTCTGTTCCTTTAATAAAGTATTTATAAGCGCTATATGAGGAATTATAACACATGTCTTGTTAGATAAAAAAGGATATTCCTTTTTAAATATGCTAGCCAACGTTTCTGCTGGAAATGTAATAGCATCAGAATTCAACAAACAGGCACTCTCATATTTGCGAGCTATCGCATATTCTCGATTAGTTAATCTTTGCGTATAGGGTTCAGGCCATAATGTAGTAGCAGGATCATTCCAATTGCTAATCCATTTTATTCCCATCTTTTTAGATAACTTAGCCCCTACTATATGAGGAATATCACTTGGTGAACGAGTGATAATAACATCATATCCCTTCTGTCTGCACATACTAAGAGCCAAATCATATGTATGTGCAGCCCACCTTATTCCTTCTATAAAGAAATAATTCATCTTCAACGCTGATACCATCACATCAAATGCCCGTATAACTTTATTTCCTAATGGATACTCTGCATAATAAGTCGTATCTTTTAGTTGGGTCCAAGGTTCAGTCCAAATTTCTGAATAGTTGGTACCTCTATCTATACGAGATATAACATCCACTTCCCACTCTTCCTTTTGCATAGCAAGTACCAATTTGCTATTACATAAACTCTCAGAAAAGCTATACGGTGCAAAACCTATTGTTATAAACAAAATCTTCATATCAACTTAAAAAAATCCACGATTTTCTTACAAGCTTTACCATTGCCATAGGGATTAATAGCTTCACTCATCTTTTTAAAATAAATAGTATCATCAAGCAACATTGATACTTCACAAACTATTCTATCATAGTTAGTTCCCACTAGTTTCACCGTTCCCGCTTCAAGAGCCTCCGGACGCTCTGTTGTATCTCTCATCACTAATACGGGTTTACCCAATCCTGGTGCTTCTTCTTGGATACCACCACTATCGGTCAATATAATTGCTGATTTCTCCATTAAGAAAACAAAACTCAAATATTCTAACGGTTCAATAAAGAATATATTGTTCAACTTACTCAAATCTTCACCAAACACTTCGTGAATAGGTCTCCTAACATTGGGATTTAAATGCATTGGATAAACAAAATCCACATCTGGATATCTTTCTGTTAAATACTTGATAGCCGCACAAATATGAATGAACCCATCTCCAAAATTCTCACGGCGATGACCAGTTATCAAGACCATTTTTTTTCCACTTTCCAGACGTGCAGTATCATAACCATATTTAATTAGCTCATTAGCCAATTCTCTTTTAAGATTCTCTTCATTTTTAATCTTATCTACTACCCAATAAAGTGCATCAATAACAGTATTGCCTGTTACTATAATCGTTTTTTTTGATATTCTCTCATCTAATAAGTTTCGACAACTAAGCAGCGTAGGTGAAAAATTGTAGGTTGCAATACGACTAGTAATTAAACGATTCATCTCCTCCGGCCATGGGCTATAAATATTATGAGTGCGAAGCCCCGCCTCTATATGTCCAACCGGTACCTGTTGATAGAAAGCCGCTAATGCTGCAGCTGTAGAAGTGGTAGTATCACCATGCACCAATACAACATCCGGCTTGACCTCTTTTAGTACATCCCGCATTCCAAGTAACACACGACTGGTCACATCATACAAATCCTGACCTTGCTTCATGATATTCAAATCGTAATCAGGCACTATGTCAAAAATGGACAGAACTTGATCAAGCATTTCACGATGTTGTCCCGTTACACATACCACTGTTTTAAAACTTTCTGTATTTTTTTGAAACTCCTTCACTAACGGAGCCATCTTGATAGCTTCGGGACGAGTGCCAAAAACCAATAAAATAGTCTTCATATTTTAATTTTTATCCGATTAACTTTCGTTTTGAGTCTTAGTCATTATTTATATAGATTACGTATGTGAAACAGCCAAATACACTCGCGAAAGAAATATTTTAAGTCTTTGTAAAAGCAATGCCATATTTACAGCGCTTTTATATCCAGACAACGGATATAAAAAATGAAATATGTTATATTGTGGGTGTTTTTTTGCAGGAGTACATAAAGCACTATTGCCTTTAATACCTTCTTCTATTTTTCTTTCATCTAAGAAAAGATTACTTTTGCATTCATTGAAGAATTCCAACCCCTTATCAGAATTCACCATCAACAAACTTACTTTCTCCTTAGAATAAAAAGTTTCGCCTAATCCCCAATAGTCGCCTAAAGTTATATCACCACATCGCTGAGGTTGTGCAAACTTACATTTATAGCAGCTTGGCCTGAGGAAAAGGGCATATTCAAAACCTAAAATATATGCATCCTTAGGTATCATACCTCTATACTCCTTTCCTCTTTCAGTCTTAGCATACACTAACTTTTCATTACCAATTCTAAAACGTAAATCCGTTACTATTTCGTTTCTACCTACAACTGACAATAAGTGTTCTTTTAACATACGTTGAGATGGAACTCCATGACAAACTACATCAACTAATACCAATAAGTTATTAAATATTTTTTCATTTGGGGCAATTTGTTGAATAGTGGCTACCTGACATGGAGTACCCAAAAACAATACTTTATTGCCTTTTCTTATGTCAGAACAAATTTGAGGTATAATTCCAGTAATTTTACTCTGCGTATATTTCGAACCTTTAAGTAAATGTAAATCATTTACATTAGCAACTCGAATATGTTTTACTTCTCCATCTTTGTATGTACAGCCATAAACCACACCTCCGCTTGCGATAAACTGGTTAGCGAGTACAGAGGCAACACCACCCGAAGAGGAGGTCTCTCTATCTTCGAGATCCAAGCTCCATGCAGCAAAGGATTTCAGCGGATAACAGCTTTCTATATCTGTAATAACCGGACATCGCTTCTTGCATTTTCCACAATTTATACATTTATCAGGATTTATTACGGGATATAAAAAAACATACTTGTCCTCTTCCATTGTGATGCAATGGACAGGACAAGTGGAAGAACATAATCCACAACCAGTACACAATTCTTTATCACATATTATCATTATCCTATCGCTTTTATCAAAAATTCTTTAGAGGCTTCTTTTTGAAAGTTTAGCTTTTGATTAACTAAATAATAATTAATCCCTCTGATCTCTAATGTATCAATGTCCATCGGCGTTTTCACCAGTCTGTTCATCAAACCAAGACTATCCAAAAGAGAATGAACCCGTGAATTGAATTTTTCCGGTTCTACAGAAATAAACTGTTTATTTAGATTAACAGAAAAAGCAGTACCATGGAACGAGCTTGCAACCACAAAATCAGCGTTGATAAAGTAGCCCATCATAGATAGCGGATCGGGTACCCCCAACATCTTATCCACTCCAATATATTTCTTAATCCCCCATCCCGCATAATAAACTTTCAGATCAAGTTTATCAGCAATTTTTCTTGCACACGCAATAACATTTTGGAAGTTAGGCTCAACAGAGTATATCAACAAATACTTCTCTTTCTTCTGTGGCAAGTATCTTCCAACTAGCTGTTTCCAATCTTCCTTTGAGAGTAGAAACGTAGGATCTAAGACATGGACTCCATTGTTTATTCCAATAGATTTAAGCAAATCAATGGCAGAACTCTCTCTTACAGATATTACAGAGTATTTACTGAGCAGACGTTTTGTTTCTTCCTTATACTGAGAATCTATTTCAGACATTCCAAAGCTAGCAGCATATGCGACACATTTTTTATCTTCGGGCGCAAAATCCAAATAAAACGACTTGTCTATTCCGTGATTGTAAAAAGTATTCCACACTTGATCAGAGCCTGTCATATATACATCATACTCTTGCAGATTCTTTTCTATTTCTTTGCTTGAGTAATAGCTATGAGTAAGGTTTACATTTCTACGAAAAAACTTACTATAAGTACTTTCATATAAAACCAATAACATAAGGGCTCTTGCATTAGCATAGATTGAGCCTTTAAAGAAATTTTTCAAAAGTTCTGTTATGTTCTTTTTGAAATTACATCGTACGGGAATGTAATCCAATACCTCAACAGCAAATCCGACATTTTCCATGGCTTTTTGTAAAGCGAACACCTGCAATGCGGACCCATAGTTATACCCACGATGCATCGTTGATATGATAACTTTTCTCATTATTATATTTATAACGAATCAAATAGTTTTTCCCACATAGGAAGAATCTTATCTTCGTCATATCTGCTTATATTCTTTCTCGCATTATCAGCCAACTCTTTTCGCAATCTATCATCATTCATTATTTGACTCAATTTTTTCGCAAAATCGTTTTCACTGAATGCTTTTACAATTACACCATCTTCACCATCATGCACTATATCTGTTAAGGCTCCAAAACTATCAAAAGCAATAGGAACACAACCATACTGCATAGCCTCCGTAATACACATTGGAAAGCCCTCGAACACCGAAGTCAGACAGAATATTGATGCTTTCTCATAATATGACTTGGGCTCCTGAAAACCTACAAAGGTCACGCTTGGAAGAGTAGAAGCATATTCCTCAGCCATTTTCCTGTCTTGTCCATCACCCACAATCGTAAGTTTCCATTCAGTGTTCTGAGGAGATACTTTCTTCCAAATACTCAACAATGACATAATATTCTTTGATTCGTTATGCAAACGACCAACAAATATCACTTCCTTTTCCTTTTTCAACAGACCGGGAACTTTTGAAAAAGAGTTCGGATTGGGGATGCTACACAAAAAAGATTGAGGTATATTGTACTCCCCATATATGCGCTCTTTATATGATTCTGAAAGAAAACATATCTTGGCGGATGTTCTTGCCAACTTTAAGAAGTGAGTATCAAGCGCACGCTTTATTCTATATTTCACTTCAAAGGCCAACAACCCTCTCACAGACATTCTAAGCACATTCTTCAGTCCACCTCCTATCGTCCGTGTCAGTTTATAATACATATGGTCGTATGCACAAAAAGGACTGTTATGAATAACAGATATAATCTTTACGTCTTTAGCATTCTGCAAAAAATCATTATCTGAATAAAGTGCATACTGATTGACTACAATGTCAATATTATGCTCTTTAATATAATCACAATAATACTTAATTGTAGCTTGATCATTCAAATCGGGCGATGGAAGCGTACAAATACCTATCAATCCTGAGTACGATGCTTCTATTGGTTGCAGAAACATATAATGTACCCTATATCCTTTATTCAAAAAATATTTGGTAATCGTATCAGTGACCCGCCCAACACCTCCTTTATGAGGATCAAAATTTGTTAACGTTACAAATAGAATATTATGCTTCATTGTTAAAGAACTTTTTTTTAATTGTACAATACATCAAAACTGAACTCTAACTTTTCATTAATACAAATAGTTTAATAAAATCCTCCCCATGTCACATCTTTTTTTATTATTCTAGCAGGATTTCCAGCCAATACAACTCCAACTTCGTTTATCTTTGTTGCTACTACAGAACCTGCTCCAATGATAATATCACGTTTTAAAGAAGTCCCCTTTAAAATCGTTGTGTTACACCCTATCCAAATATTTTCACCTAAATAAATATCTTTTTCAGGATTAATACGTTCATTCTCAATATTAAATATTCCATGTGCATCATGATCCATTATGGTTATATGCCAGGCCATCAACACATTTTCTGCACAATATACTTTCTTACGAATTATCATAAGCAGTTCTCCTGTGACCCACAATCTATGAGTAACAAGTATGGCATTGCTTCCTATTGAAATCCTAGACTTAGGGCCTATATCAACTTTGCCATTTATAATCCAAGTTCCTAATATAGTAAACACTGATTTATCAAATGAAGACGAATAAAAGTTAGTTGCATTAAAACCAATCTTGATCAACCCACTCCTCTTGTTACAATTAATAAAGATTTGACTGTTCTCCCCCCTTTGTATTTTCACATTATTATGAATAAATAAAGGACATCTTATAGCAGTTGAAATATTAAAAAATATAAGATTATAATAGAAACTTCGTGGTAAGTGCCATAATATGTGACGATTAATATATAGAAAAGAAAAAGGCAGAAAAATATATCGGATTTTTCTTATCAGCATAAAATATAATTATTAATTTTTATAATTGAAATAATTCTTAAGTAAATTCACAAATGATTTGCCTAATAGTTGTAAAACGATTTTCTTAATTTGAAATTTTATTTTTTGCCATCTTGTTGTTTTTACTACATATCCCCAACTATTAGAACAAAGATGGCATGTATAACGCATTTGATTTAAATTTCCGAGTTCTAAATAGTAATTCTGAGAGGTTTCCCCAAATAAGTTCCTGTTACAACAGGCTGAAAAGACATCGGGAGGATAAAGATAGACATCATCATTTAATACCTGAAAAACAGGAATGTATTTAAACCCATAATTCAAATGTGATATATTTGCTATCACATTTGGCATAATAAATTGCATATAAAAATCAGAAGTATCTACAAAATCTTTATCATTATAAAAAGACAGAATATCCTTTATCCATGAGTGTCCTTTCTCTGCTCCCATAATAGCAGCATCAATGCCAATTCCTTGAACATTACTCTTGCGGAAGGACTTGTAAAACATGACAGGCCAAAACTCAATACCACTAAACGCACGATGACTTAAAAAAGGATCTAAAGAGCGATATACATATACATCTAAATCCATATATATACCACCATAATGATAAAGAAGATAAACTCTAAGAAAATCTGTTGCAAAAGCCCATTTTCTAGCTTTGATTGCTCCTTTTAAAAACGAAGAATTAATATGAGCTACGTCTTTCATTCCCCATTCATGTATTTCATAATCAGGCATTATTTTTTTCCAAGAAGAAAGACATTCTTGTATTAATGGCGGTTTTTCATCTCCACTTAGCCAAACACAATGAATTATTTTAGGAATAATATTATTAGCCATAAATATTTATTTTTTAAGAAAAAACCTCACTATTAAACTTTTAAAACCTCTTCCCCAAATAGACATCAAAAGAGTAAAAATAACAGAATAAATAAGAATACAAACAACAGCATATTGAATAAGTGCCCAATAATTATAGATTGACTTCGTAATTGGCACAAGACTCGTAATGAAAGAAGAGATTATACAAGCAATAATAAATATAAGTAAATAAATCAAGATATTAAGCCAATATGAATAACTTGGCATTTTAAATCCCTTTGAATATAGAAAATATGGTTTCCAGACACAAACAATTAATAGAAAACTAAAAAAATTACCCAACAAAACTCCCGGTAACCCCCATATAGTTCCCGCTATGATAGCAGTTATAATATTGATGGCTGCCTCTGTTAAAGGTGCCCATGTATCATTGAATAAGCCATATCCAAATAAAAAGCTAGCATTATAACCATTCGAAATACGCATATAGGTATTTGCTAGTATTATTATTATAACGACATTAGATAATATATATTCATTACCTAACCACACCCGAATAAACGGATTAATTAATTGATAAATAGCATATACAGTAAAACCTGCAATATAATATCGAAGAGCATTTATTTCCCAAAAAACCTTTTGTATTTTGGTAGGATTTCCTTCAGCTATCAAATTACCAATACCAGCTTCCATTCCTGTAAAAATACTATTAATCATTGCAGTAACTTTATCTATTATAATGGAATAATTACCATAATATGCAACCATCTTTAACGAAATAAAAGAATAAATCAACACTGGTGTAGTTTGATATTGGACTATACCTCCTATCTTGTGCACAAATAACTGTTTTGTATATTTGATAACTTCTGGATATTTCTTTAACAAATATTTACCTTGTCTTACCTCACTTTGTAACCATGGATAAACTTTTCGTATTTTCCAATTTAATATAATTGAATAAACGACACCAAACAGTAATTCAATAACTACCCATAGATAATAATTTTTAGTGTAATATGCCAATACGATCTGAATGAGGGTTTTTATAATAGTAACTGTTTGAAAATATGCAGTTACTACATAATTTTTCTGATCTGCTCCTAGTAATGTTTGCTTATAGTTAATAAAATAGCCTATTAATGTAGAAATCAAAAAAGAGAAATATACAAAAAATATAAGAGTTAAATCAAATCCAGTATTGGAGAATATCAATGAAAGAAAACATGCAAGTATTCCTCCCGCCAATAACATGATTTTACCTATCCAATGATATAAATACCCAAAGACTGATATTATTTCATTGATTTTTAATCTATTCTGTTCAAATAAAGGTTTATATAGAACATAGCCAATAGCAGTGCTTATACCCAATTCCGCCAAATTGAGAAAACCTAACAAATTCTGCAGTGTACCTGTCAACCCGATAAAGTCCGCTCCTAGCGTATCGAGAAATATCTTTCGAGAAAAGAAAGATAAGGCTAAGGTCAGGAAATAAAAAATAAGATTGACACGCGCATTAAGCAAGGATTTCCTTATGCGAGATTCTTGTGACATAAATAAAAGAATAATTGATAGTTAGTTCGCTATTCAGCAACAAGGTCTTTTATAAATTTTTAGAATGATTTACAATGACCGGACGCAAGCAAACGGGCATAATCATCCTTACTGAACTGCGAAGTTATAGAAAAAGGTAACAGACGCTTATTCATTATGTCCTTTCATCTTCCGAGCAATATAATCAGAAGAAAAGAAATCAAAATTGCTCAAACCTGTAAATGCAAAATCGTTGAACAACTCCGGATTCTTTATGATATCAATAGAAGTGACTTCACTTCCTTCACGTTGAAGTATATTCCAATATTTTAAATCGACTACATCCATCAGAAATGTATCATTAGATGTAGCTATTAACTGTATAGCATGCTTCGCACAAAAATCAAAAAGGTATTTACCCAACTTTGTTGAACGTTCATAATCGAGTCCTTCACATAAATCATCAATCAACAATAAAGAGGGGTATTCACGAACAGACATATATTGCGCGTAAATAAGAAGATAGAGAGCACGATACATTCCTTTGGACATCAACGAACCAAAAAGCGGGCTCATCACATTTTCCTCGTGGAACAATACCATTTTCAGATTACTCCCATGCTCGAACAGTTCGATTTGCTGAATAGGATAACCAAGACTATGCGCCTGATTGACAACTTGCTGAATTGATTCTTCAGGCAAGGATTTCACCATTTCAAAAAAAGTCTGCCTCTGACCTAATATGTAAAAAGGCATATCATTGTCACCACCTATTTCTATCTCATTAAAACATAATCCACATGCATGTTCCGCCCATAGCATTATCTTCTCAATGAATGGGTATTGTAATACATCACGACGAACATGAAGAGTGAGTTTGTTAGAAGGAGGATTTATGAGTTCACCACATAAAAGGGTCTCACTCTCATTCCGATACAACCGGGTTTCACCATTTGCTATCAGTGATTCGTAAACCACATTTGACTTTTTTAGCTGAAACTCATAACTAATAAAACCGTCCTTGTCTTCAAAAAGGAGCTTACACCGGAATATATCTGATGTAGAAATTCGTTCGGAAAGCTGCATCAAATAAAGCAATACATTCCCCAAAGCACGAACAGTCTTAGACTTGCCTACTGCATTTTTGCCAACCAGCAAATTGACTTCCTGCAAATTAATAGGCGAAGCTAATCTCCAATCGTCTCCTCTATATGTAAACTGTGTTAACCTCATTTTATATAGCTATCGTTTCATCTTACAAAAGAACTAATTCTTTCTTGGATTTCCTAACTTTATCTACTTTTTATCGTTATTTTCCTCTGAATAATACCCAGCCATATGTCCATAACCGTAACCGTATCCATACCCTTGCCCGTAACCATAACCGTACTTCTTCTTTTCAACCTGGCTATCATTCAATACGATGCACATATTCTTGAATTTACCATCCTGATGCAGGCGTTCAAGTTCCGGCAAATAACGGCGGTCCAACACTCCATCACGAATGACGTAGATTGTCAGATCGGTTACGCGGCTGACGATGGATGCATCTGCTACCACTAAAGCCGGAACATTATCTAAGATGATGTAATCATACCGTTTCTTCAATTCCTCTATCAGAAGATCGAAACGTTCATTCATCAGCAGTTCTGCCGGGTTGGGAGGAACAATTCCCGCAAAAATGGTATCGACTTGCGGGTGGAACGCTCCGACTGTTATCAGAGTATCTATATTTGAATTCAGTCCGGATAGATAGGTGCTTAATCCCTCTTTCCTGTTTACTCCCGCCAATTTACTTTGAGTATGCTTACGTAAGTCTGTGTCAAGCAATATGACTTTCTTTCCGGAGATGGCTAAAGCAACTGCCAGATTACGGGAGACAAATGATTTCCCTTCACCGGGCAAAGTAGAAGTGAACATCAGGACACGGGCTTCTTTCGCGATGAAGTTCAGATCGACACGCAGCATACGGAAAGCCTCAGAGATACGGTCGTTTCTACTATCGCTTACCACAATCGCATCATCTCCTTCCGAATTTTTGCGGGCCGGAATCTCACCGACAATCGGAATGGTGGTGTATTCCTCAATATCCTTACGTCCGCGAACGGATGTATTCAATAACAAGATAATAACCTGTACTCCCAATGGAATCAGCAAGCCTACAATAAAAGCAGCAGCCAATATGGAAGAGCGTGCGGGAGACACAGGCAAATAAGAGCCGAAAGGTTCTTCAACCACCCGAATATTAGCCTCAGTAATAGCCAGTTGCAAGGCATTTTCTTCACGTTTATTGAGCAAAAAAGTATAGAGGGTCTCCTTAATGGATTGCTGGCGCATAATGCTCAACGCCATCTTTTCCTGCTTGGGTACTGCCTGAATGCTTGACGCCAGACGGTTCTCTACAACTTTTGCCTTATCCAGGCGAAGACGCAAGGTTTTCATATAATTGTCCATAGAGCCCGAAATGGTCGCACGCATTCCTTCCAGATTTTTATCCGCCGCCTGAACTACGGGATTCTTCTCGCCCGAACTCTCCTTTAAGCGATTACGTTGTAACATCAGCTCATTATAGGCGGTAATCTGACTCTGCATACTGACATCTCCCACCCCTGTCACGTTCGGAATCAGTTGGTCTTTACGGGTAACATCCGCCAGATAGCTCTTGATAGACCGCGCAATAGACAATTCCGTCTCCAATTGTGCACTTTCTTCTTTGACTTTACTGCTCTCCGCTAAGTATTGTGTGGCGTTGGCACTCATATCCACAATCTGATTGCGTTGTTTAAAATCGGTCAAGTCTTCTTCCACATCACTTAATTCACGACTGATAATGGAAATACGTTCATCAATGAATTTAGCGGTGTTGGCCGCAATGCGGTTTTTATCTTCTATAATCGTCTCGCTGTATACTTTTACCAAAGCGGCCAGAATTGCATCGGCACGGGATATGTTGGTGTCGGAACAGGTTATCTGCACTAATGTGGTACGTTCGCCCGCTAAGGAAGTCGCTATCTTGGACTGGTAAATGTTTGTCGCTATCTCCGGACTGATACGGCTGACGGAGATTGGTTGGGAAAGATAAGCAGACAAGTTTTCCGGACGCAACTGCACGACGATTCTTCCCGCCTCTGTCCGAATGGTATCATTGTACGCTAATTCCTGCTCCTGTATTTCTCCCTTTTCTCCCATCACTTCCCAGTCGGATATACGGAATTTCATCGTATTGAGAGGAGTAATATTGAATGACACAGGCTGATTGTAAGGATCGATAAAATGAACGTCTACCGGCGATTCCGCATAAAGGGGAGTATCACGCAGTATGCCGTCTTTGGCATAATCTACATCTAGATGAAGGCGATTGACAACTTCACGAAGTAACTGGTGGGAACGGAGGATGTAGATTTCATTATCGACACTGGTTCCTGTTATTCCTCCGCTCACTTCGAGCATGGCCGACATATCCGAAGCGGATTTCTCTTTATCTTTCACCAACATCACCGCTTGACGCTGATAGACAGGCTGGATGGTCAGTACATAAAAATAAGCTGATCCCACGCATACTAAAACGGACAAGACAAACCAGTACCAGTTGGCTATGATCAGTTCGACGACATCACGAAGGTTGATTCCTCCTTCGTCTTTCTTGAGTGTTCTCTCGTTTTCCTGAATATATTCCATATTTTCTTTTTTACTTGCTTAGTACGACAATTAAGGATACAATGGAGGCTAATACTGAAATGATACTTGCTCCCGCCCCTAAATATGATAATGCGGAACTTCCTTTCACATTAATAGATTTGTTGGGCTCTACATATACCACATCATTCTGCTGAAGATAATAGCAGGGAGATTCTAGTACATCCCGACCGGAAGTAAGGTCGACCGTATAGGTATGTCTTTTCCCTTCTTCTTCACGAAGTACAAGGATATTGGTACGCTTGGCTGTGGGTGTCAGGTCGCCTGCCATACTAAGTGCTTCGAGCAATGTGATGCGGTCGCCTGCCATTTCATGCACTCCAGGGCTCCCCACCTCTCCCATTACCGATATTTTCAACCCTTTAATACGGACACTCACGGTAGGATCTTTGATATATTGTCCTTCTTCCAGACGCTTTTTGATTTCATCCGCCAGTTGAAGACGTGTCAGTCCCGCTGCCTGTATCTCTCCCAAAATAGGTACGTCTATTTTTCCATTCTTATCTACTTGAACTCCGGTGGTTTCCTGGATATTCGTACCTCCACCGGATGTGGATGAACCCAAAATCTGCGTATTCGCGAACGGAGTAAGCAATTCCGGCTCTTTACTGCTCACCATGATATAGAGTTGGTCATCCGGTTTGATACGTAATTCATAGTCCTGCTGTATCACTTGAGCGGGATTTGTCAATGAATCAACTCCTTGCAGGTAGATCATCTTCTTGGAAGAGATGCAGGAGGTTCCTGTCAATAGAATAAATAATAAAAGTCCGAGGTTTATCTTTTTCATTATTGTTGATTGTATATATAAAGTAAGTGTTTGGTTACCAGAAAAAATTTCGATATGTTTTATACCATTTCTTACCTGTCACCGCTTCATGTTTCATGATGAAATAACGGATGATGAAATGGGTCGTCAGCCAAAAAGCCAGGTCCAACAAAAGCATGAAAGTGGTATTGATATAGAACGATAATATGAAGTTGGAGACAACGAAAAATAGGGATAACATAAGTAAGGTTATCATCACTGCACGTACTCGCATACCCGTTCGCAAGAGTCGATGGTGGATATGATTCTTGTCCGGAGTAAAAGGATTGCGTCCCTCACTCACACGGGAATAGAATACACGCACGACATCAAGCAGGGGAATCAGCAGTGTGGAGACGGTTACCATGTTCAGGTTCATCGTAAACGGGTCCCACAACTGTGTCTTCTGCCAGAAATGCAAGACTAAGAAACTAAGGATATAACCTAACGTCAGGCTTCCTGCATCGCCCATGAACAGTTTTCTGCCGGAAACGCTGAATACATTATGATAGTAGAAGGTAATAACGACTCCCAGTGTAGCTGCCGCCAAGAAAGCATGGGTCCATTGACCGACAATCGCACAAACGATAATAAGCAGCCCTAACGCTATACAGCTCAACCCCGAAGCCAGACCGTCGATACCATCAATCAGGTTGATGGCATTCGTGATGTATACAGTAAGAAAGACTGTCAATGGCATTCCGATATAAGCCGGTATCTCATGCAGCCCCAGCAATCCGCCCAAATCGTTAATCCACAAACCGGACAACGGGAAAAGAAGAGCTGCCAGAATCTGTATGACAAACTTATAACGATAGCCTACTCCGACAAGATCGTCGGCAACTCCTATCAGGTATAAAAGAGTGAGACCTACTATTAAGAATAAATATTGTATGAACAGATCGGAAACCCATAGCACATCGACCGGATGATTGGTATAATAACGGATCCCCGTGACAGAACATAGGGCTATCAGGATGACAGGAAGAAAAGAAAGACCGCCCAGACGAGGGATCGGAGTTTTATGGACTTTCCGGCTATCAGGAACATCAAAAAGACGTTTCTTGTAGGAGATGAATAAAATGCGTGGAATAATTACAGTGGCAAGCAGTATGGATAGTAAGAATATGCCTGCTAGATAAGCAATAATCATGATTTCCCCAATAAAATTACATTGATTGTTACAAACTTATGCAGCAGAGCGCTCACATAAGTTCTTCATATATACCCCAATTAATAAATTACTACATCACCCGTTCGATATATCCCACAGGCATATCGACACTGGCACATCCAAGCATATCCAGCCGGACGGCAATTTTTGTCTTCCCGTTCAAAGTAACCAGCTCACCTTCCAGTCCTCTCAACGGGCCTTTTATGACACGTACTTTCTCACCCGGACTCAATGGAGCATTACTCATATTGACCGCTTCCTCCGAATAGTCTAACATGAATTTGAACTTTTCCATTTGGGTATCGGGTATAACAGCCGGAGCGCTCTCACCATGAAGCACCATATAACGGCTGACGGCCGATAGCATAAGAACGTCTTTCTGTTCTTGGGCATCGACACGTACAAATATTTTCATCGGAATTACGATGTGATCGATCTGCTTACGACGATCACTCCACAGATGGGTCTTTCTTTGAACCGGAACATAGTTTTCTATGCCCATTTTTGTTAGCCGCTCACTTGTCTTTTTCTCGTGATAAATACGAACTTGAGCAACCAACCAACGCTTTTTAGACAAGGCTACGCCGTTACCTGTCACATGTGCAGGTAAAACCTTAGTCGTTACGCGTTCAGAAGTAAGTTTCATTATTTATAAAGATTACCCCGTCGCCCAAAGGGCTACCGGATAATTTTGCCGCAAAGATAGATAAAAAAATACAGACTCAATAAAGAATTCAAAAAACTTTTTACTTATTACTAAAAACCGTCCACGCACATCTTCCTGCAAACACAAGAAAACTATTATCACTTTTGGAAAAATTTGGCATAATATTCCTTTTTATTATTTAAAAAGGTGGCTGTGACATAGACAGTTATTGGATTTTATTCTCTTTTCTATATATTTGCGCCCGCATTTATCATTTGGGATTAATTACCTCATTCTAAAAAAACAGCAAAATCAATTTAAAACAATGGAGAGTATAAACGCAGTAATTACAGGAGTCGGGGGATATGTGCCCGATTACATCCTGACCAATGATGAAATTTCCAAGATGGTGGATACCACCGACGAATGGATTATGGGACGTATCGGCATTAAGGAAAGGCGTATCTTAAAAGAAGAGGGACTCGGTACTTCATACATAGCGCGTAAAGCCGCCAAACAGTTGATGCAACGCACAAAAGCCAATCCGGACGACATCGATCTGGTTATCGTCGCTACCACCACACCTGACTATCGCTTCCCTTCAACCGCCTCAATCGTATGCGAAAGGTTGGGATTGAAAAATGCTTTTGCCTTCGATATGCAGGCTGTGTGCAGCGGATTCTTATATGCATTGGAGACGGGTGCTAATTTTATCCGTTCGGGAAACTATAAGAAGGTGATCGTAATAGGAGCCGAGAAAATGTCGTCCATCATAGATTATACAGATCGTGCCACTTGTCCTATCTTCGGTGACGGTGGTGCTGCTGTCATGCTGGAGGCAACAACGGAGAATGTGGGGATCATGGACGCGGTATTGAGAACGGATGGTAAAGGGTTGCCTTTCTTACATATAAAAGCAGGCGGTTCGGTATGCCCTCCCTCCTACTATACGTTGGATAACAAGATGCATTATATTTATCAGGAAGGACGCACCGTGTTCAAATATGCAGTAGCCAATATGTCCGATGCTTGCGAGGCTCTGATCGAAAGGAATCATCTTAGTAAGGAGGAGATCGATTGGGTGATTCCCCATCAAGCTAATCAACGCATTATCGCGGCAGTCACACAACGGTTGGGAATACCACCGGAGAAAGTCATGGTGAACATCGAACGGTATGGCAACACAAGTGCTGGTACACTTCCGCTCTGCCTTTGGGACTTTGAGAATAAGTTCAAAAAGGGAGATAACCTGATTTTCACAGCATTTGGAGCCGGATTCGCTTGGGGAGCCATTTATGTAAAATGGGGGTACAACGGAAATAAAGAATAATAGAAGAGAGTAATAAAAAATTCCCTCTGACTCATTGAGAATCAGAGGGATTTTTTATTACTCTCTTAGTTGAGAAGCGGTGCGTACGGGACTCGAACCCGTGACCCCATGCGTGACAGGCATGTATTCTAACCAACTGAACTAACGCACCAAAATATCATTTGACAATCACAATCCTCTTGATTGCGGATGCAAAGGTAGATATTTTTTTGAAACCTACAATAGCTTTCATATCTTTTTTCTGAAAAAGTGGGTTTATTAAGAATTATCGTGTACATTTGCAGCTATTACATAAAATAGAAAATAGAATGAAAAATACACCAATTGAACGACATCTGATTGATGAAACCATAAATGAGTTTCAAATTGTCGATTTTTCTAAGGCAACCATTCGTGAAGTGAAAGCTATTGCTTCAAAAGCGGAAGCCGCATCAGGGGTTGAGTTTATTAAGATGGAAATGGGTGTTCCGGGACTTCCCCCTTCTGCCGTTGGGGTGAAAGCAGAGGTTGAAGCGCTACAAAAAGGGATAGCCAGCCTATATCCGGACATTAACGGACTGCCCGAATTGAAAAAGGAGGCTTCTAACTTTATCAAGGCATTTATTAATGTGGATTTAAGCCCGGAAGGCTGTGTGCCTGTTACCGGTTCTATGCAAGGCACATTCGCTTCTTTCCTCACTTGCAGCCAATGTGACGAAAAGAAAGATACGATTCTGTTTATCGATCCCGGTTTTCCGGTGCAGAAGCAGCAGTTGGTTGTGATGGGACAGAAATACGAGACATTCGATGTATACGATTACCGAGGCGACAAATTGAAAGAAAAATTGGAGAGTTATTTGAAGAAAGGCAATATATCCGCAATCATCTACTCAAACCCTAATAATCCTAGTTGGATCTGCTTGAAAGATGAAGAGTTGAGGATTATCGGTGAACTGGCTACGCAATATGACGTGATTGTACTGGAAGATCTGGCCTATTTCGCAATGGACTTCCGTCAGGATTTGAGCAAGCCGTATCAGGCTCCTTACCAGCCGTCGGTAGCTCATTATACGGATAATTATGTCTTGTTGATTTCCGGTTCGAAAGCGTTCAGCTATGCCGGACAACGTATCGGTGTAAGTTGTATTTCCGACAAGTTATATCACAGAAGTTATCCGGGACTGACAAAACGGTACGGCGGCGGAACTTTCGGGACCGTCTTCATTCATCGGGTGCTCTATGCACTTTCTTCCGGAACGAGTCATTCTGCACAGTTCGCTATGGCTGCCATGCTGAAAGCTGCTAATGAAGGACAATACAATTTCCTCAATGAAGTGAAAATATATGGTGAAAGAGCGAAGAAGTTGAAAGATATCTTCCTGCATCACGGGTTCCATCTGGTATATGACAATGACTTGGGCGATCCTATTGCAGACGGATTTTATTTCACAATCGGATATCCGGGAATGACTAGCGGTGAGCTTGCCAAGGAGCTGATGTACTACGGTGTAAGCGCTATCTCATTAGTGACTACCGGAAGCCATCAGGAAGGTTTGCGCGCGTGTACCTCTTTTATTAAAGACCATCAATATGCACAACTTGATGAAAGAATGAGATTATTTGCAGAAAATCATCCGGTAGCCTGACCGTTTGCGGTAAGATATTCATAAAAGCACCCTGCTAAATCAAAAAAAACGGAAATAACGATAGTTATTCCGTTTTTTTTATTAACTTAGGGGCATGAATATCGACCTGGACATATTTAAGATTCAATCGAATAATGTGTTGCCGTCAAGAGGAAAGATTTTGATATCCGAACCTTTTTTACGCGATGCGACGTTTGGCAGATCCGTAATTCTACTGGTCGATCATACGGAGGAAGGAACTATGGGATTGGTCATCAATAAACAATTGCCACTGCTTCTCAATGATGTTATCATGGAATTTAAGTATTTGGATGAAATACCTCTCTACAAGGGTGGTCCTGTAGCGACTGATACTTTATTCTACCTCCATACTCTAGAGAAAATTCCCGGTTCTATCCCTGTCAGTAAGGGGCTTTTCCTAAACGGTGATTTTGAAGAAATAAAGAAATATATATTGCAAGGGAATAAAGTGAGTGAATGTATCCGCTTTTTCTTGGGATATTCCGGTTGGGAAAGCAATCAGTTACATAATGAAATAAAGGAAAACACATGGCTGGTATCCGAAGAAGAGAACTCATATCTGATGAGAAACGACACCAAAGATATGTGGAAAGAGGCTTTGGAAAAGCTAGGCAGCAAGTATGAAACGTGGTCACGTTTCCCACAAGTGCCTACGTTGAACTGACATTTAGGCTTTCATCACCTATCTTATAAGGATTCAGTTATTTCCGGGGATTCAGACATTGAAGAAGTACGGCATCTTTATAGCATCCCTCTACCTGTAACCAGTTCTTTAAGAGTCCGCATTGGGTAAAGCCACACGATGCAAATAGTTTCAGACAGACCTCGTTGTCCACTGCCACGTGTGCATAGAGTTGTTTCAAGGACAGAAAACCGAAAGCATATTCGCAAAGTAGCTTCAGCGCATCGGTTGCATAGCCTTGCCGACGATAGTCTTTATGCACGGCAATACCGACCTCTCCACGCGAATGGAGTGGAACAAAATCAGTAATATCAATAGTGCCTAGTATGTCATGATCGGATTTACTCACGATCATCAAGCGTAATTGCTTGTCTGCAAAGACATCACATTGTGAGCCTTCGATATATTGGCGCAGTACATAACGGGAATAAGGGACTGTGAAATTGCTGATATCCCACATAGAAGGATCATTCTCCATCTCGTACATAATATCCATATCTTCCGGCTCTACTGCACGAAGATAGATGCGCTCGTTTGTTAGATAAGATTGTTTCATGCGCTTTAGTCTTTTGTGATGTGAAGTTCGTTACGTAATCTTTTCTCACTGGGCAGACAGAAAAGAGAAGCCGTCAAGCCAATGAGCATACAAAGATTGCCGGTACTGCTTAATGTCAAATAGTAACATAGGATGTTGGCTACGATGGCGACTTCAAGTATTCCCAATCGGACAATGCTCCATTGCACATAATGTTTCAGCGCGAGCGTAATAGTCATATTGTCTATTTTCTTTCTGAGCACCAAGCTGAATAGCTTCAAAGAAAGAGGTACGCAAAGTGCCGTCAACAGAATGCCGATAGTCTCAAAATAATAAGTAGCCTGTACATTATCTACCAGATTTCCTACGGGCAAAAGATCGAACTCCCCTGCTCCAAGCAGAAAAGCCGGAAATACCCAAAAGAAAACATAACCTATATTCAAATTCCTGACAGCACGTTTTATCTGTTCTTCCATGTTCGTTCTAAATTTCTAAATATTAAATTATACAGTTCCGGTGAAAAGAGTCCGGTTCACAATACTACGTCCCAAAGTTACTTCATCGGCATATTCCAATTCATCTCCAACGGATATGCCACGCGCAATCACACTCAGTTTAACCCCTAGTTTATCCAATTTACGATAGATATAGAAATTGGTAGTATCTCCTTCCATCGTTGTGCTCAAAGCCAGAATTACCTCCTTAATTCCTCCTTCGGATACCCGCCGCACCAGACTTTCAATCTGAAGGTCGCTCGGTCCCACTCCGTCCATTGGAGAAATGACTCCTCCTAAAACATGATAGAGCCCCCGATATTGCTGGGTCGCTTCTACCGCCATCACGTCGCGGATATTCTCTACTACGCAAATAGTGGAAGCATCCCGTTGCGGATTGGCGCAGATCTGGCAAATTTCAGTATCAGATATGTTATGACATACCTTACAGTACTTCACCTCTCGTTTCAATGTCATGATGGAATTTCCGAAAGCCTCTACGGTGGCCGTATCCTGACGAAGCAGATGCAAAACAAGCCTCATGGCCGTTTTACGTCCTATACCCGGCAACTTGGAAAATTCACCGACCGCCTTTTCGAGTAATATGGAAGGATATTGTTGATTCATAGATAATAATTACGGTTCTATCGATATTTTGGCGCAAAGATACAGATTATTGTTATAATACCTACAAAAAACACTACCTTTGCAGTCGATATGATGATACTTGTCACTATAATATGCTACTTTGCGGTATTATTATTAATAGCCCGTATCACCGGATATAAAGGCGGATCGAATGCAGCGTTCTTCAAGGGAGAGAATAAATCTCCTTGGTATGTGGTTTCTTTTGGCATGATCGGCGCCTCTATTTCCGGGGTGACCTTCGTTTCTGTTCCCGGCATGGTGCGCGGCATGGATATGACATATATGCAGACGGTATTCGGCTTTTTCTTCGGATATATGGTGGTAGCGCATATATTGCTTCCTTTATATTATAAACTCAACTTGACAAGTATATACGGCTATCTCGGCACACGCATCGGAACGTGCGCCTATCGTACCGGCTCGTTTTTCTTTTTATTGTCGCGTATGTTGGGAACGGCAGCCAAACTCTATCTGGTTTGTCTCATTCTCCACACTTATGTATTTCAGGAGATGCATATCCCCTTTTGGATAATCGCTGTCGGATCGGTTGCCTTAGTATGGATATATACCCACAAAAGCGGAATAAAAACAATTGTATGGACAGACACTTTGCAGACTTTCTGTCTGATAGCAGCACTGATTTTTATTATCTATTTTACAATTCAAGAGTTAGGTCTGGATTTTAACGGCATTATTCAGACCATTCAGCACAATGAACACAGCAGAATTTTTGTCATGGATGATTGGGTATCCCGGCAAAATTTCTTTAAACAGTTCTTTAGCGGTATCTTCATCGTGATTGTAATGACCGGACTCGATCAAGACATGATGCAAAAGAATCTGTCTTGCCGTAATCTTCGCGAAGCACAGAAGAATATGTATTGTTACGGATTCTCATTTATTCCGCTAAACTTTCTATTCTTGTGTCTGGGAATATTACTGATTACATTAGCCGGACAAATGCAATTGGCATTACCTGCCATGAATGATGATATTTTACCCATGTTTGCAGCGCAAGGTTATCTGGGACAACCCGTTCTGATACTTTTTACAATCGGTATTATCGCAGCCGCTTTCAGCAACTCAGACTCCGCACTGACGGCGATGACAACCAGCGTATGCGTGGATTTGCTGAATACGGAAAAAGACAGTGAAGAAACGGCGCGCCGTAAAAGGAATAAGGTACATTTATCGCTTTCAGTCTTACTGGCCTTCTTCATCTACCTCGTAGAAATTCTAAACAATAAAAGTGTAATTGACGCGATCTATATCATCGCTTCTTATACTTACGGTCCCTTGTTAGGAATGTTCGCTTTCGGACTTTTTACCCGCAGACAAACCAACGATCGGTGGGTTCCGTTGATAGCTATCCTTTCACCCCTACTCTGTTACCTCGCCGATTGGTGGATTGGAAAAGAAACCGGATATAAATTCGGTTATGAATTGCTAATGTTAAATGGAACACTTACCTTTGCAGGGCTAATATTGATGTCAAAGAAACAAATGACTAGAAAATGGAAATAACAAGCGCAGAATTTGTGATTAGCAATACAGACGTGAAGAAATGTCCGGCAGGCACTTTTCCCGAATATGCTTTCATCGGTCGTTCTAATGTAGGAAAATCGAGTCTTATCAATATGTTGACTGCCCGCAAGGGATTGGCTATGACTTCCGCCACTCCGGGAAAAACGATGCTTATCAACCATTTCCTGATTAATAAAAACTGGTATCTTGTCGATCTTCCGGGATATGGCTATGCCCGTCGCGGTCAGAAAGGGAAAGACCAGATACGCACGATAATCGAGGATTATATTCTTGAACGGGAGCAGATGACAAACCTTTTTCTATTAATAGACAGTCGCTTGGAACCTCAAAAGATTGATCTCGAATTCATGGAATGGCTGGGGGAAAATGGCATTCCTTTTTCTATCATTTTCACCAAAGCCGATAAACTGAAAGGTGGACGATTGAAGATGAATATCAATGCTTATCTCCGTGAACTGAGCAAACAATGGGAAGAACTCCCTCCCTACTTTATTTCTTCTTCGGAAAACCGCACCGGACGGACAGAAATACTTGATTATATAGAAAACATAAACAAAGATCTCAATATAAAATGAAAATGAAAAAGAATTTTTTATCTGCTACCTTGATGGTAGTATTTATGCTGACGGCAACTAACAGCCGGGCACAATCATGGACGGACTTATTGAATAAGGACAACATCTCAAAAGTTGTGAATGCCATTACAGGAAACACAGAGGCGATCGACATGACCGGAACATGGAGTTACAAAAGCTCAGCCGTCGAGTTCGAATCGGATAATCTGCTGATGAAAGCAGGAGGTGCAGCCGCAGCGACAATGGCGGAAAACAAGTTGAACGAGCAGTTGAGCAAGATTGGCATTAAGGATGGGCAAATGAGTTTCACGTTCAATGCAGACAGTACTTTCACCAGCACAGTGGGAAAGAAAACATTGAAAGGAACTTACTCCTACAATGCTTCCACCAAACAAGTGGACTTGAAATATTTGCGATTGCTGAACCTGCACGCTAAAGTGAATTGCAGTTCTAATTCACTGGAATTGTTATTCAACTCGGATAAATTGCTAAAATTAATGGCGTTTATCGGTAGTAAAAGCAACAGTACCGCACTCAAAACCGTTAGCTCTCTGGCCGATAACTATGACGGGATGATGCTTGGATTCGAGCTTGCCAAATAGCAAATACAAGCCATTTAATACTATTTCGCACTCTATAAAGCATATTTTAAGGGAAAAAGCATTACCTTTGGCACTTGTAATCAAAAAAGAGAAGGAAAAATGAAAAAGATACTTTTTTTTATGACTTTGTTAGTAATGGGGGTAAGTTTTGCATTTGCTCAAACCAATGCAGATATTAAGTTTGACAAAACAACTCACGACTTCGGCAAGTTCTCAGAAAACAGTCCGGTAGTTAGTTGTACATTTACCTTTACTAATATCGGTGACGCTCCTTTGGTAATCCACCAGGCGGTAGCTTCATGCGGATGTACTGTACCCGAATATACGAAAGAACCTATCATGCCGGGCAAAAAAGGTACAAT